>JACDJC010000021.1_pt1 | contig 232186 bp, 214 predicted proteins | sample 7454191 | NCBI WGS metagenome assembly JACDJC01 (sample SAMN14253291, study PRJNA609438) | sludge metagenome | isolation source: sludge after 25d culture with pyrite and EDTA | collected 2018-12-20 | reverse complement strand
GAGCAATCCGGTCGTGCGGGTGCTGGCCGGCGACATGGAGGCGTTCGGCACGGCCAGGGACTTCCCGTACGTCGCCACCACCTACCGGCTGGTCGAGCATTTCCACTTCTGGACCCAGCACGCGCGGATCAACGCCGTCCTGCAGCCCGAGCATTTCGTCGAGATCAGCGAAGCGCTGGCGAAGGAAAAGGGGATCAAGGCGGGCGACCGGGTCCGGGTGCAGAGCAACCGCGGCTACATCAAGGCGGTGGCGGTCGTGACCAAGCGGATCCGCGTTCTCGACGTCGACGGCAAGAAGGTCCACACCATCGGCATCCCGCTGACCTCAGGCTATACCGGCCTGACCAGGCCGGGCTTCCTCACCAACACGCTGACGCCGCCGGTGGGTGATCCGAACTGCGAGACGCCGGAGTACAAGGCGTTCCTCGTCAACATCGAGAAGATCTGAGGGAGAAGTCATGGCACTGCAATCGCTCGATATCAAGCGGCTGTCGGCAACGACCACTCCCCCGCCGACGATCCGTGAAACACAACAGGTCGCAAAACTGATCGATGTCTCGGCCTGCATCGGCTGCAAGGCCTGCCAGGCAGCCTGCATGGAGTGGAACGACATCCGCGACGAGGTCGGCCACAACTACGGGGTCTATGACAACCCGCTGGATCTGACGGCCGACTCGTGGACGGTGATGCGCTATTCCGAGGTCGAGGAACAGGGGCGCCTCGAGTGGCTGATCCGCAAGGACGGCTGCATGCACTGCGGCGAGCCCGCCTGCCTGACGGCCTGTCCGTCACCGGGCGCGATCGTCCAGTACGCCAACGGCATCGTCGACTTCCACCAGGAGAACTGCATCGGCTGCGGCTACTGCATCACCGCCTGTCCGTTCGACGTGCCGCGCATGTCGAAGGTCGACGACAAGGTCTACAAGTGCACGCTGTGCTCGGATCGCGTCGCCGTCGGACAGGCACCGGCCTGCGTCAAGGCGTGTCCGACCGGCGCCATCCAGTTCGGCACCAAGGAGGACATGATCGACTATGCCGGCGAGCGCATCGCCGACCTGAAGGAGCGCGGCTTCAGCGAAGCCGGTCTGTACGACCCGGCCGGCGTCGGCGGCACGCACGTCATGTACGTGTTGCAGCACGCCGATCGGCCGGAGATCTACAGCGGGTTGCCGAAGAATGCGAAGAACAGCTCGCTGCTCACGCTCTGGAAAGGCGTCACCAAGCCGATCGCTTCGCTCGTGCTCGGCGCGGTGGCCCTCGGCGGCCTGCTGCACTACGTCATGAAGGGTCCGAACGAGGTCTCGAAAGAAAGCGAGGATGAAGCCGAGAAGGAGGCCAGCCAATGATCCGCAATCCGAAAGACCTGCCGCGGTTCACGCCGCAGGAACGCGCCAACCACTGGATCGTGGCCATCAGCTTCGTGCTGCTGGCCCTGTCCGGTCTGTCCTTCTTCCACCCGGCCTTCGTGCCGCTGAACCAGCTCTTCGGCGGCGGCACCTGGGCACGCATCCTGCACCCGTACATCGGGGTGTTCATGGCCCTGTTCTTCCTGTTCATGTACTTCCGCTTCCGCGGACTGAACAAGCGGACGAAGGAAGACAGGGAGTGGATGTCCCGACTGGGCGACGTGATGGGCGGCCGCGAAGAGAACCTGCCGGAACAGGGCAAGTTCAACGCCGGCCAGAAGATGGTGTTCCGGTGGTCGGTGATCAGCATGATCTTTCTGGTCATCTCCGGGCTCATGATCTGGCAGGCGTGGTTCTCGGTGTCGGCCGAGTGGCGGCGGGTGGCGGTCGTCGTGCACGCCCTGTTCGCCTTCATCATGATCGCCACGATCATGGTCCACATCTACGCCGCCATCTGGGTCAAGGGCTCGATCCGGGCCATGACGGCCGGCACGGTCAGCCGTGGCTGGGCGCGCCAGCATCACCGTGCCTGGTACCGGGAGATGACCGGAAAATAGAAAGAAAAGGACTACTGTTCCCTATCCCGGCCAATTCTCTGCGGGCAGCAATGCCCGCAGACTTTTTTCACCATGACGAAACTGCTGCAACCTGGACAAATTCCGAAAGCCACCGGCGATCCGCCGCGCGTGATTCCGCCGGATGCGGGCTCGATCTTCGCCCATCGCGGACGTCGCTTCGCCGCGCTGGCGCCCGGGCATTCGCTCGACGACTATCTGCAGTTCATGGGCCATCTGGCCGACGCACAGCAGAAGGCCGCCGACCGCCTGCCGGCCGTTGCCCTGCCCGACGAACCGGCGCTGGCGCTGGCGCGCGAGCACCGCATGCCGCCGATCCCGGCGCAGCGCTGGCCGCGCGAGCCGCTGTGGCGTGATGCGCTGCGAACGATCCTGAGCGAAGTCGCGGCGCATGCCAGCCCGGCTGCCGCCCGATCGATCGAGGGGCTGCAGGCAATGGACGACGACGCCGTCGAGGGGCTGGCCGCGCGCGTGCTCGGCACCGAACTCTATGGCGAACACGCCGACAAGCTGCCCTTCGTGGCTGCGGCGCTGCAGGTCTACTGGACGAAAATGGCCGCGCAGGCCGGCACGACCGCCATCACGCCGATCGACGTGCCCGGCGTGTGCCCGTGCTGCGGCGGACTGCCGGTCATCAGCGTGATCGGCGCCTGCGACGACGTCCCCGGGCTGCGCTATCTGCACTGCTCGCTGTGCAACACCCAGTGGAACCTCACGCGCGTCAAGTGCAGCGTCTGCGACGGCCCGGAAAACGCCGTCAGCTACCGGCACATCGACGGCAGCGAGGAACTCGTGCAGGCCGAGGTCTGCGAGACCTGCAAGTGCTACCTGAAGATCGTGCGGCGCGATCGCAACGCCACCGTCGACGCGGTCGCCGACGATCTGGCGACGCTCGCGCTCGACATCCTCGTCGATGCCTCGGGCTACTCGCGCAGCGGACCGAATCTGCTGCTCGTGCCCGGGGAGGTCTAGCAGGGTTCAGGATCTGCACACACTCCCCCACCCTTTCTGCCCGGTCCGGGTGAAAGCATGAACGACACGACCAGACCTCCGCTCAGCCAGCTCCCGCCGGTCGACCGACTGCTGCAGAACACCACCTTGCAGCCGGCCATCGACCGGCATGGCCGCGCGGTGGTTACCGATGCTGTCCGTGCCGTGCTTGCGCAGGCACGCGCAATGGTGAAGGACGGCGCCGCCCTGCCGACGCACGAGGCGCTGCTGGCCGACGTCGGCGCACGCATCGAAGCGCGCACGCGTACGCGCCTGCAGCCGGTCTTCAACCTGACCGGCACCGTCCTGCACACCAATCTCGGTCGCTCGGTGTTGCCGGAATCCGTCATCGAGGCGCTGGTGCGTGCCGCACGCGCCCCGTGCGCGCTCGAATACGACCTGGCGCACGGCGGCCGCGGCGATCGCGACGACGTCGTCGAGGAACTGCTGTGCGAACTGACCGGCGCCGAAGCGGCCACCATCGTCAACAACAACGCCGCGGCCGTTTTTCTGCTCCTCAACACGCTGGCCCGGCGCCGTGAAGTCATCGTCTCGCGCGGCGAACTGGTGGAGATTGGCGGTGCGTTCCGCATCCCCGACATCATGCGTCGCGCCGGCGCGAAACTGCTCGAGGTCGGCACGACCAACCGCACGCACGCGCACGACTTCGAGGACGCCATCTCGCCGCGCACGGCGCTCGTGATGAAAGTGCACACGAGCAATTACGCCGTGCAGGGCTTCACCGCCGCCGTGTCCGAGCCGGTGCTGGTGCGCATTGCACACGAACACGGCCTGCCCGCCGTCGTCGATCTGGGCAGCGGCACCCTCGTCGCGCTCGAACAATGGGGCCTGCCGCACGAACCGACGGCGCGCGAGTCGATCGCCGCCGGCGCCGATCTCGTCACCTTCTCCGGCGACAAGCTGCTCGGCGGCCCGCAGGCCGGCCTCATCGTCGGCCGGCGCGAACTGATCGTCCGGCTGCGGCGCAATCCGCTCAAGCGGGTGCTGCGCGTCGGCAAGCTGACGCTGGCCGCACTCGAAGCGACGCTTGCGCTCTACCGCGACCCCGAACGCCTGCCGCAGCGCCTGGAAACCGTGCGCCTGCTGACCCGCACCGAAGCCGAGATCCAGGCGCAGGCCGAGCGCCTGCTGCCCGTCTGGCAACAGGTGCTGGCCGGCTGGCCGCTCGACGCGGCAATCGAACCGGTGCTCTCGCAGATCGGCTCGGGTTCGCTGCCGGTCGATCGCCTGCCGGGCATGGCACTGGTCGCGCGCGCGCGCGGCCGGCGCGGCGCCGCCCTGCACCGGCTCGAGGAGGCGCTGCGCCGGCTGCCGATGCCGGTCATCGGCCACATCGGCGAGCAGCGGCTGCGCCTCGATCTGCGTTGCCTGCGGCCAGAGGACGAAGCGGCTTTCGGTGCGCAGCTCGGACGTCTGAATCCGCAGGCTGCACAGTCATGATCATCGGCACGGTCGGCCACATCGATCACGGCAAGACGACACTGGTGCGGGCGCTGACCGGCATCGACTGCGACCGTCTGACCGAAGAGCGACAGCGCGGCATCACCGTCGATCTCGGCTACGCCTATGCTGACGAAGGCCGGCTGCGCTTCATCGACATGCCCGGGCACGAACGGCTCGTGCACAACATGCTGGCCGGCGCCAGCGGTATCAACCACGTGCTGCTCGTCATCGCCGCCGACGACGGTCCGATGCCACAGACGCGCGAACACCTGGCCATCGTCGACCTGCTCGGGCTCCATGCCGGCGCCATCGTCCTGAGCAAGATCGACCTCGTCACGCCGGAGCGCCGGAACGAAGCCCGCGCCGAAATTGCCGCGGCCGTCGCCGGCACGGCACTCGAGACGGCGCCGGTCTTCGAGGTCTCGGCCAGCACCGGCAGCGGTGTCGATGCGCTGCGTACTTATCTGCTCGCGCAGGCCGACCACCAGGAAAGCCGAACCAGCGATGGCGGCTTCCGCCTGGCCATCGATCGCAGTTTCACGCTGCGCGGCATCGGCCTGGTCGTCACCGGCACGGGTTACAGCGGAACGGTCGAGGTCGGCGACACCGTCGTCGTCACCCCACCCGGCCTGACGGCTCGGGCGCGCGGCATCCACGCGCAGGATCGCGAGGCGCGCAGCGGCCATGCCGGCGAGCGGCTGGCGCTGAACCTCGCCGGCACCTTCGACAAGGACGACATCGCGCGCGGCATGTGGGTCACGGCACCCGGACTGCACGCGCCGGTCACCCGCTTTCATGCGCGCCTGCGCGTACCGGCGGCCAGCCCGCATCCGATCCGTCACTGGATGCCGGTACACGTGCACCTGGGCGCCGCCGACGTGCTCGGACGCATTGCGCTGCTCGAAGGCGAGGAACTGGCCCCCGGCGCCGCCATGCTCGCCGAAATCATCGTCGAACGGCCGATCGGCGTGCTCTGGGGCGATCGCTTCATCGTGCGCAACCAGTCGGCCACGCATACGCTGGGCGGCGGGCGCGTGCTCGACATCTTCCCGCCGGCACGCTACAAGCGCGCACCGTGGCGGCTCGACTACCTGCGCCTGCGCGAACTCGACGACCCGCAACCGGCACTACTGCACGCACTGACACGCCAACCTGCTGGACTGAACTTCGACCGCTACGCACTCGAAAGCAATCTGTCGGAAGCCGCGGCACAGCGCCTGCTCGACGAAGCCGGCCTGATCGCCGTCGACGATGACGCCGGCCGCCTCGTCTTCTCGCCGGAAAACTGGTCGAGCCTGCACGCGCGCCTGCTCGAAGCCGCGGGCGCCGAGCATGAACGCATGCCCGACGTGATCGGCATCGAACGGGATCGACTGCGCCGCCTGACCCTGCCGACACTGCCGCGTACCGCCTTCGACCGCCTCGTCAGTGAACTGCTGACCACAGGCAATCTGGCCAGCAGCGGCGGCTGGCTGCACCTGCCGGCACACCGCGCCACCCTGGCCGCCACCGACGCCGACCTGTGGCGCATCCTCAAGCCCCTGCTCGACGCCACCCCGTACAACCCGCCGCGCGTGCGCGACATCGCCCGACTCACCGGCATGGCCGAAGACAGCGTACGCAGCCTGATGCGACGCGTCGCCCGCGTCGGCCAGACCTACCCGGTCGCCCACGACCACTATTTCACCGCCACCGCCGTCGCCGACCTGGCCGCGCGCGTGCAGACCCTGTGCGCACGCCACGGCGCCGCCCGCGCCGCCGCCCTGCGCGATGAAATCGGCGGCGGACGCAAGATCGCCATCCACATCCTCGAATTCTTCGACCGGGTTGGCTACACTCGTCGGGTGCGCGACGACCACCTGCTGCGCGACGGCAGCGAAACCCGTCTGTGGGTGGTCGATGAAATGCAGGCAGAAGGAGAAGGTGCGCACGAAAATGCGTGAAAGCACGTGCAGCGTCCAAGACCCTGCACACGTGCTTTCGTCATGCATGAGGAAGAGATCGCACCCCGGTGGGGCGTCCGGTCTTCAAAACCGGGAGGGGCCGCCAGGCGGTCCCGGGTGGGTTCGACTCCCACTCTCTTCCGCCAGATTTTGGAGAGCATCTCCCACTATCGCTCCCGGAACCAAGCTCACGTCGTGAACGAGTTGATTCTCTACACCACCGAGGATGGGCGCAGCCAGATCAAGCTGCGAGCGCAGGAGCAGACCGTCTGGTTGACGCAGCTGGAGATGGCCGAACTCTTCGATGCCTCTGCTAGACTGGAAAGATGAACGACGTCGAACAAATCAAGAATCAAATCTCCAGGCTTTCACCGCAAGAGCTTGCCGATTTTCGGGCCTGGTACGCCAGTTTCGACGCGGATGGATGGGATCGCCAGATCGGGCAGGATGCAGCCGCGGGCAAGCTGGACGCACTGGCGGACGAGGCGCTGCAGACGCATGCTTCCGGTAGTACAACCGGTCTGTGAAGCATTTCGCCACGCCGGCGTTCTGGAAAGCTTATAAAACGCTTCCCCTTGCTGTGCAACGGCTCGCCGACAGGAACTCGCGCTGCTCAAAAACGATCCGAATCATCCTTCGCTGCACTTCAAACACGTTGGGCGTTTCAGGTCAGTCCGGATCGGGCTTCACTTTCGCGCGCTTGGCGTTGATGTCATTGATGGAGTCGTCTGGTTCTGAATCGGCAGTCATGACGAGTACGACCGGCTCGTCACTCGTTAGTGAGACGGCTTCGCTCGTCAATCCGGGCCCGGCAAAAAAGCCGGAACTCACGGCCTCTCTTCTTCCCACGGGTTGATCGTACGCAGCCCGGCTGCCTCGAAAGGACTGGTGTCACGCGTCGCAACCATCAAGCCGTGCGCGGCGGCTATAGCGGCAATGTAGCCGTCGACCTTACCGATGGCCCTGCCAGCCGCTCCCGCCCGTGCCATCAGGTCGGCATAGCTTTGCGAAGCTTCCAGATCGAACGGCAGAATGCGACCGCCGAAGGCCGGCAGAACCTCGTGGGTCAACCGTTCCAGGTAAATCGTACGGCGCTTCCCGTCCGGCGTCGTCGCGAGGCCGTAGCGCAACTCCGCCACCGTGATGGCTGACAGATAGAGCGCTTCGATTGCCTGTGCGTTGACCCAGGCAAGCACCTCAGTGTCCGGCTCGCTTCTCCAGAGCTCGGAGATGACGTTGGTGTCGAGCAGGATCATTCAAACTTCATCGGTTCAGTGGGTGTCCTGTCACGAAGCTGATTGAAGTGTTCGACCTCAGCATCTGTCAGGCCGCCGGCTTCCTGCGCGATCGAGCGCAGCAGATCACCAAGCTGGAGCCGCCCTTCCGGTCTGACCGCCTGTTCCAGAATATGCCGGATTTCGGCTTCAGTACTGCGGCCGTGATACGCCGCGCGCACCCGCAGCGCACGGTGCACGGCGTCCGGCAGGTTTCTTACATGCACATTTGCCACTGAATATCGCCATGAATAAACGCTATCAATGGCAGCATTATGCTAGATTTGATATCAAATTACAAGAAATGAGCTTGGAACACGCATCCAGGAGCCGGTTGACCCATCGTCGATCGATCCGATCGAAGAAGCTCCTGATATCAGCGTCCGGAATCCAGTCCACTCACACCCGCGCCGTCCAGCAACCAGTCAAGCCGTGCAGGTCTGGTTCCGCCCCCGTGCCTTGGCCTCATAGACAGCGCTGTCGGCACGCGCAATCAGGGTGTCCAGCGTATCTTCGGGGCCGCTCCAGATGGCGAGGCCGACACTGACCGGACAGGCCAGCGCATGGTCGCCGTTGATGGTGTCGTGGATGCGTTGGGTGATCTGCAGCGCCGTAGCCTGGTCGGTTTCGGGAAGAATGGCCATGAACTCTTCCCCGCCGTAGCGCCCGGCGCAGTCGGTTTTGCGCAGCTGTGCTTTCAGGATCTGGGCGAAATGGGTCAATACCTTGTCGCCATGCTGATGCCCCTGGGTATCGTTGATGGCCTTGAAGTGATCCAGGTCGAACATCAGGACTGCCGGGCCGCGGCCGCTGCGCTGGGCTCGGGCAATTTCTTTTTCCATGCACTCGAACAGCGTGCGGCGATTCGGCAACTGCGTCAGAGGATCATTTCGCGCCAGATTTTCCAGCTCGATCACGAGCCGGTCGGTCGCCATGAGCACGGCGCCGACGGTGAAGAAGAAATGCGTGATGACGTAGCTGCCCAGATAAATGATCTGTATGAGCGTCTGGTCGTACAGGCGGTTTGCCGTCATGTCCGCCGGGAGGGTGGCCAGGCGAAACAGCACGACAACAATCTGGAACACCAGGAAGGTTTCGACCAGACGCACCGCGAGGCGCTTGCCTCCGTGCTGCAGCAGTACCCTCAGGTTGGCCGAGTACAGCACAAGGACCGTGAGGACGAAGAAGATCAGCCGATTGATATAGCTGCGCTGGACATAGAGCCACCAGGCAAATCCGAGGCAGAACACAATGAACAGGACAAGCCAGGACCGCCACTGTGTCGACTGTCCGAAAAATATCCGGCACCCCATGTAATACAGCAGGGCGCCGCCCATCAACATGAGGTTGGGCAGCAGCACGACGACAAGGTCGGATAGCCCGAGATTGCGACCGCCCAGAAGCATGGCGCCGAAAAACCAGAGCGCAGCCGCCGATGCCCAGTAGCCCAGGCCGCCAATGTGGCGCGGGTAGCTGCGCCGTATGAAGTAGAGCACCACGGCCATCAGCCCGCATATGAGGCTGGCCATGAAGATGATGGAGCGTGGGTCCAGGGTGTTCATCAGCGCGACGCGTATTTTTTTGCAGGGAAATAATCAGCGGCGGCTACGGTAGCGGGTTTTTTCACCCATCGCCAGCCGTCGGCGCTGCACCTGGCAGGGAGGGGTGCCCCGAAAACACACCGCTGCTAGACTGGACAAATGCCTGCTCCCTTGCCGTCCTTCCACGGCCACGTTCCCGCCGACCGTCTCTACGACACCCGGCACGACATGTGGGTGCGGCGCGACGGCGACGCGATCGTCATCGGCGCAACCAGTTTCGGCCTTCATCGGGCGCGCCGGATCATCGGTTTCACCGCCAAGCCGCTTGGCGCCGAAGTTGCGATCGGGCGCGGGCTCGGTACGGTCGAATCGGGCAAGACGGTGCTGGCGGTGCATGCCCCGGTCAGTTTCCGGCTGGAGCAGCGCAATGACGATGCCGAGGAGCGCCCTGCCCTGATCGAACGCGATCCCTGGGGCGCCGGCTGGATGGTGCGCGGCACGCCGCTGGCCTGGGAAGAGGAAGTCGGGCAGCTTGTCGATGCGGCCGGCTATATCGCACACATCCGCGCCGTTGATCCGGACGCGGTGATCGAGCCGTGAACGGCGGCCTGCAAGCGTGATCCACCGCCGTTCGTCCCGCCAGCGTCCGTTTCCATGAAAACAAGGCTCGCCATCCTGCTGTGGTCAGTGTCGGTCGATCGGCCCGAACTGGCCTCGGCGCCTTTCGTCTACGCCAGCGCCGCCTGCGCGATGGACTGCGAGGTCGAAATCCACTTTGCCGGCTCTGCCGTGCGTCTGCTCGAACCCGGAGTGGCCGACGCACTCTTCAATCCGGCCGAGCCGGACTACCCGATCGGCTGGTTCATGAGGAACGCCGCCCGCGCCGGCGCACGCTTTTACGGCTGCGGCATGGCGCTGCACACGCACGGCCTGGCCGGGCGCGAACTCATTCCGGAGTACACGGGCGCAGCCGGGGCCGCCGCTTTCGTTGCACGCACGCTCGACGAAGCGTGGAGCACGATGATTTTCTGACGGCGAAACGCCAATGGCGGGACCCCACGCGATTGCCGCAGTAGCTTCGGGACCGGCAGCGAAAATCCGGTCGATCGCGTACACTCGGCATCAGTACCGTTCTACTGACGACCGCCGCACCGAACCGCCGATCCTGTTCGCTGCAAGCGTTTCATCGAACCTCATCATGTACAAATCGGAAGTCACCCTGTTTCTCGACGAACTCAAGCGCCAGCGCCCGCAGGTGGAAGAGGGTCAGCGCGAAGGACGCGCACGCCTCTGGGAGCGGCCGCAGGACTACGATTTCCTGGCGCGCACGCGCGCATCACGCGTGCCGCGTTTCTCGTACATGTACTGGCCGCGGAAATACACCTGAACACCGTCCGGCACCAGCGGGCGGTCGAAGCATCATTGCAGCGGGTCTGCGGAATCCTCCGCCGGACGCAGCAGCCGTGAGCCAGCCGGACATCGATGACGCCGCGACAGCGGCGGCTGACGAAGCACCCGACGATCTGCCCGAGCAGCTCGAACTCAAGATCTGCGCGCGTCTCTACGGCGAGCCGCTGCTCGATCTGCCGCAGGATCTGTTCATTCCGCCCGATGCCCTCGAAGTCATTCTTGATGCCTTCGAGGGTCCGCTCGATCTGCTGCTCTACCTGATCCGCCGGCAGAACTTCAACATCTTCGACATCCCGATGGCCGAGGTCACCCGTCAGTACCTCGCCTACATCGACGAGATCCGCAACCACAATCTCGAGCTGGCAGCCGAATATCTGCTGATGGCCGCGCTGCTGATCTCGATCAAGTCGCGCATGCTGCTGCCGGTGAAGAAGGCCGACAGCGACGAGGAAGTCGAGGATCCGCGCGCCGAGCTGGCGCGGCGCCTGATCGAGTACGAGCGCATCAAGTTCGGTGCCGAACGGCTCGACCGCATGCCGCAGATCGACCGTGATTTCTTTGCCGCGACGGTGCACATCGAGCGCGTGGCCAGCGCCCGCCTGCCCGAGGTGAACGCCGACGATCTGCGCGATGCCTGGCGCGACATCCTGCGCCGCGCGCGGCTGGTGCAGCACCACCGGATCAGCCGCGAGGAGCTGTCGGTGCGCGAATACATGACGATCGTGCTGCGCCAGTTGCAGAACCGCCGTTTCGCCGAGTTTGGCGAATTGTTCGAGATCGGACAGGGCGCCCCGATCGTCGTCGTCACCTTCATCGCGCTGCTCGAACTGGCCCGCGAATCCCTGATCGAAATCACGCAGGCCGAAGCGTTCGCGCCGATCTACGTTCGCCTGGCGTATCAGCCGGTGTGACCGGCCCGGCCTCGACGATCCCGACCGCCATGTCCAGCCGGCTACATGAAAACGCCTCGTTGCGCACGCTGAACGCCTTCGGGGTCGACGCCCGCGCCAGCCGCCTGTTCGAGATCCGCTCGGCGAGCGAACTGGCCGATCTTCCGGAAGACGTGCGGCAGGCCGATCGTGCACACCGTCCGTTCATTCTCGGCGGCGGCAGCAACGTGCTCTTCACCCGCGACCCGCCGATGCCGGTCGTGCGCATCGCCATCGCCGGCCGGCGCATCCTCGGCGACGCCGATATCGCAAACGGCACGGCAGCCGGTCGGGCGGCGGACCCGGGCGACGTGTTCGTCGAAGCCGGCGCCGGCGAGAATTGGAGCAATTTCGTCGACTGGACACTCGCACAGGGGCTCGCCGGCCTGGAAAACCTCAGCCGGATCCCCGGCACGGTCGGCGCCAGTCCGGTGCAGAACATCGGCGCCTACGGCGTGGAAATGTGCACGCGCTTCGATTCGCTCGACGCCGTGTCGCTGCGCAACGGTACGCGCCGGCGCTTCGACGCCGCCGAATGCCGCTTTGCCTACCGCGACAGCGTCTTTCGCCGGGAAGCGGCCGGCGACTGGGTCATCGTCGCCGTGCGCTTCCGGCTGCGCCATGACCTGCCGCTGGCGCTCGACTACGGTGGACTGCGCGAAGAGCTGCGCGCGCAGGGTTGCACGCAGCCGACGGCGCGCGACGTGGCGCAGGCAGTGGCCGCCATCCGCCGGCGCAAGCTGCCGGACCCGGCCGTGCTGGGCAATGCCGGCAGTTTCTTCCGCAACCCGGTGATCGATGCAGAGCACGCACGCACACTGATCGGACGCCATCCGCGGATGCCGCAGTACGAAGCCGGCCAGGCATCGCCCGGCGCCATCAAGCTCTCCGCCGCCTGGCTGATCGAGCAGTGCGGCTGGAAGGGCTTTCGCGATGGCGACGCCGGCGTGCACGACCGCCACGCGCTCATTCTGGTCAATCACGGCAACGCCGGCGGCGCACAGATCGCCGCCCTCGCCCGGCGCATCGCGGCATCGGTACAGGAACGCTTCGGCGTCCGGCTGGAGCCCGAGCCGGATATCATCTGAAGACGCAACCGCCAGTCAGGACTTGTGGAGCACCCGGCCGCACACGTGCTCACCTCGCGAGACACCTCGACGGACTCGACCAACACAACGGAATATTTCATGCCTGTCGGCGATGACTTCCCCGACTGGATGGATGACCATGAGCCCATTCTTTCCGACCACGAGCTCGTCGATCACCATCTGGACGAACCCTGCCTGCTGCTGGACATCCCGTTCGTGCCGAGTGATGAAAAAGTCATCCGCGCCATGCTCGATCTGGCCGCGCTCGAACGGGATGACCTGCTCTACGATCTGGGTTGCGGCGATGGCCGCATCGTCGTGGCCGCCGCCCTGCAGAAAGGCGTGCGCGCCATCGGCATCGATCTCGACCCCTTGCGCATCGCCGAAGCGATGGAGTACGCCGGCAATGCGCGCGTCGAGCATCTGGTCGACTTCATCGAAGAGGATCTGCTCGAAGCCGATTTCAGCGCCGCAACCGTGGTCTGCCTGTATCTCCTGGACAGCATCAACCTGCAGTTGCGCCCCAGGCTGCAGCAGGCACTGCGCCCGGGCACCCGTATCGTTTCACATACCTTCCGCATGGGAGACTGGGAACCCGATGCGCACATCCAGGTCGATGGCAGCAATGTCTACCAGTGGATCGTGCCCGCCGCAGTGGCCGGTCACTGGCAGTGGGAGGACGAGCAGGGCCGCACACACCGGCTCGAACTGGAACAGAAGCACCAGATGCTCGAAGGCCACATCCACATCGATGGACAGACGAATACGCTGATCGAATCCCGCATCGACGGAAACCTGCTCGACCTGCGCTGGCAGTCGAACGAAACCGGCGCCGTCTCCCGGCTGCGCATGCATCACGAAGACGGCGAACTGATTCTGCTGGACAGCGAAATCTGAGGCCCGGGGCGTCAGACGCGTTCCAGACTCCCCCGAATCCTGACAACCCGTCATCGGCCACGCCCGACGACGAGACTGCCTCCTCCATCGGGCAAAGGCCGGATCAGCGTTCGCCGGATGCTCCAGCCTTGCCGGTCCGCCAGAGCTCATGCTCGGCGGCCAGCAGACTGGCATGCTCCTGCTCCTCGGCGGCAAGCTCGCGGTAGAGCCGTTCCTCGGCCGATCCCTCGGCGGCCCACGCCGCGCGCTCGCTGAAATATTCGGCGGCGCGGTTCTCCAGTGCAATGGCAATGCGAAACAGGTTCTCAGGGTCCTCCGGCCGGTTCACCGTCCCGCCGAAGACCGCGGCCGTGTTCAGATCGGCGAGGCTGCGCACCTGCGGAATCGGCACGTGATAGCGCCGTGCCAGTGTCTCCATGTGGCCGCTTTCCATATCCGCCAGCCCCTCGAACAGACGACGCATCGCGGCATCACCCGTCTCGCGCGCCGCGCGCCGGTAGAACGCCTGGCCGCCCAGCTCGATTTCGAACGCCTTGCGGATGCCTTCGAGCGCCGCATCCTCCTCCGATCGCGGCGCATCCACCACATCGAGCTCGCCACCGCAATCCGGACAACGCCGGTACGGAAGCGCAAAGCCCTCGATCACCTGCTCGCAACTCGTGCAGCGCCACCGCCGCGCCGCATCGGCGCAGCACATCGACGCACCCCCTTCCGGGTCATAGAGCGCCTGCTGACAGTTCGGGCAATACGTGCTCTGCTCCATCGATTCCTCTCCACTTCGGTCCGTCATGCATTGTGCGACATGCCGGGCACGGAGCCGGCTTTACAGGATTTTGCACGTTCCCGAAAGAACTTGACGCCGGAGACAGGCAGAATCCGGCTGCCATGAGTCGATCCGACCTTTCCCTGTCTGTCTTCACGCCACCGGCCTGCGGTCCGTCCGGGTCGGCGCGACCGCTGCATCACCGACCGCCATCGCCGCGTCGCACACTGGCCATCGGGCTGACCGCCGCGTTTGCCCTGTTGCTGACCGGCTGCGCACCACTGCTCGTTCCGGACCGCGCGCTGCCGGAGGTGCCGATCCCGACGGTCTGGTCGTCCGGCGCGCAGGAGGGTGCTGGTATCGCCGACTGGTGGCAGCATTTCGATGACCCGATTCTTACCGCACTCGTGCACCGCGCGCTCGCCGTCAACACGACGGTACAGGGGGCACGGTCCGCCCTGCAGCAGGCGCGCGCCGTGCGCGACGTCCAGGCCGCCGGTCTGCTGCCCTCGGCCAGTGCGTCGGGCTCGGCGCAGCGCGCGCGCTCGGGCAGCGCCAGCGCGTCGAACCGCTTCCAGGCCGGCCTCGACGCCAGTTGGGAAGTCGATCTGTTCGGACGCGCCCTCAGTGCGCTGGATGCCGCCGAGGCCGATCTCGAAGCCGCGCGCACCAGTCTGGCCGACACGCGCGTCTCGCTGGCCGCCGAAGTGGCGCTCGCCTATATCGATCTGCGCAACCAGCAGAGCCGATTGGTACTGGCACGACAGATTCTGGCCGCCCAGCAGGAAACGCAGCAGTTCGCGCAGTGGCGCGTACAGGCCGGCCTGGCCACGTCGATCGAACTCGAACAGGCGCGCTCGGCCGTCGAACAGACGGCGGCGCAGCGGTTCGTGCTCGAAAACGGCATCGCGCAGGCCGCGCACAGTCTCGCCGTTCTGTGCGGCGAAGCACCGGGCACGATGCTCGCCACGCTGACCGGCGCGAGCGAAGGCACAGGCACGCCGCCGGTGCCGCAGGTCAGCCGCGAACTGGCCCTGACCATCCCCGCCGACACGCTGCGCCAGCGGCCCGACATCCATCAGGCCGAGGCCCGCGTCGACGCCGCGCTGGCGCGCGTCAGTCAGGCCGATGCCGCGCGCTACCCGGGCTTTCGCCTGGGCGGCTCGATCGGCCTGAGCGCGCTCACGCTTGGCGGCCTCGGCGGCGGTGGCGCCGTCGCCAGCTCGCTGCTGGCCAGCGTGTCGCTGCCGCTGTTCGATGGCGGCGCGCTGCGCGCACAGGTGCGGGTGCAGGAAGCCGCACTCGAACAGGCCCGCCTGTCCTGGCAGGCGACCGTCCTGGCGGCGCTGCGCGAAGTGGAGGATGCGCTCGTCGCGCTGCGCACCGACCGTGAGCGGTTGGCGCACCTGGAGCAGGCGGCCGAGGCCGCCGGCAACGCCGCGCTGCTTGCGCAGAACCGCTATGCCAGCGGCCTGGTCGATTTCCAGGTCGTACTCGATACCCAGCGCACGCTGCTCAATACCCGGGACAGCGTGGCCGGCACGCTGTCCAGCGTCAGTGCCGATCACGTGCGCCTGTACAAGGCGCTCGGCGGAGGATGGATGAATGAATCAGAAGATCGATGAACTGATCGGCGGTACGCGCACGCGCTGGTGGCGCCGGCCGCTGCCCTGGGTCGTGCTGGTGCTGATCCTTCTGGCCGCCGGCGGCGCCTGGTGGTGGACCGGCAAACAGCAGGACGCGGCGACGCCGCGCTATGCCACCGAAACCGTCGGCAACGGCGACCTGACGCTGACGGTGACTGCCAACGGCAAGCTGCAGGCGACCCGCACGGTGAACATCGGCAGCGAGCTGTCCGGCACCGTGCGCACGGTCTACGTCGACGTCAACGATCGCGTGCGCGAAGGCCAGGTGCTGGTCGAACTCGACACCGCCAAGCTCACCGCCCAGGTGGCGCGCTCGCGCGCTTCACTGGCCGCGGCCCGCGCCCGGCTCGCACAGGCCGAAGCCACCGTCGCCGAAGCACAGGCCAATCTGAAGCGGCTCGAAGAGGTGGCCCGGCTGTCGGGCGGCAAGGTGCCGTCGGCAACCGAACTGGACGCCGGCCGCGCCGTGCTGGCCCGCGCGCGCGCCGAGGAAAACAGCGCGCGCGCCAACGTGGACGATTCGAAAGCGGCCCTGTCCACCGACGAGACCAATCTGTCGAAGGCCGCCGTCAAGTCGCCGATCGATGGCGTGGTGCTGTCGCGCTCGGTCGAACCGGGCAACGCCGTGGCCGCCTCGCTGCAGGCGGTCACCCTGTTCAGTCTGGCCGAGGACCTGACCCGGCTGGTGGTCGAAGTCAGCGTCGACGAAGCCGACGTCGGCTCGGTCGAGGTCGGACAGAGCGCCACTTTCACCGTCAGCGCCTGGCCGCAGCGGCAATATCCGGCCACGGTCGGCCGCGTCGCCTTCGGCTCGACGCTGACCGAAAACGTCGTCACCTACGCCACGCGGCTCGAGGTCGACAACGCCGATCTCAGCCTGCGCCCGGGCATGACCGTCTCGGCGAGCATCATCGCCGCCGAACGGCGCAACGTGCTGCTGGTGCCGAACGCCGCACTGCGCTTCGCGCCACTTGCCGCAGACGCGTCCGCCGCACGGACACAGGCATCAGGCGGCAGTCCACTGATGTCGCGTCTGGTGATGCAGCGCCCGCCCCGCCAGGGCCGATCGGCCCGGCCCGAGGCGCGCACCACAGGCGCCGCACAGGTCTGGGTGCTCGAAGACGGAGCCCCGCAGCCGGTCGCGGTGAGAACCGGCATCTCCGACGGCCGGATGACCGAGATCACCGGCGGCGGACTGCAGCCCGGCATGGCGGTGATCGTCGACCAGCTCTCGGCCGGAGCAAGGCCGTGAAGCCAGGCGACGATCCGGCGCAGGGCGGGCTCACGGCGGACCTGATCATGCCGGAGCGGCCCGCGGGGGACCCATCCGCGGCCGACCGGTCCGCGACCGATCGGCCGGCACCGCAGGGCAGCGCGGCGAGCGGTGCCGCACAGGCCGGATCGCCGCTGATCCGCCTGCGCGGCATCCGCAAGATCTACGGGGAAGGCGCAACGGCCCTTCATGCGCTGCGCGGTGTCGATCTCGACATCGACCGGGGCGACTTCGTGGCAATCATGGGGCCGAGCGGCTCGGGCAAGTCGACGGCGATGAATCTCATCGGCTGTCTCGACCGGCCCAGTGGCGGCCAGTACGAATTCCTCGGCGCGCGCGTGGAGGCGCTCGATCGCGACCAGCGCGCGCGCCTGCGCCGACGCTATTTCGGCTTCATCTTCCAGGGCTTCAATCTGCTCGCACGCACCTCGGCACAGGAAAACGTCGAACTGCCGCTGCTCTACCGCGGCGAGTCCCGCGCCGAGCGCCACCGGCTGGCGGCGCGCGCGCTCGCGTCGGTCGGGCTGACCGGCTGGGAGCACCACACGCCGGCCGAACTGTCCGGCGGCCAGCAGCAGCGCGTGGCCATCGCGCGCGCCATCGTCACGGAACCGGCGGTGCTGCTCGCCGACGAGCCCACCGGCAACCTCGACACGCACCGCAGCCGCGAAATCATGGAACTGCTGTGGCGGCTCAACGCCGATCGCGGCATCACCGTGCTCATGGTCACGCACGAACCGGAGATGGCCGCCTGGGCGCGCCGCATCGTGCATTTCGTCGACGGCATGGTCGACAGCGACCGGCGCAACGAGCAGCCGACGGGACTGGCCGCGGATGCGCAGGCTGCGGCTGCGAAGACAAACGAGCTCGAGGGCGCCTGATGCTGTTCAACACGCTGCTGCTCGCGCTGCGCTCGATCCGGCGCAATCTGATGCGCTCGTTCCTGACCATCCTCGGCATCGTGATCGGTGTCGCCGCCGTCATCACCATGGTCACGCTGGGCAACGGCGCCACCCTGGAGGTGCAGACACGGATCTCCAGCCTGGGCACCAATCTGCTGATGATCCGCCCCGGCCAGCGCCTGGGCCCGGGCTCGGGCGGCATGTCCGCGCCGGCCTTCAAGGTGAGCGACGGCGAGGCGCTGCTCAGCCAGATCGGCGGCGTGCAGACGGTGGCGCCGGAAGCGCGCAGCGCCGGCACCGTGGTCGCCGGCGGCACCAACTGGAGCACGACCATCACTGGCAGCACCAATGCCTGGCTCGACGCCGGCAACTGGCGCATCGCCGACGGGCGCGCCTTCACGCCCGAGGAACTGCGCGCCGGCAGCGCCGTGTGCATGATCGGCGACACCCTGCGGCGCGAACTCTTCGCCGGCCGCTCGCCCATTGGCGAGGCGCTGCGCGTCAAGCAGTTCTCCTGCCAGATCGTCGGCCTGCTCCACGCCAAGGGACAGGGGGCGATGGGCAACGACCAGGACGACCTGGTGCTGATGCCGCTCGACACCCTGCAGCGGCGCGTCACCGGCAACACGCGCGTGTCCACCCTGCTGGTCTCGATGCGCGACGGCAGCGACGCCAATCGCGTGAAGGCCGGCATCCGCGACCTGTTGCGCGAACGGCGCAAGCTCGCCGCCGGCGACGAGGACAACTTCAGCATCCTCGACACCCAGCAACTGGCCGACACGCTGTCGGGCACGACCAAAGTCATGACCACGCTGCTGGGCGCCGTCGCCGCCGTCAGCCTGCTGGTGGGCGGCATCGGCATCATGAACATCATGCTCGTCAGCGTGACCGAGCGCACGCGCGAGATCGGCCTGCGCCTGGCCATCGGCGCGCTGGAACGCGAAGTGCTGCTGCAGTTCCTGATCGAAGCCGTCGTGCTGGCGGCTTTCGGCGGACTGGTCGGTGTCATCCTGGCCGGCGCCGCCTCGGTCCTGCTGGCGCAGCTGATGGGCGTGCCTTTCGTCTTCGATGCGACCGTGAACCTCGTGTCCTTCCTGTTCTCAGCCGGCATCGGCGTGCTGTTCGGCTATTTCCCCGCGCGCCGGGCGGCGCGCATGGATCCGATCGAGGCGCTGCGGCACGAGTGAGCGTGCCGCCCGTCAGGCCATTGCGCCTTGCGATCGCGCCGGTTCCCCGGCTGCTTCCTCGAGCGGTTCCCCGGCCGGTTCTTCGTGCCAGGCGTGCACACCGGATCTGCATGCCTGGCGTGCGCACCGTGCCTCCATGCCGACCTTATCCATCATGATCCGTGACGTAATCAAGCGTTTCAAGCGATACTCGGACGCGATTCGTGATCGAAACGCAAAGCTGATTGGCAGATCAGGCACTTTTTCCCTGTCGACAGAACCGGTACGCTTGCTGGTCTGACGGATGGCGTCGGGCCGGAATGCGTGTGCCCGCCACAGGCGAGCCATGCTCTCCCCGCCGATGGCCGGTACCGACCCGTGGTCCGTGGCCTGCAGTCGATCGCCCGCGCCCCGCAACCCGAACCTGCCGCCCGGTCCAGATGCCGCGCCGGCGACGAACTCGTGACTCACCTTCGTGGCTCACCCCGCGATTCATCCTCATCAATCACTCATTCCACGCAATCCGATGGAGGAATTTCAATGACCGATCGCATCGAGAAATCCGGCCTGCAGGTGGGCCGTAGCCTGCACGACATGATCGAGCAGGAGGCGCTGCCCGGCACCGGCGTTTCGTCCGAACAGTTCTGGCAGGGGCTCTCGGCGCTGATTCATGACAAGGGACCGAAGAACCGCGCGCTGCTCGAGCGCCGCGCCGAACTGCAGGCGAAGATCGACGACTGGCACCGCACACGTCGCGGCCAGCCGCACGACGCCGCCGCCTACACCGCCTTCCTGTCGGAGATCGGCTACCTGGTGCCCGAAGGTCCGGATTTTTCGGTCGAGACGGCCAACGTCGACCCGGAAATCGCGATCGTGCCCGGCCCGCAGCTCGTCGTTCCGGTGATGAACGCGCGCTATGCGCTGAACGCCGCCAACGCCCGCTGGGGCAGCCTGTATGACGCGCTGTACGGCACCGACGCGCTCGGTGACGCGCCCGAACCCGGCGGCTACGATCCGGTGCGCGGCGCGCGCGTGATCGCCTGGGCGAAAGCCTTCCTCGACGACGCCGCCCCGCTGGCCACCGGCAGCCATGCCGACGTCACCGGCTACCGGGTCGTCGACGGCGCACTGGTGGCCGCGACTCCGGCCGGCGAACAGCGGCTGGCCGATCCGGCGCGCTTCGCCGGCTGGCAGGGCGACGCGCAGACGCCGTCGGCCGTCCTGCTCGTGAACCACCAGCTACATATCGAGATCCGCATCGACCGCACGCACACGGTCGGCAGCAGCGATCGCGCCGGCGTCGCCGACGTGCTGCTGGAAGCCGCCGTGACGACGATCATGGACTGCGAGGATTCAGTGGCGGCAGTCGACGCCGAGGACAAGGCGCTGGCCTACCGCAACTGGCTCGGCCTGATGCGCGGCGACCTCGTCGAAACCGTCGCCAAGGGCGGCGGCAGCTTCGAGCGCCGGCTCGCAGGCGATCGCGAATACACGGGCGCCGACGGCAAGCCGCTCGCACTCAAGGGCCGTTCGCTGATGCTGGTCCGCAACGTCGGCCACCTGATGACCAACCCGGCGGTGCTCGACCGGGACGGCAACGAGGCTTATGAGGGCCTGCTCGACGCCATGTGCACCGTGCTCATCGCCATGCACGATCTGCGCAAGCAGTCAGGCATGCGCAACTCGGTCTCGGGCTCGATCTACGTCGTCAAGCCCAAGATGCACGGCCCCGAGGAAGTTGCCTTTACCGACGAAGTCTTCACGCACGTCGAACGCGCGCTCGGACTGCCGGCCGACACGGTGAAGATCGGCATCATGGACGAGGAGCGGCGCACCACCGTCAACCTCAAGGAGTGCATCCGCGCCGCCAGGCGCCGCGTCGCCTTCATCAACACCGGTTTCCTCGACCGCACCGGCGACGAGATCCACACCTCGATGGAAGCCGGACCGATGGTGCGCAAGGCCGCCATGAAGGCACAGCCGTGGATCGCCGCCTACGAACTGTGGAACGTCGACAACGGCCTGATCTGCGGCCTGGCCGGCCGCGCACAGATCGGCAAGGGCATGTGGGCCATGCCCGACCTGATGGCCGACATGCTCGAACAGAAGATCGGCCATCCGCAGGCCGGCGCCAACTGCGCCTGGGTGCCGAGCCCGACCGCCGCCACGCTGCACGCGACCCACTACCACAAGGTCGACGTGCTCGCGCGCCAGGCCGAAATCGCGAAGGAAGGACGGCGCGCGAAGCTGGCCGACATCCTGACGATCCCGGTGGAGAAGTCGCCCGCCTGGTCCGACGCCGACATCACCGCCGAACTGGAGAACAACGCCCAGGGCATCCTCGGTTACGTCGTGCGCTGGATCGACCAGGGCGTCGGCTGCTCGAAAGTGCCCGACATCAACAACGTCGGCCTGATGGAAGACCGCGCCACCTGCCGCATCTCGTCGCAGCACATCGCCAACTGGCTGCACCACGGCATCGTCACCCGGGAGCGCGTGATGGACGTGATGAAGCGCATGGCCGCCGTCGTCGACCAGCAGAACGCGGCCGACCCGTTTTACCGCCCGATGGCACCGGCCTGTGACGGCGTCGCCTTTCTCGCCGCCTGCGACCTCGTCCTCGAAGGCACGAAACTGCCGTCCGGCTACACCGAACCGGTGCTGCACCGGCGGCGTCTGGAACTCAAGGCGGCTGGTCGGTAAGTAGCCTGGAGGCCGTGCTCGAGGTTCAGGGAGACAGACGACTGCACTGGATCACATCCCCTGAAAAAGACGCGGCCTCCAACTCACTTGAAAAGCGGCTGTGGGCTCACAAAACCCGGGCAGATCGCCCCTGCCCGGACAGCAGCGCGACGGCCCTGCGGTCGAACGACACGAACGTATCGCCGCCGAGCCACTTCCCTTCGTGCGCAATGACACCATTGGCGAAATCGCCCCCGCTCTCGAGCAGGGCCAACCCGGCCTCGACGGCGGGGCGGTCCATCGCCACCTTTTCCGTATCCGCCAGCGCCCGGATCGCTGCAGCGACATCCTCTTTTGCCAGCCCGGCGCCCCGCCGCAATATCCAGACCAGTTCACACAGCACCGGCAAGGGAACGGCAATCAGGGTCGTCTCCTGAAGCAGTTTGCGGGCAATGCGACACTGTTCGCGGTCATCCTGCAGGATTGCGCGGGCAAGCACATTGGTGTCGACCGTGATTTTCATTCGGGCTTATCGAGTTCACCGGCCCACCCGGCCGCCGCAATCCGGTTCATTTCCTCTATCGTCAGCGGTTTTTCCATCTTCACCTTGCCATCGAGCGAATGGAAAAAATCGTCGATCGATCCAGCGGATCGTGCCGCACGCACGCGAAGTTCGCCATCCGGCAACTTCACGAATTCGATCCGCTCCCCCGGCTTGATGCCCAGGTGTTGCAGCAAATCCCGTTTCAGCGTGACCTGCCCTTTAGCCGTGACGGCCTGCGATACCATTTCCACCTCCCTTGACCAGCCTGAGAATAGTAATGCAGATATGCATTACCGCCAATAGGCAGACGGCCCGCATGAACCTGAAAAGCAGAACGGCACGGATACTGCCCGCCCGGCTTACCGCCTTGTTGGTCCCCCTGGTCATTCTCTGCGCGCTCGGCAGTACCCCGATCGGTGCCGCCGTGCTGCCGGACGAAGTCGGCCAGGCGCTCGATCGCCAGACCCGGGCCTTCGTCGCCGCCGAAGGCCACGACACGCTGGATCTGGACCAGGATTTCTGGGACGAGCGCTACTACACGCCCGGGCGCTTCCCCGAAATGGTTGCCGGCGGCCCGAGTCTGCCCGACGCGCACCTGCGGCCGGTCGCCCGGGCCATTCTGCTGCTCGAAGCGTACGAAGGCGTGCTGCCACGGGTGCGCTACAAGCTCGAATATCGGCGCGCACCATCACCCGACGAAAATTTTCCGTTCGAGATCGGGCACATACAGTTGACGCGCTTCAACCTCGGACCGGAACTGCGTCGCCAGGCCGTCTCGGCGTACGGCGCGGAGAGCGTCGCCCCGGCCAAAGCGTTCGGTGTCGGCCCGCACGTACGCTGGCGACTGGTGCTGCAGCCGGCGATGACTCAGGTGGCCGACGTCGTCGCCATCTCGCGTCGCGTGCTGAGCGACGCGGAAGCCGAAGCCATCGACTGCCTCGGCACCCCGTGCCTGTCGACGGACCCGGCCTGGGGGCCGGAGGACGGCTGGAAGCCGCTGCCATCGCCGCCGGCAACTGCGACCGTCAGCCGTTCACGGCCTGCCATTGCCGCCGCGGATCTGGGCGAAGCGCTGCAAGGCGACGCCGCCTACGGTGAAAGCAGCGAAGGCGGAAGCGATAGCGAACCACAACTGATTCTGGTGATCTCCGCCGGCATCGACGGCCAGGATCCACCGGTCGCCGCAGTCGGTCAGGTCCCCAACGCCCTGGACGACGCCATCGAGCAGTACTGGATCCGTCGCATCGAATCCGACACCTCGGTGGACTGGGAACGGCGTTTCATCTACCGCCCCGGCCGAAGCTGACAGGCGCCCGGCGGAACTTCGGAAGCCCCGGGATGTCACGGGGGCTCGCACTCACGCACGCCATGCGATCGCATCGTTACCCTCGGCGCGACCGCTATTGCAGGCACAAATCCGGCCTCGTCCACAACATCAGACCCGGAAAAATTTCGCGCTTGCGGGTGCCGCCCGGATAGATATACTATATAACAATATTGGGCACATCAGGATGCCCTTCCCGGGAACCGCCGCAGAGCGGAAACGGTCGGAGACATGAGAAACAAATCCTTCCCGCATGGCGACCCGCCAGCCACGGCCGTACGCTATCGGCCGTTCACCTTCGGCGTCACACGAATCGTCGTCGGTGATGGTGCCGACGGCTCCCGTATCGTGCGCGCCGAACAGCCTCTCGGAGACTGGCCCCGGCGGCTCACCGATCGGCTGTCTGATGCTGCGCGCGCATTCCCTGACCGGATTTTCGTCGCACGCCGACGTGTGTTTCGCGGCGCACGGACGGGTGAGTGGGAAACCGTCACCTACGGACAGGCGTGGGTGCGCGCGCGGTCGATCGCACAGTCACTGATCGACCGAGGCCTCGATGCGGAACGACCGGTGGCGATCCTCAGCGAGAACGGCATCGAACACGCTCTGCTCGCTCTCGGTTGCCTGCTTGCCGGCATCCCCTGGTGCCCGGTGTCGCCAGCGTACTCGCTGATGAGCCGCGACTTCGGCAAGTTGCGCCACACGATGTCACTGCTCACGCCCGGCCTCGTCTTCGCGGGCGACGCGACGCGATACCGCGCGGCCATCGAGGCCGCCGTCCCGCCCGGGGTCGAACTCGTTCTGCCGGAAATCGGGGTCGAAAATTTTCCGGACCGTACCGTCACCCGCTTTGAAGCGCTGGTGGCGGCAGCGCCGGGCAACGCCGTCGATGCGGCGATCGCCGCCACCGGACCCGAGACGATCGCGAAGTTCCTCTTCACGTCCGGCTCCACCCGCGAACCGAAGGCGGTGATCAACACGCACCGGATGTGGTGCGCGAACCAGCAGCAGATGCGCCAGTCGATACCAATTCTTGGCGAAGAGCCGCCGGTGCTCGTCGACTGGCTGCCGTGGAACCACACCTTCGGCGGCAACCACAATTTCGGTCTCGTGCTGTACAACGGCGGCACCCTGTACATCGATGACGGCCGCCCGACCCCTTCGGGCATCGGCGAGACACTGCGCAACCTGCGCGAGATTGCTCCTACGGTCTATTTCAACGTGCCGCTCGGCTTCGAAGCGATCGCGCAGGCGATGCAGGATGACGCCGTGCTGCGCCGCACGCTGTTGTCGCGCGTTCGCATGTTCTTCTACGCCGGCGCCGGACTCGCCCAACCCGTCTGGGACGCGCTGCACGAGACGCAGGAGCGCGAAATCGGCGAACGCATCGTGATGGGAACGAGCCTGGGCATGACCGAATCGGGGCCGTTCGCGCTGTTCGTCACGAACCCGCGGGTACGCGCCGGCGATCTCGGCGTGCCCGCGCCGGGACTCGAACTGAAACTCGCCCGGGTGGGCGACAAGATCGAGGCGCGTTATCGCGGACCGAACGTCACGCCCGGTTATTGGCGCGCGCCGCGGGAAACCCGGGAAGCCTTTGACGACGACGGCTTCTTCTGCACCGGCGACGCCGTGCAGTGGATCGACGAGCACGATCTGCACCAGGGCGTGCGTTTCGATGGCCGCGTCGCCGAGGATTTCAAGCTGTCGAGCGGTACCTACGTCAGTGTGGGGCCTCTGCGCGCGCGCATCGTCGCGCTCGGTGCACCGTATGTGCAGGATGCAGTCATTACCGGCCTGAACCGTGGCGACGTCGGCGCGCTGATCTTCCCGACACCACGTGTACGCGAACTGGCGGAATCGGCCCCTGACACGCCGCTCGCACAGGTGCTCGCCAGCGCACCTGTCGTCGACCATTTTCAGCAGCTGCTCGACACGCTCGCCGATCACGCCACGGGAAGCGCCACACGCATCGCCCGTCTGCTGCTGCTCGACGAAGCACCCTCGATCGACAGCGGCGAGATCACCGACAAAGGTTCGATCAACCAGAGTGCCGTTCTGCGCCGGCGCGCAGCGCTGGTGCAAGCACTGCACGACGATGTCGCCACCGGAATCGTGAAGCCGTCAGCCCCGCATTGACGATCGCGCTGCGCTCGCGGCGCACCCCCGCTGTGACCCAAGAGGAGACACGCAGATGAACCGCACCAAAACCCTGATTGCCGCGCTCGCGCTCGGCGCATCGACATTGGCCTTCGCAGACATCACGGTCGGCGTCGTCGTACCACTGACCGGACCGGCCTCGGGACTCGGCATCCCGATGCAGAACGGCGTGAAGCTGTGGCCGTCGGAGATCGCCGGCGAGAAGCTCAACGTCATCATTCTCGACGACGCCTCCGACCCGACAAAAGGCGTGCAGGCCGCGCGGCGGCTCGTCACCGAGGAGAAGGCCGACGTCCTGATCGGGTCGGGCGCGACGCCCGTGGCGGTGGCGATCGCCGAAGTCGCCAACGAATCGAAGACGCCGCAGCTGTCACTGTCGCCGCACCCGCTCGCGCCCGGCAAGGACGAATGGAGCTTCCGCCTGCCCCAATCCACCGGGGTGATGGCCAATGCAATCGTTGCGCACATGCAGAAGAACGGGGTGAAGTCCGTGGACTTCCTGGGCTACACCGACGCGTACGGCGAGGCATGGCTCGTTGAACTGCGGCCACGCCTGGAGAAGGCAGGTATCGAACTCCGGGGCGTCGAACGCTTCCAGCGCACCGACACGAGCGTCACCGGACAGGCGCTCAAGCTGGTCGGCACGAACCCCGACGCGATACTCGTCGTTGCCTCGGGCAGCGGCGCCGCGATGCCGCAGCTCGCCCTCATCGATCGCGGCTTCAAGGGCAGGATCTACCAGACCCATGCCGCGGCCACGCGCGACCTGATGCGTGTTGGCGGCAAGGCGGTCGAGGGAACCTATGTGGTCTCCGGGCCGGTCGTCGTCGTCGAGCAATTGCCCGACACCCATCCGGCGAAGGACCAGGGCATGAAGTTCGTCGCCGCCTACGACAAGGCCTACGGCGCGGGCATGCGCAACCAGTTCGGCGCACACGCCTGGGACGGCTATCTGATACTCGAGAAGGCGGTGCCGATCGCGCTGCAGAAGGGCAAGCCGGGCACGCCCGAGTTTCGCGCGGCGCTGAAGGACGCGCTCGAATCGATTCCGAGCATGGCGCTGTCGCACGGCGAACTCGACTACACGCCCGAAGACCACTGGGGCTTCCACCCCGACGCCGGCGTCATCATGAAGGTCGTCGGCGGCAACTGGAAGCTCGAGCAGTAAGGCTCACCGCACCAACGGAAGCACGACGGACCCATGCACATGGACCTCACGATCGCTGGCATTCTGCTGCTCGACGGTCTGACCAACGGCGCGATCTACGCGCTGATGGCGCTGGCGATCGTGCTGCTGTTCGCGGTCACGCGCGTGATCTTCATCCCGCAGGGCGAGTATGTCGCGTTCGCCGCGCTCACCGTCGGCATGCTCCAGCTCGGGCAGGTTCCGGGAACCGTCTGGTTCCTGCTCACGATGGCCGCGCTCGCCGCGGGGCTCGACCTCGTCGCCGATCTGCGTGTGCACCGGTCATTCGCGCGCCTCTCGCGCAGGGCACTGGCCACGTTGGGCTTTCCGGTCGCCGTCTGTGCACTCACGATCTGGCTCGCTCCGCAGAAGCCGCCGCTGCTCATACAGGCGCTGCTCACGCTCGCGCTGGTCACTCCCTTCGGCCCGCTCATCTATCGGCTTGCCTATCGCTCGCTCGCCGACTCGAGTGTGCTCGTGCTGCTGATCGTTTCGGTCGGCGTACATTTCACGCTCACCGGCCTGGGCCTGTTCTTCTTCGGTGCCGAGGGCTTCCGCATCCCCGCCTTCTGGAACGCGCGTTTCTCACTCGGAACGGTATCGCTGTCGGGCCAGGCGCTGATCATCTTTGCGACCGTGTCCGCCCTGATCGTGATGCTCGCCCTGTTCTTCAACCGGACGATCGGCGGCAAGGCGCTGCGCGCCACCGCGGTCAATCCGCTGGGCGCGCGCCTGGTCGGCATCTCCGCCGAAGTGGCCGGACGCGTTTCGTTCACGATGGCAGCATTCATCGGTGCACTGTCGGGCCTGTTGATCGGGCCGACCACGACAATCTTCTACGACAGCGGCTTCCTGATCGGACTGAAGGGCTTCGTCGCCGCGGTGTTCGCCGGTCTGGCGAGCTATCCGCTGGCGATGCTCGGCGCCACGCTGGTCGGCGTGATCGAAGCCTTCAGTTCCTTCCAGGCGAGCGCGTTCAAGGAAGCGATCGTCTTCACGTTCATCCTGCCGGTCCTGCTGTGGCGCTCGCTACGCGATCCGGACCGCGAAGAGGAGTGAAGAAACGATGAACGATTCCACCGCTCAGCGGCTGGCCGGCGCGTCGCCGCTGCCGTGGCGCCTGCTGGCAACAGCGGCCTTCGCCGTGCTGATCTTCGCGCTGCCGGTGCTGCCGGTACCCGATTTCTGGATCGTCCAGTTGAATTACATCGGGCTCTACGCGCTGGTGGCAATGGGGCTCGTGCTGCTGACCGGCGTCGTCGGTCTGATCTCGTTCGGGCAGTCCGCCTTCGTCGGCCTCGGTGCCTACGCCACCGCCTATCTGTCGACGACGCTCGGCTGGTCACCGTGGATCAACGTATGGATCGGGCTGGCGGTGACGCTCGTTGCCGCGCTCGTGCTCGGCTGGATCACACTGCGCATGAGCGGGCACTATCTGCCGTTGGCAACGATCGCCTGGTGCCTGGCGCTGTATTACACGATGGGCAATCTCGATGCGCTCGGCAAGTACGACGGCATCCTCGGCGTGCCGCCGATCCGGATCGGCGGCATCGACTTCACCGACAGCCGCAGGCTCTACTACCTGATCTGGATCCTCGGCCTGGGCGCGGCGTGGGCGATGATCAATCTGCTCGACTCACGCACGGGCCGCGCGATCCGTTCGCTGCACGGCGGCAGGACGATGCCCGAGGCGATGGGCATCCCTACCTTTCGCTACAAGGTACTCGTCTTTGTCCTTGCGGCGCTGCTGGCGGCGCTCTCCGGCTGGCTGTTCGCGCACTTCCAGCGTTCGGTGAACCCGTCGCCCTTCGGCATCAAGTTCGGCATCGAGTACCTGCTGATGGCCGTCATCGGCGGCGTCGGCTCGATCTGGGGCGCGTTCACCGGCGCAACCATCGTCAAGCTGCTCGAGGACCAGCTCCAGGTGCTGCTGCCCCGGCTCATCGGCACCAGCGGAAACTTCGAGATCATCGTCTTCGGTATCGCGCTCGTGCTCGTGCTGAAGTACGCGCCGCAGGGGCTATGGCCACAGATCGCCGCGCGCTTCCCGTCGCGACCGCGCACGCGCGACTGGGGCGATGCGCAGCCGCTGCCCGAGCGCGTGAAACCCGCGCCCGGCATGCTGCTGCTCGAGGTGCACAACGCACGCAAGGAGTTCGGCGGACTCGTCGCCGTCAACAACGTGAGCTTCAACGTGCGCGCCGGCGAGATCGTCGGCCTGATCGGGCCGAACGGCGCGGGCAAGTCGACGCTGTTCAACCTGATCACCGGAGTGCTCCGCAAGACTGCGGGAACGACGCGTTTCGCCGGCGAGGACATCACCACACTGGATTCACGCGCGATCGCGCGGCGTGGAATGTCGCGCACCTTCCAGCACGTCAAGCTCATGCCGGGCATGACGGTGCTCGAGAATGTCGCGCTGGGCGGCCACTTGCGTACCCGCGCCGGCGCGCTGCGCGCAATGCTGCGCGGCGAGCGCGCCGAGGAACGGCGGGTGTTCCGGGAGGCCGAGCACCAGCTCGAACGCATCGGCCTGCAGGCGCATCTGCACGAACCTGCCTCGTCACTCGCGCTCGGTCCGCAGCGCCTGCTCGAGATCGCGCGCGCCCTGTGCAGCGACCCGACACTGCTGCTGCTCGATGAACCGGCGGCGGGGCTGCGTCCCAACGAGAAACAGGCGCTGGCGAAGGTGCTGCACCAGCTGAAGGCCGAAGGCGTGACACTGCTGCTCGTCGAGCACGACATGGACTTCGTCATGAACCTCACCGACCGCATCGTCGTCGTCGAATTCGGCAACAAGCTGATGGAGGGAACGCCCGCCGAGGTGCGCGCAAGTCCCGCCGTGCGCGCGGCCTACCTCGGCACGGAGCACTGAGCATGGCTGAAGCGCTCCTCGAGATCGACGGACTCGTGGCCGGATACGGCAAGGCGCGTGTGCTTGACGGCCTGGCGCTGCGCGCCGATACCGGCAGCGTCGTCACCGTGATCGGGCCGAACGGCGCCGGCAAGTCGACGCTGCTCAACGCAATCATGGGCGTGCTGCCCGCACGCGGCAGTGTCCGCTGCGACGGAATGGAGATCGACGCGCTGCCGCTCGAGGAACGCGTCGAGCTTGGCATGTCGCTCGTGCCGGAAACCCGCGCCCTGTTCGGCAGCATGTCAGTCGAGGACAACCTCGTGCTCGGCAGCTACCGCCTGCGCATGCGCAAGTCGCCAGCGGAGATGCTTGGACGCGTGTTCCGCCTGTTCCCGCGGCTGAAGGAGCGCCGCGCGCAGCGCGCCGGCACCCTCTCCGGCGGTGAGCGGCAGATGCTCGCGATCGGGCGGGCACTGATGAGCGAGCCGAAGCTCATCCTCCTCGACGAGCCGAGCCTCGGGCTCGCGCCGCTGATCGTGCGCGACATCTTCTCGATCATCTCCGGGCTGCGCGAGACCGGCGTGACCATTCTGCTGGTGGAACAGAACGCGCGTGCGGCGCTGGAGGTAGCCGACTACGGCTACGTGCTGGAAACCGGCGGGATCATGCTGCAGGCACCGGCGATCGAACTTGCAAAGGATCCTCGCGTCGCCGAAACATACCTCGGTGCGAGGACAGCCGTCTGACCATCTATGATTACGCCTTTCCCGCCCTCGGCACCCTCGATCGAATGCGCAAGTTTTCCACCAAGGCCGACGTCGCGTCCGAGGCAGCTTCGCACGCAGCGGCCGATGCCGAAGAATCGCCAATGTCCGCCGCGCCGCATCTGCCGAGTGGGCAGCGTGTACTCGGCACGCTGGTCGGATACAACTGTCGCCGTGCCTATCTGGTCATCATCGAGCGATCGATGAAGCACATGGCAAAGCACGAACTGCGGCCCACGTCATTCTCACTGTTGTCGCTCGTACATCACGAGCCGGGATTGAACAGTCGACAGGTGTCGAAGGCGCTCGGTGTGCGCCCGCCAAACCTGGTATCGATCATCGCTTCGCTCGAGGCGCGCGGGCTGATCGAGCGCCGGCCCGACCCGACCGATGGGCGTTCGCTTGGCCTGCACCCGACCGCCGATGGCAGCCGTCTCGCCATCCGGCTCGAACGCACCCTCGCTCGCACTGAAACCGAAGCAACCTCGATGCTGAGCGACTCCGAGCGCCAGACGCTGATCGCGCTGCTCGGGCGGATCTGGTCGACTTCTCTGGAGAAGTAGTTCCGCGCCGCGGGCGGACAGCCCCGGCATCTGCTCCGGTTACGTGGTCCACGGCATTGCCCGTGCCGACGACACGATCGCATGCTCCCGGCGTCGACGCAGCCCCGTGTCCGCGCCTGGTCCGGCGGCTCCACCGCAGCTTCCCGGCCTCTCCGCGCCGCTGCCGCTTTCACGTCGATGTTTTTCTCCAAATGATTATGTATCATAATCATTTGGAGATATTCGCCGCATCGTCTGCCCGGGTTCACCCGGGAAGGCGGGTCGCGTAACGCAAGCGGCGCAACCCAGGGAGATGAGTCAAATGAATCGACACAGGAACAACACCATGTCTGATGCCATCATTTCGATTACTGCCCACGACGGCGTGGCCGTTCTGGCCGTGCACAATCCGCCGGTCAACACGATCGACGCGAAGGTGCGCGCCGCGCTGGGCGATGCGCTCGTGCAGCTGCGCGCCCGCGACGACGTGCGCGCAGCCGTCCTGTGCTGCGAGGGCAGCACCTTCTTCTCCGGCGCCGACGTCGGCGAATTCGCCGGCCCGCCAATGGAGGAGGAGTACCGCGCGCTCTTCAACGCGATCGAGGCCCTGCCGTATCCGGTCGTCGCCGCCATGCACGGCACGGTGATGGGCGGCGGTCTGGAGATCGCGCTGGCCTGCCACGCGCGCGTGGCCGCACCCGGCACGCGCTTCGGCCTGCCCGAGGTCACGCTCGGAATCATCCCCGGCGCCGGCGGCACGCAGCGCATGCCGCGCCTGATCGGTGTCGAGAAGACGCTCGACATGGTGCTGTCGGCGCGCCCCGTCGATACGGAAACGGCTCTCGACTATGGTTTTCTCGATCGCGTCATCGACGGTGAGCTGCGCGCCGGCGCCATCGCGCATGCGCGCGGGCTGGCCGCCGCGGGCGGCACGCCGCGGCGCACGGGCGAGCTGGCCGTCGATCCGGCCAGCGCGAGCGACGAGATCATTGCCCGCTTCGTCGAGCAGGCGAACACGAAATACCGCAACCGCACGACCGCGCACACGGCGATCGAGGCGATCCGCGCGTCGGCGCGCCTGCCGCTGGCGCAGGGCCTGGAGCTGGAGACCCGGCTCGTCAACGAGGCCAAGCGGACGACCGAATCGAAGGCGCTCGTGCACCTGTTCTTCGCCGAGCGCGAGACGCGCCGCGTGCCCGACATCCCGGCGGACACGAAGGCGCGGCCCGTGCGCCGCGCCGCGGTGATCGGCGCCGGCACGATGGGCGGCGGCATCGCCATCTGCTTCGCCAATGCCGGAGTGCCGGTCGTGCTGCTCGATACCAGCCAGGAGGCGCTCGAGCGCGGGCTGGCGACGATCGCAAAGACGTACGACTCGATGGTGCAGCGCGGCCGGCTTACGGCCGAGGCGAAGGCAAAGCGCATGCAGTGCATCGGCGGCACGCTCGATTACGCCGCCCTGGGCGACGCCGACGTCATCATCGAGGCGGTGTTCGAGGATCTGGATCTCAAGCGCCGGATCTTCGCGCGCATCGACGAGGTGGCAAGGCACGGTGCCGTGCTCGCAACGAACACCTCCACGCTCGACATCGATGCGATTGCCGCGGCGACGAAGCGCCCGCAGGACATGATCGGGCTGCATTTCTTCTCGCCGGCCAACGTCATGCCGCTGCTCGAGGTCGTGCGCACGAACGATACGTCTGCCGAGGTCATCCGCACGGCGCTCGATCTGGCCAGGACGCTGCGCAAGACGCCGGTGCTCGCGCGCGTGTGCTACGGCTTCATCGGCAACCGGATGATGGAGGGCTATGCGCGCGAGGCCGAGCGCATCGTGCTCGAGGGCGCCACACCGCGCCAGGTCGATTCGGCGCTGGAGGGCTGGGGCATGGCGATGGGGATACTCGCCGTGTTCGATCTGGCCGGCATCGACGTCGGCGTGAACGTGCACCGCTCGAACGCCGATCGCTATCCGCCCGATCCGACCTACTACCAGGCCGATTTTGCGCTGCACGAGGCCGGACGGCTCGGACAGAAGACGGGCAAGGGCTATTACCGCTACGAGGGGCGCAGGCGCATCGACGATCCCGAGGCCATCGCGATCCTGCGCGCACGCGCGCAGGCGCTGGCGGTGCCGCAGTCGGTGCACGACGATGCCGAGATTCTCGAGCGCTGCCTGTATCCGCTGATGAACGAGGGCTTTCGCATCCTCGGCGAGGGCATTGCGCTGCGCGCGAGCGACATCGACGTCGTCTGGGCGGCGGGCTACGGCTTTCCGCGCTACCGGGGCGGGCCGATGTTCCATGCGCAGACGATCGGGCTGCCCGCGCTGCTGGCCGGGATGCGTCGGTACGGCGAGCGCTTCGGGCCGATGCACTGGGAGCCGGCGCCGCTGCTGGTCGAGCTGGCCGAGGGCGGACGTTCGCTGGCTGACTGGGAGCGCGAGCGGGCGCAGCGCTCGGAAAGCCGATGAACAACCACTTCTTCCAGGAGTCACCAATGAATTCGAAGGGCCTGTTCTCGGCTTTCGACGATGTATGGATTCTCGATGGTGCGAGAACCCCGTTCGTCGACTATTGCGGCGTATTCGGCAGTCTTTCGCCCACCGACCTCGGCATCAAGGTCGCCCGGGCCGTGCTGGCACGGACAGGCGTCCCCGCCGATGACATCGGCTCCGTCATCACTGGCAACATGGCGCCGGGCGACTTCGACCAGTTCTTCCTGCCGCGTCTCGTCGGGCTGTACGCAGGCGTGCCGCTTGCCGTCCCGGCGATGATGGTGCAACGCATCTGCGGAACCGGTTTCGAGCTGTTCCGCACCGCAGGCGAGCATCTCGTCGCCGGCCATGCGCAGGCCGCACTGATCGTCGGCACCGAATCGATGACCCGCAATCCGATCGCGACCTTCGCGCACCGCAACGGGTTCCGGCCCGGTGTGCCGGTCGACTTTCGTGATTACATGTGGGAAGCGTTGAATGATCCGGCCGCTGGAATCTCGATGATCCAGACAGCCGAGAATCTCGCGCGCAAATACGACATTACCCGCGACGAGGTCGACCGCTTCGCCGAGCGCTCGTTCGAGCGGGCGGTGGCGGCACAGGCCGATGGTTTCTTCGACGGCGAGATCGTTGCCATCGCGAACGAAACTTTCGAAGCACCCGGCTACCGCACGCGATCGATCCGCCTGCCCTCGAAGGTAACGACCGTCGATCGCGACACGCATCCCCGCCTTTCGCCGCGCGATGTGCTGGCGAAGTTGCGCAGCGTCTATCCCGATGGAGTACAGACCGGCGGCAACAGTTCGGCGCTGGTCGACGGCGCAGGCGCCGCGATCGTGGCCACCGGCGAGTACGCACGCGCCCGCAGCGAAGCGCCGCTGGCGCGCCTCGTCGCTGCGGCCGTCGTCGGCGTGCCGCCGGAAATCATGGGCATCGGTCCGGCGCCGGCGATCCGTCTGCTGCTCGAAGGCAGCGAAGTGCCGCTGAGCAGGATCGACCGTTTCGAGATCAACGAAGCGCAGGGCGCACAGATCCTTGCCGTCGAACGCGAACTGGGGATCGATCGCGACCGGCTGAACGTCAACGGCGGTGCCATCGCGATCGGCCACCCGCTGGCCGCCACCGGCGTTCGCCTGACGATTACCGTCGCACGCGAACTCCAGCGCCGCGGACTGCGCTACGGCATCGCCTCGGCGTGCATCGGCGGCGGCCAGGGCATCGCTTTGCTGCTGGAGAATCCCGCAGCGGGAGAATAGATCACACGCGCGACGGGGACGCCGCGCCATTGCACACCAGGGAAGGTCCCGAGCCAACAGCTTTGGCAAACGGCTGGTGTAACTTTCGCATACTCACGGACGCCGTGCGATCGCGTCAGCGGCTTCCTCGATGATCCGGCACACACGTTCGGTTTCGGCTTCGTTCCAGTCGCTGCGGTGAAAGCGCAGCGCCGGGCGCAGCGTGCGCATCGCGTCACGCGGCATCGCTGGCGGGCGGTCGCCGGCGATCGCACGTGCAGCGATGTTCATGCGCGACAGGGCGTTTTGCAGCGCCGCATCATTCTCGTTCAGCCAGTTGCGCGCTTCGTCGGTGATCTCGAACAGGCGCTTCGTACCTTCCGAAGTCGAGGCACGCACGTGGCCGAGTTCCTCGAGCAGCGTCAGGTTCGGGCAGACAGAGCCCGGGCCCGGTACATGGGCACCGCCGAACTTCTCTTCGAGTTCCCTGATCGGCTCGTAACCGCAACGCGGCTTCTCGGCGATCAGTGACAGCAGCACGAGACACAGATCGCCGTGGCAACCCTTGCCCGGCAGTGGCGAGCCCGAAGAGGTTGACACAAGCAGATGTATTGGGGAATATTATTCTTTATTGATGCCTGTCGCTGCTGATGACATCTACCCAGTGCGCAGGGCCGCATATCGCTTGTCGTCAACGGAGCATCCGAACGTGCTGATTGAAGGCGAGTTTTCCGTTGCAATGTCTGCCCGGCAACTGCCGACAAACCGGTCCGACAGGCAACTCATGGCGTTCTGCCCGTCCATCAGTGAGTCGCTCGGGACCATCGAGCGTGTACTCGATGCCATCGCATCAGAGGACTGAATCAAGGAAAAACCCTGCCGACAGATCCGCGCAGCGTGAAAACGCCCATCGAACGCGGACTGTCACATGACAACCGAGGAGACGGAAAATGACGGCATCATCGACTCGACGCACGATCATTCGGGCGGCGACAGGCACTGCTGCAACCATGATTCTGCCCGTCCGTGCCGTTTGGGCAGAGGATCCGCCGCTGCGGCTCGGATTCTCGATGGCACGAACCGGACCAATGGCCCCTGCGACGGTTTCGCAGGCCAACACCTATCAGTTGTGGCTCGAACAGGTCAACGCCCGCGGCGGAATGGATGTTGCCGGCAGGAAGCGCAAGGTCGAGTTCGTTACCTACGACGACCAGTCGAAACCCGACCAGGCGGTCCGCGTCTATGAAAAGCTGATCACCGACGACAAGGTCGATCTGCTGCTTGCGCCGTGGGGAACGCCTTTCCAGATCGCCATTGCGCCGGTGGTCGAGAGATACCGGTTCCCGGTGATCGGCAATACGGCTGCTTCGGTCAACCTGCGCAAGGTGAAGCCGGGCTACATCTGGTTCCCCACTGCGGCCATTCCCGACCGGATGGGTGTCGAACTCGCCGCGCTTCTGCGCGAGAAAAACGTGAAGACGGTCGCGGTCATTGCGAACATCCTGCCGTTCACGAAGGAGATCAAGAACTTCCTCGAGCCGGAACTCGCGAAAGCGGGCATCGAGGTCCGTTTCGCGACCGAGTATCCGCCCAGCATCAAGGACATGACCTCGATCGTCACGCAGATCCGGCAGGCCAATGTCGACGGTGTACTTGTGCTCTCCTATCCCGTCGACTCGATTCTCTACGCGCGACAGGCAAGGGAGATGGGGCTGAACAGTCCGTTCCAGTTCATTGCAGTCGGCCCTGCCGATGCCTCTTTCACGAAAGCCGCGGGCAAGACCGCCGCCAGCGGTATCGTCACCATTGCGCATTGGGCGCCGCGCCCCGACTGGAAAGGCTCGCAGGAACTGCGCGCCGACTACATCAAGCGTTTCGGCCAGGAGCCCGATTATCTGAACACGCCGCTCGCGTGGATGTCGCTGCAGATTCTCGAGGCTGCGGTCGCCCGCAACGGCCTCGACAAGGAGAAGATCCGCGAATTCGTCAGCAGCGAGACCTTCGATACCGTCAACGGCCCGGTGAAGTTCGATGGCGTGCAGAATGCGATCACGCCGACCGCTTTCATCCAGCTTCAGGAAAACGGTGCAGAGCTGATCTGGCCGAAGTCCATCGCCACCAGTGAGTTCATACCGAAAAGCAGCTGGTGATCGGGAGAGATCCGTGCCGATCCTCGATGTGCTGCTTTCGGGGCAACTGCTGTTCGCCGCACTGCTGACCAGCGCGCTGTACGCGCTGGTCGCGCTCGGACTGAACCTGGTCTACGGAACCATGCGCGTGCTCAACGTCGCGCATGGCGATCTCGTCATGATCGGGGCCTATGCGGCGTTCTATGGCTGGTCGCTGGCCGGCTGGTCACCTCTGCTGGCAGCCCCCGTGGTTGCGGCGATTGCCGGCCTGGCCGGCTATGCGCTGTACCGCAGCGTATTCCGCCGGCTGCTCGATGTGGGCACGCTCAACGCCACGCGACTCGAGGGCAACTCGCTGCTGCTGTTCTTCGGCATCTCGATCGTGATGCAGAACACCGTGGCCGCGCTGTTCACGCCGAACAACCAAGGCTACCAGTATCTGACCGACGTCTATCAGCTTGGCACGATCTCGATGACCGGCAACCGGATCGCCGCCCTGCTGATTGCCGGGTTCGCCTGCATTGCGGTCGGCCTGTTTCTCGGGCGCAGCGTGGCCGGACTCGCGCTTCGTGCCGTCATCGAGCGACGCGAAGCCGCGTACGTCGTCGGTGTAAATGTCGATCGTGTGCAGGCGCTTGCGTTCGTGCTCGGTTTCGGCACTGCAGCGCTCGGCGGGGTACTGGTGTCGATGCTCGAGCAGTTCTCGCCGTTCTCCGGATTCCCGTTCACGATCGCCGGCTTCATCGTCATCATCCTCGGCGGGCTGGGAAACATCGGCGCGGGTCTGATGGCGGCGCTGCTGCTGGGCGTGATCGAAACCTATGGTGTCGCACTCACGTCGGCGAATCTGCGCTCGGTGCTGCTGTACGGCGTGTTCGTCGGCTCGCTGCTGATCTTCCCGCGCGGCATCTTCCAGCGCGCGGGCAGGATCTGAGGAAACGATGTCGATGCGCCGCCATCTCTGGCTCCTCCTCGGCCTTGTCGCCGCTGCGGTTTTTGCCGTGCTGCCCTTCTTCGCGAACGCGTACCTCATCGGCGTCGGCCTGACGGTACTGATGTGGATCGCATTGACGCAGAGCTGGTGTGTACTGTCGCAGATGACCGGCTACGTCTCTCTCGGCCACGTCGTCTTCTACGGGCTCGGTGCCTACCTCTCCGTGGTCGCCTGGCAGCAGCTGCCGCTCATGTTCGTGATTCCTGCGGCCGGCGTGCTGGCGGCGTGCTTTGCGGCCATCGTCGGATTGCCCGTGCTGCGCGTACGCGGGCCGTACTTCGTGATCCTCACCTTCGGGCTGGCCGAACTCGTCAAGTACAGCATCATGGCGTACGAGTCGGCAAGCGGCACGGCAAGCCGCCTCCTGTTCGGAACGCCCGATCTGACCAGCGTCTACTTCATGATGTTCGGGCTGGCCATGGCCGCGATCGTGCTGCTCGAGGCCGTGAGCCGGTCACGCTTCGGTCACGGACTGCGCTCGCTGCGTGAAAACGAGGAGGCTGCGGAAACCCTCGGCGTGCCGATCGTCCGCTACAAGTTGCTCGCGTACGTGCTGGGCGCGGCGATTCCCGGCATGGTCGGCGCGGTGATGGCGATGCGCTCGACCTATTTCGAGGTCGTGCAGGCATTCGACCCGATGATCTCGATCACCGTGATCGCCATGGCGATCCTTGGCGGCGGCGACGACTCGCGCGGCCCGCTGCTCGGCGTGCTGTTCCTGGCCATCCTCTCCGAGCTGCTGTGGGCGCAGGCCCCGCTGCTGTACATGATCGTGCTGGGTGCAATCCTGATCGTTTTTGTACTGCTGATCCCCGGCGGTATCGTCGGACTGCTGGAAAAGCGCGAGCAGCGCCGGCGCGCCGCACCGAAGACGCAGGCGGTGTTCGAATGAGCACGCTGCTATCGGTCAAGGGCCTGAGCAAACGCTTCGGCGGGCTGGTGGCGCTCGAGGACATCAGCTTCGAGCTCGAAGCGGGACACATCGTCGGCATCATGGGGGCAAACGGCGCCGGCAAGACCACGCTGTTCGCGCTGATCGCCGGCAACCTCCAGCCGTCGTCGGGCCAGGTCGTGTTCGCCGGCCGTTCGCTGTCGAGACTCAGACCCGACCAGATCTGCCGCATGGGCATCGCCCGCACCTTTCAGATCGTGCGCCCCTTCCCGGCGCTCACCGTACTGGAAAATCTGCGAACGGCAGCCATGTTCGGCAAGGCGCAATATCGCTCCGCCACGGACGCCGACGCTGCATCGCTGCACATCCTCGAGGAGATCGGCCTGGCGGATGTGGCCGATCGACACGCATCGACGCTGACGCTGTCAGGGCAGAAGCGCCTGGAAGTGGCGCGCGCGATTGCCACCGGCGCGCAGCTGATCCTCCTCGATGAGGTGATGGCGGGGCTGACGCCGGTCGAGGTCACGCAGATGCTGGACACGCTGCGCCGCGTGCAGGCCTCGCGCGGACTGACCCTGCTCGTCATCGAGCACGTGATGCGGGCGCTGATGGAATTGTGCAGCCGCATCGTCGTGCTGCATCACGGCAAGCTCCTTGCCGAGGGGAATCCGCAGCAGATCGGCTCCAACGAGCAGGTTCTCTCCGTCTACTTTGGAACAGCGAATGAGTAGCCAGCCCGTGCTCGAGGTCGACGGCATCGTTGCCGGCTACGGGGCGACGACCGTGATCCACGGATTGTCGATGCAGGTCGCACCGGCACGCGTGACCGCGCTGCTCGGCGGCAACGGCGCCGGCAAGACGACACTGATGAAGACGCTGGCCGGCCTCATTCGCCTGAACGCCGGCACATTCCGTCTGCTCGGCGAGGATGTCACGCGTGCGAGCAGTGACCAGCGTGTCGCTGCCGGGATGGTGCTCGTTCCCGAAGGAAGGATGGTCTTTCCCAATCTGACCGTGCGCGAGAACCTGCGGCTTGGCGCGATCAACCCGCGTGCACTGCCCGACTGGAAACGCACGCTCGAGCATGTCTACCACGTGTTTCCGCGCCTGCTCGAACGGGAATCACAGCTGGCGGCCACGCTCTCCGGTGGCGAGCAGCAGATGCTGGCCATCGGCCGCGGCCTGATGGCCAAACCGAAACTGATGCTCCTCGACGAACCGTCGCTCGGCCTCGCACCGGTGATATCGAAACAGATTTTCGGTCTGGTACGCCGCATGTGCGAAGAGGGGCTGACACTGCTGCTCGCCGAGCAGGACGTGCACAAGTCGCTCGCGGTGGCGTCATACGCCTACGTGGTCGAGAACGGTCGTATCGCAGCCGAAGGAACGGCGAGCGAGATCGCCGATGATCCACGGATCCGGCAGGCGTACCTGGGGCTGTAGCGAACTTCTCAGGCTCCACGCAGCGCGTTCCTGTCGAGCTTGCCGACCGTGGTGCGCGGCAGGCTTTCGACGAACTCGACCGTCGCCGGCACCTTGTATCGCGCCAGGTTGGTGCGACAGTACTCGAGCAGTTCCTCCTCATCGAGTCGCTGGCCCGGACGGCAGACCACGTAGGCGCGGATCACCTCGCCCCGATACGCATCGGGCACACCAACTGCAGCCGCCTCGGCGATGCCGGGATGCGCATGCAGCACTTCGTCGATTTCGCGCGGATAGACGTTGTATCCGCCGACGATCACCATGTCCTTCTTGCGATCGCGGATGTACAGATATCCGTCCGCATCGAGTTCGCCGAGATCGCCCGTGTAGAGCCATCCGTCGCGCAAGGCCTCTGCGGTTTCCTGCGGCCGGTTCCTGTAGCCCGCCATGATCTGTGGTCCGCGTGCGCGGACTTCACCGACTTCGCCGATCGGTAGTTGCGTGGTTCCGTCGTTCGCGTCGACGATCCCGATCTCGGTGTCCGGCAGCGCCGGCCCCGACGAGCCGGGCTTGATCGCCGCGCCCTCGCGCACATAGGTGAGTACCGGCCCCGCCTCGGTCTGTCCGAAGCCTTCGAGGATCGGCGTCCCGGTACGCTCCTGCCAGCGTCTGAGCGTCTCTTCGGGCAGTGGCGCCGAGCCTGAATAGCAGGTGCGCAGGCTCGAAAAATCAGTCTGTGCAAAACCTTCGTAACCCATCAGTCCGATGAATACCGTCGGTCCCGCGGGCAGTCGCGTCACCCGTTCCGCCTGCAGCGTCTGGAGCAGCCAGTCGGGACGGTAGCGCGGCATGATGACCAGCCTGCCGCGGCAATAGCAGGCCAGATGCAGGCACATCGCTACCGCGAAGACATGAAACAGCGGCATCACGCAAAGCACGCTTTCGTCCTCGGGATGAGTGGGAAGCGCCGCTTCGCGCTGACTGATGTTCACGGACATCTGTCCGTGCGTGATATTCACGCCTTTCGGCAATCCGGTGGTACCTCCGGTGTACTGCAGCGTAGCCAGGTCTTCGGACTGCGGCATCGGTTGCGGCAGCGCCTGCTGCGTATCGTTTTGCCAGACATCGAGCAGTCGTCCACCCTCACCGAGCCGGATCGCCACAGGCACGGCAAGCGACTCGAGCAGCGGTTCGACGGTGGCAGCGCTCTCGCCGTCATACAACAGTACTGCCGGCTCGGCATCATTCACGATGAATGCGAGTTCACGCCCGGTGTAGATCGGATTGATCGGCGTGGCCTGCGCGCCCGCCGCGTGCGCGGCGAACATCGCGATCGCCATTTCGATCGAATTGCCCAGTACGAGCGCAACCCTCGAGCCGCGCGCGCCGAGAGCAACAAGCTCATGCGCAAAACCGGCAACACAGCGTCGATACCCGGCATAGGTCAACTGCCGGTCATTACAGACGACGGCCGTCGCCTCGGGTGTACGATCGGCAGCATCGTCAAGCATGTGCACGACGGATGTGTGCACCCGTGGAAGGCTCTCCTTGCGCTGGCTCATGCGTCCACCTCGATGACACGACAAAGGGGAAATCCGGCTGTCCGGGCCGGGACGATTCGTCCCGGCCCGGGTGATCACCATCCCGCAGGTCGCGAAATCGTGATGTGCGGCGCCACTTCCTCCTCGGTCGGGACCCAGGCCGGATGGATCTCCTTGCCCAATGGATGCAGCTCGTACGGAGCGGTTCCTTCGGTGAACCCCCGCTCACGCAGCTTCGCACGCAGGACTTCCGTTGCCGCCTCGTCGATCCGGTAATCGCAGGCTTCGGCATCGATCTCCTCGACCACTACACCGTAGAACTCACGCGCCGCTTCAATTGTCAGCCACTCGTCCTTGATGTCCTCGAGCACCAGTTCAGGTTCACGATCGAGCGGATTGCCGAAGCCGCCGCCACCGCTGGACGAATAATAGATCTTGTCACCTTTCTTCAGCTCGACTCCGGTTGCATACATGCCGGCATTGAATTCCTTTTCGGTGCCCTTGTTGATGATCAGCATGCTGCCGCCGCCGTTCAGGCCACCCGACAGTCCGAACGGTCCGTATTTCTCGCGGTCTCCGTGGATCGTGAGCGTCACGTCGGTCTGAACTTCGAGCTCGCGCACCAGGGCGAATCCGCCCCGGCGCATGCCATGACCGCAGGAATCGACCCGAGCCTCGTACGCCGTATAAACAACCGGGAACCAGCGCTCCTCGAGCTCCTGCGGAATCGTGCGGGCATTGCAGAAGCGCATGAAGATCAGCGATTTTCCGTCCTTGAACGTGCGTGCGTTCTCGCCGCCCACCGCGTAGGTGTACTGCACGAAGTCCTTCTTCGTGCGCGGATTGAATCCGCCCATGCACAGGTTCGTCAGACTGACCGCCGCCGGATACACACGCCACGGCTGCACTTTGGACATCGGTCCGGCCAGACAGGCGATCGTGATCGCCTCCACCTTGTCGAAGGCTCCCGAGCAGTAGCCGGTGGTCGGCGCCGGATACTCGACGTCCACACAGGTTCCCGGCTTCGAAATGATCTCGAGGTTGCGGATGATGCCGTGATTGAGCGGAAACAGCGACGGGAAGCAGATCATGAAACCGAGATACGTCCCGCCGATCAGCGTCGCCCGACTCGCCCCCCAGGATGCGCGCGGCTGCGGATCCGAGTCCGACCAGTCGAACGTCAGGTGGGTGCCTTTCTTCGTGAGACGACCGTGCACGCGGATCGGCGGCTTGCCCGGCGACATCACGTCCTGGTCACCAAAGTCCTCGAACTCCCAGCTCCCGTCCGGCAGCGCCGCCAGCTCCGCGAGCATCATCCGCTCGGTGTAATTGAACTGCTCCTCGTAGGCCTGGAAGAGCGTGTCCACGCCGTAGCGCTCACAGAGTTCGACGATCCGGCGATCGATGAGACTCGCGGCCTCGAACTGTGCCTGCATGTCTGCACGCCGCTCGACCGAACCACGGATATTGATGGCGATGAGGCTGAACAGTTCCTCGTCGAGCACGTTTTCCTTGAATAGCCGGATCGGGGGGATCCGGATCCCTTCCGCATAGCAACTGGTCGCCTCCGGGTTGAAAGTACCGGGCAGCGGTCCGCCCATGTCTGCCCAGTGGATGACCGTGCAGGCAAAACCGACGATGGCTCCCTCGTGGAAGATCGGACGGATCATCCGGGTATCGTTGACGTGCGAGCCGGTGCGATAGGGATCGCTGAACAGGAAGGTATCGCCGGGCTTCATCGTCTCTTTCGGGATGTCCTTGAAGAGTTCCTGAACCGACGGCTCGAAAGACGCGTAATGCGCGGCGGCATCGGTATGGCCGTGCGCGACCAGTCGGCCATCGGGCGTGAGGATCGCGTTCGAGCGATCACGGCCCATTCCGATCACCGGATGGTAGGCGATGCGCTCGATGGTCGTGGATGCCTCGTAGCAGGCGGCCACGAAAGCATTGCGCATGACCTCGAAGGTAACGAGATCCATCCCGATCGCGGCGTCGTGAACCTGCTCCTTGACGCCCGCTGCGACAGTGGTTTGCTGCGACATGATCTCGATCTCCTCAGTGTTCGACCTGGATGACGACGTTGCCGAATTTGTCGACAGTGGCCTGCGTGCGCGGCGGCATGACGATCGTGGTGTCGTGCTGCTCGAGAATCGCCGGGCCGTCGACAGCGGCTCCGGCCGGCAACAGGTGACGACGATAGATGTCGGTCGGCACGAACCCGACGTCCTGGAACCAGACGTTCCTCTTGCCGAGATGTGCGTCCTGCAGCGTCGTTTTCGTGTCGGTCGGCTGCAGATCCGGCTTCACGATCTGGCCGCGGACGATGACCCGCAGATTCTCGATCTCCACCGGGGCGTAACCGGGCGGAAGGTTGTAGCCGTAGGCGTCCTTCATCGCCGCCATGAAGGTGGCGGTGATGGCAGCGAGATCCGCGATTCGCCCGGGCTCGACCGGGATCGTGAAGAAGCGGCTCTGGCTGAAGTACTTCACATCCACCAGGCGCTCGACGACGATGTCGGACTCCGCGATTCCCTCGCTTCTCAGGATCGCCACGGATCGCTCGACCAGTGCATCGAATTCTCCGTTCAACCAGTCGAAATCGATTTCGTCCTCGACGCGATGGATCGGCGTGGTGAACTCCTGCTTCATGTCGACGCGCGTCGCTCCGAACGCCGACGCGTATCCGGGCAGAGGCGGCACCACCACCGTCTTCGAACCGAGTTCGCGCGCGAGGTCGCAGGCATAGAGCGCCCCACCGCCGCCGTACGGCACAATCGCGAAATCGCGCGGGTCCCAGCCACGGGCGACCGTCTGGATGCGCATTGCCATCATCAGGTTCGCCATCGCGACCGAATACATGTTGGCCGCAGTCTCTTCGGCGGTCCAGCCGTAATGTGATCCGATCTTTTCTTCCAGGGCCTTGCGTGACAGGTTCGCGTCGACCGTCAGTTCACCGCCCAGATAGTAGTTCGGGTCGATGCGACCGAGGATGATCTGGCAATCCGTGTTGGTGGGTTCGTCACCACCCTGGCCGTAGCAGGCCGGCCCGGGGAAGGCCCCCATGCTCTGCGGTCCGACGTTCAGGATGCCGCCCTTGTCGACCCAGCCGATCGACCCGCCGCCCGAGCCGATGTAGACAGTGTCGACTGACGGCAGACAGCAGGGCACGTTCCACAGGATCTTCCATTCGTGCGTGATCGCCGGGGCGCCACGATAGATCATCGACACATTGTTCGTGGTGCCGCCCGTCTCGAAGGCGATGACGTTGTCGAACCCGGCCAGCGAACCGATGTAACCGGCCATGCCGACCGCACCCGAAACCGGGGACGAATGGAAGGTCTTGGCCGGCATCTTGGCCGCCTCGTCCATGCCGATCACCCCGCCACCGGAAGTCGTCACGAGGATGGGGCCGACATAGTTCCAGTCGTCCTTCAGGCGCTTGGACAGTCCGCTCAGATAATTCTTCAGGATCGGAGCGATGTAGGCATTCAGCACCGTCGTGCAGGTGCGCTCGAACTCGAGCATCTGCGGCAGCACCTCGTGCGACAGGGTGACATCGACATCGGGAAGTTCGCGCTGCAGGATCTCGCGAGTGCGAAGCTCGTGCTTCGGATTCATGAACGAATCCATGTACACGACGGCAATCGATTCGACGCCGCGCTTGCGGCACTTCCGGGCCGCGGTCACCACGTCCTCCTCGTTCAGCTCGACGAGGATGTCTCCGTAAGGCCCCGTGCGCTCGCGGACCGTCAGCACGTCGCGGCGCGGAACGATGATCTCCGGCGGATCCCAGTCGAGCTCGAACGCCGAAATCCGCTCGGCACGTCCGCCGCCCAGGACATCACGGAAACCGACCGTCGTGATCAGTGCCGTCTTGACGCCCTTGCGCTCGAGGATCGCGTTCGTGGAAACGGTCGCTCCGTGGCGAAACGAGACAACCTCCTCTCCGCTGATGCCCGCACGCTTCAGGCCGTTGATGACGCCATCGTAAAAGGTGGGTGGCGTGGACGGTACCTTGCCGACCCGTTGCTCACCCGTCTCCAGATTGACCCCGAAGACATCGGTGAACGTGCCTCCGATGTCTGTCCCCACCAGCCACTTGCCCTTGCCCATGTCTCCTCCCGACAGGAAAGTCCTCCGTAGTTAAGAGAATATCGTTCACTTTTGATGGCGTCAAGAAGACAGGAATCTCAAAAACGTATGATGTTCTTGCTTGGCGAATCGCAAGGATCCGCAATGCCGGTCAACCGGAAGATTGCGGCTTCGGCTCGGCGCACTGCGGGCAATGGCCGATCGCCATCATTTCAGACCCGTAGTTGCATCACTATCGATCTCGATTCTTAATAGACTAGACTTCGCCACATGGCACAGGTCAAGAAAAAGGCAGTTCACGACGCGATCCTCAAGGCTGCGAAGCGACTCTTCACTGCGCGCGGATATTCGGGCACGACGCTGGCAGACATCGCAAGCGAGGCCAGCGTCACGACGTCGAACATCTACAACTATTTCCCTTCAAAGCTGGGTGTGCTCTATGCGCTGTACGAGCCGTGGCTCGATCAGCGACTGGAGAAGCTCGAGACGGAAGCGGCGCGAATCGCGGATCCGCGCAAACGGCTGCGCAAGATCCTCATGAGCGTCCTGCGCGACATCCCCAGCGCGAACAACTGCTTCGCCAATAACGTGCTTCAGGCGCTGTCGACGCTCTCGACGGACGAGCCGTACTCGCGCGATCTGCTGATCCGGTCTGAAGAGAGGGTCGCGCGGATGATCCGCGATGCGCTGCCGGAGGAACGCAGCAGGTCGATCGACGAGGGAGTGCTCGCCCATCTTCTTTTCATGGCGTTCGACGGCCTCGCGGTCAACTACCGGATCACCGGGCTTTCGACTCAGGGATCAGAGGCAATCGTCGAAATGCTCGCCGATCTGATTCTGGGCAGTACGGCAGCACCCGGGCACGCCAGAAGCCGCTCACGAATCGCCGACGGGATCGCGAACCCGGCGGAACCGGCGGTCAACTGATCGACTTCGCGTGTCGCACACGCCGGGGAATCCCGGCAGACACAAGAAACAAACGATCCCCTACCCCCGCCGAAACACCCAGCTCGTCTCGCTCGACGCCGCCGGCTCGAAGCGATAGCCATCCACATCGAAGCCCTGCAGGCGCCGCGGATCGTCGATGCGCTCTTCGACGGCGTAGCGCGTCACCTTGCGCCACTCCCTCTCCGATCCGGCGCGACCGCATCACCACCGGCAACGAGCCCACGGCACAAGGATTGAAGCGAATCAATATTTCATTTGGAAATTATCAACATTAAGGATTTTTGTTTGTGAAATGCTGCCCCTGTCCGTAGAGTCGCCCTGCCGTCTTGGCGTCACGACGATACGAGCACAAGCCGATGAACTACCTGAGACGATTGCCCAAGTTTGATTTCATCCGCCCAGGCACGATCAATGATGTCCGGGCGCTGCTGTCTTCCACGAAAGGCAGCGAGACCATGCTCCTGGCCGGAGGGACAGATGCCATCCTCCAGATGCGCCGCCGGGAACGAACACCACGCTGCGTGATCGGATTGAAGAGCGTCGCCGAGCTCGACTTCGTCCGCGAGGAATCCGACGGCAGCCTTGCGATCGGTGCGATGACATCGCTGCACGATCTGGCATCGGCACCGGCCGTACGACGGCGGTACACGGTGGTCGCGGAGGCGGCCGGCCAGATCGGCGGGCGCGAGTTGCGAAACGTCGCAACCATCGGAGGCAATATCGCCGGCGCACTTCCTTGCGCCGACATGCCGCCAGCTCTGATGGCACTCGATGCGCAGGTGAAGCTCAGCAATGGCGAAGGCGACCGCTGGGTACCACTCGAGGAGTTCTATTGCGGCTTTTCGGAAACGGTTGCCGTGCCTCGCGAATTCATCACCGAGATCCGCCTTCCACGTCCCGAACCGTTCACCTCGGGCGCATACCTCAAGTATCACGACCGCCACTCGATGGACATGACCGTCGTTGGCGTCGGTGCCGTCGTCACGCTCGATGCTCCGGACGGAACCCTTCGTGACATTCGGCTGACGTTGGCCAATGGCGCCCCCACGACGTTTCGCGTACGCGGTGCCGAAGAGGTACTTCGCGGTCGACGACTGAACGACGCCGCGCTTGCGGAGACGGCGGAGGCAGCCTGCCGGGAAGCGAGCCCGCGCAGTTCGTGGCGTGCCAATCGTGACTACCGGCTTCAACTCATTCGCACATTGACGCGCAGGGCAATCGTGCAGGCCTGCGAGAAGGCGGGCAGGCAAACCGGAGCACAAGCATGAAAAAACTGGTTTCGGTCTCTCTCAACGTCAACGGTGTCCAATACGACACCCTGATCTCGCCCTGGCGCACGCTGCTCGAAGTTCTGCGCGAGACCTTGTCACTCACCGGCACGAAGCTTTCCTGCGGCGAAGGGCAATGCGGCGCCTGTACGGTGCTGATCGACGGGAAGGCTGTCAATTCGTGCCTGTACCTCGCCGTCGAAGCACAGGACAAGGCGATCCAGACCATCGAAGGTCCGGCGGAAGGCGACCCTGTGATCGAGCAGTTGCAGCGCTCCTTTGCGAACAACGGTGCGATCCAGTGTGGCTTCTGCACGCCCGGCATGGTGGTGCAGGCGCGGTCGCTGCTCGCGGAGAAACTCCAGCCCACCGAGGATGAGATCCGCGAGGCGCTGGTCGGCCATCTGTGTCGGTGCACCGGATACGTACAGATCATCGAAGCGATCCAGGATGCGGCGACGCAAGTGCAGAACAGGGGGGAGCGTCCATGAAGCGCGATGAAATCCACCACGAGTTCGACGTCATCGGCAAGCCGATGCCGAAGAAGGATGCGCTGTTGAAGGCGTCCGGGCGCGCCGAATATGCGGATGACCTGTCGATGCCGGGCATGCTGTACGGCAAGTTGCTGCGCAGCCCGCACCCGCACGCACGCATCGTTCGCATCGACACGAGTCGCGCTGAAGCGCTGCCCGGAGTGCGCGCGGTCATCACCGGAGGCGATTTTCCGGGAGTGCGTTACGGAAATCTGCCGAATACGCGCGATTATCTGCCGCTCGCTATCGACGTCGTGCGCTACATCGGCGAGGAAGTCGCTGCGGTGGCTGCCGTCGACGAGGACACCGCCGAAGATGCGCTCGACCTGATCGAGGTGGAGTACGAGCTGCTCCCCGCCGTATTCGATCCCGAAGAGGCCATCCAGGCAGGCGCGCCACAACTGCACAACCATGCGGAGGGGAATGTTTCCGCACATACCGGATTCGAGTTCGGTGATGTCGACGCCGCTTTCGCGAGCGCCGAATACGTTCGCGAGGATGTCTTCGAAACGCAGCCGGTCAAGCAGGGAATGCTCGAACCGCACGCCTGCATCGGCCATTGGGACCGCAACGGAAAGGCAACGTTATGGGCCTGCAAGATGAGCCCGTATGTCGTCTGGCGTCAGCTCTCGATGGGTCTGGATCTGCCGCCCGGCGAGGTGCGGGTCGTCCAGACCTACGTGGGCGGAGGCTTTTCGGGCGGCAAGCAGGAAGCGATGCCGATGGACTTCTGCGCACTGATGCTGTCGCGCAAGACCGGCCGTCCCGTGAAGATCGTGCATACGATGGACGAAGTACTGACGATTGGCCACATGCGCCATCCAATGAAGATCTGGCTGCGCACGGCGACGACGCGCGAGGGGCACATCGTTGCCCAGCATTGCCGCATGCTGGCCAACGGTGGCGCCTACTCGAGCATTGGCGGCTTCAGCATCTTCCTGGCAGGTGCGATGCTGAATCTGCCGTATCGGGTGCCCAACATGCGCTACGAGGCCGATCGCATCTATACGAACAATGGCTTCTGCGGCGCACTTCGCGGTCACACCGTGGTGCAGATGTGCTTCGCGCGCGATTCGCACATGGAGCTGATCGCCGCGGACCTCGGCATCGACGCACTCGAGCTGCGTCGGCGCAATGCGATCCAGCCCGGCGAGGTGACGGCCAACGGCTTTCGCGTGGGTACTTTTGCTTTCGATGAATGTATCGAACGCGTCATCGAGGCATCGGGCTGGCGCGAGAAGCACGGCAAGCTTCCCATATACCGTGGCATCGGAATCGGCTGCGGCGCGCATCTCTCGGGCGCACGGCTGATGGGGCACTCCGCTTCCGTTGCCGAGATCCGGATCCAGGAAGACGGCTCCGTGCAGTTGACCACCGGCTCGACCGATGTCGGACAGGGCGTCGAGACGGTCATGGCGATGATCGCGGCCGAGGTGCTCGGCGTCGACGTGGACGACGTGACCGGCCGCAACGTCGACTCGTCCAGCACACCCGTCGATCCGGGAACCTTCGGATCACGTGTCACGCTGTTCACCGGTAACGCGGTCATCCGTGCCGCCGAGGACGCGCGTCGCCAGCTTGCCGAGATTGCCGGCGAACGCATGGGCATCGATCCCGAAGATCTCGTTTTCCGCCGTCACGAGATCATCTTTCGCAAGGACGAACGCCAGCGGGTTGCGTTCAAGGAAGTCGTTCGCTGGGGCGCATTCCAGCTCGGCCGCATCATCACTGGCCGCGGCACCTATGCGGCAGGCGACGAAAAAATCGACTTCCGTACCGGCTACGGAAACCTGTCGCCAGCCTACAACCCGACGGCGTGCGTCGTGGAGCTCGAGGTCGATCCCGACACCGGGCAGGTCACACTGCTCGGCCTGTGGGGTGCCGACGACAGCGGAACGCCGTTGAATCCCCTCGCCGTACGCGGCCAGGTCATCGGCGCAACCGTCATGTCGATCGGTCATGCGCTCTACGAGAACGTGATTCGCGCCGACGGCAAGGTGATGAATCCATCGTTTCGCGACTACAAGATGCCGCTGGCCACCGATATCCCGCAGCTGTCGATGTTCGAGCACAGCAGCGTGATCACCTGGGATCCCGAAGGTCCGTTCGGTGCGAAAGAAGCCGGACAGGGCGCAGGTACCGGAGTGATTGCCGCGATCGCCAATGCGATCCACGATGCCACCGGCGTGCGTCTGCATCGCTTGCCGCTGACACCGGAAAGCATCCTGAACGGCATGCGCGAACTCGATGCGGCAAGACAGGCAGAGATCGTCAGCCAGTCGTAGCACAGGCGAAAAAGAGACCTCGGGGAGAAGACAGATGCTCGACGGGTGCACGCCCTGGCCGGACGACCTCGCTCGCAGATATGTCGCGGCGGGTATCTGGCAGCGCACGAACCTTGCCGATGCGCTCGGGCTGCGCGCACGAAGTGACGGCGAGCGCGTATTCATTTTCGACCGCGACGGTTCTCTCACCTATCGAGAGGTCGATCGATTGGCCGGCCAACTCGCCGCCGAATTGCAGGCACTTGGCCTGCGACGCAACGACATCGTGCTCATGCAACTGCCGAACACGCGGGAGTTCGTACTGCTTTTCTTTGCCTTTCACAGGATCGGCGCCGTCCCGGTGCTGTGCCTGCCGGCACACCGACGTTTCGAGATGGAGCACTTCGCAAAGATCACGGGTGCAGTCGCCCATGTCTTTCAGCAGGGCTTCCGGGGCTTCGACTTCGCCGGAATGTCCGCACAGATCCAGGCAAGCACACCCACGCTGCGCCACCGGATCTCGATTGGCAATGGAACAGAGTCCGACGTGACCTGGGTCGGGCCGTGGCTTCGGCGTGCTGCCGAGGTCGGCGATACGGTGCAGTTGCCCGCGACGCCGCCCGTCGATCCCTTCGATGTCGCGTTCATGCTGCTGTCCGGCGGGACGACCGGAGTACCCAAACTGATCCCTCGGACTCATGCAGACTATCTGTTCAACGCACGCGAATGTGCACGGGCCCTCGACTGGAACAGCGAGACGATCTACGTTGTGGGCCTGCCTGCCGCGCACAATTTCGTGCTCGGCGCGCCTGGCCTGATTGCGATTCTTGCTGCGGGCGGGAGCGTGGCGCTGGCCGCTTCGACCGACGTCGATGATCTGTTCTCGACGATCGAACGCACACGTGCCAACGTGCTTCCGGTAACGCCGGCGTTGCTGATCACACTACTCGACTCGCCGAAGCGGCGCGACTACGATCTCGGAACGCTCGCACAAATCTGCGTCGGTGGCCAACGCATGCTTCCCGAACTTTTCGATCGGCTGCTCGCGGCATTCCCGCAGGTCGAGCCGATCCATGCGTTCGGCATGGCTGAAGGGCTGACGAATCTCAGTCGCCCTGGCGATCCGCTCACGACGAGACGCGAGACGCAGGGCCGCCCGGCATCGTCCCTTGACGAGATCCGCATCGTCGATGCAGACGGCAGCGACGTCATCGATGGTGCCATTGGCGAACTGATCACGCGCGGGCCATATACGATCCGCGGCTATTTCCGCAACGCCGAGCACAACCGTTCGGCGTTCACTGCCGACGGTTTCTACCGTACCGGCGATCTGGTGAGAATACACGAGAGCGGCAACCTCATCGTCGAGGGGCGCAAGAAAGACCTCATCAATCGCGGCGGTGAAAAAATCAGTGCCGAGGAAGTCGAGAATCTGATCCTCGCGCACGACAAGGTGCAGCGGGTAGCAGTGGTAGCGATGCCGTGTCCGGTGATGGGCGAGCGCAGTTGCGCGTTTGTCGTGACGAAACATGACGCGTCATTGACACTCGCCGAGATCAACGAGTTCCTGCTGTCGAAGCAGATCGCGCGCTTCAAGTTGCCGGAACGGCTCGAAGTCGTCGACTCGTTTCCCTGTACGGCGATGGGCAAGGTGTCGAAGAAAGCGCTTCGCGACCGCATCATCCGGCAACTTGCCGAAGAGGCGTCACTGAGCTGAGCGGTCGCGTCACTCCTCGGTGAAAATCGATGCCACCTCGCGACGCAGCCATATGTTGGCCGGATCGTGATGCGCGCGTGGATGCCATTGCTGGGTAATGGAAAACGCCGGAATCGGAAACGGCAGCGGCTTGATGATCAGCGTCGGGCGTGCAGCAAGCATCGAAGATGCCAGTCGGCCGGGTAGCGTGAGCAGCAGATCCGACTCGGCGATGATCGTCCCCAGACCGAGCGCGTGGCCAGCCGTGAATGTGACGTGCCGCTCGAGTTTCTCTTCGGTAAGCAGCTTGTCAAGGGAACGACGCAGCGAAGCGTAGGTCGCGCCGCCCAGGCGGTAGTCGACGTGTCGCGCCTTCAGGTAGTCGCTCTTCGTCAATTTTCCCTTCGACAGGCGGTTTCGCTCGCCCATCAGCACTACAAAGCGCTCTGAGAACAGCCGCTGACGGTAATAGCCAGGCCCCATCGCCGGCCAGTTGCCCAGCACGAGGTCTATCGAGCCTTCATGCATCCGCTGTCGACCTTCCTCCAGAGGCACATTCAGCGTCTCGAGTCGGACGCCAGGCGCCGCGGCATTCAGATGAACGAGCAACCGGGGCACGAAAATCATCTGTGCGAGATCGCTCATCAGGATGCGGAACAACCGGTCCGAAGAGCCCGGCTCGAAGCGGCGCGGCTCGTCCAGGGCGGATTCGATGCGGTCAAGTCCCACCATGATCGGCACGATGATCGAGTCGACCCGTGCCGTTGGCATCATGCCGTCCGTAGAGCGGATGAACAGCGGATCATCGAGTCGAACACGCAGTCTGCGCAGCGCATTGCTCACAGCCGACTGCGTCATGCCGAGCTGCTGCGCGGCTTTCGATGCGCTACGCGTTGCGTAGACGGCGCGCAACACGCGCAACAGATTCAGGTCGATGGTGTGGACATTCATGGCCAGGCCTGGATGCTCGTCGGAAGACTATTTCCCCTGGAAATCAGCAATATCAGCAGATTTCGTTAGCCGAAATATATCTCCAACATTACAGTTCTCTGAAATTCGATCCGCACCCAGAAAAAAACAGTGGATCAAAGCCTGGAGGAGACAGACGATGCCGTGCCTTTTGCAAGGTCTCGTTCCATGCCCGGTCCGGCAATGCGCCGCGGGAAGCCGACCGAGGCTGCCCGCGTGACCAGCAGTACGCCGTGGCGCATCGCAAGCGGAGAGGTTTCTTCCGGGTCACGCGAAAATTCGCATGCTCAGAGCGCCTCCTCCGACCCCGTGAAGCCGGGCTTTTCGCAGTACGCAGTCACGCCTCCCGCGACCCGTGATGATCCAGGCGGCCGTTTGCGTGGATCGACCACCGAAGGGAGTCTGCCGTTCCTGCAGGTCGCGAGTGCCGTGCTCGCGGGGATCGAGCGCATCGCGGCTGCCGGATGTGTTGGGGTGATTTTTGCGCTGCTCGTCCTGAATATCGTGACGCGCAGCGCCGGATACGCACTGTTCTGGGTCGATGAGGCTGCGGTCACGGCCATGGTGTGGATGGCGTTCTTCGCGGCATCGGTCACGCTGCACAAGCGCGGCAACATCGCCGTCACGTTTGTCATCGACCTGTGCCCGCCGACGGCACGATGCGTGCTTGCCGTCCTCGTCGATCTCACCCTGCTTGCATTCGTGCTCGTGCTTGCGTGGCTCGTCTGGGGCTGGTTCGCACCGCTGCAACTGGTTGCAGCCCACGGCGATCCTGCCGCATTTGCGGCCGCGACGATGAACTTCATCTACGACGAACCGACGCTTACGCTCGGCATACGAAAGGCGTGGGTATGGCTGATCGTTCCGCTGTTCGCACTGTGTTCGCTCATCCACTGCATTGCGAATCTGGACCGCAGCGTGACGGCGCTGGTGCAGAGAGAGAACGGATAGATGGTCGGATCGACATTCATCGGCCTCCTCCTTCTCGGGGTGCCCATTGCGTTCGTGCTCGCGATCACTGCGCTGATCTATATCCTCGCCAGCGGCAACTGGAACCTGCTCGATTCCTATCCTCAGCAGTTTTTTGGTGGCCTCGAGAACTACGGCCTGCTTGCGCTGCCGCTGTTCATTCTGGTCGGCGAGTGCATGAACGAAGGGGGAATCGGCCGGCGTCTGATGGCAGCGGCCGCTGCGCTCATCGGATCGGTCCGGGGTGGCCTGGGCTACGTGAACCTGCTGGCGAACATGATGATGGCAGCCATCCTCGGGTCGACGGTCGCACAGATCACGATCATGACGCGCATGGCGGTGCCCGAGATGGAGAAGGCCGGCTACCCGCGTGATGAAGCCGTCACGCTGACTGCCATTGGCGGACTGCTCGCACCGATCATTCCGCCATCGATGATGTTCATCATCTTCGGCGTCATCGCCCAGATCTCTATTGGCAATCTGTTCATCGGCGGAATCATTCCCGGCCTGCTGCTTGGACTCGCATTCTTTGCCGTGCTGGGCTGGGTCGCGCGCCGACACGGCTACCCGGTCATCGAAGAATCAGGCAGCAAAGTTCGCCTGGCGGCGCTGCGCGACGGATTGCCCGCGGCCATCGTGCCGCTGACGATCGTCGGCGGTATCCTGGCCGGCCTGACCACGCCGACGGAAGCCGCGGCACTCGCCTGCGTGGCGGCCATTCTGGTGGGACGTTTCGTCTATCGCGAGTTTCAGTTCGCAAGCTTGTGGCCGGCGCTCGTGCGTACTGCCCAGGGTTCATCGATCGTGCTCATCCTCATCGCGGCCGCACAGGTCTTCAGTTGGGTCGTGGCGTACGAGAATCTGCCGGCAATTGCCGCGCAGGCCATCCGTTCGACATCCGATTCGCCGCTCGTCTTTCTGCTGCTCGTCAATCTCGTGCTGGTGTTCGTCGGCATGGTTCTCGACCCGATTCCGGCGTTGATCCTGATCGTTCCCGTGTTGCTGCCGGTGGCCACCGATGTGTATGGAATCGATCCGTTTCATTTCGGCGTCGTCGTCTGCCTGAATCTGGTGCTCGGCCTGATGACACCGCCGGTCGGCGCCGCGCTTTTCACCGCGTCTGCGCTTTCCGGCGTGAAGGCTGAACGCATCGCGTGGCTGTCGCTGCCCTATCTGGCAGCGATGCTCGCCATCTTGCTGCTGATCACCGCGTTCCCCGTCCTCGTCACCGCATTGCTCTGACCGCAACTTTGATCCGGACCTGCAAGGAGGAGGAGATCATGAGAATCCTTCGGCTCATTCTCGCCGTCACGGCGTGCCTGGCGTTGCCATACTTCGCACAGGCGCGCGACCTGCGTCTGGGGATCATCACCCCGCCCTCACATCAATGGAGCAAGTCCGCTGAAGCCGTTGCCGGAGATCTTGCCGCTGGCACCGCCGGACGGCTGAAGATTCTGGTGTTCCCCTCCGGACAGCTCGGCACTGAGGCACAGATGCTCCAGCAACTGCAGAGCGGTGCACTCGATTTTGCATTTCTCGCGGCCGGTGAGGTTGCGAACCGCAGGGCCGACTTTGCGGCGCTGTTCGCGCCGTACCTGGCTGATTCGACATCCAAGGCGAGGCAACTGCTCACGGGCCCCACGGCAACCAGGATGCTTGACGAGCTGAGCAGTGTCGGCCTCGTCGGTCTCGGCTATGGCATGGCTGGCCTGCGTCAGATACTCATGCGCGGGAAAATCGTCACTCGCGACGATCTCGCCGGACGCAAGATCCGGGTAATGCCGATCGAGCCCGAACGTGACTTCTGGCGCAAGGTGGGCGCAGCACCGACACCGATTCCACTCCCATCGTTGTACGACGCGTTCGCCAACGGACAGGTCGACGGCATGCAGATCGATTTTGAAAACGCCTGGAACGTGCGCTACCTGGACAACGCCGGAACAGTGATCGAGTCGAACCACATGATGCTGCCGATGGTTGTCGTGGCATCGGCGCGCAACTGGCGGGCACTATCGACAGATGATCAGGCACTCGTTCGCCAGATCATCGGAAAGAGGCTCGGCGAGATGTTCGAGATCTACGAAACACTTGATCGCGACTACCTGCAGAAGATCCGTGCGAGCGGCGCCAACGTGATCCGGGTCGATCGCAGATTCTTCGGTTCCGCGATCGATGACTGGTATGCGGAATGGCGGGCGAAAGCACCGTCGCTGCAATCGCTGGAGCTCGAAGCCTCTGCGCTTTGAGTGTCCGCCGACCATCGAGTGTATCCATGCGTACGAGAGGGAACCATGTGCATGGCAGTACCGACGGTCAATCCCGGGACGACCGTGGTCAGGCGAGTGCAGGTTGACGATCTTTCCCGCCTCCGGGATGGACTCCCGATCCCCTACCCCCGCCGAAACACCCAGCTCGTCTCGCTCGACGCCGCCGGCTCGAAGCGATAGCCATCCACATCGAAGCCCTGCAGGCGCCGCGGATCGTCGATGCGCTCTTCGACGGCGTAGCGCGTCATCGCGCCGCGCGCACGCTTGGCGGCAAAGGCCATCACTTTCCAGCCGTCGGCCCGGCGTTCCTGGAAGACCGGCTGCACGACGCGTGCGCGCAGGCCGCCGAGCGCCCTGAAATATTCCGCCGAGGCGAGATTCACCAGGATCGGGCTGGCGTGCGTCGCCAGTTCCTCGTCGATCGCCTGCGCCAGGCGCTGGCCCCAGTATGCGTACAGGTCGCGGCCCTTCGGGTTTTCCAGGCGCGTGCCCATTTCGAGCCGGTACGGCTGGATCAGGTCGAGCGGGCGCAGCACGCCGTAGAGGCCGGAGAGGATGCGTACGCGGTCCTGCGCCCAGGCGAGATCGGCCTCGTCCAGGCTCGCCGCATCGAGCCCCTCGTAGACGTCGCCGGCGAACGCCAGCAGCGCCGGCCGCGCATTGCGCGGCGTGAACGGCGGTTTCCATTGCCCGTAGCGGGCGACGTTCAGCGCCGCCAGCGGATCGCTGATCGACATCAGCGACGCCAGTTCGCGCGCATCGAGTTTCTTGAGCAGGCCGACGAGCGTGCGCGCCTGCGTCAGGAAGCGCGGCTGGCTGTGCGCCGTCACATGAGGCGGCGTCTCGAAGTCGAGCCGCTTGGCGGGAGAAAGGACGATCAGCATGGCATTGATGATGACATGGAATGCCGGTTTTCAGCGCGCCGGGCGCGGATCCCGCATCGCTGTCCGGGACGCAACGGCCTGACGGGCGCAGGCTCCGGTTCCCCCCGGAGCGGCGGATCCGTGATAATCGGAAGGATCTGCCAGTATCCGGATGACGACCATGTCGACCACCATCAACGGCGTTTCGCAATGACCTCCGGTTCACGCGCACGCGCACCCGGCACCAAGCTGCCGAAGGTCGGCACGACGATCTTCACGGTCATGTCGGCGCTCGCGCTCGAGCACGATGCCGTCAATCTCGGTCAGGGTTTTCCGGATTTCGACTGCGACCCGGCACTGATCGATGCCGTCGCCGATGCCATGCGCGCCGGCCACAACCAGTATCCGCCGATGGCCGGCGTCGCTGCGCTGCGCGCGGGCATCGCCGACAAGATCGAGGCCGTGCACGGCCATCGCTACGACCCGGAACACGAGATCACGGTGACGGCCGGTGCCACGCAGGCGATCTTCACCGCCGTGCATGCGGTCGTGCGCCGCGGCGACGAAGTGATCGTGATCGAGCCGGTCTACGACAGCTACATCCCGTCGATCGAGCTGGCGGGCGGCACGGCCGTGATCGTGCCGATGGACGCCGGCTTCCGCATCGACTGGCCGGCCGTGCGCGCGGCCTGCACGACGCGCACGCGCGCGATCATCGTCAATTCGCCGCACAATCCGACGGGCACCGCGTTCGATGAAAGCGATCTGCACGAACTGGCCGCCATCGCCGGGACGCACGATCTCATCGTCATCTCCGACGAGGTCTACGAACACATGGTGTTCGACGGACGCGTGCACCAGTCGGCCAGCCGTCATCCGGCGCTGGCCGCGCGCAGCTTCGTCGTTTCCTCGTTCGGCAAGACCTTCCACGTCACCGGCTGGAAGCTCGGCTACTGCGTCGCTCCGGCGCCGCTGATGGCCGAATTCCGCAAGGTGCACCAGTTCAACGTCTTCACGGCGCACGCGCCGACGCAAGTTGGCCTGGCGAGCTATCTGGCGGCATCGCAGGCCTGGCGCGACGTGGCCGGCTTCTACCAGCGCAAGCGCGACCGCTTGCGCACCGGTCTCGCGCAGACACGCTTTCGCCTGCTCGCCTGCGAAGGCACGTTCTTCCAGCTCGTCGACTACCGTGCGATCTCGCAACAGGGTGAAGCGGATTTCGCGCGCTGGCTGACAAGCGAAGTCGGGGTGGCGGCGATCCCGCTGTCGGCTTTCCGCGAGGACGGACGCGACAGCGGCATCGTGCGCTTCTGCTTCGCCAAGACCGACGCCACCCTGGATCGGGCGCTCGAGCGCCTGACCGGCATATAGAACCGCAATGGAACGACACCGACAGCATCCCGCTCCCCGACCGGTCGATCGCCGCCAGTGGCTGGCAGCAGCCATCGGCACCACCGCACTGGCCAGCCTGACGCTGGCCGCCTGCAATGCGCTGCCACCGCGCGATCTGGTCCCGCCGAAACTGCGCTTTTCCGACTTCCGCATCGAGGAATTCGGCCTGAGCGAAATCAGCTTTCTGCTGGCCGTGGAGACGGAAAACCCGAACGACGTGCGCATTCCGCTGCGCAACGTCGATTTCGCGCTCGAACTGCTGGGCGAACCTTTTGCCGACGGCACGGTCTCGGGCCGGGAAGTGACGCTGCCGGCGCAGGGCAGCCTGACGCTGCCGGTACATTTCACCGTCCCGACGGCACAGCTGATGCGTGTGCTGCGCGGTCTGCGCGATACCTCGGCCGACGAGTGGCGCTACCGTCTGACCGGATCGGCCAGCTGGGGCTGGAGCGGCTTTCCGCTGCGCTTCGAGCGCACCGGCGACCTGGAAGTGCTGCGCGAATTCCGTCAGTGGCTGTCTGCACCGACAGCGCGCTGACACAAGTACCTGACCCCCGCATGGGCGTCGGGGGCCGACACCGGCCCCGCAGGTTCATTCTTCCCGGGCAATACCCGGATCATCGCCATTGACCGGGGCCGTCGCCGATCCGTCGATCGACGGGTCGTCGGCTGGCTGCTCCGGAGATTCGGCGCGACGCAGACGCTTTTCCTCTTTCTTCTGTTTTTTCGCCAGCTCGCGCTGCCTTTTCTGAAACGCATAATTCGGTTTGGCCAAATGCATGTCCTCCATCGGGACTCATGATCCCGACAGGGTAACAAATGATCCGGCATGAAGACCGATACCACTGAAGCCGCGTCGCCCGCCGATGCGGTCGCACCGATCGCCCGCCACTCGCTCGTCGACGACGGCGTGGCACTGGCGTCGGCAGCGATTCTCGTGGCGCTGGGCATCGTCTTTCTCGAGCAGGCGCAACTGGTCACCGGCGGCACGGCCGGCCTGGCCCTGCTCGCCTCGTATCGTTTCGGCCTGTCCTTCGGCATCGCGTTTCTGCTGATCAACATTCCTTTTCTGGTGCTCGGCTGGAAGCAGCTCGGGCCGGTGTTCGTCCTGCGCACCGGACTGGTCATCGTGCTCGTGTCCGGCATCACCGGCCTGCACCGGCGCTGGCTCGCCTTCGAACCGCTGCAGCCCGCCTGGGCCGCGCTGACCGGCGGACTGCTCGTTGGCGTCGGCCTGCTGATCCTCTTTCGCCACCGCGGCAGCCTGGGCGGCTTCAACGTGCTCGTGCTCTGGCTGCAGGAGCGCTTCGGCTGGCGCGCCGGCTGGGTACAACTGGCACTGGATGCCGTGATCCTGCTGCTGTCGCTGACGATCATCGATCCCTGGACGATTGCCTGGTCGCTGATCGGCGTGACTGCACTGAACGTCACGCTGGCCATCAACCATCGTCCGGGACGCTACATGGCCGTCTGATCATCCACGCCCATGCCCAGCCTGCGTCAGATCGAAAGTTTCGTCTCGGCCGCCACGCGCGGCAGCCTGAGTGCCGCCGCCCGCGCCGAGGGCGTTGCGCCGGCAGTGATCGGGCGGCGCATCGACGCGCTCGAAGCACGTCTCGGGGTGCGCCTGCTGATCCGCACCACCCGAAGGCTTTCACTGACTTTCGAGGGCAGCGCCTTTCTCGAAGACTGCCAGCGCATCCTGATCGACCTGCGCAATGCCGAAGCCTCGGTCTCGCTCGGCGGCATCAAGGCCAGCGGACATCTGCGCGTGACCGCCCCGGCCGGCTTCGGCCGCGTCCATGTGGCGCCGCTGATCGGCGATTTTCTCGATGCGCACCCGGACGTGTCGATCTCGCTGGAACTCACCGATCGCCTGACCGACATCATCAACGAGAACATCGATCTGGCGATCCGCATCGGCACGCTCGACGATTCGAGCCTGGTCGGCGTGCATCTGGCCGAGAACCGGCGCGTCGTCGTCGCCAGCCCCGCTTACCTGCAGCGCCACGGCACGCCGGTCACGCCCGACGATCTGGCGCAGCACCAGTGCCTGAGTTTCGGCAGTTATGGCAACCAGGCGCGCGGCTGGCAGTTCCAGGTCGACGGACGCGCGATCTCGCTGCGCGTGCCGGCCAGCATCGAATGCAACGACGGCGCCGTGCTGCGCGACTGGGCGCTGGCCGGACGCGGGCTGGCCTGGCGTTCGCTGTGGGAGGTGGGCGAGGATCTGCGCAGCGGGCGCCTGTGCAGCGTACTCGACGAGTACGCTGCTCCGCCCAATGCCATCCACGCCGTCTTCCCGCAGCGCCGGCACCTGCCGCTGCGCATGCGCGCCTTCATCGACCAGTTGAAAACCGTCTGGGGGCGGGACGACTACTGGCAGTGACCGGCGCCCCCGGACGCTGCAACAGGTATCCGGAAGCCGGCACGGCGGTTCGCCGGCCGGCCACGGCAACGGGCCAGCCGGATCATGACGCAAGCACCAGCCCGGAACCCGTGAAACGATCGGCCGTGCCAGGAAGGCCCGTCAGCTCTTCTCCGGGCGCTTCAGGTGCTTGTTGATGAGCGAGTTCATTTCGAACATGCTCGCCTGCGCCTTGCCGAACACCGCCCGCAGTTTCTCGTCGGCGTTGATCAGACGGCGATTGGCGCTGTCCTGCAGGCCGCCGGCCTTGATGTATTCCCAGATGCGCTTGACCACTTCGGTGCGTGGCAGCGGCTTGTTGCCGACGATCGAGGCCAGCGCGTCGCTCGGCGTGAGTGCCGCCATGAACGCTGCATTGGGCGTGCGTTTTTTTGCTGCAGCCTTGCCGGCCGCTTTTTTCGTTGCGGCACCCGCGGCAGTCTTCTTTGCCGCAGTCTTCTTCACCGCGGTCCGGGTCATGGCGGTTTTTGCCGCCTGTTTTACCGGTGCTTTCTTTGCCGGTGCTTTCTTCGCCGGTGCCTTTGCTGCCGTCGTCTTGACGGCGGCTTTCTTCGTTGCCGCCTTCGTTGCCGCTTTTGCCGGCGCCTTTGACGCGGCTGCCGCACCCCTGGTCGCCGCCCTGGCGGTCGCACCGGTCACCTTGCCGGCTGTGGCCGGCCTGGCGCCCGTCCCCTTTTTCGCAGCCGGCTTCCCGACCGCCTTTTTCGCAGTGGCCATGCTTGATCTCCCCTGAACCGGTATGCACGTCGATGGTCACCGACCATGTCGTCCGGACGATCCGCCCGGGCAGCACGTCGTTTCCTCCGGCACGGAGCCGTGCGCGTGACCTCGTTGTCTCGACAGCGCCGCTGCACGCGATTCCGCACCCGGAACGAAGCATGACGGGTCTGGCCGTACTCGCCAACAAAAACCGGCGGCAAGCCGCCCTGCCGCGTCACCGGTGTTGTATCGGCGACGCACCAGGCAGCTGCGGACGGCCCCGGAGACGGTGCCGGCACCGGCAATCGGTCTCAGCCTGTGTCGCCATCGGCTGCACGGGGGTGGGTCTCAGCATGGGTGAAGCAATCGGACGCAGCCGGTTACTTCACCCGTTCTCGGCTCCGGCGCTCTCCGTTACCCGGGACATGCGCCGGCGGTCATGCTCTTTCAGATGCCTCTTGCGCAGCCGGATGCTCTTCGGCGTCAATTCGACGAGTTCGTCGTCGGCAATGAATTCGACCGCCTTCTCCAGCGTCAGGGCAATGGCCGGCACGAGTGCAACCGCCTCATCCTTGCCGGCGGCGCGCACATTGGTCATCTTCTTCTCGCGCACCGGGTTGACGACGAGGTCGTTGTCGCGCGTGTGGATGCCGACGATCATGCCTTCGTACAGGCGCTCGCCGGGCTGCACGAACATGCGCCCGCGCTCCTGCAGCTTCCACAGTGCGTAGGCGACGGCCTCGCCGTCTTCCTGCGACACCAGCACACCATTGCGCCGGCTTTCCATGTCGCCGGCCCAGGTGTCGTAGTCGTCGAAGACGTGCGCGGCGATGCCGGTGCCGCGCGTCAGGTTCATGAATTCATTCTGGAAGCCGATCAGGCCGCGTGCCGGTACCCGGTATTCAAGCCGCACCCGGCCGCCGCCGTCCGGCTCCATCGACTGCAGCGTCGCCCGGCGCCTGCCGAGCCACTCCATGACCGCTCCCTGATGCGCGTCCTCGATGTCGACCGTCAGCCGTTCGTACGGTTCGTACCGCACGCCGTCGATCGTGCGCAGTTTCGGTTTCGGGCGCGACACCGCGAGTTCATAGCCTTCACGGCGCATGTTCTCGAGCAGAATCGTCAGGTGCAGCTGCCCCCGTCCGAAGACGACGAAGGTATCGGTATCGGCGCCCGATTCGACCCGCAGCGCGACATTGCTCTTGAGTTCGCGCTCGAGCCGCTCGCGCAGCTGCCGGCTGGTCACGAAGCGGCCCTCGCGCCCGGCCAGCGGCGAGTCGTTGACGTGAAACTCCATCGACATCGTCGGCTCGTCGACCTGCAGCATCGGCAGCGCATCGGGATGGTCGCGGTCGCAGAGGGTGGCGCCGATGTCGATTTCCTCGATACCGGTGATCGCCACGATGTCGCCGGCTTCCGCCTGCGGCACGACGACGCGCTCGAGCCCGTCGTAGTGCAATACCTGGCCGATCCGCGCCAGCACCGGCGCCGCGCCGCCGGCCTGCGGGTCACCATGCAGCACGACGACGTCCTGGCCGCCGCGGATGCGTCCGCGCCCGATCCGGCCGACGCCGATCTTGCCGACGTAGCTCGACCAGTCGAGTGCCGAGATCTGGAACTGCAGCGGCCCTTCGGCATCGTCGTCGCGCGCCGGCACCTGGCGCAGGATGGCCTCGAACAGCGGCTTCATCGACAGTCCGGCCCGGGCGGCGTCGGCCGCCGATGCCGGGGCCGGCACGGGCAGATCCTCGAGGCGCTCCAGTGCGAAGCCCTGCACCCCCGAGGCGTAGACGACCGGGAAGTCGAGCTGCCGCTCGCTGGCGCCCAGTTGATCGAACAGGTCGAAGGTCGCGCTGACCGCCTGGTGCGGCCGGGCGCCCGGACGGTCGATCTTGTTGACGACGACGATCGGTTCGAGCCCGGCCGCCAGGGCCTTGCGCGTGACGAAGCGCGTCTGCGGCATCGGTCCTTCGACGGCATCGACCAGCAGCAGCACGCCGTCGACCATCGACAGGGCCCGCTCGACCTCGCCACCGAAGTCGGCGTGCCCGGGCGTATCGACGATGTTGATGCGCGTGCCTTCGTATTCGACCGCGCAGTTCTTGGCGAGGATGGTGATGCCGCGCTCGCGCTCGATGTCGCCGCTGTCCATGACGCGTTCGGCGACCGCCTGGTTGACGCGGAAGGTACCCGACTGGCGCAGCAGCTGGTCGACCAGCGTGGTCTTGCCGTGGTCGACGTGGGCAATGATGGCGAGATTGCGGATCGCCGGGCGGGAGGCAGCAGTCATGGGAAGAGTCGAACGTGAGGAAAAAGCGGGAAAAAAAGCGGAAAAAAGAGGAAACCGGAGAGGAAACAAGGCCCCGGTTGGTTGAACCTGATGGCACCGGATCCCGTCAGCACGTTTCGGCCGGACCGAACCGGATGGCCGGCCGAGGCGTCGATCATGCGCTCACCAGGCGCAGCGGTTGCAACTCGCCGTCGGCCTGGCGGGCGAGGCCCAGCAGGCGTCCGGCGCCGTAGACGCGCACACGACCTGCGGCCGGCGCGCACACGTGCGAAGCAGCCCGGCTGGCGGTGCTTCCGGCGCGCACGGGCAGATCCGCCAGCGGCAGGCGCTGTCCATGCGCGAAACGCTGCGCCGCCAGCGCATCGAGATCGATACGCGGCAGTTCCTGCATCAGCGCATCGATCGGCAGCAGACAGGCGCGCCGCGCAACCGGATCCATCGCCTCGAGCCGGACCGGATCGACGGCATCGGCGACGTCCAGCGCACCGACGCGCTCGCGCCGCAGCGCACTCAGAAAGGCGCCGCAGCCAAGCCGTTCGCCAAGATCGATCGCCAGCGTGCGCACATAAGTGCCCTTGCTGCAATGCACGCGCAGGCGTGCCAGCGGCGGCGCGAACTGCAGCAGGTCGATCGCGTGGATCGTCACCTGGCGCGGCCTGCGCTCGACGGTGACGCCGGCGCGCGCCAGTTCATACAGCGGCCGGCCCTCGTGCTTGAGCGCCGAATGCATCGGCGGCACCTGCTCGATCGGACCGACGAACGAGGCCAGTGCGGCCCGCAGCACCGCTTCGTCACGCACCGGCTCACGCCGCGCGATCTCGCGGCCTTCGGCATCACCGGTATCGGTGCTTCGCCCGAGTGTCACTTCGGCCAGATAGACCTTGTCGGCTTCGAGCGAATCGCCGGCAAATTTCGTCGCCTCGCCGAACAGCAGCGGCAACAGGCCGCTGGCCAGCGGATCGAGCGTGCCGCCATGTCCGGCCTTGCGCGCACCGAGCAGAAAACGCGCCCGCCCGAGCGCGCGCGTCGAACTCATGCCGACGGGCTTGTCGAGCAACAGCACGCCGTCGACCCGCTCGCGCGCACGGGCATGCGCCGGCCCCGGGCGCTTCGTCATTCGTCGGCGCGCAGGCGATTCGCCTCGTCGATCAGCTGCGCGATGGCCATCGCGTCGCCGGTCGTGGTGTCGCGCACGAAACGCAGTTCCGGCGTCGTGTGGATGCGCACCTGCCGCCCGAGCTGCGAGCGCAGGAAACCGGCGGCGCGGCCCAGCCCGGCCTGGGTGCGGGCGACGGTCGCTTCATCGTCCGGCAACACGCTGTAATACACCGTCGCATAGGCATAATCGGGCGTGAGCTCGACGCCGGTGATGGTGACCATGCCGAGGTGCGGATCCTTGAGCTGCGCGCGCACGAGTTCGGCCAGCTCCTCGTGGATCTGCTGCCGAACCCGCACTGCGCGGCCGCTGCCGCCCGGACGCCGCCTGGCCATGGATCTCGCCCGTCACGCTCACAGCGTGCGCGCGACCTCCTTGATCTCGAAGACTTCGAGCTGGTCGCCTTCCTGGATATCGTCGTAGCCCTTGAGCGACAGACCGCACTCGAAGCCTTCGCGCACCTCGCGCACGTCATCCTTGAAGCGCTTGAGCGAGTCGAGCTCGCCCGTCCAGACGACCTTGTGCTCGCGCAGCAGGCGCACTTTCGCGCCGCGGCGCACCAGGCCCTCGAGCACCATGCAGCCGGCGACATTGCCCGCCTTGGGCACGCGGAAGATCTGCCGGATCTCGACCAGGCCGAGTGCTTCCTCGCGCTGCTCGGGCGAGAGCAGGCCCGACATCGCATTCTTCACGTCGTCGACGGCGTCGTAGATGATCGTGTAGTAGCGGATGTCGATGCCGTTGGCCTCGGCCAGGCGCCGCGCCTGCTGGTCGGCACGCACATCGAAGCCGATGACGACCGCCTTCGAGGCCGTCGCCAGGTTGACGTCGCTCTCGCTGATGCCGCCGACCGCCTGGTGCACGATCTGCACGCGCACCTCGTCGGTGGAAAGCTTGAGCAGCGCATGCGCCAGCGCTTCCTGCGAACCCTGCACATCGGCCTTGACGATGAGCGGCAGCGTCTTGACCTCTTCGCCGGACATCTGCTCGAAAATATTCTCGAGCTTGGCCGCCTGCTGTCTGGCCAGCTTGACGTCGCGGAACTTGCCCTGGCGAAACAGCGCAATCTCGCGCGCCTTGCGCTCGTCGCCCAGCACGATGACTTCCTCGCCGGCAACCGGCACATCCTGCAGGCCCTGGATCTCGACCGGAATCGACGGGCCGGCTTCGCTCACCGGCTTGCCATTCTCGTCGAGCATCGCACGCACGCGCCCGAACGACGAGCCGGCCAGCACGATGTCGCCACGCTTGAGCGTGCCCGACTGCACGAGCACCGTCGCCACGGCGCCGCGGCCCTTGTCCAGACGGGCCTCGATCACCAGACCCTTGGCGGCTCCGGTCGGCGCGGCGCGCAGTTCGAGCACCTCGGCCTGCAGCAGAACGTTCTCGAGCAGCTCGTCGATGCCCTGCCCGGTCTTGGCCGACACCGGCACCAGCGCGACGTCGCCGCCGTATTCCTCGGGCACGATCTGGTGCGCAACCAGCTCCTGCTTGATCCGCTCCGGGTTGGCTTCCGGCTTGTCCATCTTGTTCACCGCAACGACGATCGGCACGCCGGCCGCCTGCGCGTGATGGATCGCCTCCACCGTCTGCGGCATGACGCCGTCGTCGGCGGCCACCACCAGGATGACGATGTCGGTCGCCCGCGTGCCGCGCGCGCGCATCGCCGTGAACGCCTCGTGACCCGGCGTGTCGAGGAAGGTGACCACGCCGCCCGGCGTCTTGACGTGATATGCGCCGATGTGCTGGGTGATGCCGCCGGCTTCGCCCGCCGCGACCTTCGTGCGCCGGATGTAGTCGAGCAGCGAGGTCTTGCCGTGATCGACGTGCCCCATGACCGTGACGACCGGCGGCCGGGGCTCGGTCGCGATGTCTTCGCCCTGTGTCGCGTCGTCGATGAGGAAGGCTTCCGGATCATCCAGACGTGCGGCCAGTGCCTTGTGGCCCATCTCCTCGACGACGATCATCGCCGTGTCCTGGTCGAGCATCTGGTTGATGGTCACCATCTGGCCGAGCTTCATCATCATCTTGATGACCTCGGTCGCCTTCACCGACATCTTGTGTGCCAGATCGGCCACCGTGATGGTCTCGGGCACGTGCACTTCACGCACGATCGGCTCGACCGGATGCGAAGCTGCCGTCCCCGCGTCGCGCCGGTCGCCACCGCGCTGCCGGCCGCCGCGCGGCCCGCCACGCCAGCCCCCGCCCGACGTGTCGCCCCGGGTCTTGATGCCGCGTTTGCGACCTGCCTCATCGGACCAGGTCGACGACAGTTTTTCACTCTTGACGTGCTTGCGCGTGGCATCGGCGCCCGGCGTACCCGCACCCGCGCGCGCGCCGCCGGCCGCCGGCCGGTGCAGGGTGCCGCGCACGCCGGCCTTCGCCCCGGGCTCGGCCGGTGCTCCGGCAGTCTTGTCGCCCGTCTTGTCGGCGGCCCGTGCCGGAGCCCTGACCGGCGCTTTCACCGGTGGCGCTTCCGCCTCCATCGGCTTCGAGCGCCGCTGGCTCATCAGACGGTTGATCTCGGCGACCTCCGCCTCGACCGAACGCCGCGCCTCTTCCTGCTGACGGGCCTCTTCGGCCGCCAGGCGTGCCGCTTCCTCGGCCGAACGCGCCTCGATCGCCTGGCGTTCGGCCGCCGCCGCCGCATCGGCCGCCGCCTGTGCCGCCGCCGCCTCGCGTTCGCCGGCCGCGCTCTCGTCGGCCGGTGCCGCCGGCACGCCCGCATCGGCCGCGGCCTGCGCCGCGCGATCTTCCTCAGCGCGCTGTGCCGCCAGTTGTGCTTCCCGTTCGGCTTCGCGCTGCGCTTCCTCGGCGCGCGCACGGGCCTCGGCCGCCGCCTGCTCGGCGCGCTCGCGTTCCTGTTCGACCTGCAGCTGCTTTTCACGCAGCTCGGCCGCCTGGCGCTCGAGCAGCTCGCGCTGGCGCAGCTCTTCGGCTTCGCGCAGACGCTGCTGCTCCTCGTCGACGACCGACATCGGTGCCGCGTCCGGCGCCGGTGCCGCTTCCGGCACCTCGACCGGCGCTCCGTCACCCGGACCGCGCTTGACGAATACGCGCTTCTTGCGCACTTCCACCTGGATCGTGCGCGCCTTGCCGGTGGCATCGGCCTGCTTGATCTCCGAGGTCTGCTTGCGCGTCAGCGTGATCTTGCGCCGCGACCCCTCTTCCGATCCGTGCGCGCGCCGCAGCGACGACAGAAGCTGCTCCTTGTCCAGCTCGGTCAGTTCGTCGTCGGGCGACTGCTTGGCCACACCGGCCGCACGCAGTTGCTCGAGCAACGCCTCGGCCGGCATCTTCAGCTCCGCCGCAAACTTCGCTACGTTCATACTCGCCATGTAATCCCTTCCCCAGACCTCTTCAATCGTGCAGATGCCGGCTCATGCCCGCGCATCTTCCTGACCGTGCGCCGCCGGCACGACTTCGGCCGGCTCCGCGCCTTCCTCTTCGAACCAGTGCGCGCGCGCCTTCATGATCAGATCGCGTGCGCGCTCCTCGTCGATGCCGGTCGCTTCCGTCAACTCGTCGACGGCCAGTTCGGCCAGGTCATCCCGCGTGAACACCTGCGCCTCGGCCAGCTGCACCGCCAGATCGCGGTCCATGCCTTCGAGCGTCAGCAGATCCTCGGCCGTGGTGCCGAGCTTTTCCTCGGCGGCAATCGCCTCGGCGAGCAATGCGTTGCGCGCACGGTTGCGCAACTCATTGACCATGTTCTCATCGAACCCCTCGATCTCGAGCATCTCGTTGATCGGCACGTAGGCCACTTCCTCGACGGTCTGGAAGCCTTCGTCGATCAGCACGTCGGCCAGACCCTCGTCGACGTCGAGCTTGCTCATGAAGACCTGGCGCAGCGCTTCGCGCTCGCCCTCGCTGCGGGCCTGCGACTCTTCCGCCGTCATGATGTTGATCTGCCAGCCGGTGAGCTCGGATGCCAGACGCACATTGCGCCCGCCGGTGCCGATCGCCAGTGCAAGATTGTCCTCGTCGACGACGACGTCCATGCTGTGCTTGTCCTCGTCGACGAGAATCGACGAGACGTTTGCCGGCGCCAGTGCACCGATCACGAACTGGGCCGGATCTTCCGACCACAGGACGATGTCGACGCGCTCGCCGGCCAGTTCACCCGTGACCGCCTGCACGCGCGAGCCGCGCACGCCGACGCAGGTGCCGATCGGATCGACGCGACGGTCGTGCGAGAGCACGGCGATCTTGGCGCGCACGCCCGGGTCACGCGCCGCCGCCTTGATCTCGAGCAGCCCCTGCTCGATCTCCGGCACCTCGTTGGCGAACAGATAGCGGATGAAGTCCGGCGCCGTGCGCGACAGATAGAGCTGCGGGCCACGCCCTTCGCGGTTGATCTTCGCGACATAGGCACGCACCCGGTCGCCGACGCGCAGGTTTTCCTTCGGAATCATCTGATCGCGCGGCAGACGCGCCTCGACCTTGCCCGACTCGACGATCGCTCCCTCGCGATCCATGCGCTTGATCGTGCCCGAGAGCACCGACTCGCCGCGCGCCAGGAAGTCGTTGATGATCTGTTCGCGCTCGGCATCGCGGATCTTCTGCAGAATCACCTGCTTGGCAGCCTGCGCGCCGATGCGCCCGAGATCGACCGGCTCGAGTTCTTCCTCGATGTAGTCGCCTTCCTGGATGTCGCCGATCTGCTTGCGCGCTTCCGACAGGATGATCTGGATGTCATGATCCTCGAGTTCCCCGTCCGGCACGACCTGCCAGCGCCGGAACGACTCCGACTCGCCGGTCATCCGGTCGACGGCCACGCGGATGTCGACTTCTTCCTTGAAGCGCTTCTTCATCGCCGAAGCGAGTGCGCTCTCGAGCGCATCGAAGACGACCTCGCGCGCGACGTTCTTTTCACGCGCCAGCGCATCGACCAGCAACAAGACTTCCCGGCTCATGTCCGCCTCTCCTGAAACTTCAAATTCGGCACCAGTCGAGCCCGTTCGATCTCGTCGAGCGAAAAAACGAGCTTGCGCGCAATCGGCGCCGGCTCCTGCGGGCGCACCGTCGGCGCGGGACGCGTTTTTCCGGCCCGCGTCTCCTTCGCCACCTTTGCCCCTTTCGTCCCTTTCGCCCCCTTCACGCCACGCCGGCCGGGCGTTGCTTCGGGCGCTTTCTCGATCAGTTCGAGTCCGTAGCGGCCATCTTCCTCGACGGTCAGCAGGCCGTCGAAATTGCGTCGCCCCTCGAACGGCTCGCGCAACCGGACCGAAACCTCCGAACCGGCAAATCGATCGAAGTCGGCCGGCTTCCTCAGCGGCCGGTCGAGCCCGGGCGAGGACACTTCCAGCCGCGCATAGTCGACATCCTCGACACCAAGCACGTACGACAGCTGATGACTGGCCTTCTCGCAGTCATCCAGAGTGATTCCCGATGGCGAGTCGATGAATACACGCAGGATGCCGCGCTGGCCACGCTCGACATCGACTGTTTCATAGCCCATCGCAGCCAGGGTGTGCTCGATGATCGTCCGCGTCGACGTCATCCCCGTCATTGCCACCCCCTGCCGACCTGCGGTCGGAACAAAGAAAAAAAATGGGCTTGCGAGAGCCCATTTGTTCAAGCACGATGCCAGCGTCGTCCAAGTACTACGCCAGCGTCGTCCAAGTACTATGCCGGCGTCGTCCAAGTACCATGCCAGCGTTGCCCAAGTACTACGCCGGCGTTGTTCAAGCACGATGCTGGCGTCCCGCAAAACACGCCAGTCCGCCCCTGCTGACCAGCCCGGTGCCGCACCGCGCCCGGCACCAGAGCGCCATCGCAAAAGAGGCGGCTGACGATTCAGCAGCCGGGCATTATACCGTCAAACGGCGGCCGCCGTCAGCCCCGAAGCCATCCGGCTTCGCCGGCCGCCGCCGTCACCGGTCGGCTTCAGCCTTCGGTCGAACCGTCCGGGGTCCGCCCGCGCGAGCGCGGTCCGCGCCGGCCGGTACGCGCTGCCGGCTTGCGATCCGTGCCGCCGGTCCCCTGCGGGCGGTTGCCACCGTCGCCGTGCCGGGGCTGCCGGCGCGACTTCGACTGCGACCGGGATTTCGGCTTGCCGTTCGGACCGGACCCCGGCCATGACTCGCCCGAACCCGAGCGGGTGTTTCCTCTCTGGCCCGGTCGGCGCGACCCGGGATAGCCCGTACCGTCCGCACGCTCGGTGGTACCGGCATGATCCATCGGGCCGGTAAACGGCGTTGCCGATCGGCCACGCGGACCGCGCCCGCGCGACTTGCCGGCTCCCGAGCGGCGTGCGCCCGCGGCGCCGGTTGATCCCCCCAGCCCGGGTTCACCCTTGCGCACCGCCCGGGTGATCGCTTCCTGGTGCGCGTTGGCCGACCGTGGCTGCCACTCGTCGTCGTCGTATTCCGGACGATGACGTTCCTCGTGCAGCTCGTTCGGCAACAGACGATTGCCGATCGAATCGTCAGGATCTTCCATCTCTTCATCGTCATCGTGCCAGCCGTCATCGACGTAGCCCATCCCGGAGGTGCTTTGCGGATCGGCCAGCGAGCGCTGACCGATCCCCATCGTCTCTTCCGGTTCGCCGCCGTCGGACATTGCGCCGGCCGGCAGGCCGGATTCGTCGCCGTTTTCTCCGGCCGCGGCATCCGGCCCACGCCGGCTGTGTCCGGCGTGCCCGGCGTGCCCGGCGTGTCCGGCGTGTCCGCCAGCATCGTCGCGCACCTGTCGCACCGTATGCATCAGGGTCTGCACGTCCGACTCGTCGAGCTCGAACCAGCGTCCACGTGCCAGACCGCGCGGCAGCACGACCGGGCCGAAACGCAGCCGGATCAGCCGGCTCACACTGACCCCGACCGCTTCCATCATGCGCCGCACTTCGCGGTTGCGCCCTTCGCTCAGGACCACCCGGTACCAGACGTTGGCACCCTCGCCGCCGGCGTCCTCCAGCGACGAGAAGCGGGCCTTGCCATCGTCCAGATCGACACCGGCGAGCAACTGCCCGCGGGCCTCGTCGGTGATCTGCCCGAGCACGCGCACCGCGTATTCACGCTCCCAGCCGTAGCGCGGATGCATCAGGCGGTTGGCCAGATCGCCCGACGTCGTGAAGATGAGCAGACCTTCGGTGTTGAAGTCAAGCCGGCCCACGGCCACCCAGCGTGCGCCCTTCAGGCGCGGCAGGCGATCGAACACCGTGGCGCGCCGCTCGGGATCATCGCGCGTGCAGATCTCGCCGGACGGCTTGTGATAGAGGAGCACACGCTGCACCGGCGCACTCGGGCGGCGGGGCAGCAGGCGCCCGTTGATGCGCACCTGGTCGGTGGCGCCGATCCGCTGGCCGATGTGCGCCGGCTTTCCATTCACCGACACGCGTCCGGCGAGAATCATCTCCTCCATGTCGCGCCGCGAACCGAAGCCCGCATCCGCCAGCACCTTGTGCAACTTCGGCTGATCCGCCGGCACCGGCCGCTGACCGCCGCCATGGCGCCTGCGATCGGCACTCAGACCGATCGTGCCGCCGCTGGCCGTGACCGGCACCGGTGCCCGATCCCCGACGGAACCTTCCTGTGCGGGTACCCCTTCGCCGCCATCCTGTCCCGCAGCCGTCGTCGCGTCGACGGGCCGGCCGTCCGTACCGGCGGGAGCGCGCTGTGCCGTTCCGCGGCCACGGCCGGAACGGGCGCCGCGGCGCCGGTTGTACGGGGTCCTGGTCGTTCGTCCTTCCGTCGACCGCTCTTCTCCCGATCGCCCGCCGGATCTGCGCTCTGGCCGCGCCTCGCCGTCTGTCCCGGCCTCACCGGCCGCATCCGGGTGCAACCGCTCCGGCGCCGGATTTTCCGTCCCCGACACACCTGCCGCCACCGGCGTGGCGAGCCCGTTGGCCGGTGCCTGCGGGCCGGCCGGCAAGGATTCGTTTGTCCGGGTCGGCGCGCGGACACTGCCCGGCTCGTCGGCCGCCGGTCGACTGTCGTCAGGATGTTCGTGATTCAAGCGGATCCCTCGCTGGGTTCGATGACTGAATGACTGAAATGCGCCGGGAACGACTCCCGGCCTCATGTTTCCGTGTCCGCTGCGGACACGTCGTGTTGATCACTTCACGCGCTTTCGGCTGGCCGGACGTCGGCTGCTCCCGTCGGCAGCGCCGGTTGCCGCGCCTCATCGGACCGATCCGAGGCCTCGTCGATCGTCAGATCGATCACCTGCTGTGCCGGTTCGTCGAGAGCGGACGACTCCTCGCCGGGTCCGTGCAGAGGCGGCAGTTCGGCCAGCGACTGCAGGCCGAGATCATCGAGGAACTGCCGTGTCGTGCCCAGCAGCTCCGGGCGTCCCAGCACGTCCTTGTGACCAACGACTTCGACCCAGCCGCGCTCCTCGAGCGTGCGCACCAGATGACCGGCGACCGTCACGCCGCGGATTTCCTCGATGTCGCCGCGCGTGACCGGCTGGCGCCAGGCGATGATCGCCAGCGTCTCGAGCAGCGCACGCGAATACCGCTGCGGCTTGTCCGGATTGAGCTTGCCCAGCCACGGCGCCATGCGCACCGTACTCTGGAAACGCCACCCCGAGGCCGACCGGGCCAGTTCGACGCCACGCCCGTGCCATCGTTCCTGCAGTCGTCCGAGCATCGCGTCGATCACTTCCGCGCCGTATTCGTCATCGAACAGACGGCGCAGTTCACGCGTGCGCATTGGCTGCGGCGAACACAGGAGAGCTGCTTCAAGAATGATTTCTGCTTCTTCCGTATGCATCGGAAACGGAAAACCGTGCGTCTCGGGCTACGAAATCCATCGGCCGGAGCGCATGGCCGGAAAGGCGGCCGGCCGGAAAATGCGGATGAAGACCCGAAACAGGGCCATCCGGGACCCCGTCGAAAACGGGATCATTGCAGGAAATCTGGTTGCGGGGGCAGGATTTGAACCTGCGACCTTCGGGTTATGAGCCCGACGAGCTGCCAGACTGCTCCACCCCGCGCCTGGAATCGAGCATATTAGCAAAATTCCTGCCGCAGGGCAATGTCGGGGCGGGATTCGCGCCCGGCGGCCGACCGGAGGCACCGGAAGAAACGCGGAGCCGGGCCCGGATCGACGGCCCCGTGGGGCGGGGCACATACAGCCCGCACGACGATACTCGCTGATACACTGCCGGCACGCCATGAAGTTCTGCTCGATCTGCGGACGCCACGTCGAATTGCGCGTACCGGACGGTGACAACCGGCTGCGTTTCTGCTGCGCACATTGCGGGACGGTCCACTACGAAAACCCGAAGCTGGTGGTCGGCACGATCTGCGTGCTCGACGACCGCGTGCTGCTGTGCCGGCGCGCCATCGAGCCGCGCTACGATTTCTGGACGCTGCCGGCCGGTTTCATGGAAAACGACGAGACGACGTCGGCCGGCGCGCAACGAGAGACGATCGAGGAAGCCGGGGCGAACATCGCACTGGGCCCGCTGTTCGCGATGATCGACGTGCCGCACGTCAACCAGGTGCACCTCTTCTTTCGCGCCACGATGCTCGATGCACGGCTTGATCCGGGGCCGGAGAGCCTCGATGCCGGCCTGTTCCTGGAAGAAGACATTCCGTGGGATGCGCTCGCCTTTCGAACCGTCGCCCAGGCGCTGCGCTGGTTCTTCGCCGACCGGCGCAACGGCGCGTGGATGGTGCACACCGGTGCGATCGATCCGCGCAGCCGCTGGCCCGGGGAAGGGCAGAAAACGCCGCCGGGCGACGCGTCCGGCTCGCCGATGCCCTGAGGAACGTGTGAAGCAGTCATGCTCGCCCTGCTCGGACCCGACACGCGACTGCCCGACCCCGAACAGGCCCTGCACGAGCCCAACGGCCTGCTGGCCGCCGGCCTGGATCTGTCGGCCGAACGCCTGCTCGAAGCGTACCGGTGCGGGATCTTTCCCTGGTACACCGCCGGGCAGCCGGTGTTGTGGTGGTCTCCCGATCCGCGCATGGTCCTCGCGCTCGATCGCCTGCATCTGTCGCACTCGCTGCGCAAGACCCTGCGGGCGCGCCAGCGCGACCAACGCTGGCACATCACCCTGGACGCCTGCTTCGAACGCGTGATGCAGGAATGCGCGGCGGCACGCACCAGGCCGCTGCGAGCTGCCGCCGGTGCCGCCATCGAGGCCGAAGCCAAAGCCGCGCAGACGGAGGCCGACGCGCCGGCGAACCCTCCAGCGGTTTCGGACGACACCTGGATCACGGCCGACATCCGGCGCGCCTATTCGGCGTTGCATCGGCTCGGCGCCGCGCATTCGGTGGAAGTCTGGAACGGACCGCGCCTGGTCGGCGGCCTGTACGGCGTGTCGATCGGCCGGATGTTCTTCGGTGAATCGATGTTCGCGCGCGAAACCGACGCCTCGAAAACGGCTCTCGTGGCGCTCGTGCAGGTACTGCGTCGGCACGGATTCTGCATGATAGACTGCCAGCAGAAGACCCGCCATCTGGCTTCCCTGGGCGCACACGAGATGCCGCGAAAGGCATTTCTGAAACAGGTCGACGAACTCGCCGCCCGACCCGCTCCCGACTGGCGGGCGATGCAGATCGGTTTGCCGCACGCATGACGCACCTGAAGGAACTGCCGTTCTCGGCGCTACAGTTCTACGCGACCGCACCCTATCCGTGCAGTTATCTGCCGGGGCGCCAGGCGCGCTCGCAGGTAGCGACGCCGAATCACCTGATCAACGCCGACACCTACAGCGAACTCGTGCGGGCCGGGTTCCGGCGCAGCGGCGTGTTCACGTACCGACCGTACTGCGACCACTGTCGGGCCTGCGTGCCGGTGCGCATCCCGGTCGACGAGTTCCGGCCCGACCGCAGCCAGCGGCGCGCCGCCCGCGCCCATTCCGGTCTTCGATCGCTGATTGCGCGCCTGGCCTTCTCGCCCGAACATTACGCGCTCTACCTGCGCTACCAGACGAGCCGCCACACCGGCGGCGGCATGGACCAGGACAGTCGCGAGCAGTACGCACAGTTCCTGCTGCACAGCCGGGTCAACACGCGGCTCGTCGAATTCCGCGAAGCGTCGGTCCTGCGGATGGTGTCGATCATCGACGTGCTCGACGACGGCCTGTCCTCGGTCTACACCTTCTTCGACCCCGATGTGGCCGGTGCCAGCTACGGCACCTGGAACATCCTGTGGCAGGTGCAGCAGTGCCGCCAGCTCGGCCTGTCCTATCTGTACCTGGGCTACTGGATCGGACAGAGCCCGAAAATGTCGTACAAGTCCCGCTTCCGTCCAATGGAATACCTGGAAGACGGCGAGTGGAAGCGGGGCATCGAACAGCGGCAGGCCGATGGTCCGGCGGCGGCAGGGACCGCGGCACGAACAGCGAAAGGAACGACGGCCGGAACGACGGCAGGCGTAGCCGGCCAGGAGGCGGGACGGTCGGCGACCGGCAGGAAGGACAGCGGCGATCAGGAACGCCCGGATGCCGGTGACCGGATGAACATTCGTCGATGACGCCCTATTCGCTGGCGCGTCCGCTGCTGTTTCGCCTCGATCCGGAAAAGGCGCACGAACTCGCGCTGCGCGCGCTCGATCTCGCCGGAGCCACCGGAAGCGCGCGCCTGCTCGCCGGCTGCCCGGTGGAAGACCCGGTCGACGTCATGGGCCTGCGTTTTCGCAATCGCGTCGGTCTGGCCGCCGGTCTGGACAAGAACGCCGCGCATGTCGACGGACTGGCCGGGCTGGGATTCGGTTTTCTCGAGGTCGGCACGGTCACGCCGCGCCCGCAGGCCGGCAATCCGCGTCCGCGCCTGTTCCGCCTGCCGGCGCGCGAAGCGCTGATCAACCGGATGGGCTTCAACAACGATGGGCTCGATGTCTTTCTGGCCAACGTCGCCCGCATGCGCTATCGAGGCGTGCTCGGCATCAATCTCGGCAAGAATGCCGACACGCCGCTCGAGCGTGCCGCCGACGACTATCTGACCGGGATGGAGCGCGTGTATGCCCATGCCGCCTACATCACGATCAACATCTCGTCGCCGAACACCGCCCGCCTGCGCGAACTGCAGACACACGATGCACTCGACGAACTGCTGGCGGCACTGGCCGCGCAGCGTGCGCGCCTCGCCCGCGAACAGGGACGCACGGTACCGCTGGCACTGAAGATCGCCCCCGATCTGGACGGCGCGCAGGTCCAGGCCATCACCGCCCTGCTGCTGCGCCATGGCATCGACGCGGTGATCGCCACCAACACTACCCTGGCGCGCGACGGCGTCGCCGGCCTGCCCGACGCGGACCAGGCCGGCGGCCTGTCGGGCGCACCGCTGCGCGCAACCGCGCTGCAGCGTCTGCGTGAACTGCGTGCACTGCTGCCGCCGGAATATCCGATCATCGGCGTCGGCGGCATCCTCACGGCCGACGACGCGCGTGCACGCATCGAGGCCGGCGCAACGCTGCTGCAGCTCTATACCGGTCTCATCTATCGCGGCCCGTCGCTGATCGGTCAATGCGCGCGCGCCGCACGCGATGCCGCGCGCCGCGCGCCGGCACACGAACCAGCCGGATCACGGGCGAACGGAAAACGGTCCCCGGGGGCTTGACGACGCATAAGCTACATTCTAGATTCTGCTTTCGCTGCGCAGCCCTCCCTGTTACATAGCCCTGTTGCACAGCCCATCCATTCTCCCATCCGGAGCATCGCCATGTCGGACAATCCGCTGAACATCCTCAACGACACCACCTATCCCTTCGATGCGCGCGGTGTCGCCCGGCGTTTTCGCCACTCGGCGATTTTCGGCGCGCTCGGCGCCCTGCAGCCGGGCGAGACGATGCGCTTCATGAACGATCACGATCCGCTGCCGCTGCTCGACCAGATTCTCGACCGCTACGGCGAGCACATCGACATCAAATACATCAGCCGCAACCCCGGCGAGATCGTGATCGACTTCATGGTTCGCTGAACGAGCGCGGATGCCCCTGGCACAACTCGTCGGGCACTATCCCGAGATCCGGCTGGCGCACATCGGCTTCGTCACGGCCAGCGGCAGCCTGTTTGCCGTGCGCGCCGCGGCAACGGTCATGGGCGCCCGCTGGAGCGCTTCCCGGCCGGCGCGCCGCGCGAGCTGGCTGATCGACACCGGCCTGCTCGTCGCCGCGCTGCTGCTGCTGCACATCCTGCAGCTCAATCCCTTTGTCGTCCCCTGGCTGGCGGCCAAGCTGACGCTGCTGGTCGCCTATATCGGGCTGGGCACGATGGCGCTGCGTCGCGCCCGCTCGGCACCCGCGCGCATCGCCTGGTCGCTGGCCGCACTGGCCTGTTTCGGTATGATGGTCTCGATCGCTCGCGCCCACGACCCGCTCGGTTTCCTGCGCGTCTGGATCGGCTGACGACAGCGAAGGAACCATCGGGCGGCAGGGACCGCCATCCCGGCGGCAGGCCGGTTCAGCGCCCGGCCTGCCGCAACGGCGGGCGCTTTCCGGCGAGCGGGGCGCAGGTGGATGACGGCTTCGCCCGCTCTCAGGTTTCCGGCCGCGTCCACAGCCACAGAGCGACGAACGTCATCATGGCCGGGGCGGCGAACTTGACCCAGACCGCCACCGACATGGCCATCAGCACGGCCGTACTCAGCACCATCATCGATGTCGCCAGCCATTTGGCACGACGCGGAATCGAGCCGTGCTCGCGCCAGCGCCGGATGTCGGGGCCATAGCGCGGATGTTCGAGCAGCCAGACTTCCAGGCGCGGCCAGCCGCGGCCTGCCGCCCAGGCAGCAACGATCAGGAAGGGGACGGTCGGCATCACCGGCAGGATCATGCCGATGACCGCCAGGATCACGCAGACGATGGCCAGCGCGCGCCAGAAGAACCGGGCCGCAGTCACCGTCGGGCAATGGCCGCGAAGGGTCGCCGGCACCGAAGAAGGGTCAGTGGAAGCCGAAACGCGCATTGCGCACGTGCCGAACTGGCGAGGCGGGTCGCGAAGGTGCCCGCCGCCATGCCGGCTGGCGGTAACCCCGATTCGATCATGGTTTCATATTGCAGAACGGTTTTCCACATCATGCTACCCTAGTATTTTCAGGTCATCTGCCGGAATCCGGCCACGGGAACTCGTCGATGCCACGCCCGCGATTGTCGCCCGCCGAGCCGGGTCGCACCACGATCCAGGTCATCGAGCGCATGGTCTCGCTGCTCGACGCGCTGGCGCAGCAACGCGAGCCGTCCAGCCTGAAGGATCTGGCGCGCGGCACCGGACTGCATCCGTCGACGGCGCACCGCATTCTCAACGACCTCGCCACTGCTCGCCTGGTCGATCGTTCCGGGCCGGGCACCTATCAGCTCGGCATCCGGCTGCTCGAGCTCGGCAACCTGGTCAAGGCACGGATGAACGTGCGCGACGCGGCACTCGGGCCGATGCGCGAATTGCACCGGATCACCGGCCAGACGGTCAACCTGTCGATCCGCCAGGGCGACGAGATCGTGTACATCGAACGCGCCGTCTCGGAGCGCTCCGGCATGCAGGTCGTGCGCGCCGTGGGCGGGCGCGCCCCGCTGCATCTGACGTCGACCGGCAAGCTCTTTCTCGCCGGCGACGATCCGCGCATGGTGCGCGCCTATGCGGCACGCACCGGTCTGGCCGGGCACACACGCAACAGCATCACCGATGCGGCCCGGCTGGAGCACGAACTGGTGCTGGTGCGTGCGCGCGGATATGCCCGCGACAACGAGGAGCTGGAACTCGGGGTGCGCTGCATTGCCGCCGGCGTGCGCGACGACAGCAATCAGCTCGTCGCCGGCCTGTCGATCTCGGCGCCGGCCGACTTCATCCAGGACGAATGGATCGAGGCGCTGTGCCGCACCGCCGACGGCATCTCGTCGTCACTCGGCCACGATCCGCAGCAGGCCGGCCGCTGAGGCGCGGCGGACCCACTGGCAAGCCTCGGGCGTCAACCGCCGGGGGTCAGCTGCTCACCGCGCCACCCGCCGGTGAAGCGCCGGCCGCCGCGACCGGGTGCGACCGGCAGCGCGCGTCGTCAGACACGCTGATTCGCACCCGCCGCTTCGGCGCCGCGCGCCGGCGCTTCGTCCGGATGTGCGGCCCGCTGCAATCCGCCGCCGCCTTTTTCGAGCCATTGCCGGATCTTCATGGAATCGTGCACCCGCGCCGTGCGCTGCTCGGCATCGAGCAGTACCATGACGACCGGTCGGGCACCGATCCGCGCCTGCATCACGACGCAATTTCCGGCTTCGGAGATGAAACCGGTTTTCTGCACGCCGATGTCCCAGTCGTCGCGTGCCACCAGGCGGTTCGTGTTGCGGTACTGCTCGAGCCGATAGCCGGTGTCGACCGTCAGGTCGCTGGCCGTCGAATACTCGCGGATCCGTTCGTAGCCGGAAGCCGCGCGCACGAGTCGCGCCAGATCACGCGCGCTCGATACATTCCTGCTGGACAGCCCGGTCGGCTCGACGAAGCCGCTGCTCGTCATTCCGAGTTCGGCCGCCTTGCGATTCATCTGCGCGACGAAGGCCTTCATGCCACCGGGATAATTGCGCCCGAGCGCGTGTGCCGCCCGGTTTTCCGATGACATCAGCGCCAGTTGCAGCAACTCGTCGCGCGTCAGACGGGTGCCGGTGCGCAGGCGCGAGCGGGTGAAACGTTCGGTGTCGACGTCGGCCTGGGTGATCTGGAGCATCTCGTCGAGCGCCAGACCGGCATCGAGCACCACGATCGCCGTCATCAGCTTGCTGATCGAAGCAATCGGCAGCACGGCATGGGCATTCTTCTCGAACAGCACGTCGCCGTTGCGGCCATCGACGACGAACGCTACCGCGGACTGCAGCGACAACGGATCCTTGACGTCATGCAGGCCGAACGCGTGACCGACCGAGCGGCGCACACCGGCCGCGCGCTGCGCGGCGCTCTGGCCGGATGCCACGGCCGGGCGGCTCGCCGTTGCCTTGCGCGTTGCCGCGGCCGTCGCCCTGGGCACCTTGGCCGCCTGGGCGGTACGCCGCTGCGCCGGACTACTGGCAGCCGTTCGACTGCGGGCAGCGTTTCCCGTCGACGCGGCAGCCGGGGCGCCACTTGCCGCGGACGGCGCGGCTGCAGCGCCGACAGGCCGCTTGCCGGCCGCGAGCGCCGGATCGGCATGCGACAGCGCCACGGCGATCAGAAAGACCACCCCGAGCACAGGTCCCGGTGAAACCGCATGGGTCCCCGCCCGATCGTGCCACCGCCATCCGATCGCCATGGTCCGCCCCCTCGCTGCCATTTTTTTACCAGTGACGGGAGTGTACAGAAAATTCCGTTAATTCAATACTCTGCGATCGATTGATCAAGCTGTTCATGAAGCCTGTGTCAGAAATCGGGAGGAATGGCCAATCGACGGTGGGGCAGGTCGTCGACTGGCCATGTCGCCGACCTGCCACGTCCCCGACCGGTACACCGGTGCACGACCGGGCGGATTTCCGGACTGTTGCAGATGGCGCAGTCTTTCCTTGCGCGCAGAACGAAAGCCGACGCCTGCCGCATGCGGCCCGTGCGGCGCTGCGACGCAACAAAATTTCTTTCAGCACTTGACATCGCCTGCAGAAGCCCTAAACTAGGCGATGTTGCAGTGCAACAAACAATGCAGCAAAGAAAGCAAGGGAACCTGCACAAACGGTTCCGGAGCGATCCCGGGCGCGGGGCTCGCCTCTGCTCTCCTCGACATTTCGCACGAGACCGGATCCGCGCCACCGACCAAGAGGACCTGACACCATGCTGACCAACACCGACCAACTGGCGCAAATCCAGAAATCCGCCCTCGAAACCCTGCAGGCAGCCGCTGCCGCATCGTTCGCCGGGTTCGAGAAAATCGCTGCACTGAACGTGCAGGCTACCAAGGCTTCGCTCGAAGAGTCGAGCGACGTGCTGCGCTCGCTGATGGAAGTCAAGGAGCCGAAACAGTGGACCGAGATGGCTTCGGGCTCGCTGCAGCCGGCCACCGACAAGTTCGCGGCCTACTACAAGCACGTGTATGAAATCGCCAACGAGACCGGCAACGACCTGGCCCGCCTGTTCGAGCAGCAGTACGCCGAAGGCAATCGCCAGATCCACGGCGCGATCGACTCGTTCGCGCGCAACCTGCCGGCCGGCAGCGAAGGCCTGGTGACGCTGATGAAGCAGGCGGTCACCGCTGCCAACAACACGTTCGATCAGGTCAACAAGGCGACCCGCCAGGCCGTCGAAGTTGCCGAGGCGAACATGACCGCTGCCGCGAAGACCACGTCGAACGTCGCCGCCGCGGCGCGTGCCACCCCGGCACAGACCCGCAAGAACGGCTGAGGCAGTTCCACATTTCAGCGCGGCGCCGGGGCAGACACCCGGTCGCCATCACGCTGAACGAGGGCAGGTCGGCTACCGCGAGGTGGCTGGCCTGCCCTTTCGTTTTCGGCCTTCAGCGGATTTCTCCACCCAGGGCCAGCACGCCTTTCCGCAATTCGGCAAAGGCGCGGTCGATCTCCGGCGCAGGTCCGCGCACGCCCAGTTCGATGTGTCCGCGGCCACCGGCCTCGCCGACCGACGGCAGGCTGAACACCCGCACCGGCGCCCGGTCCCGTTCGATGCCTTCCATCAGCGGCGTCAACGTCGATTCGGCCAGTCCGAACACCAGGAACGAGCGTTCGCCGCGCGCACTGCTGTGGTGCAGGGTACGGAACTGCGTATCGAGCACCGACTCGATCATCGGCCAGGCCATGACCGGAAAGCCCGGCACGAAGAAGTGCCGTCGGATCGCAAATCCCGGAATCCGGTTGTACGGATTGGGAATGATCGCGGCACCGGCCGGAAACTCGCCCATTTTCATGCGCTGGCGATTCTCGGCAGACGACAGGTCGGCCAGCGCTGCCACCGCACCGGCATCCATGTTTTCGGCCCCGGCCCGCTCGGCCGCCATCTCGGCGATGCGCTGCGCAATCAGTTCGCGCGCCTGCGGATGCAGCTCCAGACCGACGTCGAGTGCGGCGGCCACCGCCTGTCGTGTGTGGTCATCCGGTGTGGCGCCAATGCCGCCACAGCAGAACACGATGTCGTCGCCCGCGAACGTGCGGCGCAGCAAGGCGGCAATGGCGGCACGATCGTCGCCGATGAAATGGGCCCAGGACAGTGCCAGTCCGCGCATGCGCAGGAGCTCGACGACCCGCGCAAAATGACGATCCTGACGCTTGCCCGAAAGAATCTCGTCGCCGATGACAATCAGTCCGAAGCCCATCCGTTGTCTCCGATTCCGTCCGGCACGTGCCACCGGCCCACGATCCGACAGCGGGCCGGCAGAACGGCAGGAAAAAAGGCCGGGAGCATCATCCGCTCATGGCGCCGGCGTCGGCGGCGAGCACGACGTCCCGCTCGCGCCGCAGCAGGGCGAGTGAATAATGCGCGAACGCCAGTGCGGACAGCACCGGCGTGACGAGAAAGAGCGGCGGCACGTAATTGAGCACCATGACGAGCATGGCCAGCCCGAAATAGCCGCGTCGATTGGCCGCGATCAGGCGCCGGCTCTCTTCGGCATCGGCATGTTCGGCCAGACTGTCGAAACGCATCAGACGCGCCGTCAGCCAGCTCCACCAGAGCCACGGAATGATCAGCGCCAGCGGCGGGATCAGCCACAGCGGCAACGTCACGAGATAGCCGAGTACGAACACGACCGTGTTCGAGACCGCGTTCCACAGACCCGGCAGGACCGCCAGTGACCCCGCGCGCCTCACGTCGCGATAGGTTCCGTGCCCGAGATGCCGAATGACGATCGGCATCACCGCTACTGCAACCAGCACGAATGCCAGTGCAAACTGCAGCGGAACGACGATCAGGAACGCAAGCAGTGCGACCGTCCACTGCGAAAACCCGGGCAGGCCGAGCGACGCGAACCAGCCGGCCAGTCCGGCCAGCCAGCCGCCCTCGAACAGCCAGCCATGCAGGCTGGCGGTGATCGGCGTCCAGAGCCACAGGGCGGTCACGACCCACATGACGATGGCCAGCAGCAGCGGCGCCAGCAGCAACAGCAGCATCTTCGGATGAAACTGGCTGAGCACGGCGCGCCCGAAAGCGGAAAGGATCTCTTGCATGATCCGGACGGAAAGGGATCGACGGAAAGGGAATCCGGCGATTTCCGGATCATACCGACGGGAGGGCGCTACCGACGGACTGACGTCACGTCCAGTAGGCAATTTGACCGTACCATCACTGCGGCCGCAATTGGAGGGGCAATTTCCGCAGCGACCGTTGGTGAGCGGATTGCTGCCGTTGGTCGGTTTCCTGCAAGGCCGATGGGATGACAGCGGAAAGCCCTATAAGATCTATTTCAAATACATATTCAAATCGCTCCTGACGGGTGCTCGCCATGAATATCGATCATTTCAAGCACGATCATCTCCGGATCCTCGACAGCATCTCCGACCTGCGACGGTTGAGCCATCGCGGAATCGAGGAAAACGCACCGGACATCGCGCGGGCTGTCGTCGCGATGAGTTCGGTCATCAAGCTGCACCTGAGCGCCGAGGACCGGATGCTGTATCCGGCGTTGCAGGCCAGCGGCAATGAGCGCCTGGCATTCCTCGGGCAGCAGTTCCAGCAGGAGATGGAATCGATCGCAGCGTCTTTTGCCGGCTTCGTGCGGCGCTGGAACACACCGGCCCGGGTACGCACGGACCCCGAGGGCTTTCGCAGCGACGCCAATCAGATCCTGAAATCGGTCCATGCCCGGATGCAGCGCGAAAACCGCGACTTCTACCCGCTGATCGAAAGAGAATCGTCGCCGCTCGAGCGGGAATACGCCCAGTAGTCCCGGCGATCGAAGCTACCCGCGCTCCCGACCCGCGCTCCCGACCCGGATTCCCGCGGAGCCGCCCGACACGACGGAAAAGACGGCAGCCACGTCGGCGTGGATGATGGCTCCACCCGTTTGTGGATCAGGACGCCGTGGCCCGCAGGACTTCGATCGCCTTGTCGAGGCGCTTGACCGACACCGGCACTGCCGTGCGCAGTTCCTGTGCGAACAGCGACACACGCAGTTCTTCGAACAGCCAGCGGATTTCTTCCAGCTGCGCATCGGCCTCACCCCTGCGCTGCCGAGCGATCTGCTGCCAGCGGCGCTGCAGGGGCTCCAGCCCGGCCCGTGCACGGGCATCGCCCTGGGGGGTGTTGTGCAGCCGATCCAGGCGTACCGCAACCGCCTTCAGGTAGCGTGGCAGTTCGCGCAGGCGTGCAGCCGGAGTCCGCGAAACGAACGGTTTCGGCATCAGTTGCGCCAGCTGCGCGCGCACGTCGGCGTCCACGGCCGGATGCGCCTTCGCCAGCGGGAGCTTCTTCTGCACGAGTGACCAGGCCTCGAGAATACCCAGCAGCAGGCGCGCCAGTTCCTGACCGACGAGCGTCAGCCGGGGACGCGCCGCGTCGACACGCGCGGCGAACGATGATGCATCGCGCGGCAGCGGATCGACGAGACAGAGGCGATCGATGATCGCTGCGGCCAGTTCGGCGCGCAGTTCATCCGAACTGCCAAAACCGGCGTACAGCAGCGACAGGCGCGAAAAATCCGGGATGCCGCGGGCAAGCGCCCGCAGCGGCTGACGCAGCGCGATGGCAAACAGACGGGCGATGCCGGCCCGCGTCGCCTGCGCCGCCTGTACCGGATCGTCGAAGATGCGCATCTCGGCAGCATCGCCGAGGTCGACCAGCGCCGGGTAACCGGTCAGCAAAAGTGCGCCGCCAGATCCGCCCGTACCGCCGCGTCGGTCCGCCATGCGCTCCGGTGTACGCGAACGGGTCCGGGCCTGCGCGCCGTCGACGGTGCCGGCGATGCGGCTGCCGACCATGGCGTCGACCTGCCCCGGCAGGTTCCCGAACGACCAGTCGGTGAAACGCTGGCCGACGGGCAGGCCGGCACTTTCCGGCGCCGCATCGGCCGCACCCGACGCGTGCACGTGCCGTGCACCGACCGCGCCGTTTTCCGCGAGCGGCCGCGCCGTGCTTCCATCGGCCGGCCTGCTTCCGGCCGGCACGCCGGCCGACCGGGCGCGGCGCGGCTCGACCTTGCCCGGCCGCGCGGTTCCGGCGCCCTCGCCTCGACCCGTCGCAGCGCCGGCAGACCCGGTATCGGGCCGGATCGCCGCCTGCTCGAATGCCTGCTCCAGAGCGCCTTTGGCGCGTACGCGATACTCGGCACGCAGGGCCGCGAGCTGGCGCGACTGCGCCAGCACGGCGCCATGCGCATCGAGCAGGCGAAAATTCATCGACAGATGCGGCGGCAGCGTCTCCACGCGAAAGTCGCCAGGCTGTACCCGTACGGCCGATGCCGAAACGGACGCGACCGCGAGATCGGCGATGATGGCATCGATGAGCGCACGCTCCCCGGCGCGTCCCCGCCAGCGTTCGGCAAAGGCCGCCGACCAGGCCGGCAGCGGCACGGCGTGACGGCGCAGACGTTGCGGCAGCGACTTGAGCAGCGCCTGCACCTTGCCCGCCAGCATGCCGGACACCAGCCATTCGCAACGTACGGCATCGACCAGATGCAGCGCCGCCAGCGGGATCGCCAGCGTCACGCCGTCATCGCTCGCGCCCGGCTCGAAGCGGTATTCGAGCACAAAGGGCACGCCGTGCATCTCCAGGCAGCGCGGAAAGCCGTCGCCGGCGCCACCGTCCGCATCCTTGCGCAACAGGGCCTCGCGCGACAGATGCAGGATCTGCGGCTCGGTCCGCGCCGCCTTTCGCCACCAGCGCTCGAGTTCGCGCATCGACGTGACGTCGGCCGGCAGGCGCGCGTCGTACCAGGCAAACAGCTCCCGTTCATCGACCAGCAGTTCCGGGCGGCGGATGCGCTGCTCGAGCGCCTCGATGCCGGCGATCAGCTTGCGGTTGTGCGCAAAGAACGGCAGCCGGCAGTCACACTGACCGGCCACCAGCCCTTCGCGGATCAGCAGTTCGCGCGCCAGTGCGCCATCGAAGGGCGCCACGCGCACGGCCCGCCGGGCGTAGACGACGAGCCCGTACAGTGTGGCCCGCTCGTGCACCATCGCCTGTCCGGCCGAGCGTGACCAGAACGCATCGCCCGTACTGCGTCGCAACAGATGCGCAGCCGCCGGCTCGATCCAGGCGGCATCGATGCGCGCCACGGTACGCGCATACAGTTTCGCCGTGTCGACCATCTCGGCGGCCATCACCCACGGAGGCGGCTTTTTTGCCAGCGCACTGCCGGGATGCAGGGTGAATTTCGTCTGGTGCGTGCCGGCGTACTGCCCGTCGGCGGGCGACTTCGTCCCGAGATTGCCGAGCAGCCCGGTCAGCAGCGCGCGATGCACCGCTTCGGCACCGGCCGGCGTCTCGTTTTCAGTCCACTTCAGCGTCCGGCAGGCTTCGAGCAACTGCCTGCGCACATCACTCCACTCACGCAGCCGGCGTACCGACAGGAACTCGCGTTCGAGCCGCTGTGCCAGCCGGCGCTGCGACTCTCCCGCGCTTCGGCGATTGTCGTGCGCATCTCTCCAGTACCGCCACAGCTTGAGCCAGGCGAGAAAGTCCGAACCGGGTTCGACGAAACGGCGATGACACTGGTCCGCCGCCTGTTGCGCCTCCGGCGGACGTACGCGCGGATCCTGCGTCGACAGGGCGGCAGCGATCACCGCCACTTCGTGCAGACAGGCGGTTTCATGCGCGGCCAGCAGCATCCGCCCGAGACGGGGATCGACCGGCAGGCGCGCCAGCGCCCGCCCGACGACGGTCAGTGCGTTGCGCTCGTCGAGCGCACCCAGCTCGTGCAGCAGCGCCTGACCGTCGGCCACCGCCTTCTTCGGCGGCGGATCGAGAAACGGAAAACTGCCGATGTCATCCAGACGCAGGGACTTCATCCGCAGGATGACCGCGGCCAGCGACGAACGCAGGATTTCCGGATCGGTGAAACGCGGCCGCGCCAGGTAATCGCTCTCGTCGTACAGGCGCACGCACACGCCGTCGGCAACGCGCCCGCAGCGGCCGGCGCGCTGGTCGGCGGCGGCACGCGAGACCGGCTCGATCTGCAGCTGTTCGACCTTGCTGCGGTAGCGATAGCGCTTGACCCGCGCCAGCCCCGAATCGACGACATAACGGATGCCGGGCACCGTCAGCGAGGTTTCGGCCACATTGGTCGCCAGCACGATGCGCCGCCCGTTCGAGCGTTCGAACACCCGCTGCTGGACGCCCGCCGGCAGGCGCGCATAGAGCGGCAGCAGTTCGATCGGCCCGCGCGCCCAGGGTGATCCGCTGCGCGCCGCAGCGGCCCGCGCATGAACGTGACGCAGGTGTTCGGCGGCCTCGCGGATCTCGCGCTCACCGGGCAGGAAGACGAGCACGTCGCCGGGGTGCTCGCGCCACAGCGACTCGATCGCCTCCTCGATGCGGCCCGGCAGATCCGGGTCCCGTCCGTTCGCCGGCTCGCCTTCGCCGGCCGATCCTTCCGCGGTCCCGCGATAGCGGATCTCGACCGGATACGTACGCCCCGACACTTCGATGACCGGCGCCGGTTCGATGCATGCTTCGCTGGCGTGTTCCCCGCCGTCCTGCCCGCCGCCGTCCTGATCGTCGCCACCGTGCCCGGCACCGTCCGGTCGGCGGTCTTCCGGCAGGACGGCGACGCCGAAGTGGCGGGCAAAGCGCCCGGCATCGATCGTCGCCGACGTGATGACGAGTTTCAGATCGTCGCGCCTCGGCCCGTCGAGCAAGCGTTTCAGATAGCCAAGCAGAAAATCGATGTTCAGGCTGCGTTCGTGCGCCTCGTCGACGATCACGGTGTCATAGGCGCGCAACAGCGGGTCCGCAGCCGTCTCGGCCAGCAGGATGCCGTCGGTCATCAGCTTGATCGGCGCGCCCGGATCGATCCGCTCGTCGAAACGGATCTTGTGCCCGACGTGCACGCCCGGCGCCGAGCCGAGTTCCTCGGCGATCCGGCGCGCCACCGACAGGGCGGCGATGCGCCGCGGTTGCGTGTGGCCGATCAGGCCGGCACGGCCACGGCCGGCCAGTGCGCAGATCTTCGGCAACTGGGTCGTTTTGCCGGAACCGGTTTCGCCGCAGACAATGACGACGCGGTGCCGGCGGATGGCCTCGGCGATCTCCAGGCGTCGCGCCGATACCGGCAGCTCTTCCGGAAAGCGCAGCGGCGGCAGTTCACGCAGCGGCGACCGATCGTGCGAGGCCGGGCGCTGCACGGCGGGAAGTACGGCACCATGGGACATTCGCGCGAAATTATAATGATCCGATGACCACGACCACCGACTCCGGACCGGATCCGGCACCCGCTTCCGGTCCCGGCGCCGGCACACACTCAGGCCCTGGCACCGCCCAGGATCCAGCCGGCGGCGCCGGCCCCCCGAGCGACGAAACGCGTTTCGTCGCCTGGCTGCGCCAGGTTGCCCCATACATCCACGCCTTTCGCGGCAAGACCTTCGTCGTTGCCGTGCCCGGCGAACTGATCCAGGCCGGTTGCCTGAATGCCCTCGTCCAGGATCTGAGCCTGCTGCAGGCGATGGGCATGCGCATCGTCGTCGTGCACGGTTCGCGCCCGCAGGTCAACGAGCAGCTGCGTCTGCGCGGCATCGAGGCGGCCTATGCCGAAGGGCTGCGCATCACCGATCCGGTGGCGCTCGAATGCGCGAAGGAAGCCTCGGGCGAACTCCGTCTCGACCTGGAAGCGGCGTTCTCGCAGGGTCTGCCGAACACGCCGATGGCACACGCCGCCGTGCGCGTGATCTCGGGCAACCTGGTCACGGCGCGCCCGGTCGGCATCGTCGACGGCGTCGACTACCGCCACACCGGGATCGTGCGCAAGATCGACACGGCAACGATCCGTTCCACCCTCGACAGCGGCTCGATCGTGCTGCTGTCGCCTCTGGGCTATTCGCCGACCGGCGAAGCGTTCAATCTGAGCATGGAAGACGTTGCCGCCAGCACGGCAATCGCACTGGACGCCGACAAGCTCGTCATCCTCACCGAAGCGGCGCTCGAGACCGCCGACGGCGAGCGCCGCAGCGAGATCCCGGAAAGCGAAGCGCGCGCCCTGCTGCGCTCCGGAACGCTGGGGGAGAACGATGCCTTCACCCTGCGCCACGCGCTGCTCGCCTGCGAGGGCGGTGTCGCACGTGCGCATCTGGTGCCGTTCGGCATCGATGGCGCCGTGCTGCTCGAACTGTTCCGTCACGATGGCGTCGGCACCATGCTGGTCGAGGAGGCGCTGGAAGCACTGCGTGAAGCCGGTCCGGACGATGTCGGCGGCCTGCTGGCGCTGCTGCGCCCGCTCGAGGAGGACGGCACGCTCGTCAAGCGCGATCGTGCGCTCATCGAGCGAGAGATCGGCAATTTCACGGTCATCGAGCACGATGGCGTGATTTTCGGCGCGGCTGCACTCTATGCCTTTCCGGAATCGGGCATGGGCGAAATGGCGGGGCTGGCCGTCAACCCCCTGGCGCGCAATCGCGGCGATGGCGAACGGCTGCTGTGCCGCATCGAACAGCGCGCGCGCGCCGCCGGGCTGAAGAGGCTCTTCGTGCTGACCACGCGCACGATGCACTGGTTTCTCAAACGCGGCTTCGTCATCGCGCCGGTGGACCAATTACCCGCCGCGCGGCAGGATCTCTACAACCTGCAGCGCCGTTCGCTGGTACTGATCAAGGATCTGTGACCACCGACTCATCGAACACGCGCGCGACGGCGCTCCGTCCGCAGTGCCGACCGCATTGGCGCGGCGGCCGGCCGCACACTCACGAACAGGCAGGAAAACCGGAATGACACGGACCGTACATTGCATCCGTCTGAAACGCGAAGCCGAAGGGCTGGATTTTCCGCCCTACCCGGGCGAACTGGGCAAGCGTATCTTCGACAACGTCTCGAAGGAAGCCTGGCAGGCCTGGATCGGTCATCAGACGATGCTCGTCAACGAAAACCGGCTGAACCTGGCCGAGAGCAGTGCACGCAAATATCTGGCCGAACAGATGGAACGCTATTTCTTCGGTGACGGCGCCGACCGCATCGTCCACTACGTGCCGCCGGGAAAGTGACGACGGCCCGGAACACGTGAGGCCATCGACCGCACCTGATCGCTTCACGCGTTCAACCCGGCGACGTGCTCACTCCTGCGGCTTCACCCAGCGATAGCAGCGCATCGGCGGCACGTTGATCCACTCCGCCTCGACGTCGGGTTCGCCCAGCACCGGGCGCGCACGCTCGGCGACGGCACCGCGGAACTGGTAAGCGACGAAGCAGCCGCCGGGTGCCAGAACGTCCCGGATCGCCTCGATGATGCGCGTGCCGACATCGGTCGGCATCGTCGAGAACGGAATGCCGGACAGGATGGCCCGCGGCGGCTTCAGGCGATGCGTGTGGATCAGTTCGCGCAGGTTCTCGGCGCTGCCGTGGTGCACGATCAGGCGCTTGTCGTCGAAACCGCGCACGAGATCGGCGAACAGCGCATCGAGTTCGACGGCCAGCAACGTCGACTCGGCCGGCATGGCGTTCAGGATGGCGTGCGTGGTGCCGCCCGTGCCCGGACCCAGTTCGATGACGGAATCGGCCGTGCTCACGCCGGCCATCCGGATCATGCGTCGCTCGAGAAAACGCGAACTCGGAATGACGGAGCCGACATCGCGCGGACCGCGCAGGAAACCCTTGAAAAAGGCAAGACGATCGTCATGCTGCGGCAGCAGCGCTTCGAGACGTAACATGGTCGGGATTTCTCCGGTCGATAGACCTGATTCTTCTGGACCGGAGGGGGCCATGGACCTTATCCCCGCGCCCCGGCGGCAGGCTGGCGCTCGACCCCGTCGGGAGTCGCCGCCAGAACGACATCGGCCGGGCGTACCGCGAACAGCCCTGCGGTGACCACGCCCGGCCAGGATTCGATGACCGTCTCCACGTGCGCCGGATCCTGCAGATCGAGTCCGCGCACGTCCAGGATTTCATTGCCGTTGTCGGTGATGACACCGGCACGCAACTGCGGCGCGCCGCCAAGTGCGCGCAGCCGCCCGATGACGAGTTCGCGCGCCATCGGAACCACCTCGACCGGCAACGGAAATGCACCCAGACGTTCGACACATTTCGAGCGATCGACGATGCACACGAAACGCGCACAGGCGGCAGCGAGAATCTTCTCGCGCGTGAGCGCGGCGCCACCGCCCTTGATCATGCGCCGGCATCCGTCGATCTCGTCGGCGCCATCGACATACACCGGAATCGCGTCACCGACGGCCAGGACCTCGTTCAGATCGAGCACGGCCAGGCCGCCCGCGCGGGCGCGGGCGGCGGTGCGCTCCGAGGCGCAGACGACGCCACGCGCGCACGGCAGACGCGCTGCAAGCTCGTCGACAAAGCAGTCGACCGTGGATCCACTGCCCACACCAACGACAGCGCCCTCGACGAGTTCGTCGAGGGCGGCTCGTGCTGCGGCCCGTTTCAGCGTGTCCGGATGCATCGGCGAAAGTGTACACATTTCGCGCCCGAAACGACCAGCATCCCGGGTGGCGGCGGCCGATCCGCCGCCGGAAAGACGCTCAGGCGGCCAGCAGGTCGGGCATCGTCAGCGTGTGCACCACCGCTCGATTGCAGCTCTCCAGGGACAGCACACAATCGTCCAGACAGGCGATCAGATCGGGATCCGGTCCGTTTTCGAGCAGTTCCACGATCCGCAGATACGGGACGAACGGTCCGGTCCGCTCGACCAGGGCCTCGTGCACCCGCTCCGGCAGGTGCAGTCGGTCGAACAGTTCGTCGAACGGGCGCGACAGCAGGCGGTCGAGCAGGGACAGCACACCGAGGATGAACACTTCGTCGCGCAACTGTTCATCCTGACCGACGCCGATCAGCTGCTCGAGAAACGCGCCACGCCGGAACGATGCCACCATGACCGGGCGCAGGTCGGGATCGCGGCTCGCCGTCGCCAGCAGCAATGCGCACCATCGCTTCAGCCGCGCGTAGCCGAGCATCATGACTGCGTGGCGAAACGACTGGACTTCGACCGACAGCCCGAAACCGGGTGAATTGATGTAGCGCAGCATCCGGTAGGCCAGCGCGGCATCGCGGCGAATGACGCTTTCCAGCGTGGCCGGATCCTCGCCGCGGTCGATCCTGGTCATCAGTTCGACGATGGTCGCCACATCCGGGTTGACACTGCACGCCTCGCGACCGGCCCGCTGCAGCGCATCCGCCATCGGCCAGCCGATGATCGCCGTCGCCCCGTAGTCGAAGCACTTTTCCATCCGTGCGATCGTATCCACGCCATCATTCGCGTGCCCGATCCGGCGCGGCGAATTCATCACCTCCCGATTCGCTTCCAGCAGCGGCATGCCGAGCCGGCGATCCTTGTCGACGTGGATGATCGACAGCCGGAACGCCGACAGCAGTGTGTCCGGCAACGGCGTTTCCGTGCGTCCGCCCAGCACCATCGAAAAGCCGGCTTCATGCAGTTTTCCGGCCAGCTCGCAACCCTGCGGCGTTGAAACGAACCATGCCGGGATCTCGATCCACAGCGCCGGCAACGGCTCGAGCTCGAGCAGTCTTTCATCGATCGCCGCATCCGAACGCAGGACGAGCGTACTGCTGCCCTCACGGCTCATCGCGCTGAACTGTGCATACAGCGCCGCCATGCCGGCCGCGCTCCGACGATCGGCAATATTGACGCGCAGCGCCAGCGTGTTGCGCTTGCGGTCGATGATCGGTTCATAGCCGATCAGGGCACTGGCCAGCCACGTCATGGCGGTCAGCGCAGGTAATCGAACAGGGACATGCGCGCAATCTGCGCATAGGTCTGCATGGCGGCGCTCAGGGCCGTCTGATCATTCTGGAACGAGGAGATCGCCGCCGCAAAATCCAGGTCGACGAGATCGGACAGGCGCTCGCGCACATCGAGTTCTCCGCTGCCGAGCGCACTTTCATGCGCATCGAGCGCACGCAACTGCTCGCCGGCGCGGGTGCGCGCCATCACGACCCGTTCGAGCGCCGCATCGAGCCGATCCGTCGCGTGTGTCAGGGCATTCGTGATGTCCGCTCCGCTCGCGTCGGCATCCTCCAGCCAGCCGATCACCGTGTCGAGGCTCTCGAACAGGGTCGTGCCATCGGCGTCGACGAAGATTCCACGACCGTTCTGGCTGGTCGAATAAGACACGTCCAGACCGGTCTGCTGTTCGCCCGGATGCGTGCCTCCAGAACCCGAATCGATCGGGGCACCCGTCACCGGGTCGAAAGGCAGTGACGTCGCACCCTGCCCACCGAAGATGAAGCCGCCGGCACCGTCGCGCAGATTGGCCTGTGCGACGAGCTGATCGCGCACGCCGCGCAGCTGCTGCGCGATCAGCGCACGGTCGGCCGATCCGAGTGCACCGTTGCCCGCGCCCACCAGACTCTCGCGAGCGAACTGGATCGAGTCGCTGACCTGTCCAAGCGCATTTTCCGCCGTGGACAGCATCTGGCGCGCGAAACCGGTCATCCGCTGTTCGAGCGCGATGCGTGCCAGTTGCGCGCGCAGCCGCTCGCTCTGGGCTGCCGCCAGCGGGTCATCGGCCGGATCGTTCACACGCTTGCCGGTCGACAGTTGCAGCTGGGTATTGGTCAACGCCGAACGCCGCTGAGCCATTGCATCGAGTGCGCGCTGGTTGGCGTACAGGGTCGGCAGGCGGGGAATCATGCTGAATGCTCCTGCAGAAATGAAATCATCGGCGGCCGGACCGTTACCGGATGATCGGTCCGGGACGCCCCGTACGGGTATTCACCATGATGTCGTCAGCCCGAAAGAGCTGCCAGCAGCGTATCGAACATCGACTGCGCCGTCTGGATCACTTTTGCCGCCGCCTGGTACATCTGCTGATATTGCAGCAGACGGGCGGCCTCCTCATCGAGATTCACTCCGGAATATTCTGCCTGGGCCGCCTGGGCATTGGACAGCAGCATCTGCGAAGTCGCGCGATTCGACTGCGCCGACTGCGTACGCGCGCCGACTTCGCCCACGATGCGGGCAAAACGATCCGTCAGATTCTCCGCCGCAAGAATCATGGCACGCGCATTGCGCCCGTCGCTGCCCGGAGTGCCGTTGGGCACGATTTCGATCGTGTCGCCCGTCGCGGGCGTGCCGCGCAGATTCAGGGTCCAGCCGTCGAAGACGATCGGAGCCCCGGCAACGTACGGCACGCCGCTCGGACCGCCCTGTACGTCGAAAGTCCCGGCATCCTGATCGAACGTGATCGTCACCGGATTTCCGGAAGTGGCTCCGGTGACGGCAAACGACGCAATCTGCAGGGTACCGGTGTTGGCTGCACCTGCCTGTGCCGTCGATGCGTAGGCTGCCGCCAGTTCACTACCGTCGACCAGCAGGCTGCGGAACGCGCTGCCGGGGCCGGCGTATTCGAACATCGGCTTGCCCGGCTGACCGGCGGCATCGACGCCGAGCGCCTGGTAGCTGTTGTACGTGTCGGCGACCTCCTGCGCGAGAGATCCGAGCGCGGCACGCAACCCGGCCAGATCGTCGTCACGAAAACGCATGGTTCCGGCGATCGATCCGCCGCCGACGGCATCGGCATCGAGCACCAGACGGACACCGTTGTCGACGTACAACTGCCCCGGCTCCGTCGTCTGATCGTAGCTGAGCGAGGCGATGTGGTTTCCGACCAGCAGCGTTTCGCCGCGTGTCGTGAAGACGTTGATCGTGCCGTTGTCCTGTTCGTGCGTCATGACCTTCAGGTAGGCGGACAGTCCCACCACCATCCGGTCACGCTCGTCGAGCAGATCATTGGGTACGTGCCCGTTTGCCTGCGATATCTCGATGCGCCGGTTGACCCCGGCCAGTTGCCCGAGCAGCTCGTTGACCTGGCCAGCCGCGTCCTGGATGTGCTCGTCGACGCCGCTCTCCAGTCGGTCCAGCTGCCGGTTCGTGTTGTCGATGCGTTCGGCCAGCATCGCCGCCCGCTGAATGACGATCTGGCGGGCAGTCGGATCCGAAGCGCGATTGGCGACATCGGCCAGCGCCGCGTTGAGGTCATCGATCGCCGCACCGATCCCGTTTTCGCTGTCGGCGAAAAGCCGTTGCAGTTGCTCGAGTTGTGCGGCACGGGTGTCATCGGCACTCGAAGCGGCCTGTGCCGCCGCCAGCTCGTCACCGAGAAACCGGTCGTAACGACGCTGGACCGCGGTGACCTGCACGCCACGGCCGATAAAGCTGGCGCCGGCTTCCTGGCTGCCGACCGAAGCGAAGAGCGCCTCCTGCCGGCTGTAGCCCACCGTGTTCGCATTGGCGATGTTGTGGCCGGTCGTCTGCAACTGTGCGTACGACGCCAGCAGGGCGCTGCGCCCGATGCCGAGCAGACCGCCGCTCATGGCGAAACCCTCCTGTACGGTTCAGGCATGATCCTGTCCGGGATGTCGTGGCGAGCGAGGCGCGCGCAGTGGTCCATGACGCTCAGCCGATGCGCTGCGCGAGCTGCACTGCGCGTCCAATCGTGCTCTCGAGTTTGTCGGCATACGCGGGATCGGTCGCATATCCCGCACGCTGCAGTCCCTGCGCAAAGCTTTCTGCCGACTGCGCATTGCGCAGTACGTCGGCATAACGTGCACTTTTCGACAGCAGCGTCGCCCAGTCGCGAAATGCCTCGGCATACGATCCGTACGCACGGAATTTCTCGACCGATTGCACTGCCTTGCCGTCGACGTACTCGGTCGTCGTCACATCGACCGTCGGCCCGGTCCAGCCGCCGGTTGCCTTGATGCCGAACAGATTGTGCGCATTGCGCCCGTCGGCATGGCGCATCTCCTGGCGGCCCCAACCGGATTCGAGCGCCGCCTGCCCGACGACGAAGGCGGCCGGCACGCCGGTGGCACGCTCCGCCGCATGAGCGTGCGGCCACATCCGCTGTACGAATTCTTCCTGCGCCGTACGGGCCTTGCCGGCGGCCGGACGTGTGGAAGCGAATCGCGCGGTCGACGCCGGCCGCGTGTCTCCGGCCCGGTCCGATGCCGCCATGGCACCCGTCGCGGTCCGCTGCAATACCCCTCCCGACCACTGCCAGCCGGCCTGCACGTCGGGGCCGGGGCGTCCGCCACCGGCCTGCACATCGGTCTGTGCATCCGCGGCGGCGGCGCCATTCGCCGGCGACGCCGCAGTGTTCGGTGTCCCGGCACCCAGATTCGGCGCCAGCTGTCGTGCAATGATTTCTGCCAGACCACCCGGCTGCCCGGTCATCGACTGTGCGAGCTGCTGATCGAGCATGCCTTCCCAGGTCTGCTGCCCCGCTCCATCGAACATTCCGCTGCGCGGCATCGCATCACGCATGCTCTTGAGCAGCTGCTGCATGAAAAGCGCCTCGAACTGGCCGGCGGCCTGCTTCAGTGCTGCCTGCGGATCCTGCTTCGACTGGTAGCGCAATGCATCGAGCGAACGTGCATCGAACGCGAGCGCAGTCGAAGAAATCGATCCCACCGCCATCAGATGATCTCCAATTCAGCCTTCAGACTGCCCGCCGCCTTGAGCGCCTGCAGGATCGCGATCAGATCCTGCGGCGTTGCGCCCAGACTGTTCAGTGCCTTGACGACTTCCGGCAATTGCGCCCCGGCGTCGAGCATCATCATTGCGCCGCCTTCGGCACGGACCTCGATATCTGCTCTTTCGGCCACGACCGTCGAACCTTGAGAGAATGGGGCCGGCTGACTGACCATCGGCATCGACTGCACGGTCACCGAGAGATTTCCGTGTGCCACCGCGCTCGGCGCGAGCGTCACGGACTGATTCATGACCACCGAACCGGTACGTGCATTGACGATCACGCGCGCCAGTGGCGCGGCCAGTCGAACGTCCAGATTCTCCAGCGTCGCGAGAAACGGCACCCGCTGCGCCGGATCGGCCGGCAGGCGCACTTCGATGACGCGGGCATCGAGCGGCTGCGCGACCATGCTGCCGGCCGGCATGCCAGGCAGGGCACTGACGTTGATGGCTTCGCTCACGCGCTGCACGGTCGCGAAGTCACTCTGATTCAGCTCGATCTGGATGGTTTCACCCGCGAGCGTGCGATTCGGCACGATCCGCTCGACGGTTGCGCCCCCCGGAATCCGCCCGGCACTCAGATGATTGATCTGCACCCGGCTGCCGGCCGCCGACGCGCCGGCGCCGCCAACGACCAGATTGCCCTGCGCCATCGCATAGACTTCACCGTCGGCGCCGCGCAGCGGCGTCAGGAGCAGTGTGCCGCCGCGCAGGCTCTTGGCATTGCCGAGCGACGATACGGTGATGTCGATGGCCTGCCCGGGACGCGCGTAGGCCGGCAGCTGCGCGGTCACCATCACGGCGGCGGCGTTGCGCAACTGCGGCGTGATGCCCGGTGGCAGCTGCACACCGAGTTCCGAGAGCATCGACTGCAGGCTCTGCACGGTGAACGGCGTCTGCGTCGTCTGGTCACCGCTGCCGTCGAGCCCGACCACCAGGCCATAACCGACCAGCTGGTTCGCACGCACCCCCTGGACCGACGCCAGTTCCTTGATCCTTTCGGCGGCCGCCGGTTGCATCAGCGCCAGCAGCATCGACGACACGAACAGCAGCGACAGCCAGCGCACGCTTCCGGATTGCCCCCACGTCCGCGGCCACCTGGCCGCTCCGCCCCCATCCGCCGTATTTCGCCTCATGCCCGCCACTCCGCGCGAAAATGCCTGCTCATGATTGAACGCCGATCACCGAACCCACGTCCGCCATCCGGGCGATGCGCTCAGATCGGCAGAAAGCTGAGAAAGAATCTCGCCAGCCAGCCCACCGTCTGTGAACGATCGATATCGCCGCGGCCGCGTACCTCGAGCCGCGCATCGGCCACGCGTGTGGACGGCACGACGTTGCCCGGCATCAGGTTCACCGGATCGATCACGCCCGAGAAACGCAGCACTTCCACGTTCTGGTTGATTCCGACCTGCTTCTCGCCGGATACGACCAGGTTCCCGTTGGGCAGTACTTCGACCACGGTGACCGTGATCGTTCCGGAAAATGCATTGTCCGAACCGGTCGCGCCCTTGCCTTCGAACGTGTTGTTCGAGCTGCCCGACACGCCCAGCTTCGCCGTCAGGCTCGATCCCGGCGACTGGAACGGCAGACGACCGATGTCGGCGTCCACCGAACCCTTGCGGCCAACCGAGCTGTTCGAGCTGCTGCGGGCAGACGTCTTTTCCTGGATCTGGATCGTCAGCGTGTCGCCGACCAGACGCGCGCGCCGGTCCTCGAACAGGCCGCGGAAACGCTGTGCCTGAAAAATCGCGCCGTCGGCGCGCATCGGCACGGCAGCGTGCGCGGCGACGATCGCCGGCGACGGCGATGCCTCGGGTCGCGCGGTCGTCGGTTCGTGCACCTGCACGGCCGGCGTGAGTGCACAGCCGGCCAGCAGCGAGCCGGCCAGCACCAGCAGCCCGGCACGAAGACGAATGATTGCTCCGGCAATGCTCATAGCTGCGACAGGCGGGCAAGCATCTGATCCGAGGTCTGGATCGCCTTCGAGTTGATTTCATAGGCGCGCTGGGTCTGGATCATGGCGACCAGCTCTTCGACGACATTGACGTTCGAGGTTTCCACCCAGCCCTGATGGATCAGTCCGGCGCCATTGCTGCCGGGCGTGCCGATCATCGGCGCCCCCGATGCATCGGTCTCCTGAAACAGGTTCTGGCCCTTGGGATCGAGACCGGCCGGATTGACGAAGGTCGCCAGCTGCACCTGGCCGACCTGGATCGAGCCGGGCTGGCCCGGTTGCGTGATGGAGACGGTGCCATCGGCGCCGATCGTGACGCTTTCCGCATCGGGTGGAATCACCACCGGCGGCGACAGCGGAATCCCGCCGGAAGTGACCAATTGTCCGGCCGCGTCGATGCGAAATCCGCCGTCGCGACTGTAGGCCATCGAGCCATCGGGCATTTCCAGGCTGAAGAAGCCGTTGCCGTCGATCGCCATGTCGAAGGTATTGCCGGTCTGTTCGAGATTGCCCTGCGTGAACAGGCGCGCAGTCGCCACCGTGCGCACGCCGGTTCCCACCTGCAGGCCGGTGGGAAGCTGATTCTGCTGGGTTTCCTGTCCGCCGGCCTGGCGCAGGTTCTGATAGAGCAGATCCTCGAAGACCGCCTCCGAACGCTTGAACCCGTTGGTGCTCACGTTGGCGAGGTTGTTGGAGATCGTGTCGAGCTGCATCTGCTGCGCGTCGAGTCCGGTCTTGGCAATCCACAGTGCACGGAACATGGGTTCACCCTCTGAGCGACAGTAATTGCGAGGCCTTCTGTTCATTGGCCTCGATGTTTTTCATCATCTGCATCTGCATCTCGAACTGGCGCGCGAGCGCGATCATCCCGACCATCGACTCGACGGCGTTGACGTTGCTGCCTTCGACCGCACCGGACACGATCCGTACCGATTCGTCGGTCGCAGCAGCTTCACCGTTGCGGGGGCGCACGAGTCCGTCGACATCCTTGCGCAGCGTGTCAAGCGGCGGATTGACGAGCTTGAGCCGGCCCACCTGAAACGAGGGACCGTCTCCGGTACGCGCGCTCACGGTCCCATCGGCGCCGATCGACGCCGTCGCGCCCGGCGGAATCGTGATCGGCCCGCCGTCGCCGAGCACCGGCCAGCCGCGGCGGCTGGTCAGGGTGCCCTCGGCACTCACCTCGAAGGATCCGTCGCGGGTGTAGGCTTCCCCGCCGTCGCCATCCTCGATGACAAACCAGCCTTCGCCGGCGACGGCGGCATCCAGTGGCCGGTTCGTCTGACGCAGCGGGCCACTGGACACATCGAAACCGGCGCTCGCCTCGAGTGCCCACACCCGCGTCGTGGCCGCATCCGGCTGTTCGCCGGGCACCGAGCGAAACGCCATCAGATCGGCGCGAAAGCCGTCCGTATTTCCGTTGGCCAGATTGTGCGCGAGCGATTCCTGGCGCTGCATCAGTGCCTGGGCACCACTCATCGACAGATAGATCGATCGGTCCATTTCCGCTCCTCTCGTGCGTCTCGCGGCTCAGTCGCGCCACCGGCTCCGGCTCACCGGATCAACGCAGGTTGACGATCGCCTGCATCACCTGATCGTGCGTGCGGATCGCCTGGGCGTTGGCCTGGTAGACCCGCTGCGCGGTGATCATGTTGACCAGTTCGGCGGTGAGATCGACGTTCGACTGTTCGACCGCACCCGACTGGATCACGCCGAGCGTGCCCGCACCCGGCGCTCCGATCAGCGGTGAGCCCGACTCGGCCGTCTGCATCCACTGGTTGTCGCCGATCGGTCGCAGACCCTGCGGATTGGTGAAATTCGCCAGCACCACCTGGCCCTTGGCGATGACCTGGCCGTTGGTGTAACGGGCGAGCACGGTACCGTCGGAAGCAACCGAGAATCCGGCCAGCCGACCGGCCGCGTAGCCGTCCTGCGTCAGCTCGGAGACGGAAAAGAGCGAGCCGAACTGGGTGCTTTTCGCCAGGTTGAATTCCACGTCGATCGGCGGCTCGGCCGGGTCGCTGGCCGGCACCTGCGCCGTCAGTGACGTGACCGCCCCGGACATCTTTCCGGTTCCGTCGAAAGTGAGCGTGGTCGGTCCGACCGGAGGGGTTCCGTCGACGGAGACATACGCCTCCCACTCATTGGCGTCGGCCTTGCGGAAATAGACGGCGACCGTATGTTCGCCGCCTTGTGAGTCATACACGTTGATCGATGTGGCGCCGTTGTAGGTACCGCCGTTGGCCACCGAAAAGGGATCGTCCGGCACCTTGGCCTGTGCATTCAGGTTGACGGTCAGGTTGCCGGAAGTGGTGGCTTTCGGCGAGGCGTCCCCGACATCGAGCCGCAACGGCACCGTCCGCCCGGTCAGCAGCTCGCCGTACTCGTCGGCGGCGTACCCGGTCAGCTGTCCGCCCTGCGCGTTGACCACGTAGCCGTCCTTGTCGAGATGGAATTGTCCATTGCGCGTGAACGTCGCATCCTCGTCCTTCGAGCCCGGCTTGGTGATGCGGAAGAATCCGCTTCCGTTGATCGCGAGGTCGAGTTCGTTGTCGCTGGTGGCGATGTCGCCCTGCGTGAACTGCTGAGCGACCGCGGCCACGCTGACGCCGATGCCGTTGAAGCTCGTGCCGGCGCCCTCGAGCGAAGTGGCATATACGCTGGCGAATTCGACACGCGAAGTCTTTGATCCGATCGTATTGCTGTTGGCGATGTTGTTGCCGATGACGTCGAGATTGCGTGCCGCGGCGTTCAGACCGCTCAGACCCTGCTGAAAGGACATGGGGAAACTCCCGTCGGAAAGATGATGTGTTTCAGAGAACCGCCCGGATCGCCGAAGCTGCGACCGATTCGTATCCGACGAGGTCCAGCCGGGCGCCGCCCGGTGCCTGGTTCACGCCGTGCACACGCGCCGGGACCAGCGTGAGTACGGGCGTCGCCCCGTCCTGCCCATCGCCTTCGTACGCGCGCAATTCGTATTTCCCGGCGCCGACGGCCCTGCCTTCGTCGTCGGTGCCGTCCCAGTCGAAGGTATGCACGCCGGCCTTCGGTTCGGAGAACTCCTCGCTGCGTACGACCTGTCCGGAGGCATCGACGATTTCGACGCGCACCGTCCGGGCAGCGGCCGGAATCTCGAATCCGATCCGGACCGACGGCGTATCGCCGCGGTCGATCGTCGGCATGGCCGGATCACCGGACTCCGGATCCGCGTCCGCGCCGGGCCACTCGATACGATCCCCTTCGATCAGCACCTGGCGACCGAGCATGCCGACCACGGACAACGGCGAAATCGCAGTCGATGCGGCAGCCATCTTCGCCATCGACTGGTTGAGCTCCTCGATGCCGCGCACCGTGTTGATCTGCGCGAGCTGGCTCGTGATCTGTGCGTTGTCCATCGGTGCAAGCGGATCCTGGTTGCGCATCTGCGCAACGAGCAGTTGCAGGAAACGATCTTCGGTACCGGCTGCCGTATGTTCGCCACCGGCTCCCGGGCCGGACAGCCCCCCGGCCAGTGCCGCACGTTCCGCGGCGTCGTTCTGCGTACTGCTGATCATCGCTTCGCTCCCGGGTTCACTGTCCGATCTGCAGCGTCTTCAGCGCGAGCTGCTGCGTCGTGTTCATGACGTCGACGTTGTTCTGGTACGAGCGCGACGCCGAGATCATGTCGACCATCTGCTCGATCACGTTCACATTGCTGTGCGTGACGTAGCCGTCGGCGTCAGCCATCGGGTTGGCCGGATCATGCAATCGCTTGCCCGGAGTCTCGTCCTCGACGATGTCGGTCACGCGCACACCGACCTGCGCAGCATCGCCTGCAGCCGCCGCGCGCGCCTGGAACACGACCTGTCGCGCCCGATAGGCCTGCCCGTCGGGGCCGGCCACGCTGTCGGCGTTGGCCAGGTTCGACGCGACGACGTTCAGGCGTTGGCTCTGCGCGGAAACTGCGCTTCCCGAAATGCCGAGTATGTTCAGAAGTGACATGTCTGCTTTCCTTCACTGCCGGAGTTTTCCGACTTCGTTGCGAATGGTCCGTATCGCACGCCCGTACGGGCGGATCATCCACGTGCAGGCATCAGTCCCCGCGGATGGCGCTCATCATGGTGCGCACATGGCTGTTGATGAAACGCAGCGTGGCCTCGTACCGCAAAGAGTTATCCGCGAAACTCGCCCGTTCGCGATCGAGATCAACCGTATTGCCATCCAGCGACGGCTGCTCCGGCGTCCGCCAGGACAGCGCCACCCGAGACGGATCGGCGTCCCCGCGCAACGGCAGGAACGCGGCATGTGCACGAGCCGGGGCGGCCGTCACGGTGCCGGCACCCGCCTGCGGCGCGAACGCGACGCGCATGGGTGCCGCACCGGTATGCAGGGCCGGCAGAGAACCACCCTGGCTCCCGGCAGGTGCCGTGGGATATGCGCTCGCCAGCGCCTTGCCGAAATCGAAGTCGCGCGCCTGGTAGCCCGGTGTATCGCCATTGGCTATATTGGATGCAAGCACCTGCTGACGGTGTGCCCGCAACGCCAGCGCTTCGCCGTCGAATTGCAGCATGGCGGTCATCCGATCGAACATCACAACCTCCACTTTTCCGGATTGCTGTCGATTATTCGCCGCGGACGGGACGGTCAACGACGGAAAAGCGCCGTAATTCCCCGCCATCTCACTCGATCGCATCGCGGCAGAGAGTGAGACGCTGCACACATGGGAAAAGGCCAGGAAAAACCGTCCGCTGCATTGCGAGCCCTGTTGGCCCCGGTGTGCAAACCAACCGGCAGTTCCGCGCGGACGCGGTCCGGCATGTTGCTCTGGTTGGCCTTTCTGCTGACGGCCACGGGCACCGTGGGTGCCGCGGGCGCCATGAACGCCGCCGGTCACGTACCGTCAGGGCAAACGGAAAAGCCGGTACCCGGGAAGAAATCCACGGGAGTGCCGGAACAGACCTCCGCCGGGCAGCCGGACGCGCTCGCACCTGCCCTGCAGCGCTGGGCCGAAGAATCGGCCTCCTCCACCTGGACCATGCCGATGCCGGCAGACAGCCCCGACGGCAGTGGACACGGCATGCGGGTGGAGGTCACGGTAGGGCAACTCAACCCGCGTCTGCGACTGGCCGCCTGCGACCGTATCGAACCGTTCCTGCCGTCCGGCACGCGCCTCTGGGGACGCAGTTTCATCGGCGCCCGCTGCACCGCGGGTGCATCCTGGTCGACGATGATTCCGGTCGAGGTCTCGGTGTACGGCCCGGCATTGGTCGCCCGTCTGCCGCTACGCGCCGGTACCCTGCCGGACCACACCGATTTCCGTATCGAGGAAGTGGACTGGACTGCCTCGGCCCGATTGCCCGTCAGTGATCCGGCCATGCTCGAGGGCCGCTCGCTGGGCCGGGCACTGGCCGCCGGCCAGGTGCTGCACGCCAGCGACCTGCGCATACCGCAGACGATTGCCGCAGGCGATCCGGTCCGGATCCGGATGATCGGCAAGGGTTTCAGCATTTCCGCCAATGGTTTTGCGCTCGCCGCCGCAGGCGATGGACAATCGTTGCGCATCCGTACCGAAACCGGCAAGATGCTGGTCGGCATTGTGCGCAACCACACGGTCGAGATCCGGCTGTGACGTGCATCATGCCGTCGGGAATCACGCGCACGAAGATGTCCGCATGCCGATGCAGGCGCGTTCCGGTTGCCCTAAAGTTCCGCCCGGCGTTGCCGATAAGCCGGATACGAGTGCCCATACCCCATTGAGAACAGGGGGCCGCCATGAACATCAGCAAACCAGTTGAACGTACACAGACCGATGCGCCTTCCCGTACGGTCACTGCCGGAGTGCCTGTCACCGGGCCGAGTACCTCCGGCAGTCAAAGCGGAGCCGTCAGGCAGATTGCGCCTGTCGATGAAGTGCGTCTGTCACACACCTCACAGAATCTCGCCGGCCAGGAACCCGTCCGCATGGACAAGGTCGACGAAGTCCGGACAGCCCTCCGCGAAGGCCGTTTCGAAGTGAGAGCCCATGTCGTTGCCGACCGCATGATTTCCGAGGCGGCGCAATTGCTCCAGACACTGGCGCGCAAATGAGCGCTGCCGATCGGTACGGAACCCTGCCGGAGGCCGCTGCTCTGCCCGGCGATGAAGTACCGTCGGACGCGCTGGGCGAAGGACTTGCTCTCATCCTGCAGCAGCGCACGGCGTTGCTCGAACGCGACCCCGCCGGAATCGAGGGCGCCAACGCGCGCCTGCTGGCCTGGATCCAGGACGGCGATGCCGGCGCAGGCAGTCTGGATCCGGCCGGCGTCCGTGCGCTGCGGGCCGCGCTCGACCTCAATTCTTCTCTGGCACGCCAATCGGCACTGCAGGCGGGGCGTGCCCTCGACGTACTGCTGCCGCCTTGCGCAGCCGACCATGGCAGCGGACTGTATACGCCGCAAGGCCTTGCCGGCGGGACCACGGCCCGGCGCCGTACGGTCCGTTCCTGCGCCTGATCACCCGCACCTGGCCGATCCCCCGCAACGAATCCTGCCGAGTTTCGCCGGATCCCTGCCCGGCCGACCCTTTGCGGTCGGCATGGGCGATTCCCTGTGGACGAGATCAACGACAGCCGGGCGGGGATACATCCGGGCGTCTGGCCCGGTCTGACTGTCTGATACTGCCCTCCTGAACTCGCCACCAGGGGTCGGAGCCGGAGGGGGCGCTGCGCATCCCGAGCAGCTCGTGGAAGGCTCGTTCATCGACGGCGGATCGGTTTTACCCGACCGGCCGTCGACATCGGCGCGCCGTCCGGATCCGGATCAGAATGACTCCCAGCCATCATCCTCGACTTCGGTCACCAGGGAACGCGCAGCGTTGGCCCGGGGCGCCGGGGAAGACGGCGCGGACCGGGTTGCCGGAGCAGGCGCTGCCGTCACCGGCTTGCCCGGTGACGTACCGCGAAAGCCGGTATCCGCCTTCAGGCCGCTGGTATGCGCCGGGCGGATCGTGGCCACCATCTTCTGCCCGGAGTTGCCGGTACGACCCGGCGCACGCGTGCTCGTGGCCTGGCGGGACGCCGACGGACGAGCGCCCGACGCGGCGTCCACGCGAAACACCTCCACGACTTCCGCCAGTTGGACGGCCTGGTGCTTGAGACTCTCGGCGGCGGCGGCTGACTCCTCGACCAGCGCAGCATTCTGCTGGGTCATCTGATCGAGCTGCGCGACCGCCGTGTTGATCTGGTCGATGCCGCCGCTCTGCTCGTTGGACGCAGCCGTGATCTCACCGATGATGTCCGTCACGCGCTGCACGGAGACGACGATCTCGCGCATCGATTCGCCGGCATTGCCGACGAGGCGCGATCCGGCATCGACCCGCTCGACGCTCGTGCCGATCAATTCGCGGATTTCCCGCGCCGCATCGGCACTGCGCTGGGCGAGGCTGCGGACCTCACTGGCCACGACGGCAAATCCCCGCCCCTGTTCGCCGGCACGCGCTGCCTCGACGGCGGCGTTGAGTGCCAGGATATTGGTCTGGAAGGCAATGCCATCGATCGTGCCGATGATGTCGGCGATCCGGCGGCTCGATTCGTTGATCTGCTCCATCATCGCCACGACCTCCTCGACCACCTGGCCGCCCGTCGCCGCAGAGGCCGAAGCCGTGCTGGCCAGCTGGTTTGCGGTGCGTGCCGAGTCCGCAGTCTGGCGTACGGTCCCCGTGATCTGTTCGAGAGACGCCGCGGTCTGCTGCAGATTCGACGCCGTTTCTTCCGTGCGCTGGCTCAGATCCAGGTTGCCGTCGGCAATCTCGTCGGCGGCGGTGCGGATGCTGTCGGTCGAGCCGTGTATCTGTCCGATCGTCCGGCGCAGGTTTGCCACCATCGACTGCAGACTGTCGAGCAGGCTGCCGGGTGCGCCGGGCTTGAGTTCGGCGGTCAGATTGCCGCGCGCCACTTCGCCCATCACCCGCATCGCCTCGGCCGGCTCGCCGCCGATCTGGCGCAGCACACTGCGTGCCACCAGAAAGCCGATGAATGCAACAGCGAGCAGCAGGGCGGCGGCTACACCGGCCGTACGAATCCGTTCCGTCCGTACCAGGGCATCGAGATCATCCATGTAGACCCCCGAACCGACCACCCAGTTCCAGCCGGGCACATGGATCGCGTACTGCAGTTTCGGCACCGGTTCGGTATGGCCCGGCTTGGGGAAAGTGGCCGGCGCAAAGCCGCCGCTGCCGGGATTGCGGACGGCGGCGTCGATCAAGGCCTTCAGGGAATCGTTGCCATCGGTATCGAGCAGCTTGCCCAGCATCGACTGTCCCGTCCATTCGGGATGTGTCGGATGCATCACGGCCTTCCCGTCGCTGGTCCACACGTGGAAATACTCGGACTTGCCATCGGTGCCGCCGTAGCGTGACAGGCGGATCGCTTCCGCGGCAGCCTGCTTCGCCTCCTCGGCCGTCATTTCGCCGGCGGCAGCGCGTTCCCGGTAGGCATTCGCGATACTGGTCGCCGACTGGACCGCCGTCGTCAGTTCGCCGCGACGCGCATCGATCGTCAGACCCTCGGCACGCAACAGGGCGACGATGGAAAGAATGAGGAATCCGGCCAGTGCCGTGGCCACGAGAGCCATGATTTTTTGTCGAAAGCCGATATTGCGAAACATGGAATCACCACTGTGAAGGGAAATCAGGAACGGCGCTGCCGGTCTGGTCGCGAATCCGGCAGATGGGACTACGATCGGCTGCTACCGGGCAATGCAGGTCCGACTACTGGCGGCCGACCTCAGACCCACGGCTTCAGTTGCGCGCGCAGGCGGGCCACGGCCTGGCTGTGCAGTTGTGATACCCGTGACTCGGTGACACCGAACACGGCGCCGATCTCCTTCAGGGTCATGTCCTGTTCGTAGTACATGCCCATCAGGTGACGCTCGCGCTCCGGCAGGTTCTCGATGGCCTGTACCAGGGCGCCACGAAAACGAAGATCACCGAAAATTTCCTCGGGTCCGGCATCGTCCGACACCAGATTGCGATCGAGGAAGGCGTCATCGCCGTCGTCATCGGCGTATTCATCGAAATGCACGAGCTGCGCGCCCCGTGCATCGTCCAGCAGCCGCTGGTAGTCGGCCAGCGACAGACCCAGTTCGGCGGCGATTTCGGCCTCGGCAGGCGCTCGCCCGAGCCGCTGTTCGGCACGATGGACTGCGTCGGCAATGGTGCGCTGGCTGCGCCGCACCGACCGCGGCAGCCAGTCGCTGCCACGCAGCTCGTCGAGCATGGCACCACGGATACGCTGCATGGCGAAGGTCTCGAACTGCGCACCCCGATCCGGTTCGTACCGCGACAGCGCGTCGAGCAGCCCGATCATCCCGGCCTGCACGAGATCGTCGTATTCGACGCTTGCCGGCAGGCGGCCGATCAGTTGACTGGCCAGCCGGCGCACCATCGGCCCGTAGCGCTCGACGGTACTGCCGTGATCCAGGGTTCCTTGTGCGGTATACATGATCAGATGGACGGGACGATGAATCGGGCAATCTGGCAGTGCATACGCTGGTATCGATACTTCCGGGCCGCCGTACTAGTGCGTCGGTGCCGGAACCGGCCGCAGCAGGGGCTGCACGTAGCCACCGAACCATCCGTCATCGAGCGTATCGAGGGCACCGCCGAAGTCGATCGGCACGCCCAGAAAACGTACGGCAGCGTCGGCCAGCCGGCGATGCATCGACAGCGCCGCCCGGCGCGACGCAGCATCGGGAAATACGGTGCAGTAGGCGCGGAATCCGTGCGCGAGATGAATCGCCTTGACCTGCGAGTACAGAAGCGCCAGCTCATCCGCCCGGGCCTGCGCGAGCAGCACGATGCGCTCGAGCGCACCCGCTGCAAGATCAGCCAGCCGCAGCGGATCCGCGGCGACAACGGCCAGATCGAACGAGGATCGCCGGCCAGGTACCCGTCCGCTGAGCGAAGCGATGAAACCGGCCAGTTCGTCCCCACCGCAACCCTCCGGCAACAGGGCATCGGCATCGATGCGCGCAACATCGCCGGACGCACCGGCCGGCGAGACGATCATCCCGCCGGCGGATCGATGCGGGCGTACGGGCGACGCTCCGGGCAGATCGATCAGCAAGGGCCGGTATCCGGCCCGCGCCAGCGCCTGGACGACGGCATCGACGCCCGCCTGCCGGCCGGGTGCACCGGCAGTGCAGCCCAGCGCGAGCACGCTCGTTCGTTGCACCGGAAACAGCGTGCGCAGGCCGGCCGCCTGATCGAGGACGGCTTCAAACATGTGCCGTCCCGCGGGCATGCTCTTTGCCGCCCCGACCCGCGACAGCGCCCGGCACGGCACTGAGCAGCATGGCCAGTTCGGCTTCCTCGAAGGCGAAGGAAGCCGGAATCCGGGACGATTCCGCCGACAGTGCACGTTCGACGAGCATTTTCGGTTCCGGACGATGCCAGTCCTCGGGCACCCGCTGACCGTTGGCCACCCCCTGCAGCGTCAGGCGATGGCGGATCAGGCAGTCGAGTGCGCCGCCCAGTCGCACTGCCTCATCGACTTTCGACAGAACGATTCCCGCTGCATCACGGCCCTGGTACGCGGTGATCGTTTCATCGATCGCTTCAGCCTGCGAAGCGGCATTGAGAACCAGCACCTTGCGCACCTGTGCCGACGACAGCGCGCTGAGCAATTCGCCGACCCGCTCATCCTGCTGCGCCACCCCGGCGGTGTCGATCAGCACCAGCTTGCGATTCATGCAGACCTGCAGAAAATCGGCCAGTGCCGATACGTCATGGGCGACGTGCACCGGAACGCCCAGAAGGCGGCCGAAAGTACGCAACTGGTCCTGGGCGCCGATACGATAGACATCCGCCGTGATCAGACCGACCGATTGCGCGCCATGGCGCAAGGCGAACTGGGCGGCGATCTTGGCGGCGGTGGTTGTCTTCCCTACCCCGGTAGGGCCGAGCAGCGCAAACGTGCCGCCGTCATCGAAAATCGTCTGTTCCGGTGCGTCGATCCGCAGATTGCGCACCAGCACTTCACGCAACCAGCGCCCGGCCTCGTTTTCACCGAAATCGACCGGCAGATGATCAGCGAGAGTACGCGACAGGGAAGGTGAAAACCCGCTTTGCAGCAGATGACGCAGCAGGCGCGACTGCGCCGGACGGCGGCGCACACCTTCGAACCAGCTCATGGCCTCGAGCTGATCGCTGAGCGCACCGCGCATCTGCCGCAGTTCCGTCAGCAGGGTTTCGGTGTCAAAGCGCGGCGCGGCCGGAATCGGCGCAGACTGCGCTGCCTGGGCCGCGGCCTGCGTTCCCGCCGGCTCCGGCGCCACCATGGTGGCGCCGGGAATCCGGTCACCCGACGCTGCCTCCCGCCCATCATTGCGGCCGTGGTCCGGCAGCTTGCGCTTTTTTTGCCGCTCGCGCACATAGTTCTCGAAGTGCACGGTACTCATCGGCACACGGTTACCGGCACCGGCCGTCTCCTGTGCAACCCCGGACAGAGCCCCTGCATCGGATCGCGCTTCCGGTTCCGTATCGGCCTGCCTGCGCCCGCCTGCCGCAGCCGACGGCTCCGACCATGGCGACTCCATGGCAGCGGCCGTCGACAGATCCAGTTCACTGCCGGCGAGCGCGAGAATCTCCACGCCGCCATCGACCGGCTGGTTCTTCAGGACGATCGCGTCATCGCCCAGTTCGGCGCGCACCCGCGCCATGGCTTCGCGGGCCGTGCGCGCGAAATATCGCCTGACATTCATTTCGCTTCTCCGATCAGTCTTCCAATCCGGATCGAGTGCGTGTCCGGAATCTCCGCATGCCCGAGCACCCGCAGCCGGGGAGCAGCTTTCCTGAGCAACCTGGCCAGCGGCACGCGAATGCGATCCGGCACCAGCAGACACGACGGGTGTCCCTCATCTTCCTGCCCACGCGCGGCCGCGGCACTGGCACTGAGCAGATACTCGGCCACCCCGGGGTCGAGTGCTGCCGCCGCGTTCGGCGCCAGCGCCTGCACCAGCAGATTCTCCAGGTTCGGTTCGATCGCGATCACGCTCAGCTCCTGTGTCGGCCCGAAGGTCTGCTGCACGATGGCCGGCGCGAGCGCGATGCGCACCTCGCGCGTCAGTTCGGCCGGATCCTGGGTGTGCACGCCATGCTCGCCGAGTACTTCGACGATGCCGCGCAGATCGCGCACGTGCACCGATTCCTCGAGCAGGTTCTGCAGGACCTTGTGGAAAACCGTCAGCGGCACGAGCTTGGGGACGATCTCGTCGGCCAGCTTCGGCGCGTAGCGCGTCAGATGATCGAGCAACTGCTGCGCCTCGGCACGGCCGAGCAGGCGCGCCGCGTGTGTCTGCATCAGGTGGTGCAGATGCGTGGCGATCACGGTGGCCGCATCCACGACCGTATAACCGGAGCTGCGCGCCGCGTCAGCCTGTGCTGCATCGACCCAGACCGCCGGCAGGCCGAACGCCGGATCCTTCGTCTCCACCCCCGCCAGCCGGCCGCTGCCGGAACCGGGATCGATGGCAAGCATCAGCGCCGGAAACGCCTCGCCCTCGCCGACGATCACGCCCTTGAGCACGACCCGATAGGCCGACGGCTTGAGTTCGAGCTGGTCGCGGATGTGCACGGCCGGCGGCAGGAAACCGACTTCCTGCGCAAATTTCCTGCGCACACCCTTGATGCGCGCGAGCAGATCGGCGCCCTTGTCACGATCAACCAGCGTGATCAGCTGATAGCCGACTTCAAGCGCCAGCATGTCGACCGGCTCGACGTCGTCCCAGCTCGCCTCGGTACTGGCCTGTGGAACCTCCGTCTGGACCGGCGGGGCGGCACTGCCTGCCTTTTGCTGTTCCATCGTCCACCAGGCCAGCCAGGCGATGGCTCCCGCCAGCGTGAAGAACGCGAAATGCGGCATTCCGGGGACGATCCCGAGCAGGGCGATCACGCCGGCCGTCAGCGCGAGTGCGCGCGGCAGCGACAGCAGTTGCTTGAGCACCTGGCCACCGACGTCGTCGTCATCCGATACACGCGAAACGATCAGACCGGCAGCTACCGAAATCACCAGTCCGGGCACCTGCGCCACGAGCGCATCGCCAATCGCCAGCAGGACGTAATTGTTCGCCGCCTGTTCCATCGACAGCGCATGTTGCGTGGTGCCGATCAGCAGGCCACCGATCAGATTGATGAAGACGATCAGAATGCCGGCGATGGCATCCCCGCGCACGAACTTGGAGGCACCGTCCATCGAGCCGAAGAAGTCGGCTTCGCGTGATACCTCGGCGCGGCGCCGGCGCGCCTCGTCCTGATCGATCTGGCCGGCGTTCAGATCGGCATCGATCGACATCTGCTTGCCTGGCATCGCATCAAGCGCGAAGCGTGCCGACACTTCGGCGATCCGTCCGGCGCCCTTGGTCACGACAACGAAGTTGATGACGGTGAGGATCGAAAAGACGATGATGCCCACGGCGAAATTGCCGCCGATGAGGAAATTCGCGAACGATTCGATCACCTTGCCGGCAGCGTCGGTACCGGTGTGGCCGTGCAGCAGCACGGCCCGCGTCGAGGCCACGTTCAGCGACAGGCGCAGCAGCGTCGTCACCAGCAGCACGGACGGGAAGACGGCGAAGTCCAGCGGCCGGATGCTGTAGGAGGCCACCAGCAGCACCAGCAGCGACAGCGCGATGTTGAAGGTGAACAGCAGATCGAGCAGCAGCGGAGGCAGCGGCAGGATCATCATCGCCAGCACGAGGATGATCACGATCGGCGCGCCGATGCTGCGCAGCGGCGGCACAACGATGTCGATGTTGCCCAGACGCAGGGTGCGCAGCGTATTCATCCCGTTGGCGGCCGGCATCATCAGTGTGCCCCGCCGGTGTCTGCCAGCGGATCGAGTTCTGCCGGCACATCGAATTCGGTCGGCATGCGCGGCGCCGGATCACGGCCGGCCACACGGTTGCGCAACTGGTAGACGTAGACGAGGATCTGCGCGACCGCGTTGTACAGCGCAGCCGGAATCTCGCGATCCAGTCCGACGTGGGCATACAGCGCGCGCGCCAGCGGCGGTGCCTCGACGAGCGGCACACCGGCTGCACGCGCTACCTCGCGGATGCGTCCGGCAACGAGATCGACACCCTTGGCGACGACCCGTGGCGCTCCGCCCTTCGCCTCGTCATAGCGGATCGCGACCGCATAATGCGTCGGATTGGTGATCACGGCATCGGCCGCCGGCACAGCCGTGAGCATCCGGCGGGTTGCCATTTCGCGCTGACGCGCACGAATCCGCCCACGCACGTGCGGATCACCCTCGGACTCTTTCGCTTCCTGCTTGACCTCTTCGAAGGTCATGCGCAGGTCGACCCCGTGGCGGTACCACTGAAACGGTACGTCGACAAGCGCGATCAGGGCGAGAACACCGAGCAGCATCACCACGCCTGTGAGCATCAGCGAGACGCCGCTGCCGAGCGATTTTTCCAGCGGCCAGGTTGCCAGCTGTGCGAACTCGGGCAGGCTGAAGGAGATGAACCAGGCGCTGACCGCGATCAGCAACCCAGCCAGCGCCATCAGCTTGAGCAGATTCACGGCACCGCGCACGGAAAAAATCCGCTTCAGGCCGCTCACCGGACTGATCTTCGACAGCCTGATCGCCAGCGGCTTGCCGGACAGCACCGCGCCACCGGGAACGATATTCGCGATCAATGAAGCCGCTGCCAGGACAGCCAGCAGGGGTACAAGGGAAAAAAAAGAGTCACTGCCCAGCGAAACGAACAGCGACGGCACCTGCTCCGGAGACAGGGACGGCACGCGGGCAAACGACATCGCCGAACGCACGAGGCTGACCGACGCCTGGAGCAGCCCGGGGCCGAGCGTTGCCATCGCCAGCAGTGCACCCCCCAGCATGGCGAAATGCCCGAAATCGCGCGACCGGGCGACATTGCCCTCCTCGCGCGCTTTTTGCAGCTTGCGCGCCGAGGCAGGCAGTTTTCGATCTTCGCGGGAAACGTCGTTGTCGGCCATCGCAAGCGGGTGATCCGGAATGACTCCGGATCCGATTATTCGCGAGCAGACCGCAGCGAACGCGGGGAAAAGCGATGGTTCTACCGCCCTGTTCGGCGCCCTGTGGACAGAAAGTGCAAATGCCGGCGCCGCACGGGGTGGACCGTGTGACCGCTCAGCGCGCCGATTCGATAAGACTGGTGCCGACTGCGTCGATCCCGTCGTCAGCCGTGTCGACGACCGTACCGGAGACGACACGCTCCTCGGCGTCGGAACTGAGCACCAGGATCGAAATGCGCCGGTTCATCGGGTTGAGCCGATCGTTGCTGTCATACGGCACGGTCGGACCCAGGCCGACGATGCGCACGACCTTGTCTTCCAGCATGCCGCCGACGATCAGTTCACGCCGCGAAGCATTGGCGCGATCGGCTGACAGTTCCCAGTTCGAATATCCGCGCGCGCCGCTGCCATAGGGTGCGGAATCGGTGTGCCCGGAAATGCTCACGTGATTGTCGACGGAATTGAGCAGCGCACCGATCTCGTGCAGCAGCTCGCGCATGTATTCCTTCACCGTGGCGCGACCGATGTCGAACATCGGTCGTTTCTGATCGTCGACGATCTGGATGCGCAGGCCGTCCGGCGTCAGATCGAGCAGGATCTGCGAACGCAGTTCGGACAGCCGTTCATTGCGCGTGATCGCTTCGACGAGCTGCGATCTGAGCTGGCTCAGCCGCTTGGTCTCGAGTGCCCGCAATTCGGAGCGCAGTGCCTGCAGATTGATCTTGCGGAGGCGCTGCTCGATGTCGCCGCGCGGACGCGCGCCGGTAGTCCTCGTCAGATCGGTGCCGCCACCACGGATCAGGGACGAACTGTCGCCCGAGCCCGAGCCGCCGGACAGCGCTACCTTCAGGGGCGTGCTGAAATAATCGGCGATTCCTTCGAGGTCGCCGCGCGTCGTCGAACCAAGCAGCCACATCAGCAGGAAGAAAGCCATCATCGCGGTCACGAAATCGGCATACGCGATCTTCCACACGCCGCCATGATGGCCGCGCTTCTGCTTGCGGACACGCTTGATGACGACCGGCTGCACCTTGTGCTGCGTCACGATGTGATCTCCCCAGCCGGAAGCTGACCCGGACCCTGCTCAGCGCGCGCGTGCCGTGCGCCCGCCGCGTCGTCTGCCGGTTCGGCTGCCGGACCGTCCGGACGAACCGATAGCGCGGATCCCTGCGTGCACGTTCACGCCTTTCCGGGTTTCACGTGCGACTCGAGTTCGAGAAAACTCGGCCGCTCGGTGGAAAACAGCACCTTGCGTCCGAACTCGACAGCGATCGTCGGTGCGTAACCCTGCATGCTGGCCAGCAAAGTGACCTTGACGCACTGCAGCTCCTTCGTCGTCTCGTCGGCCTTCTGTTCGAGCAGACTGCCCAGCGGACCGACGAAGCCATAGGCCAGCAGGATGCCGAGAAAGGTGCCGACGAGTGCCTGCGCAATCATCTCGCCCAGTTCGGACGGTGGCCGCCCCACCGATGCCATCGTGTGCACGACACCCATGACGGCGGCGACGATGCCGAAGGCCGGCAGGCCGTCGGCTACCTTCTGGATCGCATGCGACGGCACCATCTCCTCGTGATGATGCGTCTCGATCTCGTTGTCCATCAGGTTCTCGATCTCGAAGCTGTTGAGGTTGCCCGAGACCATCAGGCGCAGGTAATCGGTGATGAATTCGATTACCTCCGGTTCGGTGGCGATGACCGGGTAGCGCTGGAAGATCGGGCTTTCCGCCGGCGTCTCGATGTCGCTCTCGATCGCCATCAACCCTTCCTTGCGCGCCTTCGACAGCAGCTCGTAGAGCAGCGCCATCAGCTCCAGATAGCGGTCCTTCGAGTATTTCGAGCGCTTGAGCAGGCCCGGCAGCGAGGCGAACACCGCCCTGGAGACCTTGATATTGTTCGAAACGATGAAAGCGCCCAGCGCACCGCCGCCGATGATGAGGAATTCGAACGGCTGATAGAGAGCGCCCATGTGGCCGCCCGCGAGGACGAAGCCGCCGAAGACCGAGCCGATGACGACGAGATAACCGAGGAGAACGAGCATGCGGCGCGGGATTCCGGAGTTCGGGGTGGGAACGTGGGCGAAGGACGGGGAGCGAGAACCTGTCTCCCCGGTTTTCGACCGTCCGGTGCGGTTCTTGAACGCCGGCAGACGAAACGCCGTCCCGCTCGCTTGAACGGCATCGCACCCGCGCGGGCGCTCACCGTCCGATCGGTACTCCTTCTCAGTGCAGGATCGCGCCGCGCCGGCCCTTGCCGGCGCGTGCCGGCGGCGCACACAGGCCGCAGACGAAATGTCGTTCGATCTCGTGCGGATGGGTCACGAAATGCCCGCCACACCGGCTGCAGCAGGTGACGTCGAGCAGCCCGGTATCGATGAAGCGCACGAGCCGCCAGGCGCGCGTGACGGACAGCAGCGCTTCGAGTCCGGCCACCCGGACCTCGTCCAGATACAGCCGATAGGCCTTGACGATGGCATCGGCGTCGTCGAGCGGACTCGTCTTGAGCAGGTAGCGGTACAGATTGTGGAACAGCGACGCGTGGATGTTCGGCTGCCAGGACACGAACCAGTCGGTGGAAAACGGCAACTGCCCCTTCGACGGCGAACGTCCGGCCACTTCCTTGTACAGGCGCAACAGACGCTCGTACGGCAGCTCGGTTTCCGCCTGCAACATCTGCAGGCGCGCACCCAGCTCGATCATCGAGATGGCGCGCTGTACCTGCCGATTGTCTTCGAGCAGGCTGCGTCGGGTGTCATTGCCCGTCGTGCCGGCGGCGCGGGACGCCACCCGCCGGACCGGCTCCGGCCGTACCGCAGCGTACGTGCTCATGCCTGGGCCTCCGCAAAATTGCCGGCCATCAGGATCGATGCATGCAGACGGCGTGCGCTGCCCTGCCCGGCGTCATCGGTCCGCGCATGGTCGGCCAGCAGGGTCCAGACCAGTTCGTCGTCGAAACGGAAGCGGCACAGCAACTGACTGCCCGAAGCCAGCCGCAGCAACTGCGCCGGCGTCAGCGCATCCATCACATCCGCCACCTCTTCCGAAATGCCCAGGCGAAACAGTGCCTGCGCGCGATCGTCACGGATCAGGCCCTGGGCGAGAATCAGGTACGACAGATTCGCCTCACGTATCTCCGCGGCCCAACGTTGTTCTTCATCCCGTTTTTCGTTCATGTCGCTGCTCCGGCCCGCCCAGATCCGTGGGCGATGTTTTCCTTATCGAGTGCCGACGACACATTGACCGCCGGTATCGGGTACGGCGTCAGTGTCGGCGAGCCGCGAACATTCTTGAACCGGAAAATACAGGCAGGCGATGCAGGAAAAAATCTTCCTGCACATAGGAAGATTTCCTACAGGACCTGCAGGACGGAAACCGGTGACCCGGACTTCATTCGTCGTCGCAGCCGTCACCCTCTTCGCCGGCGTGGCGGCTTCCGACCCGCCGGTCCAGGCCGTTCCCGGACCTCTTCCGGCAGGTTACCCGCCCGTCCTTCCGGTCCGCGCCGGAGCGGCTCTGTGCGACCCGGTCGACGAGACCGGAAATGAAATCGCGCTTCAGCGCATCGACATCGACCTGACCCAGCGTCGACGTACAGATCACCCCGGTGAGGAATCCGAGCGTGGAACAGAACAGCGATTCGACCAGATGCGGACACGCACCGGCGGCACGATCCCCGCTGTGGCCGGCATCGTGACCGACGCTGCCGGCCGGACCCGGACAGCCGCTGATCAGTTCATCGAGAATCGCCAGGAAACGCCAGGGATCCGGCTGCGGCCGGTCGCCCTCCGTTTCGTCGGCGCCGCAGTGACCTGAATCCCGGATCGCGAACACGATCCAGTAATGGCGACGATGGTCGAGCCAGTACTGCAGCCAGGCATCGAGATACAGATGCAGGCGGTCCGGTGCAGACCCGGCCTGCTGCTGCGCGCGAACCGCGTGACGGTGGGCACGCAGCAGCAGATCCACCCAGACGTGCCGGATGAGATGCACCTTGCTCGGGAAATAGCGATACAGCGACATCAGCGGCACGCCCACTTCCCGCGCGAGCTTGCGCATCGACAGCGCCTCGTAGCCGTCATGCTCGAAAATCTGCAGCGACACCCGGATCGCATGATCGTGGAAGGCGCGCTGCTGCAGGCGCGTACGCCGGACCCGTCGCGCTCCGGCCGACGACGACATTCTTCCCGTATTTCCCATATCGATCTGCAGATCCGGTTTCAGCCCCGCCGATTCTGCCATGTCCCGCTGCACCGTACACGAATCCGGCGACCAGCGCCCGGGACGGAAACGCGTCAGAAATGCATCAGTGATATGCCGGAAACATGCCCGTAAGGCAGCAGCGCAGCAGCTCGAGATCATTATCGCGTTCATGCACGCTATAATTGATCTTTACCCGGATCATGTGCACAAAATGCCGCAACAGGATGCGATCCAGTGAGCATCGACGCAGGAGAGGATGAAAACCGCTACACCATCCTGCACGTCGATCATGATCTGACGGAGCTTGCTCGCCTGCGTGTGATACTGGGTACGTTCACGCATCTGCGCTGCCTGTCGTCACCATGCGCCCTGATCGGCCTGGAAATCGCCCGTTTCCGCCACCCCGACCTGATCCTGCTCGACATCGATTCGCCCGCGGTCGACCTGGCCGGCATGCTCGCCGAACTGGGGCGCGACCCGCGTACCCGGGACATTCCGGTCATCGCCGTCAGCGCCGACCACGCGGGCCTGCAGGCCGCGGCACTGCCTCCAGCCGCCGATGGCGACGACGACCACCATCCATGCGACATGCAGGGATGCGACATGCAGGAACATCCACCCGCAGGCGGCCTGTGCGGCATCCTGCGCAAGCCGCTGTCCGACGCCAAATTGCTGCGCATCCTCGGATCGGCCTGCCAGCCGCGCGCTCTGCGGCAAGGACAGGCTGAAGCGTAGCCGACCCCGGTTTTCATCCTGCAAAAACAGCGCTTCGAACCCTTGCCCGCAGCGCTGGGCGAGAACGCGACCCTTCAAGGCAAATCCGATCCGGAAATTTGTCTCGCGCGAAGATCGGGACTTCTACCCGCGACCCGGATCACACGGGTACGTGCCCGGCGTCGAAGCGCTCGAAGGCCACTGATCGAATACACCCAGGGCACGTGCTTCGGAAGCGATGCGGCCGGCGATGTCCTGCAGTTGCCGAAGGTACTTTGCCGCCATCGCCTCCTCGCTGGCGGCACGTCGATTCCAGTTGATGTTGACCGCTCCATAGACGCTGCCGTCGTGCAGGATCGGCACCGCGATGGAGCAGGTCCGGTCGTCACGGGCCGGCTCGTTGTACTTGCCGCCGCGGAATAGCGGGTGGCGCGTCGAGTAGCCGCGCAGCCGCGCCTGCGACAGCCGCTCATGCAGATCGCCGGTCGCGATCGCCGAGTGGTTGTGAACGTCTCTTCCGGCCCGGGCGGCGCGAACGAGTGCCCGGCGACGCGACGCAGGCAGATGTGCCAGATAGGCGGTTCCCATGGCCGACATCAGCAGGTTCACCCGGCCCGGTTCGACGCGACGAACGTAGAACGGCGAGCGGCGCAACGTGCTCTCGAGTACGGTCATGAAGTCGTCGTCTCCGAGATGAACGGCAACGTCGGACGGCCAGCGCACCAGTGTGCACAGTTCATCGAGCCGGGTCGCGGCGACCTCGGCGAAGCGTTCGATCGCGCCGGCCGAGCTCGTGAATCTTCCCAGCCGGATGCTGTTGCGCCAACGTCGATCGTACAGCCCCCGGCGCACCGCCTGCAGTGACTCGAGCGTGGCAAGCAGCCGCAACAACGTCGGACCTGGAAGATCCGTGGCCTTTTCCAGCTCCACGAGCGTCGAACCGTTCGGCGCATCTTCAAGCGCATGCAGGATCAGAAATGCCCGCTCGACCGCGCGCACCGGCTTCGTCTTTCCCACGTTTGCAGTTCCTCCACCTGGTGGAACTTTCGCACGTTCCCCTTCCGCTCGCAAACCTCGCATTCCTATCCTCCACTACTGACACGCCGCCCCGGCGTCGACGCACGAGGCGACACACCGGGCGGATCGATTCAGGAGATACCAGATTGATCGGGTTGCAATGTCGAAGTCGTCGAGTCGATCGGTGAACACCGCGCAGATTCCGGTCGCCATGGAAGCCGACGTCGTCGTGATCGGGGCCGGACCGGGCGGTTTTGCCGCCGCGCTGCGCGCTGCGCGGGAAGGCGCATCGGTCGTCGTCATCGAGAAGTACGACATGCCTGGCGGCGTACATACGTCGGGGCTTCAGGGCGCGGCGAACAAGGGGGTGGGCGGGATCCACAGCGAACTCATGGAGCGCTTCGATCGCGAAGGGGCGATCTACACCGTCACCGAAAAAGAGCTGCCGGGATGGGCGGGGAATCCCCTTTCCCACTACGAGTGGTACCTGCCGCCGGGCAGCCCGTTCCGTCGCAGTTCGTTCAATCCGGACGCGGCAGGCAACATCATGAGCCGGATGCTCGAGGAAGCCGGCGTGCGGACCTGCTACGGTGCCGACTTTGTCGATGTGACGCTCGACGGACGCGGCGCCGAGCGCTCGATCCGCGAGGCGATCGTCGAGACCGCGTCAGGTCGGCAGGCGATCCGTGGCAGGATCTTCATCGATGGCAGCGGAACGTCGGAAGTGGTGGCGAGGGCCGGCGCGCCCTTTGTCCGGGGTGGCGGACGCCAGCCCGAAACGGTGCGTCAGGACGGTTGCAGCCGGCCGATCCCGGGCGGCCTCCTGTGGATCATGTCGGGCATCGATTTCGCCCGGACGTGGTCGTACCAGGAGCGCGAGAACGACGCGACACTCGCAAAACTCATCGGCAGGGCCCGCGCGGATGCCGCCATCCCGGACGACCTCTACCGGCCCCGCCTCGAATGCGACGGCGTCTACGGCAGGCAGTACATCGGACACCCTACGGTCGACATGAGTCCGATTCAGGGGCCGGGAACATTCATCCTGTGGCAGAACGTTCCCTACGAATGGAACCTGCACATGGACGACGATGGTGAACACGCCTCCCGTGCAATGCGCGAGATGCGCCGCCTGATCGACGCCGAGGCGAAATTCCTGGTCAGGTATGTGCCGGGCTTCGAGGAAGCATTCATCACCCACGTCGGGCGATACACCGGGGTCCGCGACGGACGCCATCCGATCGGAGAGTACGTGTTCTCCATCGACGATGCGCGCGAGGAACGACGCTTCAGCGATGCGGTGACGAACCCGATGACGAAGACGTTCTTCTGGGACGCGTACCGCAAATACTCGTTCGAGGTGCCCTATCGGTGTTTCCTGCCGAAGACGATCGACAACCTGCTGCTGACCGGCGCGTCGCTTTCCTTCACGTTCGAAACGATCTTCATGGTGATGCGCAACTTCCCATGGTGCACGCAGACCGGAGAAATCGCCGGTTTCGCTGCCGCAGAGTCGATCCGGCAGGGAATCCCCCCGAAGGACTACCGGTGGAGCGCGCCGATGTTCTGACGCCCACGGCCGTCTTGCCGGATTCGGTCCCCCGCTCCGAATCCGGCGCCTGTTTGAACCACGAGGAGACATTTCATGAAATCAACACGGATTCCATTTCGCCTTCCCTCCATGATGCTGTGGCTCGCATCGCTGGTCGCGCTTGCCTGTACGACGATGGTGCCGGCGCAGGCCCGATCCGGCTCGGCAACCCTGGCTGCAGCCGGCGGATCGAACGCAGCCGCCACCGCGGCCACGCGCGAGCCCCGAAAAGTCCGGCTGGCCTATGGTGTACGCGTCATCGGCCCGGATGCTGCAGCCTATACGTCGGTGCCGAAGAAGGAAAAATTCTGGGAACGGCAGGGACTCGACGTTGATATCCAGTCGCTCGACACCGGCCCCGCGTTCCAGTTGCTGGCCCAGGACAAGCTGGACTTCCTCATCTCAGGTTCCGGCAGCGGAATGCCGCTGGTGGAGAAGGGTGCCCCGATCAAGGCGATCGCCGCGAGCTACAAGCTGAACATCTTCTATCCGGCCGTGCTCGCCGACAGCGACATCCATTCGCTGAAGGAACTGAAAGGCCGGAAAGTCGGGCTCTTCACGCCGGCAGGAAGCGCCGTGATCATGCTCGATGCCGTCCTGCACGAGTATGGGCTCACGAAGAACGACCTCGCGTCGGTCGTCACCGTCGGCACGGGCGCTCCCGCCATCAATGCCCTCCGGACCGGACAGATCGACATCTACTTCGGCTACCAGGGTGCCTACAACACGATCGAGGCAACGACCGACGTGCGCTTTCGTCGATTCAACGACGACCCGCTCTTCGTGCGCACGGCATTCGCGTCACCCGGCATCTGGACACGCACCGCGCTGATCGAAAAGGAGCCGGAACTGGTCAATGACTTTCTTCGCGGCATCAGTGCCGGCATTGCGTTTTCACGGGAGAATCCGGACGTCGCCGTCGAAGATCACTTCTCGCTGTATCCGCAGACGAGACCATCCGGAGACGCCGACAGATCAAAAGCGCTCGCAATCGATGCGCTGGTCAGGAACCTGGCAACATTCAGCGATCCGTACGGGGCGGTGTCGGAAGAAAACGTGTCGGCGACCGCGGAAGTGATGAGGCGGGCAGGCGTCATCGGGACCGTCGAGCCCGCCTCGCGCTACTACACAAGCGAATTCATCGAAAGCGCCAACCGGATCGAAGGGCTGGCGCGGTGATGCCGCTGCGGTAGCGTCCGCTCGGGAAAACGTTCTGGAGCTCCTCGACGCCCCGCCCGTCGGCCGCACGCGGGAGCTCCGCAGATCTGGAACAAATCGCGTCATGACAGTCGAGCCCGTTTCACTCCTTCAGACTCCGCGCAGCGCGGAGCTCGCGGTCGAGATGTCCTCCGGTACGAAGGTTTTCAGAAAAGAGGACGGAACGACCGTCACCGCCTTCGACGGCGTCGATCTGTCGGTCGGCCACGGCGAGTTCCTGTGCGTACTGGGGCCAAGCGGCTGCGGCAAGACGACCATGCTGCGCTGCCTGGCCGGACTGGAGACCCTGACGCACGGGTCGATCACCATTTCCGGCGACCCCGTGCGAAGCGGTGCGCACAAGGATATCGGCATGGTCTTCCAGCGGGCGGTCCTGCTTCCCTGGTTGACGGTTTCGGCAAATGTCGGTCTTCCGCTGCGCATCGGCGGGTTCGGCGGCAGGTCTTCGCAGGAGCAGATCGAGGAACGCGTCCGCAGTCTGCTCGATCTCGTCGGCCTCTCGGGATTCGAGAACGCCTATCCGTATGAATTGTCCGGCGGCATGCAGCAACGGGCCTCGATTGCCCGCGCGCTGGCGCGCGATCCGGCGATCCTGATGATGGACGAACCCTTCGGCGCGCTCGACGCATTGACGCGCCAGAAGATGAATTTCGAGCTGGTCAATATCTGGCAGCGATCCGGCAAGACCGTCGTCCTGATCACACACAGCATCCAGGAGGCCCTGATTCTCGCCGATCGTGTCGTCGTGATGTCCGAACGACCAGGCCGACTCGTCGAGGAACTCGAGATCGACCTGCCCCGGCCCAGGATGGCAGCGGCCGTCGGAAGGGGGTCGCAGACCTACCCCGGGCTCGTTCGGCAGATCGAGCAGGCACTGGGTGTCTCGAACTGAGAGGTGCGCGCCGGCCGCGCGCAGCAGCCGCGATGCGCTGATCCGGCAGGAGAGGAACCGACGAAATGAGCAATTCGAGTGACACGTTTGGTGGCAGCGGAAAGATGGTTCAACTGCCGGCAAAGGTCTCTTCCGGAGACCGGAAACGCTTGCGGAAACTGACTGATCTGGGAGTCTTCGTCGCGGTCTACGGGAGTGTGATCCTGCTCTGGCAGATCATCGTCCCGCTGGCGGAAGTGCCGAACTACATCCTTCCCACCCCAGCCGAGATCGGCGTCGCGCTCTGGCGTGGATTCACGGCCGAGGGCCTGGGCTTCGATCTGTACATCACGCTCTTCGAAATGCTTGCCGGACTTGCGATCGCGGTCATCCTGGGTGTGTCGATCGCGGCGCTGATCGAGGAGTTCCCGATCGTGCGCAAGCTGGTATACCCCGCGCTGGTGGTTTTCCAGTCGATTCCGAAAATGGCCGTCGCACCCCTCATTCTCATCTGGGTGGGCCTCGGGATCGAATCGAAGGTCGTCCTGAGTGCGCTGGTCGCATTCTTTCCGCTGTTGATCAACAGCATGAGCGGTTTCGCGTCTTTCGAACGCGACGCGGCGGATCTGTTCAAGATCCTGCACGCAAACCGACTCGAGATTTTCCTTCGCCTGAAACTGCGCGCCTTCCTGCCGATGTTCTTTTCGGGCCTGAAGGTGGGCTTCGTCTTCGCGCTGCTGGGAGCGATCGTCGGTGAGTTTCTCGCCAGCTCGGCGGGACTGGGTCACGCGATCATCCAGATGCAGTTCCAGCTGAACGTGGCCGGAGTATTTGCCGTGCTGGTCGTCCTCGCAATCATCGGAACCGTCGGGGAGCGGCTCATTTCACTTGCCGAATCACGGTTCACGAGATGGCGGGGAAGAGCGTAACCCCCTCAGGTCGGCGAACGCACCGGACAGCACCACGTCGCGGATCCGGCGCGGCCGGCAAGCACACGGTGCACCGACATCACGTTCAGCCATTCGACCAGGACGGCCGGACCGACCGCAACGAGCAGTCCGCGCCGGCCCTAAAGCTCGCCGGATGCACGCCGATAACGCAGGGACCGGGGCCTGGTGTCCCCGTCAACCGGTCAGGCACAAGCCCGCCGGTCAACCATTTCCCCGATTGCGGCAGGAGTTCGACACATGGCTCAGATCAATACCAACACGATTTCGCAGAATGCACAGCGCAATCTCAGCTTGACGCAACAGGCACTGGCGACGTCGATCCAGCGGCTGTCGTCCGGTCTGCGCGTGAACAGTGCGAAGGACGATGCGGCGGGACTGTCGATCGCCGAGCGCATGAATGCACAGGCGCGCGGCATGACAGTTGCCATCCGCAACGCGAACGATGGCATCTCGCTGGCGCAGACGGCCGAAGGCGCGCTCGGCAAGGTCGGCGACCTGCTGCAACGCATGCGTGAACTGGCAGTGCAGTCGGCCAACGCGACCAACAAGGGCGAGGACCGCGGAGCCCTCGACAAGGAAGTGCAGGAACTGAAGGCTGAAATCGGCCGCATGGCCGAGACGACGGCTTTCAACGGCACGAAGCTGCTCGACGGATCATTCCTGAACGAGTCGTTCCAGGTCGGCGCCAACAATGACGCGAGTGACCGGATCGAGATCGCCGCCATCGTCAACGCCAAGCTCGACGAACTCGGTGATGGCGCCAGCGCGCGCACGGTCTACGAAGTCTCGTCGGCCGCGGCGCCCAACAATACGAAAGCAATCGCCGACGGCGATTTTCTCATCAACGGCACGTCGATCGGCGCCGTTGCGGCCAACGGCAACGCCAACCAGTACGAGAAGGATCTGGTCAGTGCCATCAACGCGAAAACCGACGTGACCGGGGTTTCCGCCAAAATGGACGAAGCCACCGGTAACCTCGTCCTGTCGAGCAGCTATGGATTCACCGTCACCGACTCGGAGGAAGCGCTCGGCAACGGTGCCGCCGCGCAGAACGCCACGGTGGCCGTCAATCCGAACACCGCGCTCGACGTCATCGACGTGACGACGTCGGACAATGCACGGGATGCCATCGACACGATCGATCGCGCGATGCAGTCGATCAACACCGCGCGCGCCGACATGGGTGCGCTGCAGAGCCGCTTCGAGGCAGTGATCGGCACCCTGCAGATCTCGGTGGAGAACATCACCGCCGCCCGCGGCCGGATCATGGACACCGACTTCGCGTCGGAGACCGCGGCGCTGTCACGCGCGCAGATCCTGCAGCAGGCCGGCATGGCGATGCTCGCGCAAGCCAACTCGCTGCCGCAAAGCGTACTGTCGCTGCTGCGTTGAGTTGTTGCGGCTCGCCGGCAACATCGCGTGAAGCGGTATCGATGGATACCGCTTCACGCATGGCTGCGCATGGGCTGTGCATAACGCGGCGCGGATGCGGTCGGAGCCGGATATGAGCCGGTCAATCACCGTTGATCGGCGCTTGGCCACCGCTCACCTCCGGTAAGGTCCACGTCACTGGATACGGTGGAGGTCAAGGGCTGTCGACCGTTCTGCCGCAACGAACAGGAGTCAGATCATGGCTGCAATCAGCGGCATCTCGAACCTCGACGTCAGCAGCATCGTGTCGCAACTGATGCAGATCGAGCGCCAGCCGATGCAGTCGATCGAGAAAACCCTCTCCGGGATCCAGACGCAACTGTCCTCCTGGGGCAAGGTGCAATCAGCGCTGTCGACGCTGCAGGATGCGGCCCGCGCGCTCGGTCAGAAAGACGCCTGGACAGCTGCGACTGCAGCCAGCAGCAACACGGACATCGTCCAGGTGACGGCCGCCGACGGCGCGCCGGCGGGTTCCTGGTCGATCGAGGTGCTGGCCCTGGCCGGCCGCCAGACGGTGGCCGGCACAGCCCTGGCATCGACCGATGCCGTGGTCGGCGGCGGCACCCTGCGCATCCGGCTCGGCACGCTGGACGCCGGCACGGCCACCTTCACGGCCGACCCCGAGCGCCCGGAAATGGATATCAGCATCGCGGACGGCGCGACGCTCGCGGAAGTACGCGATGCGATCAATGCGGCCGGCGCCGGCGTGACCGCATCGCTCGTCGCCGACGGCAACGGCCAGCGGCTGATGTTGCGCAGCAGCGAAACGGGCGCCGCGCAGGCTTTCTCGATCAGCGCCACGAACGCCGGCAGTGATCCGGCGAGCACGCTGGACAGCCTGTCGTACGACCCGGCCACGGACAGCGGCGGCATGCAGCGTACCCAGACCGCAGCCGACGCCACGGTGAAGATCAATGGCCTGATGGTTACCGCTCCCGGCAACCTTCTCGAAGGTGTCATCGAGAACGTCACCCTGGATCTGCGGCGTGTCAGCCCGGGGCCGATCGAGATCGATATCCGCAGCGACGCCCGCGCACTGCGCGCGAAGATCGACACCTTCGTCAGGGCGTACAACGATCTCAACAAGCTGATCGCCGACCAGACGCGCTACGACCCGGCGACGAAATCTGCCGGCCCCATGCAGGGCAACCAGATGGTCGTTCGCGTGCAGCAGCAGATGCGCGAGATGCTGCGCACGACCGTCGGCAGCGGCGATCTGGACAGCCTGAACGCGATCGGTGTCGAATTGCAGCGTGACGGCTCACTCGCCGTCAACGAATCCAGAATGACCGCCGCGCTGGCGCTGCCGGAGCAGTTGCGTGCCTTCTTTGCCGGAACCGGCAGCGATACCGGTCAGGAAGGCTTTGCCGATCTGCTCGTGCAGCGCACGAAGGCACTGCTCGACCCGGAAGGCCTGCTGGCGAACGCCACCGACTCGCTCAAGACCCGCCAGCGCAGTGTGGAACAGCAACAGGAGCGCTTCGAGAACCGTCTGAACGAAATCCAGAAGCGTCTGATGCGTCAGTACACGGCGCTCGACACCAATCTGTCACGCATCAACGGATCGTTCGCCGGCGTCGAGGGACTGTTGAACAATCTGAACAACCAGTGACCTTGAAAACGTGGGCCGGACCGGGCAGACACCCTTCAGGAACGGCGCCGGAGTGCCGATAACGGGATATATCCACCGTGTCCCGCAAGGATTCCGTCTCATGTACGCTTCCCGCTTCGCGTTTTCCGGTCAGTCCGCCCGGTCCGCTTCCGCCTCGTCCTACCGCGATCTCGAGCTCGAGTCGTCGGTGATGCATGCAGATGCGCACCGCCTGATTGAAATGCTGTATGACGAAGCGGCGACACGCCTGGCACTGGCGCGCGCGGCACTGCGCGACGGCCGGGTCGCCGTGAAAGGCGAAGCGACCGGACGCACGGTGCGCATCCTCGAAGAGGGCCTGAAGGCGTCGCTGGACGCCCGCGGCGGCGAACTCGCCGGCAACATGCGCGTGCTCTACGACTACATGATGCAGCGTCTGCTGCGCGCCAATGCAGCGAATGACGATGATGCCTACGCCGAAGTCGCCGGGCTGCTCGACGACCTGCGCCAGGCATGGAAGGAGATCGGACCTCAAGTGCGCGGCGTACGCAGGGATGCGGCAGGCACGCCCGGCATGCAGCCCGGCACGACCGGATATTCGCTGCCCGCAACCGTATCGGTGCCGGCATGAGCCGGGCTGAAGCAGGCGCGCGTACCCGTTCCGTGCCGGTCGGCGCCCGCACCACCGTCCGTACCGGCTCCCCGGCCGGCGTTCATCACGGCATCCCCGCCAGCGGATCGACCAATGAAGCAGTCATGCCGGTCGGCCTGATCGAAGGCTATCGTGTGATCGAGAACGTCGCCGGCGAAATGCTTCGTGCCGGCCGCGCCGGCGATTGGCCGAGAGTGCGCGATCTGGGCGTGACCATTCGCGATCTGGGAGACGACATCACGCGAGCGGGCGGCCCGGCTGCGCTCACACCAGAGCAGCGCCGCGAACGGATGCGCATCCTGAAGCGGCTCATCCTCCTCGATGGCGAACTGCGCCATCTGTCCGACCCGGTAGCCGGCTGGATCGATACAATGTTTGCCCGACCCGCCACACCGGAAGCGCACCGGAGTGCGGACGCAGGCTGACGCATCGGCAGCGCCCCCGTCCGTTTCTGCAGTCCGCTTCACCCCAGGACATGACCACGGCAGAATCCATCGCGAATCGCGAGAACAGACTCGAAGACCCGGATCCCCGGTTCCGCGTGGCCGGCGAGTTCGCCGTGCGTGCGATCCTGCGTGAGCTGATGGCGCAGGCCACGCCGATGACGCTGCACCCCGAAGGCGTGCGTGACGATCCCGTGCCTGCGCGCATCACGGACGTCGACAACGGATCATTCGAACTGGAAGTTCCGGGACTGTCGCAGGACGCCGCGCGGCTTTTTGCCGCCGGATTCGTGATTGCGAGCACGGCACCGGCGACGGTTCGCACCCGGTTCCGCATCGAACGACTGCACCCGGGCGACGAAGCTCTCGATGGTCCTGCCGGCCCGGGACGGATGCGCCTGCGCGCGCCGCTGCCGCCAGCAGCCTGGCGCTATCAACGCCGCGACTCGTTTCGCGTCCGTCCGCCCGAGGAAGACGAGGCCTGCTGCGTGCAGCGGATCGCGGTCGGGCGCGAGCTGCGGCACGCGATACTCGACCTGAGCGCCGGCGGGCTCTGCCTGGAACTGGCGCACGGTCAGCCGCTGCCGGAACCGGGGACACTCTGGTCGCATTGCCGCATCGAGACCACCACCGTCGTCATCCCCTGTGAACTGATGGTGTGCGGCACCCACGAGGGCCATACCGCTGCGCCGGACGGCACCACCTGCCAATCAGGCAGACCACTTGCCCTCGCCTTCCATCGGCTGCCGGCAGAAGTCCTGCGCTCGGTGCAGCGCTACGTGATCGACATCGAGCGCCGGACCCGGGCGTCGGCCCGCACGTGATCCGCGCGGCGGCATGATGTTGCGCCAGGGCGCCTCATCACACCGGCATGTTCATGATCTCGGTGTAGGCGGAAACGAGGCGGTTGCGCACGGTCAACGCTGACTGAAAGGCCAGCTGCGACTTCTGCATCGCCATCATCGTGCGCTCCAGGCTGACACTTTCGTCCCCGGCGAGAAAACTGCGCTGCAGCGCGAAGCCGTCTTCCTGCAGGCGGCTGGCATCCTGAAGCGCATCCTTCAAGGCACCGGAAAATGATCCGCCGTTACCCGCAGCCTGACCCGGGGCGACGGAGGCCCCGGTGCCGCCGACACCAGGCAGCGGTCGGAAAGCCGGAAAACGCACATCCATGTTTAGCCTCCTTCGGCGGGACGGTCTCACGGGTCCCCGGCATCCTGACGGTGAACCGGCTGATGTGAAACGGGAAATAACGGCATCCGGACCGGTCTGTTCGCGCTTCATTCACGCTGCAGGCGACCGATACTGCGCGACATGGAAAACACCGCATCCGGATTGCCGACGACGATGGCCGCGCCCGTTCCTGGCGGCGTCACGGCCATGGCCGGACCGATGGCAGCCTTTGCTGCACTGCCGGCGCGGCGCAAGTGGATGGCGCTGGCCGGTGCCGCGGCCCTGATCGCGATTCTCGCCCTGTCGATGCTGTGGACGCGCACGCCGGAATGGCGCGTGCTGTTCGCCAATACGTCGGATCGCGATGGCGGCGCGATCATTGCGGCACTCACGCAGATGAATGTGCCCTACCGTTTCACGGCGGGTGGTGCCGCGATTCTCGTGCCCGAGGATCACGTGCACGACGCTCGCCTGAAGCTCGCCTCGCAGGGCCTGCCGCGCGGTGGTACCGTTGGTTTCGAATTGCTGGAAAACCAGAAGTTCGGCGCTACCCGATTTCAGGAACGTCTCAATTTCCAGCGTGGTCTGGAAGGCGAGCTGACCCGCTCGATCCAGTCGATCGCTGCGGTGGAAAGCGCGCGTGTGCATCTGGCGCTGCCGACGCAGAACGGCTTCCTGCGCGAACAGCAGAAACCATCGGCTTCCGTGCTGCTGTCGCTATATGCGGGCCGGCAGATCGACCGCGCGCAGGTGGCCGGCATCGTGCATCTGGTGGCCGCGTCGGTTCCCGACCTGATGCCTTCCCGGGTAAGCATCGTCGATCAGACCGGCAGCCTGCTGTCGACTGGCGACCGAAATGACGATCAGGGTCTGGACGCCAGCCAGTTGAACTGGGTGCGCAATATCGAGACGACGCTGAACCGGCGCGTGCTCGACATTCTCGAGCCCATCGTCGGTGCCGGGAACGTGCGCGCACAGATTACCGCCGACGTCGATTTCACGCGCAGCGAGTCGACTTCCGAACGGTATGGGCCGAACCAGGGCGAGCAGCCGGCGGCCGTGCGCAGCCAGCAGAAAATCGAAGGCGCCGGGGGGACGACGAATGCCGGCGGCGGCGTTCCGGGCGCGTTGTCGAACCAGCCGCCGCAGGCGACGAGCGCACCGGTCAACGGTGCCGCACAGATGACCCGTGCCGCCGACGCGACGGGTACCGGAGCGACCTCCGGCGCCGGGCGGCGAGAATCGGTCACGAACTACGAAGTCGACAAGACCGTGCGCGTGACGCGCGAGGCCACCGGGACGATCACGCGTCTGAGCGCCGCCGTCGTCATCGATCATCGACACACGGTCGCCGAGGACGGCAGCGTCGAGCGCACGCCGCTGGGCGCCGAGGAACTGCAGAACCTGCGGGCACTCGTGCGCGAAGCAATCGGTTTCGACGAACGGCGCGGCGATTCCATCAACGTGGTCAACGTGCCCTTCACGACTGTCGAAACACCGAAGGAAGAGGAATTGCCTCTGTGGCGTCAGCCGGAGAGTCTTGCGCTGGCGCGTGATCTCGGCAAGCAGCTGGGGCTGGTCCTGCTCGCCCTGATCGTGATTTTCACGATGATCCGGCCGGCGCTGAAGGCAACACGGCGCCCGACCGTCACCCCCGAGATCCAGGCCCGCGTCGACGATCCGCTGCAACTGCCCGAGCCGGAAGGGGCGCTGAAGGAGCTGGAAGCGCAGCGCAGCCGCGAGGAACAGATCCTCAAGACCGCACGCGACAATCCGGCGGCTGTCGCCAACATCATCCGCACCTGGGTGAATCCGGAAGCCGGGCCGCGATGAACACCTGCCTGCGGAGGATCACCCGATGAATGAACAGGGACTCGTCGACAGCGCCGTGTTGCTGCTCGCACTCGGGGAAGATGCCGCCTCGGAAGTCTTCCGCCACCTGACGCCGAAGGAGGTTCAGCGCCTGGGTGAAACCATGTCGCGCACGCGCATGACCAGTCGGGAGCATCTGCACACCGTACTCGGACGCTTTCACGGCGAGGCCTCCGGATTGAGCATGCTCGTCGACAACAACGACGAGTACATCCGCACGGTTCTGCGCCGCGCGCTCGGCGACGACAAGGCGGGCCTGCTGATCGAACGCATCCTGCAGGGCGGCGACGTCTCGGGCATCGAAAGTCTGAAGTGGATCGACGCGCAGTCGGTCGCCGAGCTGATCCGCAACGAGCATCCGCAGATCATCGCATCGATCCTCGTTCATCTCGAACGCGACCAGGCATCGGAAGTGCTCGGCCATTTCGGCGATCGTCTGCGCAATGACGTCATGTTCCGCATTGCCACGCTCGACGGCATCCAGCCCAATGCGTTGCGCGAACTCAACGAGGTGCTGACCCGGGTGCTGGCCGGCGGAGAGAAGCTCAAGCGCAAGAAGCTCGGCGGCACCAAGGCCGCCGCCGAGATCCTGAATTTTTTCAGTGGCTCGAGTGAATCGGCCGTGCTCGATGCGATCCGCGATCTGGATGCCGATCTGGCCCAATCGATCTCCGAGCAGATGTTCACTTTCGAGGATATCGTGCGGCTCGAGGATCGCGCCATCCAGCTGCTGCTGCGTGAGCTGCAGACCGATTCGCTGATCATCGCACTCAAGGGCGCCGATGCAGAGGTGCGCGACAAGATCTTCCGCAACCTGAGCCAGCGTGCCGGCGACGCGCTGCGCGAGGATCTGGAGTCCAAGGGGCCGGTCCGCCTGTCCATGGTCGAGACCGAACAGAAGGAAATCCTGAAGATCGTCAAGCGGCTGGTCGACGAGGGCCAGATCACCCTGGGCGGAGGCAGTGAAGATGCCTTCATTTGATCTGCTGCAGGACCACCTGGCGGCACGTGACGCCGACTCTCCCACGCCCGCTTCGCGTACCGGCAGCCGCATCATTGCTTCCGAAGAGCTTGGCAAAGTCATCCGCTTCGCGATGCGGCCCCTGTCGTCGCCCGCACGTGAACGGACATCGGAGAACGCCGGAGCGGAATCCACGGCAGACCGCGTCCACATCGCAGGCGAGCACCGGCTCGAGCGCGATTCTGCCGAGCTCGACACCGGCGTCTGGCAGCCCGAATACGCCACCGGCCACAAGGCCGGGCTGGCCGAAGGCTTCAGACGCGGCTTCGATGCCGGCGTTGCGCACGCCAACGCCATGCACGATGAACAACAACGGCAGGCAGGCAGCCAACTGGCCGAACGGATGGAAGCGCTGATTGCCGGATTTCATCATCGACTGGAGACGATCGAACGCGAAATTGCCGATCAGGTCGTGGCGATGGCGCTCGATGTCGCTCGCCATGCGCTACGCGCCACACTCGCCGTGCAGCCGGAAACCATCATTCCGGTCGTGCAGGAGGCGTTGACCGGCATCATCGACGACTCCGTACGCCTGCACCTGCACCTGAATCCGGGTGACGAAGCGCTCGTGCGTACGGAACTCGGGCCGAAACTGACACAGTCCGGCTGCGAGATCATTGCCGATCCGGCGATCCAGGCCGGCGGCTGCCGCATCGAAACGGCTCGTGCCGAAATCGATGCCACCGTCGAAACGCGCTGGCGTCGGACCCTGGCCGCCCTTGGACATGCCCCCGACGGCGCTGCGGCAGACCCGGGCGCGGACGCGTCCCGTCTGCGCAGCGTCGCGTCCATCGACGGACCCTCCGTCACCATCGTCGGCGACAGCGACGCCGGCCTGCTGCCATGAGCACCGCGCAATCCTGGCCGGCCCTGTTCTCCAACCAGCGGGCACTGCTGGCGGCGGCCCACCCGATTGCCGTGCACGGCCGCCTCGTACGCGCGGCCGGGCTGGTGCTCGAAGCGGCTGGACTCAGACTGCCGGTCGGCAGCCTGTGCCTGATCACGCAGGGAGAAGGACAAGACCGCCTGTGTGTCGAAGCCGAGGTCGTCGGCTTCGCCGAGGACCGGCTCTATCTGATGCCCACCGGCGAGACGCTCGGCCTGGCGCCCGGCGCGCGCGTGACGCCGGTCGAATTCCCGGTGCGGCCGGCGGCGCTCGGCAGACCGTCCCATCCGCGCCGACGCGCCATCGACCGGATGCGTCAGCTGCCGATCGGCAACGGCCTGCTCGGACGCGTCGTGGACGCCAGCGGTCTGCCGCTCGATCGGCACGGCACCCTGGCCGATACCGAAATGCGGCCGGTCAATGCGCGCCCGGTCAACGCCATGGAGCGCGAACCGGTCCGCGTACCGCTCGATACCGGGATCCGCGCGATCAATGCGATGCTCACCGTCGGGCGCGGACAGCGCCTCGGCCTGTTTGCCGGCGCCGGCCTGGGCAAGAGCGTACTGCTCGGCATGATGGCGCGCTACACCTCGGCCGACGTGATCGTCGTCGGCCTGATCGGCGAGCGCGGCCGCGAGGTCAAGGAGTTCATCGACGACATTCTCGGCGAGGAAGGTCTTCGCCGTTCGGTTGTGGTGGCGGCGCCGTCGGATTCCCCGCCGCTCACCCGCATGCAGGGCGCAGTCTACGCGACGGCGATCGCCGAATATTTCCGTGATCGCGGCCAGCACGTGCTGTTGCTGATGGACTCGCTGACCCGCTATGCGATGGCCGCCCGCGAGGTCGCACTGGCCACCGGCGAGCCGCCGGCCACGCGTGGCTACCCTCCGTCGGTCTTCGCCCGCCTGCCACAGCTCGTCGAGCGCACCGGCAACGGCGGTGAAGGCTCGGGATCGATCACGGCCTTCTATACGGTGCTGGCCGAAGGTGACGATCAGCAGGATCCGGTGGCCGATGCCACCCGTTCGCACCTGGACGGCCACTTCGTGCTCAGCCGCAGTCTGGCCGATGCCGGTCATTACCCGGCGATCGACATCGAGCAATCGATCTCGCGCGTGATGAACAACGTCGTTCCGCTGGCGGTACAGCAACAGGCCCGCCGTCTCAAGGGACTGTGGTCGCAGTACCAGCGCAGTCGTGACCTGATCTCGGTGGGTGCCTATGTCCCGGGCACTGATCCGGAGACGGATCGGGCCATTGCACTGTATCCGGCCATTCAACGTTTCCTGCAGCAGGATCTCGCCGAGCGCTGTGACCTGGCAACGGCGCAGCGTGCACTGGAACAGCTGCTCGAGCCCGCTGCCGGCGGCCGCGCCGATGCGGGACGGACTGGCGCCGGTACAGCGCCGGAGCAGCGGGCCGGCGGAGATGCCCGAGCCGGTGCCGCAACCAGCGGCGCCACCGTGAACAATCCGCGATGAAAAGGAACGCGCTGCTGCAACTGATCGAACTGGCACGTCGTGCACGCGACGATGCCGCACAACAGGTCGCCGGTGCACACCATGAAGTCACCCGCGCACGCAATACGCTCGACACGCTGGCCACCTACCGCGAAGAGCAGTGGCGTGCGGCGGCACAGCGCTCCCGCACCGACCCGACCCTGTTGCGGATACGGGACGTCTTCGGACGGAAGCTGGACGGCGCCATCGCCGAACAGACCATTGCGTGCGACACACTGCACGAAGCACTCGACCGGCAGCGCCTGGCCTTGAATGATCGCCAGCGCCGGTTGCTCGCCTGGGAGACAGTGCGGGCGCGCCGCGATGCCGTCGATGCGGAACGGCAACGGCGCGCCGAGCAGCGTGCAACCGATGACCATGCCGCCCAGGTGATGCAGCGGCGCAACCGCGGAGAACAACGATGACCGGGACCATGTTCCCCTTTCTGTCCGGAAACACGCCGGGGCTCGCCGGCGCGGGTGGTGTCGACCGATCGGGTGCGTCCGGCGCAGCCGGAGGTTCACTGTTCGCGGACGCGGGCTCTTCCTGGTTGCAGCCGCTCACGCCGATGGGCCCGGCCTTCGAAAATGCGCTGTCGGCCGCCCGGGAGGATCTGCAAAGGCCTTTCACCCAGGGAAATGACGGTTCCGGCCGGTCTGCGCCGGAACTCGGCTCCACGCCATCGCGCAACACGCCGGAATGGGCCGCAGGACGAACCAGCGGGGATGAATCGGTGCAGCGCAACGTGGAACGGGACGATGCCGCCGGTCGACCGGAGCGGGAAGGGCGTGAAGTCCGTCCCGAAGAAGCGCGCTCCACGCAAAGCGCAGATGGCACCGGAAAGCAGGAAGCCGGTGAGAAGCAAGCCGAACCGCGGGGGCCGAAGGAAACCGATTCCGGATCACACCCCGCATCGGAGCCGGAGCAGACGGACCCGAACGGATCGGCGACGGCTGTCGGAGCCGATGACGATCTGCCGACGGGACAGGGCATCCGCGCAGGCACGGCGGAAGACGGCGGCCACGCGCAGACCCTGTCCGCAGAGGCCGGTTCCCTTGCCGACCCCGATCCGGAAAAGATCGCGCCGCAGACTGCGGCAGTACGTGAAGAGACACACCAGGCGGAAACTGCAGCGATCGGGGTACCGAACAAGACCGGTGCCGATGACCGACCTGCTTCGGTCCGGTCCGCGGTCGGCGACGTCGACGCAGGCACCCGCCCGCTGCCCGGGAAACCGGCGGACGGCGCGGGAGCCGGTTCCGGAACCCAGGCCGATGCCCGTTTCGCCGACCCTGCCGGTGCCGCCAACCGGTTCGCCGGCAACACGGGCGCCAATGCCACCGCTGCCCTGAAAATCGCTACCGCAGACGGCGCACTGGCGGGAACCGCGACCGGGCAAAGCGGCGCTGCGGGTGCGCACGCAAGCGAAAACTTCGCCGCCCAGCTCGCTGAAGCACGCAACCTGCTCGCCACCCACGCCGTCCGGATGATCGACGCACCGGCGGCCGGCGAAAACCTCGCCGGATTGCGCGCTGCGGCAGCACTGCCGTATCGCGGCACGATCCCGATCGCCGTGAACGATCCGGCGTTTTCCGGCCGCTTCGCCGCCGAAGTCGCCCTGCTTGGCGCCGCCGGCGTCGAACGCGCTGAAATCCGTCTGCATCCCCGCGAACTCGGACCGGTGCGCATCGAGCTGTCAATGAGCGGCGATGCGGCACGCATTGCCTTTTCCGCCGCGCATCCCGACACCCGGCATGCCATTGAACAATCACTGCCGCTGCTGAAAGACCTGTTGGCCGAACGTGGCCTGCAACTGGGCAACGCAAATGTCTCCGACCACGGAGGCCAGTCGCAGGAGCGCCCATCCGACGACGCGCCGGCATCGGCGCCATCCGGACCGGACGGAACACCGCTCGAGGCCGACCGGCACGGCGCGCCCGCCGGCCTGCGCGCCAGCGTACGGCAGGCCCTGCTCAGCATCTACGCCTGAAAACATCCGAAGCCGGCGGGCGGCGGCGCGCCCGCCGGTCCCGGTGTCAGGGCAGCATCGCAATGATCCCCGGAACTGACCTGCTCGCACCGGTCTTATCGCCGCTTCCGCAATCCCGCATCGACTGAAAATCCGTAGAACACGCAGGCGCATGCAGACCGCCGTGCCTGTCGAACCACTTCCCGACCCGTTCCGCGGAAAACACAATGGCGCAAGCAGCGGCCGAACCGGCCACCGGAAGGAAATCCACGCTGAAGCTGATTCTGCTGGGCGGGCTCGCCGTCCTCGCACTCATCGGTGCCACGGTGGCAACTGTCTGGTTCTTTCTCGGAAACACTTCAGCCGATCCGGCCCGACAGGCAGCGCCGGTCAGACACGACCCCCTGTTCGTCCCGCTCGACCAGTTCACCGTCAACCTGGCCGATGAGGGCGGAGAACGCCTGGCGCAGATCGCGGTGACGCTCGAGGTAGCCGATGACCGGACCGACAAGGCGATCCGCCTGCTGATGCCGTCGATCCGCAACTCGGTACTGCTTCTGCTGTCCTCGAAGACCAGCGGGGAGCTGCTGACCATACCGGGGAAAGAGGTGTTGGCCACGGAAATCGCATTGCGCACAGGCGCGGCGCTCGGCTGGGATGCTGCTGCCGCCGGCGCGGCCGGCGCCCAGTCGAACCCGATCCACGCGGTGCACTTCTCCCAGTTCATCATCCAGTAGCCGACCCGTCGTGACGCCCTGCTTCCTTTCCCCGGAGACGCTGCCATGATGGCCGGCCAGTTCCTGTCGCAGGACGAAGTCGACGCTCTGCTCGAAGGGGTCAGCGATGCGCCGAAGGAAGCGGCACTGCCGGCGGACGGCATCCGTCCGTACGATCTGGCCACGCAGGAGCGGATCGTGCGCGGGCGCATGCCCACGCTGGAACTCGTGCACGAGCGTTTCGCGCGCAATCTGCGCATCGGCCTGTTCAATTTCATGCGCCGCAATCCGGAAGTGTCGGTCGGTCCGGTCAAGGTGCAGAAATACTCGGCCTTCCTGCGCGAGATCGTCATCCCGACGAACATCAACATCATGCAGGTGCGTCCGCTGCGCGGCAGCGGGCTGGTCGTGTGCGAGCCCCAGCTCGTGTTCGCCGTCATCGATTCACTGTTCGGCGGCAACGGACGCATGCAGACCAGGATCGAGGGGCGCGATTTTTCCGCTACCGAGCAGCGCATCATCGAGCGCATGCTCGAGGTGATCTGTACCGAATACCGCAAGGCGTGGAACGGTATCTATCCGCTCGAACTCGAATACGCGCGCTCGGAGATGCAGCCGCAGTTCGCCAATATCGCCACGCCGTCGGAAATCGTCGTGACGACGAAATTCGAGCTGGAGGTTGGCAACGTATCCAGCGCGATGCATCTGTGCATCCCGTATTCGACGCTGGAGCCGATCCGCGAAACCCTGTATTCGACGCTGCAGGGCGATGCGCAGACGAGTGACCGGCGCTGGGTGGTCAAGCTTTCGCGGCAGATTCAGTCGGCCCAGGTTGAACTGGTGGCCGAGCTGGGCCACGCACCGGCCAGCATCGAGGAGCTGATCCAGCTCGCGGTCGGTGACTTCATTGAAATCGACCTTGCCGAGACCCTGACGGCCAAAGTCGACGGCGTGCCGGTCGTCGAATGTCGTTACGGCGTCTCCAACGGCCGCTACGCCATCAAGGTGCAGTCCTTCCTGACCGGTAATTCCGACGATTCCACCGGAGATCCGCATGACCACTGACCACCCGGCCGACACCGGCTCGCTCGATGACGCCTGGGCGGCGGCACTGGCCGAGCAGGAAGCCGCCGAACCCGCTACCGGCGTCGTTCCGGACACGAAAGCGCCCTCCGCCGCCGGCGACACCGGACGGCCGGCGAACCGCCTGACGCCGGAAGAGGTCACGGTGGAAAGCACCGGTGATCCGTCGCAGTATTTTCCGCGTCTGTCCGGTGCGATGGAGGGCGGTCGCAACGACATCGACATGATCCTGGACATCCCCGTGCAGCTCACGGTCGAGTTGGGCCGCACGCGCATTCCGATCAAGCACATCCTGCAGCTGGCGCAGGGTTCGGTGATCGAACTCGATGCACTGGCCGGGGAACCCATGGACGTGCTCGTCAACGGCTGCCTGATTGCGCAGGGGGAAGTCGTCGTCGTCAACGACAAGTTCGGCATCCGGCTGACCGACATCGTGACGCCGAACGAGCGCATGCGCCGGCTGAACCGCGCCTGAACGATGACATCGACCTGGCCATCGCTGCTGGCACTGGCCCTGCTCTTCATCGGCCTGCCCGTCGCCCTGTGGCTGCTGCGCCGGACGCCGGGCAGTCTGGCTACCGGACGTCACGCAGCACTGACTGTCGTGGCGGCAATCGCCGTGGGCGCACGCGAGCGCATCGCGATCGTGCGCGCCGGCCCCAGATGGCTGGTCGTCGGCATCACCGGACACACCATCACGACCCTGGCCGAACTCGATGAAGCGCCTGGCGCTCCCGATCAAATGGCCGCGGCATCCATTCACGCCGGCACAGGCCAGTTCGGCCAACTGCTGCGCTCCTGGTCGGTGCGCGCAGGACAGCGTCGTCCCTGAGTCGATGCGCGTGCGCGGCCAGTCAGCCTCTGCCCGGGTGATGCATCCGATGGGACGCCTGGCGTCCACCGGCGGTGTGCTTTCCTCCGTGCACCAACGTGCCGGACGCTGCGGCGCCGTGTGCGCACGATCGGTACCGGTGGTGCCGGCCCGCGCCATCGGCCACGCAATGATGCTGCTGCTCGTCGTCACACTGCTGGCGGTCGGCAGCCCGGCCCACGCCCAGACGTCGGGATTGCTGACACTGGAGAGCACGAACGGTCCGGGCGGCACGTCGTGGTCGGTGCCGATCGAAACCCTGCTGATCTTCTCGGCGCTGTCATTCCTGCCGGCGACACTGCTGCTGATGACCAGTTTCACCCGCATCGTCATCGTGCTCGCACTCGTGCGCCAGGCGCTCGGCCTGCAGTCCAGTCCGCCGAACCAGGTCATCGTCGGCATCGCGCTCTTCATGACCTTCTTCGTGATGAGCCCAACCCTGGACCGCCTCTACACCGAAGCCTGGCAGCCGTGGTCGGAGCAGCGTCTGACGCTCGACCAGGCGATGGAACGCGGCAGCGTGCCGCTGCGCGAATTCATGTTGCGCCAGACGCGCGAGACGGACGTCGCGCTCTTCGCGCACGTCGCCCGGATCGATCTCGGTGCCGATCCTGCCGTTGATGCCGGCATCGACGGCGATGGCCCGAACGACACCGACGCGGTCGCCGACCGGATTCCGATGCGCATCCTCGTGCCCGCCTTCGTGATCAGCGAACTGAAGACCGCATTCCAGATCGGCTTCATGGTCTTCGTGCCCTTTCTGCTGATCGATCTGATCGTTGCCAGTGTGCTGATGTCGATGGGCATGATGATGCTCTCGCCGGTGCTGGTCTCGCTGCCGTTCAAGCTGATCCTGTTCGTGCTCGCCGACGGCTGGAACCTGCTGATCGGCTCCCTCGTGCAAAGCTTCGGATGATGCGGCCATGACCCCCGAATCCGTTCTCGACTTCGGCCGCCAGAGCCTGCAGGTCCTGCTGGCCGCCGGCGCACCGATCCTGCTGACCGCGCTCGCCGTCGGTCTGATCGTGAGCCTGTTGCAGGCGCTCACGCAGATCAACGAGGCCACGCTGTCGTTCCTGCCCAAACTGGTTGCGATCGCGGCATCGCTGATGATCGCCGGCCCCTGGATCCTCGGTCTGCTGGTCGATTACCTGCAACGCGTGCTCAACGGCATTCCGGAGGCGATTCTCGGCCTGCCGGCGCCGTGACCCAGCGATGATCGAGGTCAGCGAAGCGCAGCTTCTCGGCTGGCTCACCGCCTGGCTGCTGCCGTTCTTCCGCATCCTGGGCATGTTCACGATCGCGCCGGTGCTGTCGCAGCGATCGGTGCCGCTGCGACTGCGCATCGCGCTGTCGATGGTGGTCGCGGCACTGGTGGCGCCACTCATCCCGACAGCGCAGGCGCCGATCATCGGCAGCCCGGCGGGCTGGCTGGCCATCGCCAGCGAAACGCTGGTCGGCTTTGCCATCGGTTTCATTGCCCGCGTCATCCTGGCCGCGGTCGAACTCGCCGGGGAAACGATCGGCCTGCAGATGGGCCTGTCGTTCGCCGGCTTCTTCGATGCCGACAGCGGTCAGCTGAACGCCGTCAGCCGCCTGCTCAACACCCTGTCGCTATGGGCCTTCGTCGCCATCGGCGGCCCGGCCCTGCTGCTGGCGGCGGTCATCCGCAGCTTCGACGTCATCGCGCCGGCCACCCCCATCGGGGAATGGATCGGACGCATCCAGCCGGCCGGCCTGGGCGCCGGGATTTTCGAGCTCGGCGTCATGATCGCCCTGCCTTTCATGGTCCTGCTGCTGTTTGCCAACCTCGGCCTGGGCATCGTCTCGCGCGTGGCGCCACAACTGAACATCTTCGCCATCGGTTTCCCGATCACGATCGGCTCCGGATTGCTGCTGCTGATGCTGACGATGCCGCTGCTGCACCAGCCGTTCGCGATCCTGATCGAACGACTGTTCGCCGCCTGGATGATGTGAGTCAGAACCCCAGACCTGCCAGCAGATCGTCGACTTCTTCCTGATCGGCCACCACGTCGGTCGCCTTGTCCGGATCGACCACAGGGCCGGACAGGGGCGCATCGGGCTCCTGAACCGGAACAACCGGAGGCGCCACTTCCATCAGCAGGCGCACCAGCCCGTCTTCGAGGTCACTGGCCAGCGCAATCACCTTGGCAACTACCTGGCCGGTGAGATCATGGAAGTCCTGCGCGATCATGATGTCGGTCAGGTGCTGATCGATGCGCGCCGTGGCCGCACCGACTTCCTGGACGAAGCCCAGTACCGCCCCGCTGGCGACGGCGACCACCGGGTCGGCCACCAGTGACGCCTCCATGGCTTCGGCACTGGTGCGCAACCGGTCATGCTCGCTCTTCGCCTGATCGACGCTGTTGAGCACCTTGTCGGCGGCTTCGCCGGTCTTCCGCGTAATGTAGTCGAGCCGGCTGCGTGCGTCGGGCAGGCCGCTGGCGGCCTGCTGCAGGCGCGACATCAAGCCGAGCTCGCCCAGCGCTTCATGCAGCTGGCGTGTGAGGTGACCGAGCTGCCGGAACACCTGGGAGGTGATCTCGGCGACGATTTTCGACTCTACCTGCGCATCTTCGCTGGCCAGGGTATTCATTCGCATTTTCTCCGCAGGCCGAAGGCCGGGTCTGATCGGGTGTGACGGAATGCTCTCGGGTGGACACCCGGGCGCTCAGGCCGCAGCCAGGCGCTGCATGATCTTGCCGACTTTTTCTTCCAGGGTCGCTTTCGTGAACGGCTTGACGATGTAACCGGCAGCGCCGCTCTGGGCTGCCTGCACGATGTCTTCCTTGCGTGCTTCGGCAGTGACCATCAGCACGGGAAGATGTTTCAGGCTCTCGTCCGCCTTGATCGCCTGCAACAGCTCAAAGCCGTTCATGTTCGGCATGTTGATGTCGGAGACGACGAAATCGAAGGACTGTGCATGCAGTTTGGCCAGCGCAGCCACGCCATCCTCGGCTTCGTCGGCGTTGGTGTACCCCATTTCCTTGAGCAGACTGCGCACGATGCGGCGCATCGTCGAAAAGTCATCGACGATCAGAAACTTCAGGTCAGGCATCGACATCGTTTTCCTCGTTCAGGCACGAAGCGCATCCCGCGCATCATCTTCGTTTGCATCCGGCCCATCGCCGGCGCCCGGTATCCTGGCTTGCGGCCGCGGCAGCCGGGTGACGTTGGTCGCGCGATCCGGTCCGCGCCGATCGACCGTGATCGCGGTCGGGTCGTCGTCGGCAAAGGCCCCGTCGATACCGGCGGCCTCGCCTGCCCGGTGCGTCCCTGCTCCCGGTCCGGCGCCGAGCCGGAACACCGCCACGGCACGCACCAGATCCTGCGACTGGACGCGCAGGGCTGCGGCGGCGGCCGCGCTTTCCTCGACCAGCGCGGCATTGTGCTGCGTATTCTGATCAAGCTCGGTCACCGCATCGCGCACCTGCGCCACCCCGGTGCTCTGCTCGGCACTGGCATTGCTGATCTCGCCCACGATGTCGTTGACGCGACGGATCGAACTCACGATCTCCTGCATCGTCGCGCCGGCGCGACTGACGAGTCCGGTGCCGCGATCGACACGCTCGACGCTGGTGTCGATCAATTGCTTGATCTCGCGCGCCGCATCGGCCGAGCGCTGCGCCAGACTGCGCACTTCGCCGGCAACCACTGCGAAGCCGCGCCCCTGTTCTCCCGCACGGGCGGCTTCAACCGCGGCGTTGAGTGCCAGGATGTTGGTCTGGAACGCAATACTGTCAATGACGTCCACGATCGCGGCGATGCGATGTGAACTTTCATTGATCTCCTTCATCGTGTCGACGACGTCGCCCACGACCCGGCCGCCGGACACGGCGACCTCGCTGGCTTCGCGCGCATGCTGGTCGGCCTGCTGCGCATGATCGGCGTTCTGCTGCACGGTCGTGCTCAGTTCCTCCATGGCGGCCGCCGTCTGTTCCAGCGCGCTGGCCTGCTGTTCGGTACGCGCCGACAGGTCGGCGTTGCCCTGTGCGATCTGCGAGCTGGCGACCGCGACACCGTCGGCCTGCCGGCGCACGGTGCCGACGACTTCAGCGATGCGCGTGCGCATCTGGCCGAGCACGGTCACCAGTTCGCCGATCTCATTGCTGCCGCGCGCCTGCAGGGTCACGCCCAGATCTCCATCGGCAATGCGCCCGGCGAAGCTCACCGCCTCGCGCAGGGGCACCGTCACGCTGCGCACGAAACCGATCATCAGCAACAGCGCCAGCGCCGCGACCGACATCAGTACGACGCCGGCGACGAACACGGTGCGTTCCAGCGCCGCGGCCCGCGCCGCAAACAGTCCGGTGAGCGTCTCCGCCACCTCTTCATCGAACGCGTACAGGCGATCGATGGTGGCCGTCATCATCTGCACGTATTCGTCGCTGGCGAGAAAAATGTTCTCGGGCTCGAGAATCTCCCGGCGGATCGTCGCCAGCGCGCCGGCGACATCCTTTTTCATGTCGGCCAGCGATGCGCCCAGACGCGTGCCCAGTTGCGGATCGGCGGCGGCGACGAAGGACAGGCTGCGATCCAGATCGGCCAGACCGCTGCCCACCAGCTGCTCGCGGTACATCAGCGCCGCACGCAGCTCATCGGCGAGTTCACGCCGGGCCAGGGCGGTCGCGCCCATCGCGCGCAATTGCCCGAGCACTTCGGCCGTGCGCGGCATCCACAGGAACGCCGTCTCGGCCAGGGCGTTGCTGGCGCGCTCCGGTGCACGCGTCAATCCGTATTCCTCGACAAGCCGGTCGGACAGATCGAGCAGACCCGCGATCCATTCGGAATGCAACTCGTTGCTGCGCTGCGCCGTACCGATCCCGCCATTTCCGAGCCCCAGATCGAGCGCCTCCCAGAGCCGGATGGTGTTCTGCCAGGCATCTGTCAGCGCCGCCGGCGGGGCCTTCCCGCGCAGGCGCTCATCGAACTGCCCGAGCGCCTGCACGAGCTGTTCCCGCGCGGCCGGGCGTTTGCCGGCCACCTCGTCATTGTCGTCCCGCCACAGCGATGCCAGCGAGTCTTCCATGCTCAGTGAAGCCGATACCAGGCCGCGATGGAATTGCCCGTCGCGGATCACTTTCTGCAGCGCAATGATGGACGCGGCGCCATCGGTCCGCTGCTTCGCCGCACCGGCATCGCCGATCACCCGCGACAGATACAGCGTGACCGGTATCGCAGTCGTGACGAGCGCCAGCGCGCCGATCAGAAAGAATTTCTGCCACAGACGAAGCCGATGCAGCCAGGACATCATGGATTCTCCTCGGAGCGGGGTGTGGGCACTCTCAATCCATCGCCGCTTCGACCAGCCCCATCTCGGGACTGCTCATCAGCCTTTCGATATCGACCAGAATCAGCATCCGTTCGTCGATCGTGCCGATGGCCATCAGATGATCGGCATCGATGCCCGCCGAAAACTCCGGCACCGGACGCAACTGGTCGGCACTCAGCGTGATGACGTCGGAAACCGAATCGACCACCATGCCGACGACGCGCGAACCGATGTTCAGCACGATCACGACCGTGAAATGGTCGTAGCGCGCCTCGTCCAGGCGGAACTTGATCCGCATGTCGACGATCGGCACGATGGCCCCGCGCAGATTGACCACGCCCTTGATGAAATCGGGAACATTGGCCAGCCGCGTCGGCTCCTCGTACGAGCGGATCTCCTGCACGCGCAGGATGTCGATGCCGTACTCCTCGTTGCCCAGTTTGAAGGCGAGGAATTCGCGTACGCGGGAACTGGTGTCGGCGTCCGGCAAGGCAGTTGCCAGCGCGCCGGCGGCATCGGTTCCGATGGCGGCGGCAGACACGGTCGCAGAAACAGCGCTCATGGGACATCTCTCCTTTTCATTCGATATCGATGCGAAGACGGGTGGCCGGTCCTCCAGCCTCGCCCGCCATCACGTGCACGGATTGCGCCGGCAGGATGGATGCCGGATGCGAATGCGCGCGTACTGCGGCAGTCAGTGCAGCCATTGCGACGCGCGCGCCGGTTCCCCCGCCGCGCGGGCGAGCGCGGCAACGTCGAGGATCAGTGCCACGCGACCGTCACCGAGAATGGTCGCGCCCGAGATCCCGTCGACGCGGCGGTAATTCGACTCGAGATTCTTGACGACGACCTGCTGCTGCCCGACCAGCATGTCGACGACCAGCGCGGCGCGCCGGCCCTCGCTCTCGACGATGACCATGATCGTCGAGTCCTCGGCGGCCTCGTCATCGCCGATGGAAAAGACCTGACGCAGATCGACCACCGGCAGGTATTCCTCACGCACCTGGACGATCCGTCCGCCGCCGCCGATCGTGCGCACCGAGGCATCACGCATCTGGAACGATTCGATCACCGAGGCCAGCGGGATGATGTAGCAGTCACGCCCCACGGCAACGCTCATGCCGTCCATGATCGCCAGCGTCAGCGGCAGTCGGACCTTGACGCTGGTGCCGCGGCCTTCGCACGAGTCGAGCTCGACACTGCCGCCGAGCGCGATGATGTTCTTCTTGACGACGTCCATGCCGACGCCGCGCCCCGAGACGTCCGTGACCTCTTCGGCAGTCGAAAATCCGGGCGCGAAGATCAGGTTCCAGACCTCGACGTCACTCATGCTGTCGGACACCTCCAGTCCGCGTTCGCGCGCCCGGGCCAGCAGACGCACGCGCGACAGGCCGTGCCCGTCGTCACAGACCTCGATGACGATCGAGCCGCCCTGATGCGATGCCGACAGCGAGATCGTGCCGCTTTCCGGCTTGCCCGCCGCGCGGCGTTCGGCCGGCAGCTCGATGCCGTGATCGCAACTGTTGCGCACGAGATGGGTCAGCGGATCGATGATCTTCTCGACCAGACCCTTGTCGAGCTCCGTCGCCTCCCCGCGAGTGACGAAGTCGACCTTCTTGCCCAGCCGTCCGGCCAGGTCGCGCAGCATCCGCGGAAAGCGGTTGAAGACGACCGACATCGGAATCATCCGGATCGACATCACCGATTCCTGCAGGTTGCGCGTATTGCGCTCCAGATCGGCCAGCCCGGCCGCCATCTGTTCCTGCGCGGCCGTGTCGAGCCCGGTGCTGTTCTGCGCCAGCATCGCCTGCGTGATGACGAGTTCGCCCACGAGATTGATCAGCTGATCGACCTTGTCGACCGAAACGCGCAGCGTGGATGCCTCGCTGGCCGCAGCACGGGGCTTCGCGATCGCGGCCGCGGAGCGGCCATCCGCCCCCGGCGCAACCTTGTCCGTCGCGGCACCGGGTGCCGGCGCGGATCCGGGCCCTGAAATCGCCGGCATCGCCGCACCCGGCGGCGGAGCATCTCCGGTACCGGACGCTGAAGCCTGCGCAACGTCCGCGTCGCCGCTCCCCCCGCTCCCCTCCACGCCGGACCAGGCCGATTCCGGCGCGCCGGGTGCACCGTCGTGAAAGCCGTATCCGTCGGACAGCGGCAACAGGCGGACCTGTTCGCGATCGACGTGGAAAGTGAACAGATCGAGCAGATCCTCGTCGGCGCTCGACGTGTGGATGCAGAAGCGGCGCATCCCGTCTGCCGCTTCGCCGGCGTCGAGCCGGTCGATCGTGCCCAGATCGTGTATCTCGCTGAAGAGATCGAAGAGCTGGTCCGCCTGCTCCGGCCGCTCGAGCGGGCCGACGATCAGTTCCAGGGCGCGCAATCCGGCGGGCGCGGGCGTCGTCTCCGGTACGGGACCGACTCCGCCGCTGGCGTGACTGCCGACCGTACCGACTGGCGATGCAACGCCGGCAACCCCGTCTTCGCGCCCTGCGGCTTCGATCATCGCGAACGGGCCTGCCGAAGGCGGCGCTGCCACGGACGCTCCGGCGTCGCCGCCGCGTGGCGGCTCCGGCCGGTCTGCATCGGCCTGCGCCGGCAGCGCCATGGGCGTGCGCCCGTCGGCAAAAGCGCGCAGGCGCGCGCGCAGGGCACCGGCATCGGCGGCCGCAGCCGCGGCCGGATCGCCACTGCGTCGGCAATCCAGCTGTGCGCGCATCATGTCGCCGGACTGCAGCAGCGCATCGACCATTTCCACGCTCGGCTCGAGTTCGTGCCGGCGCAGGCGGTCGAGCAGCGTCTCCATGTCATGCGTCAGTTCGGCCAGTTCCGTGAAGCCGAACGTGGCCGCACCGCCCTTGACCGAATGCGCGCAGCGGAAAATGGCGTTGAGCATCTCGTCATCGGCTGCCTGCACGTCGAGATCGAGCAGCAGTTGTTCCATGCGCTCGAGATTCTCGCCGGCCTCCTCGAAGAAGACCTGATAGAACTGGCTCAGGTCGAGCGAGCCGCCCGGTGTGGAAATCGATTCACTCATTGCCGTTTCCCGTGATCCGGAATCACCTTGCGTACGACTTCGACCAGCTTGGCGGGATCGAAAGGCTTGACCATCCAGCCGGTCGCTCCGGCCTCGCGGCCGGCCTTTTTCATGTCGTCACCCGATTCGGTGGTCAGGATCAGGATCGGTGTCGAGCGGTACTGCGGCAACGAACGCAGTTTGCGCGTCAGGCCGATACCGTCCATGCGCGGCATGTTCTGGTCGGTCAGGACGAGATCGAAGCTGCGTGTGTTCGACTTGTCCCAGGCGTCCTGTCCGTCTTCGGCAACGACGACGTCGAAGCCGGCGCTGCGCAACGTGAACGAAACCATCTTGCGCATCGACACCGAGTCGTCCACGGCGAGAATCGTTTGCATGTTGTTTCCCCGTCCTTTCCCCGTTCCCGGCCATTCAGCCGAACAATTCAACCGAACCGGCATCCATTTCGGCGCAGGTCACCGGGTTGCCCCGCATCCGCAGCGTCTCGAGCACCGCCTCGCCGTCTTCGTCTTCACCGCCGAAAGCTTCCTGTGCCAGCCGATCGGCGCAGTACTGCAGGCGCTTGCGCGTGTGTGCGATCAGTTGCGCGCTGAGGTCGTGAAACTGCATCGACGTCACGGCGGTGCGCGCCTCCTTCGTCATCGGTGGCGACGCCACGGGCAGGATGGCCAACAGGGCGCCAAAAGCGTCGTCGAGCAGATCGCGCAGACGATCCAGATCGTTGCAGGCCGCCACCAGTCCTTCCTGCACGTCGGCCACCAGCGGCAATGTCGGTACCCCGTCAAGCAGTTCCTGATTCATCGTCTCCTCACTCCCTGGACGTCGCCATGGCCATCCCGGTACGAATGCTGCGGATCCGTTCGACCAGACGTCCGGCGATGGCACCCAGCGGCAGGACTTCATGCGCTGCCCCATGTGCGATGGCCTCGCGCGGCATGCCGAAAATCACGCAACTGGCTTCGTCCTGGGCGATGTTCCAGCTGCCGGCGTCACGCATCTCGCGCATCGCGCGCGCACCGTCCGCGCCCATGCCGGTGAGCATTACACCAAGAGCATTGGCGCCGACGACACGGGCAGCCGACCGGAACAGCACTTCAACCGACGGTCGGTGGCGATTGACCGGTTCACTGTCCTCGACGCGCGCCACGTAGCTGGCACCGCTGCGCTGCACGGACAGATGGCGTCCGCCCGGCGCGATGTACGCGTGCCCGGGCAGGATGCGCTCGCCGTCGACGGCTTCCCGGACGGCAATCCGGCACAGCGAATTCAATCGCGCGGCATAACTGGCAGTAAAGCCGGCCGGCATGTGCTGCGTCACCAGGATCGCCGGAAAATCGGCCGGCAGTGCGGCGAGCACTTCGCGCGTGGCTTCGGTGCCGCCGGTCGAGGCACCGATGAAAACGAGCTTCTCGGTCGTGAGCCAGGGCTTGCGCCCCGGTGGTGTGCGCGTCTCCGCGTCAGCCGGCGCCGGCGCGACCGGTGCGGCACCGGCTGGCCGGCGCTGAAGAACGGGCCGGGGAGCGACACCCGTCGCCGCCGACGGTGATCGCGGCGCCGGGCGCAGCCTGGCGCGCGCGGCAATGCGCACTTTCTCGATGATTTCACCGGCCAGCGCCTCGAGGCCGCTGGCCACACCGATCTGCGGCTTGGCGACGAAGTCGACCGCGCCCAGTTCCAGCGCACGCATCGTCACCTCGGCGCCACGCTCGGTCAGCGTGGATACCATGACCACCGGCATCGGCCGCAGGCGCATCAGGCGGCCGAGAAAGTCCAGCCCGTCCATGCGCGGCATCTCGACGTCGAGCGTCAGAACATCCGGGTCGAGCCGGCGGATCATTTCCCGCGCCACCAGCGGGTCGCTGGCCGCGCCGACGCATTCGAGATCGGGCTGGCGGTTGAAGATGCCCGTGAGCAGACTGCGGATGAGCGCCGAATCGTCGACGACCAGCACGCGGATCCGCTGCCCGTTTGTCCCGGTCTTCATGCCCTCACCTCCTGCCGGGACCGGATACCGGTCCGAAGAGTTCGATGCTGCCGCCGGTATCGGCCACCGGGGCGGCGCGCTCGGCGGCCATCCGCTCCTGACGCAGCAGACTGCCCGCATCGTTCGAACGCAGCCGCTTGACGACCACGCGGCCAGTGTCCGGCATGAAACACACCTTGCGCGGGTGGATGTCGAGCACATCCCGGCTGATGACCGGAATGCGCTCGGTTTTCAGGTACTCGAGAACGAAGTCCGTGTTGCGCTGACCGATGTTGACGGTGTCCATGCCGGCGATGACCTGGGCGCCGCCGAACACCTTCGCTTCGAGCGCATGACGCGAAGCACCCTGGCGCATCATTTCGTTGATCAGCAGTTCCATCGCGTACGAGCCGTAGCGGCCATCGTTACCGAAGCCATCAGGCAGCATGAAGTGATTCAGGCCGCCGATCCGCCGGTCGCCGTCCCACAGGCACACAGCGATGCACGAGCCGAGCGTCGTCATGATCAGGATGTCGCTCGCGTGCACGAAATACTCGCCCGGCAGCACCTTGACGGCCTCGTTGGCAAAATGGTTGTCAAACCAGAAGAACGAGGCTTCCCCGGGCCGGCGCGGCGCGGCGCGCAATTGCGCCAGGCGTGCGCTGCGCGCACCGGGGCCGGGCAGCGGCCGGCGCAGGACCGATGTCGTCATACGCGCTCGTACACCGTCTTGCCGCGCAGCCGGAACAGATTGCGTGAGCGGGAGAAATTTTCGGAATGCCCGGCAAACAGCCAGCCGCCCGGCGACATCGCCGCGTGGATGCGCTCGAGTACGCGGTGCTGGGTCGCTGCGTCGAAATAGATCATCACATTGCGACAGAAAACGAAATCGGCCGGCTCGTCCAGCGTCCAGCGCCCGTCGGTCAGATTCAGCACCCCGAAGGACACCAGCCGGCGCAATGCGGGCCCGGCGCGCACGAAGCCGCGGTTCGGCCCGGTGCCGCGCAGGAAGTGCCGGCGCAGCCGCTCGGCACTCAGTCCACGAATGTCCTGCGGATAGACGCCGCGTTCGGCGCTCTGCAACACCCGCGTATTGATGTCGCTGCAGAAGATCCTCACGTCTGCGCCCGGGCCGAGCGCCTCGATCGCCGTCATTGCCAGTGAATAGGGCTCTTCGCCGGTCGAGGCGGCGCTGCACCAGATGCGCGTACGCCGCCCCCGGCGCTGCTGCAGTTCGGCGGCGAGCAGACCGAAATGATGTTCCTCGCGAAAAAACGAGGTCAGATTGGTGGTCAGGCAATTGACGAATTCCTGCCATTCACCCCTGGCGCCCGGCTCGCCGGAAGATTCGAGCCAGTGCAGATAGGACGCGAACGAGCGGTGGCCGAGCGCGCGCAGACGCCGCGAGAGCCGGCTGTAGACCATCGCCTGCTTGGCGGCGCCGAGATGGATGCCGGCACGTTCCCGGATGAGCAGGCGGACTCGTTCGAAGTCCTGCTGATCGAAGGCGAAATCCGCGGTTGCTGCGGTGCCGGCGACTCCGGGGCGTATTCGTTCGGCAGTGGAAAGGACATCATTCATGCAGCAGTTTCACTCAGGGACGCGGTCCGAAGGCATCTGGTTCGACCAGGCCCATCCTGTTCGACCGGTGTCTGCGAAACCCGGATCGATCCGGGTTCCGGCGGGATGGGCAAGAAAATCCTTCTTCTGTTATCGGCACCGGAAGCGTTATCTGAAATACCGGATCGGGAGGTTCGCCGGGAAAACGGAGACTCCCGGCGAACCGGACGGATGTCGAAGCCTGCTTCACGCGTCCTCGTCCGATTGTCATTGGCAGCACGGATCGCAACGGTCGGAACAGCGCCGGTGAACGTCGTCTTATCGCCGGTCGCAGCCAGACGACGACCGTATCCGGCCACGTACGACCCCGTTACGCGGGTCACGCCGGCGACGGCAACCGCAGCCGGCTCTGTCGGCGCACGAATTCATCGACGGGTGCGGGCCGGCCGAAAAGATGTCCCTGGAAATTCCGGCACCCGTAGGCCTGCAGGACGTCGTGCTGCGCCGCGGTTTCCACCCCTTCGGCCATCACCTTGATCGACAGGCTGGTCGCCATCGCGATGATCGTCTGCACGACGACCGCATCGTTGCGGCTGCGCATCATGTTCCGCACGAACGACTGATCGATCTTCAGCTCGTCGAGCGGCAGGCGCGACAGATAGGTCAACGACGAATGGCCGGTACCGAAATCGTCGATCGAAAAGCCGACGCCAAGCCCGCGCACGCGCCGCATCGTGGCGATGGTTTCATCGAGATCCAGCGCGACGATGCTCTCGGTGAGTTCGAGCTGCAGCCGGTGCGGATCAGCGCCGGTATCGGCCAGTGTCCGGCAGATGCGATCGACGAAATCGGCTTCGCGGAACTGTTTCGGACTCACGTTGACCGACAGGCGCAAGGCGCACAGCGGCGCCTGCTGCGCCCACTGTGCCAGCAGCGCGCAGGCCTGGCGCAACACCCAGTCGCCGATCGGGATGATCAGCCCGCTTTCCTCGGCAATCGGAACGAATACTCCGGGCGCAATCACGCCAAGCTGCGGATGATGCCAGCGCAACAGAATTTCAGCGCCGGTGACCGCGCCATGCCCGTCGACCTGCTCCTGCAGATACACCTGCAACTGCCCGGCTTCCTGCGCCGAACGCAGATCCGTTTCCAGAGTGGCGCGCTCGAGCAACGCCAGATGCATCCGGACATCGAAGAACTCCATCCGGTTGCGCCCGGCATATTTTGCCTGGTACATCGCCACGTCCGCGCGTTCCAGCAACTCGTCGATCGTGTGTTCATGACCGGCGAACAGATGGATGCCGATGCTGGCGGTACCGTGATACTCGCGGCGGGCCAGCTCGCGGGGCCGGTTGAGCGCCGCATGCAACGATGCGGCAATCTGTTCCGCCTGGCGCTTCGCGGACGCGGCGTCCACTGCCAGGCCCGACAGGATGACGACGAATTCGTCACCGCCATGACGCGCTACCGTATCCGTGGCGCGCACACCCTGCATCAGGCAGCGAGCGATATCGACCAGCAGCAGATCGCCCACCTCGTGACCACGCGTGTCGTTGAGCAGCTTGAAGCGATCGAGATCGATGAAGAGCACTGCGCCATGACAGCCGGTGCGTTCGCCCGCATCCATGGCACGCGACAGCCGTTCGCGCAGCAGGCGCCGATTGGCCAGACCGGTGAGTGCGTCATAATGCGCCAGCCGGTGGATCGTCTCGTCGGCCCGGCGTTGTTGCGTGACGTCGGTCAACACGGCCACGTAGTTCTGGATGGCAGCGTCCTCGTCACGCACCAGGGTGATGCTCAACCAGCAGTGACGCCGCGCACCCCGATCCCCGTCGGCCGCCGGCCCGGTCTTTCCGGGCGCGTCTTCGTCTTTCTCCGCATGTCCGGCGCTCCGTTGGCGAAACGAACACTCGCCACGCCAGGCGCCGTCGCGCAACAGCGTGTCGCACAAATCCGTGCCGAGCAGCTCTTCGCCGCCAACGCTGTGCAGCAAACGCATGGCCGGACGGCCGACAGCCTCGGCGGCCGCAATGCCGGTCAGACGCGAAAAGGCCGGATTGACACGCAGGATCCGCCGTGCGGCATCGGTGATCACGATTGCCTCGAACGAATCGAAGGCGACGGCCGCCACGCGTGATTCCCGTTCCTGCACGGCCAGAGCCCGCTGCTGACGCTTCATCAGGCGGATCAAGGGCTCGGCGACGAGCAGACCGAGAGCGACCAGCAGACCCAGCACGAACGGAAGCCGCTGACGTTCGGATCCGACCGAGGCGCGCCGCTGCCGGGTGATTTCCGCCGACAGGGTTTCCCGGAAAGCATCCGCCGCATCGAACGCCAGATCGGACTGCACCTGGACGACGATGGCCAGACCATCACGAAACTCGGCCGGCATGCGCGCTCCCTGCACGAGCACGGCCTGCGCGGCGCGGCGCAGTCGCCACCAGGAGTCGAGCCAGTGCAGCCGCGCTGTTTCGACCGGGTCCGAGCCGGGACCGGCGGGCAGCGGATGATCCGCCAGCAGCGCCTGCAGTTCATCGAGCTGCCGCCCGGCATTGCCGAGGGTCACCGCAAACTGCTGGAGCAACGCTTCGGCCGGTGCTCCCGGCTGCGCCAATTGCACGGCCTCGCGACCGATCCGCTGGCTGAGCCAGCGCGAACCGGCAACCACCTCGATGATGCGCGCCTCATGCGCCCGCACCCGCTCATCGCGCTCGGCCAGCCATGTATGAAAGACCGCCTGGGCACCGATGATCGACAGGATGGCCAGCAGGGTGACCCGCACCAGCCGGTGTGGCGGGGTCTCCCGCAAGGCGAACGGACTGCCCGGCATGCGACGCGCTCCTGTTGATACAGGTTCTGTCAATCCGGCCTTCAGGCGTGCTCCGGGTGCCCCGCCATCAGGATGGCGTGATCCGGAGCCCGCCGTCCGGCAGCTCGTCAGAACGACTGCCAGTCGTCGTCATCCGCAGCGCGGCCGGCGAGCGAAACGATTTTCCCGGAAGACATTGCTGGAGAGCCTGCCGGCTGCGGCGTAGACGCCGTTCGCCGGCGGATCGTCTCGATGGTGGAGCTTGCCGCCGCGGCCGCGCTGCGGTGGCCGGAATCACCCGGACGGACCATGCCGAGCGGCGTCGACACGAAATTGCGCGCCGGCTGGACCAGGGATGCCGGCTCTGTCGCCGGCTCCATCCGGCCCGTATCCAGCCCCACGTCACCGGCGAGACGGAACACAGCGACCGCCTGGACCAGGCGTTGAGCCTGCTCCCTCAGGCTGTGCGCGGCAGCTGCGCTTTCCTCGACCAGCGCGGCATTCTGCTGCGTGGCCTGATCCATCTGCGACACCGCCTCGGCAACCTGCCCCACGCCCGCGCTCTGCTCGGCACTGGCCGAGTTGATTTCGCCCATGATGTCGCTCACGCGCACCACCGACTGGACGACCTCGGTCATCGTCGCGCCCGCCTTGTCCGCCAGCGCGCCGCCGTGCGCCGCCTGCTCGACGCTGGCGGTGATCAGGTTCTTGATCTCGTGCGCCGCTTCGGCGCTGCGTTGCGCCAGACTGCGCACTTCACCGGCAACCACGGCGAAGCCGCGTCCCTGCTGGCCGGCGCGCGCCGCCTCGACGGCGGCATTGAGCGCCAGGATGTTGGTCTGGAACGCAATGCCATCGATCGTGCCGATGATGTCGGCAATGCGCTGCGAGCCGTCATTGATCCCGCGCATCGTCTCGATCACCTCGCCGACGACCTCGCCACCCTGCGTGGCGACGGTGTTCGCGCCGCGGGCCAGTTGATCGGCCATGCGCGCATTGTCGGCATTCTGGCGAACCGTCGAACTGAGCTCTTCCATCGACGCTGCCGTCTGTTCCAGCGCCGACGCCTGCTCCTCGGTACGACTGGACAGATCCAGGTTGCCCTGGGCAATCTGGGCGCTGGCCGCGGCGACCCCTTCAGCGTCGCTGCGCACCTGACGCACGAGGCGCACAAGGTTGTCCTTCATCTGCCCCAGCGCATACATCAACTGCGCGATCTCGTCGCTGCCGTGCGCCTCGACGGGCGCCGTCAGATCTCCTTCGGCGACCGCGTTGGCCACCGCCACCGCCCCGGCCAGCGAGCGGGTGATTGCGCGGATCAGCAGCCAGCCGGACACGACAGCGAACAGCAGGCCGAGCAGGATCACGCTGATCGTCAGCGTACGCGTCTGACCGTAACGCGCCTCGGCAGCGGCAAACTCCCTTGCCGCGGCATCGATCTGAAACTGCTTCATCTGCCGGATGCCCTGGCCGACCGGCTCGTACAGCGGCCGGACCCGCTCTTCGATGATCCGCAAGGCCCCGGCGACATCATGATTGACGAGCGCGGCCAGCGCCGGGCGCATGCCTTCCTGGACGAAACGGGCCCGTGCCGCGGCGAAAGCGCTCGCCATGTCCTTTTCCTCTGCCGCGTGGATGCCGTTGAAATACTGCTCCCAGACCACATTCATGTCGGCGATCAGACGCTCGACCTCGCGGCTCGCGTTTTCAATGATCTGCGCCTCGGGCGTGAGCGTCGCCACCGCCAGCGTCAGGCGGTTGCGCAGCATCCGCTCCTGGATGAAGGAGATCTGCTCGAGCGGCACGGTATTGTTCTTGTACACCGCTTCGACGCCGGCGTTGGTCTGCCGGATCCCGTTCAGACCGAATACCCCGACGACGATCGCCAGCAGCGACAGCGCGGCCACGAGCAGGGCCAGGCGTGTCGAGATCTTGAGCTTGTTCATGAAACTTTCTCCCTTTGATCCGGATCGGCCGGATCGACCCTGATTTCGTCCGGCCATGCGGCCAGCCCTTGCACGGACCGGAACGATGCCGTTTACTGACCCAGATCAACCCGAAAGCCAGAAAGTCGATTATTGCGTTCGTGCACGCTATATCTTCGGAAGAATCAGAGGGGTTTTATAGTGCTATTGGGAACGCATGATCCATAAACGGTTGAAATATCCCGTCAGACGGCAACCGGATGGTTCACCCGCGAACCCGTTGCACCATTGACGACGTTTTTTCATCCTGTCCGGAAGCTTCGCCGCCAACGGAACTCCGGACTCCTATAATCCGGACTCCCCCCTCGTTCGCTCTCGAGCCCGATCGAAACGGTCAGAACCTTGCATTCCGATTCCGCTGCCCTGTCGCTGTCGCAACAGCTGTTCCGCCTGCTCGTGCTGGATGATTCCGGACTCGACACCCGGTGGCTTCAGGCCATGCTCGGGCGCGACGGCCTGACGGCGCACACCCGGCAGGTCACGACGCGCGCCGCACTGCTCGAAGCACTTGGCGAGCCCGGCTGGGACGCCGTCGTCGCCTGGCTTCCGCTGGCCGAAATCGAGCTCGGAGAAGCGCTCGAACAGGTCCGCGCACACGATCCCGCGCTGCCGTTTCTCATCATTGCCGACGCACTCGACGAGGAGACCGCCGCGTCGGCGCTGCGCAACGGCGCCAACGACTATCTGGCCAGGGGCCATCTGGCGCGCCTGGCGTCGGCCGTGCTCAATGCCGTCTCGCTCGCCCGGGCCCGCCGTGACCGGGAACACGCCGCCCTGGCGCTGCGGCAATCGGAGCAAAGGCTGCGCGAGCTGTACGTCCATCTCGAATCGGCGATCGAGCAGGAACGCGCCGCCATCGCCCGCGAGATCCATGACGACATCGGCAATCTGCTGACGACGCTGCGCTTCGATCTGGCGTGGATCGAACGCAAGGGCGACCCGAGCTGCGCGGCGCGCGCCGGTCACGCCCTGCAGACGGTCGCGCAGATCATGGAGTCGGCTCAACGCATCCAGCGCGGCCTGCGTCCGCCCGTGCTCGATGCGGGTCTCGTGCCGGCGCTGCAGTGGCAGATCGGGGAATTCCGCCGTGCAACCGGCATCGACGTGGCGTTTTCCCACCACGGCAGCGGGCGCGAGCCCGGAAACGGACATGCCATGGTGCTGTACCGGACATTGCAGGAATCGCTGACCAACATCGCGCGTCATGCCCAGGCGCGTTCGGTCCGCATCGATCTGGTCATCGATGCGAACCAGGCGTCGCTCGAAATCAGCGATGACGGCATCGGCCTTCCGCCACAGGCACTGAACAAGCCCGGCTCGTTCGGCCTGCGCGGACTGAGCGAAAGAGCCCTGCAGGCCGGCGGCTGGATCGACATCTCGAACCGTGCGGTGCTCACCGGTTCGAATGCGAAGACCGATTCGGGCACCTGCATCCTGCTGCTGCTGCCGCTGACGGCGCCGACACCGATGCCGGACATCGCGGAGCCGGTGACATGATCCGGGTGGTGCTCGTCGATGATCATGCGATGATCCGGCGCGGCGTACGCGAAACGCTGACCGAGGCCGGCGACATCACCATCGTCGGTGAGGCGGGCGATTACGCCGGCCTGCGCCGGTTGCTGCGCGAGACGGACGTCGACGTGCTCGTCCTCGACATGAACCTGCCGGGACGCAACGGCATCGATGTCCTCAAGTCCCTGGCGCGCACCGAAAACGCGCCCCGCGCAATCATTCTGTCCCAGTACCCGGAAGACCAGTACGCCATCCGCGCACTGCGCAACGGCGCGATGTCCTACCTGAACAAGATGGCCGGGCCACAGGAAATCGTCGTGGCCGTACGGGCCGTGGCCGCCGGACGTCGACATGTGACACCGGAAGTCGCACAGCTGCTGGTCGACACCGTGACCGGCAGCGGCGCCGGCGCGCTGCATGAACTCCTGTCCGAACGGGAACTGCAGACGCTGCTGCTGATCGCCTCCGGCCGGCGTCTGTCGGAGATCGCCCTGGCACTCACGCTGTCACCGAAAACCGTCAGCGTCTATCGCGCCCGCGTCATGGAGAAACTCGGCGTGGCCAGCAATGCCGAACTCGCCGCTTACGCGTTGCGCAACGGACTGATCGAATGAAAAGTGCGGGCTCGCGGACAGGATTTCCGCCCGTTCCGGGCAGCACGGCGAAGAAGATGGTGAGGTCTATCCGAGAATATCGCTGACAGGGATGCGCGACGGGAAAATACGGTTCTTGCCGGCCCGCTTGGCACGATACATGGCGTCATCCGCGCGCGCGACCAGACGGTCAAGGCCGGTGTCACCGCACCGTTCGACGACGCCGGCGGAGAACGTCACGATGCAGCCCTGCACGCGGACGTCGTTCGCCACCGCCTCCTGTGCCCGCCGGATGACTTCGCAGGCGGCATTTTCCTCGGCGCCCGGCAACAACACGACGAACTCTTCTCCGCCATAGCGCACGACGAGATCGTCCGGGCGAACGTGTGCCGCCAGCACGCTGGCCGTGCGTCGCAATACGTCATCACCGATGACGTGCCCGAAGATGTCGTTGATTCTCTTGAAATCATCGATGTCGATGACGGCCAGCGTGAGGGGCACGCCGTTGCGGCGGCACCGGTCCGCCAGTTCATCCCAGGATTTCTCCAGCCCGCGCCGGTTGAGCAGGCTCGTCAGCGGGTCGGTCATGATGAGCTGGCTGGCGTCGTTGAGCTCGCTGGCGAGACGCTCGACCTCGTCCTGCAACTGACGGGCACGGGCACCGGCAGCGACGAACTCGTTTTTCGTGACGTCGAACTGGCTGTGGATTTCCCGCGTCTCCTCGATCAGCCCGTGCACGACTCCGGCCAGCGCGGTCAGATCGGACGAGTTGCGGATATCCTCGATGTAGTTCGACAGGCGCCCGCCGAAGCGATCGCTGGACTCGGTCAACGACTGCAGCCAGTCGACGCACTGCGCCAGCATCGACTTGACCATCTGCAACGAATCACGGCGCAATTGCAACAGGCGCTGGTGTTCCGTCGCCGTGCGCTCGAGCATTTCGCGCGCCATGGCGAAATCGCGCTGACCCGGAATGCCGTCCTTGCAGACCAGCACTGCCCGAATGGCGTCGAACTGGCGCCGTACCCATGCCTCTTCGTCGACGAGCCTCGGCACGGTTTCACACACGGTGTCCAGCAGACGCGTCATTTCGTTGAGCAGCGAGCGCTGCGCGCGGGCATTGGCCTGCTGCGCACCCGCACGGCCGTGAGCGACATCATCCGCCTGCGTGAAATCGTCTCCGGATTGGTATCCCGAGCTCCGCCACCGCGTGTCACCGTGCTCCAGCCCGTCCTCCGGCGCATCGTCCGCGACCTGTTTCCAGGCGAGCCGATAGGCATCGGGGGTCGGCGCCCTGTGTTGCCGGGACAGCAGGAGCAGGGTTGCGCGTGCGCGTTCGGTGACGGTCATGGACTTCGGGTGCATACGGTTCTTTTCGGTTGGATTTGTCCCGGCGTGAGCCTGGCCGACAGACGGTCTGCCTCACGGGCTGTTCGCGTCCCGCCGCCACGATTTTCCGGCAGGTGCCGCGGTACGATTGACCGACGACGATTCGCCCGGTCGCATCGCTGATTCACGCGACGGAAGGCCGGATCCGGAAATCTACAGGACCGTGACAGGAATATGTTCAAAAACCGGAAATTGAGTACACGCATGGCGGCCGGCTTCGCCTGCGTGCTCCTGTTGATGGCCGGCATCGTCGCGGTGGCGACGCTGCATCTGGCCGATATCGGTGCTTCCAGCAGGCAGATGGTCAGTGAGGACTGGACCAGGGCGGATGCGGCCGCTCGCGCAAATCTGGAAATGCGTTCGACGGCCCGCTATGCCATGCAGATGATTCTGGATATCCCGCAGGTCGAGAGCATGCAGAAGGAAATCGGCGCCAGCCTGGAAAAAGCGCAGAAGGCCCTGCAGGTGCTCGGACAGCTCGTCACGAAGGAGGACGGTCGCGCACTGCTGGCCCGGATCAGTGAAGAGCGCGATGCCTACGAGACGGCTTTGGCCGATGTACCGAAATTCGTTCTGGCAAGCCAGCCGGAGCGGGCGACCGGTGTCCTGATCTACAAGGCATTGCCGGTGCTGGAGTCCCTGCAGTCAAATCTGGACCGGATCTCGGAGTTGCAGCGAGACGGCTTTGCCGCCAGTGGTGACGGGATCGGACGAGACATTTCATCTGCCCGTGCACAGATGTTCTCCATCGGACTGGTCGCCCTGCTGCTCGGTGTGCTGATGGCATGGTGGCTGACCCGCTCGATCACGCGCCCGCTCGCCCGCGCAGTCGAGGTGGCGCGCACCGTCGCCGCCGGCGACCTGCGTTCGGAGATCGAGATTCGGGACGCCGAAGTGAACGGCGGCAACGAAACCGCGCAACTCCTCGCCGCACTGCGCGACATGAACACGAGTCTGGAGCGCATGGTCGGCCAGGTACGGATGTCATCCGAGTCGATCGCGACCGGCGCCAGCCAGATCGCCATCGGTAACGCCGACCTGAGCCAGCGCACCGAGGAACAGGCGTCCAACCTGCAGCAGACCGCTGCCTCGATGGAAGAGCTCACCACCACCGTGCAGCAGAACGCCGACACGGCCCGCCAGGCCAGCGAACTGGCGGCGACCGCCAGCGAGTCGGCAACGCTTGGCGGCGAGGTCGTCGCACGCGTCGTCGGCACCATGCAGGAGATCACCGCCAGTTCGAAGAGAATCGAGGACATCATCGGCGTCATCGACGGCATCGCCTTCCAGACCAACATCCTGGCACTCAACGCCGCCGTCGAGGCGGCGCGCGCCGGCGAACAGGGGCGCGGCTTTGCCGTGGTCGCCGGCGAGGTGCGCAGCCTGGCACAGCGCTCGGCTGACGCAGCACGCGAGATCAAGACGCTGATCGGCGCCAGCGTCGAGAAGGTCGAGGCCGGCTCACGGTACGCCGGCGACGCCGGACAGCGCATGCAGGAGATCGTCGTCGAGGTCCGCCGCGTGAGCGATCTGATCGGCGAGATTTCCTCTGCCAGCGGCGAACAGAGCACCGGCATCGCGCAGGTCGGGGATGCCGTGACGCAACTCGACCAGGTCACACAACAAAATGCCGCTCTCGTGGAGGAATCGGCCGCCGCAGCCGAAAGCCTGCGTCAGCAGGCCGATGCACTCGCCAGAATCGTCAGTGCTTTTCAACTGCGCGGTGGCCAGGCCGATACTCCCGACTCTGACCGGACGCGCAGCAGTACCGGCATGATTGCCACAATCCCCCAGGGGCCTGCCTCAGCCGCCAGACAGACGCAGTCGGCCATCGCCAGGGCAGCGGGCTGGAGCAGTGGCGCCATGGCCGACAACACCAGGAAAGACCAGGGCAAACAGTCTGCCATCGTCCATGCAGATGACGACTGGACGACATTCTGAGCACTCGCAGCTCCATTTCGACCACGATCCGTTCATACGCCGGCCAGACTTCATCTGGCCCGCTCCGGGCCGATTCGGGCGTGATGTTGCGCCGCGCCATCGATAAGCCGTGTCACGAATCTGCCAGAGCCTGATACCAAACGTCGGCCTCTTTCGCCGGAACCTCGTTTCGGTCGCCGGCGTCGTCGCCGCGCTGGTCGCCCTGGCGTCCGGTATCTGGCTGGCTGCCCAGGCATTGCAGTCTCACGGACTGAAAGCCAATCTGCGGCAGGCCGATGATGCCGAAAACGCCCTGCTGCGAGCGGCCGTGTTGCAGACCGGCGAGCAGGTCCTGGTCGCGAGACTGCTCGGCACGCAGGAGTTGCACGAAAAAATCGATCAGGTTCTGTATCTGCGCCTGAAGGCCGAGAGCGCCTGGTCCGACTCGATCCGACACACCAGGCAGATCCGCATCTACGGTTTGATGCCGGTGATGCTCGATCGGGTCCTGGGCAAGGCAGTGCAGGCGCACGAACGATTGCGATTGCTGCGCGAACGCGTGGACTCCGCCCTCACCGAAGGAAGGACGGAAGTGTCTCTCGCCCAGTGGGTGGACACGAGCCGCGAAGACATCCAGGCGATGGACGCGCTGCGTGACCAGATCGTCCTCATCAATCCGTTGCCGCTGGAAAACGGACTGCACGCGATGATCGGTGACATCACCCGGAAACTGGGTGAACAGATCGGCGTCATCGACGGACTCATCGGCTACCATCTGCTGCACAACATACGAATCGACGATGATTCGACCGACCGCATTGCCGCTGCCCTGCAGACGATGGCGAGAACGCTCGATCTTCTGGCCGAGCTGCAACAGGGCACCGATCCGGGCGTGCCTTTGCGCACCGCGATCGCGACGGTCGAGCGCGCTCTGGGCAGTGAGTTCCGGCACGTCGTCCACCATCTGCGAGCGGAAGGCACCGCCGGACACTATTCGATGAACATCGACGAATGGCGCGCGCTGATCGGCGCCAAGCTCGATCGGCTGTCCGAGTTTGCCAGTACGGAATCGATGCGCGAGCAGCACCGCCTCGACGTCGGCACCTACCAATACAATCTGGCGCTGACCGGCTTGATCATCGTGACCCTGATCAGCGGCGGCCTTGCGTGGCGCGGCCTGCTCCAGGTCGGACGCGACGCCGACACGCTCTTTCTGCAAAAGGAACTGGCCGAAATCACCCTCAATTCGATCGGCGATGCCGTGCTCACGACGGATGCCGGCGGCCGGGTCCAGTATCTGAATCCGGCCGCCGAGACACTGACCGGATGGAGCGGCGGCGACGCACGCGGCCAACCGATCGGTGCCGTCTTCCACACGATCGACAGCGACAGCGGCCTTGCCACCGACCCCGTCGGGCGCTGTCTGGCCCGTGGCGAAGTGATCAGCCTCGACGGCGACACGCTGGTGCAGCGCAACGGCGCCCGGATCACGGTCGAGAACTCGGCCGTACCGATCTGGTCACGTACAGGCGCGGTGACCGGATGCATCGTCATCTTCTACGATGCCCATGCCAGCCGTCCGCGTCAGCACCTGTTGTCATATCACGTCTCGCGCGACGCACTCACGGGTCTCGTCAACCGGCGCGAATTCGATCGCCGGCTCGACGAACTGCTGCGCGAGGCACGTGCGAACGACACGCAGCACGTGCTGGCCTTCCTCGATCTGGATCAGTTCAAGGTGATCAACGACACCTGCGGACACCAGGCCGGCGACCGGCTGCTGCGCCAGATCGCCTACCTGCTGCAAAGCCGGATCCGCAGCGGTGACGTGCTCGCACGCATCGGCGGCGACGAATTCGCGATCCTGCTGGTGGGGTGTGCACTCGACAAGGGCGTGTCTCTTCTCGAGCGCCTGTGCACGACACTGGCCGATTTCCGCTTCACCTATGAGGAAAAAGCCTTCACGATCGGCGCAAGCATCGGCGCCGTACCGATCGGCCCGGACAGTCCGGACAGCACCGAACTGCTCAGCGAAGCCGATGCGGCCTGCTATGTTGCCAAGGAAAAGGGGCGCAATCGTCTGCAGGTCTACGAGCCGGACGATTTCACGCTCTTTCGCCGGCGTGGCGAGATGCGCTGGCTGCCGCGCATCAACCAGGCACTCGACGATGACGGCTTCGTTCTCTACGCGCAGCGACTGCAGCCACTGCAGGAGCATCTGCCCGAACGACTCGAAATTCTCGTGCGCCTGAGCGATTCCGGCGGACAGCTGATCGGTCCGGGTTCGTTCATCGCTGCAGCCGAACGGTATGGCCTGATGCCGCGCATCGATCAGTGGGTGATCCGCACCGTCTACGCCGAACTGCACGATTTCCTGCAGAGGAATCCGGACGTCATCGTCAACATCAACCTCTCCGGCACGACGTTTGGCAGCCGGTCGATTCTCGACTTCATTCTGGATGCGAGCATCAGCGCCGGCGTCGATCCGCGCCAGATCTGTTTCGAGGTCACCGAGACCGCTGCCATCGCCAGCATGGACGTCACCATCGATGCCATGCGTCGCATCCGTGCGCTCGGGTTTTCCTTCTCGCTCGATGACTTCGGCACCGGTCTGTCGTCCTTCTCCTATCTGAAGGCCCTGCCGGTGCAACAGATCAAGATCGGCGACAGCTATGTGCGCAACCTGCTCACCGACCCGCTAAGCCACTCGATCGTGCGCTCGGTCATCGACATCGGCGACGTGCTCGGCATCAATGTGTGCGCGGAGTGCGTCGAGGACGAAGAGACCCGCGCCGTCCTGCAGCACATGGGCGCTGGCTACGCCCAGGGCTACGCCGTGCAGCGCCCGGCGCCCCTGGCGGAGGTTCTGCAATGGATGCAGACCTATGCCCGGATCACGGCATGACCGAGAGGACAGGGCCCGGGCAGGAATTGCGGGGCGGGGCGGCTCGCCGGACGAAGATCCGGCAGCCTGAGAACGGCACGCGTGAATGGCGCACGTCCGAAAAACATGGGGTGGGCGATGGGATTCGAACCCACGACAACCGGAATCACAATCCGGGACTCTACCCCTGAGCTACGCCCACCATCGAAACTGGCCTGCCCGACAGGATTCGAACCTGTGACCCTCAGCTTAGAAGGCTGATGCTCTATCCAGCTGAGCTACGGGCAGAATCGCATCGGGTTTCCGGAGACCGCACGAGCTGCTGGTCGGGACTGCCGGCCTGGGCTTGTGCGATGGTCGGGGCGAGAGGATTCGAACCTCCGACATCTTGCTCCCAAAGCAAGCACTCTACCAGGCTGAGCTACGCCCCGGAGGAGGCGGATTGTAGCATCATCGGGCGGCACCCGCCGCACCGCTCCCCGTACCGTCCGGTCTGCTGCACGGTCTCGCCGGCAAGGCGGGCAGCCAGCCGCCGGCCGGCCCGTCCGGCAAGGGTCTGCGCGGACGTTACAGGGCAGCCTGCACTGCCTGCGCCAGTTGCTGCGCCGTACGCTGCGCGACGTCCGCCTCGCGCGCTTCGACCATCACACGCAGCAGCGGCTCGGTCCCCGATGGACGGATCAGGACGCGCCCGGTCTCGCCCAGGGCATGCACGGCCTCTGCGTTCGCCTGTTGCAGCGAGGCATCACTGCGCCAGTCGAAACCGCGCCGGATCGGCACGTTGATCAGGGTCTGCGGATACAGCTCGAGCCCGGCGCAGGCATCGGCCAGGCTGCCGTCCATGCGGCGCATCGCCGCCAGCACCTGCAGAGCGCTGATCGTCCCGTCACCGGTCGAATGGCAGTCGAGGCACAGGATGTGACCCGAGTTCTCACCGCCGTAACGCCAGCCCTTGCTGCGCAGCATCTCGAGCACGTGGCGGTCGCCCACCTGCGCGCGCGCAAAGGCGATGCCCATGCGGGCAAAGGCCTGTTCGAGACCGAAGTTGCTCATCGAGGTGCCGACCACGCCGTCGACGCGTTCGCGTTGCGCACGGTCGCGCACGATCGCGTAGAGCAGCGCATCGCCGTCGTAAATGCGCCCGTCGGCACCAACCATGATGACGCGATCGGCATCGCCGTCGATGGCGATGCCGAGATCGGCGCTACGCGCAAGCACCTCGCGCTGCAGTGCGCGCGTGTCGGTTGCGCCGCAGGCTTCATTGATGTTGGTGCCGGTCGGCTCGACCGCCATCGGCACGACGTCGGCGCCCAGTTCGTGAAAGACGTGCGGTGCCGTGTGATAGCCCGCGCCGTTGGCGCAATCGACGACGATGCGCAGGCCGCGCAGACCGAGTGCCGCGGGAAAGCTGCTCTTGCAGAACTCGATGTAGCGGCCTGGTGCATCGTCGATGCGGCGCGCGCGCCCCAGTTGCGCCGATGGCACACACTGCGGCTGCTGTTCGAGCTGCGCCTCGATCGCCAGTTCGAGTTCGCCGGGCAGCTTGTCGCCATCGGCAGCAAAGAACTTGATGCCGTTGTCCTCGTACGGATTGTGCGAGGCGCTCAGAACGACACCGGCCTGCACGCGCAATGCGCGCGTCAGATAGGCAATGGCCGGCGTCGGCAAGGGCCCGGTGCGCAGCACGTCGACGCCGGCGGCCGAAAAGCCCGCCTGCAGGGCGGCCTCGAGCATGTAGCCGGACACGCGCGTGTCCTTGCCGACGATCACCGTCGGCCGTGTGCCTGCTCCGGCCAGTTGCGCCGCCCCGGCAATCGAAGCGCCCTCGGCGCCGGCCAGTACACGCCCGGCCGCATAGCCGAGGCGCAGGACGAAATCGGGCGTGATCGGCGGCTCGCCGACCCGTCCGCGGATTCCATCGGTACCGAAATACCTGCGTGTCATGTCTGCTCGCTCTCCGTCAGCCGCCGGCCTGCCCGATTGCCTGCCAGACGCGCAGCGCATCGCAGGTGGCGGCAACATCATGTACCCGGACGATGGCCGCGCCGCGCTGCACTGCCGCCAGCATCGCCGACAGACTGCCGGGCAGTCGGTGACCGGTTTCACGGCCGGTCAGTTTTCCGATCATCGATTTGCGCGAGACCCCGATCAGCACCGGCTGACCGAGCGCGACGAGTTCGTCGAGCGCGGCCAGCAGCATCAGGTTGTGCGCCACGGTCTTGCCGAAACCGATACCCGGATCGACGATGATCCGCTCACGGGCGATGCCGGCCTCCAGCGCTGCCGCCACTCGTGCCGCGAGGAAGTCTTCGACCTCGCCCACGACTTCGTCGTAATGCGGTGCCTGCTGCATCGTGCCGGGCTGGCCCAGCATGTGCATCAGGCAGACGCCGCAGTCGCTGTCGCGCACGGCCTCGAGCGCGCCGGGCGCGCGCAGCGCCTCGATGTCATTGATCAGGTCGGCGCCATGCTCGAGCGCGGCGCGCATCACCGCCGGACGGCGTGTATCGACCGACAGCGGCCGGCCGCAATCGCGCAGGGCGTCGAGCACCGGCACGATGCGGCGGATCTCCTCCGCCTCGCTCACCGGCTGCGCACCCGGGCGCGTCGACTCGCCGCCGATGTCGAGCAGGTCGGCACCTTCGGTGATCAGCGCCTGTGCATGCTCCAGAGCGGCCCGGGGCGTATCGTGACGGCCGCCGTCGGAGAACGAATCCGGCGTGACGTTGATGACGCCCATCACGAGGACACGATCGAGCGTCAGCGTGAAGCGCCCGCAGCGCAGTGTCTGCACTGGTGGCGCCGGCAGGCTGTGCCCGGGCGGCCCCGAAACGACGGCTCCCCGGGGGTTTCGCGCGACGCGGCTCAGGGCGCCGCCGGTTCGGCGGGTGCATCGGGCCGCGCCGGCGGTGCGGCTGGCGTCACCGTGCCGCCCGACCCGGCGGCACCGCTGCCGCCACCGCCGGTCGAATGCGGCGCCGGGGGACGCGGCGGCCGGCCGGCCATGATGTCGTCGATCTGGTCGGCGTCGATGGTTTCCCATTCGAGCAGCGCCTGCGCCATCGCCTCGACCTTGTCGCGCTGCTCCTCGAGGATCGAGCGCGCGCGCGCGTACTGCTCGTCGATGATCCGCCGGATCTCGTTGTCGACCTTGCGCATCGTCTCCTCGGACATGTTCGTCGTCTTCGTGATCGAACGGCCGAGGAAGATCTCGCCTTCGTTTTCCGCATAGACCATCGGCCCGAGCAGATCGCTCATGCCGTAGCGCGTCACCATGTCGCGCGCCATCTGCGTGGCACGCTCGAAATCATTCGAGGCGCCGGTGGTCATCTGGTTCATGAACAGCTCTTCGGCAATGCGCCCGCCGAAGAGCACGGCGATGGTGCTCAGCATGCGCTCGCGGTCCATGCTGTAGCGATCGCTTTCGGGCAACTGCATGGTCACGCCCAGCGCGCGCCCGCGCGGAATGATCGTCACCTTGTGCACCGGATCGGTCTTGGGCACGACGCGCGCCACGACCGCGTGCCCCGACTCGTGGTACGCCGTGTTGCGCCGTTCTTCCTCGGGCATGACGATCGAGCGGCGCTCGGCGCCCATGATGATCTTGTCCTTGGCGCGCTCGAAATCGTGCATCTCGACCAGACGCGCATTGCGCCGCGCGGCGAACAGCGAAGCCTCGTTGACCAGGTTGGCCAGGTCGGCGCCGGAGAAGCCCGGCGTGCCGCGCGCAATGATGTCGGCGCGCACGTCGGTGCCGATCGGAACCTTGCGCATGTGCACGTTCAGGATCTGCTCGCGCCCGCGGATGTCCGGCAGCGGCACGACCACCTGCCGGTCGAAGCGTCCCGGGCGCAGCAGCGCCGGGTCGAGCACGTCCGGACGGTTGGTCGCGGCAATCACGATGACGCCGACGCCCGCCTCGAAGCCGTCCATCTCGACCAGCAGCTGGTTGAGCGTCTGCTCGCGCTCGTCGTTGCCGCCACCCAGGCCCGCGCCGCGCTGACGCCCGACCGCATCGATCTCGTCGATGAAGACGATGCACGGCGAGTGCTTCTTCGCCTGCTCGAACATGTCGCGCACGCGCGCGGCGCCCACGCCGACGAACATCTCGACGAAATCCGAACCCGAAATCGAGAAGAACGGCACTTTGGCTTCGCCGGCGATTGCACGCGCCAGCAGCGTCTTGCCGGTACCCGGCGAACCGACCATCAGCACGCCGCGCGGAATGCGTCCGCCGAGCTTCTGGAAGCGCGACGGATCGCGCAGGAACTCGACCAGTTCCTGGACTTCCTCCTTGGCTTCATCGCAGCCGGCCACATCGGCGAATGTCACCGTGTTGTTGTTTTCATCGAGCATGCGCGCGCGCGACTTGCCGAAGGAAAAGGCTCCGCCGCGTCCGCCACCCTGCATCTGCCGCATGAAGAAGACCCAGACGCCGATCAGCAGCAGCATCGGGAACCAGGACACGAAGATGTTGAGCAGCATCGACTGCTCTTCTTCGGGCTTGGCATTGACCTGCACGCCGTATTTCATCAGGTCGCCGACCATCCAGATGTCGTTCGGCGCATAGACGAGGGCATGGCGCCCGTCGCGGGTACGCACGCGCAGCGAACGCCCGTCGACGACGACACTGTCGATCTGTCCGTTCCTGGCCTCGGCCATGAACTGCGAATACGGCATGTCGACGCCGCGCATCTGGCGCGTGTCGAACTGCTTGAAAACGGTGAACAGGACCAGTGCGATGACCAGCCAGATCGCCGCTTTCGAAAACATGTTATTCACTCGACACTCCCGCGCAGCCCATGGCTGCCCGCTGGTTTTCCGGCCGCGGCCGGTGCGCGATCCTGCCCGCGCACGAAGATCCTTGACATTCTACGCGGAACCACGCCTGTACCGGCCCCCTCATGCTATCGATCCCCTGATACCGATCGAGGCAATTTCTCACGCCATCGCCTGATGTCGTCACCTCGTGTCATCACCTCATGTGGTCACCTCATGTCATCACAGATCTTTGCGCAGACCGCGCCCGAGCAGATAGGTTTCCGCCGAGATGCTGCGCGACGCCTCGGGCTTGCGCGCCGCCACCTGGCGGAAATGCCGGCGAAAATTCTCGACGATCTGACTGTAGCCGCTGCCGTGAAAGCATTTGACCAGCAAGGCTCCATCCTTTTTCAGACGCTGCCTGGCCAGATCGACGGCCAGATCGGCCAGATCGCTCATGCGCGCCGCATCCGCAGCCGCGATGCCGCTCAGATTGGGGGCCATGTCGGAAATCACAAGATCGACGCGCGCATCCCCGAGCCGTTCGTCGAGTTGCTGCCAGGTCGACGCCTCGCGGATGTCTCCCTGGATGAATTCGACATCAGCCACCGGCTCCATCGGCAGCAGGTCGACGGCAATGATCCGCCCGTCGATGCCGCCGCCGGCACCGGTACGTGCCAGCCGCGTGCGCAGGACCTGGCTCCAGGCGCCCGGTGCACTGCCCAGGTCGATGATGACCATGCCGCGGCGGATCAAACCGTCGCGCTCGTCGATGCCGAGCAGCTTGAAGGCGGCGCGGGAGCGGAACCCCTGCTCCTGCGCGCGCTGCACCCAGGGATCGGTGACGTGACGCGTGATCCACGCCCGGTTGCTCCGGTTCGCCGCCGGACCGGTCCTGGCGGCACTGGCGCCACCCGCGCCGGTCCCGCTGCCGCCGGCCCCTGATGCCCCGGCCTTGCGTCGTTGCTGTCCGGCGGTCATCCTCTTGCCCCTGCGAGACGGTTTCGTCGTCATCGTCCCGTCATCCCGTGCCTGTCCCCACGCCTGTTCCCATGCTTGTCCCCACGCTTGTCCCCAGCATCGTCCCGTCGCCATCCACCCGCCATCCACCCATTGTCCAGCGCTTGTCCACAGCCGCCCGGCGGGCTCCGACCGCGCTGCCACCACGGCGGCACACGCGAACTTGCGGGCGCGTGCGGCCCACACTACGATGGAAGCCTGCTGCCGGGCATGAGCGCACCTTCACCGCGTCCCCTACTGGAAAACCGATGATCACCACACCTTTTCCCCTTCCGATCATGCTGGACGCCGCCGACCGGAAGGCACTGCGGGCGCGGGCCCACCATCTCGATCCGGTCGTCATGGTCGGCGAGGCCGGACTCACGCGCGCCGTCGTCGAGGAAACCGATCGCGCACTTCGCGCGCACGAACTGATCAAGATCCGCGTGCTCGGCGACGACCGCGACCAGCGCCGCACGGTCGCCGACGAATTATGCTCGGTGCTCGGCTGTGCCTCGGTGCAGGCCATCGGCAAACTGCTCGTGCTCTACCGCCCCCGGCCGATCGAGGAGACCGGCGAAGCGCACACGCCGAAAAAACGGATCGCGCAAAAACGTGCTTCACCGCAACGTCCCGCACCGGATCGCATCGCGCCCACGCGCGTGGCGTCGAAACGTGCGACGGCGGAGCGCGAAGCACCGAAACGCGTCACCGAACGGAGCGGGCCGCGCGCCACGACCGCAAAAGCGGCCCCGGCCTCGCGACGCCGCGCGGCACCGGTGTCTTCCCCACGAACGACAAACCGGACGACGGGCCGGAAAACCTGAGCGCGCGGCCGGAATCACTCCTGGCCGTAGGTGACCGCGAGCACTTCATACTCGTGGGTGCCGCCCGGCGCGATCACCTCGACCACGTCGCCGGCCTCGCGTCCGATCAATGCGCGCGCGATCGGACTCGACACGGAAATCCGGCCGGCCTTGATGTCGGCCTCGTCTTCGCCGACGATCTGATAACGCACTTTCCGGCCGGACGACAGTTCTTCGAGTTCCACGGTCGACGCGAAGACGACACGGCCGTCGGCATCGACCTCGCGCGGATCGATGATCTGCGCATGGGTGAGCTTCGACTCGAGTTCGGCAATGCGGCCCTCGACGAAACCCTGGCGCTCGCGCGCGGCATCGTATTCGGCATTTTCGGACAGATCGCCCTGTGCACGCGCATCCGCGATCGCCTGGATCACCGCCGGGCGTTCGACCGACTTGAGTCGTTGCAACTCCTGGCGCAGCAACTCGGCGCCGCGAACCGTGAGCGGAATGGTGGCCATCGGAGAAACCTCGGAAACGGACGGCAGACGCACCGGCAGCGAGCGCCGATGGCGCTGCGTCAATGCCTGTCGATCAAAAGAAAAAAGGACCGTCCGGGAGGGCGACATCGCGTCATGCGAGGAGCCGGACCGGACGGTCCGTCGATGCGCATCACTCTAACGCAAAACGCGCCGCAGGTGCAGGGTCGATGCCACGCGGCCGAAGCCCGCGCAGAATGTGCGAAGCAATGGGCCGCACAGGTTCAGAACGTGTGAAACGATCGGCCGCACCCGGAAGGCCTGCCAGGAAGAAGCGCCCGGCCCGGACAAGCCGCAAGGCGCAGACCCCCGCTTTCAGAACGTCAGGCGCGCATGCAGCTCCTGCAGCGAATGCACGGTCAGCGCCGGCATCGTGCGCATGCCCTGGACGGCGGCAATGGCACCGGCGATGGTGGTGAAATAGGTCACGCGCTGCGCCAGCGCCGTCGTGCGGATGGCGCGCGAGTCGACGATCGCACCGCGCCGGTCCTCGACGGTGTTGAATACCAGCGAGACCTCGCCGTTCTTGAGCAGGTCGACCACGTGCGGGCGTCCTTCCTGCACCTTGTGCACCGCCGCCACCGGTATGTCGGCCGCCGCAATCGCCGCCGCCGTGCCTTTGGTGGCCACCAGCGCAAAGCCGAGCTCATGCAGCTGACGCGCCAGTTGCACCGCCTTGGGCTTGTCGGCATTGCGCACCGAGATGAACACCGTGCCGGCGTCGGGCAGGCTCACGCCGGCGCCCAGCTGCGACTTCACGAAGGCCTCGCCGAATGACAGGCCGATCCCCATCACTTCGCCGGTGGACTTCATCTCCGGGCCGAGCAGCGTGTCGACACCCGGGAACTTGACGAACGGGAACACCGCTTCCTTGACCGAGTAATACGGCGGCACCACCTCGCGCCCGACGCCCTGCTGTGCCAGCGTGCGTCCGAGCATGCAGCGCGCGGCGATCTTCGCCAGCCCCTTGCCCGTCGCCTTGGAGACGAACGGCACCGTGCGCGAGGCGCGCGGATTGACCTCGAGCACGTAGACCGTGCCGTCGCCGACCACGTCGGCATCGTGCTGGATGGCGAACTGCACGTTCATCAGCCCGCACACGTCCAGCGCACGCGCCATCAGTGCCGTCTGGCGCTTGAGTTCGGCCACCGTCGTCAGCGACAGCGAGTACGGCGGCAGCGAGCAGGCCGAGTCGCCCGAATGCACGCCCGCCTGCTCGATGTGCTCCATCACCCCGCCGATGAAGACCTCCTCGCCGTCGCAGATGCAATCCACGTCCACTTCGATCGCATCGTTCAGGAAGCGATCGAGCAGCACCGGGCTGTCCTCCGAGACCTTCACCGCCTCGCGCATGTAGCGCTCGAGATCGCGCTGCTCGTGCACGATTTCCATCGCCCGCCCGCCGAGCACATAGCTCGGGCGCACCACCAGCGGGTAGCCGATCTCGCCGGCCAGCGCCAGCGCGTCCTCCTCGGTGCGCGCGATCCGGTTCGGCGGCTGCTTGAGCCCCAGTTCATTCAGCAACTGCTGGAAGCGTTCGCGATCCTCGGCGACGTCGATCGACTCGGGCGAGGTGCCGACGATCGGCACGCCGTTGGCCTCCAGCGCCAGCGCCAGCTTCAGCGGCGTCTGGCCGCCATACTGCACGATCACCCCGACCGGCTTTTCCAGCGCCACGATCTCGAGCACGTCCTCGAGCGTCAGCGGCTCGAAGTACAACCGGTCGGAGGTGTCGTAGTCGGTCGACACCGTCTCCGGGTTGCAGTTGACCATGATCGTCTCGTAGCCGTCCTCGCGCAGCGCCAGCGCCGCGTGCACGCAGCAGTAGTCGAACTCGATACCCTGACCGATGCGGTTCGGACCGCCGCCGAGCACGATCACCTTGCGCCGGTCACTCGGGCGCGCTTCGTTCTCTTCCTCGTAGGTCGAGTACAGATAGGCGGTCTCGGTGGGAAACTCGCCGGCGCAGGTGTCGACGCGCTTGTAGACCGGATGCACGTCCAGCTGCCAGCGCCGTGCCCGCACCGCGTCGGCACTCGTGCCGAGCAGGCGCGCCAGGCGCCGGTCGGCAAAGCCCTTCGCCTTGAGCCAGTGCAGTTCGTCCTTCGTCAGTGCCTCCAGCGACCGTTCGCGCACGCGCTGCTCGATGTCGACGAGCTCCTCCACCTGGGCGAGGAACCACGGATCGATGCCGGATTCCTCCTGCACCTGCTCGACGCTCATGCCGGCCCGGAACGCGTCGGCGACGTAGAGCAGGCGCTCCGGCCCCGGCTCGCCCAGTTCGGTGGCGATCTCCTCGGCATCGTCACTGCGCTCGTCGAGCCCGTCGATGCCCGTCTCCAGGCCGCGCAACGCCTTTTGCAGGCTCTCCTGGAAGGTGCGCCCGATCGCCATCACCTCGCCCACCGACTTCATCTGCGTCGTCAGGTGCGAATCGGCCAGCGGAAATTTCTCGAAGGCGAAGCGCGGCACCTTCGTGACGATGTAGTCGATCGTCGGCTCGAACGAGGCCGGCGTCGCACCGCCCGTCATCTCGTTGGCCAGCTCGTCGAGCGTATAGCCGACCGCCAGCAGCGTGGAGATCCGGGCGATCGGAAAGCCGGTCGCCTTCGAGGCCAGCGCCGACGAGCGCGACACGCGCGGATTCATCTCGATGACGATCATGCGCCCGTCGACCGGACTGATCGCGAACTGCACGTTCGAGCCGCCGGTGTCGACCCCGATTTCGCGCAGCACCGCAATCGATGCCGTACGCAGGATCTGGTACTCGCGGTCGGTGAGCGTCTGCGCCGGTGCGACGGTGATCGAATCGCCGGTGTGCACCCCCATCGGATCGAAGTTCTCGATCGAGCACACGACGATGCAGTTGTCGGCGCGATCGCGCACGACCTCCATCTCCAGTTCCTTCCAGCCGAGCACCGATTCCTCGATCAGCAGTTCGCTGGTCGGCGAGGCCTCCAGGCCGCGCTTGCAGATCGTCTCGAACTCTTCGGCGTTCCAGGCAATGCCGCCGCCCGTGCCGCCGAGCGTGAAGCTCGGGCGCACGATCGCGGGAAAGCCGATCTCGCGCTGCGCCGCCCATGCTTCCTCGAGCGTATGCGCCGTCGCCGAACGCGCCGAGGCCAGCCCGATGCGCGTCATCGCGTCCTTGAACTTCTGCCGGTCCTCGGCCTTGTCGATCGCCTCGGGCGAGGCGCCGATCAGCTCGACGCCGTATTTTTCCAGCACGCCGTTGCGATGCAGATCGAGCGCGCAGTTGAGCGCCGTCTGCCCACCCATCGTCGGCAGGATCGCATCCGGGCGCTCCTTTTCGATGATGCGCTCGACGATCGGCCAGGTCACCGGCTCGACGTAGGTTGCGTGCGCCAGCCCCGGGTCGGTCATGATCGTCGCCGGATTGCTGTTGACCAGGATCACCCGATAGCCTTCCTCACGCAGCGCCTTGCACGCCTGCACCCCCGAGTAGTCGAATTCGCAGGCCTGACCGATCACGATCGGACCGGCACCGATGATCAGGATGCTTTCAATGTCTGTGCGCTTGGGCATGATGTACGGGAATCGGGGAGAGGGTCGGAAGAACCAGGGGTCGGAAGAACCAGGGGCCGGAAGAACCAGGGGCCGGAAGAACCGGAAGGTCCGGGAGCGATGGCAGGCCGACGACCCGGCAGGGTCAGGGTCAGGGCCAGGGCCAGGAGAGGAACAAGGGAGAAAAACCGGACGGGGAAAGACGTGGGCACGGACAAACCCGTGCGCAGGCCGGACAGCGGAAACGGCCCGCTCACCGGCGCTGCTCCATCATGGCGACGAACCGGTCGAAGAGGCCCGGGAGCCCGTGCGCGCCGTTGGCGGATGGATCGGGACCCGCCGGGGTGGCACCCGTCGGGGCGGCACCAGCCAGTTCGCTGCCGGCGCCTGGGTGTCCCTGGAAACCGAAAACCGGGCGGTCGGTGCGTTCGATCCCCTGGATCGATCCATCGAAGAGCGACAGATGGGTGATGCGCAGATTTGGCGGCAGCGCGGCACTGTCGATCACGTAACCGTGGTTCTGCCGGCTGATGTGCACCCGGCCGCTGTCCAGTTCACGCACCGGGTGGTTCGCGCCCCGGTGGCCCACGCCCAGGCGGCTGATGCCGGCACCGGACGCCAGCCCGATCAGTTGATGGCCAAGACCGACGCCGAACACCGGCAGCCCGTGCGCGATCAGTTCACGTACGGTCTCGATGGCCTGGGTGCAGGCGCGTGCATCTCCGGGACCATTGGACAGGAAGATTCCTTCCGGCGATCGGGCGAGCACGTCGGCCGCGCTCGAGCGCGCCGGCATGACCGTCACCGCGCAGTCGCGGTCGGCGAGCAGACGCAGAAGATTGCGCTTGACACCGAAGTCGAGTGCAACGACCCGGTAGCGCATGCCGGCGGCCGGATCCGCCAGGCTCGTGAAGCCCTCGCCGAGCCGCCAGGAACGTTCGGACCAGTCATAGGGGCTGGCTGCCGACACTTCGCCGACCGGGTCGTCACCGCCGGCCGCGGCAACGACGGCTGCCCGTACGGCATCTTCATCGATGCGCTCATCCGGCTGACCGGCGGCCACCAGTCCGGCCATCTGCACGCCGTGGTCGCGCAGATGACGCACGAGCTGACGGGTGTCGATCCCGGCCACGGCCGGCACGCCTTCGCGCTGCAGATAATCGGGCAGCGACTCGACACTGCGCCAGTTCGACAGGCGCTGCGGCACATCCTTGACGACCAGGCCGGCGGCGTGGACCTTCGCCCCCTCGACGTCCTCCGGATTGACGCCGTAATTGCCGATGTGCGGGTGGGTGAGCACGATGATCTGGCGACAGTAGCCCGGGTCGGTCAGGATTTCCTGGTATCCGGTCATCGCCGTATCGAAGACGACTTCCCCGAAGACCGATCCGGCAGCGCCGACCGATCGGCCATGGAAGACCGTGCCATCGGCCAGCACGAGCACGGCCGGCGCGGAAGCCGGAATGAGGGCCGAACGCGAATGTGCCGGGCGCAGGGAATGGACCGCACCGGACGTCTGGTCGGGCGGGCTGGCGGATTGGGCGGGCAACGGAGACTCCTGGACGGTTACCGGTGCGCCCCGAAGCTGAACCGCGCCGGCCATGTGTCGGGCACTGGCGCCGCAGGAACCGGCACGGCCCTGTCTGACGCCGGCGCTGTCGTGTGTCCGGCACCAGCGCCGTGGTCCGGCACCAATGCCGTGGTCCGGCACCAATGCCGTGGTCCGGCACCAGTGCTGCGGTCCGGCATCAGTGCCGTGGCCAGACACCAGTGCCGCGGCCAGGCGCCGAAGCCGCCTTCACCCGCCTGGACGGATGCTGATGGACGACGGATTCAGCACGGTGATCGCCGAAAATCAGGCGTCAACCGGTGAAATTGCAAAACCTGCCAAGGATAACATTCCTCACGGCCGCAGCCGGGTCAGGCGACGTGCTGTCGGCAACCGGCCGCGAACCATGTGACGCAGTCGCCTGTACCTCGCAGGCCCGCGAAACGCGCAGAAAGAAAGTGGTCAAATGAAGCGGGCGGATTGCCGCCCGCGTCTGCTGCACGTGTTTCCGTCAGCGCGCCACCGCGGTCAGACCGGCCACCAGCTGATCGATGAAGAAGGTGTAGAGAACCGCTACCGGCATGCTGGCGATCAGCGCTCCGGCCAGCAGCGGACCCCAGTGGTAGACGTCGCCGCGGATCAACTCGGTCGGCACGCCGATGCTCACCGTCTTCTGCGCCGAATCGGTGACGAAGGCCATCGCATAGATGAATTCGCTGGTGGCCAGCGTGAAGGCGAAGACCACGACGGTGAGCAGCCCCGGGATCGACAGCGGCAGCACGATGCGCATGAACGCGCTGAAGCGTCCGTGGCCGTCGATCATCGCCTGCTCTTCGATGTCGCGCGGAATGCCCTTGAAGAAACCCATCAGCAGCCAGGTACAGAACGGCACGGTGAACGTCGGGTAGGCGACGATCAGTGCCCACAGCGAGTTCTGCAGGCCGAGGAACGCAACCACCTTGGAAAACGGAATGAAGAGCAGCGTCGGCGGCACCAGATAGGTGAGGAAGATGCCGATGCCGAGCGTCTCGCCCCAGCGCCCGGCGATGCGCGCCAGCGCGTAGGCCGCCGGAATCGCAAGCACCAGCGTGATCACGACGACCGCCAGTCCGACCCAGAGGGTATTGAACATCCACTGCACGAAGCGCGTCTGGGTGAACAGCAGTTCGATGTTGTCGAGCATCGGCGCGGCCGAGAACCAGAACGGATTCGAACCCGGATTGAAGATGTCGGCCTGCGTCTTGAAGCTCGTGATCAGCATCACGTAGAAAGGCAGCGCCGAGAATACGACGAACAGCGCCGTTGCCAGGTACAGGCCCGTCTTGCGTGCGACGTCGCCGGCCGATGCACTCATCGTCAGATCTCCCGGCGCCGGATCAGTGCCAGCGTCACCACCGAAAATGCCGCCAGTACCGGCAGCAGAAAGAGCGCGGTGGCCGCCCCGCGCCCGAGCGCGCCGCCCTGCACGCCGGTGAAGAAGGCCAGGCTCGCCAGCACCTGCGTGGCATTGGCCGGCCCGCCGCGCGTGAGAATGAAGACCGAAATGATGTCCGAGAAAGCGAACACGACGACGAACAGGATCGCGACGCCGAAGATCGGGATCAGCATCGGCAGGATGATGTGGAACAGCCGCCGGAAATAGCCGGCACCGTCGATGCCGGACTGTTCGAGAATGTCGCGCGGCACGCCGTTCAGACCGGCCAGGATGATGACGGTCGACAGCGGCAGGAAGCGCCAGACGTTGACCAGGATGATGGAAAACAGCGCCAGCCCGTTGCGCCCGAGCCAGTAGGTGTTCGGAAAATCACCGAAGAGCGCGCCCTGGTGGCCGAGCAGGCCCATGCCGCGCAGGATCCAGTCGAGCGGACTGAAGGTCGAGTCGAGCATCCACAGCCACGAGATCACGCTGAGCGAGGCCGGCGCCGTCCACGGCAGCAGGATCAGGAAGCGCACCAGCCACTTGCCGCGCGTCGGGCGCACGAGCAGTTCGGCCTGGATCGTGCCCAGCACGAGCACGCCGACGAGCGTCGCAAAGGTGATCAGAAAAGTATTGCCGATCGCGCGCAGGAAGTCCGGCGTGGCGAACAGTGCACGGAAGTTCTGCAGGCCGACGAAGATCCCGGTCTGGTCGCCGGTGGTGACGTCGCTCACGCTGTAGAGCAACGACAGGACAACCGGAATGCCCAGCAGCAGGGTGATGTAGGCGATCGCCGGCAGCACCATGCCCATCGCGAGCAGGGTGTCCCGCTGCGACAGGGTCAGCCGGCGCGTCTCGGCCATCGGTCAGCCCGTCACGCGCAGGCCGGTCTGCGGATCGAAGCGCCGCATCAGCGCCTCGGGCACGTAGAACGTGCGCTGCTGGCCGCCGGCCAGTTCGCCGACAGCGTGTTCGGGCAGCTTCAGGATCACGTCGCTGCGCTGCGGCGCGAGCACGCCGTAGACGAGCGCATCCGAGCCGAGATGCTCGATCTGCTGGATCTCGACCGGCAGCGCATGATGCCCGGGCGGCGGCGACGTGCCTTCCGGCAGGCGCACGTTCTCCGGGTGGAACCCGATCAGCCAGTCGCCCTCGCGCACCAGATTCATCGGCGGCGAGCCCATGAACTGGGCGACGAAGGTGTTGGCCGGTTCGTGATAGATCTCGTGCGATGTGCCGATCTGCTGGATCTTGCCGTGGTTCATCACGGCAATACGCTGGCCCAGGCCCATCGCCTCGATCTGGTCGTGCGTGACGTACAGCGTCGTCACGCCGGTCTGCTCGTGCAGGCGCTTGAATTCGCGCCGCGCCGAATGGCGCAGCTTGGCGTCGAGGTTGGACAGCGGCTCGTCCATCAGGAACAGCGTTGGTGTGCGCACCATCGCGCGCGCCAGTGCCACCCGCTGGCGCTCGCCGCCCGAGAGCTCGCGCGGCTTGCGGTGCAGCAGGTGGTCGATGCCGAACAGGGCCGCCGCCCACTGCACCTTGTCCTTGATGGTCGCCGCATCCGTGCGCGAAGCCTGCAGCGGAAAGGCGATGTTGCCGGCGACCGTCTTGTGCGGGTACAGCGCGTAGCTCTGGAACACCATCGCGATGTTGCGCTTGCGCGGCGGATCGTCGTTGACCACGCGCCCGTCGATGCGGATGAGCCCGCTCGTCGGATGTTCCAGCCCGGCGATCGTGCGCATCAGCGTGGACTTGCCCGAGCCCGAGGCACCGAGCAGCACGACGAACTCGCCGTCGGCAACGTCCATGCTGATGTCGTCGACCGCACGCACGCGGCCGTGATCGTAAGTGGTGACCAGATGCTCGACGCTCAGGCTGGCCATACGCCGCAACCCCGGACAGGAACGGGAATCCCGGGCGACCGCGACCGCAGGACGCGATCCCCCGTTCTCATGCCTTGCCGCCGATCAGGCCGCGCGCGCGCCACTGCGCATAGATCGCCTCGCACTGTTTGGCCGCTTCGTCGACGCTCTGCTCGGGCGTGAGCGTGCCGCGTGCCGCCTTGGCCAGCATGTTGGGCAGCACGAAGGTGTTGAGCACCTCGCCCACCGCCGGATTCGAATAGCCCGGGTAGCCCAGGTTGGCCGTCCACTTGACCGCATCGAGCAGCGGCACGAGCTTGCCCTCGGCCTCGCCCTGCAGCCGGAACGGATCCTTCCGGAACCAGGTCTCGTGCAGATTCTGCAGGGTCGACGCCTGGGCCACCGCAGGATAGCCGCGATCGCCGCCCGGAATCGGTGTGCCGAAGAAACTGGGCGAGTTGTACAGCTTGCTCTGGTACATCGCCTGGTCGTAGTTCTTCGCCAGATGCAGGATGAACTGCTTGGCCAGATCCTCGCGTGCCTTGGCGAATTTCGGGATGATGTAGCTGTACAGCACGTGCACGTTCGCCCAGCGATCGCCACGCGGGCCGGCCAGCGGCGGCGTGTTGAAGACGTCGCGCGCGATCTCGGGCACGCTCGCCTGCGCCGAGCGGTAGGCCGAGATCGAATTGACGATGAACGACGCCTTGCCGGCGATCAGGTCCTGGTTGTTCGAGGCCGCGTTCCACGAGAACACCGCCGGCGTCATCGTCCGCTTGTACAGGTCGACCATGTATTTGACGGCATCGACCATGCGCGCCCGGTTCTCGCCCGTGCCGAGGATGACGTTGTCGTTCTCGTCCTGCAGCGATGCGCCCCAGGACCACATCAGCGAACGCGACACCATGTTCGAGTCGAGTTCCTGCGACATGCCGATACCGACCTGCACGCCCTGCTCGCGACGGATCTTTTCACCGACGTCGAGCAGTTCCTGCCAGGTCGTGGGACCGTTCGGCATGCCGGCCTTCTCCCACAGCGAGCGGCGATAGTTGCCCGGATCGATCGTCCAGCCGTGGCAGAACGCATACCAGGTCTTGACGACCGGGTTGTACGACAGACGCGGGATGATGCCGACCGGGTCACCGAAGAGTTTCTTCGCCTCCTCATTGACGTCGCCCATGTCGAGCACGCTCGGCGCGAACTGCGAGGCGTTGTCGATCAGCTCGATCAGGTCATGACCGGAACCGGCCGAGATTTCCGACGTCGTCGTCGTCACCAGGTCGGCCAGGTTGATGTGATCGATGATGACCTGCACGCCGTTGGCTTCGCCCCAGGCCTTCGCGAACTGGTCGAACCAGGTGTCGTACGAGGGAACGAAATGGCTCCACTGGAGAATCTTCAGCGTCTTGTCGGCGGCCAGCGCGCGCCGCGGCAGCAGCGGCACGCCGACGGCCGCCGTCACGCCGGCGGCACCGGCACCCTGCAGGAAACGCCGTCGTGGCGCCGATGCATGCGATGCCTTTTCGGACGCGCGATCAGAGACGTTATCGGACGGGGTCGAATGATGCGCAACCGGCTCCACCTGTTTGTGCGACATGACACACCTCCTCGGGTGATGACGAAACGATGGTGAACGAACAAGGCTGATGCCAGACCTTACTACCGACGGGAGCGATTTCGGCCTGAATCCCTTTTTTTGCTCCTTTTCGTGTTCCTGTTCCCTGCGTACCCGGACCTTTCATTCTTTCTTTTGCCACCGGCCCGGGTGCATCCGCCCCCGTCGTGCATCTGCGGGGTGGTTCTCAGAACGTGTGAAGTAATCGGCCGCGCCCGGGAGGCTCGTCAGGAAGCGCCCGGGCGGGATGATTGCTTCATACGTTCTTAGATTACCCCGGCCGCGCGCCATTGCGCAATCACGTCGGGGGCACAGCCCAGATCGGCCAGCACCGCCTCGGTATGCTCGCCCAGCGCGGGGCCCGGGTGGTGCACGGCTCCGGGCGTCGCCGAGAATTTCGGCACGACGCCGGGCACGGCCAGCGGTGTTCCATCCGGCAGGATCATGCGCTCGATCATCGCGCGCGCCTGGTAGTGCGGATCGGCAACCATGTCGGCGACGCTGTAGATGCGCCCGCTCGGCACGTCGGCCTCCGCCATCACCCGCAGTGCCTGTTCGAGCTCCTGCGTGCGTGTCCAGGCTTCGATCGCGCCATCGATCTCGCCCGCCCGCGCAACGCGCCCGGCGTTGTCGGCCAGCGCCGGATCGTCAGCCAGATCGGCACGCCCGATCGCCCGCATCAGCCGCTGAAAGATCGAGTCGCCGTTGCCGCCGATGACGATGTAGCGCCCGTCGGCGGTCGGATAGGTGTTCGACGGCACGATGCCGCTCAGCGTCGTGCCCGTGCGCTCGCGCACGATGCCGTAGCGGTCATACTCCGGCAGCGTGCTCTCCATCATGTTGAAGACCGCCTCGTAGAGCGCGACGTCGACGACCTGGCCGCGGCCGCTCGCGTGACGATGGTGCAGCGCCATCAGCACGCCGATCACGCCGTGCAGCGCCGCCAGAGAATCACCGATCGACAGGTTCATCCGCACCGGCGGCCGGTCGGGAAAGCCGCTGACGTGACGCATCCCGCCCATCGACTCGGCAATCGCTCCGAAGCCGGGCCGGTCGCGATACGGGCCGGTCTGTCCGTAGCCGGACATGCGCAGCAGGATCAGGCCCGGGTTGTCCTTCGCCAGTTCGTCATAGCCCAGCCCCCATTTTTCCAGGGCCCCGGGCCGGAAGTTCTCGATGACGATGTCGCTGCGCGCAGCCAGTTCGCGTGCGATCCGCTGACCTTCGGGCGCGCGCAGATCGAGCGTGATCGAACGCTTGTTGCGCCCCTGTACATACCACCACAGCGAGGTCCCGCCGGCTTCGTCCGGATGCAGCTTGCGCCATTTGCGCAGCGGATCACCGCCATCGCGGCCGGCGCGTGCCGGCGGCTCGACCTTGAGCACGTCGGCACCGAAATCAGCCAGCATGCGTCCGGCGAACGGGCCGGCGATCAGTTGCCCGAGTTCGAGCACGCGCAGCCCGGCCAGCGGTCCGCCCGCAGCCCCGGTTGCGTCTGCACCCGCGCGGGCGAAGCCGGCATCCGTCGACGGTCTGCCGCCCTGCCCTTCGTCATTTGTCATTGCATCCTCCCGTCACCGGTCCTCCGGCCAGCGGGCCACACGGGCCTGAACAGCCATCGGCCACCCCGTCCGCAACGCCCGCCACCGTGTCATGCATGTTCCGGGAACGCGTCGTCATCGGCAGCGCCCGGAAGACGTACCGGTTCTGTACCGGTTCTGTACCGGTTCCGTGCCGGATCAACCCTGCCGGCCGTCATCGTCGACGACCGAACGCCGGTCGCGCAAGGCCTGCGCGACCGTGCCGGGATCGACGTATTCGAGCTCGCTGCCGATCGGCACGCCGCGCGCCAGCTGCGTCACCAGCAGGCCGCGGGCACGCAGCAGCTCGCCGATGTAGTGCGCGGTCGCCTCGCCCTCCCGGGTCGAGTTGGTCGCCAGGATGACTTCGCGCACGATGCCGTCGCCAGCGCGTGCGAGCAGGCGTTCGAGGCCGATCTGCTTCGGCCCGACGCCGTCGAGCGGCGACAGGCGTCCCATCAGCACGAAGTACAGGCCACGGTAGCGCAGCGTCTGCTCGATGGTCAGCAGGTCGGCCGGCGTCTCGACCACGCACAGCAGCGACGCGTCGCGCTGCGGGGAGGCGCAGGTCTCGCAGACCTCCATTTCAGTGAAGGTGTTGCAGCGCGCGCAGTGCCGGATCCGCGTCACCGCATCGTCCAGCGCGCGCGCCAGCTGCTCCGCACCTTCACGGTCGTGCTGCAGCAGATGCCAGGCAAAGCGCTGCGCCGTGCGCGCGCCGACGCCGGGCAGCCGGCGCAGTGCCGACGTCAGTGCCTGCAACGGTACCGGCTGTTTCATCGCCATGATCTGGCCCGCTTCACCGTGATCGGTCGTGGCTGCATGTCGTCGGCCTCATGGCCGGCACTGCCGACCCGCGTGCGGACCGAAGGATGCCGATCAGAACGGCAGCTTGAAGCCGGGCGGCAAGGGCAGGCCGGCCGTCATCGCGCCCATCTTCTCGGATGCCGTCTGCTCGGCCTTGCGCAGGGCATCGTTCATCGCGGCAACGATCAGATCCTCGAGCATGTCCTTGTCGTCGGCCAGCAGCGACGGATCGATCACGATGCGCTTGACGTCGTTGCGGCAGGTCATCGTCACCTTGACCATCCCGGCGCCCGACTGCCCCTCGACCTCGATCTGGCCGAGCTGCTCCTGCGCCTTCTTCATGTTTTCCTGCATCTGCTGGGCCTGCTTCATCAGCCCGGCGAGTTGTGCCTTCATTGCCTGTTTCTCCTCAAAAAGCCGCTCACCGGCCGGTTCATCCGGCCGGGTCACGCGGGCGCACCGATCCTGCGACCACCGTCCCGCCGAATTCGTCGATCATCGAACGCACGAAGGAATCGGATTCGATCGAGCGCTCCGCCTGTGCCTGCGCCTCGGCACGCGCCCGGGCCAGCGCCCCGGCCGCCGTGTCGCCTTCGACGCTGCCGACCTCGACATCGAGCCGCACCGGCGTCCCGAAGTGCGCGGTCAGCGCCGCACGCACGCGCCGCACCGTCGCTTCCTCGGCCAGCGCGCGGATCGGCACGCGCACGCGGAACCGGCCGCCGTCGAGCGCGAGCAGTTCACTTTGCTCCATGAACTGACGCACGAAGCCGCTGACCGGAAGCCGTGCCGCCAGCGCCGGCCAGTCGCCGTCGAAGGAGACGACCGGCGGCTGCGCCGGCACCCCGGCCGCCGATGCCATCGCCGGGGTTCCCGCCGGCTCGTGACCATCGGGCTGCGCCTGTCCGGGCGCTGTCCGCTGCCGATCGGATCGGGGCTGGCGGCTGCCCTGCGGGTCGTGGCCGCCCGTGGTGTCCGGACGGAAGGCAAACAGGCGCAACAGGACCATCGTGAAACCGGTGTGTTCGTCCGGCGCCAGTGCCAGTTCTCGTGCCCCGTGCGTGACGATCTGATACCAGAGCTGCAGATCCTCGGCCGCGATCGCCTGGGCAAAGCGCGTCAGCAACGCCGTCTCGCTCTCGCCGGCATCACCGAAGGCACCTACCTGCGCCAGCGCAATGCGCTGCAGCATTCGCGCCAGGCCGGCCAGTGCGCGCTCGAACGGCGCGTTGTCCGCCAGCATCGCATCGGCGATCGCCACCAGCGCGCGGCCGTCGCCGGCGACGAGCGCATCGAGAATGCGCTCGTACCAGTCGGCATCGACCGCACCGATCATCTCGCGCACATCGCCCGCATGCACGCTGCCGGCACCGAAGGCAATCGCCTGATCGAGCAGCGACAGGGCATCGCGCATGCTGCCGGTGGCCGCACGCGCGACCAGTTCGAGCGCCGCCGCGTCGTACCCGATCCCTTCGGCATCGAGCACCGTCGCCAGGTGGGCCGCAATGGCCGGCGCCGACATGTTCTTCAGATTGAACTGCAGGCAGCGCGACAGGACGGTGACCGGCACGCGCTGCGGATCGGTGGTCGCCAGCACGAACACGACGTGCGGAGGCGGTTCCTCCAGCGTCTTGAGCATCGCATTGAAGGCATGCGTCGACAGCATGTGCACTTCGTCGATGACGTAGACCTTGTAGCGCCCCGCGGTCGGCGCATAGACCGCGTTTTCGAGCAGCTGCGTCATTTCGTCGACGCCGCGGTTCGACGCCGCATCCAGTTCGATGCAGTCGACGAAACGTCCGGCATCGATCCCGGTGCACGCGTCGCAGATGCCGCACGGTTGTGCCCGCATCCCCTGCTCGCAGTTCAGCGCCTTGGCCAGGATGCGGGCAATCGTCGTCTTGCCGACGCCGCGGGTACCGGTGAAAAGATAGGCGTGATGCAGCCGCTGCGTCTCGAGCGCATGCGTGAGCGCACGCACGACGTGTTCCTGACCGACCAGCGAGCCGAAATTGCGCGGCCGCCACTTGCGCGCCAGCGCGAGATGGGCAGAAGCGGAGACAGGGGAGGAGACAAGAGCTTCGGGCACGGTCGCGGCGGACGCCGACGGTGAACGGGACGAAGAAGCGGCGGGGATCGTATCAGCGTTCATCGACGGATGTGCGACCGGTGAATTCAGCCGCACCCCGGATCCCGGCCGGAATCGACCGGAGCCGGCGGACGGGGTGGCGGGTGGGCGAGCCCGAACCCCGGCACGCGCGGGGAATGGCTGTGGCTGCTTCCTTCCGGACCTGACCAGGTTGACCACGCCGCACTGCGGGGAGGCCCGCCCGCGCCGATTCTAACAGCCTGGAGAGCCCGGCGCCGAAGCGGTGACGGCCGGGCGCCCGAGCCGTGCCGCCGCGGCACCGACACCGCACCGGACGCCGCCCGCCGCGGGCATGCGCGTGTACCATTCGGCCATTGTCTTCATTTTTCGCCGCCGCCGAAACGGTGTCGCGACACAGGAGGAAGAATGGCGATCCAGCATGTCTCCGATGCGTCCTTCGAACAGGACGTCCTGCAGGCCGAAGGGCCCGTTCTCGTCGATTACTGGGCCGAGTGGTGCGGCCCGTGCAAGATGATCGCGCCGATCCTCGAGGAAGTCTCGAACGACTACGAAGGCAAGGTACGGATCGCGAAGATGAATGTCGACGAAAACCAGACGACGCCGGCGAAATACGGCATCCGCGGTATTCCGACCCTGATGCTCTTTCGCGGCGGCGAAGTCGTCGCGACGAAGGTCGGCGCCCTGTCGAAATCGCAACTCTCGTCCTTTCTGGACAGCAACCTCTGATCGGGTGTAGAGTGGCGGCCGCCCGCTGAGGTGTGCGGCCGTCCGGCAGATCTGCTGCATCCGTCGACCGCCATTTTCCGCCGTTCACTGCCGATGCATGACGCATCGAGGTGCCGCGGCCGGCAGGCAAGACGCAAGACCGGCGGCTGCCGGCAGGAATGCAGGGCATGCCTGTCTGCGGCAGGCCCCACAGCAGACTTCCATCGAGTTTCACCGTGGCGCTGGCCGCAGGCGCTCCTTCCCGTGCGAAATGACGCGCGGGACCGGCAGGCGCAGTCCTGCTTCGTCACGGGTCGTCGATGACTGGTTCCTGATGGCATGTGGCCCGGTTGCCGCTGGCAGCCGGACAGTACGCCAGCCCCCATGTCCACGGTCCCGTCGGCTGTTCCCCCGATTCACCGTACCTCGACGATTGCGCCTGTCCACCGCATTCACCCACTGCGTTTCATGATCGCCCCCCAGCCGACCTGGCCGCGAGCAAGCCGTGCATCTTTCCTGCGCGCCCGCTGCCCGGCGGCATCAGCCCGCCCGTTTGCGGGGAGAACCTCCCGATGCATCTGTCCGAACTGAAGTCACTGCACATCTCGAAACTGATCGAGCTGGCGTCCAGCCTGGAAATCGAGAATCCGCAGCGCATGCGCAAGCAGGAGTTGATGTTTGCCATCCTCAAGCGCAAGGCCCGAACGGGCGAGACGATCTTCGGCGACGGCTGTCTCGAAGTGCTGCCCGACGGCTTCGGTTTCCTGCGCACGCCGGAGACCTCGTACCTGGCCAGCACCGACGACATCTACATCTCGCCGTCGCAGATCCGGCGCTTCAATCTGCACACCGGCGATTCGATCGAAGGTGAAGTGCGCACGCCGAAGGAAGGCGAACGCTATTTCGCGCTGGTCAAGGTCGACAAGATCAACGGCGAGCCGCCGGAAGCCAGCAAGAACAAGCTGCTGTTCGAGAACCTGACGCCGCTGCACCCCGACGAGTGCATGGTGCTCGAGCGCGACATCAAGGCCGAAGAGAACATTACCGGGCGCATCATCGACATGATCGCGCCGATCGGCAAGGGCCAGCGCGGCCTGATCGTCGCGCCGCCGAAGGCCGGCAAGACGGTGCTGATGCAGCACATCGCGCACGCGATCACGACCAATTACCCGGACGTCGTGCTGATCGTGCTGCTGATCGACGAACGCCCCGAGGAAGTCACCGAGATGACGCGCTCGGTGCGCGGCGAAGTCGTCGCCTCGACCTTCGACGAACCGGCCACGCGCCACGTCCAGGTCGCCGAGATGGTGATCGAGAAGGCGAAGCGGCTGGTCGAGCACAAGCGCGACGTCGTCATCCTGCTCGATTCGATCACGCGCCTGGCGCGCGCCTACAACACTGTCGTGCCGTCCTCGGGCAAGGTGCTCACCGGCGGCGTCGACGCCAATGCGCTGCAGCGCCCGAAGCGCTTCTTCGGCGCGGCGCGCAACATCGAGGAAGGCGGTTCGCTGACCATCATCGCCACCGCGCTGATCGACACCGGCAGCCGCATGGACGAGGTCATCTACGAAGAGTTCAAGGGCACCGGCAACATGGAACTGCACCTGAACCGGCGCATGATGGAAAAACGCGTCTACCCGGCGATCGACATCAACCGCTCGGGCACGCGTCGCGAGGAACTGCTGATCAAGCCGGAAAACCTGCAGAAGATCTGGATCCTGCGCAAGCTGCTGCACGACATGGACGAGCTCGAGGCGATGGAATTCCTGCTCAACAAGGTGCGCCAGACGAAGAGCAACCAGGAATTCTTTGAAATGATGCGCCGCGGTGGTTGATATAATGTACGGCTTTGTTCGCGGCGGCCTGGTCCACTGCGGATCACCGGCTGCTTCCCCGGTTACTTCCGGCTGACAGCCCGGTCCGCAGTCCTGCACGCGGTTTTACGGATCTGGATCGTTGCCGGGCAGGCCCCGGTCACGAAAGACCAGGTCGGAACACAAGATCGGAATCACACATGAAACAGGGCATCCACCCCGAATACCGTGAAGTCGTCTTCCAGGACATGGCCAGCGACTTCAAGTTCATCACGCGCTCGACCGTGAACACCCGCGAGACCATCACGATGGACGACGGCAAGGAATATCCGTTGTTCAAGCTCGACGTGACGTCCGAATCGCATCCGTTCTATACCGGCGCGCAGCAACGCATCATCGAGACCGGACGCGTCGAGAAGTTCCGCCAGAAGTTCGCACGGCGCGGATAAGTACCGACTGTTTGCCGGGGAGCGGCGCTCCAGCCCTCGCTCCGGCCCGGTCTGGCCACCCCGGCCCCGCCCCGGACCTCCACCCCGGACCCCCATCTTCCCGGACTGAGGGACGGCCGGCCGCTCCGTCCGGCCCGGACCGTCGCCTCTCGATGAAACCCTTCATCGTCACCGAGCTGCAGGCCGGCAAGCTGCCGCGCTGGGCGCTGTGGCTGGTCTGTGCACTCTACATCCTGCCCGGCTTTGCCGGGCGCGATCCGTGGCGACCCTACGATGCCAGCGGCTTCGGCATCGCGTTGACGATGATGCGCGGCGATGCCGGCGACTGGCTGCTGCCGAGCATCGCCGGCCTGCCGGTCGTGCAGGAAGGCCCGCTTGCCTTCTGGATCATGGCGGTTGTCGGCCGGGCGGCACAGGGTCTGCTCGGCGAGCATGGCGCCGTTGCACTGGCCGTCATCCTGATCCTCGGCCTGGCGCTGGCGCTGGTCTGGTTCGCCAGTCATGCGCTCGCGCGCCGGCAGGGCGTCCAGCCCTCCGATCCCTTTGGCGCTTCGGCTTCGCGCGACGACTATGGCCGCGCGATCGCCGACACGGCCGTGCTGGTGCTGATGGCCACCTTCGGCCTGCTCGTGCGCATGCACGAGACCACGGCCGAACCGGCACAACTGGCCTGGATCGCACTGTTCCTGTGCGGCTGTGCACAGGCGCTGCAACGCCCGGCGGGCGGCGGCGCGATGGCGGGCGCGGCCATCGGTGCCAGTCTCCTGACCGGCGGCGTCGGACACGCTGCCGCGCTGCTCGTGACCATCGTGCTGCTGCCGATGGTCAGCCACGGTTTTCGTCTGGTCGGCCGGCGCATGCTGCTCTTCGCCGCGCTCGCTGCCGTGCTCGTGGCGGCAAGCTGGCCCTGGCTGCTGCGCGATACGGCCGGCGGACACGAGCATCTGCGGCAGTGGCTGGACTGGAATCTGGATACCGTGTCCGGACCGACGTCCGCGTCGGCCGTCTGGTTCCTGCGCAACGCGCCCTGGTTCTTCTGGCCCGCCTGGCCGGTGGCCGCCTGGGCGGCGTGGCGCTGGCGCGGCCGCTGGGGCGAGCCCGCGCTGGCGCTGCCGGCCCTGACCACTCTCACCCTGCTCGCACGCGCACTGCTGGCACCTCAGGGCGCCGAAGTCTGGCTGCTGCCGGTCACCGTGCCGCTGGCACTGCTGGCGGCCCTGGGCATGCCGACGCTCAGGCGTGCGCTCGTCAACCTGATCGACTGGTTCGCCGTCACGACCTTCACGCTGATGGGCGTTGCCATCTGGGCCTGGTGGATCGCGCTGATGACCGGCGTGCCCCCGCGCATGGCCTTTCTCATGCGGCAGATGGCCCCGGGCTTTCTGCCCGAAGACGTATCGGGCGCGATCCTGCTCGGCCTGGCCGCGACCATCGCCTGGCTGCTGCTGGTGCGCTGGCGCATTTCACGCCAGCCGCCGATGATCTGGCGCGCGATGGTGCTCTCGTGCGGCGGGGTCGTCCTGATGTGGTTCCTGCTGATGACACTGTGGCTGCCGGTGTTCAACGAACGCAACACCTATCGCGACATCGCCACCGAACTGCAGGTGGCCTGGCAGACCGGCTCGCCCCGACCGGGTGACTGCGTCGCCACCCGGGGCGTCGAGCGGGCCGCGCGCGCCAGCTTCTACTACTTCACGCGCCTGCCATTCGCCGCACCCGGCACCGCCTGCCGCTGGCAACTGGTGCAGTACGACGGACATCCGCCACCCGCCGCCGACGATGCGGCGGTCACCCGCGAACTGCGCTGGATCGGCCAGCGCCGGATCAACCGCGAGGAACGCTTCGCGCTGTACCGGGACGCGGCACGCTGACACGGCCCCGCCGGCGCGCCATCCTCGCGCAACCCCGGAACACGTGAAGTCACCGGCCGCGCCCGGCAGGCTCGTCAGGAAGCGCCCGGGCGTGGATGATGGCTGCACACGTTCTCAGCCCCCCGGAACGTCGATCAGGAAGTGCTGACGGTAGTAGCGCAGCTCGTCGATCGACAGCAGGACGTCGGCCAGTGCGCTGTGATCGCTTTTCTTCGTGAAGCCGCGGGCGATTTCGGGACGCCAGCGCCGGCACAGTTCCTTGAGCGTGCTCACGTCGAGATTGCGGTAATGGAAATGCTGCTCCAGGCGCGGCATGTAGCGCGCAAGGAAACGGCGATCCTGGCAGATCGAATTGCCGCACATCGGCGACACGCCGGCCGGCACGAGCGGCGCCAGGAATTCCAGCAGCATGCGCTCGACGTCGGTTTCCGAATACGCCGAGGCGAGCACGCGCTCGGTCAGGCCGGTGCGCGCATGCGTCGAACGATTCCACTGGTCCATGGCGTCGAGCACCGCACGCGGCTGACGGATGGCGAACGGTCCGCTTTGCGCGACCACCTCGAGCCAGCTGTCGGTGACGATGACTGCGGCTTCGATGATCCGGTCGACGGACGGATTGAGTCCCGTCATTTCGAGATCGATCCAGATCAATCTCGATTCGGCGGGGGTCGGCGCCGATCGCGCCGGATGATGTGACATGGTCGGTTCTCCTCGGCCGATTCTCGCACAGCAGCGGGCCGGGCCCGGCAGCCGTCGGGCCGCCGCCTGCTATGCTGCACGCACACCGGCCGATGCACTGACCCGGGATCGCGCATCGGGGGGTTTCCGGATGATGCAGGCATGTGCCCTGCCTGTCTGCCTGCGTGTTTGCCTGCCTGCCTCCGCCCGTTCGTCCTGCCACTCATCATGTCGCCTGCCCTCTCGTTCGCCCTGGTCTTCGCCGTCGCCCTGCTGGCCTCGACGGCAACGAAACTATGGCTGGCGGGTCGGCAGATCCGGCACGTCGCGCGCCACCGGCGGGATGTGCCGGATGCCTTTGCCGAACGGATCACGACCACAACACACGGGCGCGCCGCCGACTACACGATCGCGCGCACCCGTCTGGCGATGGTCGACACCGTGTTCGGCGCCGTCGTGCTGCTCGGCTTCACCCTGTTCGGCGGCCTGCAATGGCTGCTCGATGCCTGGCAGGCCGCGCTGCCCGCCTTGCCGTTCGCGCGTTCGCTCGCCTTCGTCGGCTCGGTGGTCGCCATCGGCGCACTGCTCGATCTGCCCTTCGAATGGATTCGGCGCTTCCGCATCGAGGAGCGTTTCGGCTTCAACCGGATGACGCAGCGCCTGTTTTTCGTCGACCTGTTCAAGGCCGCAGCCATCGCCATCGTCCTCGGTCTGCCCCTGCTCGCACTCGTGCTGTGGCTGATGCAGCGGCCAGGCGGCTGGTGGTGGTTGCAGGTCTGGGGCGTCTGGATCGTCTTCAATCTCGCCGTTCTCGTGCTCTACCCGACGGTGCTGGCGCCACTGTTCAACCGCTTCGAACCGCTGCCCGAAGGCGAACTGCACGAGCGCGTCGAAGCCCTGCTGGCGCGCTGCCGTTTTTCCGCGCACGGCCTGTTCGTGATGGACGGCAGCCGGCGATCGGCACACGGCAACGCGTATTTCACCGGACTGGGCCGGGCGAAACGGATCGTCTTCTTCGATACGCTGCTGGAACGCCTGACCCCGCCCGAAATCGAGGCCGTGCTGGCGCACGAGCTGGGTCATCATGCGCGCCGGCACGTGCAAAAACACATTGCACTGGGTTTTCTGGCCAGTTTCGCCGGCCTGTGGCTGCTGAGCTGGCTGTCGGGCCGAAACTGGTTCTATGAGGGACTGGGCGTCTCGCCCGATCTCGGCACCGTCCAGGCAGCCGCACTCGTGCTCTTTCTGCTGGTCACGCCGGTCTTCGCCTTCCTGTTGCAGCCGCTTTTCGCCGCCATTTCCCGCCGCCACGAATTCGAAGCCGATGCGTTTGCCGCCGCGCATGCCAGCGCGCGCGATCTGGTGAGCGCACTGGTCAAGCTTTACCGCGACAATGCCGCAACCCTGACGCCCGATCCGCTGCACTCGGCCTTTTACGACTCACATCCACCGGCCGTGCAGCGCATCGGCCGGCTCGAGCCGGAACCGCACGGAAGCTGAGCACGCCGGCCGATGCCCCTACCGGAAGAGGGTTCCGCACTGTATCCGGCACGAATCACGGCCAGCCACGGGCGCCATCACTGGGTCCAGATCCTGGAAGACGGTCACGGGCGGCGAGGCGAGCCGCACGAGCGGACGGACCACGGTTCCGGCTCCGTGCGCGCCGGGGACGAGCGCCTGGCCGTCGTGCGCGGACGGCAGACCGGCCTGTGCGTCGGCGATCGGGTCCGGATCCGCGTGCTCGACGAAGAGCAGGCGGTGATCGAAGAACTGCTGCCGCGCACGACGCTGCTGCAGCGCAGTGACGAACGCCGCACGCGCCTGCTGGCCGCCAACATCGAACAGGCCGCCATCGTCATCGCCGGCGAGCCGCGCTTTTCGGAAGAACTGCTGATCCGGATGCTGATCGCGCTGGAGGCTGCGGACATCGAAACCGCCGTGATCGCCAACAAGATCGATCTGCAGGCGGCACGGGAGTGGATCACACCGCGCCTGCAGGTGCTGCGCGGACTGGATTATCCGGTGTTCGAAGTGAGCGCACTGACCGAGCCGGCAGCGGTCGGCCGGCTGCTCGCGCCATGGCTGTCCGGCCACACCACACTGCTGCTCGGCGAGTCCGGGATGGGCAAATCGACGCTCGTCAATGCGCTGGCGCCCGAAGCCCAGGCGCGCACGCAGGAGATTTCACGCGCCCTCGACGCCGGGCGGCATACGACGACCTTCAGCCGGATGTTCCCGCTGGCTCCGGGCATCGCCGCCGACGCCCGGATCATCGACTCGCCCGGCTTTCAGAACTTCGGCCTGTGGCATCTGTCGCCATCCGAGCGCCTGCATGCGATGCGCGACTTCGCCGGATGGATCGGGCGCTGCCGCTTCAAGGACTGCACGCACCGCGACGAACCCGGATGCGCACTGCGCGAGGCCGCGCAACGCGGCGAAATCGACACGCTGCGTTACCAGCTCTTCGTGCAGATCGACATGGCCGAACGCAGGCGGCCTGGTTGAATGCACGCGGCATGACTGAACACACGCGGTATGGTTGAACGCATGCCAGCGTGGTTGAACGCATGCCAGCGTGGTTGAACGCATGCCAGCGTGGTTGAACGCATGCGTTCAGGCCAGGAATCCGGACGTCGTCAGCGCCCCAGCCAGCCGGCGATCGTCAGCAGTGCGAGCAGGCCGACCCAGAGGGCGGCGGCGCGCCACACGAGGCTGACGGCGGCGGGCAGCGTGCGTACTTCCGGCGACGCGACCGCGCAGTCGACGCCCTGTTCGCCGGCCGACCAGCGGGCTTCGAGTGCATCATCCGCCAGGCGCACGCCGAGCGCTCCACTGCCCGAAGCCAGCAGCAGCGCGCGCGCATCGTCGGTGCCGGCGGCGATCGCCGCACGCCAGCAATAAAGGGCATCCTCGAAATTGCCCATGATGGCAAAGCCGGCCGCGGTAAAACGCACCGCCGGCCAGTCGAGCCAGTAAAACGACCGGCGGGCAACGAGGCCCGGCTCCACCGAACGGATCGTGCGGACTGCCGCCATCGGACCATCGTTTCTCAGCGTGCGCCATGCGGCGCACAACCGCTCGCGCACACGGACCGCCTCGCGATGCCCGGACGACGTCGCCGACGCCTCCGGCATGGCATCTGCTGCCGGCATCGCATCCTGTCGGTCCACTGCGGTACGCGCGACACTCCAGTGCCGTTCGAGGAAGGCGCACAAACGATAGAGCACCGGCCCGGCCACGCCCGGCAGCAGCAGATACCAGAAGAGTGGTGCGAACAGGTGACGATGCATCGCAAGCAGTGCCGCGGCGCTGGCCGCACGGCACAGTTCCGGCTCGGGCACCGGGGGATCGCGATCGGCTTCCAGTGTGTCGCGGTCATCCATGTCGTCGCCGAAACGGTCGGCAGCGCGGTCAGCATCAGCGCCGACGTGTCCGGGCGGCAGGGCATCGTCGGTTGCGTCGACACCGGCCAGCCAGCCCTCGAATTCACCGCGGGCGATCAGCGGCTCTTCGGCGACCAGTGCCGAACGGATCTGCGCGAAAGCATGGCCCAGGCGACGGAAACCGATCGTGTAGTACAGGATGGCCACGTGCGCGAGGAACACGGTGCCCGGATACTCGCGCCGCAGGCGAACGTCGAGCAGCCAGACGAGCAGCACGGCGGCGGCCACGAGCAGGGTCCAGCCGGCGGTCCCGCCGAATCTCCGAAGCACCGCGTCCGCAAGCGCCATCGCTGCCCGGTGCAACCGATCGTTGACGGCGCGCGGACGGAACTGTTCGATCAGCAAGGCGGCGAGCAGTGCAATCAGTCCCATCGGATCCCGAGGCCTGTGAAGGTGGCAGCGAAAAAGTCCCGGTGCCGGGCCCCGGCACCGGGAGGAGTGGGCTCAGAACGTGCAAGGCAATCGACCGCGCCCGATTGCTTCACGCTTTTTCAGGCAGCCAGCAGACGGTAGAGATTGCGCAGCATGGCAGCCGTTGCGCCCCAGATGAAGCGTTCCTCGTCTTCACCCGGCACGCGCCACGGCATGGCGAAGTAGCTGTGTCGCTGGTAGTCGGGCAGATCGACGAGGCGGCGCTGGTGATGGCGCGGATCCATCAGGTACGCGAGCGGCACTTCGAAGATGTCGGCCACTTCCGACGGGTCCGGGCGCAGGGCGAACCCGGCGCGCAGGACGCCGACCACCGGCGTGACGAGAAAACCGGTGCCGGTACGATATTCGGGCAGACGACCGAGCACTTCGACGCGCGAACGCTCGACGCCGATTTCCTCGTTCGCCTCGCGCAGGGCCGCATCGATCGGCGAGGCGTCGCCCGCTTCGAGCCGGCCGCCCGGAAATGCCACCTGCCCCGAGTGATAGCGCAGATGGTGCGAGCGCTGGGTCAGCAAAAGGGTATTGCCGTCCGGATGCTCGATGATCGGCATCAGGACCGCCGCCGGGCGCGGTTCGGTCTGGTTGCTGCGAAAGCGGTCGTCGAGCTGTTCGGGCTGCCACGGCGGCGGATGTGCCAGCCGTTCGCGCAGGGCGGGCACGCGCAGGCGCTCGAGCGGCACCGGAGCAAGCCCGTCATGCGCTTCCTGCACCGGGAGCGAACGCGGATCGAAACGCGAGCGCGACGGTGTCTCCGCCTGCTCCGACCGCGGCAACACTGTCTCCAGCGGTTCCGGTCGTTCATCGGCAGACGCCGAAGACGACGGAATGATGCGCCGTGGATCCGGAATCTGCGACATCGGTGACGTCGGCAATCCGGCCGGCTCTGCGGACGGTCGAGGTGACCGGCCGCGCGGCCGACTGCCTTTTCAGGTCCGGCCGGAGCCGGCGCGGGCTGCGCGGCCGGGCAGCTTTTCCTTGATGCGCGCGGCCTTGCCGGAGAGCTTGCGCAGGTAGTACAGCTTGGCCCGGCGCACGTCACCACGGCGCTTGACCTCGATGCCGGCGATCAGCGGCGAATACAGCTGGAAGGTACGCTCGACGCCCTCGCCCGAGGAGATCTTGCGCACGATGAAGGAGGAGTTGAGGCCGCGGTTGCGGATCGCGATGACGACGCCTTCGTACGCCTGCACGCGCTTGCGCGCGCCCTCGACGACGTTCACGCTGACGATGACCGTGTCACCGGGCGCAAAAGGCGGAATTTCCTTGCCGAGCCGGTCGATTTCTTCCTGCTCGAGCTGACGAATCAGGTCCATGCGGATCTCCAGGCCGTCGTATCGTGACTGATGTTGTGTCCGGCGGGAAATGCCGCCGGCGGGCATCGACATGCCCTTCGGGGAAGGCCGCTGCAACCCGTGCCGGCCGGCACGTGGCAAAAGCGTTTCGCTGCGTCACACAGAGGACGGAAAACCCGACATTCTAGCAGATCACCGCACGGAAATCCGGACGGCAGGCGGATCCGGTGTCTTCAATCCGGCCCTGCATCGGCCGATCGCAATACCTGTTCGTCGTGCGTATCGAGACGACCCTCCGCACGCGCACGCGCGATCAGATCGGGACGCTTGCGCAAGGTGGCCAGCAGTGCCTGCCCGCGGCGCCACTGCGCGATCCGGGCGTGATGGCCGGACAGCAGGACGGCGGGCACCGCCGCATCCTCGAAAACCTCGGGGCGCGTGTACTGCGGATGATCGAGCAGCCCTTCGGCGAAGGATTCGCTCTGCACCGACAGCGGATCGTTCATCGCACCCGGCAGCAGGCGCACCACGGCGTCGATCAGCATCATCGCCGGCAGTTCGCCACCGGAGACGACGAACTCGCCGATCGCGATTTCCTCGTCGACGTGATGATCGAGCAGACGCTGATCGATGGCTTCATAGCGACCGGCCACCAGGATCAGTCCGGGCAAGCCGGCCAGTTCGCGCACACGCGCATCATCGAGCGGCCGGCCCTGCGGCGACAGTGCGATCACCGGGCGACGCGCGGCTTCGACTCCGGTATCGGCAGCGCTGGCCGCATGCGCCGCCGCAATCGCCGCGGCCAGCGGTTCGGCCAGCATCACCATGCCCGGTCCGCCGCCATACGGCCGGTCATCGACCGTACGCCAGGCATCGCTCGTGAAGTCGCGCGGATTGCGGCAGACCAGTGACCACAGGCCGCGCTCGAGCGCGCGCGCCGTGATTCCCGATTGCGTGATCGCCTCGAACATCGCGGGAAAAATCGTGACGACGTCGATCTGCATGACGATGATCAGTAGTCCGCCCGCCAGTCGGCCACGATCCGGCGGGCGACGGGATCGACCGAGAGCAGCAATGCCGGCACCAGCGGAATCAGGTGTCTTTGCGCGCGCCCGGCAGGCGAAGGCCCTGCCTCGACGTGCAACAGCGGATGGGCCGGATGATCCTCGATGGCGGTGATCGTGCCCAGCTCGGCACCGTCCGGATCGAGTACCGTGCAGCCGATCAGGTCGGCCCAGTAGACTTCGTCGGCCGCCGGTTCGGGAAACTGCGCGCGCGCCAGGCAGACCGTGCAGCCGGCCAGCGCCTGTGCGGCATCCCGGTCGTCGATCCCGACCAGTCTGGCCACGATCTCGTGCGCGCCGTGCGCGCGGGCGCGCGCAACCCGGAACAGAACGGGGGCGGATGAAAAAGGAGCGGAAACCGGAGCGGCCCCGCCCGCTACCGGGACGGATGACTCCGGACCCGGACGCAACCACCACTCGCACAGCGAAGCGAGCAGCGACTCGCGCGGATCATTGAACGGCTCGACCCGAACCTCGCCGCGCACGCCCCAGGCACCACGGATGCGCCCGGCGGCGATCAGGTCTGCGCAGTGCTGTTCAGGCAGCGTTCTCGGCCGTAGCCGGTGTCGATGCAGCCGCTGCCGGCTGGTAGCCACGGGCCAGGCGGGCCACGGTCGACGACAGTTCGGCGCCCTGCTTCTTCCAGTATTCCAGACGATCGACAGCGATGCGCAACGGCATGTCGTTGCCGGAGGCGATCGGGTTGTAGAACCCGAGACGCTCGATGAACTCGCCATCGCGCCGGCTGCGCTTGTCCGCCGCGACGATGTGATAGAACGGGCGCTTCTTTGCGCCGCCGCGCGTCAGGCGGATCACGACCATAACCGGGTACCTTGTTGAAATCGGAAAGAACCGGGCATTATAGCGGCAGCGTCCGCGCGCCGCAACGAGCGCGCCTGCACCTGATCACCGGGTTCTCCGGGCTCTCCGGATGCCTCCAGGCCCCCCGCCGCAGATCACCGCCCGCCCTCGATCGGCCGGGTCAGGACCGGCCCTTTCGCGCCTGCGCGTACATCCAGCGCAGGGTTTCTTCGAGCGCATGCGCAGGCACGGCCTGTCCCGGTGCCGTCCGGGCCAGCGCCATGCGCAGTTTCGCGCCACTGCCGCGCAGCCGGCGCACTTCGTCGGCGCGCACGAAAGCCGGATTGACGTGCACGGAAATGCGGTAGCCGGCGATCGTCGCCATCGTGTCGAGCACCTCGCGCAGACTCCAGGCGCGCCCGGAACACAGATCGAAGGTCTCGCCGGCAAAGTCGCCGGAAAGCAGACGTGCATAGATCCCGGCCACCGTGCGCACGTCCGAGAAATCGCGCTCGACGTCGAGATTGCCCAGTTCGATGGTGCGTTCGCCGCGCGCGAAATGTGCCACGATCTTGGGCAGGAGAAAACGTTCGGACTGCCCGACGCCGGTGTAATTGAACGGACGCACGATGGTGATCGGCAGATGCGTCAGCCAGCAGCGCGCCATGATTTCCATGGCCAGCTTGCTCACCGCGTAGTCATTGGCCGGCGCCGGCGCGATGCCTTCGTGCAGCGGGTCGACGGGCGAATTGCCGTACACGTTCGCGCTGCTGGCGAGCACGACCGCACGCTGCCCGCCGCCGGACTGCGCCAGCGCTTCGAGCAGATGGCGCGTGCCGACCAGGTTGACGCGGTACATGGCCTCGACGTCATCGGCGGCGACGAACGCCTGCCCGGCCAGGTGCACGACCCGGGTCGGCCGTATCGCGGCGACGACGCGGCTCAGCCGTGCACGATCGAGCAGGTCGGCGCAGTGCACGTCGATGCGCGCATCGAGCCTGCCGGCCTCGTCTGCCTCGCGAACCAGACCGGCGACGCGCCAGCCGCGCGCCAGCAGCGCGGCCGACACGTAGTGGCCGGTGAAACCGGCTGCACCCGTGACGAGGACGATATCGGACACGTTCTCAAAACGATACGCCGCGCTCGACCCGGCGCAGATCGGCTTCGACCATCGAGCGACACAGCTCCTCGACGCTTGTCGCCGGCTGCCAGCCCAGCTCGCGTGCCGCTTTCGACGCATCACCGATCAGCAGATCGACCTCGGCCGGCCGATAGAAGCGCGGATTGACACGCACGAGCACGCGCGAGCCGGTGCGGTCGCGGCCGACCTCGTTGACGCCCTCGCCCTCCCAGACGAGATCGAGATCCACCGCGCGCGCCGCCAGCGTCACGAATTCGCGCACCGATGTCGTGCGGCCGGTCGCCAGCACCCAGGTGTCCGGCTGCGCCGCCTGCAGCATGCGCCACATGCCGTCGACGTATTCACCGGCAAAGCCCCAGTCGCGCTGCGCATCGAGATTGCCCAGTTCGAGCACGTCGAGCCGCCCCAGACGCAGACGCGCCATCGCATCGGTGATCTTGCGCGTGACGAATTCGCGTCCGCGCAACGCCGATTCATGGTTGAAGAGGATGCCGCTGGTGGCGAACAGGCCATAGCTCTCGCGGTAATTGACCGTCATCCAGTGTGCGTACAGCTTGGCCACGCCATAGGGGCTGCGCGGATAGAACGGGGTCGTCTCGCTTTGCGGCACTGCCTGCACCTTGCCGAACATCTCTGATGAACTGGCCTGGTAGAAGCGGATCGACGGATCGACGATGCGGATCGCCTCGAGCAGGTGCAGTGCACCGACGCCGGTGATCTGCGCGGTAGCCGCCGGCTGCTCGAAGGAGACGCCGACAAAGCTCTGCGCGGCCAGATTGTAGATTTCAGCCGGCCGGTACTGTTGCAGCAGACGTACGGCCGCGCCGGCATCGGTCAGATCGTATTCGACCAGGCGCAGGCGCTCGTTCCCGTCGATGCCCAGTTCCGCGATGCGCCAGAAATTGACGGAACTCGTGCGCCGGAAAGTGCCGATGACGTCGTAGCCCTTGTCGAGCAGCAATTGCGCCAGCCAGGCGCCGTCCTGACCGGTAATGCCGGTGATGACTGCGGTTTTCATGGGGCGCGATTGTACCCGTGGCACCCGTGATCGCCCGGGTCCGAAGGACCGGAGAACCACGGACGGCGATGCGCCCGCGGCCGCGGGAGGACAGCCGGCTACGGCACGGGACTGAACACCTCGATGCGATCCAGACCGCGCGGCGAGATCGCGCCGATCGGCCGAAAGACGTGATCGGGACAGGCTTCCGTGAATTCGCGCGAGGCGACGATGTCGTCGTCGAAATCACGCGCCGCCTGTTGCAGGCGCGAGGCCAGATTGATGACGTCGCCCACCGCCGTATAGGTGCTGCGAAACGGCGTGCCCAGATCGCCGACGAGGGCGCGTCCGGTCGCCAGGCCGATCCGCACCCGCACCGGCAGATCGCCGCGCAAAGCGCGCTGTTCATTGAAATGCGCCACCGCGGCATGGATGCCGAGCGCCGCCTGCAGCGCGCACACCGCGTGATCGGCGACCGGCAGCGGCGCGCCCCAGAAGGCGACGAGCCCGTCTCCGGTGTATTTGTCGAGTGTGCCCTTGCCTTCAAGCACGGGGCGCGTCAGGCAGTCGAGAAACTGGCGCGTGAGCGCGGCCGTCTCTTCGAGCGTCGAGAAGGCGGTCATGCGCGTGTAGTCCTGCATGTCGGCGATCAGGACCGAAATCTCGGCATGACGCGTCGCCAGCGGATCGTCGCTTTCCTGCGCCAGCAGTTCGTCGAGTACCGGGCGCGCGACGTAGCGCGACAGCAGGCGTGTGCGCGCACGGACGCGCGCCTGCGCGACCGACCACTCGGCCGGCAGCTGCACGAGCAGCAGAAAGGCGTAGGACCACAGCGGTGCGCTCACCGACACCATGCGCCCGCCGTGAACGAGCCAGGCGCACAGGCCGAACCAGCCGGCGAGCACGGTGCCGATCGCCGCCAGGATGAAACGCAGGCGTCGCGCACGTGCAATCACGCGCCAGAGGAAAACCGTCGATGAAACCAGCCAGATCAGCGCCAGAGCGGACGCGAGGATCGGCGCAGCCGTCACGGCCCGTGTCGCCGCCGATGCGGAAGGCTGTTCTCCACCGGCTGCATCCAGCAGTTCGCCCAGCGCGCCGGCGTGCACGATGACACCCGCCATGCTCGATGCAATCGGCGTTGCCACCCGATCGGACAGCCCGAGGGCCGACGAACCGACCAGCACGATGCGGCCTTTCAGGGCAGCGTCAGGGCCGGCACCGGCCAGCACGACGTGCGCCGGCACTGCCGCGAAGGACTCCGATCTGCGCCCGAAACGCAACTGCCACTGCCCGTCGGCATCCACGGGCAGTGCCGCCAGCCAGGCAAGATCGCCGGCCCCGGGATCGGCGCTGTCGCCGATTGCCGCGCCGGGCGCCGGACTGATCTCCGTACCGGTATCCGTGCCGGTACGGGTGCCGGCACCGGGCGACGCGCCGAAAGCTGCGGCGGACCACCGGTTCGCGCACCACCATGCCGCCAGCGCCAGCGTCGGATAGTTGCGACCGTCCCAGCGCGTGAGCAGGGGCAGTCGCCGCATCTGGCCATCGGCGTCGGGCGTGAAGCCGACATTGCCGACACAGCCACCGGCGGCGAGCATGCCGAAACCGGCGACATGGCCGGTGGCCGGCGCCGTCGCTACCGGCACGGCCGCCGCCAGCGCCCCGCCCGGCACACCGGCATGCACCGCCGGCTCGCGCTTCACATAATCGAATGCCTGGGCGCTGACCAGCAGGTGCGCGCGCGCCAGAGCGGCAAGCCGCGCATCACCGACCGCATCATCGCCGACGGCCGGCTCCGGCAGGACGAGATCGAAGACGACCAGCCGCGCGCCGTACGACGACAACAGTTGTTCGGCCAGGGTGGCCAGTTCCCGCCGCGGCCAGGGCCACGGACCGACGCGCTGCAGGCTCTCTTCGTCGATGTCGACGAGCCCGATGCGCGGATCCGTCGTGCTGCTCGCCAGCAGACGCAAAAAGGCGTCACGCACGAAATGCTCGACCGGCTGCAGCCAGGGGCCGCGCGCGGCGCTTGCGGACATGAAGAGCCCGCACAGCAGCGCCAGAAGCAGCAGAGCCAGAGAAAAGTGGCCGTGCCGGAATGGTGCGGCATGGCCAGTCGCGTTCCGTGCCCCTGCGGCTGCGGCCGGCGGCATGTCATCGCGACCGCGGCCGCCCGTGTTTCGTCGTGCGGGCGACATGGGTTCGTCGTGCGGGCGACGTGACAGCGTGATCCGACGGCGCACTGCGACCGCCGAAAACCCGATCTCCTAGTGGGAGGTGCTGTCCGTCTTCTCGAGTTCTCCCTTGAGAACATGTGCATAGGTTCGCCGCGCCGTCTGCAGGATCGCCAGCAGGGCTTCGGTGCGCGCAATTTCCTGATCGGTTGCACGCAGATTGATGACCTGGCTGCGGGCCGTCTCACTCAAGGTATCGAGATCATATTCCTTGCCGTCGAAAGTCATTTTCTGTGCCACGAGAACCTCTTTGCAAAACCATGGGCGAAGCTGGCGATGATACGGGAACGGTGAGGGGAACGCCGCGTATGATTGCCGCTGGGAGGCTGTCGGACCCGGGCTGCTGCGGTCGATCCGCAGCCGATGACTTCCGGATCCGGCCGCCACCCGGACACAGCACCATGACCGTGCAGGAAAATCACACCAGACCAGGACGCGAGGCGACACCGGAAAGCCTGCGCGCATTGCCGATTCTCGGGCTGCTCGATGACGCACAGCTGGCACGGGTGATCGCCGCATCGCGCGTCGAAACCTTTCCGCGCCGGGTGCCGGTATTGATGAAGGGACCGAACTCGGACCAGCTCGCGTTCCTGCTGAGCGGCCGCCTGCAGGTCGTCAACTATCTGATCGACGGCCGGGAAGTGGCCCTGAATGTCATCGAGGCCGGACATTTCTTCGGCGAACTCTCCGTCATCGATCAGCGCCCGCGCTCGGCGACGCTGATCACGCTCGTGCCCTCCACGGTGATGCGCACCCCCGGCGTCCTGGCGCGCGAGCTGTTTTTCCGGATTCCGCAGGTCGCCGAGGCCATGATGACGCATCTGACGCGCGAAGTCCGCCGGATGAGCGATCTGCGCGCCGTTCAATCGCTGCCGAACACCTACCAGCGCGTCTGTGCGTTGCTCGATCACCTGAAGGAAGAGGGCCCCCAGGGCATGTGGCTGATCCACCAGACACCCACGCACCAGGATCTGGCGACGATGATCAACACCTCGCGCGAGACGGTTACCCGCGTACTGTCGACGCTCAGCGCGAAAGGGATCGTGGAAAAGGATCTGCGCCGGCTGATCATCCGGCGCCCGGAGGCGCTGCGCCGGCTTGCCGAATATGGCCGCAGGGATCGCTGAACCCGGAGGCGTGATCGCACCAGCCCCCAGCCTCTCGGTCATCATGGCCGTGAAGCACGACAATCCGTGGCTGGCGCAAGCCATGAACAGCGTGCTGACGCAGGAGGATGGCGATTTCGAGTTCCTGATCGCGGCCAACGCCTGCACCGATGCGTTGTGGGCGACCCTGCAGGAACATGCGGCCCGGGATGCACGCATCCGCCTGTTCCGCACGGCGATCGGCCAGCTGGCGTTCAATCTGAACCTGCTGGCGGACCGGGCACAGGGAGAATATCTGGTACGGATGGATGCGGACGATGTCTGTGAACCGCGCCGGATCCGGGTATTGCGACAGGCACTGCGGCTGGAGCGGGTCGACGTACTGGGCTCCGCGGTCACCCTGATCGATGCCGATGATCGACCGGTGGGCCGGATGGACCTGCCCTGCAGCCAGGAAGAGATACGGCGCGCACTTCGCTCCCGCACCGCTTTCTGCCACCCCGCGGTTGCCTTGCGCCGCCAGTTCCTGCTCGACATGCGCGGCTACCTGGGCGGTTTCACCTCCGAAGACACGGACCTGTGGCTGCGCGCGGCGCGGGCCGATGCCACGATGAAGAACCTGCCCGATGCCCTGCTCCGCTATCGCATCCACGAGAAGCAGTCGACCGCGACCCGCGCGGGATACGCGGAAGTCGCCGGTCAATGGCTGCGTGAACTGCTGACCGCCCCGAGCGGTTACACCATCCTTGGTTTCGGCACGGCTCTGGTCAAATCGCTCCTTGCGCCGATCCTGCCCGGCGTTCGCCGCCATCGCCGACCCCGGGCAGAAAGGCACGAATGAAACGATCGAGACCCAGGCTGATCTTCTTCGTCACGGTGGACTGGTTCTTCTGCTCGCACTTTCTCGGGCGCGCACGGGCCGCACAGGCGGCCGGATACGAGGTACTGATCCTCACCGGCGTCGACCGCCACGGCGAGACGATCCGCAATGCCGGCCTGCGCCTGCTGCACCTGCCGATCAGCCGCCGCAGCCTGAATCCCGTCGCCGCACTGCTGACCGTGCTGCGCATCCTGAACATTTACCGTCGCGAGCAGCCGGACCTGATCCACCACGTCGCGCTCAAGCCCATTCTGCTCGGCGGCCTGGCGGCTCGTCTGGCCGGGCGCCACCGGATCGTCAATGCCGTGGTCGGGGGCGGCTATGCCTACACTTCCAGCCGACCTTCCGCGCGCCTGCTCCGTCCCCTCGTGACGGCCGGCCTGCGCCTGCTGCTGAATCCGCGCGGCAGCCGGGTGGTCTTCGAGAACCAGGATGATCTCGACGATTTCTGCCGGGCCGGACTGGTCCGGCCGGAAGATTCCGTGCTGATCCGTGGTGCCGGAGTGGAGCCTGACCGGTTCCAGCCAGGCGCCGCCGCGGATCAACCGCCAGTGGTGGTGCTGGCGGCGCGGCTGCTGTGGGACAAGGGCATCGGCGAATTCGTCGAGGCGGCACGCCGGCTGCACCAGCGCGGCACGCCGGCACGCTGCGTCGTCGTCGGCGCCGCCGATCCCGACAACCGGGCCTGCATCGATTCCGCAACCCTCGACGCCTGGCGCACGGAGGGCCTGGTCGAATTCCGGGGATTTCGCACCGATATGCCACAGATATTGGCGCGTGCCACCATCGCATGCCTGCCTTCCTATCGGGAAGGTCTGCCCAGGTTTCTGCTCGAGGCAATGGCCGCCGGCCTGCCCTGCGTGACGACGGACGTGCCCGGTTGCCGCGAAGCGGTACGCAACGGCGACAACGGCATGCTGGTCCCACCAGGCAATGCCGGCGCTCTGGCGGATGCGCTGGAAGAACTGCTGCGCGATCCGGAGTCTGCCCGGAAGATGGGACTGCGCGGCCGGCAGCGGGTGGAAGAGGAATTCTCCGCCGATCAGGTCAACGAAAGCACGCTGGCGCTGTACCGCGAGATGCTGATGCGATGAAGGCGCCACGTGGACGCGTGCCGCTGCCTGCCGAAACGCCGGAAGAAGATGCGCATCGTCCGTCAGAGCTTGGCGCCCAGATAACGCTCGACCTCGTCCATCCGCTCGTCGAATTCCTCCAGGGTGCCCTGCATGCGGATCTGGCCCTTCTCCATGATGTAGCCACGCAGATCACTGGACAGCCGCATCGCCAGATCGGCGTGTTGCTCCACCAGCAGGATCGTCACGCCATCGCTTTGCAGCTTGCGGATGATGTCCATGATTTCGTGCACGATCTTCGGTGCGAGGCCCTCGCTCGGCTCGTCGATCAGCATCAGCCGTGGCCTCGCCATCATCGCCCGGCCGATCGTCAGCATCTGCTGCTCCCCGCCCGAGAGCCGGCCGCCGTCCTGCTTCAGGCGTTCTTTCAGGCGCGGAAAATAATCGAACACGATTGCAAGCGATTCGTCGAACTCCTGCGGCCGGCCGCGAACCAGCGCACCAAGCCGCAGGTTCTCGTAGACGGAAAGTGTCGGGATGATGCGCCGATCCTCCGGAATGAACGCGATCCCGCGCCGCGCATTGCTGTGTGGCGGCTTGCCGGCAATTTCCTCCTGGTCGAAGATGATCCGGCCGTTCCTGGGCGGCTGGACGCCCATGATCGTCTTCATCGTCGTCGTCTTTCCGACGCCGTTACGTCCCAGCAGGACGACGATCTCTCCCTGCGCGACTTCGAGCGAGACTCCGTTCAGGATATGGCTGTACCCGTAGAACGTGTCCACCTGGCTCAGGCGCAGCAGGATCCTGCGCTGCGACGGTTCAGACTGCATGGCTCACCGCCCGATCCTCGTCACGTTCGACGCCGAGATAGGCGCGCTGCACCTCCGGATCATCGCTGACCTGCTGCGGCGTACCGCTTGCCAGCACCCGGCCCTCGCACAACACGACGATTTCGTCCGAGATCGACATCACGACCCGCATGTCGTGTTCGACGAGCACGATCGAAAGACCCAGGTCCCGGTTGAGCCGCTGGATCAGTTCCGCACATCGATTCGTCTCGGCCGTGCTCATGCCGGCCGTCGGCTCATCCAGAAGCAGCACGGACGGGTCCGTCGCCAGTGCGATGCCGATCTCCAGGTAGCGTCGCTCGCCGTGTGACAGCGTCGAAGCAAGGTCCGCGCACTGCCAGCTCAGGCCGACCTGCTCGAGGATCTCGAGCGCTTTCCGGTTGATGTCACTCCAGGCGTATGCCGAACGCCAGAACCGGAAGGTCGCGTGACGTGCCTGAACCGCAACGCGCACATTCTCGAATACGGTCAGGTCCGGAAAGATCCGCGTGATCTGGAACGTCTTCGTCACGCCCATCCGCGCGGTCTGCGGCAACGACAGTCTCGTGATGTCGCGCCCCTTGAACTGACGGCTGCCCCGCGTCGGCGACAAGCCGCCGGAGATCAGATTGAACAGGGTCGTTTTCCCGGCACCGTTGGGGCCGATGATCGCCTTTACCTGCCCCTGTCCGAGCTCGAAATCGACGTCACTGACCGCATGAAAGGCACCGAACTGCTTGCTGATGCCGATGGTTCTGAGGATCACGTCCGTCATGTTGCAGTCGACACCTTTTCCGTCTCGCGGCCGGGAACCGTCCGCGTTCTTGCCCTGTACCGCTGATGCCACTGCTGCAGGGTTCCCACGATACCGCCCGGAAAGACCAGGATGATCGCGATGAAGATCGACCCGACAAACAGTTCCCAGCGCGGTGTGAAGACACTGATGGTGCTTTGCAGGAACAGATACACCGCGGCCCCGATCAGTGGACCCAGCAATGTCCCCTTCCCTCCGAGAATCGTCATCATCACGATCGTTCCGGAGGTGAGCCAGAACAGCGTGGTGATGGGTACGTATTCCAGATAGACGGTGTAGAGCGCGCCGGCCAGCCCGCCGTACATCCCGGACAGGACGAGTGCCACGAACTTCACCAGTGTCGTGTTGTACCCGCACGCACGCGCGCGCTCCTCGTTTTCCCGAAGCGCCTGAAGCGCCTTGCCAAACGGCGACTGCAGCAGCCTCCAGGTGAAGTACAGCAGGAAGATCGCCGCCGCGGCGACGAAATAGAAGACCGGTTTTGGCCGGTCCAGCGCCAATGTCAGGAAACTGACTCCCGGGATGTGCGTGAGTCCGTCCTCGCCGCCGGTCAGCGCCTTCATCGGGGAAAGCGCCAGAAAATAAAGCATCTGCCCGAACGCCAGGGAAATCATGGCGAAATACACGCCCCGGCGACGAATCGCCAGAAGGCCGATGATCGCGGCGAGCGCCGCCGTGACGACAATCGAAATGCCCAGCGCCCCGAGAAGGCCGACACCCCAGTGGCGCAGCGTCAGACCCGCGGCATACGCGCCGACACCGAAATAGGCTGCATGGCCAAAGGACAGCACCCCGGCATACCCGAGCAGGAGGTTGAAGCCCAGACCGAAGATTCCCCAGATGAGAATCTCGGTCGCCAGCGGTACGGAAATGACGGTCGGCAGCAATACGATGACGATCGCCGTCAGCCACACCGGCACGGCACGCGGTGCTGCGACCAGGCGGTCGGCAATCGGCACGGAGCGGGCGGCCGTATTCGCGGAGTGCGTCGTCATTCCCGCCCCAGTTCGCCAAAGAGACCACGGGGCCGGATGAGCAGGATGACCGCCATGCAGAAATACATGGCAACGCTCGCATACTCGCTGGCCACCAGCGACGTGAATGCGACGATCACGCCGATCAGCAGACCGCCGACGATGGCCCCGCCCAGGCTGCCGAGCCCGCCGACGACCGTCACGACGAAAGCGATCATCGTCATGTCCACCCCCATGTCCGGCGTTGCCGCGAGCATCGGAACCGCGACGGCCCCGGCGAGTGCTGCCAGACCGATCCCGATGGCAAATCCGATCGACCAGATGCGCGAGGTATTCGTACCGAGGATCTGGACCATCTCGCTGTCGCGGGTTGCCGCACGCATGATCATTCCGAGATCACTTTTCTTCAGAAACAGCCAGAGGCACCCGAGGATCGACAGGGTCAGCACGATCACGAAGACGCGGTAGTGCGGCAACAGGAGCGGACCCGCCATCGTCACGCCACGAAAGACCTCCGGATACGGCACGGACTTGCCCGACAGGCCAAAGAGGACCTTGATCAGATCCGGCAGCGCCACCGCGAGCCCGAAGGTGAGCAGCAACGGCAGCAGCAGGTCCTTTCCGTAGAGCGGCTTGAGCAGGAAATATTCGGCAACCAGCCCGATCAGTGCAACGATGATCACTGCGGCGATCATCGCGACAAAGAAATTTCCCGACAGGCTCAGTGCCACGTACATCGCGTAGGCGCCCAGCATGGCGAAAGTGCCGTGCGCGAAGTTCACGACGTCGAGCAGGCCATAGATGATGGCCATGCCGCTGGCGAGCAGCACATAGATCGATCCCAGCGCGAGCCCGAAAAAGAGCTGCATCAGGATCATGTTCCAGGGAATGTCTGCGGGCATACCGTCAGTCGGTCAGGAAAAGGAGATCGCGGTGCCCGCTCTTGCGACGCGCACCGCGAACCACGGCATGCTTCAGGGCAGCTTCACTTCGGCAAACGGCATTCTCCGGGCGTTGTCCTCGCAGGACATGATGATGTCGCCCGCCGGGACTTCTGCCACGATGTCGGCGAGATCCCAGTCCTTCGCCTGCGCCCCCTTGCCGCGCAACAGCAGATAGGACTGCTCGCGCTGATGGTCGCACCCCCGGATGGTCTCGGGCCCTTTCGTCAGCGTGTACTGCATCCCTTCGAGCGCCGCCACGATCTTTTCCTTGTCGGTGACAGTGCCGGCCTTTTCCATCGCCGTGAAGAGCATGTGCGTCGCCACGTAGCCGGATTCGCCGTCCTGCTCGATCGGCTGGCCGAAACGCTGCATGTAGTTCTCCATGAAGGTGCGGCTGCCGGGGTACCTGTCGCGCAGACCCCAGTAGAAGGACATGCCACCGTAGACGTTTTCGTCGTAGGCGGCTCCCACCTCGCGCATCGTGGTCATCGCCGTCTTGGTGCAGACGATCTTCATGTTCTTCGTCAGGCCGAACTCGCTCAACTGCTTGATCGCCGCCGTCTGGTCGGCGCCGAGATTGTTCATCACCAGCACTTCCGGGTTGGCGGCCATGATCTGCGTGACGAGGCTGGAAATATCCGTGCTTCCGAGCGGAACGTTGATATTGCCAAGGAACTTCGCACCCATCTGCTGGCTCTGCCAGAGCCACCCTTCGAGCAGACTGTGGCCCCAGCGATAGTCCGCCGTGAGTGCGAACCAGCGCTTGCCCAGCGACTCGAAGGCGTATTTCGAGGCGGCCAGCGCGGCGGAATACGGGATCATCATGAAGGCGAAACCGTATTTGCCCTGATGCTCGCCGAGCACCATGTCGCTCATGCAGTAGGCCATGTACGGTACGCGATTCTTGTTCGCGAACTCGTTGATCGCCAGCGAGATGGCGCCGGACAGCGTGCCGCCGATGAAGTCGCAGCGCTGGTCTTCGACCAGTTCCTTGGCGCGGCGCAATGCGACCGCACCGTTGAGCTGGTCGTCGCGGTGAATCCAGTCGATGCGATGGCCGAGAACGCCACCCTTCGCATTCCACTCGTCGACCGCCAGGCGCGTGGCGTTGACCTGGTCGGCACCCAGCACCGCATAGGGTCCGGTCAGCGGATGCATCGTGCCGTAGCGCACCACCTTCGCGTCGTCCGCACCACGGGCAACGAGTGGTGTCGCTACCGCTGCCGACGCGGCGACACCGGAGATTCCCTTCAGGATCGTCCTGCGTCCTGTACTGACCGTCATGATCTTGCTCATTCCGTCCTCCCTCTCCTCGAATCGATACGTCAGGATGTGCAACCGCCTTGCCATCCGCTCCGGGATCGCGCCCGTTTCATCCCAGGGGCCGCCCACCGTCGACGGGGATGATGGCCCCGGTCGTGAATGTCAGTGCACCCGCAATGGCCACTGCCGCCCGACCGATCTCCGCCGGCATCGCGAGACGGCGCAGCGGCGTACGGCCCGCCTGCTCGTCACGCCAGCTCTGCGACAACTGCTTGACGAAGGAAGTGTCGACGAGCCCGGGCGAAAGCGAGACGACCCGGATCTGCGGCGCCAGCGCCCGGGCCAACGACCGGGTCATGTTGTCCAGGGCCGCCTTGGAGGCGCAGTAGGCGACATTGCTGCCCATCGCCGTCACCGCGGCAATCGACGAAATGTTGATCACGACCGGCGCCTCGCTGCTCTGCATCAGCGGTCGCAAGGCGCGGATCATGGCGAACGGCGCACGCACGTTCGTGGCCAGGATCTCGTCGAACAGCCCGTCGTCGAGCCCGTCCAGATCATCGTGTTCGACGAAGCGGGTCGTGCCGGCGCAGTTGACGAGGATATTGCATTGTGCGAACCGGGCCCGAATCTCCGCGGCACACGCAGCGACGGAATCGGGCTCGGTGACCGCCACCCGCAGGGCCAGATGCGGCGATCCCGCTGGCGGCAGTGCGGCCGCGAGCGCATTTGCCCGGTCGCCGGACCGGTGGTAACCGACGACCACCGCAGCGCCGGCCGCGGCCATCTCGGTGCAGATCGCGGCGCCCAGGCCGCCGGCGCCTCCCGTGACGAGAGCCACCCGGCCGGCCAGCGGCTTCGAAACTGGTCCGGCCACCTCAGGCAGCCTTCCAGCGCCGCACCCGGATGTCGGCCTGCTCCTTGTGAGCGGCGAAATGTTCCAGTGCGCACAGCCGCGAGCAGTACTCGCCGATCCTCACGGATGCTTCATCGGTCAGAACGCGCTGATACGTGTGCGTCTTGATGAACTTGCCGACCCACAGCCCGCCGGTGTAGCGGCCGGCACGCCTGGTCGGCAAGGTGTGATTGGTGCCGATCACCTTGTCCCCGTAGGCGACGTTCGTGCGCGACCCGAGAAACAGTGCGCCGTAGGAACTGAGTCGATGCAGGAACCAGTCGGGGTCCTCGGTCATCACCTGAACGTGTTCCGAGCAGATGCGATCCGACTCCCGGACCATTTCCTCGCGATCGTCGCAGAGGATGATCTCACCGTAATCATTCCAGGCCGTACGTGCCATGTCGGCCGTGGACAGGCGCGCCAGCACTTTCTCGATCGCGGCCGGCAGTTCGTCGGCGATCTTCCGGCTCGTCGTCAGGCAGACGGCCGGCGACGTCGGGCCATGCTCGGCCTGCCCGAGAAGATCGACCGCCACGAGTTCGGCATCGACCGTGTCATCGCAGATCACCATTGCTTCGGTGGGGCCGGCCAGCAGATCGATACCGACCTGGCCGAAAAGCTGTCGCTTCGCTTCCGCGACGTAGGCGTTGCCCGGGCCCACCAGCATGTCGACCGGCGCGATCGATTCGGTTCCCAGCGCCATCGCGGCAATCGCCTGAACGCCACCGAGCACGTGGATTTCGTCGGCCCCCGCCATGGCCATGGCCGCAACGATCGCCGCGGACGGCGCCCCCTGGTACGGAGGAGCACAGGCAATCACGCGCTTGACGCCGGCCACCTTGGCCGTCAGCACGCTCATGTGCGCGGAAGCGACCATCGGATACTTGCCGCCGGGCACGTAGCAGCCCACCGAGGCGACGGGGATGTTGCGGTGCCCGAGGACGACTCCGGGTTCCGTCTCGACTTCGACGTCGCGCAGCGACAGCAACTGGATCTGGGCAAAACGCCGGATCTGCGTCTGCGCAAACCGGATGTCCTCGATCACCTGATCGTCCAGCGATGCGATGCACGCCTCGATCTGCGCATCGGAAAGCCGGAATGACTCTGGATTCCACCGGTCGAACTGCTCGGAGTACCGACGCACGGCAGCTTCGCCCGAGCCCTCGATATCCGAAATGATTGCTTCAACCGTTTCCTGTACCTGGCGGTTCGCCTCCCGTTTCTCGACGGCGGACTTGCCGGCCTTGATCTGACGAATCATCCTGATTTCTCCACTGTGTTCCGTTCCCGACCTACTTGATCGCCATCGGATTGATGGGCGAGCCAACCGCTCCGGTGATCGGAAGAGGAGGAGCGAAGAAAAGGAATTCATAAACCCGGTCGGCGGCGCAGTCCTCGGCGAGCTCTCTCAGGTAGAAGATTTCCCCCATCGTGATGCCGATCATCGGGATGACCACCCAGTGCCAGGGCTGCTGCGCATCCGTTGTTTCGTTCGGCCGTACCTCACAGCCCCAGGTATCGGTGCAGATCGCGGCGATTTCCTTCTGATGGATCCACTCGGCGGTCTCGAAGGCAAGCCCCGGCGCATCGCCACCCGCATAGCCGCCCCACTCGCCACTGTCGAGGCGCTGCTCCATCTGGCCGGTGCGCACGATCACGAAATCTCCGCGGCGAATTTCAACTCCCTGCGCGGCGGCCGTGGCGTCCAGATCGGCAATGGTGATCGCGGTGCCGTCCTCGAAATACGGAACGCCGTGATGACGGGCGACGTCGAGCAGGACGCCGCGCCCGATCATGCGCGATTTGGTCTTCTCGATGCCGTTCCTGCGTGCGCCGCTGGAGTCGACCAGCCGTGCGTCGTACCCGTTCCACATCTTGTCATCGAAGAAGATGTGCGCCAGCGCGTCCCACTGCGTCCCGCATTGCAGCGGCATGCTGACCGCGTCATCGGCGAAGCGCAGCCCGCCTTCGTCCTGGGTACCGGAAACGGCATCGGTTCCGGTGGCCAGCATCGTGTGGATCGGGTTGTACCGGTTGCCCCACAGGCCTTTTTGCGGACCTTCGCGGTCGAAATTCAGGCCGAGGGAAAAAGCCTTTCCCCTGCGCACCAGGGCGGCGGCGGCAACGATCGCCTCCGGCGAGATGAAATTGAGCGTTCCGATTTCATCATCGGGGCCCCAACGCCCCCAGTTGCTGCACTTCTGCGCAACCTTGCGCAGGTGCTCCATGTCGAACATCGCTTCATCGTATCGCCGTGGCATGACCGGAACAGCTCTCTGGAAAATCGTGTGTCCAGAGAGTAGGTCAGGCCCGGTGACCAATGCCAATACCGATTGGGCCTCGCCGCGATGCCCTCAGGCTATGGGTTCGTCGTGTTCCAGAGGCGACCGGCTCCAGCTCGCTCCCGACCACTCGCCCGAGAGGATCCGGGACCGCGCCACATCGAAGAGGGTTTCCTTGAATTTTCGCGTCGCGACGGATGGCCCACGATGACTCGGATAGAGAAGAACCCAGTCGATGCGCAGATTCTCGATGGGTGCCGCGCAGAGCGTTCCTGCCCGCAACGCCTTCCAGGCCGCGCAGTACGGCAGGATGCTGTAGGCGAGCCCGCGTGAAACGAGCCCCGTCATCATGTCGGTGGAATTGCCGTCGACCACCGGATTGAGCGGAAGTCGTGCATTTCCGAGTGCATTTTCCACGACGAGCCGCAGACTGTTGGGACGGCTCGTGAGGACCATCGGCTTGTTCGACAGATAGGAAAGCGGTACCGGCACGGAGATGTCGAGCCCCGAATCGGGAGGCCCGACGATATAGAGTTGCTCGCTGATGAACGGCTCCTGCCGTGTGAAGGCATGCGCGGACAGATCGATGATGCAGGCGCAGTCGACCTTGTTTTCCTGGACCAGCGAAGCGAGATCGACGCTGATGCCTTCATGCACGTGCAGGGATACCGACGAATGTTTTCTCTGATAGGCGTCGAGAACCGGCACCGTCAGCATTTCCCGCATCGACGGCGGCATGCCGACGGAGAAATCACCGCGAGGCTCATCGGCGCACACCATGACGTCGTCCCGAAGCCGGTCAAAGCGCTTGAGCAGATCGGTCGCATGGTCGCGCAGCAACTCGCCCGTCTGCGTCAGCGTGACGCCCCGGTCGAAACGGGTGAACACGGCGGAACCGAGTTCTTCCTCGATGGCACGAATCTGGCGGGACAGCGCCGGCTGCGAGATGTGCAATACCTCTGCGGCGCGGGTAAAGCTCCTCAGCTGTGCAATTTCAAGGAAATAACGGAGTTGCCGCAGATTCATCGCTTACGGCCGCTGCAGCCAGACGTTGATTGCCGAGATGTTTTCCTGCTGCTCGTCTCCGGCCAGCGCATGCAGGCGCAGCAGGGCAACGAGGTAGGTGTAGCGCGCCTGCGCCAGGTCGCGCAATGCGCTCGTGCGCTGCTGCTCCGCGTTGAGAACGTCGAGCGTCGTGCGCACGCCGGCCTCGAAGGACTTGCGCCCGGACAGCACTGCCTGGTCAGCCGAAGCCACCGCCTGCTCCAGTGCCCTGATACGCGCCACACCCTCGGTCACCTCGCGAAACTCGCGGAAGATCCGTACTTCGATGTCACGGCGGGTCGCCTCCATCTGTTCGTGCACCCGGGTCTGCGTCGCCAGCGCCTGACGTACCGTCGAGCTCACGTAACCGCCCGAGTACAACGGCACGGAGAGCTGCAGACCAATGGACTTCTGGTCGTAACGCGTGTTGACGCTGTTGACATTGTCGCTGTCCGTCTTCGCCCACTGGGCAACGGCGTCGAGTGTCGGCAGATGGTCGGCGCGGACCCGGCTGATTTCCTCGCTGGCAGCGTCGAGTTGCGCCTGCAGTTGATGCAGATCGGGGCTCTGCGACCAGGCGCGCGTCACCCAGTCATCGAGTTGTGCGGGCTGCGGTGCGCCGGCCACGAAACGCGAGACGTCGAGATCGGCCAGGGGCTCCCCGTTGCGCCCGGTCAGCACATCCAGTTTGCGGCGCGTGAAATCGACGTTCTGCTGCGCTTCGAGCTCCTGTGCCAGCGTCATGTCGAGCCGCGCCTGCGCGTCGTCGATGTCGGTGCGCGTGCCGCTGCCGGCGGCAAACGACTTGCGCGCGGCGTCGAGCTGGACAGTCGTCATCCGCTTGAGTGACTGCACCAGCGTCAGTTGCTCACGCGCCAGCAGCGCATCGAAGTACGTCTCGCCGACGCGCACGACAAGGTCCTGCTCATCGCCGACGAGGGCCGCTTCGGTGTCGCGCACCTGCGCCTCGGCCTGGCGCAGTTGTGCGCGCAGCGCCGGGCGGAACAGCGGCTGGCGCACGCTGAGCATTCTGCTGCTCGACCAGTAATCGTCGCTGGTCGTCGTCGCCTGACCGAGAACATTGCGCCCGCGCGTCGTCAGATCGTTGTAGTTGCGCGTGAAGCTGGCCGAGACATTCGGCAGCAACTGCGAGCGCGCCTGCGGCACCCGCTCGCGGCCGGCTTCGGCGGCGGCGCGCGAGGCCCGGATCGTGGCGTCGTTCTGCAGGGCCGCCTCCCAGGCGTCGCGCAGGTCCATCGCCCGGCCCGGCAGAGGCAGGGCGATGAAGACGACCGACAGCAGCATCGCGGATGCGGTACGGCGCGCCGTTGCCGCCGCCCGCATCCCGGATCGGTTGCACTCGCGCATTTTCTTCATTCCTCTTTCAGCGACGACGACATGCGCTTGATCAGGGGATTGACCAGATAGGTCAGCATCGAGCGCTCTCCGGTAAGAAAGACGACCTGGACCGGCATGCCCGGCTGCAGGCGGCGCCCTTCCAGCTGCCGGATGCCGTGTGGCGTGAGCCGCACGCGCGCCAGGTAATACGTGACGCCCGAGTGCTGGTCGGTGAGCAGGTCGCCCGAGACCGAGATCACTTCGCCGTCGACCATCAGATGCGGCGAATGGGCGAAGGTGTTGAAGCGCACGTCCACCGGCAGGCCCGCATGCACGCGATCGATCAGGTGCGGCGCCACCTGTGCCTCGAGCAGCAGATCCTCGTCATCGGGCACGATGTCCATCAGTTTCTGGCCCGGCTGCACGACGCCGCCGACGGTCTGCACGACCAGACCCACCACCTGTCCCTCGGCCGGCGCGCGGATCTCGGTGCGGGCGAGATCCTCGGCCACCGCGACGAGTTTCTTCTCGTTGCTGAGCACTTCGCTGTCGACGTCGGCGAGCTGCGTTTCGACTTCCCGGCGCATGTCGCGCTGGCGTGACAGTGCGCGCTGGCGCAGTTCGCCGATGCTGCGCTGCGCGCGCACGGTATTGCCCTCGAGATCGGCGATCGCGCTGCGCACATCGGCCGCCGAACGCTCCAGTTCGAGCTGGTTGTTGCGCGGCGCGTAGCCGTCGCGCACCAGGCCGCGCAGATGATCCAGTTCCTCGTTGATCAGAACGAGCTGGCCGCGGCGGTTCTCCAGCGTGCGCGCATACGACTGCAGCATGCCTTCCTGCGCGGCGATGCTCTCCGCGATCGACTGCAGGTCGGATTGCAGCAGACTGCGGCGCGTCTGCAGCAGCTGCTCCTGATTGCGCATCTGCTGCTCGATGAGCGGATCAGACGCCGCCTGTTGCAAATCAGGATGAAACCGGATCGCCGCCGCACCCGTCTTCTCGGCTTGCAGGCGCGCCTGCAGCGCACGCCCGCTCAGGTAGCGCTGGCGCACTGCCTCGTAATCCGCGCGCGCACGCGTGTCGTCCAGCCGCATCAGCAGTTGTCCGGCACTCACCCGTTCACCTTCTCGCACCAGCACTTCGCGCACGATCCCGCCCGTCAGATGCTGCACGGCCTTGCGCTTGGTATCGAGCGTGACCATGCCATTGCCCGGCACGCCTTCGTCGAGCGGCGCCAGGACCGCCCAGAGCAGGAAACCGCCGAAGAAGATCAGCAGTGCCCAGAGTCCGATGCGCCCGACGCGGCGCGCCTCGGACGAACCGGTGAGTTTTGCATCGACCACGTCGGTCGGTGTCGTTATCGTCGGCAGGGAAGTGGAAGCCATGTCGGAACCTGGAATATTCGTCACGGTTGAAGCGGTCAGCGGCGCCTGTGCCTCAGGCGGGCTGCGCCGTCAGCTGCTCCGGATCGGGAGGTGGCGCCGGCGGTGCCGGCGGCTGCAGCGCGGCCAGCACCTCGTCGCGCGCGCCGAACGCCTGGACACGCCCCGCGCGCAGCAGCAGCAGGCGATCGGCCACGGCCACGATGCCGGGCCGGTGAGTGATCAGCACCACCGTGCGCTGCGCCTTGCGCAGCTCCTGCACGACGCGCACCAGCGCCTGTTCGCCAACGTCGTCCAGATTGGCGTTGGGCTCGTCAAGCACGACCAGCACCGGATCGCCGTAGAGCGCGCGCGCCAGGCCGATGCGCTGGCGTTGGCCACCCGACAGTTGCCCGCCGGCCTCTCCCGCCGGCGTGTCGTAGCCCTTGGGAAAGCGCAGGATCATCTCGTGCAGTCCGGCGGCGCGCGCCGCCGCGATCACCTTCTTCGAGTCGGGCTTACCGAAACGGGCGATGTTCTCGGCGATGCTGCCTTCGAAGAGTTCGATGTCCTGCGGCAGATAGCCGACGTACGGCCCGAGTTCGGTGCGGTCCCAGCTGCTCACCGGCAGCTCGTCGAGCAGGACTTCGCCGCCCGTCCACGGCCAGATGCCCAGGATCGTGCGCGCCAGTGTCGACTTGCCCGAACCCGATGGCCCGAGCACGACCGTGACGGTTCCCGGCTGCGCCTGCATGCTGACCGCGTCGAGAATCGGCGCTTCACGCCCCGGCACCGTCGCCGTGACCTCGCGCATGGTGAGCACACCGCGCGGCGCAACCCGGTGCAGGTTCGGGTCGCGTTCCGGGTTGTCGCGCAGCAGCTGTTCGAGCCGGCGAAAGGCCGACCGTGCACCGAGAAACGGGCGCCAGGTGTTGACCAGCAGATCGATCGGCGCCAGCGCGCGCGCCATCAGGATATTCGAGGCGATCATGCCGCCGGGGGAAAGGTGGCCTTCGAGCACGAGCAGGCCGCCGGCTCCGAGCGCCAGCGATGATTGCGAATAGCGGATGAACTTGCTCACCGCGCCGATCCGGTGCGCGAGCGACTGCGAGGCCGACTGCAGTGCGAGCGTCTTCGCGTGACGCTTCTGCCAGTGATTGCGCAGTGCCTCGACCATGCCCATCGATTCCAGCACTTCGACGTTGCGCAGCTTGCCCTGCAGATACGCGCCGGTTTCCGACGTCGCCTGGCTGGCCGCTTCGGCCGGCGCCAGCGTGTGCCGGTGGCCGAACCAGGCAAGCGCCGCCTGCACGAGGGAAAACCCGATGCCCATCCAGCCAAGAAGAGGATGCATGAAGAAAAGCGCGGCGATGTAGATCGGAAACCAGGGCACGTCGAAGAACGCGAACACCCCGTTTCCCGTGAGGAACTGCCGCACCTGGAGCAGATCGCCGAAGGCGCGCGACGGTCCGCTGCCGGCCTGGCGCAGCCAGGCGTCGAAACTCGAATTGAACACCCGCGAACTGAGCACTTCGTCCAGATGCAGTCCGGTATGCACCAGCACGCGCGAGCGCATGCGCTCGGAGAACGCCATCACCCCGAAAAGAAAGAGCGTGATCAGCGACACGACGAGCAGCGTCGTCTCGCTGCGGCTCATCAACACGCGGTCGTAGACCTGAAGCATGTAGATCGTCGGCATCAGCATCAGCAGATTGGCGACGAAGCTGAAGATGCCGACGACCGCGAACTCGCGCCGCAGGCTCCACAGGACGGCGGACAGTTCGCCCCGGCCGCCGGATTCCGGATCGGATGACTGGATCATGCTCTGGTGTCGTTGGTGTGAAGCGGATCAAGCGGATCAGGCCGCATCGCCGACCGGCCCCGGGTTCTGCGGCGGTCTGCCCGGGGGGATCTGTCGTTGCCGCGGCGCGGACGACGGCGATGCACGGCGCGGCCGTCCCGGACCGGCCACCGCCGGCATCTGGGGCGGCTGGCGCAGCGCCGCCAGGACTTCGTCGCGCGGGCCGGAGAACTGCATCTGCCCGTCGCGCAGAACCAGCATCCGATCGGCCACGGCGAGCACACTGGTGCGATGCGTCATCACCACGAACGTGGTGCCCCGCGCCTTGCGCTGCGCGATCGCCCGCGCCAGCGCCGCGTCGCCTTCCTCGTCCAGGCTGGAATTGGGTTCATCGAGGACGACGAACACGGGATTGCCGTACAGTGCCCGCGCGAGCGCCACACGCTGGCGCTGCCCGCCCGACAGCGTGGTGCCGCCGTCGCCCACCGGCGTGTCATAGCCCTGCGGCATCGCCATGATCAGGTCGTGCAGGCCGACGTCACGTGCCGCCGCTTCGACCCTGGCCGGATCGATCCGTCCGAAACGCCCGATATTCTCGGCGATCGTGCCCTCGAACAGCTCGACCCCCTGGGGCAGATAGCCGACGTGCGCACCGAGCTCCGTCTTGTCCCACTCATGGACGTCGGCACTGTCCAGACGCACCTTGCCACCGGCCGAAGGCCACAGACCGGTGAGCACACGCGCCAGCGTCGACTTGCCCGAAGCCGATGGGCCGACCACGGCCAGCATCTGCCCCGGTTCGAGCTGGAAAGTGACGCCGCGCAGGATCGGTTCCGCGCTGCCCGGCGCGGACACGAGCAGCGGCTCGACCTGCAACAGGCCACGTGGCGGCGGCAGCGCCATGCCGGGCGCGCGCGCCGGCACCATCGCGAGCAGCTCTTCCAGGCGCGTCCAGGACTCGCGCACGGCGACCACGCTCTGCCACTGCGTGACCGTCTGCACGAGCGGCGCGACCATGCGTCCGCCGAACACCGCGGCCATGATCATCATCACGTCGCCGCCGTTGAGCGAACCTTCGAGCAAAAACCAGCAGGCCAGTCCGAGCAGGCCCGAACTGAGCGTCGTCTGCATGAACTTCATCATTGACTGATAGCGCCCGGCAATCCCGGACGCCTGCGCCTGCAGACCGAGAAACTCGCGCTGCTTCTGCTGCCAGCGCGCATGGATGTTGCGCAGCATTCCCATCGACTCGATCACTTCCGCATTGCGCAGCATGCCGTTAGCGTACTGCTGCGCGGCGGCCGATCCCCGGCTCGCCTGCATCAGCGGCGGACGCGTGCTGCGCTCGTTGAGCCAGGCGATGAACACCATCACGCACGCCAGCGCGAGCGCAGCCCAGCACAGCAGCGGCTGGATCCAGTACAGCAGCACCAGCATCACGAGCGAGATCGGCGCCTCGAGAATTCCCAGCAGCACCGGCGAGAACATGAACTCGCGCACCTGCTTCAGATCGTTGAGCACCAGCGGCGTACCGACCGGAAGCTGGCGCAGCCGCGCATCGAAAATGGCGCGGAACAGGCGCCCGCGCAGATGTTCATCGAGCTGCACACTGGCCGCCCGCATGATCTCGGCGCGCGACCAGTTGAGGACCTCCAGCACGACGTAGGTCGCCAGGATCATGATCGTGAGCATCGCCAGCGTCAGGTGGCTGCGGCTCTCCACCACCCGGCCGTAGACCTCGAGCATGTAGGCTGACGAGGCCAGCACCAGGGAGCCGGTAATCAGGCTGAACCAGGCCACGCGGACGAAATGCGGGCGCAGCAGCGCCAACGCTGCCCGCAGCTCCGACGGTGCCTGTCCGCCGCTTTTTCCGGTGCTCATACGGTTTCTTCCACTCGCACGTAATCGGGGATCCGGGCCACTGGCGGCACCGCGTCCTGCGCAGGCGCCGTCGCGTCGCCCAGACGGAAAGTCAGCTCGAACGCGCCATCCTGACGGCGCAGCAGCACGATCTCGCGCAGACGCTGCGTGAGCAGTGCCTGCTCGCTTTCCGGCTTCAACGCCAGATCGAAATGCATGCGTCCGTCCAGCGTGAACATCGAGATCCGGCCGTTCTTCAGGCTCAGCGTATGACGGTCGAAATAAACCGGCGAGTCATCCGTGAAGCGCACCTGCGGCAGCGGCGCATCGCCGAGCCGCGACAGGTGAAACGGACTCCTCGGGTGCTGAAAAACGAGCCGGCAGGTGCGCGAGACCGAATAGATGGCGTTGCACACCATCTGCGAGCCCATCTCCGGAAACCGGGTGCGCAATTCGCGGTAGGCCAGATGATGCAGGGCCACCCGGTTCCACGTGCGCGTGCGCTGCACCAGCGGGGCCAGCGCGTTGCACAATTGCGCGAAGCCGCGTTGCAGCTCGACCAGGCGGGCAGTCTGTGCTTCATCCGCATGCAGGGGAACGTGAAGGATCGACTTCATATAGGAAGCGGAGTGTATCACTTCCTATATGAAGTTCTGCAAGCAAAAAAAGGAGCTTTGATGCGCGGAGGCGACAAGGTGGAACCGGGGTGAAGCGATAAGCCGGGTCGCGATCGCTTACGATGATGGGTACATGAGGCCCGGGGCAGAAGTGTGATGTCGCGGGCTGTTCACGGCAATCGTTCGTCGCAAGCGGCGCCCCGTCGCCGTGGACAGTTCATCCGAGTGCCTCGTACACGGAAATCCGGATAACCTTCCCACTGCACGATGCGATCGAAGCTTCCAGAGCCTTTCCCCGGGCCCCGCACACCTGGTCGGCCCACGGCTGATGCTCGGCCGGCGTCCACTACGACGCCGGTACGGAAGAAATACACGGCACGCTATATCCAGGTGCTTGAAGCGGCTGCCTACGAATTTTCGAACAAGGGGTACCACGCCGCCACGACGAAGGACATCGCCGAACACCTGGGAATCCAGCAAGGCAGCCTTTATTACTACATCAAGTCCAAGGAGGCTGCCCTCGAGCAGATATGTCTCGTCGCCATCGAAGGTTACGTTGCATTCTCTCAAACCATCAAGCGATCACGTCAATCGCAGGCAAGGAAGATCCACCAACTGGTCGCACGACATCTCGAGACGATCGACCACCGCCCGGCCTTCTTCAAGGTGTTCATGAGCCATCGCCACGACCTTCGCGACGACCTCCGCCATGAGATCGGCAGACAGGTTCGTGCATACGAGAAGAACGTGGAAGCCATCATCCGCCAGGGCGCGCGCAAAGGCGAGTTCAGACGTGACATCGACCCGGCTTCGGCAACACTCGCACTGCTCGGGATGTGCAACTTCGTAGCCGTCTGGTGGGGCAAACGACCGAGCCCCGAAATTCCCGTCATCGCCAGTCAGTACGCTGAAATCTTCGTCGCGGGGTTGACGGTTCGCGGAACGCCCCGTAAGCGCACCCTCAAGCCCGCGACAAGCGGGGCCGCGCCGCCCCGCCGCTCCACCCGAAGATTCTCACGCTCGGGCCAATGATCGCCGGCTGATCTGCTCATCGCCCGATCAGCTGCGTCTCACTCAGGAATGCGTGCCGGGGGGCGTCGCGCACCCTGGGCCCAGGCCACACATGGCGCCCAGACTTGTCTGCTCGATCCGGTGATCGTCTCGCACCCGGCAACCACGACCCCGGCAATCCGGAATTTTTCTATTAGGTATTTGAATTCTATTGACTGTTAGAAATAAGCACGCTACGCTCCACCCATACAGATCGCCATCGCGTTCTGCTCATGCATCCAGGAGTCGCTTGCATATGTACGAAGCCATCGCCTACCGCGTGCTCGAAGGAGTTGCGGAGATCACGATCAACCTGCCCAGGCATCGCAATGCCCTGTCCGTGCAGGCAATGAAGGAAGCACTCGACGCGCTGAACCACGCGGAAGACGACCGCAGCGTGGGCGCGGTGATGATCACGGGTGCGGAGGACGCGTTTTGTGCGGGCTTCGACCTGCGCGAGATTCCCCTGGACGACGGCGTCGAGGGAGTTCGCGATCATTTTCGCGTGGCTGCGCTCTGGTGGCATCAACTGCTCCACAAGATCGTCCGTATCCCGCTCCCGGTGCTGGCCGCGGTGAACGGCGTGGCAGCCGGTGGAGGCCTGGGCCTGACGCTGGCCAGTGATCTGGCGGTATGTACCAACCGTGCCAGATTCCTTTGTGCCTGGCACTCGATCGGTATCGGCAACGACACCGCGACGAGCTACAGCCTTACGCGCATCGTCGGAATGCGCAAGGCCATGGAAATGATGCTCACCAACAAGACGCTCTCGGCCTCGGAAGCACTCGACTGGGGAATCGTCAATCGAGTGTATCCGGACGCAGAGTTTCGGCAGAGGGCCTCCCGTGTAGCTGCCGAGTTGGCAGCCGGCCCCACGCACTTGCAAGCCATGGCCAAGAACCGCTTTCACGCGGGCTGGATGCAGCCGATCGAAGAGTGCACCGAGTTCGAAATTCAAAATGTGCTCGCTTCGGTCGTCGATCCCCACTTCCGGCCCCGGCTCGATGCATTTCTGCAGGGTACGAAGGCCAACCACGTACAGGTTGACCTCGGATAGTTGACGCAACAACACGCCGGACCGAGCGCATGCAAACAGTTTTTGACATGGTTCGCCGCGCATCGACGCGTGCACCAGACAATGTCGCGATCGTCGACCCGCGACGTCACATCGAGATTTCCTACTCCCGGCTGGTACAGAAGATCGAACGTATTGCAGCCGGCTTTATCAAACGCGGGGTACATCCAGGCAGCCGCATAGCCGTCGCGCTGCCCAATTCGATCGAGGCTTGTCTGACGCTACTTGCACTACATCGTGCGGGTGCCATTCCTGCCTTGATGAATCCAAGATTGAAGCCGGAGGAAATCCGCGATCTGATCGCATTCGGCGAGATGCAGGGAGCGGTACTCGACCCGACATTTGCCGACGCTCCATCCGTACGGAGTGGTGTCGCGGGTTCTATCTTCCGGGTGGAGACAGAAGGCCAAAGTGACGGCCTGAGTTCGATGGAAAATGATGATCCACTGCCGATGTTTGATCCAGGCCCCGAAGACGCTGCATTCATCTTTTATACGTCTGGCACCACAGGCAAACCAAAGGGAGTCGTTCTGAGTCAGCGCGCCGTCGAATCACGGGTGCTGTTCATGGTCACACAAGGTGGCTATCGGTTCGGATTCCACAATCGGGTGATCGGCCTCATGCCGCTGTATCACGTTATTGGGTTCTTCGCCGTTTTCGTTCTGGCCCTGGCTCTGAACGGACGATACTACGTCATCCGCGATTTCAGACCGGACGATACTATCGATCTCATTCAGGCACACCGCATCACGGGCCTCTTCGGAACACCGACACATCTCGACCTTCTCGTCAGATCCGTACTCGCAACACCGCGCGATCTCTCATCCCTGGAAACCGTGACATTCGCCGGCGCGACCATGCCCGATACTGTGCTGAATCGCGTCAACGTACATCTGCCAGGCCGGAAGACGAATATCTACGGTACCACGGAGACCATGAACTCATTATTTGCGGAAGAACCACATGAAGGAGCCCGCCTGCGTCCTGGCTTTTATTCGGAAGTACGTGTGATCCCGATCGGTGGCTCTCCCGAACATGGACTGCCGCCGGGAGAGGAAGGCGAATTGATTGTTGCCGCCGACGCAGACGCCACATTTACCGAGTATCTCAATCAACCAGATGCGACACGAGAAAAACTTCAGGGTGGATGGTACAAAACGAGCGACGCAGCAGTAATGCACTCAAACGGGGATATAGAAATCCGTGGCCGGCTGGACGACATGATCATATCAGGCGGAGAGAATATTCACCCCAGTGAGGTGGAACGGGTTCTGCAATGCCACCCGAACGTGCGCGAGGCGGTTGTATTGGGTCTTCCGGATGAGCGATGGGGTCAGCGTGTCGTTGCCTGCATCGTTGCCAGGGAAACTTCTCCGACAACGAGTGAACTAGATGAATTTTGTGCAGTCAGCGAGCTCGCATTCTTCAAGCGACCGAGGGCGTATGTCTTCCTCGACGAAATTCCAAGAAATGCAATGAACAAGGTACTTGTGAAGGTGCTGGCGCAGACTGCACAGGCATCCATGGCGGCGTTGGAAAACACTTGATTCCGGCCATCGGGCACCGCCCCGTTGCCGCTATCCGTACAGCAGGACAGGAGCGAACAGATGAACGAACAGACAGGACAGTCCAGGAGCAGACGCCTCTTCCTCAAGGAAGCCGTCGCTCTTGCCGGACTGGGCAGCGCTTCGGCAATTCTTCCGGTGCACGGTGCTTCGGGCGCGACAAGGCCGCTGAAAGTGGGCCTGATGATGCCGTACAGCGGCACATATGCACAACTCGGCGTTGCAATGACCAATGGATTCAAGCTGGCCCTTGAAGAGCAAGAGGCGGCTCTCGCCGGGATAAAAATCGACTACGCCGTACTGGACGACGAGTCACAGCCTGCCAAGGCCGTTGAAAACGCCAGCAAACTCATCAATCGAGACAATATCGACGTACTCGTCGGAACCGCCCATTCGGGTGTAGCTCTTGGCATGGCGAAGGTTGCGCGAGACACGGGTGTATTATGGCTGATTCCGTTGGCCACGGCCGACGAATTGACGGGCCCCTTGTGTGCATCAAATATCTTTCGTACTTCCGTTTCTGGTTGGCAATCACACTATCCGCTCGGCAAGGTCTTGAGAAAAAGCGGCCACAGGACCGCCGTCTTCATTACCTGGAAGTACGCAGCCGGCGAACAGATGCTTGCCGGCTTCAAGGAAGGTTTCGAAAAGGAAGGCGGACAGCTGGTCAAGAAGCTGTTCCTTCCTTTTCCCCAGGTGGAATTCCAGGCGGTACTTACCGAGATTGCAAGCCTGCGGCCTGACGCAGTTGTGGCATTCTTTGGTGGCGCAGCCGCCTCCAAATTTCTGAAGGATTATCGAGCTGCAGGATTGAAAGACAAGATCCCCTTATATGGCTCCGGTTTTCTGACGGAAGGAGTGCTTGACGCGGCCGACGGAGCCGCCGAGGGTCTCGAAACGACACTTAACTATGCCGACGGACTCACCATTGCCAAGGATCACTCATTTCGACTTGCCTACGCAAGAACCTTCAAGGCACAGCCCGATCTTTTTGCGGTCCAGGGTTACGATGCCGGCCAGCTGCTGGCAGCCGGCCTTTCCGGGGTCAAGGGTGACCTCGAGAATAAGGCCGGAATTATCTCGGCGATGGAAACAGCGCGTATCGACAGCCCCCGAGGCGTTTTCACCATGTCGAGCGCCCACAACCCCATACAGGATATCTATCTGCGAAGAGTGGTCGGAAAAGAAAACCGCGTCGTAGAGATTGTCGCCAAGGCTCTTGCGGATCCAGCCCGCGGCTGCAGGCTTCCGGAAAGAGCCTGACAGTTCACAAGCGCTCCATCATGAGCGCCTGCAATACCATCCAACGCGCTTTTCTGCCCGCTGCCAACAGGAAATTGATTCAACAACTCGGGCCAACTATCTTGTATGACCCACTCGCGATGCCCTTTTCCTGTTGGCAACGAGCAGCTGCCTGATTTTGTCGATCGGTTCTTCCTGGATACACGATTTCCAGTCCCGCCTCCTCATCTTCAATCGCTCGGCGGCTAACCGGACTGTCTCACATACCCTATCGTTTCAGCTGAGTGTCGGGCTTGGGTGCGATGACTTCGGGATCACCGAATTGCATGTTCAACATCGAGGACCTCCCCGTCCTCAGCTTGTCTGATGATCAAGCCAGATACAAATATGTTACATAATTGACAAATGTGAATTATGTGAATAAAACGGCTTTGTCTCAGTTTTACGTGGGAAATGGTCATGCCCAAGACTCTTGAGTCCATCGTCGAGCACTTGCCCCGAGTGACAGTGGACGACGTACGCCGCTTCTCCGACGTCGTTGATATCCGGGACGCTCGAGCCTTCGCCGCCGAACTGCAGGCGTTCGTCGACGAGCGCGTAGAGGCGGCGGTGATTCCCCCGTCTCCGGGAGAGGAGACGTTGGAGCGATCCATTGCACGCCAGGCCGCCGCGCTACGCGCCGACAGCCACTGGATACCGGGCGAGACCGACATCCAGCGAGGGCGCGCCGCACTGCTGGCGGCGTTTGCGCAGCCACATAATCTCCTGCTCGCCGACTTTGCCACCCTGGCGAACAAATCACGCCAGCAGATCTACCGGGACATCGGGGCCCGGCGACTGCTCGCGCTGAACGTGGGAGGGCGCGGCACAAGGCTACCCGACTGGCAGCTCGATCCGGTGAAGCAGCAGTTGACGCGTTTTGTCCTGAAGGGTACGACCGGAGTCGATAGCTGGACGCTGTACCACGCCCTGTCCGAGCCGCTCGAAGGACTGGCTGGGCGCTCGCCGGTCGAGGCGGTGACTGCCGATTCCATCGATGAGGTCGCCAGAGCGGTGTTCAACGTGCTGGGGATCCATTGACGGGGAGCCGGGGGGTGGGCATCGAGCTGCCATCACTTTTCATCGGCGCAGGAGAACTGCTCCAGCATGTGAGCCGCGTGGTCTACCGCGGCCAGCCGCTCTACTACGGCCGCGAGGGCACCAACCGCTATGATGCACCGGCGCGGAACTACGGCGTGCTCTATCCAGGCCGTAACCTCGCCACGGCGCTGATGGAATCGGTGTTCCACAAACATCGGTGGGACCGCGACACCGTACGCTCGATCGCGGAAGGCCAGTACCGCGCAAGAACGTAGGAAATCACACGCCCTGCCAGGGGTCGATGACGGTCAGGCCCGCTGCGCGGAACGGATCAACGTTGCGCGTGGCAACCGTGAATTGGTTGGCAAGGGCAACAGCGGCAATACAGGCGTCGGCCGTCTCGATGCCGCTGCCGCACTGGCGAGCCTTCACCAGCAGTTCCGCATAGGCGCTCGTGCAAGCCAGGTCGAACGGCAGCACACGGCCGGCGAACAAAGGCAACACAAGCTTTTCCAGGTGCTCATGCAGACGATCGTGGCGCTTTCCCGCCGGTAGCAGTGCCACACCAGCGCGCAGTTCGGCCACGGTCATTGCCGAAAGATAAAGCGTCTCCAGGGGTTGCGCATCGATCCACTCGATCACTCTTGCCTCGGGTGCCGGTCGCAATGGCTCCGAAACCACGTTGGTATCGAGCAGGATCATTCAAAGCTCGCAGCACGGGCCGGGGTCGGGCCGCGCACACTCTCGAAGATGGCAAATTCCTCCTCGGTCAGCTTCACTTTGCGACCAATCCCGGCCAGCATCGAACCGAGTTTCACTCGACCTTCCGGCTTCACGGCGGATTCCAGAATATCGCGCATCTCGGCCTCGATGCTGCGACCATGGCGGGCAGCGCGCACGCGGATCGCGCGATGCACTTCCTCAGGCACATTCCGGATCGTGACAGACGGCATCTTGCAAAACCAGTAAACGACTTCAATTCTTGCAAATTACTATATTGCAAGCGAATACGCAATGGTCAGTTGCGCTCTCGCGGTTGACGCCTTGCCTGAGTGCCTATGCGGAACTGCTGGTGAAGGTTCGCCAGTGCGGCGACGCCATCGACACGGCCGACGTCCATTCGTCCTGGATGCCCGGCAATCAGGGCGGCGAGGTCCTTTGTTGGACACTGGAGAACCTCGCCAAGACTTCATGTTGGCATGAGTAAGGAAATATCCTTACAATATGGCATTGCTACCAGGAAAACCGCCATGCCCGCCATTCATGAAGTTGCCACGCTGACCTCCAAGGGTCAGATCACGCTGCCCAGGTCCATCCGCCAGGCGCTGGGTGCCGATACCGGCAGCAAGCTCGCATTCGAACTTCGTGGTGCCGAAGTGATCGTGACCCGCGCTGATGCCGGGCACGAGGATCCTGCCATTGCCGCGTTCCTGGCCCTGCTGGCGCGCGATATCGAAGCAGGCCGGAATGTGCGCGGCCTGCCCGAGGATCTGGCTCGCACCATGCTGGAGCACGCTGGCTACAAGGTGAGCCTGGGTGACGATTTCGATGAGGATGTGGACATCTGATGCAACAGCATGGCTGGACACTGCTGTTCCACGACAACCTGATCGAGCAGATGATGAAGCTGCGCGCGGCTGTGCTGCGCGCCCAGGAGAACGACCCGGAGGGGTTCGGGTCCAACGCCAACGTCAAGTTCTTCCGGGCTTTGGTCCAGTTGATACAAGACGTGGTGCCGATCGATCCGGCGCGCGACGAATACCGCCAGGGCAATACCATGGGGCCGACCTGGCGCCACTGGCGGCGAGCCAGGCTCGGAAGGCGCTACCGGCTGTTCTTCCGGTACGACTCGAAGGCGAAGGTCATTGTGTACGCCTGGATCAACGACGAGCAGACCCTGCGGTCATCGGGCAGCAAGTCGGATCCCTACGCGGTGTTCGGAAAAATGCTCGGACGTGGAAATCCGCCCGACGACTGGAATACATTGGTCGAGGCAAGCAAACCGGACTGGGGCGGCCCATAACGTCCAGGTTCAGCGGCGCTTGATGCGCGGAGGGGAGGAGAGGTGCGGAGTACCGCTGGAGCCTATCCGGAATTTTGTGTGCGAGGCATACCATGATGCGAAGGAGCATGTATGCCAAGCAGGAAAACGACCAAGGCAGCGCTGGCAGCAGCGCAGCGAATGCCGGATGTGCCCAGGGAGCTGATTGATCAGTTCGTCACCGGTCCGATGAGCGCCGAGGCGATCCAGGACATCTCGCTGGCGTTCAAGAAGGCGCTGATCGAGCGCGCGCTGGGAGCCGAGCTCTCGCACCACCTCGGCTACCCGCCGGGGACGGATAAGCCTGAGGACACCAGCAACCATCGCAACGGGGTCAGCGGCAAGACGGTGCTCACCGAGGACGGCCCCGTGCGCATCGAGGTGCCGAGGGATCGTGAGGGCAGCTTTGAGCCGCTGTTGATCGCCAAGCACGAACGGCGCTTCACCGGCTTCGACGACAAGATCATCGCGATGTACGCGCGCGGCATGACGGTGCGCGAGATCCAGGGGTTCCTCGCCGAGCAGTACGGCACCGAGGTCAGCCCCGAGTTCATCAGCTCGGTCACCGACGCGGTG
>JACDJC010000020.1_pt1 | contig 242169 bp, 228 predicted proteins | sample 7454191 | NCBI WGS metagenome assembly JACDJC01 (sample SAMN14253291, study PRJNA609438) | sludge metagenome | isolation source: sludge after 25d culture with pyrite and EDTA | collected 2018-12-20 | reverse complement strand
TTTGTAGAAAGTGTAGAAAGGTATAGAAATATTACTCACACATAGCCCGTTTTTTTCAGGTATGCCTTCATCCCATGATTTGAAAAAATGAACAGTAAGGGGGAGTAACCTCTGAAACCTTTCTACACTTTCTACGCTTGCCTCGTAACGCTATAAATATCAGCGACTTGCGATGTAGAAAGGTGCTCTCTGGACATTCTACATTGTAGAAAGGTCTTTCTACACCGGCGGCCTTTGTAACAATTTTTGCAGCAAACCACCGGTTTCTAATCGTTTTTGCAGCGGGATAATGATTTTTGCTGGAGTGACCGTGGATATAAACGAAAAAGCCCGCAGAGGTGAATCCACGGGCCTGACTGGGTGATGGTATGAAGGGCGAAGTCTATTCGACTGTCTGGATGGTGTAGAGCTTGGTTCCGTACCGTTTCTGGCTGATGACAACATCGAATCCAGCCTCGCGGATGGTTTCAAGGTCGTTGGCAAAGCGCTGGGCAAACTGCCTCGATGAATCCATTTCAAAGCGCAGGCCGAAATCCCTGGCCACACGTTTGAGCGCCACGAACAGCTCCCGGGACAACACCTCCTTGAGGCAGCCGTCTTCTTCAAGCTGCACCTGATAGCGGGCAACGAACTCCTGAATGTGGTCCACCCGGCGATCGTTGTACATGTCTTTCCGGTCGGACTCCACGGCTGTTCGCCACGCTTTGAACAATGTCGAGAGCGCCGTTGCGGTGTGATTGGAATCCCGGGCGGTTTCACGACTGGTCTGGTTGATGGTCTGGATCTGCTGCTTGAAGGCTGGAGCCAGCGTCGACATTCCCTGTTCGATCTGATCCTGAGATGATCCGGCCAGCAGCATCAGATACATCAGACTGAGATATTCGTTGCAGCGTCGTTTGTCATGGTTGCCAAGGGCCTCGTGCAATAGCTTCATCGCCTGTGTCCGCATGCCGTCCTTCATCATCGCCAGCACCTCGCTGGTCCGTTTCATCAGAGCGGAAATGATCAGGTCCCGGTTGCGCTGCAGGGCGGCAATCACATCCGACTCAATGAAACAGTCGTTGCCCTGATTGCCAATATCGAAATTGATCACAAAGCTGCGGGACTGGATTTCGGACAGCTCTCCGCACAACGGCTCGATGCCGGTGGTATTGAGCAGGCATTTGGTCCGCTCGGTCACGGTTTCACTGTCGGTGCCGCTCTTGCGTTTCTCTTTGGCAATGCCGGTAATACTGGTCAGCATGAAAGTGGTCAGGTCCTCAGTCATCTGCTTGACTTCGATGTTGTCGAGAACGATGAGCGGATTCTGGGAACCGTCAGTGTAGTTGGCAGCATCGGTGGCTTTCTTGTGCTGGGGCTCACCGTAAAGCAGCGCCGAAATCAGCTTACTGGCCGTGGTCTTACCCGAACCGGCCGATCCTTCAAAACGGGTCATAGGTCGGGTTCCGGAAAAATCGATCAGCAGAAAACAGGTCAGCCAGGACAGAATCAGAAAGCGGTCACCCTGCGAACAGGTCATATTGTTGATCAGGAGATCGACCAGCAGCTTGTCGGCTTCCTCCGGTGCGGCGTCTTTCAGAAACTTCAACGGCTTCATCTTGCGGGAACCGTCGAGAATGATCCCGTCGGCGTTCCCACCATTTTTCAGGATCTCGATGCCATCGGGTGTGATTCGGGCAATCTCATGATCCTGATTGTTCAGGTTGAAGTAGACCGTAAAATTAGAAATATCCGTGTGCAGCCACGAGAAATGGTCGCGCACCTGACCTCGAATTATCGCCAGACTGGGCAATACCTCGAAAAAGGTGCGGCCGCCATTGGATGTCGGCACCATGCCGGTGTGCTTGTAGAGCATGGCCGCATACTGCCTTTTGCGGCCACGATCGGGGGAATCCATCCAGTAAATGGAGTTGTCGAAATACATAAACGGCTCGCCGGTCTGGGTGTGAAAAAACTGGGCACCGTTGGCGGTAAACCAGTCATAGGCCGCTTCGGCTGCGGCGGTATAATCCGGAGCACCGTTTTCCAGCTCCGTATCGATCAGCACTTCATCGACCCGAGCGCGGCACGAACCGGGCGGTGATCCGCTGAGACGTTTGGCTTTCTTCTTTTCCTTTTTGGCGTTGTCCCGTCGGTTCTGCTGAACAGATCGCACCTGTTCCTTGAGGGTCGCCATTGAAACCGCTTTACCCAGCCGCTCCTGAACCAGTTTCAATAGACGGCTTTGCTCCAGCGGTGAATGAGCCGAAATTTCGGCCAGAACCGGCTCGAGCTGGCGGTTTCTCTCTTCCTCCGGGGCATCCTCGGGCAGACTTTGAATGCCGAACTCCACCGGCGTACAGGCCGCAGAAAGCAGCGTCTCAAATTCAGCCTTACCATTGCCGGATGCAAAGAAATCGTTCACATCGATCTTGGCGTTGGCCAGCAGCGTTTCTGCCTCCCGAATATCCTCGTCTGAGTGGCCTTCGAGTAATTTGGCCAGTTCCCGGGGACCAACGGCTGCCGTCAGATTGAACCGTTCCTGCAGTTCCTGACGTGCCTGCTGCTGGGGGTCATTCAGAGGAATGGTAACCAGCTTCGTATCAATCTTGTGTTCGGCCAGCGTGCGAGCAGTCTGCAAGGCTCCCTTGAGCCCGGCCTCCGAGATTTCATTGTCCTGACAGATATAGACGGTCTTGAGCCCGCGCATCTTCGGGACCAGACGCTCCCAGTCTGCGGCCCTGATTCTTACCGTCACAGGAGAGAGCGCCGGGAACCCCTGTTGCATCAGAGCGATGCAATCGGTCACGCCTTCGGTAATGATGATGTGGTCGGGCTTACCCAGCAGGCAGTCCTCATTGAACAGCACCGCATTATTGATGAACCGGGCGACATAAGGACGCTGATGTTCATCGTGAACCGGCAGCTTCTTGTACTTTCCCTGTTCCCAGTTTACGTCCGGAGTCCACGGAGTCTTGCGGCCGATCATGAACACCACGCGGCCACGACTCCAGTATGGAAAGATGATTCGTTTTTCAAAAAACGGATTCAATCCATCCTGACTGGTCGGGCGAAAAGCTCCTGTGGCGGAAAGCTCCCGTTTGCTGAAGCCATGCTCGCCGGATCGCAGGGCTGCAATGACACCGGACTCATTGTCGGCAAAACCGATCAACAGGTCGTCGATGGTCTCATCGCTGATGGCGTATTTTTCTTTCAGCCAGGTCAGCGCCTCCTGATTTTCCTTGAGCCGCTGGTGATAGAAGCGGGCCAGCTCGGTCAGGGCATCTTTGACCCGGATCTCAAACGAGCGATCATTCTCCGTCTGCTCCAAGCGTTCCTGCGTGAGGCCGTAACGTGACAACGGCGGCATCCCGGCTTTCCCTGCAAGAAAATCACGGGCCTGCCGATGGCTGTCGGGCATGGGACCGGATTGCCCGGCGGTGACCGTACCCGATTGAATAAACTCAACGAGCTGGAGGACATCACCACCCACACCGCAGCCGAAGCAATACCAGCCCTGTTTGTCGAGCATCACATGAAGTGAGCGACGGGACTGGCTCTGATGGTGCGGGCAATCGCACTGGAGCCGCTGCCGGGATTCCTGTGTGATCCTTCCGGCCAGAAGATCCCTTGCCACATCACCAATATCGAGCTCGGTTATCAGGCGGTAGTATTCTCTGACATTATCTGAACCGCCCATGCTCATAATGCCCCCGCACAAGCTGACTGCTCTTCAGGGCAATTCACATTGTTCAACAAAATGGAGAGAAAGGTCTTACGGTCATCCACCTGACATTTCTTGGCGCAATTACGGATGCCCCAGCGGTCCCCCAGCACAATCGCAGTCTTGCGGGCACGGGTCACGCCGGTGTACAGCAGATTACGATGATGCATGAAGGAATGAGCCTTGTGGACCACCACAACAGCGCAGGGAAATTCCGATCCCTGGGTTTTGTGGATTGTCAGCGTATAGGCCAGCTGGATGTCCTGAAGGTTCGGTGAGCCTTTTTCAATCTCAACCGCCACACCCTCGAAATCAATCAACAGCGTGCCGTTGGGCAGCACATCGATCACATGGCCGATAGCACCGTTCATTACGTTCAGGTCATAGTTGTTGCGGGTCTGAATGACCTTGTCGTGTTTCAAAAATGGCGACCGGCGGCCGGGTTGTGTTTCCGGAACATTCACATTCCAGAGGCGCTTCTGGATAAGCCTCTGCAGGTCTTCATTGAGTGATTTGGTTCCCAGCGGCCCCTTGTGCGTCGGGGTCAACACCTGCACATCCTTGATCAGATCAAAGCCAAGGGCATCGAGCCGCTTGTCAAAGAGGTCCAGCAGGAAATTGCGGGCGGCACCCGGATCGGTGAACTGATCCGCCAGATACCAGTCCCGGCACCCCTGTGTGCTGGCATCACTGGTTTTTCTGACTTCTCCTTTGAGAATGGCGGTGCTGTTTTCCTTCAGCACACCGGCCTGCCTGACCACCTTATCCAGAATGACCGTAGGGATGGCATTTGAGTGGATCAGATCCCGAAGGATATTCCCCGGTCCGACCGGCGGCAGCTGGTTGTGGTCTCCCACAATGACAATGGCCGTTCTGGCAAAGTCGACCGCATTGAAAAGGTGCCACGCCAACGGAACATCCACCATGGAAAATTCATCGATGATCAGCATGTCGGCATCGATGGGATTGTTGCTGTCCTTTGAAAAGGATTTGCCGTCATAACCAAGCAGGCGATGGATAGTGGTTCCGGTGCGACCGCTCACTTCCTCGAGCCTCTTGGCCGCTTTGCCTGTCGGAGCGGAAAGAACCACCTCCAGATCGCACTCCTCACATACCGCGTTGATGACCGATACGGTGTAGCTCTTACCCGATCCGGCTCCACCGGATATCAGACTGATGGAGTGCTGCAAAGCAGAGTGAACCGCTTCGAGCTGCCGTTCATTGAGTGTTTCCGCCTGACGCAGAATCAGCTTCTGCAGATTGCGGGTCGATTTGAAATGGGGATTAGCCTCAGCCGCTTTGGTAAAAATGGCGGCGATGTCCTGTTCCATTTTCAGGATATCGGAAAGCGCAACCAGAAAGCGTCCTGCATGAGATTCACAGGAGAGCAGTCTTTCGCTGATCAGGTTGTCCAGTGATGCTTCGATACGAATGCGGCTGTCCAGATTATCCATCACCAAAAGCAGGTTGGCCTGATCAACAAGGTCCTCGTATTGGACCCAGCAGTTTCCCTGATCCAGCGCCTCGTACATGCAATACTGAATACCGGCACGGATTCTTGGCGTGTGGTCTTTTGGCGTGCCCAGCTTGCGGGCAATCTTGTCGACTTTCTTGAAGCCGAATCCCCGCAATTCCCGGATGAGAATGTAAGGATCGGCTTTTAGGATCTCCAGACAGTTGCCACCCAGCTTGTCGACCAATGTGGTCACCTGATGGTGGGTCAAACCAAAGGCGGAAAGCCATGCCAGGACGGCATTGACGCTGCGGTTTTTGCACCATTCATCCTTCAGACGATTGGCGGCATCGAGGGAAATTCTGGCTTTTGATGCGATGAGCTCCGGGGATTCAATCAGAGTCTCCTCGAATGAATCGCCGAACTCTTCGACAATAAGGCGGGCTTTGGCGGGACCAATCCCTTTGATGTCAGGGTGATTGGCCAGATAGTGGATCAATCCTTCCGGGTTCAGATCAAGATCGTGCTCCATGGCATCGACCTTGAACTGACGACCATATTTCGGATGGGTGGCCCACGTCCCCAAAAGAACCACGGGCTGGTTTTCACGGGCAAACAGGTTCCCGGCAAACTGGATTTCCTCTCCGGTGGCGGTGAGCAAACGGCCTGCTGAAAACTTTGGCCCGGCATAATAAACTCTCTCTATTCTTCCCCGGAGTTTTGCCGGGGAGTTTGTTTTTCTTGGCATTGAGCGAACCTCCGGTGAAAGCGCATTAAAAACTCTTCAACAAACCGGCAGGCTGCCTGACGGTCTGAACAGAAATAAACGGGCACACCGAAGTCGATGATGATGGAGGCAATGGTTCCTACGAGGGCGTTTGGATGGGCGTCGCTCTGGTAGCAGGCCCCGAGAATATCCCGGTAATTGGCCTCAACGACGACACAGGCCGCGTCATAATGTCGGAGCTTTTCCAGCTCCTTGTGAAAACGCTTTCGGCCTCGGATGACAGTGGAAACAAAATCCGCCATAGACTTTCTTTCCACCGCCACCCGGGTCTCGAATCCCTCGATGGAGTAATCTCCCGCCGGGAGCGCCTTACGGACTGATGCAACTGACTCCGAATCAAATCCGTAGGGCTCCTGTTCCCGGGTATCAACGACAACGGTAACCATGCCCATCCTCAAAACGGAATCATGTCGTCTACATCGTGACCGGCCGACGGTGCTGCGGCGTCTTCATCCGAAAGCACAATCCGGCGGTTGAAGTAGATGTTCTCGAATTCGTTTTTCGTGCGCTTGGTCACCTCGAGACCGACATCCAGAAGGGTTTCCAGTTTGCCCGGGAGGTCAGAGAGCTTGTCCATCTGCAGGCCGCAGGTATAGAGATCCTGCTTGAGCCATTTCACATTGTCCTTGCTGGCAATGACGTTGTTACGCCACAGCAGACGGCCTTTATGGGTGGGACCCAGAATCTTTAGCGCCCACTTGAGCATGGGATTGCCGGAAGTTTCCGAACGGGTCAGTTCCACACGATCGACCTTGACCTGATATTTCCCGTCGGGAACAGATTCAAAGTCTTTTTCTTCAACATCCGCAGAAACGAAATCATCGTCGAACTGCGCGAGGTCCATGGTGTCATCGTTATTCCAACTCATTGTCATTACTCCTTATTCTGAGGTTTAGCCGTTGTGGCTGGCTCCGACTTAGTCCGGGCGGCACTCACCGCTGAACCGGCAGCCGTTTGATTGAAAGCTTTCAGGAAGGTCGGGAAATCCAGAGGGATCATCTCCGGAAGTCGGCCGGTTCGATCTCCGGCGTCGTAATTGGGACTGGGCTTGGTGCGCATCACCCGCTGATACATGGGCTTGCCGTCGTCACCGGTTTTCATGTCCAGATCACAGAACAGAATCAGGTCCACCAGACCGGTGACCAGCTTGCGGGCCTTGTCCGGCAGGGTCGGCACAATGCGTGTGTGTTTCCCGGTACGCGTTTCGATGTCACGCTCGTGGGAATGGGAAATAAGGATCAGGCCGTAAGGCAGGAATGCCAGCTTGTTGAGAACGCGCTGGAACTCATTATTGATGAGGGCATAGCCTTTGCCGTAGCCAAGATCGGACTCATGCTCGATCTTGAACTTCTTGCAGACATAGTCCGCGCACATGCGATAGGCGTTATCCACCGTGTCGATGACGATGGTCTTGAAGTCGTGTTTGCCTTCGGCAATCTCGGCACACGCCTGCAGAAGGTCGTCCCAGCAGGTAATAGGCGCTTCGAACACTTCGAGGGCGTTCAGGCCCGGTTCCGTGGCGAGAAACAGGGCGTTCTCTGCATGGGAGCACCAAGTGCTCTTGCCAATTTTGCTCGGACCATAGACCAGTGCGGTCAGGTCGTTCAGGCTTGCTTTCGGTTTGGTTTTGCTTTTTGGAAGCATGATTTATCTCCTTGTATGGTTTGGGTTAAAAAACAGGGGCAGCGTCTTCACTTGCTCCATCCCGCAGCTCTTCGTGCGGGAGCACCCGTTGGTAATGGTTTTCAATGACGTTGGGGTTCTCACCGCTTCGGCACAGCGGAAAGTAGGGACAGGCGCGTCCATACTGAAAACAGAAGGCTGTATTGCGGTAGAAAGTATTGCGGCGACGGGCATCCAGCATCGCTTTGGAAAGCTCCCAAAGCTCGCTGCGGAGCTCGTCGAACTGATCGCGGGAGATGTAGAGCAGCTCCCGGTGAAACATGCCCGGCTCGAGATATTTCTCTTTAAGGCGTTGCTGAAAGGATTCATCCGTCTCAGGCATCTTGCGCTTGGCACTGCTCTTGCCGGTTTTGGATTTTGCGATCAGCTCGGCTCGGCGGGATTCAAATTCAGCTTCCGTTTCACCTTTGCTCTGGCGTAGCTTGGCTTTGACCAGCACGTTGTAGATGATGCCGGAGATACGGATGCCGAGGGTCTGTTCCAGATACCACGCATAAATGATGATCTGAAAATCAGTCCAAAGCCGTTCCAGATAACCGGCATCGATTTGTGAGGCGGTCTTGTGCTCCAGCAGGAAGTATTGACCATCCTGTTTGACCAGACCGTCGACCTTGCCAGCCAGCACAAAACTTCTCGATGCGGCGTTGGTATCCGGGTTGATGATGGGACCTTCGAAGGTCTTCTCCAGAGCGACCACGTCAAAGTCCTCGACGGGATACTGCTCCGAATATGAGCTCATCATGGCGGTGGCCAGATGCCAGTCCGCGAGCTGATGGTCATCCTGTGCCCGGTTGGCATAGACCTGATCGATGTGTTCGAGAACCTTTTCGAGCTCCCGCTGGCCATGCCAGATCTCAAGGCAGTCGTGAATGACTGATCCGAAAGCCAGGTTGTGATCCCGCTCCAGAGGAACAAGGTCCCTCAGGTAGCTGTATTCACAAGCCTTGCGGCAATTGCGGAAGAGCCGCCACATGGAATACGTGGTGGTCATCAATTCGCTCATACCGCCACCTCCATTCCTGAAGGTGCCTTTGCGTTGCAGGCGCATCCGCCACCGGCGGGTTCACGGTCGATCATTACCGCACGCTCGCCGTATTCCTTGGTGGCGAAGCCGGTAAAGATGCTCGCCAGATCACAGCCGACCTTGGTCGCTGCATCGATAAAGCAGGTGCGGTTCTGCTTATCCAGATTGAAGCGGGATTCCATCCTCACTCTGGAGTGTCCATACATGCTTTCCACAGCCAGCAATGCCAGCATGAAGGTGTCTTCCAAGTCCTGAGCCGGGACCGACTGATCAAAGCGATACTTGTAAGTTTCCATTGTTAATCTCCTGTTGTTTCTCAGGTTTTCTGTTTACCGAGGCCCCGGTCGTCCGCTTCATGCGGCACGATGCTTACTTACCGGAACCCCGGGCGATGCGTCGGTCGATCAGAGGTATTCTTCCAATCCACCATCCCGGAATGCGTCCCTCAGCTTGGTCAATTGTCCGTAGAGGGTGCTGCGCGGAATGCCCATCTCCCTTGCGATTTCAGCCATGTTGCTCGATTGCAGTTTTTCGCAGAGTTCCTGCAGATCTACAGGTAGTGCGGCAATGACCCGCTCGACATCGAAGCGGATGTCGTTCTGCCGTTGCTCGTTGGTGTCCCGGCCGTGATGTCCCATCTGTCCATCACTGCAGACCTGCTCGATACGCTCAGCGGAGTCGTTATCTCCGCCCGGAATGGGATCGTTGAGAGAGGCTGTGCATTTGCGCCAGTCCCGGCATTGCGCGAAGCGGGCTTCCAGAATGGTTGAAATCCGTCGCTCAACAATGCGGGTCATGAAGGTTGTCTTTTTGCCTTTGGCTGGGTTGAAGTGCTTCATTCTGCCCAGCAGATCGATCATCAGTTCCTGCTCGAGATCCTGCCGATCGTCTTCTGTCAGTCCGGCTTTTCCCACCAGTTGTCTTGCTTTGTGCCGAATAAGGTCTGCGGCATAGCCATCGATGCCGTCATAGGAATTTCGATAAAACATTTGGTCCTCCTCGGAGCGAGGAGGAGCACCGCGTGGGTGTCGGCACGGGCCGGAAACAGAGGAAGGAGCTGATCCAACAAGCGGAGCGTCGCAGGTTCGCCTTTTCTGCCACCTGCCGTGCTGATAAACACACGGTCAGGTTTGGCTCGGCGACACCCACAACAGCCTCCGCCTTGCGTCCAGCTTGTTGTCGAAGTGTCTAAATTCTCAGTTTGTTATGCTGCCCGTTCCTCGATGCGGATCAGGAATGGCAGCCCATGCTTGATTTCAAGATGACGGATGATTCCATCGCCCATGCCGGTCAGGTGTTCGATAAGTGCGAGCACCTCCTGCTTCAGGGTGAAGTCATCCTTATCGAGCTCCGGACGGTTGCCGTTCTGGCCGCCCAGTTTGATTTCGCGCTCGATGATGGTGTCTGCGGTGAGTTCGGGATTTCCACCCACAACCGGTATGTTGGAAATGCGCCCGAAGTTGATTTGCTGCATCAGCTCGATGAGCTTTTGCTGCGGCTCGTTTAGTTCTGTCTTCTTGATCTGGTTCATGCCGAACCTCCTTTGTTAAGGACCTCCCGGAAGACAGGTCCGGCATGATTTCTCCGGGTGAGGTCGTGAACGTTTTTCTGTTCACCAGACCTGTCACCCTTCTTTGGCGAAATTTCGTTGGACCACTGAAATTTCACCCGATGTGAATGCGCTTTGATTGGCTAATGCGTTGAATTTGAGGGGGATTTAACCGGATGAGGCGGGGAAAAATTTCTTAACTTTTTTTGCCTGCCCTCAGTGAAATTTCGTTGGGCTCACTCGTCAGGGCATAAAAAAAGCCGACACAAAGGTCGGCTGTTGAAGATGATGGATTGGGGTAGTAATCAACTGAAACCCAAGAACGTTCGCTGCTCACTCCAATCAAGCGGGAATGTTTTCACCAGCTTTGATAGTGAGAGTCCGCTGGGCTCTTCACCGTTAATGATGGCTTTGATTATGTCCGGGGCGAGTGTCGTCAGTTTCAGGGTTCTGGCCACATAGGATGAGTCCACGTCGAGATCCCTTGCCAGCTCGCTGATGGACTTGATCTCGCCGCTCTCAAGGATGTCCACCCATGAAAAGGCTCGGGCCAGCGACTGGACAATGGCCGTTTGAACGGTTTCCGGCATGCCCTCATTTTCACCGTCCAGCGTACCCGGCGTGAACACCATTTTGCGGCCACGCATTCTTCGGATGAACATGGGGATATGGATGTGCAGATTCCCGCTGTCTGAAAGTTTGATGGTCGGTTTGATCTTTTTCATCAGCTGTTACTCCTTTCCCTGACTTCACAGGCCAGACCGGCCAGCTCGGTGACAAGGTTTGTGAGGCCGTTGGTTTTTAGTTCCATGTCGATTCCCGTCTCCCGGATCTCGATGGTTTCCACTAGAAGCTGGATCAGTCGGTTGCGCTCGAGGGGAAACAGATCCTCCCAGAAGGTTTCCACGCTCTGAAAGGCTTCGGATACATCCCCCTCGGAAATCTGCTCGGTATCGATCACCTTCAACCGGGCCGATACGTTGGTGAGCTGTTTGGTCAGATCGACGGCCTGCTGGTTGACCAAGGGCAGTCGTTTGTTCCGGTCGGGATCATCGTTATCAGGCGACATCAGCTTCAGCGCTTCCTGTCTGACGCTTTGAAGGGATTCTTCGAGTTCCCTTTTCTGAACCTGCAGGCGTTCACGCTCTTCAGCCTCTATTTCTCTGGCGGCAAAGTAGGTCTTGGCAACCAAGGTCGGGGTCCTGAATACAGCTCCGAGTTGATCAAGTACCACCGACTCGATGTCTCCGGCAGGAACCCGTTTCAAGGGGCATCGACTAACGGCGCGTTTGGTATCCTTTTCACATATATAATAGGAGTAGCGCCGGTCGCCTTTGTTGGTGTAGGTGATGCCCATGGCGCTGTCGCAGTGTCCGCATCGGATTACACCACTCAGAGGGGAGACCATTTTCACCCGAGCCTTGCTCATCTTGGTTCGATTGTTTTCGGAGAGTAGAGCCTGGACCTTGTCCCATGTATTCTGGTCAACCAGTGCTTCGTGCTCAGCCGGGTAATTGTTCCCTTTGTAGGCTATCTCTCCGATGTAAAGCCTGTTATTGAGAAGGCGGTAAACTTGAGCCGTGTTCCATTCGGTACCGACCCGTTCTTTACCTTTTTTGGTGGTCCATGATTTGGTTTTGTATCCTTGCTCGTTGAGTTCCTGCGCTACCTTTTTGGCTGATCCCACCTGTGTGTATCGCCTGAATATGAGTCTCACCAACGGGGCTTCGCTTTGGTTAATCAGCAGCTTTTTGTTTTCACGGTCAACGTCATAACCGAGAACCGCAGGCCCTCCGCAATATTTACCTCGACGCTTTGCAGCGGCGACTTTGTCCCGGATACGCTCGCCGATGACCTCCCGCTCATACTGAGCAAAGGTGATCAGGATGCCCAAAAACATGCGTCCCGTCGGATCGGTGGTGCTGAAGTGTTGCGTGACGGACACAAAGCTCACTTCCTTTTCATTGAAAAGCTCGATCATCTTCATGAAGTCCAGCAGGGATCGGGATAGACGATCGATCTTGTAAACGACGATGACATCAATTTTACCTGTATCGATATCCGCCAGCAGTCTCTGCAGTGCCGGACGTTCCATGGTGCCGCCGGAAAAGCCGCCGTCATCATATCGATAAGGGATGGCTTTCCATCCCTGCAGCTTCTGACTTTCGATGTAGGCTTCACCGGCCTCTCGCTGGGCATCGAGTGAATTGAATTCCTGATCCAGACCTTCCTCGTGGCTTTTGCGGGTATAGATGGCACAGCGGAGTGTTTTGCGCTGGCCGTTTTGAGTGTTGTTATTGTTAAGCATTCGGACCACCTTCCTTTTTTCTGTGACTGTTTTTCAGGCCGAAAAAGATCTTGCCGTTCCATCGGGTACCTGTGATTTCCCTCGCTATGGCGCTCAGCGACCGGAAGATGCGGCCGTCGTACTCAAAGCCGCTTTCCCGGGCGATCACCTCATAGCGCTGGTCGTTCCAGATCCGGACAAACCGGGTGCCCGGCAGGATGGCCTCCTGTGATTTTCGTTCCTCAGGGATCTTGCGGATGACCGTGGCCACCGGGTCAGTCTCGGCAACCTTCTTCAGGTGGGACTTGGCCTGTTCAGACAGACCGCCGTAAAAGAGCTCCTGAATACGGTGTGCCAGCCGTTTAACCAGAAACTGCTTCTTGTACTGGGGTGGCTCGGTTCCATAAAGGTCCAGCCATTTCTCTCTGAGCTGATCAAGGCTCATACTCTGGAGCGTTGCCAGTTGCCTCAATACCGAGGTCTTGGTCGGCTCCGTTTTTCTGTTTTTTAAGTCATTCATTTTTAACTCCTTATATTCGATTACAGGACTCGGTTGTCATGAATGACGCTCTTTCTGGCAGAAGAATCAAGTCCTTCTCCGAAGGTTCCGGAAGAATCTGCAATATTCTTTAAGTTATTGGCATTATTGGCTTTACGATACCGACTCCTGAGGGCGGCAATGGCCAGAATGGCTGCAATGGCATCCAACCGCTGCTCCGGGTTAATGCCTTCAGCATCCGGCAATTGGGCGTCGGTCAACTGGTTTGAATAAGGGTTTTCGGGTGCTAATTCCACATCAAGCATAAGGGCCTCCGTTGGGCCGGTACCGACGTGGGAAGTTGCGAGTGCCAAAACAAAAGGCGGTTGGGATGCGCGTTTTTCAGCACCCACAACCGCCTCTGCCTGGCATCCGGCCAATTGTCTGGTTTCTAACTCATGTCCGAAGCGAATCTTCGGAACTATCGGAGGTTACTTACCGAGAGGGACTTCAATCCGTCGGAAATTTTATTTATAAGATTTCTTGACCTTATGGACGTAAGGTCGTATATTTGCATGTTATTCGGCCCAAACTGGGGCTCTCTGTCTTTTTATAAGGAAGGAGTACGCTATGGGCAGAAACAGAGAAGACGACATTACGCCGTTGCAGCAGGAAACACTTGATGAAATATGCCGGTACGTTTCAGCCAAAGGGTATCCGCCGACGGTTAAAGAAATGAGCGAAACATTTGAAATCAGTCACGCCAGCGTGCATGACCGGATCAACCAGCTGGTTCGCAAAGGTTATTTGAAAAGAGAGGAAGGTAAGGCTCGCGGTCTGACCGTAACCAAGCATCCTCAGACAAACGCGGTCGCCCTTGTGGCGGTTCCGATTGTCGGCACGGTTGCAGCCGGTCATCCGATTTTCGCTCAGGAAAACATTATGGGCGAGGTTCTGGTGGAAGCATCCGTTGTCGGATCAGGTAAGTGCTTTGCCTTGTACACACAGGGCGACAGTATGATCGATGCCGGAATAAATGACGGCGACCTGATCATTGTGAGGCGTCAGCCAATTGCCGAGGACGGTGATATCGTTATTGCTCTGCTTGACGATGAAGCCACGGTCAAAAGGCTGAAAATTGATAATGAGCTCATCGAGCTGGTCCCGGAGAACCCGAGACTGAAACCAATCAGGGTCAAACCTGAGGATGAATTGAGGATTCTCGGCAAAGTGGTGGGCCGTAAACGAATTTGAGAGAACACTATGTAAGGACAGCTATAAGCTAAAAAAACAGGAGAAATTAATGGCAACTTTAAACCTTCGCCGCTTTTCGAAGCCGGAAATGCTCCGGAAGATCGACCGGAGCCATCTGATCACATTTTTTGAGCCCTACACCGAATACCTATCCGGGCGAGGGATAGAGTTGCCATCGGCAGCCGCTGAAAACGGACTGGATTATACAGTCATGAGTAACGTGCTGCTGAACCCAAACACCAGCACACCACCTGAGATGTCGGAAGCTCTCTATTACATTAACGAGATGTCGACTCCTGAGGGTTTCGACCTGATACAGGAGGCCATTGCCGACACCGAGATCGATGTCAGTATCCCCGAAGATGCCGCATACGGCGACCTGGCTCTGCAGGTCTGGGTACAGGACCGCAATATCATCGAACGCCTTCATGCCGAGCAGTTCCTTTTCCGCCCGCGCTCATTCGAATATTTCAAATGCACCCGGGAAACCATCCCGGCTTTTGAAGAACCGAGCGAAGAAACCATTGCCGCCCTCGAAGCGGATCAGGATGAATGGTTTGCCAAGAAGCGCCGGGGCCGGGCTTCAAAGGTATTCGTTTATGTGAAAGAGGATTTTGTCTGGTTCCTCGTCCGTCATGGAGAGCCTTTCACCCGGGAATCGATCATCAAGGACGGTGAATCCAAGAGCCTGTTCTATCGGCCGGAAAAATATGACGTGATTGTTTACAATCCGGAGAATGGTGAGATCCGGATGAATGCACGCTCCAAGGGGGAAAAGGAGCTGTACCGCACCAAGTTTGGCTTTCATCTTTTCGGTGACACCGAATTTTTCGATGGCAAGAGCAAATTCACGCTGGAGCCGCTGCGGGAGTCTGGCTCAGCGTCAATCCTTTGTGATGATATTGAAGGGATCGATTGGGTGCGCCTCAAGGAGTTCCAGATCTTCCGTGGCGGAACACATAAAGAGGTCGAAATCCGCAAAGCCGAAGACATCTTTGCATCACTGGAAGAGCGGGATCGCAGCATCCCCAATGGTGGCCGATTGAGCAAAGCCAGCTTCCAGATCAAGTTTGCTGACTCCAAAACACCACGAACCGTTACCCTCAGTTCCGGCAACCGGGCTCAGTTCAAACGGGATGATGATGCTGAAGTTCTGGAAAAATGGCTGATTCGCCGAGGATTTGTTATTTCCGGCCCGGAGGACGACGGTGAGTGAAAACTGCCTTTGGCAATTTTTGGAAGAGCACCCCAAGCAGAATGCATCGTGGTGTGAATGGCAGGATGTGTTTGGCGGCTGGGATTCCTTCAGTGGATTTGAAACGAAATTCCTGCAGCTGACCAATCAGCGTGCGTCTGCGGTCAATTGCAGAACCGACTGTGGACTGGGCTGCCCCAGAAAAGTTGTCGAGCATGCCGCCGATGATATTGCTGCGGTTTGCCCTGAGCAGGAAGAAAAGCCCTATAGCCTGACCAAGAGGGATGTGCTGGTCTATACATTGAACCGGTCGGCATTCCACAAAAGCATCTGTGCCGGGCTGGGCATTACACGAAATGAAAATGTCCTCGACGGCATTCCCGGTGTTTGCCGTCTGGGTGATTACACGCCGACCGCCGGTTTCAATTTCCCGGTTTACCTGACCTTTAAGAATGATCCGGACGAACTACTTGAAAGCGTCAGAAATATCAGTCTGATTGGGCAGGCCCCTTATGCGCTGATTATTCCAACCCGCAAACAGCTGACACCCCGGGCCGAGGGTCTGCTGAGTCGGAGTGGTTCAATATGTATCGTGCTGAGCGAGGAATTTTCCATTCAGGCCAATGGCAGCCTGAAGACTCTTAGGTCAGCGACCGATGTATTTGCAACCTTTCAAGCAGATGTACCTGAGCCGGATTCCGGTGGTATGGTCCATTTCGACACGCCTGCCGGGATCAACTGGAGCGGCATCACCATCAAGTTTATTGACGGCCATACCGTTTCCATCCGTACGACCAAATCGCACGGCCAGTACAATTACACCCAGATGGGAATGGCCAATACCAGAAACGGTAACCCAACCATTCCTTGGGAACTCCTTAGAGCCTTTGCTGAATCACACGGACAGATTGATTGGCAGAGCCAGCATGCGTCCTTCAAGGTCAAGGACCAGAAACCACGCCTCTCAAAAAAACTGCGTGCGTTTTTCAGACTGGCAGACGACCCTATTGAATACCTGAAGGAAGAGGGCTGTTACCGATGCCTTTTCACAATCAAGCCTGAGGGGGACGACGATTCAACCTATATCAACGAGGACGCGCTCTATGAATAAAGTCAGACCTTCGGCGGAGCAGGTAGCCATGTATCTGGAGCGATGGGATTCACTGGATAATTATGTACTGCAGGAGAGTAGCCTCAGAAAACTGTTCGCTGTGACGTATCCCCGAAATGTCGATATGGATGATGTCCTTATCAAGGTCTGCTCACTGAACGACTTTTACAGCACGAACATCTTTTCTCCATTCACCGTTGCCAAGCACATCGTTGATTTGGATATCGATCAACGCCTCGCTAATCGGGATCTGACTTTGGTGAACGACATTGCCGTGGTTAAGGTTAACGGCCAGAAGACCATCAATTTTTATTCGTTTGCCACCAAATACTGCAGCCACCATTTCCCGGAGGACTATCCGATCTATGACAGCTTTGTGGAAAAGATGCTCATGCACTTCAAGCGGATGGATAAATTCTATAAGTTCAAAAAGGACGACCTGAAGCACTATCCGACATACCACGCTATTTTAATGGAGTTCAGCAGGTTCTATGGGCTGGATGGATTCACACTGAAACAGGTCGATAAGTACCTCTGGCAGGCGGGCAAAGAATACTTTCCCAAGCAATACTGACCGCTGGAAATCCGAATAAATATCACTTCCCGAAACCTGCGAGAGACTTTTGGTTTGTGAAATCAGGTGGTTTGACCCGACCATTTGATGTCTTAACACAACCGCAAAATACCGTCATTCGGCTAAATGCTTAATCTGAAAGGATATCTGTAACCGGACGCGTGTCGGACCCTGTCCGAAGAAAACAGAGAATACCGCCCCAAACAGAGAATGAACGTCGGGAGAATGGAGAGAATCAGGTGGCTGGAGAGAGGTTTCGGAAAGATGTCAAAAAGGCCGAAACCCTTTGAATACAAGGGGTAAAAGAAAACCCGCCTACCCAGAGAATCACTCTGGAGAGACGGGTTGTCATTTTCAAAATGGTGGAGCCGGGGGGAATTGAACCCCCGTCCGCAAGCCCTCTGCAAGTAGATCTACATACTTAGTCGGCCTATTTAAAATTTAGCCCCGTTGCATGCCAGACGACAGGCCTTGGCGGGGCGATTTACACTGATTTAGGAACTAACCCAGTAACCTGATTAGAACCGGTTCTCTGTAGATGACGCTGCTGTGGTGTTACCCACCCAGGCCAGAGACAACCCGGTGCAGCGGCTTACCGCCTAAGCGGCTAAAGCGAAACGCTCGTCGTTGGCGTTTATGGTTTTCCAGTGGATTTACGAGCGAACTGGGGCTCGGTATGCACTATCCTGTTTCGTGACCCACGTCGAAGCCATGTCGGCCCCTTAGGTGGCATTCTAGATTATTTGCCCGAGTAATGATAGCCTTGAGCATGATTTTCCAGAATCAGGCCGGTAAAACACACCAGCCTGATACATATATGGGATTAAACTTAAAAACTTCAAGTCCTCTTCTACAACAAGCCAAAACAGGGCATGCTCCATGTACACAGAACTCACCAGCTCCGACAATACCATCATCACTGCCTGGGTCGACGGCCCGCAAGATGCCGCCAACGGCATAGTTTTACTGCCCGAGATTTTCGGCATTACCGAGCATCTTAAACAAATGGCCCGGCACTACGCCGAGCAAGGCTATCGCGCCATTTGCCCGGCGCTGTTCGACCGCGCCGACCAGACCCAGCTAAACCAGGTCTTACCCTACGACCAGGACGGTACGCAAAAAGGCCTGGCTTTACGCGCCGCCATCAGCGACACTCAGGCGCTACAGGACATAGAAGCCGCGGCCCAGGCCCTCAAGCAACAACAGCGCGTTTTTTTAAGTGGCTTTTGCTGGGGTGGTTTTCTGAGTTGGCGCACCGCCTGTCTAAGCAACGTCTTCAAGGCAGCCTCTTGCTGGTACGGCGGGCATATCAATGACTACCGCAACGACAGCGCGCGTATAGCGGTGCAAATGCATTTTGGCGCCGATGACCCGCACATACCTTTGAGCGCGGTCGAGCAAATCCGTAGTGCCCAGCCCCAGGTAGAGGTGCACGTGCACCAAAATGCCGGTCATGCCTTCGCCCGTGAAAATACCCCAGCCTACTGTGAGCAGGCGGCCACCACAGCCTTGGCGCAAACCCTGGCATTTTTCCAGCAGCACGCATGAGTACAGACACTGCAAGTTTTTATTTCCCGGCACCCCGTACGCAGCGTTATTGCTCGCAGTGTGCTCATGCGCTGGAGCGCGCCATACCGCCCGACGATAATCGCCTGCGTGACCTCTGCAATAACTGTGGCGCGGTACATTACCAAAACCCGCGTAATGTAGTAGGTATTTTGCCGGTTCTGAACGGCCAGATCCTGCTGTGCAAACGCGCCATAGAACCACGCTATGGCACCTGGACCCTGCCCGCCGGCTTTATGGAGTTAGGCGAGACCACGTTGCAAGGCGCCATACGTGAAAACCTCGAAGAATCGGGGGCACGCATCGAAGTGCAATCCTTATTTACGGTCATCGATGTACCACACGCCAACCAGGTACATTTTTACTATCTGGCCAAGGTACTCGGACCAGAGCTGGACCCTGGCGTCGAAACCATCCAGGCCAGATTTTTTGCGCTGGCCGATATACCCTGGGATGAGTTGTCTTTTCGCACGGTTAGGACCACCATAGAACATTACATCAGCGATACCCGGCAAATTGATTCTGGCAGTCTGAGCGCTTATCCGGTGCATAATTACGCCATAAAACTTACCGACTCTGCATAAATGGCAATCCGCTGGCTCGACGCGCAAACACCCTTACCGGACCCGGCCGTAGGCGAACACGAGCAGTTAATCGCCGCTGGCCTTGACCTGTCGCCCGAACGCCTGCACGAGGCTTATTACAAGGGGCTGTTTCCCTGGTTTTCTGCCGGCGAGCCAGTCTTGTGGTGGAGCCCCGACCCGCGCCTGGTGCTTTTTTGCCAGGACTTACACGTCAGCAAATCGCTGGCCAAGCGCGTGCGCCAATTTAATCACCCCGATGGTGCTAGGCGCGTTAGCCTGAACCAGGCCTTCGAGCAGGTCATGGAGCGTTGTGCCGCGCGCGAGCAAACCTGGATCAGCGCGCAAATAATCGCGAACTACAGCGCCTGGCACCGCATGGGCTACGTCCATAGTATAGAAAGCTGGCAGGGTGAGCAGTTAATCGGCGGGCTCTACGGCGTCAGCCTAGGGCGTTGTTTTTTTGGCGAATCCATGTTCAGCCTGGCTAGCGATGCCAGCAAGGTAGCCTTGGTCTATCTGGTACGCCACTTACAGCATCTGGGCATAGAGTGGATAGACTGTCAGCAAGCCACGGCGCACCTGCAAAGCCTGGGAGCCAAAACTATACCCCGGAGTAAGTTCTTAAGCTTATTGGCCAGCAATCGTGATTTGCCCAGGCCCGCCTGGCAATGTGGCCGCCTGCACGCCGATGGCAGCCTGTCCGGCTGGCCAAAGCTAGCAAATCAAGCTATTTGATGCCACAATTTCAGGCACCATGAGTAAAGCCATAGAACCCATTTTCAGCCAGCTGCAGTTTTACACTACGGCATCGTATAAGTGCAGCTACATTGATGGTCGCATCGCGCGCTCACAGGTAGCCACCCCCGCAAATCTGGTTAACGGTCAGGTTTACAGCCGTCTGGTGGAGCAAGGCTTCAGGCGCAGCGGCGCCTTTACTTACCGCCCGGCTTGCGCCAGTTGCCAGGCCTGTATACCGCTGCGGGTAGATGCCGGCAATTTTCAACGTAACCGCACCCAGCAAAGGCTGTGGCGCCGTATGCAGGCGCAGCTCAAGGTGCGCTTAAGCCCCTTGCACTGGAGCGCCCAACACTACGAGCTGTACCAGCGTTACCAACGCCAACGCCACCCTGGCGCTGGTATGGATAATGATGACCCCAAGCAATACGCCGAGTTTTTATTACACAGCCAGGTTAAATCAAAAATGGCCATATTCAATGATGGCGATGGTCAGGTACAGATAGTTGCGATTATGGATATGCTCGATAATGGCATATCGGCTGTTTATACCTTTTACAACCCGGATTGCCGTGCAGGTCTTGGCACTTATGCTATCTTGTGGCAAATAGAATACTGCCGCAACTACCGGCTGCCCTGGCTCTATCTTGGTTATTGGGTCGAGGAAAACCGTAAAATGGCGTATAAATCACAGTTTCAGCCCAACCAGATTCTTTTGGATGGTGTTTGGTGTTAACCGGTTTTTTTGCGACCTATACTAAAAAATGTCTCTTTTATTTAACGCTTACCCACTGGCACGCAAGCTGCTGTTTGCCATGGACCCGGAATATGCCCACGAGCTCAGCCTCAAACTGCTGCAGCGCAGTCATCAATGCAAGCTAAGCGGCCTGGCGGGTAAACAAAGTCAATACCTGATGCCGCGCACTATTATGGGCCTGGCCTTTCGTAACCCGGTAGGTCTGGCCGCAGGATTGGATAAAAACGGTGCCTATATTGATGCCCTGGCTAGCCTGGGTTTTGGCTTTATAGAGGTTGGTACGGTTACGCCACGTCCGCAAAGCGGCAATCCCAAGCCGCGCCTGTTTCGTCTGCCACAAGGGCGCTGCCTGATCAACCGGCTGGGATTCAACAACGCTGGCCTGGACGTTTTTATTGGTAACGTCAAACGTAGCCAGTGGCGTAAGCAAGGCGGAATTCTTGGTCTGAATATCGGCAAGAACGCCACTACGCCAATCGAAAAAGCCGTGGACGATTACCTGCAGTGTCTTGATGGGGTATATCAGTACGCTGACTACGTAACTATAAATATATCCTCACCCAACACTGAAAACTTGCGTAGTCTACAATCGCAGGAAGCATTAAATGAGCTCCTGGCGGCTTTACAGCTACGCCGTGAAATTCTCGCCAATCAGCACGGCAAACGGACCCCGTTACTAGTAAAGATCGCACCCGATTTAAACGATACCGAGATCGACACAGTAGCCCGCCTGATACCGCGTTACGGTATCGACGGCATTATTGCCACCAATACCACTTTGGCACGTAGCGCCGTACAAGGACAGCCATACGCCGATGAAGCTGGTGGCCTGTCCGGGCCACCCGTGCACGCTATGTCAACCAGGGTAATCAGGCGGCTACGCTATCATCTGGGCCACGATATTGCCATCATCGGTGTAGGCGGTATAGAGTCGGGGCAAAATGCGATTGAAAAATTTCGTGCTGGTGCCGACGCAGTGCAGTTATACACCGGCTTGATTTACCGTGGCCCCGAGCTCGTGGGCGAGTGCGTACAGGCCCTGCAAAACCTCTGAACTAGGCGTTGCGCGCCCGCGCCCTGAGCTGGCGTAGCTTTTGTGCTTTTTTCAGGGCTACGCTGCGGCTGAAACGATTGTGCACCTTATCCAGGTAAAGATACACCACTGGCGTGGTAAAAAGCGTCAGCGCCTGGGATAACAGCAGGCCGCCTACCATGGCATAGCCCAGCGGCTGGCGCAACTCCGAGCCGGCACCGCTGCCAAGCATCAGGGGCAAACCGGCAAACAAGGCGCACATAGTGGTCATCATAATCGGTCGAAAGCGCAGCAGGCAGGCCTGGTAAATCGCCTCACGCGGGGTCAGGCCGTGCTTGCGCTCGGCCACCAGGGCAAAGTCAATCAGCATAATGCCATTTTTCTTGACTATACCTATCAAGAGCAAGATTCCGATTATGGCGATTACGCTTAAGTCATAGCCATTGGCCATCAGAATCAGCAAGGCCCCAACCCCGGCTGAGGGTAAGGTCGAGAGGATGGTAAGCGGGTGGATATAGCTTTCATATAACAGCCCCAATACTATGTACACGGCCACCAGCGCTGCGGCTATCAGGTAGGGCTGGCTGGCAAGGGACTCCTGGAATACCTGCGCCGTACCCTGAAACGAGCCTTGTACCGAAAGGGGCACGGCCATTTCATTTTGCACCGCTTTAATAGCGTCCACGGCCTGGCCCAGGGCCACGCCCGGAGCCAGATTAAAAGAGATGGTTACCGCAGGAAACTGACCCTGGTGGTTAATCGACAAAAAGCCCGGTTTGGTGTTATCTACCTGGACCAGGCTGGATAACGGGATTTGCTGGCCGGTTACCGGCGACTTTATGTATAAACGGGTAAAAACATCGGCGTCGGTTTGCAATTTCGGGTCAATCTCCAGGATTACCTGGTAGCTATTGATTTGGGTCGAAAACTGCGCTACCTGACGCTGCCCCAAAGCGTTGTATATAGTGTTATCGATCATAGCCGGGGTTATGCCCAGCATAGCCGCACGCTCACGGTCTATGGTAACCATGACCGTATTGGCGCTGCTTTGCTGGTCGGTGGCCAGGTCCACCAACTGCGGCAACTCGTGGAAGCGCTCCAGCAAGCGCGGCGCCCAGCTATTTAGCTCCTCCAGATCGGCGCTGGTCAGGGTGTACTGATACTGGCTGCGCGACATACGCCCACCGACGTTTATATCCTGCCCCGCTTGCAGGAACATGCGTACCCCTGGTACTTCTTCAAGCTGCGGCCGTAAACGATTAATAACGTCATCGGCGCTGGTCTTACGACCTTGCGAGCGCGGTTTCAGGCTGATGAAAAAGCGCCCGGTATTAAAGGTCGGCGCATTGCTGCTCATGCCAAAGGCCGCCACGTCAGGATCCTGGCGAATCACGTCGGCCAAGGCCATCATATGGACGTTCATGGCCTCAAATGAGCTGTCCTGTGAGGTTTCGGCAATGCCAAAAATGGCGCCGGTATCCTGCTGCGGGAAAAAACCTTTGGGGATTACAAAAAACAGATAGGCCGAGGCCAATAAGGTGGCAAAAAACACCATCAGCGTAATAAAGCTATGCCTGAGCACTACATCCAGGGCGCGCTTATAGCTTGCAAGTAGTTGGTCAAAAGCACGCTCGAAGGCCATGTACACGCGTCCATGGCTACCCGCTGGAGCCTTGCGCAGGTAGCGCGAACAAAGCATGGGCGTAAGCGTAAGAGTGACTACCACCGAGAGCGCCACGGTCATGGTAACCGTCATGGCAAACTCCCTGAACAGGCGCCCGACCATGCCCCCCATCAGCAGTAGCGGTATAAACACCGCTACCAGCGAAACTGAAATCGAGATGATCGTAAAGCCAATCTCGGAAGCCCCTTGTAAAGCCGCTTGCATGGGTGGCTTACCGTCCTCGACATGGCGCCAGATATTTTCCAGCATGACAACGGCATCGTCGATAATAAAACCAACCGATATGGTCAAGGCCATCAAAGACAGGTTATCCAGGCTATAGCCAGCCAGGTACATGAGCGCAAACGTACCCATTAAGGCCAATGGCACCGTGGCACTGGCGATTAGCGTGCCTGCCATGTTACGTAAAAAGGTGAAAATCACCATTATCACCAGCGCGACCGACAACAGCAGCGTAAACTCAACCTCCTGTACCGAAGCCCGGATATTCTGGGTCCGGTCCATAAGTGTGCTGACGTGGATACTGGCCGGCATGGAGGACATAAGCCGGGGCAGCTCGGCGCGGATACGTTCGACCGTGTCTATGACGTTGGCCCCAGGCTGCTTGGTTATACCCATTACCAGCGAGCGCCCGTCTATGGCAGCGTCATCATCTGCGGCTGCCGCGCCGGCAAAGGCCCAGCCGGCCTGTTTCATATCCTCGGGCCCGGTGATCGCCCGGCCAATATCACGGATGCGGATCGGCGCACCGTTACGCCAGGCTATGATGACATCGTTCCAGGGCTCGGCCTCCAGCACCTGGTCGTTGGTATAAATGGTATAGCTTTGGCGCGGCCCATCGATGGTGCCCTTGGGCTGGTTTACCGTGGTTGTGGCAATAACCCCACGAATGGCCTCCAGATCAAGATCCAGGGCGGCTATTTTCTGCGGGTCTACCTGAATGCGCACGGCTGGTTTTTTCTGCCCCCAGATGTTTACCTGCCCTACCCCTTCCAGGCGCGATAGCTGCTGCGCCAGAATATTATCGGCGAAGTCATTGACCTCGGTAATCGGCAAGACATCGGACTGGATCGAAAGAATCAGGATAGAAAAATCAGCCGGGTTGATTTTTCTGAATGTGGGCGGGCTGCTAAGATTGGACGGCAACTGGCGCGCAGCCGCATTGATGGCGCTTTGTACGTCCAGGGCAGCGCCGTCAATGTCGCGGTCGAGGTCAAACTGCAAGGTAATGCGCGTTGAGCCCAGGGCGTTTTCTGAACTCATTTGGTCCAGGCCGGGAATAGTGGAAAATTCGCGCTCCAGTGGTTGCGCCACGCTGGTCGCCATGGTTTCGGGGTTACCCCCTGGCAACTTGGCCATTACCTGGATGGTGGGATAATCTACCTGTGGCAGTGGCGCCACCGGCAATAATGGGAACAGCGCCAGGCCTACCAAAAAAATCGCCATGGCCAATAGCGACGTACCTATTGGCCTGCGAATAAACCCCTGGGAGATATTCACGTCGCGGCCTCGGGCGCAGCGTTTTCTACGATGGCTTCTATTTTGCTACCTGGACGCAGCTTGTATTGACCGTCTACCACTACGCGCTGACCGTCGGCCAGCCCTTGAGATACCAGGGCCAGGCCATCCTGGGTAAGGGTTAACTCAATTGGTTGCAGCTTAACCGTATCATCGTTTTCCACAACATACACGAACAGGTCATCAACGCCACGCTGTACGGCCGCTTCAGGTATCACCAGGGCATTCTGATATTGCCCTAAGATTAAATGAACTTCCAGGGTTTGTCCCGGCCAGAGCGTGTGTTGCTGGTTTTCCAACCGGGCCTTCAGCATCAAAGTAGCGCTGGCCTGATCTATGGTGTTATCCATCAATACCAGGCTACCCGTACCCAGAAACGTATTGCTGGCACGTTCAAAGACTCGTACCTCTATGGATTCACCCGCCATGATAGCCGCTTGGGTACGAGCAAAGTCGGTATCGGGCACGCTAAAGTTAACCGCGATCGGATTTACCTGGCGTATAACAACCAGGCCGGTGCTATCGTTGGCGCGGACCTGATTGCCCACGTCCACCAGCAGCGGCCCTGTCAGACCACCCAAGGGGGCATGGATGCTGGTAAAGCTTAACTGAACTTCGGCGTTTTTTACCTCGGCCTGATCTGCCTGCACGTTAGCATCCAACACCGCCACCTGGGTTTTCTGGTTGTCCATTTGCTGGCGGTTGATCGCGCCGTGTTTGGCCAGCTCGGCATAACGTTGATAATCGGCGCGCGCATCGGCAAGCAATGCCTGGTCACGCGCGAGCTGGGCCTTAGCCTGATTGAGCTGCGCCAACTGCAAGCGGTTATCGAGCTGCACCAATAACTGGCCCTTGCTGACCTCTTGGCCTTCTTTGAAAAAAACCTCGTCCAACTGACCGTCCACGCGCGCGCGTACGGTTACGGTTTGCCAGGCCTGCGCGGTGCCCAGGCTTTGTATGCGCATCGGCACCGTTTGCTGCTGTACAGCGGCCACGCGCACGCGCACCGCGGCGACGGCCGCCTGGCTTTGTGCCTGGGCAACGCCAGGCCTGCTTTGCCACCACAACGCCAGCACCAGGGCCAGCAGCAGCAGAAGTATGAAGGGAAAGGTGCGACGGAATAACGACATTACTGAACTATCTGGATAAGCGTACAAGTATAAGGGCAAGCTGGGGGGATTGCTTGCATTTTATCCAGTTTTTGAGGCACTAGCTCAGATATAAAAAAAGCCTTGGGTATACACCCAAGGCTTAGTGGCCTAACGGCCGTTTGCCTGCTGGGACAAATTACTTGGCGCTGCTGCGAGCACCTGTTTTGGCGGCCTTGCTAACGTCAGCTGCGGCTTTCAAGGTGGCGTTGGTCGCAGCTTGCAAGTTCGACTCGGCAGCGCTGGCGGCTTGACGGGCTGCCTTGGCGGCGGATTCGTAAGCATTAGTGGCGGTAGCCAGGGACGACTTCAGCAAAGCTACGGCACCTTCGCTACCAGTGGGGGCGTTGCGGGCAAACTGTTCTACGGCCTCGGCTACTTGCTGCTGACCCTGGGCCAGATGGCCTTCGGTGAGCTTGCTGATGTCGCCTTGCACGCCTATTAGAATGTCGTAAACCTCTTTGCCATAGCTGGCAAGTTTTTCCGGGCTTACCAGGCTGGAGGTAAAGGCCAGCACTTCCTGGGCATCTTTGAGTTCGATGGCTGCCTTGGACTTTTCGGCGGCGCCGTCAAGGGCGGACTTGGTGGCTTTAAGGTTCAGATCTACCAGTTTTTCAAAACCGGCGAACATGCTTTCCTGCATGGCCAGTACATTGTCTAACAAAGCTTTTTGTGAAGCCTGTAGGGATTGTTGGGTTGCGCTCATGTGTGACTCCTAGTCTATATGTTGTGAAGGCTTACATCAGCGATAAAACTCAGAGCCTTCTTGTTAGCAGCCTTATTGCTGCATTGCACAAATGTAATTTTACGCGAACCAACGCCTAAGTCAAGTTTTTTGTTGCGCTGCAACAACCTATTTTTGTATGACGTGCCCCAAGGCCTCGGATATGTTTGCTGAGGTCGCCAAAAGCAATGGGATCCAGTCATCACGCATACGCTCAGAGGGCGCAGAAACCGACAAACCAGCCAGCAGACTGCCGCTGTCATCGTATACCCCTGCTGCAATGCAGCGTACGCCTAGCTCCAGTTCCTCGTTATCGCGTGCGTAGCCATGGCGACGCACCAACGCCAGCTCGCGCTCCAGGTCCTCCAGCTGGGTAATACTATTGCGCGTATTACCGGCCAGACCCGAGCGCATAGCGTAACTGCGCACGCTACGCTTGTCCCACATGGATAAAAACAACTTGCCTATGGAGGTTAGGTGTAAAGGGGCACGCCCACCAATGGCGCGCACTACCTGCATACCCGAATATTCATTCCAGGCGCGCTCTATATAAACTATTTCATCGCCCTGAATCAGGGATAAATTAACCGTTTGGCCCGTTTGACGGTGCAACTCACGCATCGGGCCGATGGCAGCAGCGCGCACATCCAGACGCCCCTTTACCAAAGAACCCAATTCCAGCAGACGCATACCCAGCTGATACATGCCGCTTTCAACGCGTTCAACGTAGCGCCCCGCGGCAAGATCGGCCAGAATTCTGTGCGTGGTCGACGAATGCAGACCGCTGGCACTGGCAATCTCTTTCAGAGAAACCGGATCAGAATGTTCGGCCAAAACATCCAGCACGCGCATGGCGCGCTCCAAAACCTGGATGGATTTGGATGCGGAGGCGTGAACAGGCCCGACACAGGGGCTTACGTGATATGACATGGTTGGGGTAGCGGCTTATAAAGCCTAAGCGAAAGCCAGAAAGCTTCCCATAATATGAAAAATAATTCTACAGCGCAAGAAATCATTTAGCAGCACATGCGCCTCATGCTCGGCAAACTACCAGTATTAACCGGGAGCATTGAGCTTACCGCCCAGGTCAATTATTTGCGCGCGCAACCACTCCAAGGCTTGGGAAGCGTCATCTGGAGGGCCTTTGACACCGAGTTCGGTATGCGGGAAACCACCCCTGTCACCCAGGTTAGGCAGGCTGAATACCTTGACCTTGGGCCAGCGTTGCTCGACGGCTTCCAGGGCCGGCGTTAAACGCGATTCCGGTAAGCCAAAAACCAGAAAAGAATACTCTACCCTGGCACGCTGGTGGTGCCAGCGGGAATAGCGGTTATCCAGGGTCCAGGCCATCATCGGGTGGGCCATGACCGGAAATCCAGGAGTAAAACTATGATTTTTGATATAAAAACCTGGAATCAGGTTGTATGAATTGGGGATTATTTCGGCCCCTGCGGGAAACACGCCCATTTGCAAGCGCTGCTGGTTTTCGGGGTGCGACATGTCGGCGCTGCCCTGCCCCTTGGCAGCCATATCGGCACAGCGCTGCGCTATCAAGCGCTCGGCTTCAGGGTGCAACTGCAAGGGCAAGTCCAGGGCCTTAGCCGCAGCCTGGCGGGTGCGATCATCGGGGGTTGCTCCTATGCCGCCGCAGCAAAATACGATGTCGTCAGTGGCAAAGCTGCGTTTGAGGCAAGCAACAATATCCTCTTCATCATCAGAAATGATCTGCGCCGAGTGCAAAGCCATGCCGCGTTGCTGCAATAGCTCGATCAACTTGGCAAGGTGTTTATCCTCACGACGCCCAGATAGTATCTCATCGCCTATGGCAATCAACCTGATACGCGGCACAGAAGCAGACATATTTTTTCCCTGATTTTCCTAAATATCTATAGTGGTTTCCTGGCGCAGCCTACGTATGGCATCCAGGCAAAAATGGGCATAAACCAAAGCCGAAAAGACCGGCATGAACAACCAGAACAAAGGTATAAGATTCAATAGCGATAAGCAAGCCGCCAGCAACCAGAGCTGACGATTGTACCGGCGCCACAACAAGCGGCGCTCAGCTACGCTGGCATGTTCGATCATGGCGTCCACACGCAACATGCGGTTAACCGCAAAGGCCCACCAGAATACTGGCAGGATGAGCGCAAAAGGCGGCACCAGCCAAAGCGGCATGGTGAACAGCCAGCCCAGCACAAACAGTGTCCCTACCCACACAGCATTCCAGGTGCCCAAAACGGTGGCGTGTTGTCCCTGACGTTTTAAACCTTGATAATCATGGCGCTCCAGGTGGCGCAAAACTATCGGCATAACGAAAATTGCCGCGATGATCAGCCCCATAATGCCAGCCATGGGCAATAAAAAACCGGCAGCCAGCAACGGCACGACTAAAGGAATCAGCCACAGCTTGAACGAAAACAGCCCAAAGGCCAATAACCATGTGTCGATGGTATTAACAACCCCCCAATTGGCTACCAGTTGATTGATCCAGGTATTAAGCGGGGTCCAGAACAGCCATAACAGTACAATAGCACCCAGTAAAGCAATTACGAAAGGCAAAAACAGTGCTGCCAGCATACGTGGTTGCAATTGGCTGAGAAAAGCGCGCCTGAATGCCTGGGTTATCAGGGATTGGTCAGTGTTTGCAGCTGCTTGGCGTATAACTTGATATTGCTTGGTCATAGGCAGAAGTTTCCACTATGCCAGCCCAAGCTGCAAGTCATTTAATGAGAACCATGAGCGTTTATAACCCTAAAACCGACTTATTTTCACTACAACAACGACTCGCCCAGGATCAGGGGCTGCGGGTCGTTAGCTATTGCGCCGCCTGGTGTCGGGCCTGCCAGGCCTGGCAAACCATTTTTCAAGATATGGCAGAGGCCACGCCTGCATGGACTTTTATCTGGGTTGACATCGAAGACAGTCCTGCATGGCTGGGCGACGAGGACGTCGAAGACTTTCCCAGCATAATGCTGGAAACCGGTGGTTATACCAGGCTCTGGGGGGTGCAACTGCCTTATCGCGAACATTTACAGCGCTTGCTCGAACACGCCCCAGGCCTGCCAGCTCAAGACGGTGGGCCAGGGCTGGTCCAGGACCTGGCCCAGGCCTGAGAGCCGTATTAATTTAATCCCTAACCTACCAAGCCGCAGGCTGGGCGTAGCGCGTAACTGGCCAGGCGTCTAGCTATTTTTGGCACCGCCACCGAGCAAAACCCCCAGTTGCTGGCGCGCCGGCTTGCCAGCCGCTCTGGCGGGCCTGGACTCGACGGGCTTGGGCGTACTGGGCTGATAGGGCTTGGTAAAAAACTCGTCCAAAACCGGCTCGGGCAGTAGCCTGGCTGGGTCATAAGACCTGGAACTACGCCTGCCAGGCCGTTTCTGCGCCGCTGGCAGCTGCAGCTGGCCACGCGCTATTTTGGTTTTAATGAGTTTTTCTATGTCCAGCAGGTAACGCTCTTCGCTGGCGCTAAACAGGGCAATCGCCTCGCCCTTGGCCCCGGCCCTGCCGGTGCGCCCGATACGGTGCACATAATCCTCAGGGTTGTGAGGCAAGTCATAGTTAATTACACAAGGCACACCAGCCACATCCAGGCCGCGTGCCGCCACATCGGTGGCCACCAATACATCCAGCTCGCCTGCCTTGAAAGACTCTAGCGCCTTCATGCGCTCTTGTTGCGATTTATCACCGTGTATCGACTGCACCCGGATGCCATCCAGATCGAGCTGGCGCGCCAAGCGGCTACAGCCGATCTTGGTGTTCGAAAATACTATAACCTGACTGAGGTTGCGTGACTTGACCAGATGCACTACGGCACGGCGCTTGGCATCACCATCAAGCTCGTAGGCTATTTGGGTGACGGTATCCGCGGTTGCGTTGCGCCGGGCTACCTCGATCTCGGTGGGCTGATGCAAAAAACTGCGTCCAAGCTTGCGTATCTCGGTACTGAAGGTAGCCGAAAACAATAAACTCTGGCGCTGCTGCGGCAATAGACGGACGATGCGATCCAGGTCAGGCAAAAAGCCCATGTCAAGCATACGATCGGCTTCATCGAGCACCAGAATACCGACCTGACTCAGATTAACGTTGCGCTGTTCGATATGGTCCAGCAAACGCCCTGGAGTAGCAATGAGTATTTCACAACCGGCGCGTAACAGCTGGCTTTGCGGGCGGATATCTACCCCGCCAAACACAACTGCGGTACGCAAAGGCACAAATTGACTGTATTGCGCCACATTGGCGTGCACCTGATCGGCGAGCTCGCGCGTAGGCGTAAGAATCAGCGCCCGCACCGGGTGACGCGCGGGTGATGCGCTGGTGTTGGCAAAAGGCATCAGTCGGTGCAAAATCGGCAAGGAAAAGGCCGCAGTTTTACCCGTGCCGGTTTGTGCCGCACCCATAATATCGCGCCCCAGCAAGGCGATTGGGATTGCTTGGGCCTGGATTGGCGTGGCAAATTCGTAACCACTGGCCTGAACGGCTTGTAAAATGCCTGGATGCAGCCCCAAGCTGGCAAATGAAGGGTTTGACTGCGCCTGTTCCGGCTCCTGCGCCGGCTGCTGTTCGGGTGTGTTTGTACTGTTTGTCATTAATAACCTGTGAGCGCAAACGACATGCCTGCGCGTACCTATGTATGCATTTTAACTTGTATCACCAACAGCTGTGCTATTGGTACAATAATCCTTTAAATTTTTCCTGGAGACAGTGATGTCCATGTCTGATCTAGACGGCGTAATCTGGTACGACGGCAAGCTTGTGCCGTGGCGTGAGGCTAACACCCACGTACTTACGCACTCCTTGCACTACGGGCTATCTGTTTTTGAGGGTGTGCGCGCTTACAAAACCACCAATGGCACGGCCATTTTTCGCCTCGACGATCACACCAAAAGGCTGTTTTCCTCAGCACACATATATCAGATCAAGATACCCTACACGCCCGAGCAAATATCTGACGCACAAATCCAGGTAGTGCGCGAAAACAAGCTCGAATCCTGCTACATCCGCCCCATAGTGTTTTATGGCTCTGAAAAAATGGGGGTTTCGCCCAAGGGCTGTACTGTTCACGTGGCCATTGCCGCCTGGCCATGGGGCGCCTACCTGGGCGCTGAAGCCCTAAAGCAGGGCATTCGTGTAAAAATTTCCTCGTATGCGCGCCAACACGTTAATGTAACCATGCCACGTGCCAAAATAGCCAGCACCTACGCCAATTCCATTCTGGCCAATGCCGAAGCCATCGAGCACGGCTACGATGAAGCCATACTGCTGGACACCCAGGGCTTTGTCGCCGAGGGCGCCGGCGAAAACTTGTTCATTGTACGCGACGGCGTGCTTTACGAACCCGATATCGCCTGCGCACTTACTGGCATCACACGGGCTTCGGTGCATCAGATTGCGGCCGATCTGGGCATACCGCTGGTGTCGCGCAGGCTCACACGCGATGATCTTTACATCGCCGACGAGGCATTCTTTACCGGCACGGCTGCTGAAATCACGCCGATTCGCGAAATCGACCGGCGTACAATTGGCGCGGGTGAGCGCGGCCCCGTTACCACCAGGCTACAGGCGGCCTTTTTTGACGCCGTCGCCGGCAAAACACCCAAGTACCACCACTGGCTTTACAAGGTTTAAGCAATGTCCAACACGCCTTCCCACAACGATGCCGATATAGTGCGCGTAAGCGCTGCCGATCTACCGGTTTATTGCCCTGGCCCCAAAGCCCAGCTTTGGAGCCAGCACCCAAGGATTTACATCGAGGTGGTTAAATCAGGGGTGGGCCAATGCCAATACTGCGGCACCCGATACGCCCTAAAAGAAGGTGAAAAGCCCCACGGCCACCACTAGCCTTTAAACGGCTCCAGCAAAGCGCGCTGGTTTTCCAGGCGCTGGCGCAGTTCACGGATACGTACATCTATGCGTGACTGCGCGTAAAAGTCGTTCGAGCTGCTGCGCGCCTGCTCAAGGTGCTCTACTGCCGTTGGTAGCGCCCCCTGCAGTTCATAATAGGTAGCCATGGCTTCATTGGCCTGTAAAGTGTGTCCTAGACTGTTTTCACTATTGGCCAGCACCTTGTAAAAAGCTTGCACTTGGGGCCACTGCTGAATGCGCGCCTGCAAAAAATCGACCGCAGCCTGATTTTGCTTAGCCTGCTGTAAGCTCAGGGCACGTTGATAGGCCACGCCTTGATTCGTAGGCCACTGTTGCCAGGCCCGCTGGGAAAGCTCCAGAGCCGAACCATCAGCGCGGATACGCCCAAGCTCAATCGCCAGTATGTCGATCTCGGGGGAGTTTTGTTCGTCGCGCGCCAGCTCAAGCAATTTGCGCGCTTGCTCAAATTTATCCACCTGCCGGGCCAGGAGCGCCAGCCCGAAATAAGCCACCGCACGCTGCAAGGCCTGTTCGTGCTTGAGCTGACTGCGCAAGCTTTGCTCAATGCGCAACCTGCTGGCGTTATCACGCGCCTGTATAAGCTCCAAACGCATGCGTACGAACCAATACTCCGGGTTACTATCACCAGACCATTTTTTCAGCTTGTCGAGCCGGTTTTCTATATCAGACAGGCGTTGTATCGATAATGGATGGGTAGTGGCATAACCGCGCCCAGCACCTTCGTTCAAGCGCGCTGCATTCATCAAACGCTGAAACATTGCGTACATGCCGTAGGGGTCGAACCCGGCCCTGGACATCATTTGCAAGCCTGCCCTATCGGCCTCTTGTTCGGCGCTGCGCGAAAAGCCCAACTGTTTATCTATGGCGGCAGCCTGGCCAAAGCTGGCTACCCCCATGGCTAAGTCTCCCTGACCCGCCAGGGCCGCCAACAGCGCTCCAACCAGACTGGCGACCATAATGCCAGTGCTTTGCGACTGTTGCGACAGGCCGCGAGCTATGTGGCGCTGCATAACGTGGGAAATTTCATGGGCGATCACGCTGGCTAGCTGGGATTCGCTTTCGGTAGCAACCACCAGCCCGCTATTGATGCCAATATAGCCACCAGGCAAGGCGAAGGCGTTAATAGCCGGGTCGCGCACGGCAAAAATATTTATTTCCTGACTGAGCGGTTGGGGCGCGTGCGCGGCCAGACGCCGACCTATATCGGTTAAATACTGATTGATATCCAGATCAGCGATATAGGTGGGGTCCTGATAGCCTTGCTGCATAATGGCTTGACCCAGGGTACGCTCTACCGCGGGCGAAAGCTCCATGGAAGACGCTGCCCCCATGGAAGGCAAACCGACCGGCTGCGCCCACAGCTGTACACAAAAAAATGGCAACACGCTAGCCAGGCAAAGTTGACGACGGATTTTATTGATACTGAACACAGCTAAATCTGACCTATAACGATTGATGCGCAGCTAGCGCTGGAGCAGCTATTCTGGTTCTTACCAGACGCCCGCGCGCGGATAGGCGCACGTAATTGGCCAAAGCCACCAAAAGACCAAAGGTCTCAACCAAGGCGGCCGCCACCCACATGATCAAGCCACCAATAATCTGATCATCGATCGCCGTCATGCTGGGGATGGCGCGACCACATAGATCAAATATAGGATATAAATCAACCGTGGCAAAGACGATTAAGGCACCGGCCAGAATTTGCGGTGCCATGGTAACTACGGGAGATATTATGCGCCCGACCAGCGACATAGCCGCGGGCGGTTTGGGGCGTCGATCCAGAATCAGATTCCAGTACAACAAGCCACTGATCACCACCGACCAATTCATAAACCTGTAAATGCGCCAGTCCAGCATGGAGTAAAACTGGACATTGGGCTCAAGCCATATCAGTACCAAAAACACGAACATGAAAGGTATGAACCACTTGTTGGTGCCAACCGCCCCAATCAACCGTAACCAACCACTATGCCGGGCGCGTGCGAGGTATAAACGCCAGGACCATGGCAAGCCGGCGCGCATTACCTGTCCGGGGTACGCAGCCATGATTATTAGCGGACCCAGATGGTGCAAAACCAGATGTTGCGCGCGGTGGGCAAAGAACAGGCGTTCGGCGTAATAGTCCACGCGCGTGTGCAAGGACAGATACAACAAGAGCCAGCCAAACCAGAACAGGCTTTTGCGCCAGGCGCCGACGCGATGCACGCGCCCGCCCCTGATAAACAGACAGGCACTCAGCAAAAACAGCAGTACCAGGCTGGGAGAGTACTCCCAAGGATGCAACCAGGCGAGCCATTCCATAGCGGCCATAAGCTAAAAAACAAACAAACCAGTAGTTTAAAGCATGGCGGGTAAGTTTTTGCCAGCTGCCCTAAAATAAGCCTTTTACCTAGTTGGACTTCACCATGGCTTCGTTCGATTATGATGTCGCTGTTTTAGGGTCTGGCCCGGTAGCCAGCAGCCTGGCCCTGGCCTTGGCGCGCCATGCCCCACAGCCTGAGCGGATTGTGCTAATAGGCCAGCAGGCTCCCAAACCTGCTGATAACAAAGTGATAGACCCACGCGCCATAGCGCTAAACCACGGCAGCCAAAGCTTTTTGCAGGGCTTGGGCGTATGGCCCGCCAAAAGCGCCAGCATCAATAGCGTACACGTATCGCAAGCCGGACACTTTGGCCGTACCGTCATAGATCACAAGGACTTGCACGTCACCAGCCTGGGCTACGTAGTCAGCTACGATACGCTTTTAGAGCGTTTGCAAGACAGCGTGCTGTCTAGTGGTATAGGGCTGCTAAAGCAACGCGCCCCGCGTCCATTATCAGCCAGAAACGTCCACATAAAGCTGGCTGAGGACAGCATAACTGCCCGTCTGGCCGTAATTTGCGATGGCACCCGCCCGGTTGGTTACACGCGCGACTACCAGCAGCAGGCCGTACTGGCTACCATCAAGGCCAGCCAAGCCAAGCCAGGCCAGGCATTTGAGCGCTTTACCCAAAATGGCCCCCTGGCTTTGTTGCCGCACCCTGCCGGGGCACAACTCTATAGCCTGGTCTGGTGCGTCAAACCCGCACGCGCCCAAGAGCTGTTACAAATGCCAGCGAGTAACTTCAACGCCGCCCTGATGGCCAGCTTTGGCCGCTACCTGGGCGAATTACAGATTCAGGGCGATACCTACAGCTTTGGCCTGGCGCTACACGTTGGCGCACAACAACTAGCCAACAACGTCCTGGCCCTGGGTAACGCCGCCCAGACGCTGCATCCGGTGGCTGGCCAAGGGTTGAATCTGGGCTTGCGTGACGTAGCCGTGCTGGCCCACTTATTACATCCATGGTTGAGCAATCCGGATATACCGTTACAATCGTTATTGGCAACTTACGTGGTCCGACGCCGTTTGGACCGCGGCCTTACGGTTGCCATCACCGACACATTGGCGCGCGTCTTTACCAGTAAATCCGGTTTGTTGCGCCATTTATGCGGTCTGGGACTATTTAGCCTGGACGCTTTACCCGCTTTACGTAAACCTTTGGCCACGCAACTACTGCAAGGCCTGCGCTAACAATACATACCATGCATATCGGCCCCTGGCACTTTGCCAACCCTGTATTTGTTGCCCCCATGGCCGGGGTTACAGACCGCCCTTACCGACGCCTTTGCAAGGCCTTAGGTGCTTCCTACGCGGTGTGTGAGATGGCGGCCAGCAACCCGCAACTTTGGCATAGTGTAAAAACCGCACAACGTACCGACCATACCGGCGAGCCTGACCCGGTAGCAGTACAAATCGCCGGCGCGGACCCCGCCATGATGGCCGAAGCAGCATTGTTCAATATACGCAAGGGCGCGCGCATAATCGATATCAATATGGGCTGCCCGGTCAAAAAGGTGTGCCACAATGCCGCTGGTTCGGCCTTAATGCGCCAACCCGAGCTGGTAGCACGCATACTGGATGAGGTAGTACGGGTCTGCCTGCCCCAACAGGTACCCGTAACCCTGAAGATCCGTACCGGCTGGGACCGCAACCGCCGCAACGCCCTGGAGATTGCGCGCCTGGCTGAAAGTATTGGCGTAGCCGCCGTTACCGTACATGGGCGCACGCGTTGTGATTTTTATCAAGGCCAGGCCGAATACGACACCATTCGCACCCTCAAACAAAACCTTGCCATACCTGTGATTGCCAACGGCGATATCGATAGCCCGGCCAAAGCACGTCAGGTGCTTGACTATACCGGTGCCGACGCGCTCATGGTTGGCCGCGCCGCCCAGGGCAGGCCATGGATATTTGCTCAAATCAACCATTTTCTGGCTACTGGCAAGCACCTGCCACTGCCTACTTATGGTCAGTTACACGCCCATTTGCTAGGCCATCTGCAAGACCATTACAGTTTTTATGGTGAGCATAGCGGGGTGCGCAGCGCCCGCAAGCACATAGCCTGGTACCTGCGCGACCTACCCGGCAGTACGGCATTACTCAGTCGGATAATGCCCATAGAAAGTAGTGCACTACAATCCAGGGCCCTGGATGCCTGGTTTAGCCGTCAGGATCCGCATACCCATATTCCTTCCCCGACTTTGCATTAAGCCTTGACATGAATCATCCCACACCCTTGGAACAAGCCGTAAAAGACCAGTTAGAGCGTTATTTTCAAGACCTGGGCACGTCCCAGCCGCAGGCCGTACTGGCTATGGTCAACCACTGCGTCGAGCGCGCCGTATTGCAGGTTATTCTTGAACGCGCCCAGGGCAACCAAACCGTGGCGGCCAAAATGCTCGGGCTAAGTCGCGGCACCTTGCGCAAAAAACTGCAACTGCACCAGATTTCTATTTAGTTCTCTCACTACCTTATTATGCAAATACAAACCGCCTTAATATCTGTATCCGATAAAACCGGAGTAATTGACTTTGCCCGCGGCCTGGCGCAGCGTGGGGTCAAAATTCTGTCAACCGGTGGTACCGCCCAGGCTTTACGCGCAGCCGGGCTGGCTGTAACCGAAGTTGCCGCGCATACCGGCGCACCAGAAATTCTTGATGGCCGCGTCAAAACCCTGCACCCTCGTATACACGGTGGCTTACTGGCCCAACGCAGCAAGCCCGAGCATATGCAAACCATTCAAGCCCACGACATCGAGCCGATAGACCTGCTGGTGGTTAATCTTTATCCCTTTAAACAAACTATTGACAATCCCGACTGCACCCTGGCTGATGCCATAGAAAACATTGATATCGGCGGTCCAGCCATGTTGCGTTCGGCCGCCAAAAACCACGGTAATGCCAGCGATGGCGTAAGCGTCGTGGTAGATCCAAGCGATTATCATAAAATCCTGGCCGCCATGGACAGCCCTGCGCACCAGGTGCCTTACGCGCTCAGGCTGGCCTTGGCCACCAAGGTATACGCCCACACGGCGGCCTACGACAGCGCCATCGCCAGTTACCTGAGCAGCCTGAGCGTTGCTGAACCGCTGCCTGAATCAATCCCAGAACGCGAAGACTGGCCACGCATATTGGGCCTGCAATTAAAACGCCAGCAAACCCTGCGCTACGGCGAAAACCCGCAACAAAACGCCGCCTTTTATGTTGACCCCAGTATAGGCTCAGGCTTGCTGGCCAGTTACAAGCAAATCCAGGGCAAGGAGCTCTCTTATAACAATATCGCCGATGCTGACGCCGCCTGGGAGTGCGTACGCGGTCTGCAGTCGCCCGCCTGCGTCATCGTCAAGCACGCCAACCCCTGCGGCGTAGCGCTTGGCAAAAACAGTCTGCAAGCTTATCAAAGGGCTTTTAACACCGACCCAACCTCGGCGTTCGGCGGCATTATTGCCTTTAACCAGGCAGTTGATGAAGCAACCGCTACAGCCGTAAGTGAACAGTTTCTGGAAGTCCTGATAGCACCTGCTTTTAGCGGCGCTGCCCTGACGGCACTGGCCAGCAAAAAAAACGTACGGGTGCTGGAGATCCCGCTTGGCGCCGCCAACAACGCCTTTGACGTCAAACGCGTAGGCGGCGGCTGGCTGGTACAGGACCCCGATAGCAGCCTGCTCAAGCCTGCGGACCTGCAAATCGTCAGTGAACTCAAGCCCAGCGACGCGCAATTACAGGATTTACTATTTGCCTGGCACGTGGCCCGCTACGTTAAATCAAATGCCATAGTATTCTGTGGCGCGGGCATGACGCTAGGCGTGGGTGCGGGTCAAATGAGCCGCGTAGACTCAGCCCGCATAGCGGCGATCAAAGCCACCAACGCCGGCTTAAGCCTGCAGGGTTCGGCGGTAGCCTCAGATGCATTTTTCCCATTCCGCGATGGCCTGGATGCGGTGGTTGATGCTGGCGCTAGCAGTATTATCCAGCCCGGTGGCAGTATCCGCGATGACGAAGTAATCGCCGCGGCCAACGAGCGTGGCATTGCCATGGTCTTTACTGGCACCCGCCACTTCAGACACTAATGCGCATTCTAGGGATAGATCCAGGCTTACGGCGCACCGGCTTTGGGGTTATCGAAGCACGCGGCACGCAGCTGTTTTACGTAGCCAGCGGCACCATAGTGGCGCCCACCGATCTACCCCTGGCCCAACGCCTGAAGGTAATTCTTGACAATTTGCGCCAGGTAGCCAGAGACACCAAGCCACAACAGGCGGCAGTGGAAAAGGTATTCGTAAATGCCAACCCAGCGTCTACCTTATTGCTTGGCCAGGCGCGTGGCGCAGCCCTGTGCGCACTTGCTGATTGCTCTTTGGAGGTGCACGAATATACCGCGTTACAGATAAAAAAGTCGGTAGTAGGCAGTGGCCACGCCAGCAAGGAACAAATACAGACCATGGTACGCCACCTGCTAAACCTGGACGGCACACCTGCAAGCGATGCGGCTGACGCCCTGGCCTGTGCCATATGTCACGCCCACTGCGCACCTTTGATCGGTCGCCTGCAAGCGCTGGCACCGGAAACGCTTAGCGCCAGGGGCAAACGTTTGCGTACCGGTCGCATAGTCTCTTAATCAATACGGAGCCACACAAATGATTGGCCGAATTACGGGCACCTTGATAGAAATCACACCGCCTGGCATTTGCATACAAGCCGCCGGCCTGGGTTACGAAGTAGACGTACCCATGAGCACTTTGTATAAACTGCCCGCGCTGGGTGAAACGGTCAGCCTGTACACCCACTTGTCGGTGCGCGAGGATGCCCATACGCTTTATGGCTTTGCCAGCGCCAACGAACGTAGCACCTTCAGGGCCTTGATCAAGGTTACTGGCATAGGCGCGCGCACCGCCCTGGCGGTGCTCTCAGGTATGAGTGCGGAAGATCTGGCCAACGCTGTAGAGCAGCAGGAAACCGGCCGCTTGATGAAAGTACCAGGCATAGGCAAGAAAACTGCCGAACGTTTAATTCTGGAATTACGTGGCAAGCTTAAATTTGACCTCAGTCTAGGCGCGGTCGCAGGCTCACCGCAGCCACCGTCGGCCAACAGTGACGTGCTGCACGCCTTGCAGGCACTGGGTTACTCGGCCAACGAGGCACGCAAGGCGACTGCGGCGTTACCAGCTGACCTAAGCGTAGCCGAGGGCATCCGCCAGGCCTTGCAAAATCTCGCCCGTGCCTGACATCAATAGTATTGCCAGTAGCGCCTTGCAGGATGCAATAGCTTCGCCGCAGCAGCAGCAGGCGCGCACGCTTTTGCGCACAGTGTTTGGCTATGATAGCTTTTGGGGCCAGCAAAAAGACGTAATCGGGCACCTTATAAATGGCCACAATGCCCTGGTGCTTATGCCAACTGGCGGGGGCAAGTCGCTGTGTTACCAAATACCTGCCCTGGTGCGCTCTGGTACCGCCATAGTAGTCTCTCCCCTGATAGCCTTGATGCAAGACCAGGTGCAGGCCCTGCAGGCGCTAGGCGTGCGCGCGCAGTTTTTGAATTCCGGACTGACCCAGGAGGCCAGTACAAAAATTGAACAAAGCTTTTTGCGCGCCGAGCTCGACCTTTTATACATAGCCCCGGAGCGCTTGTTAACCCCACGCTGTCTGGGACTGCTACAAGCTGGCAAGATAAGCTTGTTTGCTATCGATGAGGCGCATTGCGTATCACAATGGGGCCATGATTTCAGGCCAGAATACCAGGCTTTGGGTGTCTTGGCCCAACGCTGGCCCCATGTACCCCGTATAGCGCTAACGGCAACTGCCACCGCATCCACCAGGGCAGATATAGTGCGCTGCCTGCAGCTGGACGATGCGCGCCAGTTTATAGCCGGTTTTGACCGACCCAATATCAACTACCAGATAGTCGAAAAGCAGCAGGTGCGCCAGCAGCTACTGGCTTTTATCAACAGCCAGGCGCGGGGCGCCAGTGGCATTGTCTACGCCATGAGCAGGGCGCGCGCCGAGCAACTGGCTGATTTTTTGAATCAACACGGCATCAGCGCACTGCCCTATCACGCCGGTTTGGGGGCGCACGTGAGGGCGCAAAACCAGGCCCGCTTTGCCCTGAATAAAGTAAGCGTTATGGTAGCCACCATAGCCTTTGGCATGGGCGTGAACAAAGCTGACGTACGCTTTGTTGCCCACGTGGATATGCCCAAATCGATCGAGGCCTATTACCAGGAGACCGGCCGGGCCGGACGCGATGGCTTACCAGCCCAGGCCTGGCTGGCCTACGGCTTGCAGGACGTAATCCTGCAGCGCCGCATGATAGACGAGTCCGAGGGCTCGCAAGATCATCAAAACCACCAGGCGGGCCAGCTCAACGCCATGCTGGGCTTGTGCGAAACTATTACCTGCCGCCGTCAACTACTTTTAAATTACTTCGGCGAGGCCCACCCACCTTGTGGCAATTGCGATAACTGCCTGCAGCCACCCTCTACCTGGGATGGCACGCAGGCGGCACAAATGCTCTTGTCTGCGGTTTACCGGCTGTGGCGCGAACGCGGCCAGCGCTACGGCGCCGGCCACCTGATCGATATTTTACGCGGCCAGCAAAACTCACGCGTACTGCAAAACCAGCACCATAGCCTAAGTGTATTCGGAATCGGCAAAAGCTATTCGACGAGCGCCTGGCGCAAGATTTTGCGGCAATTGCTAGCGGCTAACCTGCTAAGCGTTGATCACGAAGGCTACGGCACGCTGGTACTCACCAGCGCCAGCCGTGAGGTTTTGCTGGGGCAACGCCAGGTACTCATGCGCGCCCTGTAAAAAGCCGTTCTACCTGACGTCCTGGGGCATTTCTATCTTTACCTCCAGGACTTCCAGGCTATCCTGCTTATCCAGACTAACTTTAATATCGTCGGGGTTAATTTTTACGTACTTGGAAATAACCTCGATTAGCTCTTTTTGCATCTGTGGTAAATAGTCCGGTCCGTGATGGCCACTGCCGCGCTCATTGATAAGGATTAACTGCAAACGATCTTTGGCCACGCTGGCAGAAGATTTTTTTTGCCCACGAAAGAAATCAAAAAAAGACATATTTATTTGCCCCCAAACATGCGCTTTAACAGGCCTGGTTTGGCATAATCCACAAAGCGCAAGGGTTTTTCTTCGCCCAGATAACGGGCGACTACATCCTGATACGCCTCGGCAACATTGCTGTTTTTGATATGTATGGCAGGGATACCCTGGTTGGAGGCGTGCAGTACCGTCTCGGATTCGGGAATTACGCCAATCAGTGGAATGCGCAAAATATCCTCGATATCCTTAAGCGAGAGCATCTCGCCTTCGAGCACACGCTTGGGGTTGTAGCGCGTCAGCAGTAAATGCTCTTTGACGGGCTCTTCGTTATTTTCGGCGCGCCTGGACTTGGCCGACAAAATACCCAGAATACGGTCCGAGTCACGCACCGAGGACACCTCCGGGTTGGTGACCACGATGGCGTCATCGGCAAAATACGCCGCCATGACGGCGCCGGTTTCGATCCCCGCAGGCGAATCGCAAACTATATACTCAAAATCCATCGCCGCCAGGTCGTTTAAAACCTTTTCTACCCCTGCGCGGGTCAAGGCATCCTTGTCGCGGGTTTGGGAAGCCGGCAATATGTATAGATTATCGAGCTGCTTATCACGTATAAGAGCCTGATTTAAACTGGCATCTCCCTGTATTACGTTGACGAAGTCGTATACCACACGACGCTCGCAACCCATGATAAGGTCAAGGTTGCGCAGCCCGACGTCAAAGTCTATAACCACGGTTTTGTGGCCATGCATGGCCAGGCCAGCAGAGAAACTAGCGCTTGTAGTGGTTTTACCCACACCCCCTTTGCCAGAGGTAACTACAACAATGCGCGACATGGAACCCCCTTAGGTCTTGAATTAGTTAAATGGTAAAGCATAATTTGTTGTTACGGGTTAAACACGGTTAATGCGTGCATGCGAATGGTTTCACCATCGAGCTCGATGCGCGCAGCCTGATTATGCAGGTTATTGGGCAACCTGGTTTCGATTACACGGTAAATACCCGCTATAGCCACTAACTGTGGATCGAGCTGGGTGGTAAAAATCATGGCCTGCTTGTTACCACTGGCACCAGCCATCGCCTTGCCACGCAATGGGCCATAAACGTGGATATTACCATCAGCGATAAGCTCGGCCCCGGTGCTGACCATGCCCAGCACGATCAAGTCCGTACCCTGGGCATAGATACGCTGGCCCGAACGCAGCGGCTGGCGCACTATCTTGGCCCCCACCGCTGGGGCCGGCTCGGCTGGCGGCCGTGCTGCAGCGGGTGGGTTTTGGGCTGCCACGCGGGCTGATGGCTGCGCCCCAGCAGGCGACTCCTTAGTATCTGCGCCGCTACTGGCACGCTCTGGACGTGCTGGCGTTAAGCCCACGGGAGCGAGACCTGCCTGCAGGGCTTGCGCCGTGTGCTCGGGCTTGGCCTGTACGCCAATGGGGTATAACTTATACTGGCGTAAGAGCTGTACCAGCGCCTGCCAGTCGGGCGCCTGCTCCAGCTCCAGAGCATCGAGCACGACGCTCTCATTGGCATAAAAATCTCCCGCACTTGCCAGGCGTGCTTGCAAGTCCTGCAGTAACAGCCCGGTATCTGCGCTATTCAATATTATGCGCAGGGTAAGCAGGGAGGTACTTTTAAATTCCAGATTAGGTACTTTCTTGGTCATTAGCGATTCCAGGTATCGCGCAGACTAACACTGCGGTTAAGCACGGGTTGGGCTGGCGTAGAAAGCTCACGATCAGCCACAAAATAGCCCAGGCGTTCGAACTGCCAATGCTGGCCGGGATGCGCCGCCACACCAGGCTCAAGCAAGGCTTGCACCACCTGGCAAGAAGCCGGGTTAAGCAGCTGCAAAAAATCTCCCTCACCAGCATCTGGATGCGCAGCGCTAAACAGCCGGTCGTACAAGCGTACCTGAGCGGCCACAGCATGCGCGGCACTAACCCAGGTCACCGTACCCTTGACCTTGACGCTATCGGAGCCTGGCGTGCCGCTGCGCGTCTCGGGCAGGTACTCGGCATGCACCTCGGTTATCTCGCCGGCAGCGTTTTTGACAAAGCCGGTGCAACGTACCACGTAGGCATACTTCAAACGCACCAGATTGCCGGGAAACAGGCGAAAGTATTTTTTTGGCGGCTCGGCACGAAAATCATCGCGTTCGATATACAGTTCGCGCGTAAATGGAAACTCGCGCCTGGGACCGTCTTTTTGATGCGGATTGGTCGGCGCGCTGCAAGTCTCGTAATAATCCTGGGGCAAGTTGGTGATAACCAGCTTCAGAGGCTCAAGAATAGCCACCGCACGGTCTACACGCGGGTCGAGATCGTCACGCAGGGCCTGTTCCAGTACGCTGTAATCGATACGCGAATCCGCCTTGGACACCCCTATACGTTCGCAAAACAGGCGGATAGCCGCCGGCGTATAGCCACGGCGGCGCAAGCCTGCCAACGTTGGCAGGCGCGGGTCATCCCAGCCATCTACATGATTGCCTCGCACCAATTGCAACAACTTACGCTTGCTGGTTACCACGTAGCTTAGGTTCAGGCGCGCAAACTCGTGCTGCCTGGGCAGTGGCGCTGCCAATTGTCCAAGCTCTACCAAACGCGCCAGTATCCAGTCATAGAACGGGCGCTGGTCTTCAAACTCCAGGGTGCAAAAACTATGAGTAATGCCTTCAAGTGCATCCTCAACCGGGTGCGCCCAGCTATACATAGGATAAATACACCAGTCATTACCGGTACGGTGATGGGCGACGTGACGAATCCGGTAGAGCACCGGGTCGCGCATATTTATATTGGGTGAGGCCATGTCTATGCGCGCGCGCAAGGCCATACTGCCCTCCGGGTGTTGACCCGCACGCATCTCGCGCAGCAAACGCAAGGACTCTTGCGCTGGCCGTGCGCGCCAGGGTGAGTCACTGCCAGGCTCGGTAAGTGTGCCGCGGCTGACGCGCATCTGCTCGGGCGATTGCTCATCAACGTAAGCGTAGCCCGCCTGCACCAAAGCTTCGGCAAAGCCATACATAGTTTCAAAGTAGTCACTGGCATAAAAGCAGTATTCTTTACCTGCATGTTGCCAGCTAAAGCCCAACCATTGCACCATTTCTATAATGGCCTGCACGTATTCGTGTTCTTCTTTTTCCGGGTTGGTATCGTCAAAGCGCAAATGACAAATGCCTTCATAGTCGCTTGCCACACCAAAATTCAGGCATATACTCTTGGCATGACCTATATGCAAATAACCGTTTGGTTCGGGCGGAAACCGAGTACGTATGCGAGCTGGGTCCAGTTCTGCCTGCGCACGCTGACGCGCGGTACATGGCGGTGGCCCCCAACGGCGCCCGGCAAAGCTACCAGCCTTAAGGTCATTATCAATAATAGTACGTAAAAAATTCGAAATCGGGGTGTTATCTGTGGTCATAGCTCACGTTAAGATCTAAACTAGCGCACATTATGACGCAAACTGGATGGATTCTGTCGTTATCACAGTTTTATCTAGGCCTGGGCTTTGTTTTATTTTTTTTAGCACTCGAACTGGGGCTGGCTTGGATACTGTTTGCATTGCGCCTAAAGGCTGGCCAGAACGAGCCAGCCTTGTTTGCGTACCGCTTCTGGGTGCGCGTTTTTGCACTCGCGACGGTGTTGAGCTTTGCCGCCAGCCTGCCTCTGGTGTTGCAATTTGGCACGCTCTGGCCAGGCTTTATGGCAAAAGCTGGCGCGCTATTGGGACCTATACTCGGGTTGCTGATTTTAACGGCGTTTGTATTCAAATCGTGTTTTTTGGGGGCTATGCTATACGGCCAGCGTAAACTGGGCAATATCGCCCACACGCTGGTAGTACTGATGGTGGCCATTGGCACGAGCATTTACTCCTGGTGGCTAATCCTGTTGCTTGCCTGGATGTTAAACCCCACGGGCACTAGCCTGGCAAACGGACAGATAGCAGTGGTGGATTGGCTGGCCGTTTTTAACGGCAGTGCAGTAAGTTTGTCTTTGCTATATTTTAGTGCCGCTTTGCTATTTAGTTTCAGTCTGATTCTCAGCTTTACGGCATATCGTAGCAGACTGCGCCCCGGCGATGCCGCTGGACGTCTGGCTTATGCCATCTCAGTATGGCTGGTATTGCCTCTGGCCATACTACAAATAGTCCTCGCCTTGCGGCTTGGTTACCAACTTTTACCCGCCCAGCCAGCCCGGCTCGCGACCGTACTTATGCAGTGGCATACCGGCCCGGCAGAAGGCTTGAAAATTTTGGCCTGGCCTGCTACTGGCCTGGAACATACCAGCTGGCAATGGCTTAGCGACATTGACTGGGCAAAATTGCTATTGCCGGCAAACTACGGCCAGGTAATCGGCCTGGAACAGCTAAGTGGCATTCACCCACCGTTATGGCTGAGCTTTTATAGCGCCCGCCTGGCGGTATTATTTGCTTTGGTAATATTGCTCCTGGCCGTGTGGCTGCTTGGGCGCGCCCTCGCCTTACGCTACCAGACCGACAAGTTCCGCCGTCACGACCGCTTCGGCCTGCGCGTACTGATTTGGCTGGTCGTGCTGCAACAACTATTTGGCTGGACCCACCTGCTTAGCGGCAACCTGCCCTACGCTGTTTACGCCACCTTTAGCCTGCAAGAGCTCGGCACTCCCTTATCCAAAACCTGGCAAATCCTGTTTCTTAGCCTGCAACTGTTAGTATGCCTGGGCTTTGTATACGGCTTTAGAGGCATTTTGCGCGCTAATGCCCGCTACGGTGTGATACCGGTAGCCCGTCACCGCGGAGGCGTATGATAGATTCTTTTGCGGCATTGCTGGGGTTGGGGGCCAAAGACCCGGTCTTTTGGATGCCTCTGGTAATAATTGCTGTTTTTTTTGTAACCCTGGTACTGGGGGTCTTACTCGATGGCTTCGATATAGGGGTTGCTTGTCTGGCCTTGGTAGCCCCGGCGGATTTACGTCCGCGCATGCTAGCTTTACTGGCCCCGTGGCGCGATGCCAATGAGTTCTGGCTTTTCCTCGGCATAGGTTTAATGGCGGCTGCCTTTCCCCAGGTATGGCCCGCCACCATAGGCAAGCTTTACGTCCCGTTATCCTTGCTGGCCTTGGGTACCTTACTGCGTTCAGTATGTTTTGAATGGCGCTTGCGCGCACCAGAACCACAACAGGCCCTTTGGCAGTTCGGTTTTAGTCTGGGAGCGCTGTTATGCGCCTTTGCGCACGGCTACCTGTTGGCCGAGGTAGCCCTCTCATACAAAACCGGGCTGCCAGAGTCAGGCTTTGCCATTTTAATGGGCTGCTGTGCGGTAGCCTCTTACAGCCTGCTAGGCGCAACCTGGCTAATCATGCGCGAGCCCGGCGGCATACGCATGCGTTCGGTCGCCTGGGCGCGCAGTACTATTCGTTGGTGCGCAGTTGGGGTTGTGGCGATTTCGGTGGCCCTGGATTTGTCCAATCCGGGCGTGTTTTTAAAATGGGGTGACAATAGTAACTGGTTGGCGATAATCATAGCCTGGGGAGTGCTTTTGCTAAGCTTTGTCAGCACCGAAATGTATTTGCAGCGCCTGCTCAACCATAGCTATCGTGCCACGGCAGTACCATATATACTGGTTTTGTTAATCCTGCTGACCGTGCTGGCAGGCTTGGCCTACAGCATGTTTCCTTACTTTGTGCTCGACGAGCTAAGCCTATGGGATGCCGCAGCGCCGGTTGGTACACTAAGCCTGGTTTTATCGGCAATATTACTGGTTTTACCCATAGCCATAATATTCAATTTACGCGTTTACTGGCGCGTATTGGGTCAGAGCAAAAAACCGCGCTTGCCTACTTTTGACCCTAAGTGGTAGCATGCCTGCAACACTGAGTATAAATACAGCATTATTATGGTAATACAAGCCGACGCTCTTGCCAGTTCTGGCCCACCAGACCGGCTGGTCAATCCACACACTAGCGCCGAAGACTCTATCGAGCGCGCATTACGCCCCAAATCGCTTAGTGATTACGTCGGCCAGCAACGGGTGCGCGAGCAGCTTGATATTTTTATCGCCGCGGCCCGCAAGCGTAACGAGGCCCTGGACCACGTTTTGCTGTTTGGCCCCCCAGGCCTGGGCAAAACCACCCTGGCGCATATTATTGCCCACGAAATGGGCGTACAAATGCGTCAAACCTCCGGCCCGGTATTGGAGCGCCCCGGCGACCTGGCGGCCATGCTTACCAATCTCGAACCCAACGACGTTTTATTTATCGACGAAATCCATCGCCTGTCACCAGTGGTAGAAGAAATTCTTTACCCGGCACTAGAGGATTTTCAAATCGATATCCTGATCGGCGAGGGCCCCGCTGCGCGTAGCGTAAAAATCGATTTGCAGCCCTTTACCCTGGTGGGTGCCACTACCCGCGCCGGTATGCTTACCAATCCGCTGCGCGATCGCTTCGGTATCGTGGCGCGCTTGGAGTTTTATAGCGCGCCAGAGCTGACCCACATCGTGCAGCGTAGCGCCAAACTACTGGGCGCCAATACCACCTCTGATGGTGCCGCTGAAATAGCCCGGCGTGCGCGGGGTACCCCGCGCATCGCCAATCGCCTGCTGCGACGCGTGCGTGATTACGCTGATGTACGCGCCGATGGCCAAATTAATCTGGCAATTGCCCAGGCTGCCTTGGGCATGCTCGAAGTGGACCCGCAAGGCCTGGACCTAATGGACCGCAAGCTGCTGGAAGCCGTAGTTAACAAGTTTGATGGCGGACCGGTGGGGGTGGATAGCCTGGCTGCCGCCATAGGCGAAGAGCGCGACACCATTGAAGATGTAATCGAGCCTTACCTCATACAGAATGGCTATTTGCAACGCACTCCGCGCGGGCGCATTGCCACACGCCGTTGCTGGCAACACCTGGGGCTACCAGCACCAGCACCGGCCAAGCCAGCAGCAGATGCCGGCGAGCAGTTGTTTTAAGAGCTAAATCCAGCTCAGGGTTGCCCACACCACCAGCGGTATAGTCAATACCGACAATACGTTACCAAGCAGGACAATGCTGGCTACTACATTGGGCTGTACCTTGTATTGCTCGCAAAGCAAATAGTTCAACACCGCCGGTGGCAGCATGACTGACAAGCTAACCAGGCGTGCCCATTGTGGCGTCAGCGGCAACAGCCACAGCACCAGCGGCAGGGTCAGCAGCCCAGCCAGCAAATACCAGGCATTGATGCGCACAGCCAGAGCCGTATTCTCTATACGTTCCTGCGCCAAACGCACGCCCAGGCCAAACAGCATCAAGGGGATTGCTATCTGTCCGGTCAGATCTACCGTGGTGGTAACAAAGCCTGGGATCCACTCACTGTAAGGTGCCAGGACCACGCCGGCAAGCGCCGCCCAGACGTTCGGGTTGCGTAACCACAGCCAGCTACTGCCACCACGCGCCAATAAAAACAGGCCGAGTGAAAAATGCAATAGATTGGAAATCACGAACAAGACGATTATGTCGCCTAGCTGGTCACGGCCGTAAGCCAGCATCATCAACGGGATACCAATGTTGCCGGTATTGCGAAACATGCCCGGCACAAGAAAGGCTGGTCGGCTCAGCCCGGCTGGCCGCAGCAGTGCCAACAGCAGGCCAGGAACAATAATTATCAGTACCCCCGCCGCTATCAGCGGCCAGCCCGCGCCCAGATCGACCGGATTATCCAGCAGGGCTGAAAACACCAACGCCGGGCAAAACACCATAACATTGGCATAATTGATAAAGGCCATGTCAGGCGGGCGGGCCTGCCGACGCCCAAAAACATAACCCAGGCCGGCAACGGCAAAAACCGGTAAAACGATATTCAGCAGGGTTAAAAACATAATCAGGCCTTGGCCGACTGGCACGTCGGCCCGTTTGGCACCCAGCTACAAAATGGATGCTTAATCGCTGTTGCTACCGAGTAAACGTTGATAGCGCACTGGCAGAGTAAACAGTGCGCCATGTAGCTGCGGGCTATAAACCTCCAGCCCGTCTATACCACGCTCAGACATACGTTGCTCGATTTGGGCAGCAGTCACGGCGGTTGGATCCAGGCTATCGGCAGCCACTGCCAGTGCCCAGAACGTGCCGTATATGGGTATATGCACGCCATAGCCGTGTACCTGGGCAAATACCGAGCGCAGCTTTTGCGTCATCGACACCACCTGTTCGGCCTCGTGGAAAAACGAACCCAGATGCAACACCAGCGCACCACCGTCGTTCAATATGTTTTTACACGCAGCAAAGAACTCTGACGTATACAAAGGACCGGCGGCAGTTTCGGGGTCGGTTAAATCAAGATAAACCAAGTCAAAGCGCTGACTACTGGTACGCACAAATTGAGCGCCATCCGCTATTACCAGCGTAACCCTGGGGTCATCCAGGCTGCCCTTATTAATATCTTGCAAGTACTCACGTGCGACTTCTATAACCTGGGGGTCGTACTCTACCAGGCTGATCTCTCGCAGGCTGGGGTGCTTGAGCAACTCTTCGAGCGCACCGCCATCACCGCCCCCTATTATCAAGGCTTTTGTAGGATTGGCGTGCGCCAGCGCAGCCGGATGGATGAGCGGCTCATGATAAAAGGCCTCGTCGGCCTGTGAGGTCATCAGGCAGCCGTCCAAGCGCAGGGTACGGCCCAGCTCAGACGATTGCAGTACTTCCAGTTGCTGTAAGCCAGTATTACGCGCCAGCAGTGTACGCTCAAAGCGAAAACCATAGGTGCTGTCTGCGTTCAGATTTTCAAACAGGAAGTTACCGCTTACGGCAGGCCCTGCGGCGTCACCGCGCATGAGACGTTGACGTTGACTCTGGCCCGGCTTGAAGGCCCGCTCTATGGTATCTAATAGCTCTTGCGCCCGCGCCGAGTTGTCAGACTCAAAATTACAAACGTAAACGTCCAGCGTAACCCCGGCGCGCTCGGGCCAGGTATGCACGGCCAGATGCGATTCGGCCAGCAGCAACATACCGGTCACCCCACCAGGCTGGCCTTGGTAGTCAGGAAAGGTATGCCATTTTTCACCCACGATAGTAAGGCCGGCAGCAATGGTTGCGTCACTACACAGTGAAGCAAGAACATCGGCATCAATCAATAGCGCCTGATCTGCCTGGCAATCGTACAGATCAGAGGTGAGGTGCAAACCTTGCATGATACGCATCCCCGACAACAAGAAAAAAGCAGGCTATGATAAGAGATAATCACGGCCTGCGCAAATCACTATTGTTACTCGCGTGCGCGTAGCGCCGTTACCTGCTCGCCAGCTATGCCCCAGTTATCGGTATCCACCTCATCAATTACTACAAAGGTGGTCTTTGGGTTTTTACCCAAGACGTCTACCAATAGCTGGGTAGCGCCCTCGATAAGCCTGGCTTTTTGCTCGGCGGTTACGCCCTCGCGGGTGATACGTATATTGACATAAGGCATAGCTAAGTCCTTATAAATAATCTTCGAGTGGCGGGCAAGAGCAACTCAGATTGCGATCCCCCCAGGCGTTGTCAACCCGCGCAACCGGTGGCCAGTATTTGCTGGCTTCCATACCGGGCAATGGATAAGCCGCCTGTGTACGGCTATAAGGACGGTCCCAGTCCTCTGCCAGCAAACTGGCAGCGGTATGAGGTGCATTGACCAGCAGATTATTGTCGGCTGCTTGTGCGCCACTTTCAACCGCGGCGATTTCTGCGCGTATGGCTATCATGGCAGCTACAAAACGGTCCAATTCGGCTAGCCCTTCGGACTCGGTGGGCTCAACCATCAGCGTACCAGCCACCGGAAAGCTCATGGTAGGGGCGTGAAAACCATAGTCCATGAGGCGTTTGGCGATATCCTCAGCGCTAATACCGCAGGCATCCTTAATCGGGCGCAAATCCAAAATACACTCGTGCGCTACCCTGCCATTGGCGCCAGCATAAAGAATCGGGTAGTGCGGCGCCAGGCGTGTTGCCAGATAATTAGCATTAAGAATCGCCACCTCGGTAGCCTGGCGCAAGCCCTGGTTGCCTAGCAGCATGATATACATGGTGGATATCGGCAAAATACTGGCTGAACCATAAGGTGCAGAAGAGACCGGGCCACTTTGGCCAGAGGGCAGGCGACCATCTTCATAAACCACGCCCGGCAGGTAAGGTGCCAGGTGTGCGCGCACGGCTATAGGCCCCACGCCCGGCCCGCCACCACCATGGGGGATACTGAAAGTTTTATGCAAATTCAGGTGGGAAACGTCCGAGCCAAACCGTCCGGGACGCGCTACACCCACCATGGCATTCATATTAGCGCCATCCAGGTATACCTGCCCGCCAGCGGCGTGTATCAAATCACAAATTTCGGTAATGGTGGTTTCAAACACACCATGGGTTGACGGGTAGGTAACCATCAACGCCGCCAGACGATCGCCAACCAGATCGATTTTGGCACGTAAATCTGCCATATCGATATTACCGTTGGCATCCGAGGCGACCACCACGACCTCCATGCCCGCCAGGTTGGCCGAAGCCGGGTTGGTACCATGCGCCGACGCTGGTATCAGGCAAACATCACGCTGCTCCTGGCCATTGGCGCGGTGATAGCCACGTATGGCAAGCAAGCCTGCGTACTCGCCCTGGGCCCCGGAATTGGGTTGTAAGCTTATCTGGTCGTAGCCGGTAATCTCGCACAAGGCCGAGCCCAACAAACGCATCATCTCCTGATAGCCCTGGGCCTGTCCGGCAGGCGCAAAGGGGTGCATATTGGCAAACTCGGGCCAGGTAACGGGAATCATCTCGGCCGTAGCATTAAGCTTCATGGTGCACGAACCCAACGGTATCATGGTGCGGTCCAAAGCCAGATCCTTATCCGCCAGCATGCGCAGGTAACGCAGCATATCGGTTTCTGATTTAACCCGGGTAAATGCCGGATGCGCCAAAATGTCGCCCTGGCGCTTGAGCGCACAAGGGATTAAGTCCTTATCAGGATTAAAGTTTGCAACCGTAACGCCACACCCCATGCCAACGGCAATAGCGCCCAGCAGATTTTCGATATCCTCTTGCTCAACGGTTTCGTCAAGCGCAATCGCTATATGGGCCTCGTCGACAAAGCGCAAATTTATACCGCCATCGACCGCGGCATCCATAACCGCCATGGTTTTGGCGCCGGTTTTAACACACAAGGTATCAAAGGCCTGCGTACTGGCCAGCTCCAGACCCATGACGCGCAAGGCATCAGCCAATTGTGCGGTACTGGCAGCCACCCTTTGAGCAATACGCTTAATGCCGGCAGGGCCGTGCCAAACCGCGTACATAGCGGCCATTACTGCCAGCAATACCTGCGCGGTGCAGATATTGGAGGTAGCTTTTTCACGCCGGATATGCTGCTCACGGGTTTGCAAGGCCAAGCGCAACGCCGGACGACCGCTGGCATCTTGTGACACCCCTATCAAACGCCCCGGCAGGTTACGCTTATAGGCGTCCTTGCAGGCCATAAAACCAGCATGCGGGCCGCCATAACCCATGGGTACGCCAAAGCGCTGGGTTGAGCCCACCGCTATATCGGCACCCCATTGCCCCGGCGGACTTAACAAGGCCAAGGCCAGCAAGTCGGTAGCTACCGCCACCACCGCACCAGCAGCGTGGGCCTGCTCAGCCAGGGCCCGATAATCGGCCAGACCGCCTAGCGTATGGGGGTATTGCAATAGCACACCAAAGCAGGCCGGCAAGCCCTGGGCCTCATCGCCAATATACAAGTCTATGCCCAGGGCATTGGCACGGGTGCGCACCACCTCTATGGTTTGGGGGTGTACGTGCGCGGACACAAAAAACTGGTTTGATTTTGCCCGCGACACCCGCCGCGCCAGCGTCATAGCCTCAGCCGCCGCGGTACCCTCGTCCAGTAAGGAAGAATTGGCGATATCCAGCCCGGTCAAATCACACACCATGGTCTGGAAAATCAGTAAGGCCTCGAGCCGGCCCTGAGAAATCTCGGGCTGGTACGGCGTATAGGCCGTATACCAAGCAGGATTTTCTAAAATATTACGTAGAATTACGTTAGGCACGTGGGTACCGTAATAGCCCTGGCCTATGTAGCTGCGCAGCACCTTGTTACGGCTTGCAATCTCTTTTAACTTCTCCAGGGCCCTGGGCTCGGACATTGGGTCAGGCAAGTCCAGATAGGGCTGGGAAGACAATATATTTGCCGGCACCACCTGTTTGATAAGCTCGTCAATGCTGTCAAGGCCAATAGCTTTAAGCATATGGCTTTGGTCGCCAGCCGAAGGGCCCAGGTGACGGGCAATAAAATCGCAATCCGTAGCTAAATCGCGCGGCATGTAGATCTCCACTAAAAATTCTGATCAGGCTTGGTCAGCGTAGGCCTGGGCTTCAAGCAAGGCGGCAACGTCTTCGATATTTTTTGGCTGCAAACGAAAAATCCACTGCTCGTAAGGAGCTTCGTTAATCAGGGCCGGGTCGTCTTCCAGGGCCTCGTTGAAAGCCAGCACTTCACCGGCGACTGGCGCGTATATATCCGAGGCTGCCTTAACCGATTCAACCACCGCAGCGGTTTCACCCGCGGCCAAATGGCTGCCTACCTGTACATCACCGACAAAGACCAGATCACCCAGCTGGTCCTGGGCCTGGTGCGTAATACCAACCAAAACCGTATCGCCGTCGATCTTGACCCATTCGTGTGAAGCCGTGTATTTACGATCGTTAGGTGTGGACATAAATTACCCCATTAAAAATTAGCGCTGCTTATTAACTGAAAAAAACTGACTCTCAAACCAATGTTTGAATCTCAAACCAGGGCTTGACCGTTGCGGACAAAGGGTGGCTTAACCACCTCGGCGGTGAGCCATTTACCGCGAATTTCTACCTGCGCCTTATCCCCCGGCTGGCTACCTGCCGGGACACGCGCAAAGGCAATCGAAAAACCCAGGGTAGGCGCCATGCTGCCACTGGTTAGCTCGCCCTCACCCTGGGCCGTACGAATTTTCATATGGCCACGCATTATGCCGCGCTCAAGCAGCTTGATGGCGATCAACTCGCGCGCACGACTGGCCTTTTCCAAAGCGCTGCGGCCGATGAAGTTGCGCTGCGGGTCTTTGAGGGATACGGTCCAACCCAGGGCGGACTCAAACGGGTGCACGCTGGCATCCATATCCTGGCCGTATAAATTCATACCGGCCTCCAGGCGCAGGGTATCGCGCGCACCCAGCCCGCAAGGCTGCACACCAGCCTTGGCCAGGTCGTCCCAGAGGCTTTGCACCTGGGCGGCTGGCAAGACGATCTCGAAGCCATCCTCGCCGGTATAGCCGGTACGGGCAACCAGCGTGTCGTCAGCCATAATAGCCCCCGTAAAGGGCTTTAAATCTGCGCTAGCAGTTTGCCACTGCGGCCGTACTTGGTACACCAGCGCGCGCGCCTGCGGCCCTTGAACAGCCAGCATCGCCAGATCACGCCTGGGTTTGATGTCAACCCCAAATGGTTCGGCCTGGCGTTGCATCCAGGCCAGGTCTTTGTCGGCACAGCCAGCATTAACCACCGCGCGCCAGTGGGCGCTGCTGAAGAAATAAACGATTAAATCGTCGATTACCCCCGCCTGCTCGTTTAGCATGCAGGAATACAGGGCGCGGCCCGGCTGGCCAGCTATACGACCGACGTCGTTGGCTAGCAAATGCAGTAAAAAATCTGGCGCACGCGCGCCGAGAATATCGACGTTGAGCATGTGCGAGACATCAAACATGCCAGCTGCCTTGCGCACCGCATGGTGCTCGGCCAACTGTGAGCCATACGCCAGCGGCATATCCCAGCCACCAAAATCGACCATTTTGGCATCAAGTTTGACGTGTGTAGCGTGTAACGGGGTTTGCGCTAAAGACATATGAGCTCCAGGATTAAATTAGGCCTTGTGCGCGCCACTGTTGCAGCAGCGTCGCATCCACACCCAGGCTTGCGAGTATCGCATCGGTGTGCTCGCCTAAACGTGGTGCGGCGCTGCGAATGGAGCCGGGCGTAGTTGTCAGTTTGGGCACTATGCCAGGCACCTTGCACGGGGTACCATCGGGTAAAGGCTGATCTATTATAAGGTCACGCGCGCGATAATGCGGGTCGGCGGCTATATCGGCTATATCATATATACGCCCGGCCGGGATACGCGCCTGTTGCAGTATTGCCAGCGCGGTATCCTGATCAAGCACGGCGGCCCACTGAGCAATGGCGTCATCGATGCGCTGCACCTGTTGCACGCGCCCGGCATTATCTGCCAAGGCCGGATCCTGGGCCAGGTCATCCCGTTCAATGGCCTGCATCAGGCGCTTGAATATGCTGTCGCCATTGCCCGCCACCAAAATATAACCATCCTGACACTGATAAGCGTTACTGGGCGCTATACCCGGCAGGCTGCTGCCAGCTGGCTGGCGCACCTCATTGAATACGGCATACTCCGGCAACAGGCTTTCCATCATATTGAAAACCGCTTCGTACAAAGCTACGTCCACCATCTGGCCGACCCCGCTTTGATCGCGCACCCTTAGTGCCAACAACACCCCGATTACGCCGTGCAACGCCGCCAGCGAATCACCGATAGAAACTCCTACCCGTACCGGCGGGCGGCCGGGTTCACCGCTTAAATGGCGCAAGCCACCCATAGCCTCAGCCACCACGCCAAAACCTGGACGGTCGCGGTAGGGACCAGTCTGGCCATAGCCAGATACGCGCAGCATGACCATGCGCGGATTAAGCGCGTGCAGCTCCTCCCAGCCCAAGCCCCAGGACTCCAGCGTACCGGGCTTGAAATTCTCTACGATGACATCGGTATCCATGACCAGCTTGCGTATCAGCTCTTGCGCCTCGGGCTGGCGCAAATCGAGTGTCAGGGAGCGCTTATTGCGCGATTGCACTTGCCACCACACCGAGGTGCCAGCGTGCAGCAAGCGCCAATTGCGCAAGGGGTCGCCCTTACCAGGCGGCTCGACCTTGATGACGTCAGCACCAAATTCGCCCAGCATCTTGCCGGCAAAGGGGCCGGCGATTAACTGGCCAAGCTCTAATACCTTGATATTGGCCAGAGGCTGTGCCAGCTTGGGCTGGTTAGTCGTGCTCGGGGACATTTTCACGCACGCAGTCTACATAATAATTGCGCCGGCCCTGAGAATCGGTATCGAAGGCCAGGCCGTGGACATCGGTTTCAAAGCCCGGAAACTGTTCGTTGAATTCTTGAGTAAATTTAAGATAGTCAACAATATCACGGTTAAAGCGCTCACCAGGTATCAGCAAAGGGATTCCGGGCGGGTAAGGCGTAAGCAGTACGCCAGTGACGCGATTCTCAAGCGCGTCTATGGGCACACGTTCGACCTCGCGATGCGCCATATGGGCGTAGGCATCGGCGGGCCGCATCGCGGGCACCATATCGCTTAGATAGACCTTGGTGGTTAAACGGGCAAAGTCATACTGCCTGTAAGCCACATGGATTTGCTGGCAAAGGTCGCGCAGGCCCATGCGTTCATAACGTTTATGCGCACGACAAAATTCTGGCAGGATACGCCACATGGGCTGATTGCGGTCGTAATCATCCTTGAATTGCTGCAGCGCGGTTAGCAAGGTATTCCAGCGCCCTTTGGTAATGCCGATGGTAAACAGTATGAAAAATGAATACAGACCGGTTTTTTCGATTACTACGCCATGTTCGACCAGATAGCGTGATACCAGAGCCGCCGGGATGCCTGTATCGGCGAATGTCCCAGATATATCCAGGCCGGGCGTAACTATGGTGGCTTTGATCGGATCAAGCATATTAAAGCTTTCGGCCAAATCACCAAAGCCGTGCCATTCGTCGCCACCACGCAGCAGCCAATCATCGCGATTACCGATTCCCTCCGCTGCCAGACGATTGGGCCCCCAGACCTTAAACCACCAGTCGTTGCGGCCATATTCAGACTCTACCTTGCGCATGGCACGCCGAAAATCCATGGCTTCGCTAATCGACTCCTCTACCAGCGCGGTGCCGCCCGGTGGCTCCATCATCGCCGCGGCCACATCACACGAAGCAATAATGGCATATTGCGGCGAGGTGGACGTATGCATTAAAAATGCTTCGTTGAAAATATTGCGATCAAACTGGCCCGACTCCGAATCCTGCACCACAATCTGCGAGGCCTGCGACAAACCGGCCAGCAGCTTATGGGTCGAGTGCGTGGCGTAAATTGTCGTATCCTTGCTGCGCGGTCGGTTTGACCCTATGGCATGCATGTCCTCATAAAACTCATGAAAGGGCGCGTGTGGAATCCAGGCCTCATCAAAATGCAGGGTATCGATCTCGGTACCGAGTTTTTCCTTAATCATCTCGACGTTGTAAATTACCCCATCATAAGTGCTTTGAGTTAGCGTCAGAATGCGGGGCCGCTTATTTTTGGCATGGCGCGCAAAAGGGTTGGCGGCGATTTTACGGCGTATGTTTTCAGGCTCGAACTCGTGCAATGGTATGGGCCCGATTATCCCTAAATGATTGCGTGTTGGGCGTAAAAACACCGGTATGGCGCCCGTCATGGTAATGGCGTGCAAAATTGATTTATGGCAATTGCGGTCTACTACCACCACGTCACCAGCGGCTACGTTGGCGTGCCAGACTATCTTGTTTGAAGTGGACGTACCGTTGGTAACAAAAAAGCAGTGATCGGCATAAAAAATACGAGCCGCATTGCGTTCGGACTCGGCCACCGGGCCGGTATGATCGAGCAACTGACCGAGCTCATCAACCGCGTTGCAGACATCGGCACGCAACATGTTTTCACCAAAAAACTGGTGAAACATCTGCCCCACCGGGCTTTTTAAAAAGGCCACCCCGCCGGAGTGACCGGGGCAGTGCCAGGAGTACGAGCCATCCGCGGCGTATTCCAGCAAGGCCCTGAAAAATGGCGGTGTCAGGCCATCCAGGTAGGCGCGCGCCTCGCGAATGATGTGCCGGGCCACGAATTCCGGGGTATCCTCGAACATATGGATAAAGCCGTGCAGCTCGCGCAGTATATCGTTGGGGATATGCTGCGAGGTGCGGGTCTCGCCGTATAAATAAATGGGGATTTCATCGTTGCGAAAGCGCAGCTCGGCGATAAAGGCACGCAGGTTTTTAATAGCGTTGGCGACGTCTTCGGGCGACTCTTCGTCAAACTCTTCGTCGTCAATCGACAAGATAAACGCGCTGGCGCGACTCTGCTGTTGCGCAAATGAACTCAGGTCACCGTAACTGGTAACACCCAATACCTCCACCCCTTCGGCCTCTATGGCTTGCGCCAGGGCGCGTATGCCAAAGCCAGAGGTATTCTCGGCGCGATAGTCTTCGTCAATAATAACTATGGGAAAGCGAAATTTCATTGCATTATGTACGCGGTAGGGTTACGCCTTGCTGACCCTGATACTTGCCACCGCGATCGGCGTAAGATATTTCACACTCTTCGTCGCTTTCAAAAAACAGCATCTGGGCACAGCCCTCACCAGCATATATTTTGGCTGGTAATGGCGTGGTGTTGGAGAACTCCAGCGTAACGTGACCCTCCCACTCCGGCTCCAGCGGGGTGACGTTCACGATTATGCCGCAACGCGCGTAAGTGCTTTTGCCCAGACAGACCGTAAGCACGCTACGTGGAATACGAAAATATTCAACTGTACGCGCCAGGGCGAATGAGTTGGGCGGAATAATGCACACGTCACCGACAAAATCAACAAACGATGCCGGGTCAAAAGCCTTGGGGTCAACAATGGTGGAATTGATGTTGGTAAAGATCTTGAACTCATTGGCGCAGCGTACGTCATAACCATAGCTGCTGGTGCCATAACTGACTATGCGCTCACCACCAGCGTTGCGCACCTGGCCAGGCTCGAATGGCTCTATCATGCCGGCTTGCGCTGCCTGCCTGATCCAGCGGTCATTTTTAATGCTCATGGACACTCACTTACAAAATGTATCGGTATTTTAAGACATAGCCCAAAAACCGCACTCATTATTTCATCGAAAACCAGCGATACACTAAAGCCAAACCGTTAACAGTACCAATGGTAAGCTCGGCTTGCAAGCGGCGCATCAAACGGTAACCAATTCGGCCCACCGTACCGGTACCATCGAGGGCCTGTTCCAGGCTTAGTTGCACGTCTTTACCAAGCTGCTTGCCCGCCAGTAAAAACTGCTGCTCAATCGGGCTGGATTGCTTATCCAGACCACTGACCACGGTCTGGGCTGGCAGCACACTACCGGTACTGCCGATTTGCCCACGACGCAGGCCCAACTCATCCAGCCCAAAGCGCTTGTAAAACGGCTCGCCTTCGGCCAAAAATGAGCTCCCAACCGCCAATAGCAAGGAGGCGTCTGCGCCACCCGCTTCATCCGGGCCACGCCCAAGCAAAAGCCAGGAAAGCTTTTCGGTTTCGCTCACCTCAGGGTAGGAAACCAGGTCTATGCGCGGCTTGCGCGCGGTACCAACCACCGCAACCCCGGCCTGCACCATTTCGTTGGTGCGCAGGGCCTCGATATTAAGCGTTGGGTTGGTAATATCGCCCTGAAACGTGATAATGCCACGCCGCAAGCTTAACTGCTGGCCATAAGCATCGATGCGGCCACCGCGGGTACGCACCACACCTAAAGCCCTTAAATTGCCGTCTAGTAGTTGTATATCAATCTTGCCCAGCAAACGGGTGTCCACGCCAAAGCCCGTCAAATAAAAACGCTGGCCCAGATCAAGGCTAAGATTAGCCGCGACATCGGCCACTGGCGCGCTGGGCTCGGGCGCGCTCTGGCCAGGCTGCAGCACCACCACATCGCTATCCAGGCTGGGGATGGTATTTAACATATCTATATCAAACCAGCCGGCATCGGCCGTAATGCCACCACCTACGATTACGTTGGGCAAATCGCTTTGTATATTCAGGCTGCCGCTGATCATGGCAAAACGGTCTGATCTTTGCAATATGGGGTAACGCCGAAAATCAATCTCAACCTGGCCGGCTTCCTTGCTAATGTCCCACTGGCCATGCAAATTTAAATAGCCATCCTTGGCAGCAGGGTCATGCTCAACCCACTGCGCCGTGCGCGCCTCTTTAGGTAAAACACGTAAATTGGCCGGGAAACGCAGGCTTGCCAGCTCCAGGCGGGTGCCTGCAAATGTGGCTGCAAGCGTGCCATCGAGTAGTCTGACACCCTCATCCGGCACCAGTACGCGCAAATTTTCACCCTCAACCGGGCCGTTGAAAACCCAGCTTTGGTCGGGCAAGCTGCGCCCTTGCACATCGGCATGGATTATGCCGCCTACTTCTACCTGACCATCGATTAACAGGTTAAGCCACGATAAATCTTCGGATTGTGCTTGCACACGCAGGCGCTTTTCGTCCTCTGCGCGCACAAACATGGCGCCCCCGGCAGTGGCGTGCAAAGGCATTTGCGCGTCAATACTCATGCTGCCCTTGTCTTGGGCGGCCAATGCCAAGCTCATCTGTAGCTGGCTTAATCCAGGCGCTTGTTTATGCGCTATTAGCCGCAGGCTGGCGGTGGTTAAATCAAGGCTTATAGGCACATCTGCCGGTATGCTGATATCGCCGCTACTACGCACCAACGCAAGGCTACCATCCAAGGCCTGGTCAAATTCCAGACCCCAGTCCAAAGCCAGACCCAACTGGCTATCCTGGGCCTGTTGTGACAGCAAGGTACGTACTTCGCCAAGGTCTATTTCCTGATCCGCCTGCTTGGCCCATGCCAATATACGTTCGATGCGTTTTGGCGTAATAACGATGCTGGGGATTTGCCCTTTACTATGCCAGGAGGACCCCTGACCACCCGAGTCAAGATTCTGGACTTGCAGCAGCTGCTCATCTTGTAAGGCTAAATTCAAACTGGCCGCACCCACGCGCCACGCCAGCGCTGGTGTTAGAGCCAGCTCGATGGCATTGGCATTAGCCAGGCGTATGCCTGCGTGTTGCAGGTCAAGCAGGTTTAACTGGCCAGCCCAGCCCGCCGATTCCGACCAGGACCCCTGGGTATCCAGGGCGAGCCTGACTGACGCCACCCCAAGCCCGCTACTATCGGCCTGAGCAGGCAGATAATCAGCTTGTAGCTTGATATTGTGGTGGCTGAGACTACCACCAAGATTAAAATCCAGGCCTGCACCACCCGGCAGATCTGGCCAAAACCCGGCTAACAGTGGCGCTTTAGCGTGCAGTTCAAGGCCAAAATCAGCCGCAGTAATATCGCCAGCGGCCTTGATTGTGTTGTTACCCAAGGTCAGATCAAGGTCCAGGCCCGAGACGGCCAGGTCCATAATGGCAGGTAGCTGCTCTTGTTGGGCGTCGAATAATGGGCCGCTTAAGCGCGCCAAGCGGGCCAGCTTGATATGACCGGATAAATCCTGGGCATTCCAGCGCGTGCCCGGTTCGATTTGCATTTGTAAGCCTAGCCCATCCAACTGATAATTGGCACCAATTGACAAATCAAGCTGACCTTGCAGGTTAAGCTCTGAAGCGCCTATTTCTGGCGGCAAAAACATATTCAGAGGCAATTCTCGGGCGCGCCAGTGCGCGTTAAGCTCGCGCCCACCATCGGCGCGTGGCTTTTGCGGTACCAATTGCAGGCTCAAGCCAGGGCCCTGATCCAGCAACATGTTGACGTCGGCTGACTCCAAGGGAAAAGATTGCTCGGGCTTGAGTTGCGCCTGGGCCTGCAGATCAAGCCCCTGGCCACTCGCGCTTAACTCGGCAGTCACGTAGTCAAGACTACCAAAAAGGTGCAGATCGCTGGCCAGAGCGCAATGTTGTGGCCCTGGCTTGGACTCCTGTACGGGCAAATACTGGTGCAGGCACAGGTCCGCGTCCTGGTTTGGATCATGCGCCTGGGCGCGCAGACGCAGGTCAAACGGCCAGGGGCTGGCGAGGGCGTGCAAATCCAAAGCGCCATCAACTTGCACCATGGTGCTGTGCCAGCCAAGCTGTACATCGTCGATCACCAGCCTGGCGCCATCCTCGGCCAACGCCAGAGAACTCTCAAGATTCAGCACTTCAACCGGCAGCCCTTTACCCTCAATATTCAGCCCCAAACCACCCAGAGCAAAACGATCAACACGTACCGTCACCGGCAAGGCCGGCAGGGTGAATTCGCCCTCATCAGGCGGGGCATCATCTGCTGCAAGCTGGTGCAACCGTAAATCCAGATAGGTGGCCGATAAATTGCTTACGTGCAAGTTATGCTTGAATAATTCGGACCATTGCAGCTGTAGTTTGAACCCCAACAGGCGCAACTCCAGGCCGGCCACTTCAAGCTCCAGATCCTGGATAGACAAGCCGCGGTATAAATTGCCATTAATACCATGCACCTGACCATCTAGTTGCTTGACCACCGTTTGTAGCAACCAGCGCGTTCCGGCGTTGCTGGCAAAGCTCCACCAAGCCAGGCCCAGCACCATAACCAGGGACAATACCAATGGCGGCAGGCCCCAGATAGCAAAACGGCGCAATATCCTACCGGTCAAAACGCGATCCCTATGGAAAACACCAGACGCACACGACGATCTTTTTGCGCCCAGGCAAGGTCAACGTAAAAAGGCCCGGCTGGGGTATTTGCCACTACGCCGGCGCCATAACCAAGATGCCATTGGAAATCTTTGAATGAAGCTGCGGCGTCGCCTGCGTCGACAAACACATTGGCACCAAAAATATCGGTAAAGTAGCGCGTGTACTCCAGGCTGACTATCCCCAGAGCCGGCGCACCCACGGTGGCACTACCGTCTTTTACGCCTATGCTGTTGTAACGGTAGCCGCGGATGGTGCGCGAGCCACCGGTGCGCCATAAAAATTCTTGCGGCAGTTTGTCGGTATGGGTCCATACCTTGCCCACTTGCCCCCTTAAACTAACTATGTCGCGCTCGCTGAAAGACCACCACTGCTGGGCACGCAAGCTGGTGCGATAAAAAGGCTGGCGATTTTTGATATTCATGCCGACCCCAAGGCCGACTTCGAGCAAATTACCTTCACGCGGGTCATACTTTGAGTTTACGTCCCGGCGCAACCACTGCCAAGAGGCTACCACGCTGGGCACCTCATAGTTATCAGAGTCGGAGATACGATTTTTTTCGTAAGACAACTGGCCGCCCCAATGCACTTCATACTCGACCCGGCTGTTGCCTGCACCCTTGCGGTTCTGACTGCGCTTCCAGCCCAAACCAGCCATATGTGTTTCCAGGCCCTGGATGTCGCTGTGATCATAGAGGATACCGAGGCTATCCTTGCTGGCGTCGTTATTGGGAGGCAGATGCAGGTCAAAAAACAGCCGCTGGTTATCTTTATCAATACCAGCACCAGTCTCCAGCGCTACGGCTTTGCCAAACACCACGTTTTGATGATACAGCCCTTCGGCCCGCACCCCATGGTCGCTATCGACCCCCAAAGAGCCCTTAAACGAGCGCGCCAGCCCTTCGGTGAGCTGCACCCGCACCGGCAAGGTCACGGGCTCCGAAGCGTCCATATCATGGCGTTGCAGGCTTGACCTGGGCGCCACAGTAGCATTGTCCTCCAGCGGGCTTTCTGGCGCTGGGGCAGTCCCATCATCAAGCGTTACAAAGGCGCCACGGAAGAAATCCGTGCTTTGCAAGGATTGCTGCCAATCGTCCAGCAACTCCTGGTTATATGCCTGGCCCGGCTCATAACGCACGTACTGGCGTACCAGTGACTCGGGCACCCGTTTTAAACCTATAACCTGCAACTCACCCATTTTTACCGCAGGACCGCTTTTTACCACCAGATCCAAATCCGCCTGCGCGGCATCAGGATGGATCAGGGCCTGGGTTTTGGCGTAACTGGCAAAGTAGAAGTCCTGGCTGCGCACCTGATCGAGCAAACTATCCTTGGCAGAGCTCCATTGGTCGTTGATAAATGGCATGCCAGGCTTAAGCAACCAATCGTCGTACAACTGCTGCCGTCTGTGGCTATAGGCAGGCTGCATAATTGCACCACTGAAATCCAGACCCAGGTGCTGCACCTTGGTGCGCTGGCCGGTATCGATGCTTATATCCCAGAATTCGGGCTGATCTCCTTCGGCCTCACTGACGTCCAGGTCAACCTTGGCGGCAAAATAACCCTGTGTTTGCAGTGCCGCCTGGGCCGCATCCCAGGCACGCCGGCGCAAACGCGCAACCTCACGCACGTCCTGGTCTTCGGCCAGAAGTGTAATGGCATCAACGGCGTCAGTTATGGATTGCAAAACCTCTGGTGGGGCCCCACCAGGGTCTATGATCACTAAAGGTCGCAGTGCCCAGGCGGGGGTACAAAACACGCACACAAGCGCCGCGGCGCTTAGGCGCAAGGTTTTTAGCATATGCAAAAATTATTGGATAACGCCCTGAATTATAAAGCCTCTCGGGCAACCACGCGCGGCTTGCCTGCGGTAGTATCCAGGGGCTGGGCGGCTATGTTGAGTGCCAGCTGACGGGCAATGTCCTGGTACAGCCCGGCCGCATAGCCGGTAGGCGCTGCAACCACGCTGGGCCGCCCGGAATCGGTCTGCTCGCGGATATCCATTTGCAAGGGCAAGGCGCCCAGCCAGGGGATGTGGTATTTGGCCGACAGCTCGCGCCCGCCATCCTGGCCAAAAATGGCTTCAGCATGGCCACAGTTGGAACAAATATGCATTGACATGTTCTCTACTATGCCCAGCACCGGCACATCGACCTTTTGAAACATTATTAAGCCCTTGCGTGCGTCTGCCAGGGCCAGATCCTGAGGGGTTGTGACGATTATGGCGCCAGCCAGGGGCACTTTTTGCGCCATAGTCAAGGCAATATCGCCAGTACCGGGCGGCATATCAACGATCAGGTAATCAAGTTTGTGCCAGCGCGTCAGCGACAGTAACTGGGTAAGCGCTTGGGTAACCATAGGCCCACGCCAAATCGCCGGGCTATCATCATCCATTAAAAAACCGATGGAATTTGCCTGTATGCCATGGCCTACCAAAGGCTCCATGCTTTTGCCATCGACGCTTTTGGGCTTGCCCGACAAGCCCAGCATAATTGGCACGCTAGGACCATAAATATCGGCATCCAGCAGCCCCACCCGTGCGCCCTGGCTATGCAATGCCAGCGCTATATTGACCGCCGTGGTGCTTTTACCGACCCCACCTTTGCCTGAAGCTACGGCAATCACGTTGCGCACATTATCCAGGGGCCGCATGCCTTGCTGCACCGCATGACTAAGTATTTTGGTTGTGATCACCAGATCCTTGAGCGGTATATTGGCGGCTTGCATAGCCTGCTCGATAGCCTTGACAAGAGCTGGCTCACCAGCAAGCACGGGATAGTCGAGCATAAGCTTAAGCGCATGGCCGCCACGGTGCTCGCTGACTTCCAGTTGCGTATCCGTTACTGCCAGGGTTTTGCGGGTAGCCGGGTTTACTACCCGCGCCAGCACCTGGCGTACATCCTGAATCGTTACACTCATAAAAAACCTATTACACTTTAAAAAACTAAATCAAGCCAACTTAATGGTATCCTCTAAGGTACACCATGGTATTTGCTTTAAAGCCAGTACCCGTTTGTGTACCATGGCGTTTATTACCATTAAAAGCTTTGCAACAATGAATCTTATCCAGAAATTTCTGCGCACGATACTGCTCATTATATTGGCAGTGTTTGGTCTGCTGATGGCATCGATTTTTATGTTCTCGACGTTATTAGCCATAGCCGTATTGTACGTAATCGCGCGCATCCAGGGCCGCCCATTCGGGGTCAAGGCCTATTGGGCCGAGCGCCGGCGCGCCAACATGCCAGGCCATGCGCGCTCCTGGAGCAACTCGTGGCAGACAAGCAAAGACGGACAATCGAGCAAACCGGACGTGGTCGATATAGAGATGCGCGAAATCCCCTAAAATAGGGGTTTTTGCCAACACCCGTAAATCATGTCGCGCACCATTTTTGTTACAACCGCCCTTCCCTACGCCAACGGTTCGTTTCACATAGGCCATATCATGGAGTACATCCAGGCCGACACCTGGGTGCGCGCCATGCGCATGGCCGGCCACACGGTACATTTTGTGGGCGCCGACGACGCGCACGGTGCGCCGATTATGCTCAAGGCCCAGGCCGAAGGTATACAACCCCAGGAGCTGGTGGCCAGGTACGCGGCCGAGCGCCCTAGATATCTCAATGGTTTTAATATCAAGTTTGATCATTGGCACAGTACCGATACCGCCGAGAACACCTACTTATCCCAAAGCATTTACAAAGCGCTCAAAGCCGCCGGCTTTATTTACAGCCGGACGATCGAACAGTTCTATGACCCCATTCGGGGCATGTTTCTACCCGATCGCTATATCAAGGGCGAATGCCCACACTGCCATACCAAGGACCAGTACGGCGACGCCTGCGAAGTATGTAGCGCCGTCTACCGCCCTACCGAGCTAATCGAGCCATACTCCACCCTGAGCAACAGCCGTCCCGAATTACGTGACTCAGAACATTTTTTCTTTCGCCTCTCGGATCCGCGCTGTGTAGAGTTTTTGCAACGCTGGACCAGTGGCAAAAACCCTTTTGGCAGTTCCAGATTGCAAGCCCAGGTACAGGCCAAAACACGCGAGTGGCTAGGCAGCGGCGCCCACGACAGTAAACTGGCGGATTGGGATATTTCGCGCGACGAGCCTTACTTTGGCATTCCTATACCGGATGCCCCAGGTAAATATTTTTATGTCTGGCTGGATGCGCCCATTGGCTATTTGGCCTCGCTAATGGCCTATGCCAAGCAGACGGGCCTGGATTTTGAAGCTATGACGGCCCCCGACAGTACGCTGCAGCAGGTGCATTTCATAGGCAAGGACATAGTTTATTTCCATGCCTTGTTTTGGCCCGCCATGCTCCAGTTTGCTGGCTTTAAGGTACCCGATAACCTGCACGTGCACGGCTTTATCACGGTTAGCGGCGAGAAAATGTCCAAAAGCCGCGGCACCGGCATCTCGCCATTGCGTTATCTTGAAGTTGGCATGAACCCCGAATGGCTACGCTATTACATAGCTGCCAAGCTCAATGGCAATGTCGAAGACCTGGACTTTAATCCAGATGATTTTATGGCGCGCGTCAACAGCGATTTGATTGGCAAGTACGTGAATATTGCCAGCCGCGCGACGCCATTCATCACGCGTCACTTCGATGGCGCGCTGGCTTTTGTCGACTCTACTGCCGCCTACAGCGCCGAACTGCAAAGTTGCGCTCATCAGGTGCAGATCGACTTCGAAGCCTGCGATTACGGTCGCGCAATCCGCCGTATCATGGGCCTGGCCGACAAGATTAATCAGGCCTTTGATGCCGCCAAGCCGTGGCTGATAGCCAAGGGTATTAATCAGGCCAGCCCAGAACAAAAGGCCCAATTGCAGGACATTTGCTCACGCGCCCTGGTGGGTTTTTACGCCCTGAGCGTAATGTTGGCCCCAGTCTTGCCTGCCCTGAGCCAACGCGTAGCCCAAGAGCTATTTGCACTTGAGCGCGATTTTACCTGGGCCGATGCTGGCGTTTTACCAAGCCGCATAAATGCTTTTAAACACTTAATGCAAAGGGTTGAGCCGGCGCAGCTCGAAGCCCTGTTCGAGGCTCCAGAACCAGAATTGCCAAGCCCAGGGGGCGAAGCCATAGCAGACACCATCGACATCAAGGATTTTGCCAAACTGGATTTGCGCATCGCCCGTATAGTCGAATGCAGTGCCGTAGAAGGTTCGAACAAACTACTGCGCCTGGGCCTGGATCTGGGTGAAGGGCGCATACGGCAAGTGTTTTCTGGTATCCAAAGCGCCTACCAGCCAGCCGACCTGCTTGATAAGCTAACCGTTGTAGTTGCTAACCTGGCGCCGCGCAAAATGCGTTTTGGCGTATCCGAGGGTATGGTACTTGCGGCCAGCCACGCCAACGAAGACGATAACCCCGGTATTTACATACTTGAGCCCTGGCCTGGAGCCACGGTAGGCATGCGGGTACGCTAGCTCTTGGCCTGGCCAGGCTAGGCCTGGCTGCTAGCGGCATCGGCAGGCCTGGAGTTACCGAAAATCAGGCTCATGATCGCATCGTTATCGATGCGCTCGCCACTAATCGTACGCAGCAAAATCTCACTGCCCAGGGCTTGCAGAGAAACCACCATATCCGGATTGGCGTGCCTGATTTTATTAACATTTTGGGGCGAATTGACCAAAGCGATCAGCTTGGCTTTTTTGGCCGCGGTTTCGCGTGCAGCCAGGACCACAAAGGCATTGGACGAATCGTCGGGTAACAGGCTTACCATGTAATTGGCGTATTCGATACCAGCCTTGCTCAAGGTATCGGTGTCAGTAGGGTCGCCAACTATGATGTCGGCTGTGCTTGGGTATGGGTTGTTTTCGGCATCCGCCAGGATAACAACCACCGGCATGTTACGCTTTTTGAGGCTGGTCCATAGGCTAACCGCCATGGGCCCCCTGCCAATGAGAATAGTGTGATTTTTACGCATAACTTCTGATATTTGACCACGAAATATGTGTTTAACCGTGCCGCTTACGATCGGCCCCAATACTACGCTGATGGTAGCTGCAAAAACGCTGATGCCAATTACGATTACCGATAGCGTAAACAGGCGTGCAGCATCGCTATGCGGCACAATATCACCGTAGCCAACGGTAGAGAGGGTAACAATAGAAAAATAAAAAGCGTCTGACAGGTTGGTGATACCCGGGCTGTAGCCCGTACCCAGGGACATTACCCCAAATACCGTGTAGCTTAGCAGACCCAACAGGCCCAAGACCGAAAACAGGTTGCTGGCAGCGAGGTTGGTATTGGAAAACTCCTGCCACTGCGACAACAACAGCAAAAAAAGCACCACAGCAAAGCCCAGAAAACCCTGTACTTCGAGGTTGTGCCAACTATGAAAACCCACTAGCACGACGATTAGAATCAAGCATGTGGCCCAGGCAATGCGTGCACGTACTATCAGCCCTAAGGCCATCACCTGCAACCAAATAGCCAGCGTCACACGAGCGGCGTTACCCAAGCCGCCAGCGAGTAAAAACTTGGCCAAAGCCTCGCTATCGCGCTGGGCAAATACGTTTAAAAGCATTTTGCTGGAATTCATATCCAGCACCGGCTTTAAAAAAAGATAACCATAGGCAATTACCAAGAGCGCCAAAACAATACGCCAAATCAGTTTTAACCAATGGTATTTTGCAGGGATTTTAAATATAAACGGATGCACGATAATCAACTGGCGAGTTTGTGGCCCAAAGCAACGGCGATATAGCCAATAATAATGCTAAGCAGCAAATATACTATTGCGACCAGCAGGCTTTGGGTAGATATTGACATAAGCACTACCGCGCCATACACAAAGCTTGAAAAAGTAGATAAGCCGCCCATTATCCCGGTACCGATAAACAAATAAGCGTTATTGGAGAGTTTCTGGCGGGTATTGGCCGCGGCCGCCAGACCCAGCAAAAAAGCCGCCAGAATGTTGGCCAAAAATATATCCAGGGGAAACTTATCATCGAGCACCGGCGTAAGCAGCATGAAAAACTCGCGCGCTATGGCGCCTATGGCCCCACCAACAAAAACCAAGCACACTTTTTTCATAGTACCCGCCTGCTTAAACCATGACGCGGGCCAAGCCCGCACCCAGCCATGCAAATAACAAACCTATCAGTACAGATACCAGCAAATAAAATACCGCCAGGCCGGGTTTTTGTTTGCTGTTTAACTTATAGGCATCTAATTGCATGCTACTGAAAGTGGTATAACCGCCCAGGACACCGGTTAACACGCCTGAGCTTAGCAGACCACCGTAACGACTATGCCACTCGATCCCAAAGTAAACGCTTAAAAAACCAATTACGAAAGCACCGCTTACGTTGATGATAAAAGTGCCCAGTGGCAATGAGCCATGATAGCGCTCACCAACCGCCAGCCCTATAAGCCAGCGTCCCAACGAGCCAACCCCACCGCCTATGCCAACTAAAACTATGTCGCTTATCTGCATATAAGTGTGATTTATTTTACGTTAGCGTTTAACGTTCCATAGACTGAAAGCCTGTTCACCCAGCATCTCTTCATCCAGGCCTTGCTCTTGTTCTGCCGCTGGCACGCGTAAAGAACCAGTCGCATCCAGAATTTTTAATAGGATATAGGTTATAAGCGAGGCATAAACCGCCACGATTACCACAGCCAGAACCTGTACACCCAGTTGCTGCCAGCTTGAGGCTACGGCATTGATACCAGAACTGGCCATAAACCCGATCAAGATAGCTCCGGTCATACCACCAACACCGTGTGCGCGCCAAACTTCCAGCGTATCGTCAATTTTCAGCCAGCTTTGCACGTATTTTGCGTTGTAGCATACGCTGGCACCAATCGCACCAATTAGCAACGCCGCTGATGGTTCTACATAACCAGAAGCCGGGGTTATGGTAGCCAGGCCGGTTACTGCACCAACCAGCACCCCAGAAAACGTATTGTGGCCTTTGTCAACCCGCTCCCAAATCATCCACACCAGCATGGCCACCGCTCCAGCTAACATGGTATTGGTGAAAGCGTAAACAGCCAAGGCGTCGGCGGCATAGGCCCCGCCCGCATTAAAGCCAAACCAGCCAAACCATAACAGGCCGGCCCCAACTGCAACCAACGGCAAACTTGCTGGCGCGCCTGCTTCCTTTGTACTGCCAAGTTTTAACGGCCCAAGATACCAGGCTGCAACCAGGGCTGAAAATCCGGCTGCGGTATGGATAACAATACCCCCGGCAAAATCAACCACCCCCAGTTTGGCCAAAAAGCCGCCACCCCATATCCAGTGGGCCGCTGGCAGGTAAACAATAATGGTCCAAAATGCTATGAAATAAATATAGGCCTTGAACCTAAAGCGCCCCACAAACGAGCCCGTCATAAGCGCGGGCGTAATTATGGCGAACATCATCTGGTAGCCAAACACCATGATAAACGGCACATTTTTGGCGTACTCTGGATTAGGCTTTATGCCCACGTGGTACATGCCAAAATAGCTGCTTATATCACCTATAACGCCGCCTATGGAAGGGCCAAAAGCAAGGCTAAAGCCGCCAAAAACCCATATAAGACCTACCACACCCATGCAGACAAAGTTCTGGATCATGATCGACAGTACATTGCGCTGCTTGACCAGTCCGCCATAAAACAGCGCCAGGGCCGGGGTCATCATACAAACCAATGCAGTACTTATAAGTATAAAAGCGGTATCGCCAGTATTTATGGTATCCATTTAATATCTCAATATAAGCGTATAGATTAATGAGCCAGAACGTGGGTACAAGGTTTAATTGCCATGTAACAGATGTTTTTCCACCGACTTATGTGGATGTGGCGCCATAAATTTCTTCGGCGCTATAAACAAGTACATGGTCAAAACGTAAGGGGCGGTAAATGACGGCAGACCAAGAGGCGCCATCAACACATCGTAGCTGGCCTGGATAAATACTGTCACAATGGTTGCCAGCAGCGCATAAATTACGACCTTGGCCGAGGTATTTAAAAACACCACGCCGACGGCCATAGCCGTCAGTACCGGGCTAAAGCCAAATAAGCCCTGGCTCACGCTAGCCGGATCGGCACGCATGCAAATGGCGCAGACCAAGGCCACCAAAGAGCCTAGCGCGGCCGCCAGACCGGCTGGCCGTGAAGCAACGAAAATACCTGCGAGGATAATTGCCCCGCTTACGGCATTGCCAAGCAAAAACACCTGGCCAATATTTTTAAAGAAAATTGCTATTAGCTCTGGCAGGGACGGAATACTAGCTGAACCTGCAAGATAATCGGTTATTTCCTTAGCGCTATCCCCAGTAACTTCCAGAGCACCAAAGGCATAGGCTGCGGCCACCATCAACCACCCCGTAAGCACAAAGGGTCCGGTTGAGCCCGGTATGCCCCAGCTCTTGGTGATTGTGGCTGCGGCTGTTGCAGTAATAACCGTACTTAGAGCTGCGCCAATTATTATGGCAAACCAAAGCGTTGGTGAGCTGGCGATGAAAGTTGGCAAGGCCACGCCGACCAAAATACCATTAAAACCGAATAAGCCGGATTTAATCGATTTATCATCCGTACCCATCAGTAGTGCCGTTAACGTAGCGACTATCAGGCCAAGCACCGCACCTATGGTAGTGGCCCAGGCTCCCGCAGCAAAGGAGGCGTAAGCAATGGCAAGAATAAACAGCACACCTGTCAGGGCGTTTTCCATAAAAAACACCTGACTGGCGCCACGCAGGCACACATTAAAGAAATTATCTTGACTATTCGACATCTTTAGCCCCCATTACTATCTATTAGATTTAGTTCAGCGCCACAAAAACTCTTCAGGCAAACTACGCCCGCGCGCCTCCTCGCGCACGATTTGCCAAAATTTTCTCACTTCAGCACGGACGTCATAGGTTTCTATGCCTACGGCCCGCAATATAAGCCCAGCCTGGTTGGGCAAACTGGATACGCCCGACCAGGCCCTGTCATTGTCTACCCCGGCCCGCACATCCATACGCTGCAAGATGCGGGCTGCGACGTCTGCCGGGGTGAGGCAAACAATATTTGCAAATGCGTCAAAACCACGCATTACTGCGGCAAAATCCAAGGTCGGATTATTTTTTTCTATCAGAATCTTGTCATGAAAGAGTTTTTTTCCATCTGGCCTGCTAGCCTGCGTAAGCAGGGACAAAATATCAAAGCCAAAGCGCTCATCTACGTGGTGGTGCTTGCGTCCGGCAAGTACCATTTCGCCATACAGGAGTGTCGCGCTTGGGTCGATACTGATATCGGTTACGCTAATGAAACGTGAATCTCTATAGGGTATAGTGAAATCTGGCAAATACTCCAGGTAGGCATTCTCCTCTAGCCTGATATGCTGGTGCTGGGAAGCATAATTGGCATCCATTCTGTGGATCCGGTTATAGCCCTGCGAATTAACCTGGGCACATGCGCCTGCTTCTACTGAAATATCAATAATATAACGATCACCCTGTAATATTCCACCGCCTACCGAAATAATAGAACATATGGGTAGTTCGGGCATGGCCTCATCCCAATAAAGGGCCTGCTGCACTAACAGTGGAGCCACGCGGTACAAATCGTGCAAAATAGATTTGCCATTGCGTATGCAAAAACCCAAACGCAACTGCCCTATTTTGCCAGGCCCGGCCGCGCGCATCTGCGCTGGCTCAGACTGGTAGGCCGCCAACTCCCTGGCGCCATCCATAGCTCGCAGCCGCGCTGCGAGCTGGCCCGTTGCTGCAACCACCATACTAACTGGCTACCTTGGTTTTAACATCGAACAAAGCCATGTCCATTATCAGATCTATTAGCTTATCGATACCCTCGCCCGTTTTGCAGTTTGTAAAAATAAATGGTTTGGTACCGCGCATTAGTCTGGAGTCGCGCTCCATGACTTCAAGACTGGCGCCGACATACGGGGCCAGGTCTTTTTTATTGATTACCAGAATGTCCGACTGACAAACGCCCGCACCGTTTTTGCGTGGAATCTTATCCCCAGCTGCGACGTCAATTACATATATATAAAAGTCGGCCAACGCCGGGCTGAATGTAAGGGTCAGGTTATCACCCCCGGACTCGATGAAAATCACATCACTATCGGGATACTTTTCTTCCATCTCCTCGACCGCTGCGATGTTCATGGAAGGGTCTTCGCGCACCGCCGTGTGCGGACAGGCTCCGGTTTCCACGCCTACTATTTTCTCTTCAACCAATATCCCATCCAGCGTGCGCCGTACCTGCTTGGCGTCTTCGGTAGTTACAACGTCATTGGTAATTATTAATGGCCGCACCCCCATGGCGATCAGACGCGGCGTAATCGTCTCTATAATCGCGGTTTTGCCCGAGCCTACCGGGCCACCGATCCCTATACGGGTAATCTTTTTCATATTTACATCCAAAATTAATGTTCAATTCATAAACAGCCGCACATGCGCCTTTAAATGATGGGCAACCAGCACATCAAATACCGGCGCGAAATTAGACATTTCGTCCAAACCCAGCTTGCTTATACGCGCAAACTCTGTGGCAGCCCCGTCTTGTACCGCGTACAGTATGCCTTGTGTATCCAGGTGATCGATACGCATAAGGCGCAAGGCAGCGCTTAAAACCATGGCTGCGACGCTATATTGATGGACAATGAATATTTGTTCAGCGCTGGCACCCATATGACTTAACGCCAAGGCCTGGCCCACCGGAAAACAACCCGGCGTACTACCATTCTTGATAGCCGCCAGCCATTGGCGCAGGGGCGGAAAATCATCTATGCGCAAAGCCAGTTCGGCCAGTTTCTTGCCCATGCGGGCCAGCATCATATGTTGCTCAGAGCCGATTCTGCAGTCCCACAAGGCCTGATCTGCCTGTAACACAGCAGCAAAGTCAGCCCGCTGAAAGGCATAGTGCGCGTGCAGGCCAGCGACCGCATCCATATATGCCGCCTGGCGCACGATTACCTGGACAAATTCCCGCAGGCTGTGGGCATCGTTGACAATCCCGGTCTGGATCGCAGACTCCAGGCCGTTGGAAAAGGCAAACGAGCCCACCGGCATAGTTGAGTCAGAGAACTGCAGCAAGCGCACCAGTAGTAGCATGTCACGCTTGGATTGTTCTTCCGAAACATTCTTTTTGGACATACTGGTCACTATATTTGCAATAGCTTTCGATCAATCATGGTGGTGATGATGGTGATGGCCGTGCGTCTCGTCGTGATGGTGATGATGAGGCGTAGCGTCGGCCCCCGCAAATAGCATCCGCACCTCTTTGGCGTCCAGCTTGGCGGCCACGTCTTCGCCAGCGGCAAAATACGTTTTGACGTTTTCGAAAGCGTGCGTCTTCATGACCGAAGCCATGACTTTCTGGTCTACCGACAAAGGTACGTAAACGGTAGTACCTTTGATTACTGCAGGCCAATGCTGGTTACCAAGGCCGTGACCCAACTCAAAACAGTGGCGCAGGATTTCAGCCGGGCTTAGTTTTTCCAAGCCCTCAAGTTCGATTACCAGGACCTCCTTCAGGGCTATGCGGGCCACTACAACCAAGTTATTGCTGGCATCAAAGTGCAGTATGTCGCCGTCGTGCAAATGTTCGCTGCGGGGTAAGGAAATAGCCAACTCGAGGCCATTTGTTGAGTTTTTGCGTAGCCGGCTTTTAGGGGCTTCCCATTGCTCTAAAACCAGCTCGTCGATTACCAGAGCCTCAGAACGTTGTTGCCATTCGCCTGCTTTGATGTTGCCCAGGACTTTTTCTACCAGGATCATATATACACACCAGAAAATCAACACCGAAGGCTGGCTTGCTGCACCAGCTTTCGGTCAGGGTAAAATTTGCTTTTAGCTAAAGAAATGCAATTGTGCCAACGGCAAGGACGTAGCCGGTTCGACCGTAGCGTGCTTGCCATTGACGGTAACCGCAAAGGTCTCTGGATTGACTTCGATTTCTGGCAGAGCATTGTTGCGTACCATATCGACCTTGCCTATGGTGCGCGTACCGCGTACCGCCACTACCTGTGATTGCAGCTCATATTTGCTGGCTATACCGGCATCATATGCAGCCCTACTGGTAAATGTCATGCGAGTTTTAGCCAGTGCAGAGCCTTGCGCACCAAACATTGGCCTATAGATTACGGGCTGTGGCGTAGGCAAGGAAGCATTTGGATCACCCATAAGAGCCCAGGATATAAAGCCACCCTTGATCACCATTTTTGGTTTGGCACCAAAAAATGCTGGCTCCCACAATACCAGGTCGGCCATTTTACCCACCTCTACCGAACCAACCACGTGTGAGACCCCTTGGGCAATGGCCGGATTGATGGTTACCTTGGAAACAAAACGCAACACGCGCTGATTATCATTGCCCGAATCATCCCCAGAATAGGCACCAAAGCGCTGCTTCATGAGATGGGCGGTTTGAATTGCCCGCAGCCAGTTCTCGCCAATCCTGCCCATAGCCTGACTGTCGCTGGAAATTATGGAGATAGCGCCGAGATCGTGCAACACGTTTTCTGCGGCGATGGTTTCAGCGCGCACACGACTTTCGGCAAAAGCCACGTCGGTAGGAATTTTGGGACTGAGATTATGACAAATCATTGTCATATCAAACAGTTCGGCCTGCGAATTAATGCCGTAAGGCAGGGTGGGGTTGGTGGAGCTAGGCAAGACGTTGGCCTGCCCTGCAACACGCAAAATGTCGGGGGCGTGGCCGCCACCAGCACCTTCGGTGTGATAAGCGTGGATGGTGCGCCCCTCGAAAGCCGCGATAGTATTCTCTACAAAGCCAGCTTCATTCAAGGTATCGGTGTGGATTGCGACCTGCACATCGTACTCGTCAGCAGCGGTTAGCGCCGCGCGAATCGCACCAGGGGTGCTGCCCCAGTCTTCGTGCACCTTAAGACCCATGGCGCCAGCATTAAGCTGCTCGATTATGGGTAGGTGACCGGAGCAGTTACCCTTACCCAATACCCCGGCATTAACGGGCCAGGAATCAAACGAGCGCAACATCATCTCGATATTCCATGTACCTGGGGTTATGGTAGTGCCGTTGGTGCCATCACTGGGCCCTATACCGCCGCCAAACACACTGGTAATACCGTTGCTCAAGGCAGCCTGTGCCTGTTGCGGCGAAATGTAATGTACGTGGGCATCCAACCCGCCTGCGGTGAGGATCAGGTGTTCTCCCGAGATGGCATCCGTGCCAGCACCTACAGCCAAGCCTGGCGTAACGCCTGGCATGGTTGAAGGGTTGCCGGCCTTGCCGATCGCGCAAACCAGACCATTCTTGACACCAACGTCAGCCTTGATTATGCCCTGGATAGGGTCGATTATGGTTACGTTGGTTATTACCAGATCAGGTGCCCCGGAAATACTGGTCAGCTCATTGTCTATGCCCATACCATCGCGCAGGGTCTTGCCACCACCATAGACGGCCTCTTCGCCATATACGCGCAGGTCACGCTCGATTTGCACGTACAGGTTGGTATCACCCAAACGGATTTTGTCGCCAACAGTGGGGCCGTACAGGTCGGTATACTGTTTTCTAGAGATTTTTGCCATTTTTCAGTGTCCTGTGCTTGGTTATTTATGAACCTTGTTCGGGTGTGTTTTTAAAAGCGTAACGCGCCACCCGCTCCAACGATTCGGTAAGACGTGGGCGTCTGACATGATCAGGTTCGACCCCAACCCAGCCATCAACCAGGTTATTGAAGCCCATAACCCTTTGCTTGCCCTGGTAGGGAACCAGTTCAACTTGCTTTTCGTCACCCGGCTCAAAACGCAAGGCCGTAGTTGCCGGGATATTCAAGCGCTTGCCAAAGGCCTGGGCGCGGTCAAAATCCAGCTCGCTGTTGACCTCAAAAAAATGGAAATGCGAACCAACCTGCACCGGACGATCACCGGTATTCTTGACCTTGAGGGTAGTTACAGGATAACCGGCATTGATTTCTATATCGCCTGCGGCGAGCACCAACCCACCAACAGGAGCTTGTGGAGTATCAGACATATTGCACCTCTTACTGTATGGGATTGTGTATTGTTACCAGACGCGAGCCATCGGTAAAGACGGCTTCGACCTGGACGTAGGGAATCATATCGGCGACCCCCTCCATCACGTCATCTTTACTCAAAGCGGTGCGCGCCAGAGACATCACCTCTTCTACCGTCTTGCCAGCACGGGCGCCCTCCAGGGCTGCTGCAGAGATAATAGCCACCGTTTCTGGATGATTAAGCTTGAGTCCGGCGTCTTTACGTTTTTGCGCAACCTGAGCCAGGCTGAAAATCATTAATTTGTCAATTTCTCTGGGTGTAAAGTGCATAAAGTACCTCTACTAAAGATTTGGTTATGGCTTAAGTTTGTTGCCACTAGAGAAAGCACCCCTTTAACTCATGTAAAAAGCTAGCGAGGCAAAATATCAAACCACTAGCTAAGAGTCTAATATCTTTGTGATATTAAAACAATTAGCAATGATTCTTGGTAATAACCATAAAGATTTTTTAAAACACGTGGTTAAGCCCCAAACCAGCCTGGGTAGCTTTATAGCCGTTTAGATACGCCAGCCCTTGAGCATGCGCCCCATAAACATAAGCCGTGGTGCGCTTAGACAAGGGATATTCATAAGAGGCGGCAAAAATGTTCTGGGTTTTGCCAGAGATCCTGGACTTGTGTTTTGAGTTGTATACACTGGCCATATTCGAAGACGAACGGGTCCAGGTAAGCTTACTTAGACCGGCACCAGTGGGTATTGCCAGACTAAGCATGGTGTTATGCGATTTAAAACCCTTGGTGTTGTATGCGGCAAGCCCTGGAACCAACTCATCCAGCTCTTCTACGCCGGCCATATCTTCCATCTTGCCGTTGCGGTCCTGGCCGTAAGCCAATTTGAGTTCAAACAGCTCAAAATCATACGCGGCCGCCACCGCCCAACTGCTAATAGCGTAACCATAGGCTTGCTCAGCGTCGTTATTGGCGCGCTCGCGATCATAGGTAGCGGCCAGGCTAAACGGCCCATTTTCGTAGCGCAAGCCAGTGGTGAAATAATTGGCGCGGTCGCTATTGTCGCCGTCGGTACCACGAACCACCGGCGAGCTGGCGGCATAACCAAGCCCGAACTGCAGACCATCAATCTCGGGTGACAGGTATAAAAACATGTTGTCACGGGTAACCGAGGCCGCGCCAAAGGCCTTGTCCATATCACCCAGACTTTTATTGACATCAAGGTCCATGAACTCGTCGGCAACGTTGGCCTGGCGCCCCATGGTAAAGGTACCCCAGTCGGAGCTGCTCAAGCCAATAACAGCCCTCTTGGAAAAGCTGGAATCCTCTTCGGCATTATTACCATCACCTATATTAAACTCTTGCTCAAGATTAAAAATGGCCGCCCAACCAAGACCCAGGTCTTCAGAGCCGGCCAGCCCCCACAAGTTATCGTCCAGATAACCACCGGCCAAACCGGAACTGCTTGATTTGGCTTGCAGGCCACCATGGCTATAACTGAACTTATCGTAACCATAGCCAGCGTCCAAGACCCCATATATTTCCACCGTCGTCTGCGCCTACACCGTCCCTGCCCCAAACAGCAAGACCAAAGACGCAAGCGCGCCGGCAAATTTATAATCCACTTTGGTTCTAAGTACGCTCACCATCCCGACCCACTCCTATGTAAGTAACATTGAACATATATTTAGCAAAATTTTGCTACTATACCCTAGCAATTACGCATTCAGGAGAAGATATGGCTTTGCACCGTTTGAAAATAGCCGCCGTGCTGTTGGCGACTTGTGGAGTGATACCACCCGCGTTGGCCCACTTTCAGGAAATCATTCCCAGCAATGACGTACTGGAAAATGGCGGTGAAGTTGAGTTAAACCTGGTTTTTACTCACCCATTTGAAAACGGTCCGGTCATGGATATGCAACGTCCAGCCCAGGTTGGGGTAATTTTCAACGGGACCAAAACGCTGCTTGACGACCAACTCAAAGAACAAAAAATCGACGGCTCTACCACATGGCAGCTGCAACACGAACTGGCCGAACCTGGTGCCGCGGTTTTCTATGTAACACCCCAGCCCTACTGGGAGCCAGCCGAGCAACTATACATTGTGCACCACGCCAAGGTAATCGTTGACAGCTTTGCCTCGGGTGAAGGCTGGGATGAAAACGTGGGCCTGCCGGCAGAAATACAGCCGCTGGTACGCCCCACAGGTTTATGGACCGGCAACACCTTTAGTGGCGTGGTTACCAAAAATGGCCAGCCGGTACCGTTTGCAGAAATAGAAGTAGAGTATGTTAATGATCAGGGTATAGAGGCTCCCAACGATGCTTTCATCACCCAGGTTATTAAGGCCGACGCCAATGGCACCTTCAATTATTCTTTACCAGCAGCTGGTTGGTGGGGCTTTGCAGCCTTGCTGGAGGGCGATGAAACCATGAAGTCACCCGATGGCAAAGACGTACCGGTAGAAGAAGGTGCGCTAATTTGGGTACGCGCCACCGACATGGGCAAGTAAGTGGCTCATATACCCGACGGCGTACTATCTGCCCCCGTGCTAATTGGCGGAGCGGTGATAGCGGTAGTGGGTATAGGAATGGCCCTGCGGCAGATTGATGACAGGGCCATTCCCAGGATAGCAATATTAGCAGCGGTGTTTTTTGCCGCCTCACTGATTTCCGTACCAATTGGTCCATCGAGCATACACCTGTTACTTGCGGGCTTAATGGGTATTATGCTGGGGCTTGGCATTTTTCCCGCAGTAGTGGTAGCCCTGGCATTACAGGCGGTATTGTTTGGTTTTGGCGGCTTAACAACCCTGGGCGTAAACACTGTCAACATAGCCTTGCCAGGTGCGCTAATTGGCCTGTTGCTGGGGCCTTGGGTGCGCAAGTCCAGGAACGTATTATTGGCAAGCATACTGGCTGGGGTAGGTGCAGCCGTGTGTGTTTTGGCAACCGGGGCGCTGGTAGCCTTGTCTTTATGGTTGTCATCATCACAATTCGTGCCGGTCGCCAAGGTTTTGTTGCTTACCTACCTGCCTTTGGCCTTGGCGGACGGGGTTATCAGCGCCGTTATCGTTGGCTTTCTGGCACGTGTAAAGCCCGAAGCCTTATACCCTTTGATAAGCCATGGCAAACCATTATGAACCACTCGGCCCAATTTATAGCTCACAATACTGGCTACTGGTTTGGTAGTGCTAAAGCTTATCGGCTAATTATTTATCTACTGGTAGCCCTATTATTGGCTTTTGCCTTGGCCGGTCAGGCCAACGCCCACAGCCTGCGGCTATTTGCCCGGGTAGAGGGCCAGCAGGTTAACGGCTACGCCTTTTTTATAGGTGGCGGCCGCCCAAATGGCGTGGGCTGGATAGCCCAAATGGGTACCAAAACCATAGCCAGCGGCAAGACCAACGCGGCCGGCGAGTACGAATTTACAGCACCAGCCAAGGTAGATGCAAATATAAAAATTACGGTTGATACTCAAGAAGGCCATATCGCCACCACCATCTTAAAGCCAGAACGTTTTCAGCTGGCTCAAGCAACAACAGAGGTAACACCTGCTGGCAAAGAGGCCAGCGCCAACCCAGCACAAGCCCCGTCTAATCCGACCTACGCAGCTCTAAGCCAGGAGCAGTTAAAAATAGTAGAGCAGGCCCTTGAGCATCAATTGGCACCTTTGCTCGAAAGAGTCGAAGAAATGGATGCGCGCATGCGCCTGAGCGATGTGTTATCCGGTATCTTCTTGATCATTGGCCTGGCTGGTATCGGTTTATGGGCCTATAACCGCAAAAAATGATCAGGCCGCAAGACTTACGTTTACGCATTATTGGCAGCGTTTTGGCCCTTTTCATATTCAGTTCTATAAGCCACTTACTGCCAGCCGCCATTGGCGTCATAGCGGTGTTGCTGCTGTTTGCCATAAACAGGCAGCCAATAGCCTTTAAAAGGCTTCTACACCTGGAAGGCTTTTTGGTATTGCTGCTGATCACCCTGCCATTTACCATAGCGGGCACAGAAATATTTACGCTTTTCGGCCTGTCGGCCTCGTTGCAAGGCTTTATGCGTGCACTGGAACTGGCCTGCAAGGTAACGGCTTCAGTGCTGCTTGTTATGTTTATGTTTGCTACTACCGACCCTATTAATATTGGCATGGCATTGCGCGACCTCGGTTTACCAAACAAGCTAGTACACCTATTCATCACGGTATTACGCTATTTCAGCCTGATTCAAAACGAATTCAGCCGCCAGCGTGAAGCTATCCGCGTACGGGCTTTTGTGCCACGCTCGAACATGCATACCTGGCGCACCTACGGGTATCTTATCGGAATGTTACTGGTGCGCGCTATTGACAGGGCCGAGCGTATCGAAGAAGCTATGCGCATGCGCTGTTACGCTGGCGTTTTCCCCCAAGCCGAACCAACCAAGCCAGGCTTGAGCGACTGGCTGGCCTGCATTGCTCTACTATCGATTACCCTGTTATTACTCTTGGTTGACAAGTTATGGCTGACTGCATAGAGCTGCGTGATGTAGAGATAAAACGCGCGGGCAAGGTCATACTTGCGCGTGCCGACATGCGTTTGGGCGGTAACGATCGCATGGCAATAATCGGGCCTAACGGCGCTGGCAAAACCACCCTGTTACGCAGTATGGTCGGCCTGCAAGCCGTCTCCCAGGGCGATGTAATATTATTTGGCAAGTCCTGCAGCACCGAAGCGCAATTCAGCCAGCAGCGTCCGCGCATTGGCTTTTTGTTCCAGGACAGCGACGACCAACTATTTTGCCCCAGCGTTATCGAGGACGTCGCCTTTGGCCCATGCAATCTGGGGGTACCCAAGCGACAAGCTCATGAACAGGCCCTACAAACCTTGACCGAGCTTGGTATCAGCCACTTGGCCGAGCGTTTCAGCCACAAGCTCTCAGGCGGCGAAAGGCGCTTGGTATGTCTGGCTGGGCTGCTGGCAATGCAGCCCGATGTACTGCTTCTGGACGAACCCACTAATGGAGTTGACCGGGTAAACGGCGAGCTATTGCGTAACTCTTTACAAAACTTTAAGGGTGCAATCCTGCTGGTTTCGCACGACCAGCAGTTTGTACTAGACATTGCCAGCCGTGCCATGCTGCTGACACAGGGCACTTTGATGCCCGCCAACATACACACCCACCAGCATACCCACACCCACGCCCATGTACACCCAAGTACCTAAATGATTACCACACGCTTGCAAGAACTGCTTGATATTTATAAATACCCGCTTTACATCGGTCTGGCCGTACTTGGCCTGATAATAGCGCTGGTTATCCGCCGCTGTATTAGTCGCAGCAATACGATAACGCGCAAAATCATACTACACGCACTCCAGACCCTAGCGCTTCTAGTGTTTATAAATGCCAGCAAATATTGCCTTTTACAGCTTGCCCACGACCTTGATTTAGCCAGGTACCTAAATTCAATAATTAATAATGCCAGCGTGGCTGCAATCGTCATATTAATTATCTGGCAAATATTTTTACTGGTTAACTTAAGCGAGCGCATACAAATAGCCAAAGGCAATGATCTCACGTCAGTACGCATGATGTCGCGCATCATAAAAACGGCCATAGTCTGTGTGTTTATTATCATATTCGGGGAAAAACTTGGCTTTAGCGTCTCCGGATTACTGGCCTTTGGAGGCCTGGGCGGCATCATCATCGGCATGGCTAGCAAGGACATACTAAGCAATTTTTTATCCGGAATTATGCTGTTTTATAACCGCCAATTTAATATTGGCGACTGGATCAGCTCACCCGACCGTGAGATACAGGGCACCGTCAAGGAAATCGGCTGGCGCATCACCAAAATACAAACTTTCGACAACCGCCCGTTATACGTACCCAATTCGTTATTTTCTTCGATCAGCGTTGAAAACCCTGGCCGCATGACCAACCGCCGCATTAAAACATCTGTTGGTATACGGCGCCAGGACGCCGACAAGCTACGCGCAATCGTTGACACCATTCGCACCCTGATAGAGCACAATGAACAAATAGACCAGACGCAAACTATTTTGGTGTATTTCGACGGCTTCGGCGACTCGTCGCTAAATATACTGGTGTACTGCTTTACCAAAACCACCAAATGGGCCGAGTGGCTTGCGATTCAACAGGATATTTATCTGGATATTATCGACATAATCCACACCCACGGCGCCGAGCTGGCGTACCACACGCAAACGCTGGAAGTAAGCAAGCTCTAATACCAATACACCCATAGCAGGGATAAAACCATAGTTACTATGGTAATTGGTATGCCTGCACGCGAAAACTCCCGAAAGCCAATTGTCACGCCATTGGCCTTGGCCTGCTCTACGGCAATGATGCCAGCCAGGCTACCAAAAATTACCAGGTTCGAAGAAAACCCGGTACCTATGGACATTGAGGCAGTCAATAATGCCGCACCCTCTTTGACATCGGTTAGAAACGGGGTTATCAGCATCATGGTTGAGCTATTGCCTATCACATCGCTGATAACGGCAGTAACAAAAAATGACTGCACCACGGAATGCAGATTTATTCCCACCGTATGCAGCCAATCCATTAAATCGGTGAATGCCCCGGTTGATGCCATAGCCTCGTTGACCACGAAAAGTCCCATAAGCATCAACAGTAAATTACCATCGACGTGTTGAATCAGATTATGCGATGATATGGTGCGATTAAGCATCAATATGCCACCCGCACCCAAAGCGATCAAAACATGCGGCCAGTCGGTAAATATAAAGGCCAGAATCAGGCCCAGGGTAACCAGGCTTGCTTTTATGGTTTCTGCCTTGTCCAGGGTATATAACGGTTGTACCGCTTGCTGGGTTGGGGTTTTTTGTTCTTGCGCCAAATTGGCTTGCAGCTGCCATTTATTGTTGTAGAACAGCAGTAATGTAAACCACACGATCAGCAGGCTAACTACAACCGGCAGCAAGGTTATTACTGAGAACGCAGCAAATGATACGTGCATAGCCTCAGCCAGAATAATATTTCTGGGGCTGCCGATTAAAGTAGCCGTGGAACCTATATTGGCGGCAAACACCATCGCCAGCAAAAACGGTACCGGATTTTGTTTGCGGCCAACGGTTATGGCACACACTACCGGGGTCATGGCTACCATAACAACGTCATTCGTAAGAATTGCCGATAATGCCGCGCATACCACTATCATTACCGCCATAAGCTTGGGTGGACTGATTGGCAAGGCGGCCAGTTTGTCTGCGGTCCAATGGTAAAACCCACCTTCCACAAACGAGGCTGAAACCAGCATCAGGCCAAACAGGGTACCTATGGTGCTAAATCCAATCGCTTGCCAGGCTTTATCTACACCAATTGCACCGCTTGCTATAAGCAGCATGGCACCCAATATAGCCGCGCCACTACGGTCTATGTTCAGACCCGGCAGGTGACCGATGGCCATGGACACATACACCATGGCAAATAGTATGTAGATAATATTGACATCCATGCCCGCGAGTTTACCCCAGCCAACCAGGACGGGCTGCAAATTATTGTTCTATACTTTAACGATGCATCCCAACAAACCCCTAAGGGAAAACCCCCAGTTACGTAAAGCAGCCGCCCATCGCTGTACCATGGTCAGCGTTTGGGTCAACATAACACTGACGATATTCCAGTTCATAGTCGGCATTTTCGCCCAGTCACAGGCTTTGGTGGCCGACGCCATCCATTCTCTTTCAGACCTGATCTCCGATGGCGTAGTGCTAGTGGCAAACAAGCATAGCAGCAAAGCTCCCGACGATGACCACCCATATGGGCATTTGCGCTTTGAAAACGCTGCCACCCTGGCGGTTGGCCTGATTTTGGTAGTCGTGGCCTTGGGCATGTTATGGCGCAGCGGTGAGCGCCTGCACACACCCGATAGTATCCCTACTGTACATCAGGTTGCCCTATACGTGGCCCTGTTCGCCATCGTCGCCAAAGAGCTGCTGTTTCGCTATATGCTCGGCGTGGCCAAGCTGCTACGCTCGACCATGCTGGTAGCCAATGCCTGGCACGCCCGCTCGGACGCGGCCTCATCCTTGGTGGTGGCCATAGGTATAGGAGCTAATCTGGCGGGCTTTCCCCTGGCCGACCCGCTGGCAGCATTACTGGTTGGCTTGATGATTTTGCGCACTGGCTGGAAATTCTCCTGGCAGGCATTTAACGACCTGGTCGACCGCGCCGTCGATGAAGATACCGAGCGCGCCATACGTGAGCGTATTCTCGGCACTCCGGGGGTGCAAGGCTTGCATGATTTACGTACCCGCAAAATGGGCGATATGATCTGGGTAGAGGTGGATATTGAGATGGATGGCCAGCTAAGCATAGAGGCTGGCCACGCTATCGCCGTGGAAGCCCGCAAACGCGTTATGGCAGATTTACCGGTGCTGGATGTTATGACGCACTTTGATCCTGTTTAAAGCACATAAGCAAAATGAATCCTGGCTTGCAACGTAGTCAGATACGCATCCGGCAAATGGATTGCCCCACCGAGGCTACCTTAATCAGCGAGGCCTTAGCCGGCCAGGCTGGCGTGCACGCGCTTGAGTTCAATCTCATCCAGAGGGTATTAACGGTTCAGCACAGCCCCCAGGCCTTGCCAGAGATACTGCAAAGCATACGTCGGCTGGGCTTTACCCCCGAGACCCACCAACCTGGCGTACCAGAGCACGACGCGCCCAACAAACCCTGGTGGCCATTGCTAGCGAGCGGCGTAGCAGCCATTGCCGCAGAAGCTGGTCATTGGCTGCAAGCCCCCTGGTATTTCACTGCCCTCATGGCACTCTTGGCGGTATTGGGTTGTGGTCTGGGGACTTATCGCAAGGGGCTAACGGCGCTCAGAAATCGCCAGCTCAATATAAACGCCCTTATGAGTATCGCGATAACTGGGGCATTTTTGATTGGCCAATGGCCCGAGGCCGCAATGGTCATGGTGCTTTTTACGCTGGCTGAGCGCATTGAGGCCATGTCATTGGAGCGCGCCCGCCGTGCGGTAATGGGTTTGATGAAACTTGCGCCTGAGCAGGCAAATGTACAACAAAGCGATGGCAGCTGGCGGGCAACACATGCCCATGCAGTACCGGTAGGCGCGCTGGTCAAGGCCCGTCCGGGCGAGCGTATAGCCTTGGACGGTATAGTTACCAAGGGTCGCTCAAGCCTGGATCAGGCGGCCATCACCGGCGAAAGCATACCCGTGGACAAGGCCCCAGGCGATCAGGTTTTTGCCGGCACTATCAACGGCAGTGGCGGGCTGGAATATCGCACTACCAGCAGCGCTGCTGATTCCAGCCTGACACGCATCATCAATGCCATTGAGCAAGCCCAGTCGGTGCGGGCCCCAACGCAACGCTTCGTGGATGAATTTGCCCGCTACTACACCCCTATAGTGGTCTTGCTGGCATTTATCGTGGCAATTGCACCACCTTTGGCCGGTCTGGGCTCATGGTACGACTGGCTGTATAAAGCTTTGGTCTTATTGGTAATAGCTTGTCCCTGCGCTTTGGTAATATCCACACCAATTACCGTGGTAAGCGGCCTGGCCACCGCAGCGCGTAACGGCGTGTTGGTCAAGGGCGGCGTCTACCTTGAACAGGGCCGTAAGCTAACCTGGCTGGGGCTGGATAAAACCGGCACCATTACCCGCGGCCGGCCTGAATTAGTTAACAGTATTATTCTGGACGACGCCGATAAACAACTCTGCCAGCAGCTTGTATGTACCTTGGCACAGGCTTCTGATCATCCGGTTTCACAGGCCATAGCCAGGTCATTGAGTTGCTCTGACACGCTCGTACTGGAGGATTTTCAAGCCCTGCCTGGGCGCGGTATAAGCGCCAGCATCAAGGGCCAATATTACATGCTGGGCAACCATCGCTTGATTCACGCGGCCGGAATTTGCTCTGACGCGCTCGAAGCCCGCCTTACCGAGCTGGAAAAGCAGGGCCAGACCGTAGTTCTACTCGCCGACAGCCAGCGGGTGCTGGCTATTTATGCGGTTGCCGATACGCTCAAACCGGAGAGCCGCAGCGCCATAGAACAGCTGCACGCCCATGGCGTCAAAAGCATGATTTTGTCAGGCGACAACCAGTTCACGGTAGACGCCATAGCCAAACAGGTAGGCATAGATCAGGCCAGAGGCAATCTGCTACCGGAGGATAAACTACAGGTAATCGATGAATTAAGCACGGGCGGCTACCCAGTGGCAATGGCTGGCGACGGGATCAATGACGCCCCGGCATTGGCACGCGCCGATATTGGTTTTGCCATGGGAGCCATCGGCACCGATGCCGCCATTGAAACGGCTGACGTGGCCATCATGGACGATGATTTGCGCAAGATCCCCTGGTTTATCGGTTTATCGCAGCGCACGCACCGGGTTTTAGTGCAAAATATCGCCCTGGCGCTAGGCATCAAGGCGATATTTTTAGTGCTTACCATAGTTGGCCTGGGGACTATGTGGATGGCGGTATTTGCCGATGTTGGCGCCAGCCTGATAGTGGTTGCTAATGGCCTGCGCCTGCTTAAAGCCTAAGCTGCGCGGGCCTGTAAGGCTGCTACCGCGGGCAGGGTCTTGCCCTCCAGAAATTCCAGAAATGCCCCGCCTCCGGTAGAGATATAACCCAGTCTATCAGCGATGGCGAACTTATCCACGGCGGCCAACGTGTCGCCGCCACCTGCGATAGAGAACCCAGCGGAGCTGGCAATCGCCTGGGCGATGGCTGCGGTGCCATTGGCAAAGGCGGGAAATTCAAACACCCCCAGCGGCCCATTCCAGACTATGGTGCCAGCCTGACGCAGCTGTCTGGCCAGCCTGGCCGCGGTACGCGGGCCAATATCCAGGATCATATCGTCGGCTTCTACCTCCTGTACGCTTTTGGTTTGTGCCTTGGCATCAACCGCAAACTCTTTGGCGACGACGACATCCTCTGGTATGGGTACCTCTACGCCACGGGCACGCATAAACTCGATAACGGCCTTGGCCTGGTCGAGCTGGTCACGCTCGGCCAGGGACTTGCCTATAGGCAGACCTACGGCCAGCATAAACGTATTGGCGATGCCACCACCGACTATCAACTCATCAACCTTGTCGGCCAAAGCACGCAATACGCTAAGTTTGGTGGAAACCTTGGCACCACCCACAATGGCTATCATGGGACGACGCGGGTTTTCCAGAGCCTGGCCCAGGGCTTGCAGCTCGGCAGCCAGCAGCGGGCCGGCACACGCCAGTGGGGCAAACCTGGCAATACCTTCGGTAGTAGCCTCGGCCCTGTGGGCGCTACCAAAAGCATCATTGACGTATACGTCACAAAGGGCCGCCATGCGCTTGGCCAGGCTGGCATCATTGGCTTTTTCACCTATATTGCAGCGACAGTTTTCCAGCAACACCACCTGACCAGGCTGTACTGCAACGCCATCGAGCCAGTCGGTTAAGAGCTCTACCGGCTGCGACATAAGCTCGGATAAACGCTGAGCCACCGGCTGCAAGCTATCCTGGGGACGCACCGCGCCCTCGATCGGACGTCCAAGGTGCGAGGTAATCATCACCGCGGCTCCACCGTCCAAAGCCATACGCAGCGCCGGTATGGATGCCCGTATGCGCGTATCTTCGGTGATGGAACCAGCACTGATTGGCACATTGAGGTCAGCCCTGATAAATACGCGCTTGTTTTTCAAAGCGCCATCCAGGGCGAGCTGTTCCAGCGTCAAAATGTCCATGTTAATGTTTACTTGGCCGCCATCAAGGCCGCAGTAGTGTCCAGCATACGAATGGAAAAGCCCCATTCGTTGTCGTACCAGGCCGAAACCTTAACCAAATCGCCTGCCACCTTGGTTAAACCGGCATCGACTATGCCAGAGGCGGGATTGTGATTAAAATCGCTAGATACCAGGGGCTCTTCGGTGTACTCCAGTATCCCTTTCAGGGGGCCCTGTGATGCGCTTTGTAAAATCTGGTTGACCTCTTGTACGCTGGTCGGGCGCGCGGCTACAAAGCTTAAATCCACCAACGAGACGTTGATCGTCGGCACGCGAATGGCGTAACCGTCCAGCCTACCAGCGAGCTCGGGTAATACCAGACCAACGGCGGCGGCGGCACCTGTTTTGGTAGGAATCATGTTTTGGGTCGCCGAGCGCGCGCGCCGCAAGTCATTGTGACGCACGTCGGTCAGGACCTGGTCGTTGGTATAGGCATGGATGGTGGTCATAAGACCGTTGACCAGACCAATATGCTGGTGCAGTGGTTGCACCAGAGGAGCCAGGCAGTTGGTAGTACACGAGGCATTGGAGATGACCGTGTCGCTGGCCTTGAGGATCTGGTGATTGACGCCATAAACAATAGTGGCATCCACGTCTTTGCCGCCGGGGGCCGATATGATTACCTTTTTCGCACCGGCGCGCAGGTGGACCTCGGCTTTTTCTTTGGAGGTAAAAGCACCCGTGCATTCAAGCACCACGTCCACCCCCAGGGCAGCCCACGGCAGCTTGGCTGGATCACGTTCAGAAAAAAACGGTATATGCTCGCCAGCAACCACAATAGCGTTTTCGGCGACCCCAACATCAACGCCAAAGCGGCCATGTACGGTATCGTAGCGCGTCAGATGGGCGTTGGTTTCTAATGAGCCCGAGCCATTGATCGCGACGATTTGAATATCATGCTTTTTACCGTACTCATAATGGGCGCGTAAAACGTTACGGCCAATACGGCCATAGCCATTGATGGCAACACGAATGCTCATACATAACTCCTTAAAAGCTGTTCGAGTTTGGCGGCCACATTTTCGGCCGTAAGTCCAAAATGCTTGAATAACTGACCCGCTGGGGCAGAATCACCAAAAGAATCTATACCTATGACTGCCCCACTGGTGCCAACGTATTTATACCAGGTAGACGTAGCACCGGCCTCAATTGCCAGCTTGGGTAAATTGGCAGGCAGCACCGCTGCGTGCCAGGCCTCATCCTGCTCATCAAAGAGCTGCGTACAAGGCATGGAAACTACGCTGGTAGCAATCGACCTGGCCGCCAACAAATCTTGCGCCTGCAAGGCTAGCTCCACCTCGGAGCCGGTGGCAATCAAAATAGCACGCGCACCCGGCATATCGCGCAAGACGTAACCACCACGCGCTATGGCCGCAGTGGTTTCCTTATTGCGGGCGATAAAGGGCAGATTTTGACGCGATAGCAGCAGCGCACTTGGCCCGCCATTTTTAACCGCCACACCTATGCTGGGCGCGCGTTGCAAGGCGGCCTGCCAGGCAGCGGCGGTTTCGGTAGTATCGCAAGGACGCCAAACGTGCAGATTAGGGATCAAACGCAGGCTGGCAGCCTGCTCGATCGGCTGATGAGTAGGCCCGTCCTCGCCCAAGCCAATGGAGTCATGCGTAAATACGTGAATCACGCGCTGCTTCATTAAGGCAGCCATGCGGATGGCATTGCGCGAATAGTCGGAGAAGGTCAGGAACGTACCGACAAAAGGCAAATACCCACCGTGCAAAGCGATGCCATTGGCGATGGCAGCCATGGCAAATTCGCGCACCCCAAAATTTATGTGACGCCCCCACTGCAAGCCATTGCTGCCGCAGCGCACGGCATTGGCATCAGGCCAATCAGTAAAGTTCGAACCGGTTAAGTCCGCCGACCCGCCGAGCAACTCGGGCAGGATATCGGCAAATGCGGTGATGGAGTTTTGCGAGGCCTTGCGCGAAGCTATGGACTGGGCCTTGTTTTGGGTATCCAGCAAGTGTTGTTGCGCCAGTTCGGCAAAATTTGCTGGCAGCTCGCCGGCCATACGTCGGCGCAACTCGGCTGCCAGCTTGGGGTGTGCGGCTGCATAAGCGTCAAGGCGGTCTTGCCAGGCGGACTGCAGTTTGGCTCCGCGCGCGCGACCATCCCAGTATTCATAAACATCCGCCGGAATTTCAAAAGGCGGGTAAGACCAACCTAAAGCCTTGCGGGTTGCCGCGATTTCGGCCGCACCCAAGGGCGCACCATGAACCTTTTCGGAGCCCGCCATATTGGGTGCACCCTTGCCTATTACCGTACGGCATACTATCAATGTGGGCCCGAGCTTGCCGTTGGCATTGGCACGTGCTTTATTGATGGCTGCGTCAATGGCATGCATATCGTGGCCATCCACTGCCCGAATGACCTGCCAGCCGTAAGCCTCGAAACGCTTGGGAGTATCATCGGCAAACCAGTTTTTTACCTCACCGTCGATAGAAATACCATTGTCGTCATAAAATACCACCAGGCTGGATAATTTCAAGGTACCAGCCAGTGAACAGGCCTCGTGTGAAATGCCTTCCATCAAGCAGCCATCACCTACAAAGGCATACGTAAGGTGGTTAATGATTTCGTGGCCAGGCCGGTTGAACTCTTGTGCCAAAAGCGCCTGCGCCAAAGCCATGCCTACCGCATTGGCCAAGCCCTGACCAAGTGGTCCGGTGGTGGTTTCTACGCCAGGGGTTATACCGACTTCCGGATGGCCTGGGGTGCGCGAGCCAAGTTGCCTGAAATTACGCAATTCGGCAAGCGACAGGTCATAGCCGCTTAAATGCAATAAGGCATACAGGAGCATGGAACCGTGGCCGTTGGATAAAACAAAACGGTCACGCGCCAACCAGGCTGGATCCTTGGGGTTGTGGCGTAAGTGTCTGGTAAATAAAACGTGGGCTATATCGGCCATGCCCATGGGTGCACCGGGATGCCCAGATTTTGCTTGTTGAACAGCATCCATGGCCAATACACGGATAACATTGGCCATGCTGGGATCGGGGGCATGCAAAGCGCTCATAGATATATGCAGGTTAAACTTAAACCTGTCATTCTAACACCGCAAGGGGTATTAATGTCTGCACCACGTTTCTACCACCCAGGCCCGCTGCCAGCCAACGAGACCATCGAACTGCCGGATAATCTGGCCCACCACCTACGCGTTTTACGCCTTGACAATGGCAAGCTTATAAGCCTGTTTGACGGCGCTGGTGGTGAGTACCATGGCGTTATTGAATTTCAGCAAAACCAGGTACTGGTACAACTGGGGCCACACCTGGATATCGAACGCGAGCTGGACGGCCAGATTTATTTATACCAAGGGCTGGCCAGTGGTGAAAAAATGGAATTTATTATTGAAAAAGCGGTAGAGCTTGGGCTTAGCTGTGTACAGCCACTAAGCTGTGAGCGTAGTGTGCTCAAGCTTAACAAAGCCAGGGTATCCCAGCGCATGGCCAAGTGGAGCAAGATTGTGCAGGCCGCCAGTGCCCAGTGTGGGCGCAACCTGCTAATGCAAGTCAGGCCACCCTTAAGCCCGGCCGAGGCCATGCGGGGGCTGACGGGCCAGACCCTGTTTTGTGCCCCAGAGGCCAGTATCAGCCTACAACAAAGCCTGGATAGATCAGCGCGGCGTATAAATATTTTTGTTGGCCCGGAAGGTGGCTGGTCTGATACCGAAGTGGCCCTGGCACGCCAGCACCAGCTGGCGCACACGCTGTTTGGCCAGCGCATACTGCGCACCGAAACCGCTGGCCTGGCATTAAGCGCCGCCGTTTGCGCCTTAATGGATTTTTAAGCCAAGCCGTTCAAACGCCGTTACCGCGGCCCGAGTACGGCGTGGGCTCAACGCCCGGCTCAGGAGCCGGATGGGCGCCAGCGTGCTCGATGACGTACACAAAGCGGCGCTGGTTATCCCTGGCAAACTCGACCGCCTCATCACATACGACTTCAATCGCCCTGGCATCTTCGGCCAAACCGGGATCACCTGAGTGCAAATGACGAAACCATAAAAAAAGCCCTTCTTTCTGGTCTTGCAAGGTATCGCACAAACCATCATACAAGGCATCCAGGTCATTGCCGAAAAATTCCGGATAATCTATGGCCTTGACCACAGCCCGCAATATAGCCGAGCGATTGCGCGCCCGGTCACAATCCACAACAAAAGCTGCTAGGCCCGATTCGGCAGCGGCTGCCAAGGCGTCTGCTGCTGACATTGCGCTTGCATCCATACCGCCTTGTGCTGGCAATTTGTTTTTTTCGGCCTGGCTCATGAAACGCGCTCCTTGATATAAGCTGGCAAAGTTATAGTTAAAGATGTAGATGTTAACGAGGCTTGTTGGCGTCCACAACGGTTAAGGCAGCCATATTTACGATACGCCGCACCGAAGACGTGGAGGTCAGTATGTGTACAGGGGCGTTGGCTCCTAATAAGAACGGCCCTACCGCAACGTTGTTGCCTGCGGCCGTTTTTAAGAGGTTATAAGCAATATTACCTGAATCTACACAAGGGCAAATTAATAGGTTGGCCTCGCCCGTAAGCGTGGTATTTGGCAGGATTTGCTTGCGCAGCTCTGGATCCAGGGCGCAGTCACCGTGCATCTCGCCATCGACCTCCAGGCCGGGGTCGCGTTCACGCACCAGCTGCAAAGCCGCCTGCATCTTGGCCCCAGAAGATGAGCTGCCCGTACCAAAATTAGAGCGCGACAGCAAAGCTGCTTTGGGCTCGATATTCAAGCGACGCATTTCATCAGCCGCCATAACGGTTATTTCTGCTATCTGCTCAGCGCTGGGATTATCGTTGACGTGGGTATCGGCCAGGGCAACGGTGCGCTCTTCGAGCAGCACAATATTCATGGCCGCATAAGTGCGGGCACCTTCTTGCAAGCCGATGATTTCATCGATATAACGTAAGTGATTACCATATGAGCCAACGGTACCGCAAATCATGCCGTCGGCGTCACCCACGCGCACCATCATGGCACCGATAAGGGTAAAGCGCCGGCGCATTTCCACCCTGGCCATCTCTTTGGTGATACCCTTGCGTGACATAAGCTCCCAGTAAAAATTCCAGTACTGGTGAAAGCGTTCGTCGTGCTCTGGGTTGGTTACCTCAACATCTACACCCAGCTGTATACGCAAACCAAGTTTTTGAATCCGGGCGGCCAGCACTGCTGGCCGCCCTATTAATATAGGTCTGGCGATACGTTCGTCCACGACTATCTGCACCGCGCGCAAGACGCGCTCGTCCTCACCCTCGGTGAACACAATGCGCGCTTTGCCACCCTCACGCACCATTTGGCGGGCGGCTGAAAACAGCGGCTTCATAAACGCGCCCGAATGGTAGACGAACTGTTCGAGTTGACCGGTGTAGTTTTCAAAATCATCGATAGGCCGCGTAGCCACGCCATCATCCATGGCTGCTTGTGCCACCGCCGGTGAAATACGGGTAATCAGGCGCGAATCAAATGGCTTGGGTATGAAGTATTCGGGCCCGAATGATACGTCGCTTAAGCCGTAGGCAGCAGCCACCTCTTCGTTTTGTTCTTCGCGCGCCAGGCCGCAAATTGCCATTACAGCAGCCTTTTCCATACCCCTGGTGATAGTGGTAGCACCGACATCCAGGGCACCCCTGAACATATAGGGAAAGCACAATACGTTATTGACCTGATTGGGAAAGTCCGAACGGCCTGTAGCTATTACGGCGTCTGCACGCACCTGCTTGGCCAGCGCTGGCAAAATCTCCGGCTCGGGGTTGGCCAACGCCAGAATCAATGGCCGTGCCGCCATTTGCTTGACCATTTCGGGCTTTAACACACCACCGGCTGACAGGCCCAGAAACACATCGGCATCCTGGATTACATCAGCCAGGGTACGGGCGGCGGTTTCTTTAGCATAAACCGCCTTGGTATCATCCATTAACACGGTGCGTCCCGAATACACCACGCCTTCAATATCGGTTACCCAGATATTTTCCAGTGGCAAGCCCATATCACGCATAAGGTCAAGACAACCCATGGCTGCAGCGCCCGCCCCTGATACCACCACCTTGACCTTGGCTACGTCTTTGTCCACCACTTCCAGCCCGTTGAGAAACGCCGCCGTTACGCATATGGCGGTACCGTGCTGATCGTCATGAAACACCGGAATATGCATGCGTTCGCGCAATTTTTTTTCTATGTAAAAGCATTCCGGGGCTTTTATGTCTTCCAGATTGATGCCACCAAACGTGGGCTCCAGGCCAGCAATAATATCTATCAGCTTGTCAGGGTCTTGTTCGTTTATTTCTATATCAAAAACATCCAGACCAGAGAAGCGCTTGAACAACACGGCTTTGCCTTCCATAACTGGCTTGGAAGCCAGCGCACCGATGTTACCCAGCCCTAGCACCGCCGTACCATTGCTGATCACCCCCACCAGGTTGCCACGCCCGGTATAGCGAAAGGCGTTGCGTGGATCAGCGACGATTTCTTCGCAAGGAGCTGCCACCCCAGGCGAATAAGCAAGCGCCAGGTCTCTCTGGTGGGTAAGTTGTTTGGTGGGTACCACGGAAATTTTGCCCGGACGGCCGTGTTCGTGATACTCAAGAGCCGCTTTACGCAATGCGTCATCCATAAAATCGCCTTAAACTTTCTAGTAAAAACAAACCTGTGGTGGACATTCTAGCTGTTACTTTGCCAAACTACTACGCCTGTTCTGCGTAGTTACAACGATTCATATATTTTGACCCCTGGCCGGGAACAATCCGTCCGGATCAAACAAAGTTTTTACACTATTATCGAGCGGATTTAAAGCCTGAGCCGTACCTGGGCGCTGGCCATAGCGCCAGGCGTATTCCGAGCCCTCGAATGCAGGGGCACGCTCGTCCATAACCACCCACTGGACCCAACCGAGTTCACCAGCGCTACCAAGTAGCAAATGCGCCAAATTAACCACACTGGCGTCTGTCCTTAAAGCATCCAGGCGGTAACGTCCATTCCAGCGACCCGCCACGCATAGCTCTTGAGCCTCAGAGCTATGGGCCAATTCAAATAATTTTGGCACCATGGTTTGGACCCTGGCGTTATCCAGAGGCTTGCGGTTGGCGGTTCCAAAAGCGCCCAAATTTGCCTCTGTGCCATCGGCCAGCAGTAAAGCAGCGTGCACCAAGCCACTATCCTGCGTACGCCCTGCGGGCCAATCACAAACACTACGATCCGCCAGCCAGGCCGCTACGCTTAGATGCGGTGGCTGATTTTTGAATACCTGCAAACCAGCCGCCTCCAGCTCACCTACCAAACAGCCTGGTTGCACAAACCAGAGCGGCTCGCCCGCTCCCAAACGTTCAAACCTGGCCATATCAGCACCGGGCTCGACCCACAGTACCGGCGCATCATCCAGGCGCGCCGCATGAGGCACACCGTCCAAAGTCAGGCTAACGCCAAACTCATGGCACAAAGTACGCGCGTAGTGCACATCGCGCGCAGATTTAGGCAATAGTCTGGCACTGCCAGACGCACTGGCAAAATCGTAAACCCTGCCCTCGACACGGCGCCGCAGCCTGGCCAAAAACATCTCCCAAGGCGAGCCCTGGGAGCGCTGGCCGGTCAAAAACGCTCTGCGCGAATTGGAATGCATAGCTATTTCTCCAGGTATAAAGGGCTACAATTGGCTTTTTATTGCAGGAACTGTTGGTATGCTTAAAGCATCGCAGCGCGCCGAAAAAACCGTACCATTTTATGCCATAGAAGTGCTGAAGCAGGCTCAGGCCTTGGCCGCCCAGGGACGCGATATTATCAGCCTGGGGGTGGGCGAGCCCGACTTTACTGCGCCGGCACGCGTATTGGAAACCCTGCAACGCGCTGCCGAGGCCGGTTTAAGCGGCTATAGCGCCCCTGCAGGCATACCAGCTCTACGCGACTGCATCGCCCGCTATTACAACAATAATTACGGCAGCCACATACAGGCCGGGCACGTGCTGGTCAGTTCAGGCGCATCGGGCGCGCTACTGTTAGCCTGTATGGCGCTTATAAATCCCGGTGATGAGGTTTTGATGGCCGATCCTTCGTACCCGGCCAATCAAAACTTTATTACGGCTGCCGGTGGCATAACGCGTCTGGTAGCCTGTCAGGCCGAGCATGCCTATCACTTGAGCGCCCAAGACGTAGAGCAACACTGGGGCCCAAGCACGCGCGGGGTGTTGCTGGCCTCACCCGGCAATCCCACTGGTACCAGCATGGCGTACGCCGACCTCAAAGCCCTAATAGCAGCAGTCCACAAACGCGCTGGTTTTGTCATTATGGATGAGATCTACCTGGGTCTGTATTACGGGCAAAAGCCCCAAAGTGCGCTCAGCATAAATGACAACGTAATAATCATCAACAGCTTTTCCAAGTATTTTCACATGACCGGCTGGCGCCTGGGCTGGTTAATCGCACCTCCAGCCATCATGCCAGCTATCGAGCGCCTGGCGGCGAGCCTGGCCATTTGTGCACCGAGCCTGGCTCAACACGCCGCACTGAGCTGCTTTGAGCCGGAAGTGTTGCAAGTCTATGAGCGCCGTCGCCTGTCATTCAAGGAGCGCCGTGACTTTTTACTAGATGCCTTTGACCGACTACAAATCAAAGTACCAGCCAGGCCCGATGGCGCGTTTTATGTATTTGCCGATATCAGCAACTTTGGCGTAGACAGTACAGATTTTTGCCACCGTCTTTTACACGAAGCAGGTGTAGCAGCCGTCCCAGGGATTGACTTTGGCCAAGCCCATGCGCGCCAGACGGTCAGGTTTTCTTACGCCACCAAGCTGGACCGACTACAAGAGGCATGCACGCGCATGGCAACTTTTTTACAAAACTTATAGCCTATTTTTCCGGTGCCAGGCCCGATGCCAAGGCCAGTCGTCTGCGTTCGGCCAGGACCCTGGCGCCATAACCGCCATCGCCAGGGCCAGTAGCACCCACATAACAGGCCAAACCCTTTTGTACCGAGCCGCGCCTGCGTATGCAGTCGGCCAGAATCTCACCACCCACCCACATATTTACAGCCGGGTCAAAAATCGAGGCTGGTCCACCACGCTCTTGCAATTTATCCTTATGCACACGCGTCATTACCTGCATCAAACCTTGAGCGCCCACGCCACTTTCAACAAAAGGGTTATAGCTCGACTCTATGGCGATAACGGCCAGCATGAGCTGCGGGTCTAACTGTAAATCACGCGCCACCCCAAACGCTGTACGGACAATCGCATCAGCGACACTGCGTGCAATACGATACTTACGCGCTATGTAACTGGCCAAAGCGTGCCGCTGCTTATCGCTAACCCCAACCAGGGGCCTATCGGCCAGACTGGCTGCCAACGCCAAGGCAAACTCGGTGCGTGCATGTACCGGATAATCGGCCTGATCTACATCGTCCCCGGCTGCCTGTTGCGCAGTTTGCGCGATATCATCTTGCCATTGCAAGAGCCATTGAGCATCGTCAAAACTGTCAAAGCCGTCATTTTGATCGCTGGCCTGAAACAGAGCCAGAACCGTAGTGTAAATTTGCTGCGATTGCTGTCGCATCGAAGGCAACAACATGCTGAGCACGATGCTGGTAATCACCGCCAGGCCGATATATACGGCGCTTACGTGGATGAACTCGCCTAAGCGGCGTACCGCCAGGAGCGTCCCCTTATACAAGTGATTGGACATTGAAAGATTAAAATTCAATTGGTTTAATTGATCAAAACATGCAAGCTCAACTAGTGGTAAGCTTTACCGTCCCTACTGTAACCCGATTAAAGCACAGCTGTGAAATACCGCGACCTCAGAGATTTTCTCAATCAGCTTGAACAGCATGGTCAGCTCAAGCGCATCACAACGCAAATATCCAGCCATCTGGAAATCACCGAAATCAGCGACCGGGTTTTACGCCAGCAAGGGCCCGCGCTTCTATTTGAGAACGTCTTACACGCCGGCAAGCCAAACCCCATACCAGTGCTGGCTAACCTGTTTGGTACCCAAAAAAGGGTCGCCTGGGGCATGGGGGTAGAAGATGTGTCAGCCTTGCGCCAGACCGGTGAGTTACTGGCTGCACTGCGCGAACCCAGCCCGCCGGCCGGTATGCGCGACGCCTTTGCCAAAGTAGGCATGCTCAAGTCGGCGCTGTGGGACATGAATCCCAAGCAAGTACGTAACGCCCCGTGCCAGGAGCACGTCATAGCAGCCGACGAGGTGGACCTGCACAGCCTGCCGCTGCAACATTGCTGGCCTGGCGATATCGCTCCTTTGCTTACCTGGGGCCTGGTAATAACCAAAGGGCCGCGCGCCAAACGGCAAAATCTGGGCATTTATCGCCAACAAATTATCGGCCGCAACAAACTTATCATGCGCTGGCTTTCGCATCGTGGCGGCGCGCTGGATTTTCGCGACCATATGCTTGCCAATCCAGGCCAGCCATTTCCCCTGGCCGTAGCTTTAGGTACCGATCCAGCCACCATTCTGGCAGCCGTAACCCCTATACCGGACAGCTTGTCTGAATATCAGTTTGCCGGCCTTTTAAGGGGTTCACGCACCGAGCTTGCGCCAATTTTTGACGGCCAATTAGCCGTACCAGCTTATGCTGAAATAATTCTTGAGGGGCATATACTGCCAGCCAAGCACCCCGATGCCTGCACCCCTGCAGCCAATGCACAAGCAGGGCCGGTACCGGATAATGGCTATGAGATGGCCCTTGAAGGTCCTTACGGTGACCATACCGGTTACTACAACGAGCAAGACTGGTTTCCGGTATTTACCGTGCAGCGCATCACCCACCGCAAAAACCCCATCTATCACAGCACTTACACCGGCAAGCCGCCCGACGAGCCGGCCATACTTGGCGCGGCGCTCAACGAAGTGTTTGTACCTTTGCTGCAAAAGCAATTTACTGAAATTGTTGATTTTTACCTACCGCCAGAAGGCTGTAGTTATCGCCTCGCGGTAGTATCCATCCGCAAGCAATACCAAGGTCATGCCAAGCGCATCATGTTTGGTCTTTGGAGCGTTTTGCGTCAATTCATGTATACCAAGTTCATTATCGTAGTCGATGATGACGTCGACATCAGGTCGTGGCCGGAAGTGATCTGGGCCATAACTACACGCATGGATCCAGTACGCGATACCGTAACGGTGGATAACACGCCCATAGACTACCTGGATTTTGCCTCGCCGGTATCAGGTCTGGGCGGCAAGATGGGGCTGGATGCTACCAATAAATGGCCCGGCGAGACCACGCGCGAATGGGGTCGTCCGATCACCATGGAGGCAAGCGTAAAACAGCGTATAGATGCGCTGTGGGATTCTTTAGGGCTGTGATTCGGGCCTGTTTTCGGCTTGCTTGGCGCGCAGCCCCAGCCACACCAAACCGCCAATCAGCCCAAACTTTAGCGCCAGCCGCCGCCGTGTCGGAGTGGCCAATAGCGTAGCGGCTATTGACAAAACGGTAGGGTAGCGGCGTGCTGCCTGTAGCGTTGCGCCCAGCCAGCCCAAACCGCGGCTATCGAGCAAGCTGCTGCGTGCCTGTGCCAGTAAGGCGCCTGGCTGCAACTGCCTGGCCAGCCCGCCAAGGCTATTTTGTAAGTCTAAACGCTCATAGCTGGCGCGCATAACCAGCAACTGCATACGCACATGCCTGTCCTTGTGACTGAGAGGGTTTTGCGCTGGTTGGTTCATGATGACGTACCGGTTGTTGCGGCCTGCTGACCAGCATGCCCGGTAGTGCCAGCGTCGGTGTGCGCAGACATCTTGGTGGGGCGCAACTGCGCCAAGGCCTGGGCATCGGCGTGTAACACCTGAGTGGTCAGGGCAAAAGCGGCAGGGCCTTTACGCATATCCAGTAACAGCCAAATTGCCAAACCGGCACCCAGTGCGGCATAAAAAACCAGCATTAAAACCAGGGCCAGGAAACGATAAGGCGTGGGCCAGAAGTACAGCGCCAGGGTAAAGCTCGCCAGCAAAAGTGCCATAAACAAACACAGGCTGGCCGCGAGCAAAATAATAAGGCGGCGCACCACCCGCGCGCGCAGCTCGTCGGCCTCCAGGCCAAACAGCTCCATGCGCGTGGCCAGTAGCGCCCCTAACTTGGCGAGCGTATCGGTAAGCACCTGCACCAGCGACACCGCGCTAACGCCTGGCGATCAGTGCGCCTAACAGCAAACCAGCCACCCCTGCGATACCCACCGCCTTCCAGGGGTTGGCATGCACGTAATCGTCGGTTTCCTGAACTACCTTACGGCCTTGTTCGAGCAGATTTTCTTGCGCATCGAGCAAGGCGTCCTTGCCCTGATTAATGGCCTCTAGCGCACGCTCGCGCAAGTCTGCGGCCTTCTCGCCAGTGGCGTCAGCAGCGTCTTGCAGCAGCTTTTCAGCCCGCTCAAGATTGCGCTTAAGGTCTTGAATAATTGCATCACCGCTGGATTGGGTCGCAATGCGTTGACGAGTAGCCATAAGAACTCCGGTTAGATAAGACTGATCGATTAACTGTTACGTACTACCATGAATATGAACGCTATTGGTAATAATTTCAAGTAGCACGGCTATTTTATGTGCTTTATTGCGATGCGCCTAGGACACGGTTTTTTGCTGGGTACCAAATATTCTGTCGCCAGCATCACCCAGCCCAGGAATAATGTAGCCATCCTCATTCAAATGGCTATCGATCGAAGCGGTATAAATATCAACATCCGGGTGTGCTGCCTGTACCGCAGCCACGCCCTCAGGCGCTGCCACCAGCACCAAAGCCCTGATATTGCGGCTACCTGCCTGCTTTAGTAAATCGATGGTAGCTACCATGGAGCCTCCTGTTGCCAGCATGGGATCAACGATCAAGGCCAGGCGCTGATCCAGTTGACCCACCAGCTTTTCCAGATAGGTATGGGCCTGCAGGGTTTGTTCGTTGCGCGCAATACCTACGGCGCTAACCTTGGCTCCTGGTATCAGCATCAGCACACCGTCGAGCATGCCAATGCCGGCACGCAGTATAGGTACTACGGTAACCTTCTTACCTGCTAATTTTTCGACATCCAGGCCACCCGCCCAACCCTGAATATGCGCGGGCTCAAGCGGTAAGTCTTTAGTGGCCTCATAGGTTAACAGGGCGCCCACTTCCTGGGCCATCTCACGAAAGTTTTTGGTGCTTAAATCGGCCTTGCGCATCAGACCCAGCTTATGTCTGATCAAGGGGTGCTGGATTTGGTATACGGCCATAGCGCTGCCTTATTGGGTGCTTAACCAACGAACCAGTTCGTCGTCGAATTTTTTGATTGCCAAAGCATTGGCGTCATTAACCATGCTTACGAGTATATAGTATTTGCCACTAGCCCCCTTGACGTAGCCTGCCAGCGCTCTGGAGTCACGCAAGGTGCCGGTCTTCAAATGGGCCTGGCCGCGGGTTAAATCGTCACGCATGCGCCTTTTAACCGTACCGTCCACACCGGCGATCGCCAGTGACGCCACGTACTCGGGCATTAAGGCAGAATTCCACGCCACGGATAGCATATCAGCCAATCCGCTTGCCGTAACCCGACCGGTGCGCGAGAGGCCCGAGCCATTATCCAGCACCCACCCGCCCGTATTTATACCCTGACTGGCCAACACCTGTTGCACGCTTTGGGCGCCACTATGCGCAGTGGCTCCGGGGCCATTTAACTCGGCACCCAGGGTCAGTAACAGCATACGCGCCATGACGTTATTGCTGTACTTGTTAATCTGGGTGATGGTTGCCCCCATGGTAGGCGAATCGTTATACGCCAATAGTTGCGTACTGGCTGGCACAGAGCCCGCACTTATGCCCTGCGACAGGGTGCCACCCAACTCTTGCCAGAGCAGGCGAAACAAGGTCTCAAAATGCTGCGTCTGATTGCTGGCAAGGCGGTATAAACTGAACTCGCCGCAGTCACCAGCAGCTTTACCGGAAACGTTTAAAACGGCATTGCCAGCTGCGGGTTTAACCTCAGCCACCACTAATGGTGAACCATGACACTTGCCATTTTGCCACTCTATCTGGCCCTGCACCCGGATGCGGCTGTTAGGTGGATCGATTATAGGAATCCACTGGCGTGCTTTCTTATCCGGATGAAACAATACCCTGGTTGCGCCAAAATTTACCATCATGGCGTCAGGACTAGCGTTATATGGCCTATCGGGAGAATTATCGAAGTCGCCAGGATCAATCGCTACCTGACCAAAGAGGCTACGATCAACCAGCACTTGCGAGAGATTTTTAACCCCACGCATACGTAGTTCGCGCAGGCTGTTCCAGAGATTTTCCAGGGTAAACCAGGGGTCGCCAGCGGCCTTGATATACAGGGGCCCAGACAGGTTGCCTTGCTGATCGACAATAGCGTCCTTATTTGCCAGAAAGCTGGTGCGCCAGACATAATCCGGCCCCAAAGCGGATAGAGCCGTCCAGGTAGTTACCAGTTTCATGACAGAGGCCGGGTTACGCGCCACCTTCGAATTAATGCTCACCAGAGCTGGTCCAGCAGCCTCACGAATATCCAGCGACAACGCCGATTCGGGTATTTTGCTGGCAGCAAAAATTTTTTGTAGCTCGGGCGGTAAGCCCTGGGCGCTGGCTACGCGCAGAGCCAACACGGCCAAGCATGACACAATTATTAGAGCAAGGTGCCTGATCAGTAATTGTTTGCGCGTTACCTTAATGCTGGTCATGTTTGCACCACCGGTTTATTTTTGCCAATGCAGGTTGGCCAGATCAATCAAAGGCTTTACTTGGTATGCGTAAAGCTGCCATAATCGGCCAGCCGTTTGTGTCTGCGTTTGATTAGCTCGCTGGCCTCCAAGCCGGATAGCTCGCGTAAGGCGTCGGCCAATGCCCGGTGCAATTGTCTGGACATAGTGGCCGGGTCGCGGTGTGCGCCACCTACCGGCTCGTTAATGACCCGATCTATCAGGCCCAACTGCTTCAGGCGCGGTGCGGTAATGGCCAGGGCCTCGGCAGCCACCGACGCCTTGTCGGAGCTGCGCCACAGAATCGAAGCGCAACCTTCTGGCGATATCACCGAATAAGTGGCGTATTGCAGCATCATGACTGCATCGCCGACGGCGATTGCCAAGGCGCCGCCCGAGCCACCCTCACCTATTATCGTAACTATGATTGGTACCCGCAGGCCCGCCATGGCGTATAAATTGTGCCCTATGGCCTCGGATTGGCCACGCTCTTCTGCGCCCACACCAGGATAGGCCCCCGGAGTATCCACGAAGGTAAAAACCGGCAGGGAAAACTTTTCTGCCAAACGCATAAAACGCAAAGCCTTGCGATAGCCCTCGGGCCTGGGCATGCCAAAATTACGCTTAGCGCGCTCTTTGGTATCGCGCCCCTTTTGGTGCCCAATTACCATGCAAGGCGTGCCATTAAAACGGGCCAAACCACCCACTATGGATAAGTCGTCGGCATACATGCGATCGCCGTGCAACTCGTGAAAATCGGTGAATATGTCCTGGACATAATCCAGGGTGTAAGGACGTTGCGGATGACGCGCAACCAGCGCGGTCTGCCATGGGCTAAGCTTGGAGTAAATATTCTTGGCCAGGTTCTGACTTTTTTGCTGCAGGCGTGATACTTCGTCCGATATATCTACAGCCGATCCGGACTGTACAAAACGCAGCTCATCAATTTTTTTATCGAGTTCTGCCAGGGGCTGTTCAAATTCTAAAAAGGTATTGCGCATAAGATTTAACCGTTTAATCCAGGCTTTTAATACTCTACGGCAGCAGCGTCCATGCTACGCCATAAATACCAACTTGCAACCGTGCGCCATGGCGCCCAGGACTGGGCTACCTCGCGAGCTTCAAACCTGGATACTGGTTCGTTGCTGAAATAATGGCGGGAGATCGACTTTAATAACATGCCATCATCTATAGGTAAGACATCCGGGCGCCCCAAATAAAAAATCAAAAACATATCTGCACTCCAGCTGCCTACGCCTTTTATCGAGCATAGTTGCTGCAGTACGCTAGCATTATCCATCGCCTGCCACCAGTCTTGCTGCATGCGTTGCGATTCATTAAAAAACAGGGCAGCATCCAGCAAGTACTGCGCCTTGCGCATAGAGATGCCCAAGGCGCGCAAATCAGCAACACTAAACCTGACTATACACGCTGGCAGTATAGGATTATTGCAAACCTTAACCAGCTGGGTCCACTGCCGGCGCGCCAGTTTAAGCGATACCTGCTGGCCTATGATGATACGCACCAGGGCCTGAAAAGGGCTAATGCATAAACGCATGGATTCATCTGGGTACAGCGGAATTATCTTACGCAAAATGCGATCGCGCTCAACCAGATGCTGGCACGCTTGGTGCCAGTAATCCAGATGTTGAGGAGCCTGCAAAAAACTGTTTTGCATTATTAAATCCTACGCCAGGTAGTGGCGCCACCAGCCCCATCAGCAAGCTCTACCCCAGCCTGTTGCAGGCGCGTACGTATATCGTCAGCCAGGGCAAAATCACGCTGCTGTTTAGCCTGAACGCGCTGGGCTACCATAGCCTCGACCTGCTCATTCGATAGTGTCTGCCGGTTTTCTGTGGCGCCCACCAAAAAGCGGGTAGGCGCTTGTAAATATACTTGCGGGCTGGTTTGCAACAATCCCAATAATCCACCCAAGGCCTGTAACAAGCCGCTGGCTGCGGCGTCTTTATTGCGATTGGCCTGACTGGCCAGTTCAAACAGTACCGCGATTGCCCCGGCGGTATTGAAATCATCGTCCATAGCCGCACGAAAAGCCTGCGCCATGGGATTTTGCCAATCTATGGCCTGCGCCTGTGGGCAAACACTGGCCAGTGTCTGATACAAACGGTCCAGCGCGTTTTGTGCATCCAGTAAATTATCGGGCGCGTAGTTCTGGATACTGCGGTAATGGCTACGCAGTAAAAAAAACCTCAACATCTCGGCTTCGCGCGGATTGGCCTGATAACCAGCTTGAGCGTCACTGGCATCCTGCGCCAATACGTCCCGAATGCGCTTGAAATTGCCTAAAGACTTGGACATCTTGTCGGCATCCACCATCATAGGCCCACAATGCATCCAGGTGCTTGCCAAAGTACCGCCAAACGCACCCTCGCTTTGGGCTATTTCGTTTTCGTGATGAGGGAATTTCAGGTCCGGGCCGCCACCATGAATATCCAGCGGCATACCCAGCAAGGCGTGGCTCATGGCCGAACATTCGATGTGCCAACCCGGCCGCCCAGGGCCGTAGGGCGATGCAAATTGCGACTCGGCCGGCTCGTGCTGCTTGGCTGACTTCCATAAGACGAAATCCAGCGGGTCCTGCTTGGTCGCATCGACCGCCACCCGCTCGCCCGCGCGTAAATCATCCAGCGATTTGCCCGAAAGCTTGCCATAACCCGGAAACTTACGCACTGCAAAGTTGACATCACCGTCGGCGCCCTGATAGGCCAGGCCCTTGTCTTGCAGGATTTTAATGATAGCCAGCATGCCTTGGACGTGCTCGGTAGCACGCGGTTGAGCATCCGGCGCCTGAACCCCCAACGCACGTTCATCAGCGTGCATGGCAGCTATGTAAAAATCGGTAAGGGCGCGAATAGAAATATTTTTATCCAGTGCGCGCTTGATTATCTTGTCGTCAATATCGGTGATATTGCGTACGTAATTGACGCGATAACCGCTGGCACGCAGCCAACGTTGAATCACGTCAAAGGATACCAGCATACGCGCATGGCCAAGGTGGCAAAAATCGTATACCGTCATGCCACAAACGTACATATTTACCACGCCTGGGGTGTGGGTTTTAAATGCCTGTTTTTTTCGCGTTAAGCTATCGTATACCTGTAGCATGAGAGACTTTTGAGCAAAGCGGCATAGGCACGCGCCAATAACGTGCAGAATATGCCTCTGGATGTAAAATGAACCATTAAGTATACAGTCCAGCCGCCTCTGGCTGTAACCCATTTATGATAAGCCCTTAAAAACATGACTATAGCCCTACGTTTGAGCACACAGTTGTGTGCCAGTATCATTGCCGCGCTGTGCCTGGCCAATCCTGTAATGGCCCAAACCGGCTCCGGGCCAGTAGGGGATTTGAACTATAACCCCAGCACAGGCAATTTTACCCCGGTACAAGAGCCCGACGGTGGCTGGCAGGCCCTGGCCGATTTATTGCAAAAAGCGGCTCCGTCCGTAGATACTGCGGTGCCACTAACAGCTGCCCAATTTGCCGCACACGTTAGCAAACTTATCGATAATGGCCGCGCCCAGGAGGCCTTGGAGTTAATCAACTTGCGCCTTGAGTCCCTGGACCGGCTGCGCGCCATTGGCACAGACGTACAATTACAGTACCAAAAGGGGCGTGCCCAGGCGGCCCTGGGCGATCATGAGCAAGCGCGTAATACCTGGCTGGCAATGACCACCAACTATCCCGAGCTGCCCGAGCCCTGGAATGCTCTGGCCATAGAGTACGTGCGTCAGGGGCAGCTACAAATGGCACGCCAGGCCCTGGAACAAGCCTTGGTTTCTGACCAGAATTTTGCCCCTGCGCTAGAAAACCTGGGATATGTTCAAATGCAGCTGGCGCAGCAGTCTTTTGCCCAGGCCCGGGCGGCCGCGGGCAAGAAGACGCAACAGCCTGATTAGGTTTGTAACACCACCGCAAAATTGATAGGCAATAACCATGTTCCAATTACGAATATTGATTAAAACCCTGCTATTTTTTTTAATTAGCGTATTTGCCAGTTACGCTGTCGCAAATTCTACCAACCCAACCGATACTAAATCTATGAGCACACCACAAGTTATTTTGCACACCAATAAAGGCGATATAAAAATTCAGCTTAACCCCGAAAAAGCCCCGGAGACTTCCAAAAACTTCTTGCAATACGTGCAGGATGGTTTTTACGATGGCACCGTATTTCACCGCGTAATCGATGGTTTTATGATCCAGGGCGGCGGCTTTGAGCCAGGCCTGAAGCAAAAGCAAACCAACGATCCGATCAAAAATGAGGCTGACAACGGTTTAAAAAACAACCGCTACACCCTCGCTATGGCACGCACCAACGACCCCCATTCGGCAACTGCGCAGTTTTTTATCAATGTAGCTGACAATGATTTTCTTAATTTCACCTCCCCAACACCAAGCGGTTGGGGCTACGCCGTGTTTGCCGAAGTCGTGGACGGCACTGAAGTAGTAGATGAAATCAGGAAGATCGCTACCGGCTCCAAAGGCTTTCATCAAGACGTGCCGCTGGAGGATGTGATCATCGAAAGCGCCACCCTGGTTGAATAATAGCCCGCCATAGCTTCTTTGTTAGCGCGCCTAAAGCTCGATTGCCGGCTCTGGCTGGCAGCCGATATCCACCTGGGTGCGGCTGCACCGGCAACCGCCGCAGCCTTCTATAGCTTTTTAAAGCAGGCCGCACACCAGGCCGACGCCTTGATACTATGCGGCGATATTTTCGATGCCTGGATTGGCGACGATTATGCCTGGCGTAGGCCGCCGAAATGGCTGCAGCAAGCCGTCCAGGAGCTGACGCAGGTAGCCAGCAGGCTGGACCTGTATCTGCTGCGCGGTAACCGCGATTTTTTACTAGGCGACGCTTTTGCCAGGCTGGTTGGAGCACAAATGCTGGCTGGGCCTTGTATTTTGGAAACGCAGGCGGGCAACATCCTGTTAGCCCACGGCGACGAGTACTGTAGCGCCGATAAGGCCTATCAGAATTTCAAGCGTGTCGTTAACTGGCCCTGGCTGCAAACGCTTTTTCTAGCCTTGCCGCTGGCATTGCGCCAGCGGATTGCCACCAGCGCCAGACATCACAGCCGCAGCGCACAACGCCACAAGGCCGCCTATATAGTGGACGTAGATCCACAAGCCATAGTAGCTGCGTTGTCTGACAGCGGTTGCAATATCATGGTGCACGGTCATACGCACCGGCCAGCCGTGCATCAGCACGTCCTGAAAGACGGTAGTAGCGCCACGCGTTACGTGCTTAGCGATTGGGACTACGAGCGCCACGGCCACCACAAAGGCGGCTGGCTTAGCATTAGCAGCCAGGGCATACACAGCAATAATTTTCAGCCAGTTAATCGTTAAACTGATCGGCCTGCGGTGGTAAATAATCAACCTGCACGGTAGCGATGCGCCTACCCTCTAAAGCGGCTACGGTAAACCGATAGCCGCCATAATCATGCATTAGCTCACAACTATCGCCAACGTCTGGCAAACGACCAAATCGACTCAGCAAATAACCCGCCAAAGTAGAATATTCCTCGTTCTCGTCGACCAGGTCGTCGGTGCGCAAAATCTGTTCTAAATGATGCAAATCAGCAGCGCCATCTACGCGCCAGTGGCCATCCCCTTGGGCAATAATGTCCAGTATCTCGTCTTCATCAGGAAACTCGCCGGCAATTGCCTCGAAGATGTCGATAGGGGTTACCACACCCACAATGGAACCAAACTCATCGGCCACCAGAACCAGCATGCCATGCGAGCTTTTCAGCGTCTCCATAAGCTGCAATATGGCGATGGTCTCATGCACGATTATGGGTTCGCGCAAATGCGTCTCGCGGATATGGCCGTGCTCAATAATATCCAGCAGCAACTCTTTAGCACGGCCAATACCAACCACCTCATCAAGCGTGCCGCGGCATACCGGAAACAGGCTGTGTGGCTCACGAATCAGCTGGGTGCGTAGTTCCTCAACGGGGGCCTCCAGATTAATCCAGGACACATCGGTACGCGGCGTCATAACCGAGTGCACGTTACGGTCACTCAGGGTCAGCACACCACTGACCATATTACGTTCTTCTACGCCAAAGGCTTCGGGCATAAGCGGCACCACATCAGCGCTCGCGGGCTCAGGTCCCGCCAAGGGCTTACGACCCAGCATATGCAGGACAGCTTCGGCTGTACGCTCGCGCATAGGACGACGCATTTCGGCCTTACGCAAATTGCGCCTGGCCCACTGATTAAGCGTTTCTATCAACACAGAGAATATGATCGCCGCATAGAGGTAGCCCTTGGGCACAGCAAAATGAAAGCCTTCGGCCACCAGCGCAAAGCCTATGGTCAACAAAAAGCCCAAACACAAAATAACCACGGTTTGGTGGGCATTCACAAAACTGGTTAAAGGCTTGGACGCCATCAGCATAATGACCATAGCAACGATTACGGCTGCCATCATTATGCTTAAATGATCGACCATACCAACTGCAGTAACCACCGAGTCAATCGAAAAAATAGCATCCAGAATGACTATTTGGGTAACAATCACCCAAAAACTGGCGTGCATGCGCGAGCCGGAGGCGTGCAAGGTGCGCCCTTCGATACGCTCATGCAGCTCGAAAGTGCCTTTAAAAAGCAGAAAAAAGCCCCCGCCGATAAGAATTAAGTCGCGTCCCGAAAAAGCTACCCCACTTAAGTGTATGAGCGGCTGGGTCAACTTTATCAGCCACGACATCACCGACAGCAGCAGCAGGCGCATAAGCAAAGCCAGGCTCAAGCCCAGCACGCGCGCACGGTCACGCTGAGCAGGCGGCAGCTTATCCACCAAAATGGCGATAAAGACAAGGTTATCAATGCCTAGTACTATTTCCAGTACTATCAGGGTGAATAAACCCACCCAGGCTGCCGGATCCAGCAACCACTCCATAAGAATTTAATCCTGTTTGGTTTGCATGTAAGCCACCAGGCGCGCAAATATGCGCGGATTTGCGGCCAAAACACTGCCGGATTCAAGCCAGGTCTGTTCGCCCTCGAAATCACCCAAAAGGCCTCCTGCTTCCAACACCAGCAAGCTGCCAGCTGCCATATCCCAGGACTTTAAATTAAGCCCGCAAAACCCGTCTAGACGACCACTGGCAACCCAAGCCAGGTCAAGCACCGTGGAGCCGGTGCGCCTGGCGGCGGCACAATCACCCAACAGCCCAACAAATGGTGAGCCCTCGGGCAGGGCAGTTGATCTTGGGATGTGTGACGACAACAAGGCCTCGTTATAGCGATGACAAGCCGATACACGCACCCGTCGGTCATTCAAAAATGCGCCGCTGCCACGGCTGGCGGTAAACATCTCGTTGCGTGTAGGATCAAAAATTACCGCGTGCTCTACCTGGCTGCCTTGCATCAGCGCTATGGACACGGCGTAATGGGCAAAGCCATGGATGAAGTTGGTGGTACCATCCAGGGGATCTATCACCCATTTATAATTGGTCTGAGGGGTATCCTGTGCCGGCTCATGCAGGCCTGACTCTTCTGCCAGGATAGCGTGATCCGGGTAGGCGTTGCGCAAAACGTCTATGATGGCATCTTCAGCAGCGCCATCCACTTCGGTGACAAAGTCTTTAGGCCCCTTACGTACCACGTTAAGGCGTTCCAAATCAAGGCTGGCGCGGTTAATAATCGTACCAGCACGACGGGCTGCCTTAATGGCAGTGTTCAGCATCGGGTGCATAAATTTCCAAAGATCAATAGCAACAATCCTGTATTTTAAATGACTCTGCAAGAATATTCTGAACCAGCCCAAAGCAAGCACGATGTTTTTACCCTGACCCGCTTTATTTTGGTCCAACCCAGCCACCCCGGCAACGTTGGATCGGCAGCACGGGCCATCAAGACCATGGGCTTTAGCGGCTTGCACCTGGTCAATCCTGGTTCAACACAAATCCACCGGCATTCTGAGGCCATCGCCCTCGCCAGCGGCGCGCTGGATGTGCTCGAAAACTGCCAGATACACCCTAGTCTGACCCAGGCACTAGCCCCGGTGGCTACCAGCTTTGCCCTGAGCGCACGCCCACGCCACCTTGGCCCTCAAGCCCTGGATATACGTCAAGCAGCGGCTCTAGCCGGCCGCCAAACCAGCAGTAGCAAACAAACCGTTGCCATGGTGTTTGGGTGCGAGCGCTATGGCCTATCCAACGAGGATATGTCTTATTGCAACTATGTTTGTCACATACCTGCCAATCCGGCCTATAGTTCACTTAACCTCTCGCAGGCGGTCCAACTGGTTGCCTGGGAGATGCGTTACGTCTTGTTGGGCTTGGAGCATGGCACATTTTTACCAGACACACACGGCAAACACGACAGCGGCGGTGACCCGGCCAGTCACCAAGAGCTACAGTACCTACTTGAACATTTTGAGCAAACCATGCTGGCAAGCGGTTTTTTACAGCCGCAGCACCCGAAAAAACTGCTTGTGCGCATGCGCCAGATGTGGCTACGCAAAGGCCTCAGTAAGGATGAAGTGGCGATGCTGAGAGGCTATTGCACAGCAGTTATTGCCAAATTGACTAAAATACCAGATTGATCCCTAAAGTTGTTGGTTTTCATGTTTAAGCAATTACGCGAAGATATCGCTTGTATCCACGAGCGCGACCCGGCCGCACGCAGCAAGTTTGAAATACTTACCTGCTATCCAGGTCTGCACGCCATACTCATACACCGTATGGCGCACCGGCTGTGGCTCTCCAAATGGTACTGGGCGGCGCGCTTTCTATCGCATCTTGGCCGACTGCTCACCGGTATAGAAATCCACCCAGGCGCCACCATCGGCAACCGGGTCTTCATTGACCACGGTTTTGGTGTCGTTATTGGTGAAACCGCGGTAATTGGTGACGACTGCACTATTTACCAGGGGGTAACTCTGGGTGGCACCACTCTTTATAAGGGCACCAAACGCCACCCAAGCCTGGAAGAAGGCGTGGTGGTAGGAGCCGGCGCGCAGATTCTAGGTGGTTTTACTGTCGGCGCGCACGCCCGTATAGGCTCTAACGCCGTGGTCATCAAACCGGTACCGGCCGGCGCCACCGCAGTTGGTAATCCGGCGCGTATTATCCTGCCCCAACAAGACCAAGCCACACCACCAGCGGATACATCAAAGCCACAAACCCAGGCGCGCACCAATGGCGCGCAACCATGTCCGGAATTTGGCCCGGATCAAAGCGGACAAAAATGGCAAACTGAGCCACTCAAAGAGCTGTTACAACGTGACCCAGCCAAATCCGCACCCGCAGCGCCGCCAGCCGACAGCGACTTTGCCGCCTACGGCGTGGGCCGCGGCGATGACGACCCGCTCATCAAGGTCTTGCACGAGCTTATAGACCATACCGCCTGCCAGGACGAACGCATCCACAAACTGTGCCAGGCCCTTGAAGATCTCGGCCAGCGCGTGGAAAACGGCCAGCGTCCACTGGACGCCGAGCGTTTAAACAAAATGGTGGACTAAAAGCCACTATTTCAGCGTACGCAATTCGCTGATTGGCATTGGCGTACTCATGCCGGCCTGCGCCAACACCTGTGGCGCCCGGCGACGCAGGTCGTAGTAGGTATCCCAATACTCTCCCACTCGCATCCAGACACGCAGGTTAATCATGATGGTGCTATCACGATAATCCTCCACCATTACTTCAGGGGCCGGATCTTTAAGTACGTTTTCGTGCGTATCAGCCAGGTCCTGCAAGGCAGCCATAGCGGCGTCCAGATCATCACCATAACGCACACCAATCATTAAATCCATGCGTCGGGTATGGTTACGACTGTAATTGGTTATGGCACTACCCCACACCAGAGTGTTGGGCAAGATAAGGTAGGTACCATCCAGCTGCTGCATACGTGTCAAGAAAATGTTTATTTCTTCTATGGTGCCGGAGCCCTGACCAGCCACGGTAACAAACTCACCAGCACGCACTGGCCGCAAAACCAGTAACATAATGCCAGCGGCAAAATTTTGTAAAGTACCCTGCAAAGCCAGACCTACGGCCAGAGCCGAGGCACCGAGCATGGCTATCAAGCTGGCCGTCTCTACCCCCAGGCGAGCCAACACCGCCAGCAATACCACTAGCCTGACGGCCCAAACGGCAATACTGTGCACGATTGGCACAACGGTTTTATCAATATGGCTGGAACGCCCTACAATAGAGCCCACCCAGCGCCCAGCCCAGGTGGACAATACCCAGCCAACAACCAGTATGATCAAGGTTACGGTTAAATGCACCAGCACCGTGCCAAGGCCTGGCATACCGTCCCAGAACTTTTGAATTTCTTCCATTTCCAACCTTAATTTACAAGTTAGTATTTAATAATGCCAAACGATTGTTGCAACAGCATTTTAACTATATAGCAATACTATTCAAATATTTAAGATACATATACCAGATACACCATGAGCCTAAGTCCCAAACTGCAAGCACGCCTGGAACAAATACTGCAATCACCTACTTATAAACTAGCATTCCAGGACCTGGATCTGCTTAGGGAAGAAGACCTGCGCCACCTGCGCCTGCACCTTGAGCTGCTTAAACCCAAAAAGGCCCTGCAAGAACAATACGTGAACTCAACCGTGGTGGTGTTTGGCAGCGCCCGTATAGAGGACTCGTACAACGCCAGGCACAAGCTTAAGGACTTGCAGGCGAAAATCACCGCCAACCCGCAAGACAACTCCTTGCAAGAGCAGCTGCCGCTAGCACGGCGCCGCGTGCAACAAGCCCGCTACTACGAACTGGCACAAAACTTTGCCAAACTTATTTCGACTCGCTTTCAGCAACAAGGCCGTTGTGATTTTGTCGTCGTCACCGGCGGCGGCCCTGGCATCATGGCGGCGGCCAACCGCGGCGCCTACGAGGTTGGCGCGCGTTCTATCGGGCTTAATATCACCCTACCCCACGAACAAGCCCCCAACCCTTATATAACCCCGGAACTAGCTTTTCGTTTTCATTATTTTGCTTCACGCAAAATACATTTTTTATTGCAAGCCCGGGCGCTGGTGGTGTTTCCCGGAGGCTATGGCACCATGGATGAGCTATTTGAGGTGCTGACATTGATACAAACCGGCAAAATGCCGAGAATACCAGTAGTATTGGTAGGCCGCGAATTTTGGCAACGGGTATTTGATTTTGAATATCTGGTTGAAGAAGGCTATATCGCCGCCAATGACGCCAAGCTTTTTGCGCTGGCTGACGAGGCTGAGGAGATCATCCACCTGCTGGAAGATTTTTACGCTTAATGAAAGAAATAGATATCTCAGCACATACCCCCATGATGCAGCAATACCTGCGGCTCAAAGAACAGGCCAAAGACCATTTGCTGCTTTATCGCATGGGCGACTTTTACGAAATGTTTTACGCCGATGCCGAGCGTGGCGCCAGGCTTTTAAACCTTACCCTGACGCAAAGGGGCTCGTCGAACGGCGCGCCCATACCGATGGCAGGCGTGCCCCAGCATGCCCTAGAAAACTATCTGTCCAGGCTGGTGACTTTGGGTGAATCGGTGGCCATATGCGAGCAAGTTGGCGACCCTGCTACCAGCAAGGGGCCGGTTGAGCGCAAAATTGTCCGGGTAGTAACCCCCGGTACACTCACCGATGAGGCGCTCTTACCCAGCACCGAAGACCGTGCTATTGCCGCCATTTATAAAACCAGACGTGCGGGCCAGGAGCTTATCGGCATAGCCTGGATGAATCTTGCCAACGGCCAGTTCAAGGCCTGTGAAAGCAGCACCAGACTGCTGGAAGCCGAGCTGGCCAGAATTGCGGCAGCCGAAATTATCTACCCCGAGGATCAGTCCGAGCCCCCGGTTAACTGCACACTTAGTCACGTGCCACCATGGCATTTTGAATACAGCGGTGCCACCGACGTATTAAAGCACCACTTTGGCGTAGCTGACACCGGAGTTTTTGGGCTTGACAGCCACCCGGCCGCCTTGTGCGCCGCTGGGGCCTTACTGCGTTACGTAGCCAGTACTCAGGCCCAGTCCTTGCTGCACGTAGTCAGCCTGAGTCTGGACGCCAACGAAGAATACGTCATACTAGACCCCGTTACGCGGCGCAATCTTGAGCTTAACGAAACCATTAATGGTAGTGCTGGCCCATGCCTGTTCAGCACGCTTAATCACACTGCCACACCCATGGGAGCGCGTCAGCTGCGCCGTTGGATAAATGCGCCATTACGCGCCAACAAACCAATCCAGGCCAGGCTGGATGCGCTTGAATGCTTAAACGCCAGGACTAACAGCACCCATCTAGGTAGTTTGCGACTGGCACTCAATGGCCTGCCAGACCTCGAACGCCTGGCCACCAGACTATCCCTGGGCACGGTCCGGCCACGCGAGCTGGCAAGCTTACGCACGGCCTTGCAAAGCCTGCCACAGCTGGTGCAGGAAAACCAGAGTTTATGCAATACGGCAGAACTGCTGCGCGAGCTTTTGGCGGATATTCCCATGGACGTCGCGTTGGCAAAACTATTGCAACAAGCCATCGCCTCTGAGCCAGCGGTGCAGTTGCGTGATGGTGGCGTAATCGCCGCTGCTTACGATCAGCAGCTTGACGAGCTACGGACCTTGGCAAATGATAGCGGCGCCTTTTTACTGGAAATTGAAGCACGCGAGCGGGCGCGCACAGGAATCAATAACCTGCGCGTAGAATACAACCGCGTGCACGGTTTTTTTATTGAGGTGTCACGCGGCCAGGCTGATAAGGTTCCGGCCGATTACCGCCGTCGCCAAACCCTTAAAAATGTTGAACGCTATATCACGCCGGAGCTTAAAAGCTGGGAAGATAAGGTCTTATCGGCGCGCGAAAAAAGCCTGGCGCGGGAAAAACAGCTGTATGACCAGGTACTTGCCGAAGCAGCTCAATTTGCGCCCATGCTGGCACGCAGCGCTGCGGCGCTAGCCTGCCTGGATGCCCTGGCAGCGTTAGCCCAGCATGCCGGGGAAAACAATTGGGTCAAGCCACAGCTAAAGCAGCACACGTGTATTTACATCGAAGCTGGCCGCCACCCAGTGGTCGAGCACAGTATAGAAAATTTTACCGCCAACGATTGCACGCTCGATGACGAGCAACGGCTGCTGCTTGTTACCGGGCCCAACATGGGCGGCAAGTCCACCTACATGCGCCAGGTAGCATTGATAGCATTATTGGCCCGTATCGGCAGCTTTGTGCCTGCAGACCGTGCCAGCATAGGACCATTAGATCGGATTTTTACCAGAATTGGCGCGGCCGACGATCTAGCCAGTGGACGCTCGACATTCATGATGGAAATGATCGAGGCCGGCACCATTATGGCCGCCGCCAGCACCCACAGCCTGGTACTAATGGATGAGATCGGCCGTGGTACCTCAACCTATGATGGCATGGCACTGGCCTGGGCCATAGCCCACAGGCTGTTAAACCATAACCGCGCTTTATGCCTGTTTGCCACCCATTACTTTGAGCTGACCAATCTACCGCAACAGCAGGAGGGCGCCAAAAACGTGCACCTGGCGGCTGCTGATACGCCCGATGGCGTGGTGTTTTTGCACGCGGTACGGCCGGGCCCGGCCAGCCAGAGCTACGGTTTGCAGGTAGCTCAACGCGCCGGCGTACCGGCGGCAGTAATACGCATGGCACGCAAGCAATTAAACCAGCTCGAAGAACGACACCACAGCCCCGCTCAACTGGATTTATTTGCTAGCGAGCAGACGCCCGCCAGCCCAAGCCTGGAGGATAACCAGCTCTTGTTACAAACCATCAAAGAGCTGGACCCGGACAGCCTGAGCCCGCGCCAGGCATTGGAGCTGATCTATAGCCTGAAGCGCGATTTTAGCTAACTAGCGGGTAGACTTAAGATTATCAGCCAACACCGATAAAATACGCTTGGACGTCGCGTCATCCAGTAGCTGACCGTTTTCATCCAGAACAGTAACCAGGGTGCTGCCACCTTGCTCATGCAGGCGAATACGCAGCTTGAGTGGCTCGGCCTTGTTACGCGAACCGAACATACGCCCAAACACGGTTTGCTGCTCGATCTTCTCGCCTGAGTCGGTGTCCAGATAGCGTATATAGTAATCACCCGCAGCACGGTTACGGTCTTCGACCGTAAAGCGTGCCGAATCAATCGCCACCCCTACCCGGCGCCAGGCCCGGTCAAAGGGCTCATTTACGAGTAAGGAATTACTATCCGAACCCAGCTGCGTCGCGCCGCCAGCATCTACCTGCTGTGCACTATCACGTACTTGCTGGGCGGCCTGGTTTTTTTCTGCCCCCAGGTAAACCATGAGCCTGGCCAGCATGGCGGCATTCAGGCCCTGATCCTCTTTGCCAAATACCCATTTGAAGGCGGTGCCGTCGGGGGTTGGGGTTTCTTCCATGTGCTGATGGCTAATGTAGACCTCAGTACGCTCGCCGTCACGCTCCAGCCTGGTGGTGAAGCGCTCGCGCTCACCGCTATCAAAAACCTGGTCCAGTACGCTACCCAGGGCGCTGCGCAGCCAGCCTTCAGGAATTTTGGCGCGGTTTTCAGCCCAATCGGTCTCGATCAGGCCAGCCTGGGCGTTCTGGCTATGAATCGTAAAACCCTGATCGTTCCAGAACTCTATGATCTTGGGATAAAGCAGGTGCGGTGATTCGCTAACCACCAGCCAGCGCAAGGAACCATCACGTTTTACCTGAATATCAGCGTGCTGTGGCAAGACTCGATCGGCCGGGTCACTGGCCTGATCGCGCGTAGCAGCGTAATCGCTGAGCCGGGCTACGCCTTCTGGCGCAACATAACGCACGTTCTGGTTGGCCTGGGTAAGATCAGGCGGGATGGTGAGCGGGTCACCGGATACCGTGCTTTTGTATTCCACCGAATCGCTATCGCCCACGAGTTGATCAAAGGTTGAGCAGGCCGATAGGCCGGCGATGCCAGCCACAATTATGCTTGTGCGAAAAAACGGCTTGATTCTATTCATGAAAGGCATCCTGCGTCTATCAAGGCTTGGCGCACCGTAGTGCGCAGGTTATCGGATAAGGGTGTCAACGGCAGGCGGTAGCCTAGCTGAATCAGCCCTAACTCGGCTACGGCCCACTTAACGGGAATAGGGTTGGCTTCCAGAAAAAGCACCCGGTTAAGCGTGGACAAAAACGTATTCAGACGGCGAGTTTCTGCTACATCACCGCCAATTGCGGCCATGCACAATTGATGCATAAGGCTTGGAGCTACGTTGGCGGTTACAGAAATATTACCCTGGCCACCCAAGAGCATAAGTGCAGCCGCGGTAGGATCATCGCCACTGATTACATGAAAGCCTTCTGGCGCGGCAGCTATGAGCTGGGCACCACGAGCGATATTGCCGGTGGCGTCCTTGACCCCTATGATACCTGGCACTTGCGCCAGGCGCAGAATGGTCTCGTTGGACAAATCAGCTACGGTACGCCCAGGTACGTTATAGAGAATGCTTGGTAGCTCTACCGACTCGGCTATGGCGCGAAAGTGTTGGTACAAGCCCTCTTGGGTTGGCTTGTTGTAATAAGGAACCACCGTCAGGCCGGCATTGGCGCCAGCAGCATAAGCGTGGCGTTGCAGCTCTATGGCCTCGGCCGTAGAGTTGCCGCCAGTACCCGCAATTACTGGTATGCGCCCATCGGCGTGGCGTACTGCAAGCTCAATTAATTCGGCCTGCTCCTGCACCGTAACAGTGGGCGACTCGCCCGAAGTGCCGACTATGACAACCGCATCGGTACCTTGCTGCACATGCCAATCGATCAGCTTGCGAAAGGCCTGCAAGTCCAGCTGTCCATCAGGGTGCATAGGGGTAATCAGGGCTACCATGCTACCCCGAAACCTGGGTGATAAAGAATCCGCGCCAGCCATGATTTGTTTTGCCTCCAAGAGGATATCAACCGCAAATAAAAGTTAAAGTTTAACGGATTTGTACTGCTATTATAAAAAACCGTTCACAACCCAATTACCCAATCTTAGCAGCGGCAGCATAAGAGGCCATAACCAGCCAAGCATCATAAGGGTAATCAGGATGATAAAGCCATAGGGTTCTACCTTAGCGTAATGACTGGCCATATCTGCCGGCAACAGGCTATACACTATGCGCCCACCATCCAGCGGTGGTAAGGGCAACAGGTTAAGCGCCATCAGGATAAGATTGATTTGCACACCGGCGTTTGCCATTAGCAACCAGAAACTAGCGCTGCTTTGAATCAATCCCATAGTGATAGCCAGTTTGATAAACAGCACCCACCCTATGGCCATGGCCAGGTTGGATGCCGGACCAGCCAAGGCTACCCACAGCATATCCTGCTTGGGCTTGCGCAGACGACCAAAATTTACCGGCACAGGCTTGGCCCAGCCAAACAGCATGCCACCACCCATGAATTTGGTAATAAACAGCAACACCAATGGCACTATTATGGTGCCCATTGGGTCAACATGCTTGAGCGGATTAAGGGTAATGCGCCCGGCACGTTCAGCGGTATTATCGCCAAAATAACGTGCCACGTAGCCATGCGCAGCCTCATGCAGGGTAATGGCAAAAATGACTGGCAGCGCCCACACTGCTATTGTTTGTATTAATTGATCCATGCAAAAAGAAATATCAGTGACCTAGCCTTAAGCCAGTTTTTGCTCGCGTGCGGCATTTTAATGCTATTGCAGCCCAAGCGCAGCCGCATCACCACGGCCTTGCCGTACCACAGCTGGTGGCTGGCTAGTGAGATCAATCACGGTAGTGGGCTCAAACGGACAGGAACCGCCATCAATTATGGCTGCCAAACCATGCTGGTAGGCATTGATTATCGACTGGGCGTCGTTTAGCGGCAAGCTCTCTCCAACTGGGATCAGCGTAGTAGAAAGCAGGGGCGAGCCAGCGGCATCGATCAGGGCGCGCGCAACCCGATGCTCCGGCACACGTATACCTATTGTTTTACGCGCTGGATGCGACACCCGCCGCGGTACCTCACGGGTAGCCTGCAAGATAAAGGTATAAGGACCAGGGGTAGCCATTTTCAAAAGGCGGTACTGGCTATTATCAACCTTGGCAAAATGGCTTATCTCGGCCAGATCCCTGCACAACAGGGTAAGCTGGTGACGCTCGTCCAGACCGCGCAGGCGGCGCAAGCTTTGTGCTGCATCTTTGTCATCCAAGCGCGCCACGACCGCATAACTGGAATCGGTTGGCAGCGCCACCAACCCGCCATCATTCAGTATCTCGGCAGCCTGCTGCAACAGCCGCGATTGGGGATTTTCCGGATGCACGACAAAGATTTGAGTCATATCAGTGGCCCTTGGGAAAATTAAGATAGAGTAACCAGTGCAACAATAACATGAGCCTATAGGGCTGTGTAGCCGGGCCACCTGACAAAAGCACCGGACTTTGGATGAGGGTACAGCAGCCGTATGCAAAACTTGTACACTCATGCTAGAATCTGCGTTTACTTCGGTGGTGACCGTAGCTCAGTTGGTAGAGTCCCGGATTGTGATTCCGGTTGTCGTGGGTTCGAGCCCCATCGGTCACCCCAACCATTCCCAATACCAGTAGGGACGGCCTTATCTGGTTTCCAGCCCTGGGTGACGGCACCCAAAGGCATTGAAACATGCGAATTCGTAGGCGCACTTTAGCCGAACGCATAGTCCACGCACTTAGTTTTGAAATCTTCGCTATTGGCATATCTGCCCCATTGGCAGCCTGGATTACCGGGCATGGGCTGTTTGATATGGGCGTACTGACTGCGGTTATAGCCCTGATAGCAGTAATCTGGAACATGATCTACAACTGGCTGTTTGACAAAGCCCAGAACCGTTGGCAATTTCGTCGCAACCTTAAAATAAGGCTTACCCACACGATTGGCTTTGAAGCCGGCCTGATTGTTATAGCCATACCGTTTGTAGCATGGTGGCTGGGAATTTCCATTTGGCAAGCCCTACTGCTTGATATTGGTTTTGTCCTGTTTTATCTGCCTTATGGCTTTTTTTTCAATTTAGCTTATGACAAAATCTGCGATAAACTGCTTGCCAGACAATAAATGGCACATAGATTGGTTAAGCGCGCCGGCTGGCTTTGACTGGTGTGCCCAGGACGCTGATGGGCGCTGGTTTTGGTATAGTACGGAACCAATTCTGGGCGCAGACGGTGGTGTCTGGCGCTCTAACTCCCGCAACCAACAGTTTGCTGCAGCCGGAGCGGCAAATCCCGACTGGCTGCATACCTTGCAACGGCGGCCCCAAACTTAATTCGAAGCATGATAGAGCTTATTGCACAGTTTTTACAGGATTATTGGCCGCACATAATTGCCCTGTTATCTTTGGTACTGGGTATAACCGGGGCTGCGCATGCTGCAATGCACAAAGATGACGTACGCGCAGCTATCGCCTGGGTCGGCGTAATTTTAATGTCGCCAATATTTGGCCCGATACTGTACGCTGCCGCTGGTATCAACCGTATCCGCCACGACCAGCTATCTGCGCAGCGCTCCAGACTGATAAAAGATTACGTCAACCACGCCAGACCAATATTTGATGACGTGGCCCCGGTATCCGGCCCACAATTCAAGTCTTTGCGTATTTTATGCGACCAGATAAGCCGCTTTCCATTGCACGATGGCAATAATATTACTTTACTCGACAGCGGCGACGAAACCTACCCCGCCATGCTTGCGGCCATCGATCAGGCCCAACATAGCATAGCCTTGCAAAGCTATATTTTTGATCACGACCGTATCGGCCTGCGTTTTGCCGCGGCCCTACGTGCCGCCAAGCAGCGTGGCGTTGAAATCAGGGTGTTAATCGATTCCATTGGCTCCAAATACTCGCGCCCACCAATAATTGACCTGTTGCGTCAGGATGGCATCAAGGCTGAACTGTTCATGACCAATTTGCTTGGATTGCGCACGGCCTATGCCAATTTGCGTAGTCACCGTAAGGTACTGTTTGTCGATGGCCAGCTTGGTTTTATGGGCGGCATGAATATCCGCGAGAGCTTCATGCAATCCATAGTAGGCCCCAACGCCTCTTGTGACACCCATTTTCGTATTGAAGGGCCTTTGGCTACCCAGTTATTCGCTACTTTTGCTAACGATTGGGAATTTGCCACCAACGAGCGCCTGCCTATAGAGGATTGGTGCAAAACCGCACCTGATGCACCTATGCCGCAGATGCCGGCACGCTGCATCCGCTCCAGCCCAGACAGGTTTATAGCCGCTACTCACAACGTTTTGCTCGGTGCACTGGCGGTGGCTCAATACCATATACGCATACAATCACCCTACTTTTTGCCCGACCAGGTATTGATTGGAGCGCTCAATACGGCCGCCCGGCGTGGTGTTAAAGTAGATATCGTCATCCCCGGCAGCAATAACCTGCGCCTGGTCAATTACGCCATGACCGCCCAATTGGCCCAAGTAGTAAGCGGGGGCTGTAGGGTTTGGCGCTGTCGGGCGCCATTTAATCATTCCAAGTTGCTAACCATAGATGACGCCTGGTCTTATGTTGGCTCATCCAACCTTGACCCGCGCAGCCTGAGGCTTAATTTCGAGCTGGATTTGGAAATCTATGACCGTAATCTAGCCAAGCAAATAAGCCAGCGCATTGACGCCCAAATCGCCTTGTCCGACCGCGTAAGCCTGGCATCTTTGGAAAACATCCCCTATATCAAGCAATTGCGCAACCGCATTATTTGGCTAGCCAGCCCCTACCTATAGACATAAGCGCTCCATAGGGGCGGCTACTACCTTATAGTTGGCCGGCAATACGCTTTAAGTATTCTTTTTAAGGTCGCGCAAGGCCTCAGACAAGCGCCCTGCCAAAAAGGCTATATCCTCGGGCTTGAGACTGGATACCTCGGTGTACGATACCCATGGATTAAAGGGCCAAAAAGTTTGCCCTATATCCGGGTTATAGCCCGGCATCCACCAGGCAATTGGCAAACTAGTAATACCAGCTAGCGTGCGTATGTGTTTTTTATCTACCCGACCGTTCTTGCGCCAGTTATTGACAGCCTGAACGGTTACGCCACACTCTTGCGCAACCACCCTGGTGGGTATTTTCCCTTCACCAACGGTTGCAGCTATTTTATCTGCCAGAGTCTCTGGCGGATTAACCAGTAAATAGCTAACTAGGTCTTGCTCTAACATGGCTGAAGCTCCGAACTTGTAACGCTGGCGCCAAGTACAGGCAATTGCACGGCGCTGGCCCGCCCTGCAGGATTCGAACCTGCGGCCTACGGCTTAGAAGGCCGTTGCTCTATCCAACTGAGCTAAGGGCGGGTTGACTTAAAAGCATTGATTCTAACGCGCAAACCGACATTCATGTACAAAAAATGGCTTTTATTTGAAAATAGGTACGGTATTACGCGTATGGGATTTATAACATTAATAAAAATCCCATGCTACAATTGCGGGCTTAGACGTCGGGGCGTAGCGCAGCCTGGTAGCGCATCTGCTTTGGGAGCAGAGGGTCGTAGGTTCGAATCCTATCGCCCCGACCACCAAGACCACCACCACTGAAGGTAAATAAATGTCCACGTGCTCAAGTTGTGATGATCTAGGCAAGCTGATTTTACGCCTAAGCCTTGGTATATTGGTGCTGTTGCACGGCATCGCCAAGCTCGGCGGCGTTGGCTGGTTAACCGGTATGCTCGCTGGCATTGGCTTGCCTGGGTTCGTAGCCTATGGCGTGTATATAGGCGAGATCCTGGCACCAATACTTATAATTCTTGGCGTATACACCAGAATCGGTGGCGTCATCCTGATAATAAACATGCTGTTTGTGCTAGGTCTGGTACATATGGGTGAATTATTCAGCCTGGGCAAGAGCGGTGGCTACGCACTGGAGTTGCAAGCCATGTTCCTGTTTGGTGCTGTTGCCGTCACCCTGCTTGGCGCTGGCCGTTATAGCCTGGCTGGACGCAGCGGGCGCTACAACTAATTCCCGGTGGCCAGCGGCAGCCCCAGTGTTGCCCTGGCGCCACCTAATAATTCACTACAACCGATCTGTGCGTAGCCACCGTAGGCCGTAGCCAGATCCTGTACTATGGCCAGCCCCAGGCCACTGCCGGCGATACGCTCATCAAGACGCTGACCGCGCTGAAACACCAACTCATGCTGCTGCAGCTCGAGCCCAGGGCCATCATCATCAACGTGAATCAATAACATATTGTGGCTGACCTCGGCGCTAACCACTATCCTGTGGCGGGCCCATTTGCCGGCATTATCAAGTACATTACCGAGCATTTCCTGGAAGTCCTGGGCATCGCCTTTAAAGGCCAGTCGTGGGCTGACACCGCTTAGATCGAATACCAGCTCACGCTCAGCGTAAAGTTTTTGTAACACCCTTACCAGGCCATTTAATAGTGGCAGAACCGGGGTACTAAGGCCATGCGCCTGCACCGCTGCGGCGGCTCGGGCACGCGCCAGGTAATAATCGATATTGCGTCGGGCAGCAACCAGCTGCTCGCTAACTATAGGGGCTAACTCCGGGTCATTGCTCGCGGCTGCATTGGTCATTATGGCCATAGGAGTCTTTAAGGCATGCGCCAGATTGCCAGCCTGCATGCGCGCGAATTCAAGGTTATCGGCGTTGCGCTTTAACACCATATTAAAGTCGTCTACCAAAGGCTGCACTTCGGCAGGATAAGAACCTTGAATCAGCCTGGCCTGGCCCTGGCGCAGCTGTTGCAGGCTGGCACCCAGACGACGCATAGGCTGCAAACCAAAGCGTACCTGCAACCAGGCCGCTAGCAGTACCCCCAGCAGCAACACACCCAGGGCCAGTATTAGCATATAGCGAAAGCTACTTAGCGGCTCGGCCAACAGGTCCTGGTCGGCGCCTACAGCCAGCACCAGCTCATCATATGGTCCTTCAGCCGGGTAAATCTCACGCGCGCGCAGCTGCAGGACTTCATCGTCTGGGCCGGTAATGATACTTTGCCAATCATGCCCCGGCCTTAACTGCGCGTGCGCCACGTCCAGAGCTTTATCCCACAGCGACCTGGAACGCATACTACGGGCGGCTTGGCCATCCTGGGCTGGGGCATTGATTTGCCAATAGAGGCCAGAAAACGGGTTATCGAAGCGCGGGTCGGCGGGTTCGCTTCCCAGGCTAATAACACCAGCGTCATCGACGTGCACTACAGCGGTTAGCTGATCCAGATGGATATTGAGCTCGGACTGCAACTGCGCCAACACGTGCTGTTTGAACAGATAATTTATGCCAAAACCAGCCGCAGCAACGCTGATCAACAGCCATACCAGCATGCCTAGCAGTAAGCGAAAGCGCAACGACCAGAATTTTATATGCACATTTATTTACGCGGCTACTAACCTATAGCCCAGCCCTCGTACGGTTTGAATTGAATTGGCCGGCAGCTTACGCCTTAACCTGGCAATGAAAACTTCTATGGTATTGGAATCACGCTCAAAGTCCTGCGCGTATATATGTTCGGTGAGCTCGGTACGTGATACCGCCTGGCCCTGGTGCATCATCAAATACGCCAAAACACGATACTCGTGGCTGGTCAGAGCCAGCGCGACGCCATCGAGCAACACCCTGGACTGACGCGTATCCAGGGTTAAAGGCCCACACACAATCTCGGCGCTGGCATAGCCACTGGCGCGTCGCAACAGCGCGCGCAAGCGCGCGAGTAGCTCTTCAAAATGAAAGGGCTTGCTTAAATAGTCGTCAGCGCCGGCGTCTATACCGGCCACCTTATCGTGCCAATTATCGCGCGCCGTCAAAATCAGCACCGGCGTCAGCTGACCCTGGGCGCGCCAATTGCGCAATACCGTCAGGCCGTCGCGCCCAGGCAGGCCAAGGTCCAGTATGATGACATCGTATGGCTCGACCAGACCAAGGTGTTCACCATCTATACCATCGGCGGCGGCATCAACTACGTAGCCGGCCTGCAACAGGCCGGTTTGCAGCTGCTTTGCCAAGGTGGACTCGTCTTCGACTAACAGGACTCTCATGAACGTTTTCTGGACTTTTTGACCTGTCGGATTTTGGTTTTCAGGATTTCACCGCTACTGGCGTCAACCTTGAGCTTAACCAGCCTGCCTTCGGCCTGCATTATTTTAAATTCATAAACCCAAATTTCTTCGCAGTCCGGATCTTTTTTCTTGCAGTGGTCGTCATCGTCTTCAAACTCTACCTTCAGCACCTGACCGGGGTATTTTTGCTGTACCTTGGCAAGCACCTCCTGCAACGGCAAGACCTGGCCCTGGGCCTGTAAAACTTCCGCCATGTCACGGTCATGGCTACTGGCTTGCGCCCCGGTGAGGGCAAAGCCAAACGGCAAAACTGCCAATGCGCTTAAAACTTTACGGCGTTGCATAGTTTCTCTCCCTGATAAATTGATAATATCGCAACCTGCTGACAGCTTATCAGGGGCATCATTAACGCCAGATAAACAACTAACCAAACCTGCCAGTGATATAGTCCTCGGTCTCTTTGCTTTGCGGATTTACAAAAATCTGTTCGGTCGGCCCAAACTCTTTTAGCTGACCCAGGTACATATAGGCGGTGTAATCCGAACAACGCGCCGCCTGCTGCATATTGTGGGTAACTATTACTACGGTGTAGTCAGATTTAAGCTCGGCTATCAGCTCTTCGACCTTGGCGGTAGAGATTGGATCAAGCGCCGAACAAGGCTCATCCAGCAGGATTACTTCGGGCTTGATCGCCACCCCCCTGGCTATGCATAGCCTTTGCTGCTGGCCGCCGGACAAACCATTGCCATTTTGATTGAGCTTGTCCTTGACTTCGTTCCACAAGGCCGCCTTGGTCAGCGCCCATTCAACGCGCTCATCCATTTCGCCCTTGCTCAAGCGCTCAAACAGGCGTACGCCAAAGGCGATATTGTCGTAAATACTCATGGGGAAAGGCGTGGGCTTTTGAAACACCATCCCCACCTTGGCGCGAATCAGGGAAATATCCAGCTTGGAGTTCAGCAAATCCTCACCATCGAGCTCGATAGTGCCTTCGGCGCGCTGGCCAGGGTAGAGCTCAAACATACGGTTGAATGTACGCAGCAAGGTGGATTTACCACAGCCCGAAGGCCCTATGAAAGCCGTCACCTTGTTTTGCGCGATTTCCATATTGATATCGTGCAAGGCATGGTAATCGCCGTAGTAGAAATTGAGATTGCGTATCGCAAGTTTCGTCGGGTGTTTAAAAGGACTAATAAACATTTGCTTCTCGAAGGCTTATTTGCGAAACAGGCTGCGCGCAATAATATTAATGGCCAGTACAAATATGGTAATTAATGCGGCACCAGCCCAGGCCAGATTATTCCAGTCTTTAAACGGGCTGGCGGCATACTGAAAAATTACCACTGGCAGGTTGGCAATCGGCGCATTCATATTAAGCGACAAAAACTGGTTGTTCAATGCGGTAAACAATAGCGGTGCGGTTTCACCGGCGATGCGCGCCAGCGCCAGCAGTATGCCCGTCATTATTCCGGTACGCGCTGCGCGATAACAAATAAAAACCACTATGCGCCACTGTGGACAGCCCAGCGCCGCAGCGGCTTCACGCAAGCTGTTTGGTACCAGACCCAGCATATTGTCGGTGGCACGCACCACCACCGGTATAACCAGGATAGCCAAAGCCAGGGCTCCGGCCCAGCCCGAATAATGCCCTACCTGAGAGACGTACACGGCGTATATGAACAGGCCTATAACTATGGATGGCGCCGAGAGCAGGACGTCATTCAAAAATCTCGTAACAGGTGCCAACCAGCCGCGCTGGCCGTACTCCGCCAGATAGGTACCCGCCAAAACCCCTATAGGGGTGCCTATTAGCGTACCTACGGACGAAATCAAAAGGCTGCCAACTATGGCGTTTAACAGACCGCCAGCCTCGCCTGGCGGCGGGGTGCTCGTGAGCACCAGGCTTAAGGACATGGCGCTGGCACCCTTGCTCAATAAGGTGAGTAAAATCCATGCCAGCCAAAACAGGCCAAACACCACCGCCATACCCGATAAGCCCAACATAAAGCGGTTGAATAAACGCCGCCGCCGGTAAATTTTGTTGGCCGCAACTATAGTCGTAATGTTTGCGCCATCCATAATTAATTCAGCCCCTCTTTTTTAGCCATCTGGCGCAACATCAACTTCGATAAAGCCAGGACCACCGTGGTAATAAGAAACAGAATCAAACCAAGCTCCAGCAAGGCTGACTTCTGCATACCGCCGGCTTCGTTGAACTCGTTAGCCAAGGCTGATGCTATAGAGTTAGATGCGGAAAAAACCGAATGCGGCAGATTGAAGGCGTTGCCAATTACGAAGGTTACCGCCATGGTCTCACCCAAGGCCCGGCCCAGGCCCAGCATTATTCCACCAATGACGCCGTGGCGGGTATAGGGCAGCATAACCTTCCAGACTACCTCCCAGGTCGTACAACCAAGGCCGTAGGCGGACTCCTTGAGCATGGGTGGTACCTGCTCAAACACGTCGCGCATGACCGCGGCTATGAACGGAATTATCATAATCGACAACACCAGCCCGGCAGTGAACAGACCGATGCCCATGGGCGGCCCGGCAAACAGATTTTGCAGTATAGGTATGCCCTCACAGGCTTGCACCAAGGGCTTTTGTACATAGCGCTGAAACAGCGGCACAAACACAAACAAACCCCACATGCCGTAAATAATGGACGGTATGGCCGCCAATAGCTCAACCGCCATACCCAAGGGCCTTCTTAGCCAGGCGGGCGCTAACTCGGTTAAAAACATAGCTATGCCAAATGACACTGGCACGGCAATCAACAGGGCCAGAAAAGCACTGATAACGGTACCCAGGATTGGCACCAGGGCGCCATAATTCTGCTTGATTGGATCCCAGTCATCGGTCCATAAAAAGCTCAAACCAAACCTGGCAATCGACTCATGGCTGCCATAAAGCAACGATAAAACTATACCCAGCAGAATTACGAATACCAAAAACGCAAAGGCTTTGGTCAACAACCTAAACCCTGCGTCTACCACTTTGCTGCTATTGACTGCGCGCATTATGGCAACCACTGCTGTTGAATTTCCTGCACCAGCTCAGCCGGCAGTGGCACATAACTTAACTGCAAGGCGATCGCATCGCCATGGGCCCAGGCCCATTCAAAAAAGGCCCTGACCTCTTGGGTTTTTTGTGGGTTTTTGGCATTTTTGGGTATCAAAATAAAACTCGCCGCGCTAATTGGCCAAGTCTGCGCACCGGGCTGATTATTTAAAACCACCCCCATGCCGGCCACGCTACTCCAGTTTGCGTGACGCGCTGCTGCGGCAAAGCTTTGCTCGCTTGGCTGAACAAAATTACCTGCCCGGTTTTGCAACTGCACCCAAGCCAAGCCACTGTGCTTGGCATAGGCATATTCAACGTAGCCTATAGAGTAATCCAGCTGGCTGACATAGGCCGCTACGCCCTCATTGCCCTTGCCGCCATGGCCTGCCGGCCACTTTACCGCTTTGCCCTGGCCTACGATCTGGCGCCACGGCACGGACACTTGTGCCAAGTAATTAGTCCAGGCAAAACTTGTGCCCGAGCCGTCCGAGCGGTGTACCACAACTATACTGCGCGATGGCAATTGCAGCTCGGGATTCAATTGCTGGATTTTGGGATCATCCCATTTTTCAACTACACCCAGAAAAATATCAGCCAGCACCGCACCCGTTAGCCTGAGCTGGCCCGGCTGCAAACCTGGAATATTGACTATCGGTACTATGCCACCAACCACCGCAGGAAACTGCAACAAAGCGTATTGTGCAAGCAAATCCTCGTCCATGGGGTCATCAGACGCACCAAAATCTACCGTGCCAGCAATCACCTGCTGTTGGCCACCACCAGAACCAATTGACTGGTAATTAACCCGGTGACCGGTTTGCTGGTAATACAGCGCCGCCCATTTAGCGTATACCGGGTATGGAAAGGATGCGCCCGCGCCCGTAATATCGGCAGCCCTCGCGCCAAACAACGCGCCGAAAGCCAGGCACAAAGCCATTAGGGTTTGCCAGTAATACTTAGACATGACGACCATTAATATTCATCCCGCCCATATAGTAATCGGCCGATATTACGGTTTTGTTACCAACAGCCAAATTAAACCAGCCACCTAGCTGTATTTATTCATCAAGTGTTGGTGCACGTTAAACGGCGCACGCCGGTTGCGCACGCGCAGATAGCGCCCATCGGGCTGCACGGCCCAGGCCAGCTGGTTATCACGCCAGGCATAGGTAAAGGCCTCATCTATCACCCTTTTGCGCAAGTGTTTATCCAGCACCGGGACGGCCAGCTCAACGCGGCGCATAAAGTTGCGCTCCATCCAGTCCGCTGACGATAGATAAACGACCTCGGCACCGTCCTGGTAAAAATAAAATACCCGCGCATGCTCCAGAAAGCGGCCAATGATAGAACGCACCCGAATACGCTCGGACAAGCCCGGCACGCCAGCCTGCAAGGCACAAGCACCGCGCACTATCAACTCTATCCGCACACCAGCCTGACTGGCCTCATACAACGCCTGGATTACCGTCGGCTCCAGCAATGAGTTCATTTTGGCCCTGATTCTGGCCCTTTTACCTATCCGCGCAAGTTCGGTCTCGGTCCGGATCAGGCGCAAGATACAGGCATGCAAGGTAAATGGTGATTGCAGCAATAGCTCAAGCTCACGCCTGGCCCCCAGGCCGGTCAAAGAGGCAAACACCTGATTCATATCGGCACAGATCTGCTGATTGGCGGTAAGCAGGCCAAAATCGGTATACAAACAGGCGGTACGCGAGTGATAATTGCCAGTACCAAGATGACCGTAACGCCTTATCTGGCCGCCTTCACGACGCAATACCAGAGCCATCTTGGCGTGCGTCTTGTGGCCCACTACACCGTAACTGACGTGCGCACCCGCTTCCTCAAGACGCGCGGCCCAGTTTATATTGGTCTGTTCATCAAAACGAGCCATAAGCTCAACCACCACGGTAACCTCTTTACCAGCACGGGCGGCGGAGATTAATAAACCCATAATCTCAGAGTCCTCACCGGTGCGATAAATTGTTTGCTTGATGGCGATAACCTTGGGATCCAGGGCGGCACTACGCAAAAACATCAGCACCGGTTGAAACGACTGATAAGGGTGGTAGAGTAAATGGTCGCCAGCGGCAATGGCAGCAAAGATATCTTCAGGCTGTTCTATAGCGCGATTAAAAGGCGCTGGTACTTGAGGCTTGTGCGTTGGATACTCCAGCTCGGGCCGATTAACCTGATTGCATAATTGCATTAAACGCCCCAGATTTACAGGGCCGTTTACCCTGTAGGTATCGGCCGCAGCCAGGTTGAACTCGCGCTGTAAAAATAGCTCCAGTGGCGCTGGCATAGCGTGAGCTATTTCCAGACGCACCGAAGCGCCAAAATTGCGTTGCGACAGCTCACCTTGCAAAGCCTGGCGTAAATTAGTGATTTCCTCTTCGTCAACAAATAAGTCGCTATTGCGGGTAACGCGCCACTGGTAACAGCCATGCACGTCCATGCCAGGGAATAATTCGTTTATAAATGCATTGATAAGCGTGGTCAGCAGCATAAAACCATCCGCCATGCCTGCTATCTCTGCCGGTACCTTCACCATACGCGGCAAGGCCCGCGGGGCCTGCACTATGGCGATCTCACCCTCGCGCCCAAAAGCGTCCTCACCACTTAAAGCGATAATGAAATTCAGGCTTTTGTTGTACACGCGTGGAAATGGATGCGCCGGGTCGAGGCCTATGGGGGTTAGCAGCGGTAGCACATCGCGACAAAATAGCTCATACGCCCAATCGCGTTGCGGCTGGCTCCAGCCGGTCGAATAAACCAGTCCGACACCGTGCTCTTGCAATTTTGGCATCACCTCGCCAATCAGCAGGCGATTTTGCTTATCAACCAGCAGGTGCGCTGCCCTTTGCACCCGCTCAAAAGCCTCTACCGGTGTTAAGCCATCAACGCCAGGCTGGTCGGGATTTTGCCCCATCTGCTCTTTTAAGCTGGCAATCCGAATTTCAAAGAATTCGTCCAGGTTTGAACCTACTATACACAGGTAGCGCAAGCGCTCAAGCGCCGGCACGTCATTGCGTTCAGCCATAGACAAGACGCGCTCATTGAACTTTAAAACCGACAACTCCCGATTAAGAAGCAAAGGCATTACGCCATCCTGAGTCATAAAGTTGCACACCTGAATAAATGGATTGGTTGACAATCCCATATAATCGCACATTGTTCAGCATTACGGTAAACCAATGAGTCAACAGCTAGCCTCGATAGACCTTGGATCCAACACTTTCCGCCTGAGTTTCGGCACAATAGTACGCAACGGCACTAACCTACAGCTGCAAACCGAAGACCACTTACGTGTCCTGGTAGCTATGGCCGCCGGTCTGGATCAGAATATGTGCATCAATCAGACGACCCTGCAGCTCGCTTTGGCCAGCCTGAATAAATTTGCTCATAGTCTGCAGGGTTTTGCACCCGAAGATGTGCGCTGCGTAGCCACCAATACCTTTAGGGTCGCGCGCAATGCTGCCAGTATTGTCAGCCTGGCCGAGCAGGCTCTTGGCTATCCTATAGAGGTTATATCCGGCCAGGAGGAAGCCCGACTTATTTATTTAGGGGTTAGCCAGCACATGGCCGATAACAGCCAAAAAAATCTGGTCATAGATATTGGCGGCGGTTCAACCGAGCTCATTATTGGTCAGCATACGCGCGCCTTGAAACTGGCATCATTACAAATCGGCTGTACTACATTTACACGCCAATTTTTTGTGGACGGTAAAATTCGTGCAACCCACATGCAGGCCGCCATCGCCGCCGCGCGCAAAAGTGTAAGAACTATCGCCCCAGAATTCAAAAACTTGGGCTGGAGCCAGAGTTTTGGCTCTTCAGGCACGGCCAAGGGTTTATTGGCTGTTTTACAGGAAAATGGTTTTAGCACCAATGGTATTAGCTTGCAGGGTATGGAACGACTTAGCCAGGAACTTATACGCATAGGTACGGTACGTTTACAGGACTGGGCCGGCCTTAAGCCCGAGCGGGTACCGTTATTGGCCGGTGGTCTGGCAATTATGCAGGGGGTTTTTATGGAGCTGGGTATCGACACCATGCAGCCTGGCTTTGGGGCTTTACGTCAGGGCGTTTTACAAGACTTGTTCGAGCGCCGTCTAGGCCATACCAAAGTGGCGCCTATAACGCGCGTCTAACCATTCCAAATCCAGCAGGATCGGAAAATCTGCGGTATGAAAGTCCTGGTCCCAGGCTGGAGCACCACAAATCGTGGCACCAACCTGTAAATATCCCTTGATCAAAGGCGGCACGCGCGCTGGCTCCTGGCGCTCGAGCAACTCTAGCGGGTAGGCCAGCAAAGGCTTTATTTGCGGCACCTCCGGGTGGCTGGCCATCAAGCCCTGGGCCTGGCGCCATACCTCGGAGGCTGTAATACCATCGTCTTGCAGACCAACGCTGGCGCAGCCCAGCATATAACGGTAGCCGCCCAACATCATTACCCTGGCCAAACCAGTCCATAACAACATGATCGCCGTACCATGGCGGTAATCGGCATCGATGCACGACCTGCCAACTTCTACCAGCAGCGGCCTGCAGCTATTTAACGGGCTTAGATCAAACTCTGACTCAGAATAGTATGCACCGGCTGCGTGGGCGGCCTCTGGGGTAAGCAGGCGATACGTACCTACCACGCGATTGCTGTGGGTATCGCGCACCATGAAATGCAAACACCATGGATCGAAACGGTCTATGTCACGGCCATCCTGAGCATGCGGAAAAGAAGCCCCCAGGTCTGCGGTAAAAATGCGCAGGCGTAAACGCTGCAGTTCAGCTAACTCGGACTCGGTGCGCGCCAGGCTTAACTCCAGACCGGCCGCTTCGATCGAACCTAAATCCATGTATTTCATATCAGCCAAGCTTAACAGCCGCCAGTTGGTTGATGCACTGCTCGGTCAGGGCCAGGTCCTGGGCTTCGACCATGAGTCGCAATTTGGGCTCGGTACCAGAGGCCCGGATCAAAACCCGCCCACGCGCGCCCAAGAAATCTCGCACTGATGCCGCGACCTGCTGTAACTCTGTGTGTTCCTGCCAGTTTATACCTGGTTTTAAATCCACGTTGATCATTTTCTGGCTGTACATCTGCAAATCAGAGAGCAACTCCGACAGACTACAATCATTAGCCTGTAACGCCGCTAACACCTGCAAGGCAGCCACTATGCCATCACCGGTACTATGCTTATCCAGACACAGTATATGGCCCGAGCTTTCGCCGCCATAGAGCCAATTGCGCTGATGTAAGCGCTCTAGTACATAACGGTCGCCAACCTGCGTGCGCTCAAAAGCAATACCAAGTTTCTGCATGCCTTGCTCAAAACCCAGGTTGGTCATCACGGTACCGACCACGCCAGCAAGCTTTTGGCTACGCTGGCGGTCTTTGACAATAGCGTATAACAGTTCATCACCATTAAACTGCCGACCCGCAGCATCTACCATGAGTATGCGATCGGCATCACCGTCCAGGGCAATCCCAAAGTCTGCGGCATGCTCGGCAACGGCTTGAGTAACCGCCTGCGGGCTGGTTGCGCCGACGTTTTTGTTGATATTAAAACCGTCTGGGTTGCAGCCTATGGATACCACCTCGGCCCCCAGCTCACGGAATACGTCTGGGGCTATATGGTATGCCGCGCCATTGGCGGCATCTACTACCAGCTTCAGCCCCTGCAAATCCAGTTGCGCGGGAAAAGTGCTCTTACAAAACTCGATATACCTGCCTGGGGCGTCATTAATGCGCCGAGCGCGCCCAAGGCCTGCTGAATCAGCGCAACCTACCGGCTGGTCCAGCTGCGCTTCGATAGCCAGCTCGGTGGCGTCAGGCAATTTGGTACCCGCACTGGAAAAGAATTTTATGCCGTTATCGTAATGCGGATTATGCGAGGCGCTGATAACTATACCGGCATCCAGACGCCAGGCACGCGTCAGGTAGGCCACCGCCGGTGTAGGTATCGGGCCAGCCAACAATACATCCACACCAGCAGCAGAAAAGCCCGCCTCCATGGCGGCCTCAAGCATATAGCCAGATATGCGCGTGTCCTTGCCGATAACAACCTCGGGACGCACGCCCGGCTCAACGGCACGTGCCAACACCTTACCTGCAGCGTAACCCAGACGCAACGCAAATTCGGCATTGATTTTACTGGCACCAACCCGGCCACGTACACCATCGGTACCAAAATGTTTACGTGCGCTCATGGGCGAACTCCTTGGCTACGGGCCCAGACTTTCAGGGCATCTACGGTATCGGCAACGTCATGCACGCGCAAAATGCGGGCTCCCCGGCTTACGGCCACCAATGCCGCGGCTATGCTAGCACCCAGACGCTGCTGGGCGGGCCGACCGGTAACAGCACCAATCATTGATTTACGCGATAAACCAACCAGCAAAGGATAATCCAAGCCACCCAGCTGTGCCAAGTTTTGCAATAAGGTGTAATTGTGCTCGGCAGTCTTGCCAAAACCAAAACCTGGGTCCAACACTATACGTTCGGCGTCGATGCCATGGCTGCGCAAGTCCTGGGCCCTGGCCGCCAGAAAAGCGCCAACCTCGGCCAGCACATCGTTATATTGTGGCTGCTGCTGCATAGTGCGCGGCTGGCCCTGCATATGCATTAAGCACAAGCCGCAATCAGAGTCTCGCACCGCCGCAATCGCTCCGGGTCGACGCAAAGCATAAATATCGTTAATCATGTCCGCACCAGCAAGCAGTGCCTGACGCATAACATAAGGCTTGGAAGTGTCTACCGAAATAGGCACGCCGCAATCCAGCAACGCTTGCAACACTGGTTGCACGCGCTCAAACTCCTGCTCGTCGGATACGTCCTGAGCACCGGGCCGGGTGGATTCACCACCTATATCTATAATGTCAACGCCTGCGTCCACCATTTGCAAGGCGTGTTTTATGGCCGCAGTGCTGGCAAAATTAAAACCGCCGTCAGAAAATGAGTCCGGCGTTACATTGATGATGCCCATAACCAACGGGCGCTCAAGACTTAGCTGAAAGCGCCCGCATTGTATGTACCTGGATGTGCCAGCTACCACAGCCACTATTAAACTGGCGTAGTTGCCGGGCCTTGATCCTTACTGGCGGCAGGTTGGCCAGCAGATGGTGGCGTACGCGGCTTGTCACCTGATGAAGGCGGCTCCGGCGCCCTGGGTGGCCGACCCTCCATAATGTCATTGATCTGCTCGGCGTCGATGGTCTCCCACTCCAGCAGGGCATTGGCCATGACGTGCATCTTATCCTGATTGGACTCGATTAGGTCACGCGCAATCTTGTATTGCTCATCAATAATCTTGCGGATCTCAGCGTCGACCTTTTGCATGGTGGCTTCCGAGACGTGCGTGGTTTTGGTGACACTGCGCCCCAGAAACACCTCGCCTTCGTTTTCGGCGTAGACCACTGGCCCCAGCGAATCAGTCATACCGTAACGGGTAACAATATCACGCGCGATTTGCGTGGCGCGCTCGAAGTCGTTGGATGCGCCGGTAGTCATTTGATGCATAAAGACTTCTTCAGCGATACGCCCGCCAAACAACACCGCGATCATATTGAGCAAGCGCTCTTTGTCCATGCTATAGCGATCGGTTTCTGGCAATTGCATGGTCACCCCCAACGCTCTGCCACGAGGGATTATGGTGACCTTATGTACCGGATCGGTTTTGGGCAACAAACGGGCAACCAAAGCGTGACCCGACTCGTGGTAGGCCGTATTGCGCCGCTCTTCTTCGGGCATGATGAGCGAACGACGCTCGGCACCCATAATGATTTTGTCCTTGGCATTTTCAAGGTCGGACATCTCAACCGTACGGCCATTGCGCCGCGCTGCAAACAAAGCGGCTTCGTTGATAAGATTAGCCAGATCAGCCCCGGAAAAACCCGGTGTACCACGCGCCAACACGCTGGCGTCAACGTCCGGGGCGATGGGTACCTTGCGCATATGAACCTTGAGGATTTGCTCCCGACCGCGGATATCCGGTAAGGACACCACCACCTGGCGGTCAAAGCGCCCTGGCCGCAACAAGGCCGGGTCCAGCACGTCTGGCCGGTTGGTAGCTGCAATTACCAGTACACCTTGACCAGTTTCAAAGCCATCCATCTCTACTAAAAGCTGGTTCAGGGTTTGCTCGCGCTCATCGTTACCGCCACCCAGGCCAGCGCCCCTTTGGCGTCCAACGGCATCAATTTCATCGATAAAGATTATGCAAGGCGACTGCTTCTTGGCGTTTTCAAACATATCGCGTACCCGCGCAGCACCCACGCCGACAAACATCTCGACAAAATCGGAACCAGAAATCGTAAAGAATGGCACCTTGGCCTCACCCGCTATGGCCTTGGCCAACAGGGTCTTACCCGTGCCGGGAGGCCCTACCATTAGTACACCACGCGGTATGCGCCCTCCCAGACGCTGAAACTTGCTGGGGTCGCGCAAGAAATCCACTAACTCCTGCACGTCTTCTTTGGCCTCATCGCAACCGGCCACATCGGCAAAGGTAACGGTATTACTATTTTCGTCCAGCATGCGGGCGCGTGACTTGCCAAAGCTAAATGCCCCACCCTTGCCGCCACCTTGCATTTGCCGCATAAAAAACACCCAGACACCGATCAACAACAACATCGGGAACCAGGAAATAAAGATGCTGGCCAGAAACGATGGCTCTTCGCGCGCTTTGCCCGATACCTGCACACCATTATTTACCAGCTCGGGCACCATCCACAAGTCGCCCGGTGAGGTGAGGCTGTAAGCCCGGCCAGAGTCGGGCGTGACGTAAAGAGTATCGCCCTGTATATCAACCTTGTTGATGCGACCGGCACGCGCATCGTCCATAAACTGTGTGTAGCTGACAGCATCGCCACCAACCATCTGGCGCCCGTCAAACTGCTTGAACACTGTGAAAAGCACGAGCGCAATCACAAGCCAGACCGCGATCTTTGAAAACGAGTTGTTCAAAGCATAATCTCCGTTTTGCTTATACCTGCCGCAATATAAACGACCGGCATTTAAATCATTAAGCCATTTTACCTTATTAAGCGCTGCGGTTTTTAAGACCCATGCCCAATAAAAAGGTTTCTGCCGATTCGGCCCTTGACGCCTTGGGTTTGCGCTCAATCACTTTTACAAAATGCTGCTTCATGGCCTGCACCGTTTGGGAAAAACCGCTGCCATGAAAGGCTTTCATGATCAGCGCCCCGTCGCTGTTGAGGTGCTCGCAAGCAAACTCCAGGGCCAGCTCATTTAAGTGTGTCATGCGCGCAGCATCGGCGGCGGCCACACCAGATAGATTGGGGGCCATATCCGAGATAACAAGGTCTACGCCCTGACCACCCAGGCTGGCGTGCAGTTCATCCAGCACTGATTGTTCACGAAAATCACCCTGGATAAACTCTACTGCATCGATCGCCAGCACGGGCAATACGTCCAAAGCAATGATGCGCCCGTTGATGACGCCCTTTTGTACCAACTGTTCACGCACCACCTGCGACCAGCTGCCGGGCGCAGCGCCCAGATCTACCACTATATCACCCGGTCGCAGCAATTTATATTCCTGCAACAACTCGGCCAACTTAAAGGCCGCACGGGCACGATAGCCTTTTTGTTGGGCCTGTTTTACATACGGGTCATCGATATGACGCCGTACCCATGCCTTGGATGATTTTCTCTTTACCAAAAACCTGCCCTGGATGCATTAAACATAGCTGATCTGGCAAATTTCATACTCAATTAGACCAGCTGGCGCTTTTACCTCGACCACATCACCCTGGGCTTTGCCGATTAAAGCCCGTGCCATAGGGCTGGAGACAGAAATACGATTGGCGCGGATATCGGACTCCAGATCACCCACGATTTGGTAGCTTAAGCGCTTACCAGAATCGAGGTCTTCGACTTCAACGGTAGCGCCAAACACCACCAGACCATCGGCGTTAAGCTCGCTTGGATCGATAATCTGGGCATTTGACAAACTGGCCTCAAGCTCCTGGATACGCCCTTCGACAAACCCCTGGCGCTCGCGCGCAGCATCGTACTCGGCGTTTTCAGATAAATCGCCTTGCGCACGCGCCTCGGCAATGGCTTCTATAACCGCTGGTCGCTCGACGGTTTTGAGGCGTTGTAATTCGGCTTGCAAGCGCTCTGCGCCGCGAGCTGTCAGTGGGATCGCAGACATAACCTAACTCAATGTAAAAAAACGCCCCATGCGCAGGGCGCCAAACGAGAAAAACCCCGGCCAAACCCGGGGTGCTATGCACATTGTGAGCAATTTACAAATAAAAATCAAGCCCTACGTGAACGCAGTAGAGCATGCAGAATAATTGCCCCGAAAGTTGCGGTGCCAATACCATCAAGTTTAAAACCGCCCAGAGCGATGGAAAAATTACCGGCACCAAAAATCAAGGTTACCGCGGCCACGATCAAATTACGGTTTTCACCAAAATCCACCTTGTTAACCACCCAGATGCGTGCCCCGGCAATAGCTATCAGGCCGAATACCACCACCGCCATACCGCCTAGCACAGGCGCTGGAATAGCCTGGATTACGGCTCCAAATTTGGGCGAAAAACCTAACGCCAAGGCCACCAGCGCAGCCACCACAAAAATAAGCGTGGAATAAATCTTGGTAACCGTCATTACCCCGATGTTCTCGGCATAGGTAGTCACGCCCGTACCACCCATAGCTCCCGAGACCATGGTGGCCACCCCATCACCTAAAAAAGCGCGCCCCAGGTAGCGGTCGAGGTTTTGCCCGGTCATAGCGCTCACAGCCTTAATATGGCCCAGGTTTTCAGCCACCAGGATTATGGCTACCGGGGCTATCACGCTGATAGCATGCGGCTCAAATATGGGCGCGCTGAAATTTGGCAGGCCAAACCACGGCGCCGCAACAATTGCGCCAACATCAATCGGCTTACCCAGCCCCAAACCATTGGCAAGCAGGGCGTACAGCACACATGCGACAAACAACCCCACCAGAATCAGCAAGCGTTGCAATAAACCGTGCGTATAAACGGCCACGCCAGCCACGCACAAAATGGTAAGCAGCGCCATCGAAGTTTCAAACAGGTCCCCGCCCATGGCGCCCTGAGCCGCCAGTGATGCCAGATTCAGGCCAATGACGGCCACCACTGCGCCGGTTACTACCGGCGGCATGAGCTTGTCTATCCACGCGGCCGCACCTCCCTGGCGCGCGTTTATCCACATAACCAACAGGCCGATTAAGGAGTAGATCAGGCCGCACATAACTATGGCGCCTAAAGCCACACCGATATTGGGATTTGGGCCACTGCCAGCATAGCCGGTTACGGCTACCACCCCGCCAATAAAGGCAAAGCTTGAGCCCAAATAACTTGGTACCCGGCCACCCACGAACAAGAAGAAAATCAGGGTGCCAACACCCGACATGAGGATTGCCAGATTGGGGTCAAACCCCATGATCAGCGGCGCCAGAATCGTCGAGCCAAACATGGCCACCACGTGCTGCACGCCCATTGCCACGGTTTGCGGCAGGGGTAAGGTTTCGTCGGGCTGTACTACCAGATTATCGCTGGCGCCTTTAACCAGGCGCCATTTGGGGAAGTAGCTAGAGCTCATATTGCGCGTGCAGCTCTTGTAAGGCGTATACTTGCAAACCACCCCCCTGACGCAAGTACAACAGCCCTTCTACAGCGGCTTCTGCCCCGGCAATGGTAGTAAAAAATGTCACGCGGTTGGCCAAGGACTGGGTGCGGATGGCACGCGAATCGGCGATGGCATTACGGCGTTCTTCGACGGTATTGATAACCATCGCGATCTCGCCATTTTTAATCATGTCAACTATGTTTGGCCGACCCTCGGTAACCTTATTCACACGCTCCACGGCCAGTCCGGCAGCTTGAATAAGCGCAGCCGTACCGCGCGTTGCCACCAGGTCAAAACCCATGGCGGCCAAACCTTTGGCCACATCCACGGCGGCTGCCTTATCCTGGTCACGCACGCTTATAAACACCTTGCCCGAATCGGGCAACCAGGCCCCGGCAGCGATTTGCGATTTAACGAAGGCCTCACCAAAGGATTCGCCCACACCCATAACTTCGCCGGTGGACTTCATCTCCGGCCCCAGAATGCTATCTACCCCTGGAAACTTGATAAACGGGAATACGGCCTCTTTAATGTAAAAGTGCCTGGGCACCGGCACCTGCCGCACCCCCTGCTGTGCCAGGTTGCGCCCGGCCATTATGCGCGCTGCGATCTTGGCCAGCGGCACGCCAGTGGCTTTAGAGACAAACGGTACCGTACGCGAGGCCCGGGGGTTGACCTCAAGTACGTAGACCTCATCGTCCTGAATGGCAAACTGTACGTTCATCAAACCCTTGACGTTTAACGCACGCGCCATCACAGCCGTTTGGCGCTTGATCTCTTCGATCACCTCGCTCGACAAAGAATACGGCGGCAAACTACAGGCCGAGTCGCCCGAGTGCACGCCAGCCTGCTCGATGTGCTCCATAACGCCACCAACCAAAACCTGTTCGCCATCGGCCAGACAGTCCACGTCAACTTCGGTAGCGTTGTTGAGAAAATGATCCAGCAGCACCGGCGAGTCATTGCTGACCTTGACCGCTTCGCGCATGTAACGCTCCAGATCCTGGGGTTCGTGCACGATTTCCATGGCCCGTCCACCCAGCACGTAGCTCGGCCGCACCACCAGTGGGTAGCCAATCTCTGCGGCTAAGGCCAGGGCTTCGGACTCGGTACGCGCGGTGCGGTTGGCTGGCTGGCGTAAATTTAATTTATTGAGTAACTTTTGGAAGCGCTCACGATCCTCGGCTGCGTCAATCGAATCAGGACTGGTACCAATTATGGGCACGCCGTTGGCCTGCAGCTCGCGGGCCAGTTTTAACGGCGTTTGCCCCCCATACTGCACAATCACCCCGAGGGGATTTTCAGTATGCACGATTTCCAGTACGTCCTCTAGCGTCAAAGGCTCAAAGTACAAGCGATCGGAAGTATCGTAGTCGGTGGACACGGTTTCCGGATTGCAATTGACCATAATGGTTTCAAAACCATCTGCACGCAAAGCCAGGGCCGCGTGCACACAACAGTAGTCAAACTCAATGCCCTGACCTATGCGGTTAGGTCCGCCACCCAAAACTATGATCTTGCGCCGATCAGAAGGCGCGGACTCGTCCTCCTCCTCGTAGGTGGAGTACATGTAGGCAACGTTGGTTGGATGCTCGGCGGCACAGGTGTCCACGCGCTTATAAACCGGGCGTATATTCTGAGCGTGCCGCTGTTTACGCACTTCTCCTTCGGTAGTATCCAGCAGGAACGCCAGACGCCGGTCCGAAAACCCGCGGCGCTTTAGTTCGCGCATGGCGTGCTCGTCCAGATCAGCCAAGGTGCGCTGTTCAAGCGCTAGCTCTATATCTACTATTTCCTTGATTTGCGCCAAAAACCAGGGGTCTATTTTGGTCAGGTCGTGCACCTCTTGCATGCTCAGACCCTGGGCGAAAGCATCACCAACGTACCAGATTCGTTCCGGGCCGGGCTCGCCTAACTCGATTTGCAAGCGCTCCAGGTCTATGGTTTTTTGGTTCAGGCCATCAACCCCTACCTCCAGGCCACGCAGGGCTTTTTGAAACGACTCCTGGAAGGTGCGCCCCATGGCCATTACCTCACCAACCGACTTCATCTGCGTAGTCAGCCGGGGATCGGCCTGCGGGAACTTCTCAAACGCAAAACGCGGCACCTTGGTGACCACGTAATCTATGGTGGGTTCGGCGCTGGCTTTGGTAGCACCAGCGGTCATATCGTTATCCAGCTCATCCAGGGTATAGCCTACCGACAGCAGCGCCGCTATCTTGGCGATTGGATAGCCGGTAGCCTTGGATGCCAGCGCCGACGAGCGCGATACGCGCGGATTCATTTCTATGACTATCATGCGACCGTTGGCTGGATTAACCGCAAACTGCACGTTCGAGCCGCCCGCGGCTACCCCGATAGCCCGTAAAATCTCGATCGAGGCCGTGCGCATACTTTGATATTCTTTGTCGGTCAGGGTTTGCGCCGGCGCTACGGTAATCGAATCGCCCGTATGCACCCCCATGGGGTCAAGGTTTTCGATTGAGCAGACGATAATACTATTATCGTCACAGTCACGGATGACTTCGATCTCGATCTCTTTCCAGCCCAACAACGACTCTTCGATCAGCAGCTCGTGCGTGGGCGAAGCCTCCAGGCCGCGGCGACAAATTGTTTCAAACTCTTCGGCGTTATAGGCTATACCACCACCAGTGCCCCCGAGGGTAAAGCTGGGGCGCACCACTATGGGAAAGCCTGAAGAGCCTATTTCAGCCGCTATCTGGCCCTGCACCTGCCAGGCTTGCTCCATGCTGTGGGCGATACCAGACTTGGCCGATTCCAGACCTATGGCTGTCATGGCGTCCTTGAACTTGAGGCGGTCCTCGGCCTTTTCGATGGCCTCGGCATTAACCCCGATCAGCTCTACCCCAAAGCGCTCCAGAACGCCATGCCGCTCCAGATCGAGCGCGCAGTTCAACGCCGTTTGCCCACCCATGGTAGGCAAGATAGCATCGGGCTTTTCTACTGCTATTATTTTTTCTACGGCCTGCCAGGTGACTGGCTCGATGTAGGTGACATCGGCTGTTTCCGGGTCCGTCATAATGGTTGCGGGATTACTATTGACCAGGACGGTACGGTATCCCTGGGCTTTCAGGGCTTTGCAGGCCTGCGCCCCAGAGTAATCGAATTCACACGCCTGACCGATGATTATCGGGCCTGCGCCAATTATGAGTATGCTTTTTATATCGGTACGTTTGGGCATAAAGTTGGGCTGATTAATTAATTGGTTTGGGTACTTGTCAGGCCGATCAGGCACCAGCGGCGAGCTCCAGGGCCTGCTGCACATCGGTACCAACGTAAATGCAGGCGCGCTGCATGCCGCGCTCGCGCAAAATACGGGTGAGCTTGCGCGTATCTATGCCCATGATGGCCACTATGCCCTGCTGTTGCAGGTATTGCGGCAGGCTTTGCGTAGCCCTGAAATTAGACATATGAGTCGGGCAGTCACGCACCACCAGACCAGCCGCCTGCACCCGATCAGAGAGCACGTCGACGTCGTTCACGCCAGTGTTGCCAATGTGGGGATAGGTGAATACTACGATTTGCTGCTGATGTTTGGGATTGGTGATGGTTTCTTGATAGCCGGCCATGGCTGTATTGAAAACTATATCGGCTACGGTGTGACCTTGGGTACCTATGGAAATGCCTTTGAAGATAGTACCGTCAGCCAAGGCAAGTACCGCTGGAGTGTGCCCTGAGGGCCCCTCAGGAAAAATCGACGGTTGCAAAATAAACCCCGCTTGAGTTAAAGCGCATAAAAAATATTTAAACTTCAGCATTATACAGCCGCCTTGCTAGAATACGCTTTTGGCTGCAGTTATTTTTTTATAGGTTTATAGTTTCATGCCCAACCAACTAGAGGCGTTACGCAGGTTCACCACCGTGGTTGCCGATACCGGTGACTTTGAAACAATGCAAGCGTATCGCCCTACCGACGCTACCACCAACCCCACCCTGATACTAAAAGCGGTACAGCAAGAGGCATATAAGTCCCTGCTGACTCAGGTACTCAAGGATTATCCCAACGCCACGCTGGCCGAACAGTCAGACCGTCTGCTGGTTGCGTTTGGCTGTCGTATTCTTGCGCTTATACCTGGGCGCGTGTCTACCGAAGTAGACGCCCGCCTGTCATTTGATACCCAGGCAAGCGTTGAGCGTGCACGCCAAATCATTAGCATGTACGAGTCTCAGGGCATAGAGCGCACACGCGTATTGATCAAGCTGGCCTCCACTTGGGAGGGCATCCTGGCTGCCAAGCAGCTCGAATCTGAGGGCATTCACTGCAATCTTACGCTTTTATTTGCGCTCAGCCAGGCGATTGCCTGCGCCCAGGCCAAGGTTACGCTTATATCACCGTTTGTCGGCCGTATTTATGACTGGCACAAAAAAAATGCCGCAGCCAGCTGGGACGAAGCAGCCCACGCCGGTTTAAACGATCCTGGCGTGCTGTCGGTAACCAACATCTACAATTATTTCAAAGCCTACGACATAAACACCCAGATAATGGGGGCCAGTTTTCGTAATGTAGGCCAGATCCAGGCCCTGGCGGGTTGCGATCTGCTTACCATAAGCCCGGCACTGCTCGCAGAGCTGGCCGCCAGCCAAGAGGCTTTACCACTAATTCTTAGCCCTGCATGCGCCAAGCAAAAGGCACCCAAATGGCAGGCCAGCAACGAGATCAGCTTTCGCACGCAGTTCAACATGGACGCTATGGCGGTTGAAAAGCTATCCGAGGGTATCCGCTTGTTTACTGCCGATGCCATCAAACTGGACGCATTACTGAGCAGCGCCCAAGCATAGATAAACTACGTGTCGCGGCGCTCCAACATGGCCCAGGCAACAGTGCCTGCGTCCACGTATTCAAGCTCACTGCCGCTGGGTACGCCACGCGCCAGACGGCTTACCTTAACCCCCAGGGCACGCAGCATATCGGCCAGGTAATAAGCGGTAGTTTCACCCTCGGCGGTAAAGCTGGTAGCCAGGATAACCTCGCTAACCTGGCCAGCCACGACCCGCTGGCGTAAACCGGCAAAGCGGACCTGCTCGGGGCCCACGCCTTCCAGCGGGGCCAGCCGCCCCATTAACACGTAATAAAGCCCCTTATAGCCATGGCTGGCCTCGATAACCTGCAGGTCTGCCGGGGTCTCGACCACGCACAATAAGCCATGATCACGCGCCTGATCCAGACAGGTTACGCAAACGCTAGACTGACTGAATGAATTGCACTGCTGGCAGTGCTGCAAACCCTCTACCGCCTGTTTAAGCGCAACCGCCAGATCAAGCGCAGCCTGGGGCTTGTGCTGCAAGACGTGATAAGCCATACGCCGGGCGGTACGCACCCCCACCCCAGGCAAAACGCGCAAAGCTTCGATCAACTGGCGCAGCGGCTCCGGCTCGGGGGTAGTCTGGGCCATTAAAAGGGCAGTTTCATGCCCGCGGGCAAGGACATGCCAGCAGTTAACGCCGACATTTTCTCTTGCGAGGTGGCCTCAGCCTTGCGCTGGGCATCATTAAACGCCGCGGCAACCAGATCCTCGATCATATCGCGATCATCATCAAATAATGAAGGGTCGATTGTGACGCGCTTGACGTCGTACTTGCAACTCATGGTAACTTTTACCAAACCACCACCAGCGGCACCCTCAACCAAAATATCAGCCAGGGCATCCTGGGCTTTTTTCATGTTTTCCTGCATTTGCTGGGCCTGACGCATCAGCCCCGCTATCTGGCCTTTCATCATAGTGTGGATCTCGCTTAAGATTACTGATAGTTTTAGATTATACGAATATATACCGTTAGTTCGCCTGGTCTGGTACGCGCACTGAACCCGGTACGATTTGGGCATCAAGCTGCTGCTGCAACTCTTGCACCAGCGGGTCTTGCGCCGCCGCCTGCTGAGCCAGCTGCAAACGCTGCTCGGCGCGCGCCTGATCGGCCGCCCGAGTGGTTTCCTGGCCGGTGTCACCGTGCTCTATAACAAGCTTTAAAGCGGTACCAAAATACTTGTTTATGGCAGCTTGCAAGCGCTTGCTGGCGTCCCTGCCGGATAAGGTTTTAATCCCCACGCGCAAGCGGATATGCTCCTGTTCAAGCCCTAACCACTGGCTGTTTTGCGCCAAGGCCAGCGCGGCACCGCTCAGGGTCAGGCTATTTACCAGCGCGGGCCAGGATTGGGCGTCAACCGCCACAATATCCGCCTTTGCCGCTGATGGCCTGGCTGTCTGCATGTCGCTGGGTTCGGCTGGCACGGGCTGCTCGGCAGTCTGGCTTGGAGAGCCGGCCTGAGGCTGAACCGTTGTGGCGGGCGTCAAATCCTCTGCCTGCGCTCGTTGGGCTGGCTCGTGCTGAACTGGCTTTTGCTGAACCGGTGCTTGCTGGACTGGTTCGTTCTGAGCTGGAGCTTGCTGAACGGGAGCTTGCTGAATTGGTTTTTGCTGCGCGACTGGCGGCTGCGCCGCAGTTGACGCCGCAGTTGCAGCCGCAGCTGGCGCTTGCCCGGCTGTCCCGGCATCGGGCTGCGTACCCTCGGGCAATAAAGCCAGCATCCGCAAGCACGCCATGACAAAGCCGGCGTACTCATCCGGAGCCAGGGATAATTCTGCCCGGCTATGCACCGCCACGGCATAAAACAGCTGGGCCTGATCGGGCGTCATGGCACTAGCCAAAACCTCGATTGCCGCGCCTTGCGCGTCGTCAGCCTGCGCCCGGCCCAAGCGCTGGGCTATGGCTATGCGTGTTAACAGCCCGGCCATATCGGCCAAAGCGGCCTGAAAAGACATGCCACGGGCCAGCAAATCATCAGCCAACGCCAGAATTTCCTGTACATTGCCGGCCGCCACCGCCTGCAGCAGCTTGATGAGCTGGTCCTGATCCAGCGTACCCAGCATCTCACCCACAGCCTGCGCGTCCAGCCGTCCAGCGGTAAAGGAGATGGCCTGATCGGCCAGCGACAAGGCATCACGCATGGAGCCCGCCGCAGCCTGGGCAATTAGATTCAAGGCCGCAGGCTCGGCTGCGATCGACTCTTGGGCGAGAATATCCTGTAAATGCGCTGTTATAGCGGGCACCGTCATTTGCTTAAGATTGAATTGCAGACAGCGCGACAAGACCGTAACCGGGATTTTTTGTGGATCGGTGGTAGCCAGCACAAATTTAACGTGTGCGGGTGGCTCTTCGAGGGTTTTTAACATGGCGTTAAACGAATGCCCGGTAAGCATGTGCACTTCGTCGATCATGTAAACCTTAAATCGCCCCACCGACGGCGCATAAACGGCCTGTTCGAGCAGCTGCGTCATCTCGTCGACGCCGCGATTAGAGGCCGCATCAAGTTCGATGTAGTCTATATAGCGACCGGCGTCTATCTCGGTACACGCCTGGCATTGGCCACAAGGCTGGGAACCAACGCCCTGCTCGCAATTAAGCGCCTTGGCCAATATGCGCGCCAAGGTGGTTTTGCCAACCCCACGAGTGCCAGTAAACAGCCAGGCATGGTGCAAGCGGCCACTATCGAGCGCATGCGTAAGGGCACGAACCACGTGATCCTGGCCAATCAGGGTAGCGAAAGTGCGGGGGCGCCATTTACGCGCCAAAACTGTATAGCTCATGCGCCTATCTAAAATTGCAAGGCGAGCCTTACTCCGGCACTGGCTCTGCACGGCTGTGGCTGCTTCGTTCCCGACCTGACCAGGTTCACCGCCGAGCCATGCGAAGGGGCCCGCCAAATAGATTTTAACAGGGTTTGCGACAATGCGTAGCGTCGCACACAGACCGCAGCAGCGGCCATCTAAGCAACCACGCCAAGCAAACCGCCTAATAAGTCACTGTCATCCATTAAGGCCTGACTGCTGCCCTTATAAACCACGCGCCCGCGCTCAAGCACGATGGCGTGGCGCATGATGGGTAAAATCTGCAAGGCATGCTGCTCCACCAGCACTACAGTTAGGGCCTGGTCTGCAAGCATTTCAGCAATTATCGCCAGCAACTCCTGCGCCACAATGGGCGCTAATCCCTCCAGCGGTTCATCCAACAGCAAAAGACGGGGGTTGAGCATCAACGCGCGTGCCATGGCCAGCATTTGCTGCTCGCCACCAGAGAGCTGATAACCAAGGTTATGACGCCGCTGGCGCAGGCGCGGAAACAACTCATAAACCCGCGCCAGATTCCACTTGCCCGGCTGCGCCACTACGCTTAAGTTCTCCTCGACGCTTAACGATCTGAACACCGCGCGCTCCTGTGGCACCCAGGCCATGCCAGCCCGCGCGCGCACATGGCTATCCAGAACGGTGATGTCACGCCCGGCAAAAGCTATCTGGCCCTGGTGCACGCGGGTCAAGCCCATCAGGCTGGCAAGCAAAGTCGTTTTTCCCATACCGTTGCGCCCCAGCACCGCCAGACTATCACCCTTAGCCAAAGCCAGGGAAACGTCTTCGAGCACCATGGCAGCGCCATAGCCGGCCCATAAATTATCCATGCGCAGCAGCTTATCCATGGTTTGGTCCCAGGTAAACTTCCCGTACCTTAGGATGCGCGGCGATCTGATCGGGGGTGTCTTCTACCAATAAGGCCCCGGCCACCAGCACCGATATACGGCTGGCAAAACTAAATACCAGGTTCATATCGTGCTCTATCAGCAAAATGCTTACCTCGGCGGGTAAGTCGGCAATCGTCTCCAGCAACTCGTGGCTTTCGCTACCCGGTACCCCGGCAGCAGGTTCGTCGAGCAGCAGCACCTTGGGCCGCAACGCCAGCGCCAAAGCGATCTCTACCAGCCTTTGCCGACCATAACCCAGACTGGCGATGGGTTTAAGCGCCTCGGGTAAGAGTTTGAGGCTAGCCAGTATGCTGGCAGCCTGATCGAGCACTTCGCCATAGGCCACCAACGGCTTGTAGCACTTATTACCCAAACCAGCGCGTTCGGCTACAGCCATGGCAACGCTTTCGAGCGCGCTCATTTGTGCAAACAGCTGATTCACCTGAAAGGTGCGCGCCAGCCCGAGCTGGCAGCGTTGGTGCTGGGGCATGCTACTGACGTCCTGACCCAGCAGCCTGATCGAGCCTGAGCTAGGCGGCAGATAGCCGCTTAAAAGGTTAACCAGACTGGTCTTGCCCGCGCCATTGGGGCCAATCAACGCATGCCTGGCACCTGGCTGCAAGCGCAGATCGACGCGGTCGACGGCGACAAAACCACCAAAACTGCAGGTCAAAGCGTGGGTCTCCAGTACCGCGCTCATGCCCCATACTCCGACCCGCGTCTGCTTTGGTAGTAGCGTTGCTTTAAGCGCGCAGCCATGCCAAGAATACCGCCACGCGCAAACAAAACCACCAGCACCAGAATCAAGCCAAGCCAAAAGTGCCAATACCTGGGATTTATATCAGCCAACAGGTAATTGCTGGTACTAAAGACCACGGCACCTAGCAAGGCACCATACAAATGACCCGCTCCACCCAGAATCAGGATTACCAGCAACTCGGCCGAGCGCTGAAAGCTCAGCACGTCCAAAGCTACAAAAGAATTAGTTTGGGTCAGCAAGGCTCCGGCCACCCCGGCATATACCGCACCAATTGTATAAACCTGCACCAGGCGGCGGTTTACCCCTACCCCCAGAGCCGGCATACGCAGCGCATTCATGCGAATACCGCGCAGGCTTTGGCCAAAGGGCGAATAAACCAGGCGGCGCGCCACTACAAATAGCAAAAACAACACCAGCGTCGCGTACACGTAGCCAACTTTACCAAACATATCAAAGCGATATACGCCAAATATTGGCTCGATCTCGATCCCCGGCAGGCCATCGACGCCACCGGTGATGGCACTGAACTTATTGGCCAACTCGTACAGCATAAGCGCCACCCCAAGGGTAACCATCAAGCGGGTCAGATCGTGGCCGCGCAGCACCAGAAAGCTGCTGGCAAAGCCCAGTAAACCAGCCACCAGCGCCGCCACCAGCAAACCCAGTATGGGGTCGCCCAGACCATTACTGGCCAGCAATCCAGCGACGTACGCGCCCGCACCAAAAAAGGCCGCGTGCCCCAGGGAAATAATGCCAGCGTAGCCAAATATCAAATCCAGCGATAGGGCAAACAAGGCCGTAATCGCCATCTGGCTAAGCAAGAGGTAATTATCTGGAAAAACAAAATAGGCGATTACTGGCAGGCACCAGAACAGGTACTCGGCTGGTCGCCAACGGGCTGTTTGGCGATATTTTGCCAATAATTGGCTGGTCTGCGCTGCAACTGGCTGCATGGCTTTATTTATGCCCACCAAAAAGGCCTTGGGGCCTATAGATAAGCGCGGCAACCATAACCGCATAAATTATGAAAGCGCCAATTTGTGGCACATAATACTTACCAGCCACATCGGCTACTCCCAGAATTATGGCGGCGTATAACGAGCCCAAGATATTGCCCTTGCCCCCTACCGAGACCACGATTAAAAAATACACCAGGTATTTGATCGGAAATTCCGGGTCCAGGCCGAGCATTTCCACTCCCAAGGCACCACCTAGGCCTGCCAGGGCTGAGCCCAGGGCAAAGTTAATACTAAAAATAGTATTTACATCGATGCCCATCGCCCGCGCCACGCGCTGATTATCCACCGCCGCCCGCAGGCGTGCCCCAAAAGCCGTCTTCACCAGACCCAGCTGTAAGCCAATAGCGACGATCAGACCAACAACAACCAAAAACAGCCTGTAAACACCAATATCCATGCCCGCTAAATGCAGCTGCCCCAGCAAAAACTCAGGTAGCTGCAAGGGCTGCTGCTGGGCGCCAAACAGGTAATGCGCAGCGGCCACGGCCATAAATACCAGACCTATGGAAAACAATACCTGATCCTGGGCACTCGCGCTGTATAGGCGCCGATATAGCGTGCGCTCCAGTAACCAGCCAAGCAGCGCTGGCACCAGCATGGCTACCGGCAAGGTGGCCAGGTACGGCACCCCGTAGCGGTTTAGCAACAGCACACAGCTATAGCCACCGATCATGGCAAAAGCGCCGTGCGCCAGGTTGACGAAGTTCATCAACCCCAAAGTTACTGATAGGCCAACGCTAATTAAAAACAACAGCATACCCGCGGCGATGCCATCGAATAAAATAGTCACTTGCCAGCTTTTACCGGGTCTTTAACGTTTTCTATAACGTCAAATTCGACGTTTTGCAGCACCCCGTCCACGCGTTGCACCGCACGTATATAAACGTTTTGTACTATATCGCGGGTGTCCGGGTCGATGCTGATCGGGCCGCGCGGGCTTAACCACTGTTTGCCCTTGGCCGCCGCCATGAATGCAGGCGCGCTGGCATCGCCAGCCGTTTGCGCGAGCACGTCATAGATTAAACGCATACCGTCGTAGCCTGCCACCGCAACAAAATTTGGCCGATCGTTGGGGTACGCCTGCGCGTAAGCCTGGGTGAAGGCCTTATTTTCGGGTGAATCGTGTACTTGTGAATAATGAAAAGCGGTAATCATGCCCAGCGCGGCATCACCCATGGCATCGAGCACATCCTCGTCGGTGACGTCGCCCGTAGCCAGCTCTTTAATACCTGCGGCATCCAGACCACGCTCTTTGTAGCCCTTGGCCAAAGCAACACCCTGCTCGCCATTGGGCACAAATAAAAACACAGCATCCGGGCCAGCATCCTTGATTCGTTGCAAAAAGGGCGCGTAGTCGGGCGTGCTGACCGGGGTGCGCACCGCGCCGATGATTTCTCCACCCAAAGCCGTAAAGGTTTTCTGGAACTGCATTTCGGCGTCGTGGCCCGGACCATAGTCTGACACCAGGGTATAAACCGTACGTACCCCATTGGCGTAAGCCCAATTGGCTATTTGTTGGGCGTTTTGCGGCAAGGTCATGGATACGCGCACGATATTGGGCGACTTTTCGGTAATCGAAGACGTTGCGGCGTTTAACACCACCATGGGCACATCGGCCTCGGTGGCCAGCGGCGCCACTGCAAAAGCGTTAGGCGTCAGGGTAAAGCCAGCCAGAATATCGACCTTGTCCTTGATTATCAGCTCTTGGGCCTGGCGTTTGGCCACTGCTGGCGATATGCCGGTGTCATCCTTGACGATTATTTTTACATCCCGCCCAGCCACCGTGGCACCGTGCTCGGCCAAAAATAACTCTATGCCATGCATTATTTGCTTGCCATGCGCTGCAAACGGCCCCGACATGGGTACTACCACCCCGATTTTGAGATCATTGGCCTGCGCGACACCCATACTGGCCGCAGCCACCAAAGCCGATACAGCCAAGCGTTTAAGTATTTTCATTATCCTGATAACTTAGTGTAAGTAATTGTCAAAGATTATAACTATACCTAATCCGGCTTAAAACCACTCCAGCTGATGCCCGCCAACTCGGCCAAATCCTTGTGCCAGCTGGCGATATCGCGCTGGCTGAGTTTGCTTAAATGATCGTGCCCACAGGCGCGCGCCATTACCTGCATGAGGGTGACGCTGGCGTTTAAAAAATTGGCCAGCCGCTGGGGTGCGAGCGTAGTATCCAGACGCTTGCGCAAAGCAGGATCCTGCGTGGCTATGCCGGTTGGACATAGATTGGTGTGGCAAATCCTGGCGCCGACGCAGCCGATAGCCTGCATCGCCGAGTTTGCCAAGGCAACGCCATCGGCCCCCAACGCCAGTGCTTTGGCAAAATCGGTATGGGTGCGCAAGCCGCCGGTAATAATCAGGGTGACGCGCCCGCTGGCGCCCAGTTTATCCAGGCAATGGCGCGCGCGCGCCAAAGCCGGTATGGTTGGCACCGAGATATGGTCTCTGAACAACAGCGGTGCCGCACCCGTGCCACCGCCACGACCATCCAAAATAATGTAATCGGCACCCGCCTGCACGGCAAACTCAATGTCCTGCTCGATATGTTGGGCACTAATCTTAAAGCCGATGGGAATACCACCGCTGATGGCGCGCACTTTGGCGGCAAAATTGGCGTAATCCTGTACGCTATGCAAATCGGCAAAGGTCGCGGGTGAAATGGCGTCCGTACCTGGGGTCAGGTGGCGCACCGCAGCAATTTTGCCAACGTTTTTACTGGCTGGCAAATGCCCACCAGTGCCAGTTTTGGCGCTTTGGCCACATTTAAAATGAAAAGCCTGCACCTGCGTCAGTAAATCCTCGTGGTAACCGAACTTTGCCGATGCGTACTCAAACAGGTAGCGGCTATTGGCCTGCTGCTCTTCGGGCAACATACCACCCTCACCGGAGCAAATACCGGTGCCTGCCAGTTCGGCACCCTTGGCCAGTGATACCTTGGCCTCAAATGACAAGGCCCCAAAGCTCATGTCGCTAACCAATAAAGGTATGGCCAGGCGCAGCGGCTTCTTGGCCTGCGGCCCGATAATCAGCTCGGTACCTACCGCCACATCCTCCATCAGCGGCTGCTGGGCGAGCTGCGCCACTATGAACTGGATATTGTTCCAATCCGGTAGCTGGCTGCGCGGCACGCCCATGGCGTCAATGGGCCCATGCGGGCCAAAACTGCTTAAACCCTCACGCGCCAATTGATGGATAAAGGCAACGGTAGGCTCTTCTGGCGTAGGTACGGCGGCAGGGGCCTGGTTGGCATTGCTGACCGCTGCGGACGCCGCCGCAGCGGCGTCTTCACTTGCTGCTCCAGCAGCGTGGCCAGCGGCTACCTGAGTACTTGTCTGCGCGGCCCCCTGGGCCTGCTGGCGCCGGTACTCGGCCAGTGAAAACTCTTTGCCTATCATCGCCGCCGGCACCTGCTTGTGCGAGCCATCACAATACGGTTGGTTGGACGATTGCTTGCAACGGCATAAATAAGCCTGGCCAGTTTTTTCTGGGCTGAATTTCAGGGGGGTGAAACCCGTACCCTTGTGCGAACCGTCGCAAAACGGCTGGTTTTGCGAGCGCCCACAGCGGCAGAAATAATATTCCTTGCCCGCTTCCAGATCGACTGCTATAGGGGCGTTAAAAGCTACTACCGGATACATATGTCCCTCCTGCGGTTATCTAATAATGCGCCTGCACTTGCGCTTAAGCCTGGTTTTTATGCATATGATTCTAAACCGCTTTGGGGCAAAGTGCTGCTGGCCAAACTAGCGCAATAAGAAATCGCTAAGCGCTCTGGCAAATTGCCCAGGGCACTCCAGCTGCATCATATGGGGAGCGTCGGGCAATACAAACAGGCGGCTGTCCTTGATTGATCTAGCCAAATCCAGCTTAAATTGCAAAGGCGGTGCCATGTCAAGACCACCGGCCACCACCAGGGTTGGCACCTTGATCTCTGGCAAGCGCAGCTGCGCGTCATGCGTGGACATGGCAAACCATGCTGCCGCCCAATTCTGCGGTTTATTGCGGGCCAACCGGGCGCGCACTTGGGCGACCGTTGCGGAGCTTAAAAATGCCGAGGTAAACCAACGCTCCAGCGTCGTGTCTAGAGAGGACTGCATGCCTTCGGCCAAGGCTTTAGTGCCGCGTTCGATCGAGGCCTGGGTGAGCTTACCGGCAATTAAACCAGGGCTGGCGCTAATAACCAGCCGGGCCACAAGCTCTGGATTTTGAAGTGCTAACTCCTGGGCGATCATGCCGCCAAATGAGTTGCCCGCCAAGGTAACGCCAGCAACATCTAAAGTTTTGATGAACTGCGCTACGTCCTTGACATAATCACCCATGCTTGTGTAATTACCGCAATCCGGTGAATCCCCATGACCCGGCAGGTCTAGCGCAATTACGGTATAACGCTGTGATAAAAGCTCGGGTAATTGGCACCAAAAAGTTTTATCCAATCCAACCGGATGCAATAACAGTAATATAGGCCCAGAACCGCTACGGGTATATGCGAGCTTCACAATTATTCTCCCACTTCACAAATGCTTTGCTTACTCATCATCTGCCTGAAAAAGCATTATTATTTCTATCAACACCGCCAGACTCATGCCTACAGCCGAAGCTATTTTGGCAGGATATATAGGAAACTGATACGCCGCCGAAGCGAGTTCGCGCGCCTCCAGGCTGGCCAAGGCGTATGACCAGATAGCATAGGTAAGCGCTACCAGTACAAATACGGTCACCAGCTTGTCGAGGTAAAACCCCAGCCGCTTTAAAGCATTGGGCATATGCACGTACAGCACATCAATCGAGACGTGAGATTTAGCCGCCTGGGCAAAAGGCAAAGCCAGGAAAAACGTTACCGGCAGCAAAGTTTCGGATAACTCCTGCACGGCCTCTATGGGCCGGGATAAAAAAGCCGAGGAGATAGCATCGGCTGCACCTATGAACGCGATCACGCCTACGACCAAGGACGAGGCGCCCAAGGACATGGAAGACAGCATGATAAATAACGATCTTGTTTTCATATACGGGCCTTAGCGACACGGCGCTGGGCGTGGCTCAAATACGCCAGCGTCAAAAATTGCTTATTGCAAATCGACATCATGCTGATGCTCACCCAGATGCGGCGGAAACCTGGATTGGGGCGCCTGCGAGCCGACAAACCTGATTGGCGTCAGCACCGCTTTGTATGCACCACCCTCGCTGCTGGCAACCTCAGAGATAATCCCCCGTGCGGCTACGTCAATATCATTGAGCGCCTGCACCGTATCGTTTATCAGCGCGCAAGGCACGTCATTGGCTTCCAGTAAATTTACCCATTGCGCCGCTGTTTTGTTGCTAAAGGCAGCTTCCAGTTCGGGCCACAGCTGGAATTTGTTTGCCAATCTTTGGGACATATCCGCAAACCTGGCATCTGCGACCAGGTCCGCGCGTCCTATTGTGGCGCACATGCGCTGCCACATATCCTGCGTATTGGCCGTCACAACAAAATAAACCCCATCACTACCCTTAAACGAGCGGTAAGTGGCGATATAGTCATGGCCGGCACCCTGCGGCCCAATTGGCTTGTCAGTATTCAGTGAATACGTAGCCTGATAAGAAAGCATGGCTCGTTGTACATCCAGCATGGAGATATCAACCCAGCGCCCAGGGCCACCCTGGCGTACATCGGCCAGCACCGCCAACAAACCGACAAGCGCGTACAAGCCGGCTACCGTATCACCCGCTGGTATGCCAAGCCTGAGTGGCTGCCCGCCCGGCTCGCCCGTCACGCTCATAACTCCCGCCATGGCCTGCACTATCATGTCGTAGGCCGGCTTGTCCCGATAGGGGCCATTTTGACCAAAACCGGTAATGCTGGCCCACACCAGCTTGGGCTGTGCTTGTATTATGGCAGCGGGGTCAAGTCCAAGTTTGTCCAGCACCTTGGGGCGAAAATTATCCATCACCACATCGGCGGTCTCTATCAATTTGAGCAGGCGCTCAAAATCAGCCCGCAAATTCAGGTCCAAACAAATGGAACGCTTATTTCTGTTTGTCGACAGAAAATAAAGGCTTTCACCCGCGACAAAATGGGGCGGTACCGAACGACTTAAATCACCTTTGGGCGGCCGCTCTATCTTGATGACATCAGCACCCAAATCAGCCAGTATCTGCGTCGCAAAAGGACCCGAAAGAAAGCTGGTCAAATCAATTAAGCGCACACCAGCAAGGGGTAAGTCTTTTTGACTAGGCATGTGTCTGCTCCAAAATATGTACCGTACAGGCCGCATGATCCAGCTTGGCTATACCGCCGCCGGTCACGTGGGCCAGAGCCAGTCTGGCATTGGTAACCTGACGCGCCCCGGCAAGCCCATTTAATTGCTCATATAACTCGCAGATTTGAGCTACACCCGAAGCGCCCACCGGATGTCCGCGCGCCATCAGGCCGCCACTTGGATTAACTACCACAGACCCGCCAAAAGCGGTTGCCCCGCTGCGCACGAGCTTAAAGCCCTCGCCTTTTTTGGCCAGACCAAGCGCTTCGTAATAAATTACTTCGGCTGAACTGAAAGCATCGTGCAATTCGATCAAATCCAGATCTTGGGGTTCTATGCCGGCAATTTCATAAGCCGTCCGCGCGCTACTGGCGGTGATTTCAGGCCAGGTCATATCCCTGAAGCCGTCTTCCGGCTGGCCTGAGTGTAAAACCGAGGCCCGCACCCTTACAGGCGGGCTTTGGATCTGGCCCAACATGGCCTCCGACACTAAAATAGCTGCGGCGGCACCGTCGCCCGTAGGACAGCACATTAACAGAGTAAGCGGATCGGTAATCATGCGGGCCTGCAGTACCTCTGGCAAGGTAACGGCAGTCCGCATTTGCGCATACGGATTAAGACAGCCAAAGGCCCGCGCCTTGACACTAACCCTGGCAAAGTCCTCTACGCTGGCGTCAGTTTCATACAAATATCGCTGGGCCCGCATGGCGTAGACGGCTGGCATTACCACGCCGCCACGCACCTCTATGTCCTCTTCGGGTAAAGGCACAGGACCACCTTTGAACTTGGTCAGTTTCTCTACGCCTATGACCAAAGCCACCTCGATCATACCGTTCTCAATGGCTTGAACCGCCTGGTTCAAAGCCGCCGCACTACTTGAACAGGCGTTGTCAATATTAAGCATCGGTACCGTGCCAAGGCCTATTTCTTTACATATTCTTTGCGCCACCAAGGGCCCACCATGGGTATGCCCGCAATATACGGCGCCGATACGGCTCTTATCGATACCGGCCATTTTTATGGCTTGCACCACCGGGGGTAACGCCAGACCAACGTAAGACGAATCCGGGTATTTACCAAAAGGTATCATCGAAGCGCTTGCTATGTATACTTTAGACATTCCAAATACTCTTAAATATGCAAAAAAACCAATCCAAATAACTAGCCCTGTTCAGACAGCGAGCTTGCAGGTAATGTGATCGGCCGTTACCTGCGCTATATAAACCGCCTGATCACTGCGCAAGTCATTAAAATCAGCCGCGATAATGGCTAAAACGCGTACCCCATCAAGCAAATCGACATAGCCCAGGTTATAAGGAGTCGGCAAAGACTTTGAAGCATGCACCCTGGTAAAGGCGTACAGCTTGCCAGCCGGGTTTAAATCAAAAGTCTCAATCCGGCTTGATAGGCAATGCGTGCATACCAAAGCCCTGCCGTACATTTTGTGGCCACAATCAGCGCATAGCGACCCGGTCAATGCCACGGCCTGGTCGGCACAGCTGTCAGGCAACGTCGCCTGACGCAGGTCTGCATACGGGTGCTCGACTGCCACACCGATTTTTTCTTGCTTACTCACTGTAAATTCCTCAACCATTTGCTATAGATAATCACTGATCTGGCCAGCCACCCTAATTGTCAAGCTCGGCACGCCAGATAGTGACGATTTGTTGTACGTCGTCGGCTGGAGTACCTTTTTCCACCTCATTTTTTGCCCAAAGATAAATAAAATTTGGCACAATTTCTTCAAGCTTTGCCTGGTCGGTAAAGTCTGTATATTCGACCCCTTTTTGTTTTAAGGTGATCACAGCATCTTTGGCCTGCGCGTGCATTAAGTCCAGCTCGCGTTGACTGGCCTGTGCCGATACCTTATTGATGATTGCCCGGTCGTTATCGGATAAGCTGTCGTATTTATCCTTATTCATAAATACGCTCCAGCCGGACATAGGCCCAAAATCGGCACCGCTGACGTATTTGGCAACCTCATATAAACGCCACTGGACAAATAAATCTTCAGAAAAATATGCGCAGTCAATACGGCCTCTTTGCAGGCCTTCATAGACCTCAACCGCCTGTACGTTTACGGGCGTAGCACCTAAAGCCTTCCACATGATTGGCTGGTAAATCCCGTAACTGCGAATACGCAGCCCTTTGAAGTCGTCCAGTGAGTTGACCGGTTTGGTACAAAGCAGGCGATAAGGGTTTAACACGTGCTGCCACAGCGGTTGGATATTATCTTTTTTCAACTCGGCCTGAACCGCCGGCACGTCAAGAATCTTGGTTTGTACCGCTGACGCCTGTTCTATGGTCTTGAAGGATAACGGCAAGGTATTGGGCACGCCGAACAAAGCAAATTTTGATGGGAACGAGCCTTGCACCGCGGCGCCAATATCAATTGCTCCAGAACCTACCAAATCAGGTATTTCTTCGTGCGCGCCAGCCTCACCAGACCAGAAGGGTTTGATTTCGATGCCGCCCGCCGAATCTTTGGCAATCTGCCCGATCCACCACGTCTCCAGTTCACTTTGCGGAATGGTGGCTGGGTATGGACTCGCCATACGCAGTTTTACAGTTGTTGCTGCCAGCGCACTCGGACCATAAGAAAAAGCCATTAAGGACGACACCACAGCAAGCGAAAGAAAGTTTTTGAGTTTCATGTCTAGCTCCAATTTTCAATAATTATGTTTAAACAACCCAGCTTAAATAAAAATTTCATGGCAATAACACGCTAGAGCCTTGTGTTTGGCGTGCTTCCATTAAGTCATGGGCCCGCACCACATCGCCAAGATCAAAGGTGTTATTAACATTGATTTTTACTTTTTGCCGCAACACCACATCGAGCAAATCCTTACCACGCGCTACAACCTCCTCGTGGTTTCTAAAAAACGACGCAAAGGCCGCGCTGGTAATGCTTAGCGAGCCCATTTTGTTTAATAAAAACAAATCAAATGGCGGTATCTTGCCCGATGCCGTACCAAAACTGACCAGCGTTCCGCGCGCCCGCAGGCAGGCCAGCGATTCCATATAAGTGTCTTTGCCGACCGAATCAAAGACGACCGACGCGCCCTCACCGGCGGTAATCTGTTTAACCCTTTGCACCACATTGTCCTGAGCGCGCACCAGCACGTGGTGACAACCATTGTCCAAAGCCACTTGGCGCTTGGCCTGCGAACCAACCACACCGATTACACGCGCGCCCAAAAAATTGGCCCATTGCGCCAAGATCTGGCCAATGCCCCCGGCTGCGGCGTGCAATACGATGGTATCGGCAGGCGTGACAGGGTATACGCTCTTGATCAGGTACTGCACGGTAAGGCCCTTGACCAGCATGCCGGCAGCGGTTATATCGTTAATCTCGTCGGGCAAAAGTATCAGGTATTGCGTGTCCATAACCCGCGCTTCGCTGTACGAGCCAGGTGCAATAGCCGGACCGCCAGCCCCATAGCCGACGCGATCACCGCAACTAAAGTCGGTAACTTCAGAACCAACCGCCTCGATTACCCCGACACCCTCAACGCCCAGTACGTGCGGTAAGTGAGGTAATGGATAACGCCCGCTGCGGTTATGTATATCCGAATAATTAAGGCCAATGGCCGTATGCCGTAACAACACTTGTCTGGGGCCAAGGGCCGGCAGCGCTACGTCGGCAATGCGCAAAACATCGCTACCACCATATTGGCTAATGACTACGGCTTTTACTTTATCAATCATATGCGGCACACCAGTATTTTGTATTTAATGGTTTTCATTGCACCACCATCAGGCTGGGAAGCCAGGTGGACAACCACGGAAACAGCACCAGAACAAGCAAGGAAATCAACTCCAGCCCGATAAATGGCAGTACGCCCTTTATCAACTCTGCAGATTTGATTTGGCCATCGGTACTGGATAAAACAGCAAATAAATTCAAACCCACGGGAGGGGTTATACAGCCCAATTCGATCAACTTAACCGTCAAAACGGCAAACCATATTGGGTTGATATCCAGAGAAACGGCTATGGGATAGAGAACTGGCAAAGTAGCCACCAGCATGGAGGTAGGATCCAGCAACATCCCCAAAAACCCATATATAACGCAGACGATCAGCAGAAACTGAAAAACCGTCAGCTCAGTGCCCGCAATCAGGTCGGTAACCCCATGAATAAAGCCGCTGAATGTCAGCATGCGCGAGAACAGAAAACCGCCAATTACGATAATAAACAGCATGGCCGAGGTTGACGCCGCCGAGCGCAAGGCCAATATAAATTTATCCTTGCTTAACGTCCTCTTGAACAAGGCTATTACCAAAGCGCCAACTACGCCAACGCTGCCAGCGGCCGAGGGAAATATCAAACCGGTATATATGCCACCCAAAACAATTATTATTAATATCAAGGCGGGCATTACTTTAAACGAGGCCTGCAGCTTTTCCTTGGCGCTAAAGGTATACGGGATAGTCGGCGCCAAACCTGGTTTTAACCTGGTCATCACCGCTATGCCTATGATGTATATCAGCGCCGTGACAATGCCTGGAATCACGCCGGCCATTAATAAGGCACCGATAGATTGTCCGGTCAATATCGCAAATATAATCATTGCGATTGACGGCGGAATCAGGGCGGCAAACGTGCCTGCGGCCGCCACGCAACCTGCCGATAAACCCCTGTCATACTTCAGCCGGATCATCTCGGGAATGGCTATTTTGCTGAAAATAACGGCATTGGCAACGGTAGAACCAGAGATTGCTGCAAAACCAGCCGAAGCCAACACCGTTATAACGTACAGGCTGCCTCTGACTCTAGCGAATAATTTGTAACAAGCCTCGTACAAGTCGCGCGTTATGCCAGACTCCGAGGCTATGGTGCCCATCAGCAAAAACATCGGTATTATCACAAATGAATACTGCGACACCGTTGCGTAGGATAGGGTTTTTAAAATATTAAAACCAAAACCGAAACCGCCCTCGTACCACAGGCCAAAAATGCCTATGGCAGACAGGGCATACCCTACCGGCACCCGCAACAATATCAATAGCAACAAGGCTATGAACGCTGTTATGCCAACTATCATGGCATTTGCCTATAGCGTGCCAAAGAAAACATGCAATTCAATTTCATGTGTTTATCTGCTAATTAAATTTTGTTATACCTGCTACGGCTGTCCTGCAGATCCGGCTGGCTGGCGATGGGCACACAAACCTTGCGTGAGCTGTTAAATAGCATGGTGGTTATTCTTTGAGTCCAGGCCGAAGGCTGCGCCAGTTTTTTATATTCAGCACTTTCCAGTACCGCAGCGGAGGTTAATTCATAGACGGCGATATAACGCCCTGGCTCACCCTCGACCTTAAAGCGCCTGCCCGAGATAAACCCTGGACAAGCAAGCCGTTCTGGCAAGTGTTCGGTCTCGTACCATTGATTGAACTCCTGCTCATTTTCAGGCTTTACCGAAGTTTCAAAAATAAGCAAAGCCGGCGCCTTATCCATACCTCCTCCCATATATAAAATTTATCTTCTATTAGTTTTTATTGTTATCCAGACACAATGCTCTCAGAGTCATATCCGCTATACCACGGCCGACCTCTGCGGCGCCATATGACCCTACCGCCCACATGCGCAACGGCCAGACCTCACACAGCATCGAAATGAAATTTGCATACATATCAGCATTGACAGGGCGAAATTCACCCGCGGCTATGCCGTCTTGAATAATTTCGCGAAACAGCCCGATGTAATCGAGCATGTGATCTTTTATGCGTTGCCGCACTTCAGGTATGGCTGAACGGGTTTCGCGGTTCATCAGCCTTATTTGTGACTGAAACCGATCAAACTCGCGCAGCGTAACTTCTATGGCCGTTCTTAGCTTGGCCGACGGGCTGGATTGCTCCAGGCTTAAGTCATTGACCTTGGACTGCAGTTCGTCCAGATACTCATTGAATATCTGTTCGAGCAGCTCGTCCTTGCTGCGTACGTATTGATACAAGGTAGGTACTGAGACGTTGGCGGTGCTTGCTATTTCACGCATCGCGGCCTGGGCAAAACCTTTGTTGGCAATGACCTTGAACGCAGCATCGAGTATTTGTTGCTTGCGAGTGCCCATTTTTTCTTGCCTGGTGCTGCACTTTAATTCCTGTGCCGGGACATCTTCAAGCGTTTGCGCATCGCCCTGGGTCTTTGCTGGGGCTGACGCCAGTTGCATAACCAATTGCGTTTGCGTGGTTACTGCCAGTACGCGACCGTCTTCGGCGCTTATGGTGGTCTGCCAAACTATGGTGGTGCGCCCTATGTGCAAAGCATTGGCCTGGGCCGTTAGCCTGCCAAGCGCAAAGGCCTTCAAGAAGTTGGTCTTCGACTCTATGGTGGTTGTAGCGCTGCCTGAGGGCAACAGCTTGATCGTCCCAAAAGCCGCCACCTCGTCGGCAAACGCCATTAGCACCCCGCCATGAGCCTTACCCGCAGAATTGAGGTGCTCGGGCTTGACCAGCATGTGCGCCATAACCCGATGGTCGCTTACGGCAGCGATAGTTATGCCCAGCTCTGTACTAAATCCACTTGTTGGCTCTAACACTTTGTCATCCAGATTTTATTTAATTAAACGTTTGTTTAAGTAAATTTATCCCAAATGGTTTTGAGTGTCAATATATGATTAGCTGAAAGCCATTTGGCCGGATACCAGCAACAGCTCAACAGCAACAAAAAACCCCGGCCTTGCCGGGGTTTAGACTCAGTAGTGAGTACGTTCAACCGTGCTCTGGCGCGCTGGTTACGGCGCGCTGGGATTGGCTCTGATACAGCGCTCCAGGCTGATGTAACGGCCTACGGAATGGGGTAACAATAGCCACTAAATAGGCTATTGTCTAAATAATTACCCCATTAATCCGGTTTGATTACTCTATTTTTCGAGTAAAAATTCGTCAGACGTTAAACAGAAAATTCAATACATCTCCATCTTTGACCACATAGTCCTTGCCTTCGGCGCGCATTTTACCGGCCTCCTTAGCGCCGTGCTCGCCCTTGTAAGCAATAAAATCGTCAAAGGCAATGGTTTGTGCACGTATGAAGCCACGTTCAAAGTCCGTATGGATAACGCCAGCGGCTTGGGGGGCGGTGGCGCCTAGTGCAATAGTCCAGGCGCGCACCTCTTTCACGCCCGCGGTAAAGTAGGTATGCAGGCCCAATAGCTGGTAGCTGGCGCGAATAACCCGATCCAGGCCAGGCTCTTGCATGCCCATATCGGCCAAAAATACTTGCTTATCGGCATCATCCAGATCGGCAATTTCGGCCTCGATAGCAGCGCACACGGCTACCACCGGGGCATTCTCGGCGGCCGCGTACTGCTCTACCACCTGTAAATGGGGGTTATTGACGAAGCCGTCGTCTTGCACGTTGGCGACGTACATGGTGGGTTTGGCGGTAATAAAGGCGTAGCCCTTGATTAGGGCTTGTTCATCCGCGTCCAAGCCCAGGCCGCGCACGCTTTTGCCCTGGTCCAGCACCGCGATTATGCGCTCAAGCAGCGCCACCAGACGGATGGCATCCTTGTCACCCGAATTAGCCAGCTTGCGGTTTTTTTGCAGGATTCTTTCGGCCGTTGCCAGGTCGGATAAGGCCAGCTCGGTATTGATAACCTCGATATCTGCTATGGGGTCAATATGGCCGGCCACGTGCACCACGTTATCATCTTCAAAGCAGCGCACCACGTGCACGATGGCGTCGGTGTCGCGAATATTGGCCAAAAACTGGTTGCCCAGGCCTTCGCCTTTGGAGGCCCCGGCTACCAGACCGGCGATATCGACAAACTCAACCACGGCTGGCAGTACCCGCTCGGGCTTTACTATGGCGGCCAGCTGCGCCAGCCGCGGGTCGGGCACCTCGACTACGCCCACGTTGGGCTCGATGGTGCAAAACGGGTAGTTTTCGGCGGCTATGCCGGCCTTGGTAAGAGCATTAAACAGGGTTGACTTGCCTACGTTGGGTAGGCCGACTATGCCGCATTGCAGTGCCATCTCGTATCCAGGAACAAAAGTAAAAAAATCAAGGCGCTATTGTAACCGCCAGACTACTGGGTGCATATTTGAGCACCAGGCCAATCACCAGTAATGGCCCGCCATTAAATATTGCGTGCAAGACCATTGAAGCCCCTATGCCACGGCGTACTCTAAGCCAGCCTAACACCAGTCCGGTAACCCATTGCGGCAGCACCAGCAACGGCAATAGCGCCCAGACCAGATTGGCTATTTTGAAATTAAACAAGTGCACCGCGGCAAACGCCAGCGCCGCCAAATGAAACAGCCAGGGAAAATAACTCAGGTACTTGCGCCGGGCTGACCACGATAGCCGCCAGCCTGTCTGCATCAAGGTGCCAGTACCATAAAACGCTGGCGCCCACAGCAACACCAGCACAAATACCAGCTGACCAATGCTGGCCATGCTTGGCCCCTGCACCAGAATCCAGGCCATGCACGGCACAAACCACCACAGCATGGCTGGTCGGCGCAGGGCGTAACGAAAGCTTAACTCTTCTACTATAGGAGCCCATACCAGCGCCGTAAGCCAGGGCAAATTACTTATATCCAGACGGTGTTCAGCGCCGGCTGCAGCCGCAGCCGTCAAGGCCAACGGGGCAAACAAGAACAGATTGAGCAGCCACAATAACCCGGCCCATTGCAACAGGCGCCCAAAAGAGGCACTGGTTTTAAAGTCGGCACGCAGGCATGGCCCTATGGCACGGCCTGCCGTGCGTGGGGCTAGCCTGGGCTTGAGGACAAAGCGTGCAAAGTCCTTGAACTCGTCTTTGAAGCTGGACTTGGCCGCTTGCTTAGCCACGGTTGGCCTGGTGCAAATACTCGGTGGAGCGCTCGAATTGCCCATCAAGCAATTGCGGTAATGCTACCCGGCAGCGATTGATTACTTCATCTATGTCGGGCATATCTTGCTTGCGCGGCGGATGCAGTACGTAATTGACCACCGCCTGGCTTAAACCCAGCGCACGCGGATGGCCAATACCAATACGCAAGCGCCAAAAGCCCGGCGCCCCTAGCGCCGACTGTATATCGCGCAAGCCGTTGTGGCCAGCGTGGCCACCCCCTAGTTTGAGCTTTACCTGACCCGGCATAAGGTCGAGCTCGTCGTGCACCACCAGGATTTGTTCTGGTGCCAGCTTATAAAAACGCGCCAAGGCGCCCACGGCCTGGCCCGACTTATTCATGAAGGTCGCTGGCTTGGCCAACAATACTGGCAGCCCCTGGTGGCGGGCTTTGGCGACCCAGGCAAAAAAGTTCTTATCCAGATTGAAACCGGCGTGCAAATCGTCAGCGAAATGATCCACTAGCCAGAACCCGGCGTTGTGCCGGGTGGTTTCGTATTCGGGCCCCGGATTGCCCAAGCCAACGATTAAGCGTATGGGAGCTACAGTCTGCTTGGTACTCAAGTCCCACCCCTTATAAAAGCTTTAATTCACCAGGGCCCTGGCTAAATAAAACCAGGGCCCTGTGGTACTACAAATTTACGACTTAAAACCTGTTAGCAGGCTTACCCGGCGTCAGCTGGTTTGTCCTCTTGCTCAGACTCGACGACATCTTCGACGTCTTCGCTGACCGTGCCCTTAGGCGGGTTAGCCTGTGCCAGTAGTGGATTGGTTTCCTCACCGACGAATACGTACTCTACCCCTGCTGGCAGGGTGATGTCATCAAGGTGGACCCTCTCATTGGCCTCAAGATTACCCAGTTCAACCTGGATGTTCTGCGGCAGATCGGCCGGCATACAGGTTATTTCCAGCTCTACCGGGCCGGTAACCACGATCTGACCCGCCACTTTGACGGCTGGGCAGCTATCGGCATTGAGGTAGTGTAAAGGTACCTTGGTGGTAATGGCCTGTTTGGCATCCACGCGCTGAAAGTCAACGTGCAGAACCAGCGGCTTGTAAGGGTGCCACTGTACGGCGCGCACCAGCACGGGCTGCTGCTTGCCGTCGAGCTCCATATCCAGAATGGTGGAGTGAAACTCTTCTTTGTTAAGCGCGTGGTAAATCTCGTTGTGGTCGAGCTCGATATTGGCGGCGGCTGATTTGCCCCCGTAAACAATACCAGGAACCCTGCCGGCGCGGCGCAGGCGGCGGCTCGCACTCGAACCCTGAACGCTACGCGAGGTGGCGGTAAATTTCATGGAATACTCCAAAACAAAGGGGCCAGGCCCCAAATAAACTAGCAGCCGAAGCTGCACGACAAGCTGCGCGCCGCGACCAGCGCGCAGCCAAAAACTTAATCTGCAAACAGTGAACTAACCGACTCCGCCGTGGAAATACGCTGGATGGTTTCGCCCATTAGCGAAGCACACGACAGCTGGCGGATTTTAGCGCATTCGCGCGCGGCTTCTGACAAGGGTATGGTGTCGGTAACCACGACTTCGTCCAGCTCGGACTCGGCGATGCGCTCGACCGCGGCACCCGACAGAACCGGGTGCGTACAGTAAGCATAAACCTGGCCGGCACCACGCTCTTTGAGCGCTGCAGCCGCCTTGCACAACGTGCCGGCGGTATCGACCATATCATCCATGATCAGACAGGTACGGTCGTTGACGTCGCCGATGATATTCATGACCTCGGACACATTGGCGCGCGGTCGGCGTTTATCAATGATCGCCAGATCGGCCTCCAGCTGCTTGGCCAGGGCACGAGCGCGCACCACTCCACCGATATCTGGGGATACCACTACCAGATTTTTGAAGTTGCGCCCCCATATATCACCCAGCAAGATAGGGCCGGCATAAATATTGTCCACCGGTATATCAAAAAACCCCTGGATCTGGTCGGCGTGCAAATCCATGGTCAGCACGCGATCTACGCCCACGACCTGGAGCATGTTGGCGACCACCTTGGCCGAGATCGACACGCGCGCCGAGCGCGGCCGCCGGTCCTGGCGGGCATAGCCAAAATAGGGGATTGCAGCGGTGATGTTACGCGCCGACGCCCGTCTGAGGGCATCTACCATCACCATGATTTCCATCAGATTATCGTTGGTAGGCGCACACGTGGGCTGCAATACAAAAACGTCCTTGCCGCGCACGTTTTCGTTGATTTCTACCATGACCTCGCCGTCTGAAAAGCGGCCTACCGTCATTTTGCCCAGGGACATATCAAGGTGATTGACCACGTCAACAGCCAACCTAGGATTGGCGGTGCCGGTGAAAATCATGAAACGGTCGTTTGCCATGGTTTTGAACTAGGTTTGGCTGGGGAAGAAGGATTCGAACCTTCGCATGCCGGAATCAAAATCCGGTGCCTTAACCAACTTGGCTATTCCCCAATTGTTTAGTTAACCAGCCAACCGCGCAAGGGATGTTCATCAAGACCCTGGCACACCCAAGAGTTGTAGGCCACCTGGTCGGGCTTTATTTTACTGATTATTTGCTTAAGTTGCACCTGCGCGGCGCTGGTGTCGGCAAACTGCGCAAACATGCTCGAACCCGAACCCGTTACACGGAAATGCCACCCTGCTACCCTTAGAGCCTCATAAAAGCGCCCAAGCTGCGGATGCTGTTTAAACAAAACGGCTTGCAAATCGTTGCGGCCAAAAAAACCGCTCTGACTTGTTTGCCAATCAGCAAAGTCCGTAATTTTTACTGATTTTGAATCTCTTGTCAAATCGGGCGCTGAAAATATCTCTGCCGTACTCACGTGCACCAGTGGCTGTAACAGACAGTAGGAGCGTGCCGGTAAATTTATAGCCTGCAAGTCTTCGCCTACGCCTTGGGCAAAGGCACTCTGACCAAATACGAACACCGGCACATCCGCCCCCAGGGGCAGAGCCAGGCGTAACAACTCGGCACGTTTAAAGCCCGTGCGCCACAACCGGTTCAATGCAATCAAGGTGCTGGCCGCATTGCTTGACCCGCCGCCTAAGCCCGCCCCCATGGGAATGGTCTTGCGATTGCAAATCCGCACCCCAAAGCTTGTGCCGCTGGAGCGCTGCAACGCCCTGGCGGCGCGTACGACCAGATCTTGTGTGGCGCTTGGCTGCGCTCCGCTGCCAGTAAGGCGCGTGATTTGACCATCATTGGTGCGCTCAAAATCCAGTCTGTCATACAAATCTATAAACCTGAAAGCGGTTTGCAGCTCGTGATAGCCGTCAGGGCGGCGCCCTATTATGTGTAGAAACAGGTTGAGCTTGGCCGGCGCAGGCACGTCGTACAAATGGCTCATTGCTACCAACTACCCTATGCGCCCGTGTCTACCACCAATTGCAGGCGCCAGCTACCATGCTGATCCTCGCGCCGCAGGCGGATTTTGGTGGGTCCGTGTGCGTCATAGCCGCTTAGTTGCAGCTGCCAGCCCTGCTGCTCGAACGCTTGCAGGCGCCCCTGGCCATCATAACTTACCGCTTTGGCCGTGCCAGTAGGCTCAAGCTGGCCGCGCACCCAATAGCGCAAGCCGTTTACCGGCATAGGATATCCCCAGACCTGGGCCAGTAATTGATCGGCATCGACGGCGCTTTGGCTGCTGCCATCGGCTTGTATCAACAGCGCCTGGGCTGGACTGATTTGGGCGCGCGCCAGGACACTACCAAAAGGATTGCTTAAATCCAGCTGCAGCAAATCGCCTTCGTCGCGCCAGGCAAAGCCACCTTGTACGGCTTGTGCGGGCTGATCAAAGGGTTGCAGCTTGACCGCAAAGCGACCCTGCCGCTCAAAGGCCGGCTGCACCCCAACGATGCGCGCTGGCGTGGCACAGGCGCTTAATACGGCCGCCAGCAGCACCAACAACAGCAGTTTAAAGAGATTTGCTGGCGCCAGCTCAGGTAAGACAGGCTTAGTCACGGCAAGCTAACTCCCAGGCGTTTCAGGGTTGCCAGCAGGGTTTCATTGTCCGGGTCACGCGCCAGGGCCTGCGCCCACAGCTTTCTGGCCTGCTCTTTGCGTCCCACTTGCCACATGGCTTCACCCAGATGCGCAGCTACGTCTGGCGCAGGCATTTTCTCGTACGAGCGGCTTAAAAATTCCAGCGCTGCTTCGTAATCATTAATACGAAACAAATACCAACCCACGCTATCCAGAATGTATGGATTGTCGGGCTCCAGATCCAAAGCGCGTTCCAACAAATCGCGCGCTTCATCCAGGTTACGGTTTTGCTCGACCATGGTGTAGCCTAGGGAATTCAAGGCATTGGCATTGTCCGGGTCTATTTCTATAATGCGCCGCATATGTTTTTCAAAGTCGCGTTGTTTGCCTTGTTGCAACAACAGCATGCCCAGATCGTATTTGATTGCAACGCTATCTGGTATGTTGCCATCGGCAGCGCTCAGCACCTCAACGGCCTGATCGGAGCGCCCGGCATCACGATAAATCGACGCCAAGGTGAGCTGTACCTGGATACGCTGCTGCTCATCTTGCGGCTGTATGGCCAGCAACGCTGCCCGCGCCTTATTGATTTCGCCGGCCTTACCGTATAACACCGCCTCCTGGGATTGAGCCTGGAACTTAAGCTCGGGCTCGTCGATCAGACGCAATTGGGCAATCGCCTCGTTGTACTTGCCCTCAAGCTCGGCAATGCCTGATAGCAGCATACGCGCATCCGAGACCTGCGCCTGGGCGTCACTAGAGCCAGCGTGCAAAGCCTTGCGCCTTTGTTCCTGGATGTCTATGTACTGGTTTAACAGTGCCCGCGCACGCGCGTAGCGCTTGGCGTGAATATTGACCTCGGCCTCGGTATACAGCAGATCAAAATCTTCCGGGGCCTGCTGGCGCATCAAGCCCAGCTGCTCGATGGCCTGCGTGTATTCAGCGCGCTCACTTAAACGCCGAAGTAACAGCATTTGCAGCCTGCGTTGCCCGGGGTTGTGCAGCAAGTACTCTTGCGTATCCTGTATGACCTTGGCTGGCTCGACGCGCAAGCCATACTCCAGCACCCGCTGCGCTACCTCTTGTGATTGCGGCATGATTTGCTGCGCCAGACGCGCTTCGGCCAGGGCCCGTTGGTACTCATTGGCCGACCAGGCCACATCGGCCAAAGCCATATGTGCCAAGCCTGAATTACCTTGCACGCCTGACAGCGCCCTATCAAGCACAGCCAGTGCCAAATGCTTGTCTTCCATCTTGGACACTATGGCGGCGGCCTGCATAATGGCCTGCTCCTGATCCTCTCCCTGCGCTGCATCAACCCGGCGCGCCAGCGTCTGTGCCAGGCCATCGGTTTTACCACTGGATGCCGCGAGCGCCAGGGAAGCCGCTACAGCTTCGGGATTATCAGGGTCAAGCCTGGCCCACAACTGCGCGGCCTGCAGGCCAAGATCGAGGTTTTGCCCGGTCATCGCCATCTGGAAGGCGCGCAGCGCCAGACGTGAGTCGTAAGTCTCGCGCGCAACCGCCAACAAACCCTGGGCGGCGTCGTTAAACATGCCCTTTTGGGCGGCTATTTCAGCTACCAATATCCGGTACAAAAGCTCCGGGGTCAGGCCTACCAAAGGTGGCTGGCCAGGACGCAGGTGAATGGTTTCCACTGCGCCAGTTTTATTGCCAGGTTCTGCCCACGCCGCGCCCTGCACCAAAATCAGTACGCTAACAAAAAACAGTGCGGGGAATCTCATGGGCTTAAACCAGGGCCACCAGACGATACAAATATAGCGTCTAATGGCAAAATGTCGTTACTCAAGTAAGATATTATCATTAACACTATGCCTGAATTGCCAGAAGTTGAAACTACGCGTCGTGGATTAGCCACTATCATGACTGGGCGTAAGCTGCGCGAACTGCTAATACACGAAGCGCGCATGCGCTGGCCCATACCTCCCGAACTACCACAATTGGTACGCGATCAAACCGTGCTGGAGTGCGCACGCCGTGGCAAATACCTATTGATATATTTTGAAAATGGTGTGCAGATCGTCCATTTGGGCATGTCTGGCTCGCTACGCAACGTCCCCATGGATGCGCCTTTGCGCAAGCACGACCACGTCGAATGGCGCTTCGATGACGCACGTTTTCTATTACACGACCCACGCCGTTTTGGTGCGGTGTTGTGGCACCCCAATACAGCCGGCCCGGTCTTGCAACACCCCCTGTTGGCAAAACTTGGGGTCGAACCCCTGGGTGCTGAGTTCACCCCCGAACTGCTTTACCAAGGTACGCGCGGGCGCAAGCAATCGATCAAGCAGATCCTCCTGGGTGGCCATCTGGTAGTAGGCGTTGGCAATATCTACGCCTCCGAGGCCCTTTATCTGGCTGGCATCAAACCCACCATAGCAGGCGAAAAGCTAAGTATGCCGCGTTGTCAGCGCTTACATAGTGCCATCATCAGCACCTTGAACAAAGCTCTGGAGGCCGGCGGCAGTACCTTGCGCGACTACGTCCAGGCCGATGGCTCGGCGGGCGACTACTTCAGCCTGCACGCGGCGGTCTACGAGCGCGCGGGCCAACCCTGCAAAGCCTGCGGCAGCAGCATCAAACGTATCGTCCAGGGTCAACGCGCGACTTACTATTGTCCCGGCTGCCAGCCACGCTAGTAAACACCAACCTGGACATTACCCGCCAGGCTACAAAACCTTGCCCGGATTCATAATGCCCTGGGGGTCAAGGGCCGCTTTAATGCTATACATCAGCTGCATCTCTACGGCATCCTTGTAATTTGGTAACACCGCACGCTTTAGCTGTCCAATACCGTGCTCGGCGCTGATAGAGCCGCCTACCGCGTGTACGCTATCGTGCACCAACCTGTAAACCGCATCCTGCTGCGCCAGTAACTGACCCTCGGCCCAACCCTGGCCAGGGGCCACGTTGTAATGCAGGTTGCCGTCGCCCAAATGACCAAAAATGACGTGCTGAATGCCGGGAAAAGCCTGTTGTAATGCCGCATTAGTGCTTTTGATAAACTCATCCATGCGCGCCAGTGGAATCGAGACATCGTGCTTGATGCTTTTGCCAAGTTCTTTTTCCGCCAGCGGTATGCTTTCACGCAAATGCCATAAGGCCTGACTTTGGCCCACCGATTCGGCGATTACCGCGTCTTGTACTATTTCGGCCTCTATGGCCTGGCCTATAACGTGTTCAAAGCGCGTACGTGCGTGCTCTTCAGACTCGCTATCGGATAACTCCAGCAAGGCGTACCACGCGGCTTGCGCGGCAACGCCCTGAAACGGCAGGCGCTGCTGAGGAAAGCAACGCGTTACGTCCTGCAGGCAGTTGCCCGCCATCAGCTCAAAGCCGGTCAACGATGCCCCCATACCCGCGCGCGCCAAAGCCAGCATGGCGATAGCCGCTTGCACCGAATCCAGCGCCAGCAAGGCAGTGCAACGGGCCACCGGTATGGGAAATAGCTTCAGGGTTGCAGCGCTGATAATGCCCAGGGTGCCTTCGCTGCCGATGTACAAATCGCGCAGGCTGTAGCCGGTATTATCCTTGCGCAGGCCGCGCAGCCCGTGCCATATATCACCCGTGGGCGTGACTACCTCCAGCCCCAAAGTAAGCTCGCGCATATTGCCGTAACGCAGTACCTGGGTACCACCCGCGTTGGCCGCCAGATTCCCGCCTATGGTGCAGCTGCCTTCGGCCGCCAGGCTTAATGGAAATAGCCGAGCGGCATTGCGCGCGGCTTCTTGCACCGCTTGCAATACGCACCCAGCCTCTACCACCATAGTGTCATTCTCGGTGTCTATGGCGCGGATTTTGTTCAGGCGCAACAAGGATAGAATAATTGCCCGACCAGTATTATCCGGCGTGGCGCCCCCACACAAACCGGTATTGCCGCCCTGGGGCACGATCGGCACGGCGTTCTGGGCACACCAGCGCACCACCGCAGCCAGCTCCTGGGTGCTGCCGGGGCGCACCACAGCCATGCTTACGCCGTGGTAGCGCTCGCGCCAATCCTGTTCATAAGGCCGCGCTGCGGCGCCGTTTAACACATTGCTTGCGCCCACAATGGCGCGCAGGGCTTGTAAATCATCCATGGTATTCAAAGTATGTCGTTCAGCAGGTTATGAAAGTACAAGCGCTATTGTAATCGGCGATAATGCCAGGGTACGTAAACCATAATCAAAGAAGTGCCAATGAGTCCTAGCAAACCCGTCCCGCCTGCCGTTTTCAAAGCCTATGACATACGCGGCATAGTGCCCAAACAGCTCAACCAGGATTTTGCCCATAGCCTGGGGCTGGCTTTAGCCACCCAGGCACGCAGCCAGAACATACGCAATATCGTGGTCGGCTACGACGGGCGCAGCTCCAGCCCTGGGCTGGCCAGTGCCTTGCAGGCTGGTTTGCGCGCTGGTGGTATTAATACTACAGATATTGGCATGGTACCAACCCCATTGGTGTATTTTGCCGCACACGTGGGCGGTTCAGGCTCGGGGGTGGCGATTACCGGCAGCCATAACCCGCCCGATTACAACGGCTTCAAGATGATGTTGGCTGGACGTACCTTGTATGGCGCAGACATTCAAAACTTGTATCAACTGATGCAAAATCCAGAACCCGCGCCAGCCCAAAGCCGGGCCAGCACCACTAGCCAGGACCTGGTCGACACTTACGTGCGTACCATTTGCGCACGCGTACACCTGGCACGCCCCATGAAAATAGCAGTTGATTGCGGCAATGGTGTGGGTGCGGTAGTAGCCAGTCGCCTCTTCAAGGCCCTGGGCTGTACCATTGACGAACTTTACTGTAGCGTCGATGGGCGTTTTCCCAACCACCACCCCGACCCGGCCGACCCGGCCAATTTGCAAGACCTGATAACCCACTTGCACAACTCCGATTGCGAGCTTGGCCTGGCCTTTGACGGCGACGCCGACCGCTTGGGCGTTGTGACCCGCAGCGGCCAGATTATCTGGCCCGACCGGCAAATGATTTTGTTTGCCCGCGACGTGCTCAAGCGCGCGCCAGGGGCGCAAATACTGTTTGACGTCAAGTGCAGCCGCCAGCTCGGCTTAGCCATACGCGCAGCCGGTGGCAAGCCGCTTATGTGTCAAACCGGCCACTCCCTGATCAAGGCCAAAATGGCGCAAACTGGTGCACCGTTGGGCGGCGAGATGAGCGGTCATATTTTCTTTCAAGAGCGTTGGTACGGTTTCGACGATGGCCTGTACGCCGGGGCACGCCTGCTGGAAATTCTCTCGCACAGCACCAACCCCAGCCAGGTACTGGAGGATTTGCCCAACGCTGTGGCCACCCCCGAGCTCAAACTGGAAATGGCCGAGGGTGAACCGCACACCTTTATTGAGCAACTGCAGCAGCACGGCAAGTTTGCCGGTGCCAGCGAAATCATTACCATCGACGGTGTACGCGCCGAATACCCCTACGGTTTTGGCCTGGCGCGCGCTTCCAACACCACCCCGGTAGTAGTGCTGCGTTTTGAGGCTGACGATGCCCGCGGCCTGCACGCCATACAGGCTGAGTTCAAGGCCGCCATCCGGGCCTTATTACCACACCACAGCCTACCCTTTTAAATCCTGGATGTACCACGGCATAGCCACTTGCAGGCCTTGCAAAATATCGTACTGCGGAGCATAGCCCAACAGCCCAGAAGCTTTGCTGATATCGGCCTGTGAGTGACGTACGTCACCCGCGCGAAAATCACCATACACCGGCTCCAGGGCGTAAACCACGTCATTGGCCGCCAAAATGCTGCGCAAGTGCTCAAACAGCTGGGTCAGTGTGGTACGAGCGTTATAGGCCACGTTATACACCTGGTTGTGCGCCTGTTGCGGTGCCAGCGCAGCCAGTATGTTGGCCTGCACCACATTATCTATAAAACAAAAGTCGCGGCTGGTTTGGCCATCCCCGTTAATTGTTACGGGCTGACCTGCAAGCATGGCGGCAATCCATTTGGGGATCACCGCGGCGTACGCACCGTCAGGGTCCTGGCGCGGGCCGAACACATTGAAGTAACGCAAGCCTATGCTGGCAAAACCATACGCACGGGCAAATACATCCGCGTATAGTTCGTTGACGTACTTGGTAACCGCGTAAGGCGACAACGGCTGGCCAATTTGGTCCTCAACCTTGGGCAGTCCAGGGTGATCACCGTAGGTCGAGCTTGAGGCTGCGTACACCATAGCTTGCACCTTGGCAGCGCGTGCGGCAACCAGCATATTTAGATGACCGTCCACGTTTACCTGGTTGGTGGTAAGCGGATCTGCCAACGAGCGCGGCACCGACCCCAGGGCGGCCTGGTGCAATACCAGCTGTACGCCTTGCACGGCCTGCTGACAATCGGCCAGTACGCGTATATCGCCTTCGATGAAATGAAAGCCGGCCCACTGCTGCGCACTTACCTGCGCCTGTATATGCTGCAAGTTATGCCGGTAGCCCGTGGCAAAGTTATCCAGACCAACTACCCGCTGGTTCAGTTGCAGAAGCTTCTCCACCAGATTTGAGCCTATGAAGCCAGCGCAACCGGTTACCAGCCAGGTGCGCGGGTTTTGCTCTAATTGCTGACAAAGAGCAGCGTAACGACTATTCATAGCCATCCTTATAAGCGTAGATCGGATTCATCTATACCCAATACATACTTTAAATCGTAGAGTACGTGCTGCGCCTTACCCAGGGCGCGTATGGCGGCAGCACCCATATCCTTAAACTGCTGGTGGCCAACGGCAATTACTATACCGTCGTAGGCACCTGCAACAGGCTGCGTTACTGGCTCTATACCGTACTCTTGCAGCGCTTCAGCACTATCCACCCAGGGGTCGTAAACGTCTACGTTGATGCTGTACTCACCCAATTCGCGCACTATATCCAGCACCCGCGTATTGCGTAAATCAGGACAATTTTCCTTAAAAGCCAAACCTAGCACCAGCACGCGCGAGCCTTGCACCTGGATACGCTGCTTGGTCATGGCCTTGACCAGCTGCGACACCACATAGCCACCCATTGAGTCGTTAAGCCTACGACCCGCCAGGATAATCTCCGGATGGTAGCCAATGGCTTGCGCCTTATGGGTTAAATAATAAGGATCGACACCAATGCAATGCCCACCTACCAGCCCAGGCCTAAAGGGTAGAAAGTTCCATTTAGTGCCTGCTGCCTGCAATACATCCAGGGTATCAATGCCAAGACGGTTGAAAATAATGGCCAGCTCGTTAATCAAAGCTATGTTGACGTCGCGTTGGGTATTTTCGATAACCTTGGCGGCCTCGGCCACCTTGATTGAACTGGCCTTGTGTGTACCAGCAGTAATTATCTGCCGATACAGACTATCCACGAGCTCAGCCACCGTAGCGGTAGAGCCGGAGGTGACCTTGCGAATATTGGCCACACGGTGCTCTTTATCACCGGGATTAATACGTTCGGGGCTGTAGCCAGCAAAAAAATCCTGGTTATACTTCAGGCCCGAAACCTGCTCAAGCACCGGCACGCAGGCCTCTTCGGTCGCACCTGGATAAACGGTTGACTCATAGATGACGATATCGCCAGCGCGTAAATACTTGCCTATGGTGGCGCTGGCACGCAATAGCGGGCTTAAGTCTGGTTGCTTGAACTTATCTATGGGTGTGGGCACCGTTACTATATAAACATTGGCCTGCTCCAGGTCGTCAGCATTATTGCTAAAGCTCAGCAGCCGCGCTGCGGCCAACTCAGTGCCGTCCACTTCCAGGGTATGGTCGTGCCCTGCTCTTAGCTCGCGTATGCGCTGCTCGTTAACATCAAAGCCTAGTACCGGACGCTGTTTGCCAAATTCTACTGCCAGCGGCAGGCCTACGTAGCCCAAGCCTATAACCGCAAGTTTTATATCGTCTAAGGTCATCAAGCCTCCTGGAGTTTGCTGTAAGCGAGAACACTATTTTAATCTGCGCAACAAATATTGCGCTGCTGCTGCGCAAGGTCGGTTGGGGCGCCCTGCCGGGCGCACAAAAAAAAAAGCCCAAGAACTAGTCTTGGGCTAAATCCACCAAAGGAGGAGGGTGGAGGAGACAACCTTGGCATGCCCGGCTGGCGTTGCAGCCTTGGTGCGTTGTTGCTTGTGCTTGCACCATGTGACATCCGATAATTGAATTATATGTACAAACTATGCTGCATTGCAAGATTTATTTGTTGTCAATAGATAATCACCATAGGTCCGTTGTTTTTTTACACTCTATACGCGCTGGTCGTCATCACTTTTGACATTAGTCGCATCAGCCCACGCACCGGTGCCGGTAAAGGCGTAGCGCCGTGCAGCTCAGCGGTATTGCGATGCTCGATCTCGTCGGTGCGCATTTGCGCAACAATCTTGCGCGAACGCTCGTCGGCCTCTGGCAAAGATTTCAAGTGGCCATCCAGGTGCTCTTCGACCTGGCGTTCGGTCTCGGCCATAAAGCCCAGGTTGTAACCTACGCCAGCGCGGCTGGCCAATAGCCCCAGGCCGATTGAACCGGCATACCACAGCGGATTTAACAAACTTGGACGGCTTTGCAATTCGTCCAGACGCTCACGGCACCAGGCCAGATGATCGACCTCCTCTTCGGCTGCCTGCAATAATACTTTACGCACGTGCTCATCCTTGCAAAACAGCGCCTGGCCACGATATAAAGCCTGTGCACAAACCTCGCCGACGTGATTGACACGCATCAAACCCGCCGCGTGCCTGGCCTGTGCCGGGGTCAATTGCACGTCCTGCTCGTCGGCTAGCGGGCCAGCCGGGTTAGGACGTGCATGGGCTATGCTGCCATCCAGAACCTGTATGGCCCGGTTCAGCTCGCCTAACAGCGGATCGAACAAACCCGGCCGCCTGGCCCAATGGGCCCCTGCCGGCTTGGCAACGGCATCTGGCTTGACGAACACGGCAGAATTACTGGTTTGCATGACATCCCCTAACTACTGATAAAACTGAATATTTGCCGTCCCCTGGCTAACAGCCACAATAACGGCCAACCAATCGCCAGCGCGATAAGTCCATAACCGGCGAATTCCTGGTCCTGCTGCAAATACGCATTGCAAAGCCGCACCGGTTGGTCTATGTAGATGATACCAACAATGGCGCTCATCCAGCAAAAATTACCTAGAAAAAACACCTTTATGACGGTATTGGCACGGCGCACCGAGAGCGCCAGTAAATAACCGCCAAGCGGCAGACCTGCGTATTTGAACAATGCTACCGGCCAGCTCGTCAAAGCGTCATCAAGCACCTTGGGTATCATCCACAAGGCACCCATGAAGCTTAAAAAAACCAGCCCAGGTACGCCATATTCATTCACATGCCAAGCCTTGGGCCCAGTCCGTTGCGTCAGGCCTGGTGTGCCTGGCAAATTGCTATGTTCGTAGCTCTTGCGTGTTACCAGCGCCTGCTCAGCCAGCACCCCAGCCAGTACCAGTAACGGAATTTGCACCAGCATGTGCAAACTCATCAGTGCGCTTAGCTGACGCCTGAAAACAATGGCTAACAGCAGGCACAGCAAGCTTGCCATGGCATACAGGATTGCCTTTTTATTCATTATTGCCATTGCCATGCACCCCGACTGCAGCATTGGAGAAAACCTGGGCCAAATCCCTGGCAGCGTTAAAGGCAAGCCCAGGCTGCTCCAAATCAAAAACCCCCACCAATTGCCCGGCTGGGCTAACCACGTGCAAAGCGGCGTTATGCTCAAACTCCCCCAAGGGTGCGGGCACGACCACGATGCCAAAACTAGCCAACACCTGCGCCAGTTCTGACTCGCTGCTAAAGCCATAAAAACGCCAGAGACCGTGATCGGCATGCATACGCTGGGCGTAACGCTGCAAGTCGGCAGCCTTATCACGGGCATCAAAGCTTATACTGATCAAACGTATGCGATCTTGCAAACCCTGCTCTTCAATGGCTTGCTGGATACGCTCAGTAAGCGCACCCTGGGCCAGGCACAGAGAGATACAGCGGGTATAAAAGAAGTTTACGATGGCAACCCGCCCATCTGCCGCCAACATGGCGCGCAAATCCTGTTGCGCGCCATCTTCAGCCACTAATTGCAGGCTGGGTAGCTCAACTGGCTGCCGGGCTATGGCTTGGCGGCGCGCGCCCTCAGCAGTCAGGACGCTAAAGCCAGCGGTAACAACGTAAATGGCCCCGATGCCAGCCGTCAAAGCTAACAGCAAGGCCAAAAACCATCTCAAGATCACAAAAGCTACACCTGTACTGGCCTATTGCGCATCAAGCAGTGCACGCAAATCGGCATCGCCCTTCCAGGGGGTAGTTTGATCCTCAGTTGCGCTGCGCACCTGAGCCACGTACTGGGCGTCGATTGGGTCGGCGGTATTGCCAAAGTTGCCGCGTACGTAGCTCACCAGCGCGGCGATCTCTTCATCCGAGAATTGAGAAAAATGCGGCATCTCGCCGTTGTACTCGGTATCCAGCACCGTAAGCGGACCGTTGATACCATGCAATACGATACGCACCATGACACCAGCGTCCTTGGCATTAACCCATTCCGAGCCCGCCAGCGGCGGGAATACCCCTGGCACGCCTGCACCACCAGCCTGGTGGCAAGCAACACAATTGGCGGCATAAATTTGCCCACCATCAGCCGTGGCCGGCACGATAAAATCAGCCTCGACGCGGTTATCCCCGATCCAGGCCGGCATAGGCTCGTAAGAGGTAGCCAGGTAATATACCGCCCAGGCCAGCAACAAACCAATAATGCTTAGTACCACAATCGGTATGGGACGGTTGGCTTCGTTAGGTTCCTGTTTTTCGCGGGTTTGCTGGGAGTTAGGAGTTTGACTCATTTTGCTTCTCCCAGCCTGGCGGCCTCTTGCTTACTAAGCTCGGGCAACTGCACCTCGGGCTCGATCGGATACGTATGGTTTAAGCCAATCAGGTAAGCCACCAGATCCAGGGCATCCTGATTGGCCACCACCACCTTGCCTGGCGGCGCGTATGCGGGCGGCAGATTAATCACCTTATCGCCCTCATCGGCCTGATCCTTGAGCGTGAACATAAACGGGAAAGCCGGCATATTACTGCCTGGAGCATAAGCTCTGGGCTGGTACAAGTGCCCCAGATTCCAGTCAACGCTCGGCTGGCGCGCACCTATATTGAATAAATCAGGCCCGGTACGCATGGTACCCAAAAGGTGCGGATGGTCGTAATAATAATCACCGGCCACTGGCGCCCTGCCCCAGCCACGCTGAAAATCGGGCGCCTGCGCCTGGCTGCGCGGCTGCTGCGAGTGACAATATACACAGCCCATTTCTATATAAACCTGGCGCCCACGCAGCTCCTGCTCGGTGTACGGCTTTAGCCCTGGACTTGGTTCTACGTGCGATAACTGCATATAGGGCAACACCACCAGGGTCGCAGTAGCCAACGCCAGGGTGACCATGGCACCGCTTAAAAGTTTGTATTCGCTATCCATAATCAGGCCCCTACTACTGCCTGACGCTCAGGCTGATACGCTGGTTGGTGAAACAATGCCGGGCCTACACGACGGGCGCCGTGGCGCAATGCCATCAGCGTAAAGTGCACGGCAAAAACTATGTGACCCAGGGTCATCAGACTACCCCCTAGGGTACGACCTTGTAACCAGGGCATGGTGACGTGCACCGAATCCATAAATGGCTTGGCGGCATCGAGCATGGCCAGGCCTTGCAACCACCCGCCAATCGACAAAGTCACAAAATAAACGCCTATGCCTATGGTGACCAGCCAGAAGTGCAAGCTTATAAGCCGTGGATACGGCCATTCCCAGGACATTACGCGCGGCATTACGAAGTAGATCGCGCCAAACATTACTATAGAGAAAAATGCATATAAGCCCAGGTGCGCATGCGCCACCGTAAAGTGGGTAAAGTGCGCGACCGTACTGACGCTGCGCAAGGCCTCAAAGGAGCCCTCAAACGAACTCAGGGTATACATCATGGCGCCGATCACGATAAAACGCAGCGTGGGCGAGTAATACATGGTTTTGAAGTTACCGCGCATGGTCAGGTGCTGGTTAACCGAAAATGCCAGTACAGGTATGATCATCATCATCGACTGCACTATGGATAGGGTAACCAGCCAATGCGGCACCGGCCCTCCTACCAGGTGGTGGCCACCGACCTGACCGTAGAAAAACGCCAAGGCCCAAAACCCTATAAGCGACAGGTTATACGACTGGATCGGGCGACCGATTATCTTGGGCAAAAAGTAATATACCGAGGCCAGAGCTATGGGCGTGTAATACAGCCCGAGCACGTTGTGACCAAACCACCAGTTCATGGCCGCCTGCTCGACGCCAAAGTGCACGTTGGGCACCTTGCCAACCAGGTACAGCACGGGGAACCAAAACAACGCCGCGCCCATATACCAGATCGACACGTATAAATGGTCAACCTTGCGGTTACGCAGCGTAAACACCAATGGCAGTGCAATCAGGGCCCCGCCTATGACTATCAGTATGCTGATCTGCCAGGGCACCTCCAGCCACTCCAGGCCATCGTTGATGCCCATGGCTATGCTGGCCAGGCCGATGATCAGCCCAATGTTCCAGAACGCGCAGCCGGCCAGGGCGTAGCGCCCACCATACAGGCGGGTTTTAAGTAAACGCGGTAATACCCACATGGCAATGCCAAAAGCCGCCATTGGGCACCAACCATACGCAACCATGTTCAAATGCAAGGTGCGCGTGCGCCCGAACGTGAGCCAGGCGTATTCGGTAAGAAATTCGGGGTTATGCAGCTTGATCGAGCTGATCAAACCAAAGGTGGAGGCCAGTAGCAGCCAAATCACCGCGCAGCTTAAAAAAGTGAAGGTAACCACCGCTGTGGATTTATCGGACACCAGGCGCTCAGCCAGCTCCTGCTTTAGCAGCGCAGCCTTGCTGGCATCTATGTGCACCGTACCCCCTGCAGTAACGGTTTTTTGCAAGCCCGCGAGCTGCTCCGGGGTGGCGGAAGGGTCTTCTACGTGGCCGATTTCGCCATCCGAGAAGATGACCTTGGCGGCCTGGGCATTACCGTCAAAAAGCTTGCGCCTTAATGACCAGATAAAAATCCCTAAACCAGTAACGGAAAGAATGAAAGTTAATAATAATACGGTTAAAGTATCCACAGTGATCCCAAAATCTAGCGTTTACTTGATCTATGTTAAACCGAATCAAGAAAAAAACGGATTTATTTCCATATTTATATTAGGGGTTTAAATCATTAATTTATTAGTAGGATGATCAAATGCAATGCACTATAGACTGGCAGGGCGAGGACGGCATGCTCTTTATCACTCGCACCGGCAGCGGCCACGTGCTCGCCATGGATGGTGCCCCGGAAGGCGGCGGCCAAAATCTGGCGGCCCGGCCCATGGAAACCTTACTAGCCGGCGCCGGTGGCTGTGCCGCTTATGACGTGGTGTTAATTCTCAAGCGCGGCCGCCACAAAATTACCGGTTGCCGGGTTGAGCTGGCCGCCGAGCGCGCCAACAGTGACCCCAAGGTATTTACGCAAATAAACTATAAGTTTCAAGTAAAAGGCCACGACTTACCGCTGGCTGCGGTTGAAAGAGCCGTCAAGTTATCGCACGACAAGTATTGTTCGGCTATTGCCATGCTGGCAAAAACCGCTACTATAAGCCACTCGATCGAGATCTTGCCAGCTTAAACACATGCCGCCAGCCGCCGATGCGGCTGGCTACAGCTGCTTGCGACAAGCCCAGGGCTGGCGCTCGCGTGGCTACCTAAGCTGCGGCCGCCAACGGGCCAGGCTAAACCGCCATCGGCGCCCGCAATGCAGCATGGTGCTGATAACCCTGCAGGGCAAAGTCGCCTGGCTCAACCTGCTCCAGCCACTGCGGCTCATAAACCCCGGTGTCGGCGTAGGCCGGTACGCGCGCGTCGAGCTGTAACTGCGGCTGCGGATAGGGGCTGCGCTGCAGCTGTGCGCGCAACATATCTATGTGGGTTTCATAAATATGCGCATCGCCTATGAAATAGCTGAGCCAGCGTGGCTTATAGCCTGTAAGCCTGGCTACCAGATGGGTCAAGGCGCCGGCCTCGGTAAGATTAAAGGGGGTGCCCAGACCTACGTCGTTGCTGCGCACGTACAGGCAAAGGGAAAGCTCGCGCGTATTAGGGTTGGCCAAAAACTGGTACAGCAAGTGGCACGGCGGCAAGGCCATTTCCTCTAGCTGGGCGCAATTCCAGCCATGAAATAAAATGCGTCTACTGCTGGGGTTATGCATAATGGTATCCAGGCAGGCACGCAACTGGTCGATGGCCTTGTACAACAAGAGCATTGCCTGACCATCTTGTTGCATCTGCCCCACTAGCTGATAACCATTATTGCGCGCCTCGGCGATACGCTTGGCAGCCACGGCTGGCAGCAGTTTGTACGCCGGCCAGGCGCGCCACTGCGCTCCGTACACCGGGCCCAAATCATCCGCCCCAAGGCGCCAGGGGCTATCTATCCAGGCTTGATTCTCATTGGCGTTTTGGTCCCAGACTTTGCATCCCAAAGCACGAAAATCGGCCGCGCTGGTATAACCGCGTAAAAAACCTATCATCTCGCCCACAGCAGACTTAAAGGCCAGTTTCTTGGTAGTGACGGCCGGGAAGCCCTGTTGCAAGTCAAAGCGCAGGCTAGCGCCTGGCAGGCTCAAGCTGCGTATTCCGGTACGATTGTCCTGCCAGGCGCCGCACTCCAGTATGTTTTGTACCAAATCGAGGTACTGTCTCATGCCAGCTCCAATATGTGGCGCGCTTGCTGTATAACCGGCAAATCCACCATAGCGCCATCGATTTTAAAGGTATATTCACCAGTTTTATCGGCATGCGCAACCACCTTATGGGCCCATTGCAGCAATTGCTCATCAGGCTGATAAATTTGTTTGGCTACCTGCACCTGACGTGGGTGGATGCACAACACCCCACCCATGCCGAGATCGCAGCCAAAACTGACCGTCTTCTCAAATGCCTCCAAGTCGGTAAACTCGGCCTGTACGCTATCAAAAGGCGCCGCCAGGCCATTAGACTTACTGACTTCGAGCAGGCGCAGGCGTATGCTGTTGAGCAACAGCTCGGCAGCCGGGCTATTAGGCCTGGTGCCGTATTGCGCCATAATATCCAGCATGCCAAACGATAAGGCCACCACGCCGCGCGCCTTGGCAATGCTGTCCAAAGCCTGCAATCCCAGCGCCGACTCAATGATCGGTACCAGCGGCTTGCCGGCACCAGAGAGTACATAAATATGCTCGGGCTTTTGTGCCTTGGGCAATAAAAACCCCTGTACATTGGCCAACGAACGACATAGCTCAAGGTCGCCTTCAAACCATTTGGTGCCACCATCGTTAAGACGCACCCAAAACCGCTGCTGGGGATTGGTGTTGGCGTATTCAAATACCGCTTGACGCGCCTGGACCTTGTTTTCTGGCGCGATTGAGTCCTCTAAATCAAGAATAATGAAATTAGCACCGCTGGCAAACGCCTTGGGTATACGATCTTGCCTGGTGGCCGGCACGAACAGGCCGGTACGCATAAATTTGTAATGCATTAAGTCTCCCAAACGCTATTTGCCCTGCCAGACGGGACTGCGTTTTTCGGCAAAAGCCCTGGCGCCCTCGCGGGCATCTTCAGAAACAAATATGTGGGCCACCCGCGGGCGTTGCAAATCGAACTGGTCCTCCGGACGCCAATTACGCGACTGCGCAATAATACCCTTGGCGGTACGCACCGCCAGCGGCCCATTGGCAGCTATGGTGCGCGCCAGCTCCAGGGCAGCATCCAGGGCCGCACCAGGTTCGGCCAGACGGTTTACCAAGCCCAGCTCGTGCCAGCGTGCGGCGCTGAACATATCGCCCGTCAGGATGGCTTCCATAGCCACGTGATAAGGAATTCTGGCGGGCAAGCGCAGCATGCCGCCCGAACCAGGCACCAACCCTCTTTTGACTTCGGGCAGACCAAAACGCGCGTCACTGGCAGCCACTACCAGATCACAGGCCAGCATTATCTCGCAGCCACCAGCCAGGGCATAACCCTCGACGGCAGCGATTAAGGGTTTGACCGGCGGCTGCTCGCATATACCACCAAAGCCGCGCCGGCCTACGTAGGGACGCTGGCCGGTTGCCGCAAATGCCTTCAGGTCCATGCCTGAGCAAAAATTGCCGCCGGCGCCGGTTATTATGCCCAGACGCAACTCTGCGTCATTATCCAAGGTGTCCAGTGCTGCGGCCAGCTCTTGCGCGGTCTCAAGGTTAACCGCATTGCGCGCCTGGGGACGGTTTATGGTGATTACCAATACGCCGTCGGCACGTTTAAGTTCGATGTTATTGCCCATGTTTACTCCAAAAAACCTTTAAATGGATAAAATAATAGCTTTTGCTAAGCTTAACCGTTTTAACCAAGCCGCAAGTATTCTTAATCACGCTGGCTTTTGCCGCTACCAAATGCTTACATTTCAAGAAATCATCCTATCCTTGCAGCAGTACTGGAACGAACAGGGCTGTACCCTGCTACAACCCTACGACATGGAGGTCGGCGCTGGTACCTCACATACCGCCACCTTTTTGCGCGCCATCGGGCCCGAACCCTGGAGCGCAGCCTACGTCCAGCCGTCACGCCGCCCCAAAGACGGGCGCTACGGTGCCAATCCAAACCGCCTGCAACATTATTACCAATATCAGGTGGTTTTGAAACCTGCCCCGCCCGACATCATAGACCTTTATATAAACTCTTTGCGCCGCCTGGGCATCAACCCCCAGGAACACGACATTCGTTTTGTCGAGGACGACTGGGAAAATCCAACCCTGGGCGCCTGGGGGCTGGGTTGGGAAGTCTGGCTCAACGGCATGGAAATTACCCAATTCACATATTTCCAACAGGTGGGTGGCCTGGATTGCAAACCCACCCTGGGCGAAATTACTTACGGCCTGGAGCGCCTGGCCATGTACTTGCAGGGCGTAAAATCGGTCTACGATCTGGTCTGGTCGCATAGGCCTGATGGCAAAGCGGTTTTATACCGTGACGTATTTCATCAAAACGAGGTGGAACAGTCCACTTATAACTTTGAGTATGCCGATTGCGCCATGCTGTTTAAGCACTTCGATGATTACGAAGCCGAAGCTCTGCGTCTGCTGGATATACCACTGGCGCTGCCGGCCTACGAAGTTACGCTCAAGGCCGCGCATACCTTTAACTTACTGGATGCCCGTGGCGCCATTAGCGTAACCGAGCGCGCCAGCTACATAGGACGCATACGCAAGCTCTCGCGCGCCGTGGCCAGCGCCTATTACGAATCCCGCGAGCGTCTTGATTTTCCTATGTTAGAGGCCCTATGAGCACTGATACCCAAGCACTTTTAGTGGAACTACTAACCGAAGAGCTCCCACCCAAGGCGCTACCGGCCTTGGGTCAGGCCTTTGCCCACGGCATTTATACCAGCCTGCAAGAGCAAGGTCTGGTCGCTGCTGATAATACATTTACACCCTATGCCACCCCCAGACGCCTGGCAGTTTATATTCCTGCCGTCTACGCGCAGGCCCAGCAGCGGCACTACCGCATCAAGCTAATGCCAGTCAATATAGGGCTGGATGCCAACGGCCAGGCCACCCCTGCATTGCGCAAAAAGCTTCAGGCCCAGGGGCTTGAGCACCTGCAGGTCGAGCAATTGGAACGCGCCCAGGATGGCAAGCAAGAGCAGCTCTATGCCAGTGGCAGCGCCGCTGGTGCCAAGCTCGCACAAGGCTTGCAACAGGCCCTGGATACCAGCCTGACCCAGCTGCCCATTCCCAAGCTCATGCAGTACCAGTTGGCCGATGGTCACACCAGCGTCAAGTTTGTGCGGCCCGCGCACGGCTTGTTGGCCCTCTGGGGCGATAGCGTAATCAGGGTCAGAGCACTGGGTTTGCAAGCTGGCAACACTACCGCCGGACACCGCTTTATGGACGCGCCAAGCCTGGCGATCAAGAACGCGGACTCCTGGTGTGAGCAGCTCGCTGAGCAAGGGCAGGTGATTGCCAGTTTTGCGCAACGCCGTCAGCTCATCAACACACAACTGAACGAGCAGGCCCAGGCACTCGCGGCCAGTATAGGCTCAGGCCCCGAAGTCGAGGCCCTGCTCGACGAGGTCTGTGCCCTGGTTGAGTTTCCTACCACCTACGTCGGCAGCTTCGACCCAGAGTTTCTGGCTGTGCCACCCGAATGCCTGATTCTGACGATGCGCTTGAACCAAAAGTATTTCCCGCTGTTTGATCCGCACAGCGGCAAGTTGCGCAACCAGTTTTTAATCGTCAGTAATATGCGCCCAGCCAACCCGGCCAACATCATTGAGGGCAACGAACGGGTTATCTATCCACGCCTGGCCGATGCCCAGTTTTTTTATCAAACCGACCTGAAAACGCCCTTGGCGCAGCGCGTCGACCAGCTAGCCCAAAGCGTTTATCACCATAAACTCGGCAATCAGTTGCAGCGCTCCGAGCGCGTGCAGCAAAATGCCGCCTGGTTAGCGCGCCTGCTGGACGCCGACAGCGCCATAGCCAGCCGGGCAGCCCGGCTGGCCCACGCTGATTTAAGTACCCTGATGGTAGGCGAATTTCCCGAGCTGCAGGGCATAATGGGGGCTTACTACGCCCAGCACGATGGCGAGCCGGCCGAGCTCGTACGAGCCTTGCGCACGCAGTACCAAATCCGCCTGCAAGAGCCGGTTAATGGCGCTAGTCTGATCGCCGCCATACTCTTCATGGCCGAGCGCGCTGAAACCCTGATAGGCGCTTGGGGTGTGGGTCTGATTCCCACCGGCGAGCGCGACCCATATGGCCTGCGGCGCGCGGCCTTAGGGCTAATCAGCGCTTACCAGCAGTTATTGGCAGGTGGCTATTTATCCGCCAGTCAGTCCTCTGCCATAGGCCTGCACGAGTTGCTACAACAGGCTGCCAGCACCTTTGCACCGGGCACACTAGCCGCTAATACGGTGGCCGCAGTACAGGACTTTATCTACGAACGTTTACGCCACCAGCTCAGCGACCAGGCCAGCAAGCACGTAGTGGATGCGGTGCTGGCTTTAAGCCCGCCCTTGCATCAGGTCGAACTGCGTATCCAGGCCTGCAATAGCTTTATGCGCTTACCCGAAGCCGAGGCGCTGGCCAGCGCCAACAAACGCATCGGCAACCTGTTAAAAAAGGCCGATCAGGCCGTAGGCGTACCCCAGCAACAATTACTGCAAGCTGGCGCCGAACAAAATCTGGCCACAAAGATCCAAGAGCTAGGACCGCTTGCCACTCAGCAATTTAACGCTGGCGAGTTTGCCGCTAGCCTGGCCACCTTGGCCCAGACGCGCGCCGCGGTGAATGAGTTTTTTGCCGATGTGATGGTAATGGCCGATGACCCAGCCATCAGAGCCAACCGTCTGGCTCTCTTGGCCAGTCTGCACCAGCTTATGAATCAGGTAGCCGATTTATCGAGGTTAGCCCATTGAAGCTGATAATTCTCGACCGCGACGGGGTCATTAACCACGACAGCGATGCCTACATAAAAAGCCCCGCCGAGTGGCTGCCTATCGAGGGCAGCCTGGCGGCAATCTCCAGGCTGAACCAAGCTGGCTGGAAAGTCGTAGTAGCCAGCAACCAATCTGGCGTCGGGCGCGGCCTGTTCAGTGCGCATACCTTGACCCAGATACACCTGCACATGCGCGCGCAGCTGGCCTCGGTCGGCGCGCGCATAGACGCCCTGTTTTTCTGTCCTCACGGACCCGATGATGGCTGTGACTGCCGCAAACCCAAAACCGGCATGCTACGAGACATAGCCCGGCGCTTTGATATTTCTTTACACGGCGTCCCCCTGGTGGGCGATAGCCTACGCGACTTGCAGGCCGCCAGCGCTATGGGCTGCGCCCCCTGGCTGGTTTTAAGCGGTAAGGGCCAGCAAACACTGGCCAATCAGGCCTGTGCGCCTTTACCAGCCGACACCCAGGTGCGTGCCAACTTGGCAGCTGTGGTCGATAGCTTGCTGGAGACGCCGACATGATTCATATCAGATCGGCTTTGTACATGGCGTTTTTGGTAATAACCGTCATACCCTATGCCCTGTGCTGCGTACTGTGGGCCCCGTTGCCCCTTAGCTGGCGCTACAAACTAACCCTCGGCTGGCCCGCCCTGGCTTTGTGGGGCGCACGCTGGATATTGGGCATCCGCTATCAGGTCACCGGCCTGGAGCACCTGCCTGATGGACCGGTAATTATTCTATCCAAGCACCAGTCGGCCTGGGAGACCCTCTACTTTGCCGTAAAAATGCCCCGCGACGTGGTCTTTGTTTACAAAAGAGAGCTGCACTACGTGCCTTTTTTTGGCTGGAGCCTGGCCTTGCTCAGCATGATCCCAATTAACCGCAGCAAGGGGCGTGAGTCTTTTGAACAAGTGGTACGCATCGGCAGCCAAAGGTTAAAAGAAGGGCGCTGGCCGGTACTTTTTCCTGAAGGCACGCGCGTCGCCCCTGGGCAGATCGGGCGCTACAAACAAGGCGGTACCATGCTGGCTTGTAAAACTGGCGTGCCGGTAGTGCCAGTGGCACATAATGCCGGTGAGCGCTGGCCGCGCAACGCCTTTGTTAAAACGCCCGGCCTGGTTACGGTATCTTTTGGTCCGGCCATAAGCCCACAAGGGCATAGTCCGGCGTCACTAAATAATACGGTACGCGAGTGGATAGAAGCCGAAATGCGCCGCCTGAATCCAGAACGCTACGCCAATAAGGCGTAGAAAATCACACCCCGACGCGCCCAAAATTGCGTATCATGTTTACCTAAATACTGAACCAACCGGAGGACACTATGCGTTTGCTGCATACAATGCTGCGGGTAGGTAATCTTGAACGCTCGCTGATGTTTTATACCGAAATCCTCGGCATGCAATTATTGCGTCGCAAAGACTACCCCGATGGCCGCTTTACCCTGGCCTTTGTCGGCTATCAGGAAGAGTCTGCAGGGGCCGTAATAGAGCTGACCCACAACTGGGACACCAGCCATTACAACCTGGGTGATGGTTACGGCCACATCGCCATCGAGGTTGAGGATGCCTACGATAGTTGCGCCACTATCAAGGCCCGCGGTGGGCTGGTAGTACGCGAGGCCGGCCCCATGAAGCACGGCGATACGGTAATAGCCTTTATCGAAGACCCGGACGGCTACAAGATAGAGCTGATCCAGCGCGCCGGGCGGGCTGATTAATTATCCTGCCTGGCAGGCATGGCACCCGCAGCAGCCAGGCTATCGGCCAAGTCCAGCAACTGCGGTACGCTTAGCTCCTGCGGCCGCGCGCTGGCAGCAATACCAAGCTTGTCCCAGTCAGGCAACCCCGCCCACGTCCCCAGGCTGGCGCGCAGCATCTTGCGGCGCTGGCCAAAGACACGCGCCAATAAGGCTGCAAATACCTTGCCATCACGTGGCCTGCGTATCTTATCGGGCGCCAACGGACGCATGCGCACCAGAGCCGACACCACTTTGGGTATTGGCTTAAATGCTGTCGGGTCAACATCAAACAGGTGCGTCATACTGTAATGCACCTGCAACATTACCGCCAAACGGCCATACGCGCTGCTACCAGGCGCGGCCACCATGCGCTGCACCACTTCGCGTTGCAACATAAAATGCTGATCCTGGATCAGGTCGGCAAAGGGCAAGAGGTGAAACAGCAAGGGACTGGAAATGTTATATGGCAGGTTACCAACCACGCGAATTTTCTGCCCAGCAGCCAGCGCCGCCGTACCCGGCCAGTTATTTATTAATTGTGCAAAATCCAGCTGCAGCACATCGGCTTCGATCAAATGTAAGCGCTCGGGCCCCCAACGCTGGCGCAAACCTGCCGCCAAGTCGCGATCTAGCTCTACCGCAACCAACTCTTGCAAGTGCTGCAGCAAAGCTGCGGTAAGGGCCGCCTGCCCTGGCCCGATCTCTATTAGCGCATCATCAGCCTGGGGCCGTATAGCCCGCAAGATTGACTCGATGACCGCCTCATCGACCAGAAAATTCTGGCCAAAGCGTTTGCGGGCCTGGTGTTGCATACCTAATCGTAATTGATGCTGGGCTTTTCCAGCCTATTATCTATGTAGGCCTGGCTGCGCAGTTGATCCAGCCAATCCTCGTAGGCTGGCCCGATGCGCCGTTGCAGCAACTCATTGCGGGCCTGCATATTTATGTAATCATCCTTCATGTCCTTGGCACGGCGCTCTACAACCTGAATCAAGTGCCAGCCAAAGGGCGATTTTATCGGCTCGCTAACCTGACCGTCCTTGAGCGCATCCATGGCTTGCTCGAAAGCCGGTACGGTATCGCCTGGGTTTAACCAGCCCAGATCACCACCCTGGGGGGCACTGGCATCCTCGGAAAAACGCTTGGCCAGCTCCTCAAAGGATTCGCCATTGGCGACCCGATTACGCACGGTTGCAAGGGTTGCGCGCGCCTTATCGTCATTAACCACCTGGGAAGTTTTGATAAGAATATGCCGCGCGTGCGTTTGTTCGACCATCACCGGGCCAATGCTGGAAGCAGCCACCGGCTTGATTACCGGCCGTGGCGGCGGCGCGGGCGCACGCGCCTGCTGTTGTCCCGGCGCCTGGGCATAGCCGCGGCGCAGCACTTTAAGAATGTGGAAGCCACGACCGCTTTGGATTATGCCGCTGACGCCACCTGGGGGCGTTTTGCCAATCGCCTTGATAAACAAATCGGGCCAATCTTTAAGTGGACGTATACCCATATTGCCACCATCCAAGGCCTGCGGCCCATCCGATGAGGCCGCCGCTACACCGGCAAAGTCAGCGCCCGATTTAATCCGCTGCAAGAGCGCCTGCGCCTGCTGACGTTTTTCTTGCACTACCGCCTCGGTGGCATAGTCCGGCACCTCTACCAGGATCTGCGCTAGCTCAACCAGCTCGGGGCCGCTTGGTTTGGGTGGCGGTGGCGCTGGTTGCGGTGCTGGTTCCGGCTCCTTGGCATTAGGCGGCATAACCGGCAAATCAGAGTTGGCCGCCAGAAAGGCCTCAACATCCCTATCGCTGATAAAAACGTGCTCATCGACAAAACGCTGGCGCAACATATCGTCCTTGATCTGGTTACGCAGCTCCTGGCGGTAATCTTCCCAGCTCATACCGGTGGACTTAACCTCACGTTGCAAAATTTCCAGATTGATGTGATTGCGCTGAATGATGGAATTAATGGCCTGCTCAACCTGGCCATCAGTGACCCTGATACCAATACGATCAGCCTCGTTATCCAGCAATATGGCATTAATCATTTGCTGTAACACCTGGCGCTGCAAAACATCCTGTTTGGGCACCGGAATACCCTCGATCTGCATTTGGCGCTTGACCTGTTCGGACTTGGTTTTGAGCTGGTTAAGCGTAATCACCTGCCGGTCTACAACCGCCACGATGCCATCCACAAACTGACTGGCAGAATTTTGTGGCGGCTTGCTTTTGGCCGCTGCCCACGCCGGATCCAGGGCACAGGCCATACTTAGCAGTATAAGCACCAGGCCGACAATACGTTTTGGGCTAGACATCAATCGTACCTCTCGAATGGTGATTTTTCTGGTATAGAAGATGATATAGGCTCGTAGCCAGTAATGCGACTATTGAGCAGCGTCATTGGGTCAGTACCTAATGAGCCCAGGCCAGTGAGCTCAAGCTGGAAAAATAGCGAAGTATTGGTATCACGTGAGGACACGGCATAACGCTGCATTACCACTCGCGCAGCCCAGCCGCGTTCACCCCTATACTCCAAGCCAGCTATGGATTGGATGTTGCGCTTTTCTTCCAGGGAATAATCATACCTGCCGACACCATACCAACGCGGTGAGAACGGCCACTGCACGCTTAGACTTACCTGTTTGCGCGCCAATCTGTTGCTATTGTAGCGTTGTACGCTGTAGGGGTCGGTGTAAATGCTGGGATCGCGTTCATAGCGATAGGATAGTGACACATTAGCCAAGCGCTTGGGCGACCAGCGTACCCCGGAACTCAACAAGTTACTTTTAAGGTTTTTTTGCTCGAACTGACCATTCAGGTAAATTGAAAACCTATCGGTCAGGGCGGCCGACGCGCCTACCAGATAATCCGACTCGGAGGCGGTGCGCGCGGCGCGGTTGGGCAGGGTAACTTCCTGATCGGCAAAATAAAAGCGTTGTGCCGCCGACAACGACACCCGCTCAAACCCAGTATCCGCATCGAGCCAGCGCGTGGTCAGACCCGCGGTTAACTGGTTGGCATTGGCTATACGATCCCAGCCACCGCTGAAAATATTTTCGTCAAAGGCCTGCATAAAACTAAAGGTGGCCATACTGGTATCGTAAATGGGGATATCTTTTTGATCACGGTAAGGCACATACAGGTAATACAGCCTTGGTTCCAGCGTTTGTATGGAAGGGTTGCCAAAAAAACTGGTATCACGCTCGAAGGTCATGCCGGTATCTATGGAAGAGATCGGCAACACCCTGGTTTGACTGCGCGGTCGGCCCTTGAATTCTGTCATGCGGGGCGAATCAGCAAACCAGTCGGTGTCATAGCGGCTAACGTGCAGGCCAACCTTGGGGGTAAAGTAGGCCCAGGGCAGTACGAACGGGCGCGATACGCTGGTATAGGACACCATACGCACACCGTTGGGCTTAATGCGCTGACCTATAAACTGGCCAAAATTCTGCCCCCAATCCGGGCCGTTATAGACCGGCGCCACAAAACGCGTGATCTCATTTTGTGAAACGATATCAAAGCCATGCCAGTTGTAACGCTGCGCCGTAAAATTAAAACGCGGCAGCAGATTGTATGGCGGCGCCAGATAATTGCCGGTACGGTCCTGCAGGGTCTGGTAGCCGTAAAACTGCACATAGCTGGAAAAATAACGGCCATCACTCCATTTCAGCAATGCCCGGCTGGGCATATAGGTGATCGAAGCGTCAGAAGCGGTAAAGGATGAAAAGTCCCTGAAGTAATTATCATCGGACACCTTGCGCGCATCCAGATACAGGTTAAAACCATGGCCCAGGTTTTGATTGTGCTGCAAGGAATACAACCAGCGTTTTTCCTTGGTTTTTTTATCATTGGCGATATACGTACCAAATAGCTGCGTGTCAGAACTGTATCCGAGGTGACGCAGCTCGGTGCCTAGCAGCAAACCGCGTTTGCTCATGTAGCGCGGGTACAGTGTGGCATCGTAATTGGGGGCCAGATTAAGGTAAAAGGGTGTGGTCAACTCCAGGCCGGCGTTACTGGAGGTACCATAGTAAGGGATTAAAAAACCACTTTTGCGTTCATCGCGCAAAGGAAAAGACAAATAGGGTGAATAAAGCAAGGGCATGCCCTTGAAGTACAACACGCCGTTGCGCGCCACACCCTCGTTTTCGTCTATATATAAATCAACCTTGCTGGACTCTATCCACCAGGCCGGGTCCGGCGCATCAACGCCGCTATAGCTTACGTCTTTGAGGCGCATGTGGTTGCGGTCAAAAATTTCGGCTTCTTGCGCCTGGCCGCGCCCGGCCGAACCACCTAACCAAAAACGCGGCTCCTGAATGGTGCCCTGATCGGTTTTGGTATTAAAACGCAGATGTGGGCCTTTTACTATGTGACCCTCACGCATAAGCAGGCCGTTGCCATGTACGTCCGTCTGACCGGAATCTTGCTGGTGCTCGATACGGTCGCCTTTGACTACCGCATCAAGACGCCGCACCTGGGCGTTACCCTCCAGTATTATGAGCTTGTCCTGATCCTGGCTGATATGATCGCCGATCAGGTACGATGGCAAATCGTTGGCATCAATACCCGGATGCACACCCAGGCTGCCCACCATACGCATTTTTGCCGGGTCGGCATTGGCGGTGGTAGCCATCGGCAAGGCCGCTGCGAGGCCCAGCACCAGACTGGCAACAGCGACAAAAAAGCGGGCGTCCATACGACGGGCACAAAAAAGCTGCAATACAGGTATCCAAAAAAGTTAGCGCAAACAAATAACGGGCAATTCTGCGCGCCCAATTAGCACTGCAACCGGGTATTATAAATAAGATAAGCCAGAGCATGCTTAAATGTCATAATTTAATTTTTTCAGCCTCAATCCATCTATGACAAGCTCCCACGACAGTGCATTACGCCAGCTGCAGCTAAAGCGCTGGCTCGATAGCCTGGCCCCCAGCCTGGGTTTGCAAGCGCAACACATGACACCAGTAAGCGGGGATGCCAGCTTGCGGCATTATTTTCGTATCCCTTACAACTACGGCAACCTGCTGGTCATGGACGCCCCTCCACCAGAGGATAGTCAGCAATTCATACGCGTAGCCGGTTTGCTGGCCCGCGCCGGGGTGGTCGTGCCCAAGGTGCTGGCCCAAGACCTGCAGCTTGGTTTTTTGCTCATTGGTGATCTGGGCCGGCACAGCTTTTATCAGGCCTTAGTTGCAAGACAGCTCGACGCCCAGCAATTACAACAACATTACCGCGCTGCTTTGCGCACCCTGGTGCGCATACAACAGGCTACGGTGCGCGCCCTACCGGTCTATGATCGTAGCACCATGCTGCTAGAACTGCAGGTATTTACCCACTGGTACTTATATGTGCACCTGGGCTATCAGCTCGATCAGCAACAAAGCGGCGCGCTTAAAGCCATGTTCGAACATTTATGCAGCCAGATAGATGCGCAACCAAAAGTGCTGGTTCACCGTGACTTTCACAGCCCGAATCTTATTCTTGGTACCAGCGCCAGCAACTACGCCCCTGGCGTAATTGACTTTCAGGACGCCGTATACGGGCCAATCAGCTACGACATCGCTTCGCTGGCGCTGGACGCACGCTTTACCTGGGACGAGTCCTGGCAACTGGACTGGGCTATACGCTATTGGGAGTACGCCCGTGCTGCAGGCCTGTCGGTGGACCCTGATTTTGCCAGTTTCCATAGCGCCTACGAGCTCACCAGCCTGCAACGCAACCTGCGCATTCTGGGTGTGTTCGCCCGCCTCTGGCACCGTGACGGCAAAGATGCCTACTTGCAGCATATGCCCCGTGTGCTGGCTTATGTACATCAGGTAGCCCAGCGTTACGGCTATTGCAAGCCTCTGTTACAAGTTCTGCAACAGGCTCACCAGCAACAACCCCAGGATGGTTTCAGCTTCTAATGCGCGCGATGATACTGGCTGCCGGGCGCGGCCAAAGAATGCGCCCGCTCACCGACAGTAAACCCAAGCCCTTGCTCCAGGCAGGCGGCAAGCCGCTAATTATCTGGCATTTATTGCGTCTGGCACAGGCCGGCTTCAAAGACGTCATCATCAATCACGCTTGGCTGGGCGAGCAAATTGTGGCCGCTTTGGGTGACGGCAGCTCCTTTGGCCTGCGCTTACGCTACTCTGCCGAAAACCCGGCTTTAGAGACTGCAGGCGGTATCGCCAAGGCTCTGGATTTTTTTGCTGACCAGCCTTTTCTGGTAATAAATGGTGACATCTGGAGCGACTGGAATCCATCCGCAGCGCATGACATCGCTGCAAATTTACACTCAGGTAGCCTGGCCCACCTGATTATGGTTAAAAACCCGGCCCACCATCGCACGGGCGATTTTGTACTACAAGCAGACGGCCGCCTGAACCTGCTCGGGTCTGATCAGAATAAATACACATTTGCTGGCATAGGAGTATATAGGCCACAGCTGTTTGCCGCCATAAACATCGGTACGGCTGAACCCCTGGCGCCATTATTGCGCCAGGCCATTACTGACCAACGCCTGCACGGCTCGCTTTACCAGGGCCGCTGGGTAGACGTTGGCACCAGCGAGCGCCTGGCCCAGCTTGATAGCTTCTTGCACAAACGTAATTGCCTGTCTACGCCCGTGACATGAACAGCTAGAGCGCAGCACGCTGGCAGTGCATGTTTATAGACCATATAATCTATGACATCGTGGCAGCACCGCTGCTTTTAAAAATCCAGCCCTCAAAACTACAAAGCTTATGTCTCTTGGCTCAAAACGTCCCACATTCAAACCTACACCCTATGGTTACACGCGCCGCAGGCGTGGCATACCACGCTGGTTGTGGCTGCTTATTACAGGCGTTGTGCTTGGCGTCGGCGGAGTGCTGTTTTTGCAAAGCAGCTATGGCCCGCAACGCTTAACGGTTGAGCAGTCCGAACAGCTACGCATAGATTTAAACACTACCAAGCTCGAAAATCAGCGCCTGATGGCCGCAAGCAAAAAGGCTACCGAGGCAACCGCCGCGGCCGAAAAAGACCAGCAAGAGCAGGCCCGCGCCACAGCCGCCATGCGTCAGCAACTGCTGGATATGCAAGCCGGGGTCGCCAGCCTGATCGACGCTATTGCACCCGACCCCAGAGGCTCCAACCCCGGAATCAGGGCCGGCAATATGGTGCTGCACCCCGACGGCCTGCATTACAGCGTATTATTGATTCAAGAACCAGCCGATGGCGCCACACCAACCGATGGCACAAGCCCTACTTTCAAGGGAGCGATCAAGCTGGTAGCCACTGGCACCTACAGCAACGGCCAAACCGGCTACATCGAGCTGGCCGACCAGCCCCTGACAATGGGGCTATACACCACCGTAAGCGGCCAATCCGAGCTACCTAAAGGCTTTAGGGTACGTCTGGTAACCGTGCAAATAACCCCGGCAGGCTCTGACAAGGTGGTTTCTACCCGTACCTTAAAGGTAGCCGTGGCCCGCTAGGAACCACTGGCGTGTGACGCACTTAAAAGGCCGGTACGATCGCGCCTTTATACTGCTGCAAAATATGCTCGCGCACCTTGTCGGTTTGCATGGCTTGCACCAGCAGCTTGATATCCGCATTATCCTTGTCTTCAGCACGGGTAACCAGGATATTGGCGTAAGGCGAATCCTTATCTTCGATAAACAAGGCATCCTGCACCGGATTCAAGCCAGCTTCCAGGGCATAATTGGTGTTTATCAAGGCCATATCAACGTCGGGCAAAATACGTGGCAAGGTAGCCGCCTCAAGCTCCTTGAATTTAAGCTTTTTAGGGTTCTCAGCTACGTCCCTGGCGGTGGCCAGTATGTTATTCGGGTCTTTAAGTTCGATAAGCCCCTGTTTTTGCAGTAGCAACAAAGCCCGCGCACCATTGGATGGGTCGTTAGGTATGGCCACCATGGCCCCATCAGGCAGCTCGTTGATATTCTTGATTTTTTGCGAGTAAGCGCCAAAAGGCTCGACGTGTACCAGGCCAACCGTCAACAAAGCCGTGCCGTGCTCTTTGTTAAACGAATCCAGATAGGGCTGATGCTGAAAAAAATTGGCGTCAATTTGTTTATCAGCCACCTGCAAATTAGGCTGTACGTAGTCGGTAAACACCTTGATATCCAGGTCGACACCTTGCTTGGCCAGATCACCCTTGATGAATTCGAGCAACTCGGCGTGCGGCACGGGCGTAGCCGCTACAGACAGCTTGCCCGCCTGGGCCGACGCCGCAAACACCAGCGGCGCAGCCAAGGCTATTACCGGCAGTAAACGCTTTAACATGGGTCAATCTCCTTTACGATTTAAGCGGGCCACCCAGCGGTCACCCGAGACTTGAAAAACCTGCACTAAAATAACCAGTATCACCACCGTAACCGCCATCACGTCACCCTGGTAACGCTGATAGCCAAAACGCACGGCCAGATCGCCCAGGCCGCCGCCGCCTATGACGCCTGACATGGCCGAATAACCCACCAGGGTAATCGCCGTAACCACCACCGCCGCCAGGATACCGGTGGTAGCCTCGGGCAGCAGCGCCAAGGTAACGGTCTGCCTGGAGCTGGCCCCCATCGCCCTGCAGGCCTCGCTTACGCCAGGGTCGAGTTCACGCAATACATTTTCTACCAGGCGCGCAAAAAATGGTGCAGCACTTGCTACCAATGGTGGGATTGAACCTTGCACGCCCAAGGCGGTACCGGCCAGAAAGCGTGAAAGCGGAATCATGACGATGAGCAAAATCAAAAAAGGCACCGAACGCAGCACATTGACGACCAAGGCCACGCCCTGATACGTGTACTTATTGGCCATCATTTGTCCTGGGCTGGTCAAGAACAGCAACACGCCTACCGGCAAGCCGATAATTACCGTAAACAGCAAGGAAAATCCGGTCATTAACAAGGTATCGAGCGTGGCTTCGGCTATCAGCCACCAGTCAATATTGGCCATCATGATGGTTTGTTACCATTAATGGACAAGTCCTGGAAATCCACCCCCGCCGTCGCCAGGATGGGCCCTAGTTTTTGCAACTGTTCGGGTGCACCTTGGGCGGCCACCACCAGCTGACCGTAGGGGGTATTCTTAATGCGCCCGACCGAGCCCTGCAAAATACTAAAGTCAAGGCCCAGCTCGCGGCTGATGCGGCTTAACACCGGGCTAACCGTGCTGGCCCCACGAAAACTCAAACGCAGCATGCGCCCGCTAATGCCCACGGCCAGATCGCGCCAGCCTTCGCCGCCGTACATGCCGCTTTCAGACAGCAGGCCCTTGGTCGCGGCATGCCGCGGGTGTAAGAAAACGTCCAGCACCTGGCCCGACTCTACCACTTTGCCTGCCTCCAAAACTGCCACCCTGTCGCACACCGCACGTATAACGTCCATGCCGTGGGTAATCAAAACAATCGTCAAGCCCAGGCTTTTATTAATTTGCTCCAGCAGGCGCAAGATTGACTGGGTAGTTTCTGGATCGAGTGCCGAGGTGGCCTCATCGCACAGCAATAGACGTGGCTTGCTCGCCAAGGCCCTGGCGATACCCACGCGCTGCTGTTGGCCACCCGATAGCTGACTTGGATATTTGTGCGCGTGGGCCGCCAAACCTACCAGCTCCAATACCTCAGTGGCACGTTGGCGGCGTGCAGCACGATTCAGGCCAGCCAGACGCAGCGGAAAACTAACATTTTCCATGATGCTGCGCGAGCGCAGCAAATTAAAGTGCTGAAACACCATGCCCACCGTACGCCGGTAAGTACGTAGCTGCAGACTGTCAAAGGCGGTAATGTCCTGGCCGTCCACCAAAACGTGGCCAGCACTTGGGCGTTCAAGCAAATTAAGCATGCGAATCAGCGTACTCTTGCCCGCCCCGGAGCGGCCAATAATGCCATAGACCTCGCCCTCGCGTATCTCCAGGCTGACCCCGTCCAGGGCGTGCATCTGGCGCCCATCGGACTCATAGGTTTTACGTATGTTTTGTAATTTGATCAAAACTTATGCTGGTAAAGAAAGAAACTTTTGTGCCAATCTGACCCAGTAACTAGCCCCCAAGGGGATTAAGGCGTCGTTGAAGTCATAGCTGCTGTTATGCAAAGAACAGGTGCCCGGCCCATGGTCGGGGCTGCGGTGCTGGCCATCACCATTACCTATCCAGACGTAACAACCTGGGCGCTCTTTGAGCATAAAGGCAAAATCCTCGGCCCCCATCGAGGGCCGCACATTGTCACGCAGGTTTTCTGGCCCTACCAGGGCGTTGATCACCTGGCGACATACGTCCGTTTCGGCCGCATGATTAAACGTAACCGGGTACTGACGCTTGAAACTGAACTGCACCCCACAGCGCATGGCCTGGGCCAGGCTTTGGCTGATTTCCTGCAAACGTTGTTCGATGATATCCAACGTCTGCTCCGATAAGGTGCGCACGGTACCGCTTAAAGTAGCCTGGTCTGGAATCACATTATCAGCCGTACCGGTATGAATTTGCGTCACGCTTATAACTGCGGCTTCAAGGGGATCTAGCTCGCGGGTGATAATGCTTTGAAAAGCCAAGGTTAGCTGCGCCGCCACTACTACCGGATCGATACCCAGATTTGGCATAGCGCCGTGTCCACCACGACCATTTATGACCAGTTTGAAACTATTGCTGGAAGCCATTATCGGGCCAGCAGTCAAGCCAAAGCTGCCAACCGGTAAGCCAGGCCAATTATGCATGCCAAACACCGCATCCATGGCAAAGCTCTCAAACAGGCCATCCTCGATCATGAATCTGGCCCCGGCGGCACCTTCTTCGGCGGGTTGAAAAATAACATAAACGCTACCATCGAAGTCACGTTTTTCTGCCAGGTAGCGCGCTGCTGCCAACAGCATCGTCGTATGCCCATCATGGCCGCAGGCATGCATTAAGCCTGGATTGCGACTGGCATGGGCAAAGTTATTGGCCTCGGTAATCGGCAAGGCGTCCATATCGGCGCGCAAGCCTAGCGCACGGCCTTTGGCCCGCCCATTTATACAACCTACAACACCAGTTTTGCCTATGCCACGCCGCACCTCCACACCCCAGGACGTTAGCAGGGACGCGACCTTATCGGCGGTATCGTGTTCGTTAAAGGCAATCTCCGGATTCATGTGTATGCTGCGCCTGATTGTGGTGAAATCAGCCTGCCAGTTTTCTAAGGTTTCAATCAGCTTCATTTGGCGACCCAGCATGGTAAATAGATAAAACGCTTATAATAGGACATTATTTGGCCCAATAATTGTGGGCGCATCAAGAACCGATTTTATTTTATGGCGTAAATCCGTCAAAATATTGGTTTTTAAAAGACTTTGTCCCGAGGTAACCCACGTGGCGTCCACCGAAAAGCTGGCGTATCATCTTGTTCACTCAGATCCTGATATAAACAACTCTTCCTGCATTCAATGGTCACTGGATCATGGCGATTGGCGGTTCCAGATTCAGGCCCATGCCCCCGGAGTATTCCGGCTGCGCTGTGGCCCCGCCAACTGGCTTGAGCCGGCCAAGCCCACGACCCGGATGCAACGTCAGGCCGATATGTTGCTGGCGCGCCACGAGGCTATTGGTGAAATGCAGTGCCAGCTTGATGACGCTCACAACTGGATACTTGGCCAGGGCGAAGCCCGGCTCGCGATTGACGCCGCCAATAATGCCTTTAGCCTGGGCCTGGGCGATCAAACGCTTATAAAAATTACCCTTGACACACAGCCACACAAACAGCCCCCCCTAAACCTGTGGCAACTTGATATCAGGCAATCGCAGCCGGCAGGCATTTATGGTCTGGGCGAAACCTTGGCCGAACTTGACCGCACGGGCAGCAAACTCTGCTCTGATAAAGCCTCCGACCGCTATCTGCCGTTAGCCTGGAGCCCAGGCGGCTGGGGTATATACCTTAATACCCTCAACCTCCAGGAACATGATTTAAGCGCTACAGACAAATATCTCATCAAGGCCGTGGATAGCGGTCTGGACCTGTTTTTATTCGTCGGCGAACCAGGCGAAATCCTCAATCAATATACCGCTTTAACCGGTCGCGCAGGCCAACCAAACTTATGGCCCATGGGCGTCTGGCTGGAACAGGCTCCGGGCCAGGACAGCGCAACCAGCCTGCAACAGGTTGCCAGTCTGCGCAAACAGGGTATGGCCCTGGACTGTTTGCAGTTGGCCGAACCAGCCACGCTCGGTTTTACCGACGACAAGCCTGTTTTTCAGTGGGCCGCACACCTGCCAGACTGGCGCGGTCTGGTTACCGCTGCTGAAAAGCTCGATTTACACCTGGCTGGCACAAGCTTTCCTGGGGTAATTGCGGGCACACCCTTGTTTGCTGAGCTGGAAGATCGCGCCTGGCTGCTTTGTGATGACAACGGCGACGCCTGGCAGCACCCCGGCAACGCCAGCTCCGGTGGCAAGCCTTTTGGCTTACTGGATTTAAGCCACAAGGATTGCTTCAAGCTGTGGTCAGAACGCCACCAGCAGGCCGAAAGCGAAGGCTTGCACGCGGTAGCGTGTCACGCCCACTACGAACTGCCGGACAATATCGAAGCCCGCAGCCAGGAGTCTGCTGCCGTGCTACGCAACGTCTATCCGCATTTGGCCAGACGCGCCCTGTTTGACGCCGTGGCCGGGATGCGCACGCCGCAAGAGGGTATACAAATCAGCCGCGATTTATTTCCTGGCGTACAGCGCTTTGCCTGGCAACAAGGCCCACAGGTAGAAAATACCTGGGCGGGCTACGCTGCTACGCTTAAGGCTGCCCTGGCCCTTGGCAATAGCGGCGTGGCAGTACAAACGCACAAGCTGGGCAATGCGCAGGCTGATACCAAAGGCATGACAGCCGAGTTGTTTTTACGCTGGCTGGCCATGGCGGTATTTTCAGCCAACTTTAACTTGCAAGGGCACCCGGAACTTATGCCAGATGCCTTTGACGCCCCTACCCGCAGCCTGATAAAGCACTGGCTGCGCTGGCGCTATCGCCTGCTGCCTTACGTGGCTGGCATAATTGACGACGCCGTGCGTACCGGCCTGCCCGTACAACGTTCGATGGCCCAGGCCTATCCGGACGACCCAGTGGCCCATGGCTTTGACACCCAATACCTGCTTGGTCCTGCCTTGTTGCTTGCGCCAGTTATGCATAGCGGCAATCGCACCCAGATATATTTACCCAAGGGCGACGCCTGGTGGGATTTAAGCACCGGTTGGCGCTACGAGGGTGGCACCTTGCTGGAGCTTGATTGTGGCCTGGACTCTATCCCGGTCTTTGGCCGCGAGGGCCATATGCTATGCCTAGGGCTGGAAGTGCAACACACCGGCGAGATCAACTCGGCGCGTATTCTTGAAGAGGTCTGGCTATTTGGCATGCCCGAGCACAACCCGGTAGTTATGCGCAACAAAATCCGCGTTATGCAAATGCAAGGCTCAAGCTATATCAAGGGTCTCGAAGGCCTGAAAATCCTGCCATCCGAAGGCCTTGAGGTCAAGCGCCGCGGCGCCGAGGTGCGTATTTCACGCGCGCGCTAACTCCGCATCCACATCAACACAAAAACCTGGATCAAAATCCGGGTTTTCGTTGGCGCCCCTGATGAAGTAACCGCGCGGGTTACACACTACTCTGGTGCCGTTTTGCACGTAATCAAAGCTGTCGTGCGTATGACCGTGGATCCACAGCTGCGCCTGGCCCATTAAAGCCGTGCAATCGGAGACGAAGGCAGCGCTTAAAGGCGAATCGGCAAAGCGCTGGTGTACGCTTTTGGGACAGGGAGCGTGATGGGTAATAACCACCGTAGGCCCTGGATGAGGCTTGGCCAGCTCGCGCTGGAGCCAGGCGTATTGTTGCGCAAACAGCGCCCGCGCATCAGCTGGGGCAAAAATGCTGGCATCGGCGTTACGGATTACCTGAAAATCCCTGATCATGGACTGCGCCTGGGCCATCGCCTGCTCTCTTTGCGCAACGCCAAATAAGTCAAAGTCGCTCCACAGCGTAGCGCCCAGAATACGCACCCCATTGATTACGCAGGCTTGCTCATCCAGCAGCTGGACAGAATTTTTGTCAGCCTCGTGCTGCAATTGTGCCCGCACCTGATCGATGGCACCGCCATAAAATTCGTGATTACCAGGCACAAAAAGCACTGGCCGCGGTATCCTGGCGGCCCACTGCATAGCTGCGGCCGGCCGGGTTATATCACCGGCGAGCACGGTTATATCGGCATCCACCTCAGGCAGCTCCAGGCCATGCATGCTCAAGTGCAAATCCGACAATACGTGCATGCGCAGCCAAGGCTTATTATTTGTTTGCTGCATGGTTATTTTCCTACAAAATATACTTGACTAGACTTTTATATGGTGCCATAATTTGGGGCTTGGTTGGGTCGTTAGCTCAGTTGGTAGAGCACCGGACTTTTAATCCGTTGGTCGCGCGTTCGAGCCGCGCACGACCCACCAAAATGATATATACCAACAGCTGTATAGGCTGTAACCAACAACAGCGCGCCACCAACTACGGTGGCTTTTTTATTGCCCAAAATACGCAGCCGCTTTGACAGACACCTCTTTGTTTGATTTTACCAAGCGCCAGCACTGGCAAGTAATGGTAATAGGATAGCGCCAATAAAGCCTAAGGCCGGCGCTGATACCAGATCGTCCTATTGCGTTGTAATAGCTCATATACTAGTAAAAGAACTACAAACCAATGTATATTAGCAATATTAACAATGACGGGAGACAAACCATGACTTTCAAAACAGCTAAGCTTAGTTTGCTATCCTTGGCGCTAGCCGGGGCTCTGGGCGTAGCGGCAACGCCGGCGGCCGCGGCACCAATTAAATTGGGCGCCATCAACCTGTTATCCGGTGGCGCTGCTACCTACGGCAAATTCGCCCAACAGGGCGCACAACTCGCGCTGGAGGAAATCAACGGCGCCGGTGGTGTGCTGGGCCGCGAGCTACAAGTGCAGTTCGAAGATAGCGAAGGCAAAGCGGCGGTGGCCATACAGGCAGCCCGCAAGCTGGTATTCCAGGATGGCGTCGTGGGCTTGATGGGTCTGGATAGCTCCGGCGTGGCCCAAGGCCTGGTGCCGGTAATTCCAGAGCTCGAAGTACCTTTGATAATCACCCACGCAGCCACCCCCGACGTTACCGGCAATCTATGCAATGCTTATACCTACCGGGTCAGCGTCAACGTTAACCAGAACATGATGGGCGCTGCCATGATAGCGGCTGATACCGGCGCAAAAAACTGGACCACAATCGGCCCGGACTACGCCTTTGGCCACCAGTCGTGGGAATACTTCAGCGATTACGCCAAGCAGCTTATTCCCGCGGTCGAACTCTCGGCCAAGCCCTCCTTCCCGCGCTTTGGGGCCGAGGACTTCACCCCCTTTATCGATAGCGTAATCCAATCCAAGCCAGAAGGCGTACTGGTCTCACTTTGGGGCGGTGACCTGGTAAACTTTATTCGCCAGGCCAACAACAAGGATTTTTTCAACCAAGGTTTTCAGGTACTACTCACCGTTGGCGCTGCTACCGAGGTGCTTGAAGCGCTGGGCGACAAGATGCCAGCAAATGTCTGGGCTGGTACACGCTACTGGTTTGGCTCGCACGATAACCCCGTGAATAACGAGTTTGTCGCTAAATATCAGCAGAAATTCGGCACCCCGCCCAGCTATAACGCCGAAGGTATGTACGTCGCCGTTTACGAAATGAAAAACGCCATCGAGAAGGCCGGCAAGGCCGACGGCCCGGCTATAGCCAAGGCTCTTAAGGGTGCCAGCCTGGAGGCACCTACTGGCACACTTACGTTTCGCACCGGGGACAACCAGGCATTGATCGGCCCAACCTGGGGTAAAACCGCAGGCATGGATGACGCCACCAAGATGCGTGCGCTTACCGATATTCATAATTTTGCCGGCGATAAGGTAACCCCACCCGTAGATCCTGAGTGCAAGCTGTAACATACTCTTACTGACTGCCGAAGGCGCCAGGCCCTCCTGGGCCGGCGCCAATTCAAGACCTGGATTATGACCTCGATTGCTTTGGCATTATTGAACAGTCTGGATATTGGGCTGTTGCTATTTATTATCGCTATAGGGCTGAACATAGTGTTTGGCGTCCTGGGGGTAATTAATTTCGCCCACGGCGCTTTGTACATGATAGGCGCGTATCTGGCCTATAGCTTTATAGTGCTACTGGGTGCACCGTTCTGGCTCACCTTGCTCGTAGCCCCTTTGGTGGTAGCCGCGCTTGCCATCCTCATAGATCGTCTCATGCTCAGGTTTATCTATGACCGCGAGCCCGCTGACAGCCTATTGCTGACCTTTGCCCTGTTATTGATACTTAACGAGTCGGTGCGGCAAATATGGGGTACTGGGATTCACGTCATCGACCCTCCTGCCATGCTACAAGGGTCGGTGCAACTGGCTGCCGGGGTAAGTTACCCAAAATACAGTCTTTTTGTGGTTGTCGCCGGCTTTGTTACCCTGGCCGGACTATGGTTTTTATTCAGCCGCACACGTATCGGCAAAATCATGCGCGCGGCCGCTTTGGATCGCGAAATGGCGCAGATTTTATGCATCAACACCAAGCTGGTAATTACCAGCGTGTTTGCCTTTGGCGCCTGGTTGGCCGCGGTGGGTGGAGTGGTTGCTGCGCCCATGCGTGCAATCGACGCGGGCATGGGCGATAAGATAATTATCGAAAGCTTTATCGTCGTCGTCATTGGCGGCCTGGGCAGTATGCCGGGCACGTTGTTGGGCGCCATCATTCTAGGCCTGATTCACGGCTTTGGCGGTCGCTACCTGCCAGACGTCAATCTGGTCTTGCCGTTTTTGGGCATGGCTGTAGTACTGCTGCTAAAACCTTATGGCCTGCTTGGCAAAGGAGCCAAGCTATGAACCGCAAAGCCATTGCCATAATTTTGCTACTGATATTGCTGGCCTTGGTAGCACTGCCCTATACCCTACCGTTTTTTTATATTTTTATTGCCACGGAGATTTTGATACTTGGCCTGTTTGCCATAAGTTTCAACCTGGTTTTTGGTTACACCGGCATGCTCAGTTTTGGCCACGCGGCCTTTTTCGGTATAGGTGCCTACGCTTGCGCCATGCTATTGCAAAACCTGCAACTGCCGCTGCTGCTGTGTTTGCTGGCGGCCATCGCACTGGGGGCCATATTGGCGTTTGTAATAGGTTTTTTCTGCGTGCGTTTAAACGAAGTGTATTTTGCCATGCTAACCCTGGCTTTCGGCATGATGGTATTTGCCGTGGCCCACCAATGGCGCTCGGTAACCAATGGCTCAGACGGGATTGCCGGGTTCAGGATGGGCAGCCTAGGGCTGGGTTTTGACATCAACCTGGCCAACCCCAGCGTTTATTACTACGTTACCCTGGCTACCGTACTAATCGCCCTGGTGATACTGTATCGCATTACGATTTCATCCTTTGGCCTGATCTTGCAGGCTATCCGCCAAAATCCCGAGCGTGTTTCCTACTGTGGCATCAACGTCAAGCGCTACCGCCTCGCTGCATTTACGGTTTCAGGCGCTTTTGCCGGCCTGGCAGGCGGGCTGATGGCACCTTTTCTCAGAACCGTGAGCCCCGACCTGGTGCACTGGAGCATGTCGGCCGAGCCAGTATTGATGTCCATACTCGGGGGTGTCAACTATTTTCTTGGCCCAATTTTTGGCGCTGCCCTGATCGTATTGCTAAAAACTTTTATCACCGATTACACCCAGGCCTGGATGCTGGTACTTGGCATAATACTGGCCATCATGGTGATGTTTTTTCGCAGCGGCATTTTGGGTACCGTGCTCGATAGGTTCGAACAAAAATGACCCAAGCCATATTGCAAGTTAAAAACCTCAGCAAGCACTTTGGCGGCGTCAAAGCCGTAGCCGATGTCAGCTTCACCGTGCAAGAGCGCGAAACCCTGGCAATCATCGGCCCCAATGGAGCGGGCAAAACCACGTTCTACAACCTGCTATCCGGGCGCATGACCCCAACTACGGGTCAGGTACTATTTGCTGGACGCGATATAACTGGCCTGCCCCCACACAAAATCAGCCGTATGGGCATTTCCCGCTCATTTCAGATCAACAATATTTTCACCGAAATGACGGTACAGCAAAATGTTGAAGTGGCGGTAACCGCCTTTATGGGCGCAAGCACCAAATGGTACAACCTGGCTAGCCGTAACCTGGCCGTGCAACAACGTGCCCAGGAGCTGCTGGAGCAACTCTCTATTGCCGAACTGGCCCGACAGCGGGCCGGGACCATCAGCTACGGCGATAAAAGACTCCTCGAAATCGCCGTAGTTCTGGCAACCAACCCCAGCCTGGTGTTGCTGGATGAGCCCACCGCCGGTATGACTCCTGATGAAACCCACCGGGTTATAGCCCTGGTAAAGAAGCTGGCGGCCAGTGGCAACTATACTTTTTTGATTACTGAGCACGATATGCACGTAGTGTTCGAGCTGGCAGACCGCATCATGGTGCTCCAACGCGGTCAGGTGCTGGCCACCGGCACACCTGCGCAAATAGCCCAGGACCCACGCGTCAAGACCGCCTACCTGGGCCAGGAGGACTAACGCCAATGATGCTCAAACTCACCGATGTGCATACCTTTTATGGCGAAAGCCACGCCCTGCAAGGGGTTAGCATGGCTTTGCAGCAGGGTGAAACCGTATGCCTGTTAGGGCGCAATGGCGCTGGCAAAAGCACCACCTTACGTAGCATTATGGGCCTGAACGCCCCGCAAAAAGGTAGCATCGAGTTCAATGGGGTGGCAATTACCGGCTTGCCGACCTACAAGATAGCGCGCATGGGCATCAGCCTGGTGCCCGAAGACCGGCGTATTTTTCCTGGCCTAAGCGTACGCGAAAACCTTATAGTGGGTGAGTACAAACGCCCTGGGGCCGATAACACCTGGAGCGTAGAGCGTATTTTTGACGAGTACCCAATGCTCGCTGAACTAGCCGATCAGGACGGCAGCACCCTATCCGGAGGGCAACAACAAATGCTGGCGGTAGCACGTTCACTGATGAGCGCCCCACAATTACTTCTGCTGGACGAACCAAATGAAGGACTGGCTCCGGTAATAGTGCAACAGATCGGCAAATTGATTGACGCTCTGGCCAAAACAACCACCATACTTTTTACCGATCAAAGCGTACACTTTGCCCTCAAGCACGCCAGCCGCGCCTATATTCTCGAAAAAGGACGGGTGGTACACACAGCCAGCAGCAAAGAGCTCGCCCTCGACGTCGAGACCCAAAATAGATACTTATCGGTGCAAGGGAATTAAAATAATTGGCATAACCGCAAACAAAACCCAGGAGACGAGCATGCCAGTTGACCAAGCTGTACTTTTAAGCACCCGCACACAAGATGTCTTAACCCTTACGCTAAACCGTCCAGAACAGTTCAATGCGCTCTCGGAAGAGCTGCTAACGGCCTTGCAACAAGAATTTGACGCCTGCATGCACGATGCATCCCTGCGCCTGATAATCCTCGCAGCCAACGGCCGCGCCTTTTGCGCCGGCCACGACCTCAAGCAAATGCGTAGCCACGCCGGCGATAAAGCCTATTACCAGGACATCGCCGCCCGATGCTCGCGCATGATGCAAACCATCAAGGCCCTGCCGGTACCGGTAATTGCCCGTGTACACGGTACCGCCACAGCCGCCGGCTGCCAATTGGTAGCCAGCTGCGACCTGGCGGTAGCCGCCCAAAGCGCAAGATTTGCGGTATCTGGCATCAACGTCGGCCTGTTTTGCTCCACACCGGCAGTGGCCTTAACGCGCAATATACCAATCAAAAACGCCTTCGACATGCTGGTGACGGGCAAATTTATCAGCGCCGCACAAGCCCAGCAATGGAGCCTGATAAATCTTGCGGTTGATGACCAGCAGCTGGATCAGGCCTTGCAAGAACTGGCCGACGCCATTCTGGCCAAAAGCCCGCTGGCTATTCGCATGGGCAAGCAAATGCTTTATAAGCAACTGAACATGCCCTTGAGCCAAGCCTACGAACATGCCTCAGAAGTCTTGGCATGCAACATGTTAAGCGATGATGTCATTGAAGGAATTGACGCTTTCGTGCAAAAGCGTCAACCCGTTTGGCGCGGTAGATAAGCCTATGTCTTGAGTACAAACTCATAAGTCTTGCCGGGGGCCTCGATGCGCACACTATGCTTTTTGGTCGGCTTGGTATTTAAATATGAATCTGACTGGCTCGACCACACGTATTGCACCAGCTCTACCGCATTGCGTACCTGCATTTTTTGAAATATCCTGGCCCGATGCGACTCTACCGTCCTGGCTGACAGCCCGAGCTCGGCCGCTATGTATTTGTTTGACAAACCCTGGGTAATATACTGTGCCACCTGTTTTTCACGTAATGTCAGGCAAGCCATCTTGTTGTTTTTTAAATTACGTCTATGATATTGGCGCAAATATTGCATTACAAACTCTCCTTAAATGGTATGGCACTTAAACACCAGTTTTTTTACTACCAATATCACTACAGGCATAGTGCCATTAATTACAGAATAATTAAAACCTGAGGCATATAAAGTAATATTTATAATATTTGCTGGTGTTGCACATAGCTTTGATCCTTATTTTTCTAGCCCCCAGGTAAGGCTTGCGTAAAGCAGGTAAAATGCTGGTTTTGCCTGCTTAATGGCTACCGCCTGCAACCGCTTCTAACTGAGGAGCCTTGATCTATGGCCGATCAGCCACAAAATATCCAACCAGCACCCGTTTCCATGGTTATACCCAGGCGTCTGGATCCTGAAGATGCCCAATTGGCCCTGCAAGAGTTACAAAACATACTCAAACGCCAGGAGGTGGTGGACGCCTTAACGCAGCACGACAATAGCGCCGAAGACGAGGACAGCTCAAACCTGCTTGAAGGCATGCTGCAGCGCCAGCACGAAGAAGAAATCAGCCAACTGGTAAACGCGCTACACCCGGCCGATATCGCCTTTATTCTCGAATCCCTGCCAGTGCAGCAGCGTCAGGCCGTCTGGCAGCTGGTTAATCAGGAACACGACGCCGACGTACTGCTTGAGGTCGAAGACTGGGTACGCGAATCCTTGATCGAATCGATGGACCACGCGGATCTGGTTGCTGCTACCGGCAACATGGACGCCGATGAGATCGCCGACCTGGCGCCCGACCTGCCCCCAGAGGTCATAGTCGAAGTCCAGAAGGGTCTGACCGAGAGCGAGCGTGCCCAGCTGATTGCGGCCATGGGCTATCCCGAAGACACGGTTGGCGCCATCATGGACTTCGAGATGGTGCGTGTACGCGAGGACGTCAGCCTGGAGGTGGTCTTACGCTATCTGCGCCGCCTGCAAGAATTACCCGATCATACCGACCAGATTTTTGTAGTTGACCGCAGCGACGTACTGCGCGGCACCCTGTCTTTGTCGCGCATCTTGGTAAGCGAACCAGACACCCTGGTTAACGCGGTTATGGAACCGGACGTTTTAAGTCTGAATCCGCTGGATTCGGACGCCGATGCCGCTGGCGCCTTTGAGCGCTATGACCTGGTGTCGGCCCCGGTAGTCGACGAACAGGGACGCTTGATTGGCCGCGTCACGATCGACGAGGTGGTGGACGTTTTACAAGAGGACTCGCAAGAGCAGGAGTTATCGCGCGCCGGTTTGCAAGAAGAAGACATTTTCGCCCCGGTGCTATCGGCCTTACGCAACCGTGCCCCCTGGTTATTGATAAATTTATGTACCGCCTCGATCGCCTCGCTGGTGGCTTCGCGCTTTGAGGATACAGTCAGCCATATAGTTATCCTGGCCTTTTTAATGTCCATAGTTGCTGGCATTGGCGGCAACTCCGGCAATCAGACCATGACCATGATAATTCGCGCCATGGCCACCGGACGCGTGACCGGAGCCAATTTCTGGCAACTGCTCAAGCGGGAAATAACCGTAACCTTCATGGTCGGCTCTTTAGGCAGCCTGGTGGCCGCTACCTTTGCCTGGGTAATCTCGGATTCTTACGCCATAGCCGGGGTCATGATGGCCGCTATGGTAGGCAATATGATCATCGGCGCCTCGCTAGGGGTACTGATCCCGTTGGTGCGCGACCGTTTTGGCAAAGACCCGGCCGTGGGCTCTTCGGTGCTGCTGACATTTGCCACCGACGCCCTTGGTTTCTTTTTGTTTCTCGGCCTGGCCACCCTGTTTTTACTTTAGCTCAGCTTGCCGTGACAGTGCTTGTACTTTTTGCCGCTACCACACGGACACGGTTCGTTGCGACCCACCTTGGGCAGCGCCGCGGCTGGCGCAGCCGCCTTCTGGCTCGTGGCCTGCTCAGCGATACCAGCGTCGGCACCACTTAAAGCAGCGTCATAGTCGGCATGGTGGTAGCGCACATTGATAGCAGGCGCGGCTGCCTCTGGCGCCTGTACCTGCTCACGTGACTGGATGCGCACGGTTAAGAGCACGCGTATAGTTTCGTTACGGATGCGGTCCAGCATCTCGGCAAACAGCGCAAAGGCCTCGCGCTTATAGGCCTGCTTCGGATCCTGTTGGGCATAACCGCGCAGGTGAATGCCCTGGCGCAGATGATCCAGGGTGGCCAGGTGGGCGCGCCAATTGCTATCTATGGATTGCAACAGCACCGAGCGCTCAAAGGGGCGCCAGGCTTGCTCGCCCGCCAACGTTAGTTTTTCTTCGTACAGACGCTTGGCCTCGGCTACTACCCGCTCGAGTAAGTCTTCGTCGGTAATATTGGGCTCTTGCTCCAGCATATCGGCCAGCGCCATGGGCATGGCCCAGTCTGACTCAAGCGCAGCCTGCAAACCAGCAACGTCCCACTGTTCTTCCATGGTTTCGGCCGGGATATAGTGACGAAACACTGTACTTATCTCGGCATCGCGCAGGCTTTCGATGGTATCGGCCACCGAGCTGGACTCCAGCACTTCATTGCGCTGGGAGTACAGGACCTTGCGTTGGTCATTGGCGACGTCATCGTATTCGAGTAATTGTTTACGTATGTCGAAGTTGCGCCCCTCAACCTTGCGCTGGGCCGACTCAATGGAGCGTGACACCATGCGTGCCTCGATGGGCTCGCCCTCTGGTAGCTTCAGGCGCTCCATGATGGCACGTACCCGATCACCGGCAAAAATGCGCATCAAGGAGTCATCCAGCGATAAATAAAAGCGCGACGAACCAGGGTCGCCCTGACGCCCCGAGCGCCCTCGTAATTGGTTATCTATACGCCTGGATTCGTGGCGCTCGGTACCAATTATGCGCAAGCCGCCGGCTTTTTTTACCACCTCGTTGGCAGGCGCCCATTCCTCACGCACTTGTTCAATGCGGGCCTGCTTGGCGGCCTCGTCCAATTCGGAATTGGCGAGAATAATGTCGATTTGCTTCTCGACGCTGCCACCCAGCACGATGTCGGTGCCCCTGCCAGCCATATTGGTAGCTATAGTAATGTGACCTGGCTTGCCGGCCTCGGCTACGATCTCAGCCTCGCGCGCATGCTGCTTGGCGTTTAGCACCTCATGCGGCAGGCCTTCTTTTTTAAGTGCATTGGATAGCAGCTCGGAGTTTTCTATGCTGGTAGTACCTACGAGCACTGGCTGACCGCGCTTATGGCAATCGATGATATCCGCCAGGATTGCACCATATTTTTCGGCATTGGTTTTGAATACCTGATCGTTTTGATCATCGCGCACCATGGCGCGGTTAGTCGGGATAATAATGGTTTCCAGGCTATATATTTGCTGGAATTCGTAGGCTTCGGTATCGGCCGTACCAGTCATCCCCGCCAGCTTTTCGTACATACGAAAGTAATTCTGAAAAGTAATCGATGCCAGGGTTTGGTTTTCGTTTTGGATTGCCACGCCTTCTTTGGCCTCAACCGCCTGGTGTAAGCCATCAGACCAGCGCCGCCCAGCCATCAATCGTCCGGTAAACTCGTCCACTATGACGATTTCGCCATTTTGTACCACGTATTGCTGGTCGCGATGAAACAGGTTGTGGGCGCGCAAGGCTACCAATAAATGGTGCATTAACGATATGTGGCGCGGATCAAATAACGACTCGCCTGCAGGCAATAAACCCTGCTGAATCATGACCTCTTCGGCCTTGATCTGACCGGCCTCGGACAAGTGCACCTGCTGGGCCTTTTCGTCCACCCAGAAGTCACCCTCTGGCTCTGGCTCCTGCGGCTTGGGCTCTTGCTGCATGCGCGTCAAAAATGGCGGCACAGCATCCATGCGTTGGTACAGCTCGGTATTATCATCGGCCTGGCCCGAGATGATTAACGGAGTTCTGGCCTCATCGATCAGAATCGAATCAACCTCATCGACGATGGCGTAATTCAGACCACGCTGGCGCCGGTCCTCGACCCGGTATTCCATATTATCGCGCAGGTAATCAAAGCCGTATTCATTATTAGTACCGTAAGTAATGTCGGCCTGGTAAGCGGCGCGCTTGGCTTCGTTTTCTTGCTGGGGCACTACCACCCCTACCGTCATACCCAAAAAATTATATAAACGCCCCATCCACTCAGCGTCACGCTGGGCCAGATAGTCATTGACCGTTACTACATGCACACCTTTGCCACTTAAAGCATTTAAGTACACCGCCAGGGTAGCCATCAGGGTCTTACCCTCACCCGTGCGCATTTCGGCGATCTTGCCATTGTGCAGTGCAATGGCACCCAGCATTTGCACATCAAAGTGACGCATGCCAAACACCCGCTTGCTAGCCTCTCGCACTACGGCAAAAGCTTGCGGCAGTATCGAATTCAAGGATTTGCCATCTGCCACGAGCTGGCGCAGTTCGTCTGTTTGGGCCTTGAGTTCGTCATCCGTGAGCTTTTCTAGCGTAGGCTCTAGCGCATTGATTTGCGCTACCTGCCGACGATACTGTTTTAAAAGGCGGTCGTTGCGACTACCTATGATTTTACTAAGCAGGGAAACCATAAAGTCTTGTGGGTTAAAAGTAAACGCTACAGTTTACCGCAGTGTGACGTATGGCGCATACAACGCACTGGTGCTGTGCCAGGTTAACGGCCAGCATGCAATGGTGCCGTCGCTAAAAACATGCCTGGATCGAGCACGTAACCAGCCAGCCGCACTTCGAAGTGCAGGTGCGGCCCGGTCGAATGCCCCGAGCTGCCAACCAAGGCAATGGTTTGCCCCGTACGTACTATGTCGCCGGCCCGCACGAGCAACCGCGCTGCGTGGGCGTAATGGCTGGCAAGCCCGTGGCCGTGAAACAGCTCGATACTCTTGCCATAGCCGCCACGCCAGCCGGCGCGCAGCACCAGCCCCCCGGAAGCCGCCTTTATTGGCGTACCCAAAGGCGCGGCAAAATCCAGGCCATTATGCATACGATAACTGGCACCGAGCGGATTATGGCGCCAACCAAACGCCGAACTACGGAGCGGTTTACGCAACGGTTGGCTGGTAGGCAAAGCCTGTTGTAGGGCTAGCTGCTGACGCCAGGCCGCCGCCAAATGCCCCAGTACATTTTCCTGCCGCGCTAATCTGTGCCGCAGCAGCGCTGCCGCGGTGCTCAAGTCATAGCCTGAGCCAGCCTGATCCGGCTGCCAGGCCATGGCGCTATTGCCCACCCCAAGACGCAGCGCTAAATCCTGGCTAATGTTTTCCAGCTGCGTTATTCTGGCCTGCAGGTGACCTAATTCCTGGGCCAGGTTCTGTTGCACGCGCTCACCTCGTCGAACCGCGTGAACTTGCTGTGTTGATTGATCTGATAGCACCAGCTGCCAGTGGCCGGATTGTTTTTGAGCTTGCCACCAGGCGCCAAACATTGCAGCCAGAACCAGGGTCAACACCAACAGCCCCGGTATTATCAAGCGTTGCCCCAACAACCCGTTAAAATACTTAGCAAGTTTCATAATTTTTCCCGTTTCAATGCGGCAACGCCCTATGCACAGCACAAATCGAACCAGCCAGGCTCCTTTGCAATGGCTGGCACAAAACAGCGCCACCGCTGGCTTGATGCACACCGCACGCGAGCTGCTGGCGCTACAAAATGTACTGACACCCGCACTGCCACCGGCTTTGCAAGGTAGGGTGCGCGCGGCTAGTCTCAGACAACGTAGTCTGACGCTTATGGTTGTAGCTCCAGCACACGCGGCACGCCTGCGTCAGATAAGCACGCGCCTGAGCGAGTACATGCAGACCCAAGGCTGGCAGATAGACAGGATTGTGATACAAATCGATGCCGGTATGGGGGCACTTGAGACAAAAAAGCCCAGACAAGCCAGCAGTCATTTGAACACTACGGCTCTCAACGCTTTTGACGAACTGGCGCAAAAACTTGATGACGGCCCATTGGCCAGTGCAGTCAGGGATTTATTGCGCCACCACCGCAAGCAGATCGGTTAGGCGCGCAACTGGATCAGGCCAGCTGCCAATTACGCGTAAACGCAGCAGGGGCCACCTCGGGCGAGCTATAGGTGATGATTTCCCAGCAGTCTTGTTGGGCCAGCAAAGCCCGCACCAGCTGATTGTTTAGCCCGTGGCCGGATTTGTGAGCCACGTAACGCGCTACCAAGGGATAGCCAATCAGGTACAGATCACCGATCGCGTCTAAAATCTTGTGTTTGACGAATTCGTCATCGTAGCGTAATCCATCGGCATTGAGCACGCGGTACTCGTCCATGACGATAGCATTATCCAGACTACCACCACGCGCCAGCCCAACCGCACGTAAGGCCTCTACATCACTGGCAAAACCGAAGGTGCGCGCACGTGCAATGGTTTTGACGTATGACTGGGTAGCAAAATCTATTTCGGCGTGGTTCGCCGTGGCATCTATGGCCGGGTGCTGAAAGTCTATGGAAAACGACAGGGCAAAACCAGCGTGCGGCTCAAGCCTGGCCCACTTGGCATTGGCGCCTTCACCCTCTTGCACCTGCACTGGCTTGAGTACACGCAAAAAACGCTTGGCGGCATTTTGCTCTACCAAGCCGGCGTTACGCAGCAAATATATAAAAGTGGCTGCACTACCATCCATTATGGGTACTTCTTCGGCATCCAGATCGACGTGTAAATTATCCACGCCCAGGCCGGCCAAGGCCGACATCAGGTGCTCGACTGTAGAAACCTTGACATCTCCTTGCTGCAATACCGAAGCCATACGCGTATCACCTACCGCATCGGCGCGCGCGGGCAAATCTACCACCGTGGGCAGATCAATGCGGTGAAACACGATACCAGTATCGGGCGGGGCCGGACGCAGGGTAATCTTTACCCGTTGACCCGAGTGCACGCCCACACCGGTAGTGGATACGGACTGTTTTATGGTGCGTTGCAGCAACATTTAATGCCTTTTATTGTATGGCTTAGGCTAAAACACCTAAGATCATGTAAGTATTAACCCCGCATTTTAACCCAAATCCGGGTTTTCCACGACACCAGCGTGCCCGAACCCTCAGGGGAAAGGGTCCGGGCACGTACCGCAAGCTTATTCATTAACATAAGCTTAAGTGAGGAATGACGGCTAGTTAGTCAGCCTGCTTGCGTAAAAAAGCCGGTATGTCGTAGTGATTTACACCCGAACTCTCCAGCGCACGCACCTGAGCCGAAGCTCTGGGGCTACGCAGTACAGTGGGGACCCCACCAGCCTGAACATAGTCATGACCGTGCTCCAGCGGCATATTATCGGTGCCGGTACGCTGCGCCTCAGACTGGCTGGACACCAGCTGGGGGCGCCTGTTTGCCTGCCCAAGACCGGTAGCAACTACGGTTACACGCAGGCTTTCACCCATCGCATCATCTTCTACCGAGCCATAAATTACGGTCGCCTCTTCCGAAGCATAACCGCCGATTATATTCATAATCTCCTTGATCTCACGCATCTTCAGGGATTTGCTGGCCGTGATGTTGACCAGCACACCGCGGGCACCATGCAAATCCACGCCTTCGAGCAACGGGCAGGCTATCGCCTGCTCGGCGGCTTCACGCGCACGTTCGGCGCCACTGGCGATGGCGGTGCCCATCATCGCCTGCCCCTGCTCGCTCATAATGGTCTTGACGTCCTCGAAGTCAACGTTGACCTTGCCTTCAACGTTGATGATCTCGGCGATACCCGAGCAGGCATTATGCAAGACGTCATCGGCCGCCTTAAAACAGTCATCCTGGGTAGCATCCTCGTCCATCAGGTCGTACAGGTTTTCGTTTAACACCACTACCAGCGAATGGACATTATTGGCCAGCTCACGAATCCCTTCTTCGGCCATGCGCATGCGCTTATTACCCTCAAACATAAATGGCTTGGTAACTACCCCTACGGTCAAAATACCCAGCTCTTTGGCGACCTCCGCCACTACCGGACCGGCGCCAGTACCGGTACCGCCACCCATACCGGCGGTAATAAACACCATATGGGCGCCATTGAGGGCCGAACGGATCTCCTCGCGCGCTGACTCAGCTGCGGCGCGTCCCTGTTCGGGCTTGGCGCCAGCACCAAGGCCGGTATTACCTAGCTTGATTTGCACTGGCGCTTCACTTGAAGCCAAGGCCTGGGCATCGGTATTAGCGCAAATAAACTCCACGCCATGCACGCCCGAGCGAATCATATGCCCGACAGCATTGCCGCCGGCCCCCCCTACGCCCACCACCTTGATGACGGTGCCGCTTTTGCTGGTATCCAGCATTTCAAAGTTCATCATATCTGTGTCCTCACTAACGGTAAAAACAATCCCCTGTAAGCCCATAAACAGCCTTTGGCTAGTTCATGAACCACTCCTTGATACGCCCCAAAACCGACTTGAACCAGCCTTTTTGTTGCGCAACCTTATGACCGCGTGCCCGTTGCATACGGGCCTCGATCAGCAAACCTATAGCCGTGGCAAAACGTGGCGTACGTATTACGTCGGCCAAACTGCCCTCGTAAATCGGCACTGCCACCCTGACCGGCTTTAAAAACACGTCTTCAGCAAGTTCGGCAATACCTGGCATCATGGCCGTGCCGCCGGTGATCACCACCCCCGACGAAAGCAGCTCCTCATAGCCCGAATCGCTTACTACCTGGTGCACAAAACTAAACAGTTCTTCCACACGTGGCTCGATCACCGCACCCAGGGCCTGGCGCTTGACACTACGATTAGGCCTATCACCCAAACCTGGCACTTCGATCATCTCTTCCGGGTCAGCCAATACCTGCTTGGCCAGGCCATAATGCAGCTTGATCTCCTCGGCGTCAGGCGTAGGCGTGCGCAGCATAGAAGCTATGTCACCCGTTACCTGGTCCCCTGCAATTGGAATAACTGCGGTATGGCGTATGGCCCCACCGGTATATATCGCCACGTCGGTGGTACCAGCGCCGATATCCACCAACACCACGCCCAGCTCTTTTTCATCTGCCGTTAAACAGGCCATGCTTGAGGCCAGCGGCTGCAGTATCAGATCCTGCACCTCCAGCCCGCAACGGCGTATGCACTTGACTATGTTCTGTACCGCGCTAACATCACCCGTAACAATATGCACCTTGACGTCCAGGCGCATACCGCTCATGCCTATGGGCTCGCGTATGTCCTCTTGCGAGTCCACTTTAAATTCTTGTGTCAGCACGTGTAGAACTTGCTGGTCGGCCGGAATATTTACTGCCCTGGCTGTCTCCAGCACGCGTGCCACGTCGGCCGCACTGACTTCCTTGTCCTTGACCGCTACCATCCCAATGGAATTAAAGCTGGTGATGTGGCTACCAGCGATACCGGTATACACTTCGCGGATTTTGCAATCTGCCATCAGCTCGGCCTCTTCCAGCGCGCGCTGGATAGAGTTGACGGTAGACTCGATGTTTACCACCACACCTTTACGCATACCATCGGAGTTATGCTGGCCCAGGCCAAGCACATCAAAGCCACCATCGGGCAGGATCTCGGCCACTACGGCCAACACTTTGCTGGTACCTATATCCAATGCAACTATCAGGTCTTTGATGTCACGTGTCATGGTTTCTTTGAACCCGCAGGTCCGGTAGTTTCAGAGGCCAATGTAATGGCATAGCCATTTTGGTAACGTAAATCTACGCTGGCGATCGGGCGCTCAAATTTGCGCAGCAATTCAGGCCAGGTCTGCACAAAGCGTTCGATACGCGCAGCAAAGGGCAAGGCTCCCGAGCGGCCGTGGGGGTCAGCCGCGTCTGCCGCGGGGTCACGTCCCAGGTTAAGTTGCACCTGATCGGATAACAACACCTCCCAGGCATAGCGCGGAGTAAGCGTGGCTTCTTGCACACGCAAGCCCAGCGGCGCAAACCAGCGCGCTATCTCCGCGTATCTTTGCACCACCAGTCGTTCAGAGTTCTTGGGCCCATTAAGCTGGGGCAGGCTCAGGCCATCGGGTAACTCGCCAGGGTTGGCCGTAAAAGCCTCACCCCAGGTATTAAGCATCTGGTTTTCATTCCAGAACGCCAGCGGTTGCTGCTCTTCTATACTGACCCGCAAAGTATCGGGCCACACCCGACGCACGTCGGCATGGCGCACCCAGGGGCTGGCCTCTATACGCTTACGCGCCTGATCCAGATTCATGAGAAAAAAATTGCCAGCGACCTGTCCGGCCAGCGCGCTTTGCAGATTTTCGGCGTGTACGTAGCTAAGTTGCTGGTCGCTCATAGGTCCGATTTCGATGCGCCTGATATCAAAATAGGGTCTGCGGATTACCCACAGCAAAAGCGCAAACAGTATTGCCGCCACCGCCAGCAAAGCCAGCAGGTTAGCAATAAAATTTATCAGACGCGCTTCGGCTAACACTAGTGCTCCTTACTCAAACGCAGCTTACAGCTGGCATCGGCCAAAATAGCCAGACATAAATGCTCATAATCCATGCCCGCGGCCTTGGCGCTCATGGGCACCAGGGAATGGCTGGTCATACCGGGTGAAGTATTCATCTCCAGCAACCAGACATAGCCATAGTCATCCACAATCAGGTCGGCCCGCCCCCAGCCTGCGCAATCCAGGGCATGGTATGCCCGCAGCGCAATATCCTGCACCTCCGCGCTCAATTCTGCGCTTAGTTCTGCGGGGCATTCATACCTGGTCTCATTCGATACGTATTTGTGCTCGTAATCGTAATTACCACCCGGCGCCATGATTTCTATCACCGGCAAGGCCCGCGCCTGCGCACCGGTACCCAAAATCGGTACCGTCAGCTCACGACCCTGAACAAACTTTTCAGCCAACGCCACGTCGTCATAGCGGCAGGCCAGTTGCATAGCATGTGCTAATTGATCCAGGCTGTCGAGCTTGCTTAAACCCAGGGTAGAGCCTTCGTGCGGCGGCTTGATTATCAGCGGCAAGCCCAACTTATCAGCCAGCCCGACGCCATCAATTTGCGCATCGTCACAGCGCAGCTCGACAAACCGCGGTGTCGGTAGCCCATGCTGCATAAAAATGCGTTTGCTAATGATTTTATCCAGCGCCAGGCCCGAGGCCTTGGGGCCGCTACCCGTATACGGTATACCCAGTAATTCGAGTGCGCCCTGAATCGTGCCGTCTTCACCATAGCGCCCATGCAAGGCTATGAAAACCCGATCAAAACCTGCTTGCGCCAGTGCCACCAAGCTATTTTGGCCGGTATCGAACAGGTGTACATCCACACCCTGTTTTTGCAGTGCTTCATAAACACCCTTGCCGGACAATAACGACACCTCACGCTCGGCCGACTGTCCGCCGTACAGCACGCCCACGCGGCCAAAGTCATTGCTCATGCGACTCTCCTAGCTGGGCCGGTACTTTGCTAATCGAGCCAGCCCCCATAATAATTACAATGTCCTGATCACGCGCAAATTCACGTATGCTTGCGGCCATCTCGGCGACATCGGGTACAAATACCGGCTCGACCTTGCCCGCAACTCGCAAGGCCCGCGCCAGGGCGCGACTATCGGCCGCTATCAAAGGCGGCTCACCAGCGGCATAAACCTCGGTTAGCAGCACACCATCGGCCTGGCTTAGCACACCGACAAAATCTTCGAAGCAATCACGCGTGCGCGTGTAGCGGTGCGGCTCAAAAGCCAATACTATGCGCCGTTTGGGCCAGGCCCCACGTGCCGCTGCCAGCGTTGCCGCCATCTCTACCGGGTGGTGGCCATAATCGTCGATAACATCAAAATAGCCCCCACCGTTGGCCTGCGCCACAGCAAAGCGCCCGACTGCGGTAAAACGCCGCCCCACCCCCTTGAACTGGGCCAGCGCCGTGCAGATAAGTTGATCTGGTACACCTAGTTCGGTAGCCACGGCAATTGCCGCCAGGGCATTCAAAACGTTATGCTTGCCCGGCAGGTTAAGGCGCACCGCCAGCTCGGGCAATTCGCCGCCTACGCTGCTGCGCCGCACCTTAAAACACATGAACACGCCATCGGCGTGCAAATCATAAGCACTAATCTGTGCCGGCGTATCAATCCCATAGGTGGTAACCGGTCGCGATATGAAAGGAATGATTTCGCGTACATTGGCATCATCGACACACAGTATTACGCTACCGTAAAAAGGCAGGCGCTGGGTGAACTCAACAAAGGCACTTTTTAAGCGCGCAACATCGTGCCCGTAGGTATCCATATGGTCCAGGTCGATATTGGTAATAATTGCCATCACCGGCAGCAGATTCAAGAATGAGGCATCGGACTCATCGGCTTCCACCACTATGTACTCACCCTGGCCCAAACGGGCATTGGCATCGACCGCGTTTAAGCGCCCGCCGATGACAAAGGTGGGGTCCAGACCGGCCGCCGCCAAAATGCTGGCTACCAAACTGGTGGTGGTGGTTTTACCGTGCGTACCAGCCACCGCAATGCCGCGCTTTAAGCGCATTAGTTCGGCTAGCATCAAAGCCCTGGGCACTACTGGTACCCGCGCAGCGCGCGCAGCCAGCACCTCAGGATTATCATTGCCAATGGCTGTTGAAATTACCAGGGCACCGGCACCATGAATATTTTTAGCAGCGTGGCCTATGTAAATGTGTGCCCCAAGCTTTTCCAGGCGTCGGGTCACCGGGCTGGCTTGCACATCCGAGCCACTGACGGCATAACCAAGGTTGAGCATTACCTCGGCAATACCGCTCATGCCCGAACCACCAATGCCTACAAAGTGCAGGTTGCGGATACGATGCTTCATGCCTGCCCCTTAAACCAGGACGCACACGCCTGTGCTATAGCCGCGGTTGCCCCAGGACTGGCGTGCTGATAAGCATGACCAGCCACCTTGGCGAGCTCAGCGCGCTTGCGCTGGCCCAGCCAGGCGTGCAGGTTTTCTGCGCTTAGCTCCGACTGGGGTATCAGCCAGGCCCCCTTGCAACCAGACAAGAAGCTGGCGTTGGCGCTTTGATGGTCATCGATGGCGTGCGGCAAGGGCACAAACAAGGCTGCCACACCTACGGCCGCCACCTCGGCAACCGTCATCGCACCGGCGCGGCAAATCAACAAATCAGCCCACTGCAGGGCCTCGGCCATATCATCGATAAAGGCGCTTACCCTGGCATCTACCTGGGCCTCCCGGTAAAGTTCGCGCACGCTTTGTTGGTGCTGTTCACCAGCCTGATGGCGTACGTTCGGACGTTGCTGGGCCGGCATTAAAGCCAGGGCCGCAGGCACTACCCGGTTTAATGGCGCCGCCCCCAGGCTGCCACCCAAGACCAATAAATTAAGATTGCCCTGACGCTGCTGGTAGCGCAACTCTGGTCTTGGCAAGCCAAGCAGCTCGGCCCTGACTGGATTACCAACCATGACGGCATTGGGCAGAGCGCCTGGAAAGCCGGTTAATACGTTATTGGCAACGCGCGCCAGTAGCTTATTGGCCGTCCCGGCGCGCGCATTTTGTTCGTGTATTACCAGGGGAATACCCGCCACACGCGCCATCAGGCCACCAGGCACACTGACGTAACCGCCCATACCTAAAACCACGTCTGGCTGGTATTGGCGCAACAGCTTGCGCGCCCGCCAGCAGGCGCGTGCCAGCGTAAACGGCAACTTAAGCAAGGTAAACAAGCCTTTGCCGCGTACACCGGCAAACTTCATGCTCACCAATTCAAAGCCATGCCCGGGCACCAAGCGGCCTTCCATACGCTCCGGGTCACCCAGCCAGACAATGCGCCAGCCCTGCTCCTTTAGCGCATGCGCCACCGCCAGGCCAGGCATTATGTGCCCACCGGTACCACCAGCCATAATCATGAGAGTGGCTTGGCTCATATTTTTTTACCCCGCATCATGCAGCGCGTTTCAAAATCAACCCGCAGCAACAAGGCCAAGGCGATCAGGTTCATGACTATGCCAGAACCGCCGTAACTTACCAGAGGCAGAGTGAGCCCCTTGGTAGGCAATAAACCCAGGCATACGCCTATATTGATAAAAGCCTGCACCCCAAGCCACAAAGCCACGCCCTGGGCTACCAGGCTTTCAAAAACTCGTTCCAGCACCAAAGCCTGACGCGCTATTTCAAAGCTGCGCATTATCAAAAAGGCAAATACCAGCAATAGACACAACAAACCAACCAAACCCAACTCTTCACCAATTACAGCCACGATAAAGTCGGTATGGGCCTCGGGCAGGTAATGCAATTTTTCTATGCTGGCCCCCAGACCAACCCCAAACCATTCGCCCCGACCCATGGCTATTAACGAGTGGGATAGCTGATAAGCACTGCCATAGGCGTTGTCCGGATTCCACGGGTCCAGATATACGAACAAACGCTCGCGCCGCCAGGGTGACAACCAGATCAGCAGCAAAAAGCTGGACATTATCCCACCTAGCATCAAGCTAAATAATTTGAGGTTTATACCACCTATAAATAACACCCCGATGGCCACCGCACCGATCACAATGAACGCGCCCAGGTCAGGCTCCAGCAGCAGCAGCACACCCACCAACACCAGCGCGAAGGCCATGGGCAGAAAGCCGCGCACAAAACCAGCCAGAAAGCCGCGCAAATGCGTCTGCTTGCGCACCACGTAATCGGCGGCATACAAAAGAACCGCCAACTTCATCAACTCAGAGGGCTGAAAATTAATCAGCCCCAAGGGCAACCAGCGCCGCGCACCATTAACCTCACGCCCAATACCGGGCACCAGTACCAGTACCAGTAACAATATACTCAGTACAAACAGCGGCAAACTCAATTTATGCCAGACACGCATGGGCACACTAAAGGCCAGCAAAGCGCCTAGCAAGCCTATACATATGAACAAGGCATGGCGCCCAACAAAGTAAAAACGGCCATAATTTTGATACCTGGGGCCATCGGCTAGCGCAATTGAAGCCGAGTACACCATTAACAGGCCAAACAGCACCAAACCGCTAACTGCTATCAACAAGCCCACGTCAATTATGGGCATGGCGCTGCGCGCAGGCCGGCTACCGTTTATGCTTTGACTTATGTGCCCCAGGACGCTCATGCCACCTCCCCCAGCTCAAGCGCCAGTTCGTTGACGGCCGCAATAAACTGCTGGCCACGTTGCACGTAGTCACGAAACATATCCATGCTGGCACAAGCCGGCGATAGTAGCACCGCGTCACCTGCTTGGGCCTGCGCATGCGCCAACCTGACAGCTGCCGTTAGGCTATCGGCCATCAGGCAGGGCAAGCGGCCTTGATCCAGATGCTGGGCGATCAACGCGCCATCCTGGCCCATAAATACCAATGCCCGCGCATGGCTATAAATGGCATCGGCCAGGGGCCTGAAGTCTTGCCCCTTGCCCAATCCACCAGCGATCAGCACAACCCTCTGGCCAATGCCATGCAAGGCCGCGACGGTAGCACCTACATTGGTGGCTTTGCTGTCATTGAAAAAATCCACCCCAGCGATAGTGCGCACGAACTGGGTGCGATGAGCCAAACCGCGGTAGGTTCGCAAAGCGTGCAACATGACATCCAGCGGCAGACCCACTTGCTGGCCCAAAACCAAAGCTGCCAAAGCATTCAGAGCATTATGCTGGCCCCTGATCAGCAAGGCTTCAGCCGGCATCAGCAGCTGCAACTGGCCTGGCTGGCGTGCGTTCATTGACTGCACCGCCGTTTTTTTGCGAGTACGTTGCTTTTCCGGCGTATCTGGCTGCTGTTCTTGCGCCAAGGCCAGCCAGGCTATGCCTTGCTGCTCGACCAAACCAAAATCACCCGCATATACAGGCGCCTGCGCGCCAAAACTGCGCACATCCCCAGCTGCCAGATCGGGCACCATGGCACTTACCAGGCCATCATCACGGTTAACTAACGCCACCCTGGCCATTTGTAACAAACGCTGTTTGGCCGCGGCATACGCCGTGAGCGAACCATGCCAATCCAGGTGGTCTTGACTGAGATTAAGGATTACCGCGGCGTCTGGCTGCAAGCTGCTGGTACTTACCAGTTGGAAGCTGGATAACTCCAGCACCCAAAGTTCGGGCAGATCGTCGGCAGCCAAGGCTGTCAGCAGGCAGGCCAAGGCTGGCGGCCCTATGTTGCCGGCTGCCCGCGCATTTACCCCACAGGCCTGGGCTAAGTGCGCGCTTAACTCGGTAACCGTGGTTTTACCATTCGTGCCGCTGACCGCTATAAGCTTGGGCTCATAGCCTTGCCCGGCCATATCGGCCAAGGCTCTGGCAAACAGCTCAATCTCACCAACCACCTCGATTTGATGCTCGTCAGCAGCCCGCAACAGGGCGGCTACTTGTTCCTGTCTGGGGTTAAGCCCAGGACTGAGCACAACCAAGCTGACATCATCCAGGCGCTCGGCTATCAGGCTATCAGCACCAAGACATATTTGCACCTCGGGCAAATCCTTACGCAACTGCTCTATACCCTCTGGCTGGTTACGCGTATCGACCAGACGCAAGCGCGCCCCTTGGGCTGCACACCAACGCGCACTGGCTATCCCTGACAAACCCAGGCCCAGGATCAAAACCAGGCCTTGAACGGGTACGGAGGGAAATTGAAAGTGCCTGTTCATCGCAGCTTCAAACTCGCCAAACCGATCAGCACCAGCATAATAGTGATGATCCAAAACCGCACGACCACCTGGGTCTCTTTCCAGCCGCTAACTTCAAAGTGATGATGCAAGGGCGCCATACGGAATATGCGGCGCCCTTCGCCATAGCGTTTTTTGGTGTATTTGAACCACACCACCTGCAACATCACCGACAAGGTTTCGGCGACAAACACCCCCCCCATAATGAACAGCACGATTTCCTGGCGCACGATTACCGCTATGGTGCCTAGCGCGCCGCCCAGGGCGAGCGCGCCGACGTCACCCATAAAGACCTGGGCCGGATAAGTGTTAAACCACAAAAAAGCCAGCCCGGCGCCACCGATAGCGGCACAAATTACCATCAGCTCTGAGGCCCCAGGGATATAGGGAAAGAGCAAATATTTGGAATAGTCCACACGCCCGACCACGTAGGCAAAAATGCCCAGCGCAGCCCCAATCATTACCGTCGGCATAATCGCCAGACCATCCAGGCCATCGGTCAAGTTAACGGCATTACTGGTACCAACTATAACTAGCCACGTCAGCGCGACAAAACCAAACACCCCAAGCGGATAATTAATAGTCTTGAAAAATGGCACTATCAAATCAGCCTGCGCCGGCAACGGCATGCTAAAACCACTTAACACCCACTGCGTAAACAAAGGCCATAACTGCGTATTGGCCGGCACCGCCACCGCAAAACTTAAATATACGGCAGCCACTATACCTACCAGCGCTTGCCAGAAAAATTTTTGCCGTGCTGGCATACCCTCCGGGTCGTGGTGCACCACCTTGCGATAATCATCCGACCAGCCGATCCAGCCAAAGCCAAAAGTAACCAGCAGCACCACCCAGACGAAACGATTACTCCAATCCGCCCACAACAAGGTGCTAACGCCAATACCTATCAAAATCAGCGCTCCGCCCATAGTAGGCGTGCCGCTTTTTTGCAAGTGGCTTTGTGGGCCGTAACTACGTACCGCCTGACCTATTTTCATAGCGGTTAAACGCCGGATTAACCAGGGCCCGGCCAACAAGCCTATGGCCAGCGCCGTGGCACTGGCCAGCAGCGCCCGCAGGGTTATGTACTCGACCACCCCAAAAGCACGCAGGTGATGGTCTGCCAGCCAACGCGCGAGCTCAAGTAGCATGGCTATCTCCCTGAATTGCGCTATCGGCCAGCAAAGCCTGCACTACGCGCTCCATACGCATGCTGCGCGAACCCTTAACCAGAATATGGCCGGGCCGCGCCGCAAGCACCGCCGCCAACAAAGCATCAAATTCATCATAAGCCTGAGCGCCAGCGCCAAAAGCCTGCACGGCAAACTTGCTCGCCGGGCCTAAACCAAATACCACGTCCACCCCGGACTGTTTGGCATACGCACCAATTTCGGCGTGCATGGCTGGCCCTTGCGCGCCAACTTCACCCATGTCCCCCAAAACCAGCACGCGCTTGCCTTCGAGCGCCACCAATACGTCTATCGCTGCGCGCACCGAATCTGGATTGGCGTTGTAGGTATCATCGATCAACTGAAAGCCGTCGGCCATACGCCACGGCTGCATACGTCCGCCTACCGGCACGAAGGCATGCAGACCTGCTGCTATCGCCTGCAACTCAGCGCCGGCCGCCCAGGCGCACGTGGCAGCTGCCAGGGCATTGTGCAAATTATGCCGTCCAGGAGCCTGCAACTTTATTTGCACGCTCTCTTTGCCTATGTACAGAATGAACTCGGTATATTCCGGGGCCGCCTTGATATTGGCGGCGTAAACGTCGGCCTGGGCATTAAAACCAAAGCGCCTGACCTGGCGTGTACCAGCCAACTCAGCCCAGAGGCTGGCATAATTTTCGTCCAGCGGAAACACCGCCACGCCATCCTCGGGCAAATGACTTAAGACGCTGCCATTTTCTGCCGCAACCGCGTCTACGCTACACATGAATTCCTGGTGTTCGCGCTGGGCGTTATTGACCAACGCTACCGTAGGTTGGGCGATTTGGGCTAACTGGGCGATTTCGCCGGGGTGGTTCATACCCAGCTCAAACACCGCGGCTTTATGTACCGGACGCAAGCGCAACACCGATAATGGTACGCCGATGGCGTTATTCAGATTGCCCGGCGTAGCCAGGCTGGCGTCGGCCCCTAACCAGGCGCGCAAGATCGACCCAAGCATTTCCTTGGTAGTCGTTTTACCATTGCTGCCGGTAACCGCTACGACAGGAATCTGAAACTGCCGACGCCATTCGCTTGCCATGACTTGCAGCGCCTGCAAGGTATCCCCCAGGACCAGCTGCAAAAGCCCGCTATCTCCGGTTTTATGCGCTACCAGGGCAACTTTGGCACCGGCTTGAGCCGCCGTTGCCAGGTAGTTGTGGCCGTCAAAATTCGGCCCTTTAAGGGCCACAAAAACCTGCCCCGGCACCAGACTGCGCGTATCGCTTGATAAGCTGGCACCGCTGCGCCACAACAAGGCAACACTGGCCCAATCCCTATCATCGAATGCACGCCGCTGGCCCTTAGCCTCTTGCCAGATTTCGTGCCCCTTACCGGCAAGCAAAATAACGTCACCGGCGTTAGCTGACCAAACCGTTTGTAATATTGCGCGCTCGCGTTCGACTTGCTGAATCGCCGGACCCTTTATGCCCGAGGCAATGGCCGCAATGATGGCAGCCGGGTCTTCACTGCGCGGGTTATCACTGGTAATCACCAGTTTATCGGCCATACGCTCGGCTACCGCCCCCATTAACGGGCGTTTAAAGGCATCACGGTCGCCACCGCAACCAAACACACACCATAATCTACCGCCTCGCTGCGCACACATGGGCTGCAAAGCGCCCAGAACGCGCTCCAGGGCATCAGGAGTATGCGCATAATCCACTACTACCAGCGGCAGCTGCGCCGTAGAACCGCCCAGTACTGGGGAGTTGACCACCTGCAAGCGCCCGGCCACCGGCTGCAACTTAGCCAGGGCCCTGGCCGTGCGGCTCAGACCCCAGCCTAATTCACGCAATACCCCAGCTACCAACAATACATTGGCGACGTTATATTCCCCCAGCAAATGGGTAACGATTTGCGCTTGACCGCTGGGCGTAATCAAATTGAATACCAGGCCATCGACGCCATGCTGGATATCCTCAGCCTTGAAATCAGCTTGCACATCAGCTTTGATCGAATAGCCAAACTTGTGGCTGCTCAAGCACTTGCCAGCAAGCAACTGCACGCCCAGAGGGTCATCCTGATTGATGATGGCGCCGCTTAGCCCAGGCCGCTCAAATAGCTTTAACTTGGCACTTTTGTAGGACTGCAGATCGCCATGATAATCGAGGTGGTCATGGGTCAGGTTAGTAAAACCTGCCACCTGTATACTGACGCCATCAAGACGGCCCTGCACTATACCTATCGAAGACGCCTCTATGGCAGCGGCGACTCCACCGCTTTTGGCAATTGCAGCCAGGCTCCGGTGCATGGTCAGCACATCCGGCGTGGTTAGTACACCACCCAGATTCGTGCCATCGGCCAGAGTGACGCCCAAGGTGCCAATCGTACCGCAAGGCATGTTTTCTGAATTCAGGGCCGCGGCTATCCACTGGCTGGTACTGGTTTTGCCGTTGGTGCCGGTAACTGCTATAACCGTTAAGGCATCGGATGGACGCCCATACCAAATATGGGCAATGGCACCAAGCATGTCGGTTAGCTGTGACACGCGCATAAAAGGTACGTCGTATTGCTGCCCAAATTCCTTGGCCTGCCCATCCGTATCGGCCTGGCAAACTATGGCGGCAGCACCAGCCGCTATCGCCGCCGCGATAAAATCGCGCCCATCGCTGGTCAGACCTGGGCAGGCAAAAAATACGTCTCCAGCCTCGATCTGGCGCGAATCCATACATAGATTGGCATCGCGCTGAACGTGCTCATCCAGCCAGGCGAGTATGTCAAGGTTATTCATTGCACCAGCTTCCTGTTTTCTGCCGCGGCCAATAAAGCATCCACCGGCGCATCAGGGCGCACGCCCAGGCGGCGCAAAGAGCCAGCCACCACCTGAGCAAACACTGGCGCGGCAATCCGCCCACCGTAATAATGGCCGGCACCCGGTTCATCGATACTGACCGCTACCACCACGCGCGGCTGCGAAGCCGGCGCAAAGCCTACAAAAGAGCTGCGATACTTGTTTTTACTGTATTGACCATTAATTATTTTGCGCGCCGTACCGCTTTTACCGGCCACGGTGTAGCCTTGTACCTGCGCTAGTTTGGCGCCATCTGGACCTGCCGCCGCCTCTAACATGGAACGGACCAGACGCGCCACTGCGGGGCTATAAACCTGTACGCTGGTGGGTCGTCCGGAGCGCCGCACCAACGATAGCGAAACCATATCGCCATCACGGGCAAAAACCGTGTAGGCATGTGCCACCTGCATCAGCGATACCGACAGACCATAGCCGTAAGCCATGGTTGCCTGTTCTATGGCGCGCCAGCGCTTCCAGGGCCGCAAGCGCCCGGCAGCCATGCCTGGGAACACGGTTTGTGGTTCTCTGCCAAAACCCAGTTGTGAGAATTTCTCCCACATCTCCTGCGCCTGCAGGCGTTGAGCAATCATGGTCATGCCGATATTGCTGGAGTGACGGATTATGCCAGCCGCATCGAGCACGCCATAACGCCCCACATCACTTATGGTTGCGCCTTGGTATTTATACTTGCCGTTACCTGTGTCAAACAAGGTATCTGTACTAATCTTGCCGTCATCCAGGGCCAAGGCAACCGTAAACGGTTTCATGATAGAGCCAGGCTCGAAGGTGTCGGTTACCACCCGGTTGCGCACTGCGGCGCCCGCACGTTCGGCAGTCTGATTGGGGTCGTAAGTGGGCAGATTGACCATGGCCAGAATTTCGCCCGACTGCACATCCAGCACTACCGCCGAAGCACCCTTGGCCTTGTTTTCTACCAGCGCCGTTTGCAAAGCTTTGTAAACGTCAAACTGAATGCCGGCATCAATGGATAGTTGCAGATTTTGCCCATCAGTGGGCGGCACCATGGTTTGTACGTCCTCGATCACCCGCCCCAGACGGTCCTTAATCACGCGCCGCGCACCGGGCTGGCCCGAGAGCAAATCGTCAAATGCCAGCTCGACACCTTCAATACCCCGATCCTCAAGATTGGTAAAACCAACTATATGCGCCATAACATCGCTTTCGGGATAAAACCTTCTGGTTTCAGCCAATTGCTGCACCCCAGGTATTTTTAGCGCAGCAATTTCTTCAGCTTGCGCCAAAGACACCTGGCGCTGCAAATAAACAAAATTCTTCTCCACTCCGTGTACACGCTGAGCCAAGTCTTGCGCACTTACGCCCAGCAGCTCGGCCAGTTTGGCAACCTGGGCATTAGAAGCATTGGCAAAATCTTCCGGGATAGCCCAAATGGCCCGTGCCGGCACACTCGAAGCCAGAACAACAGCACCACTGCGGTCAAAAATCTTGCCCCTGCTAGCTGGCAGTACTATAGTGCGTTCATAGCGTTTTTCGCCCTGGCGCTGCAAAAACTCGTTAGAAAGCACCTGTAAATCCAGGGCCTTGGCCAGCAGACTTACAAATGCCAGCAACAAAACTATAAGCACCATTTTGGCGCGCCAAATTCCGGGTTTGGCCGCCAGCACCGGGCTGGCGTGAAAGCCTACGCGTTTCATGGCTTGGCCTCCGCTTTGGCAGGCCTTTGTACGTAGGTAGTATTACCCGGCGCAACCGGATTTAAACCAAGTTCGGTACGCGCTATATGGTCAATGCGGGCATTACGCTCAAGCTCGGCGCGCTCCAGCTGCAAACGGCGCCACTGCATCTCCAGGTCATGCTCACGGGTTTTCAATTGTTCGGCCTGAACAAACAAATCGCGCGCTTGAAAGCGCACGGTAACCAGGGATATAGCCGAGAGCATCAACACCAGCGCCAGCAGCAACACCATACGTGTCATATCGGCCTCCTGCGCTTGGACCCAGTATGCGGCACCCGCGGACGGCCTGGCGCACGTGCCTGCTGGGGCAATAACTGCTCAGCCTCAGCCAGACTCAAGCTGCGCTCACTACGCTCCAATACCCGCATCACGGCCGAGCGCGCCCGCACGTTTCCAGCCACCTCACTGGCATCGGCCTTTTGCCGCGCCAATAGCAGCGCGTAAGGCTGGGGCATATCCTTTTCACTAATCGGCAAACGCGCCAGAGCTTGCCCTGGGCTGGCCGCTGTCGCAAAGAATTGTTTGACCATGCGGTCTTCTAGCGAGTGAAAACTGATAATAACCAGGCGCCCGCCGGGCTTTAAGCGGCTTAGCGCGAGCGGGAGGGTGCGCGCCAGCTGCGCGAGTTCGTCGTTGATGTGAACCCGTATAGCTTGAAAGGTACGAGTGGCTGGATGTTGGCCCTTTTCCCGCGTGGGGATGACACTGGCGACGAGCTGGGCCAGTTCACCCGTTGTGCGTAACGGGCTGGATTCGCGGCGCGCAATAATCGCCTTTGCAATCCGTAAAGCAAACCGTTCTTCGCCATAATTTGCTATAACCTCCTTGATTTGTTGCTGATCGGCCTGCGCCAACCAGCGCGCCGCGGTCTCACCACGGCTAGTATCCATGCGCATATCCAAAGGACCATCGCGCATAAATGAAAACCCCCTGGCGGCCTCGTCGATTTGTGGCGAAGAGACCCCCAGATCAAGCAAAATGCCGTCGACTAAATCTATGCCCAGCAAATCCAGCTGTCGGCCTAGTGCGGCATAATCGTCGTGTATAACGGTGACGCGTGCATCGGCCAGTTGCAGCTGGTGCGCCACTGCTATAGCGGCCGGATCCTTGTCAAATACCAGCAGGCGCGCCTGCGCACCCAATTGCTGCAAAATATGCCTGCTGTGCCCACCGCGGCCGAAAGTGCCATCCACATACACACCCTGTAAATCAGGTAGCGTGCCGCTAGCGTGCTTGCCATAGCCTGGGCTTAGCAACGCATTGACGGCCGGTTCCAGAAGAACGGTTTGGTGTTGGCTGGCCATAACTGCTTAAAAAGAAATTTGTTCAAGAATGGCCGGATCGAGGTTTTTAATGTCTTGCATGCAGCGTGCATCCCATTGAGTACGATCCCAAAGTTCAAAATTGGCCCCCAGGCCAAGTAACATAACGTCACGCTGCAAACCTGCGGCTTCGCGCAGCTCGGCAGCTATCAGAATCCGTCCGGCGCTATCCATATCCACGTCCTGCGCGCTACCCAGCAAGAGACGCTGTAACGCCCTGGCATTAGCCGATAGGGCTGCAATCTGCTTGCGCGTAATCTCCCAATGCGAACGCGGATAAACAATCAGGCAGCCATCCGGGTGGCGGGTTATGGTTAGCTGGCCGTGCTCGTCGGCAAGCAGGCCATCGCGATACCGGGACGGAATTGACATCCGCCCTTTGGCATCCAGCGTTAACGCACTGCTTCCTTGGAACATGGGTTTATCTACCACTTTATGACACAAAAAACTACTTTGTCCCACTTTAAGCGGCAAATAACTTTAGGTCAAGTGGAATTATCAATATTTTTCAATAGCAACAAGTACTTACGCCACTTTAATATAACAAAGCGGAGATTAAAATGCTTAAATATCAATTGATTGCAGCCGTATGTGAAGGCTGTTTGTGAAGAAATAACAAGAAGTACGAGATGGGCCTGTAGGCCGGATTCTGTAAACCGGCAAGCCGGTTGGCGATCATTCCTCTACGCACGGTATTGCTGCCGTGCTCTAGCCACCTACCCGCATGCTTGAACGGGCAGCCCTTTCGACCTTAGCCTGCGCATGCCTATTTAGTGTTGCTCCAGATAGAGGTTGCCGCGTTTCACCCTAATACATACAAACCAACGCGTTGATCTGACACTGCGGAGATAGCCGCAGCGGTGTGCAGTACCTGCACCCATGTAGTAGACTCGTCTCTGTGGCCCTATTCCTCGGCTTGCCCACCAAACTCAAAGCCTGGTGAGCTTGCCGGACGGCTGTTAGCCGCTATCTTGCCCTTTGGAGTCCGGACCTTCCTCGCAGCCTTGGGCTAATTGCCCAAGTCCGCGCGATCGCCCGGCCCACCTCGCAGCGTAATTATAATGTCAGAAACTATTTTATCCATTACTAATGCCCAACTAGCCTACGGACATCACCCTTTGTTAGACCGGGCGGAATTTGCCATCCAGCGTGGCGAGCGTGTCGGCCTGATCGGCCGTAACGGTGCGGGCAAGTCTTCCTTGCTGCGGGTACTCAATGGCAAAACTTTGCTCGATGACGGCGAGCTCAAGCGTATTGGCGGCTTGCGCGTAACCATGGTTGAGCAGGAGCCCACGCTGCCCCCCGGAGAAACTGTTTTTGATCATCTTTGCGCCGACATGCTGCAAAGCGAGGACTGGCAGCGTAGCGCGCGCGCCAATGCCATGATCGACACCCTGGGGCTGGATGCGCAAGCCATGCTGGCTGATTTATCTGGCGGCACACGCAAACGCGTGGCCCTGGCCCGGGCCATGGTCGATCAACCCGATTTACTGTTGCTGGACGAGCCCACGAACCACCTGGATTTTGACGGCATAATCTGGCTTGAAAACGCACTCAACAACGCCAACTTTGCTGTGCTGGTAATTACCCACGACCGACGCTTTCTGGATCACGTTGTCCAACGTATCGTAGAGCTTGACCGCGGCCAGTTATTAAGCTTTCCGGGTAATTTCTCTCTTTGGCAAGAGCGCAAAGCCCAATGGCTTGAGGCCGAAGCACAGGCCAATGCGCGCTTTGATAAACTGCTCTCCCAAGAAGAAGTATGGATCCGCAAGGGTATAGAGGCCCGCCGCACGCGCAATGAGGGGCGTGTACGCCGTTTGGAGGCGCTGCGGCGCGAGCGCGCGGCGCGCCGCGAGCAACAAGGACAGGTAAGCTTTAATCTGGCCGATGGCCAGCGCTCGGGCAAGCGGGTCGCCGAGCTTGATAACGTCAGCTTCGCGTATGGCGATAAATGTATAGTGAAAAACTTCAGCACGCTGATTCAACGTGCTGACCGAGTTGGCTTTATAGGGCCAAACGGCGCGGGCAAAACCACCTTGCTGCGTATAATTCTGGGCGAACTGCAGCCTGATGCGGGTAGCGTCAAATTAGGCACCAATCTGTTGATTGGCTACTTTGACCAGATGCGCAACCAACTGGATGAAAACGCTACCCTGGCAGATACCATTAGCCCTGGTAGCGAGTGGGTGGAGATTGGTCAACAGCGCAAGCACGTCATGGCCTACCTGGAGGATTTCCTTTTTCCACCCGCACGCGCGCAATCACCCGTGGCGAGCCTCTCGGGTGGTGAACGCGCGCGGCTGGCGCTGGCCAGACTATTTGCCAGGCCACACAACGTGTTGGTTCTGGACGAACCGACTAACGACCTGGATATCGATACGCTGGAGTTACTGGAAAGCTTGCTGATGGACTATCAGGGCACCGTGTTGATAGTCAGTCACGACCGCAGCTTTCTGGATAATATAGTCACCCAAACCATTGCCGCTGAAGGCGACGGCAAGTGGTGTGAATATGTAGGTGGCTACGAGGAATGGCTAAGCCAGCGGCCAGCTGCTCAGCCCGAGGCGGGCAAAAAACCGGCCAATCGGCCTGCTGCACCCAAAAAGGCCGCAGTAACCCCAGCGCGTTCTATCAAAAAAACACGCAAAAGCAAACTGGCCCCGTGGGAAGCCGAGGAGCTTGAGGCCATACCCGATAAAATTGCCCAGCTGGAGCAGCACCTGGCCCAGCAGGCCGCCCGTCTTTCTGCGCCAGAAACCTACCAAGAGCCGGAACTGGCACAGCAAATCCAGGCCGAGGTCGACCAGCTGGGCGAGCAGCTGGAAGCCTTATTTGAGCGCTGGGAGCTACTGGAGCAAAAGCTCTGAAACGCGCCAAACACTACAGCAACGACCAGGGCAAACTATGACCCGCAGCCAGTGGCACCAAGGTCTCATCAGCGTAGGCCAGCTCCGACTCTATGACCTGTTCTTTACGTTGTAGGCTAATGCGCTCGACATTAACTGGCAAGCCATAAAAAGCTGGCCCATTCAGGCTGGCAAAGGCCTCCAGCCTATCGAGGCAACCAGCCTGCTCAAAGGCCGTAGCGTACATGGCCAGAGCATGGCGCGCGGTATAGCAGCCAGCACAGCCACAATCCTGTTCTTTGGCGCCGCGTGCATGGGGCGCGCTATCAGTGCCCAGAAAGAATCTGCCACTCGTGCTGCAGGCTGCCCGCAGCAAAGCTTGGCGGTGCGTTTCACGCTTGAGTATGGGTAGACAATACCAGTGTGGCCGCAAACCATTATGGAAGATCGCATTACGGTTATACAACAGGTGCTGCGGCGTAATCGTGGCTGCAATCGGGCCTGCTGCCTCGCTTACGTAAGCAGCCCCCTGTGCCGTTGTGATGTGCTCCAGCACTATTTTCAGCTCTGGAAAAGCCTGGCGCAGCGGAATCAAAACGCGCTCAATGAAGACAGCCTCACGGTCAAACACATCCACCTCTGGATCGGTAACCTCGCCGTGGATCAATAACGGCATACCGCAACGTTGCATTGCTTCAAGCACCGCGCTGCAGTTGCCCAGTAAATCGGTCACCCCATCTTGCGAATTGGTAGTTGCCCCGGCCGGATACAGCTTGATGGCGTACACAAAACCACTGGCGCTGGCGCGCTGCACCTCATCGGGCTTGGTATTATCGGTAAGGTAGAGCGTCATCAGTGGCTTAAAGCCCACTGGCATGGCCGGGTCTTGCTGGCCCAGAGCTGTCATAATGCGTTGCCGGTAAGCCAGCGCGTCAGCTGTGGTCAAAACCGGCGGTTTGAGATTAGGCATGATTATCGCCCTGGCAAACTGGCGCGCGCTATCGGCCACTACGCTTTGCATGGCAGCGCCATCACGCAGGTGCAGGTGCCAATCGTCTGGCCTTACGATGCTTAGTTTTTGTGGTGTAATGCTACCTGACATATTTTTAACCTAAAGGAGCCCATTTAATGGCAACAGCGAAAAAAAGCGCCCGCAAACCCAATGCAGCTTTCATGAAACCTTTAACACCTAGCGCTACTTTGGCTGCCGTAATCGGTAGTGAAGCAATTCCCCGCACCGAAGTTACCAAACGCATCTGGGAATACATTAAAAAGCATGATTTACAAGACCCGGCCAACCGCCGCAATATCAATGCCGATGATAAGCTACGTCCGTTGTTTGGCAAAGACCAGGTATCGATGTTTGAGCTGACCAAGATCGTCAGCCAACATTTGAGCTAAACGGCATATAAACCCAGGCCGGGTACGACCTGGGTAATGCTACAGGCCAGCCAAAGGGGCCTGGCCTGCAAAGTGAGCGAGCCAGCCCTTGGTAATTCTGTAAATAATCCAGATTAAGGTCGCCAACCCGGCGAGCCAGCCTATAAATACCAGCGTAGCTACGGCGCTCAGGATCAGCCATAGCAAACCCCACCAAAAGCTACGGATTATCCAGTCTATGTGGCTGGCGTAAACAGTACCTATGGCATCCGGACGCTTCAGGTAGGCCAAAACCATTGCGGCTATCACAGCTATACCAAGAAAACCACCACTTAAAACCCCTAGCGCAAACAGTGCATACATTAAGTGCACTATCTGGCGCAGGCTCAAGCCATCATCAGATTTATTTGCCACATTTTGTGAGCCATCACCATCAACCATTAAGCACCTCCATTAATGCCAGCAGTATAAAAGTATAGGCTAAAAAAAAGCCCCTGTATTGATATACAGGGGCTTTTTGGTATAGAGAGCTTGACGATGACCTACTTTCACGGATGTCCATCCACTATCATCGGCGCGAAGGCGTTTCACTGTCCTGTTCGGGATGGGAAGGAGTGGTTCCAC